>Ga0183097_10011_pt2 | contig 784683 bp, 659 predicted proteins | sample BioMet8_FD_128883 | JGI IMG/M metagenome (GOLD analysis project Ga0183097, IMG submission 128883) | Microbial communities from bioreactor (seeded with sewage sludge) at Lawrence Berkeley National Lab, California, USA - Biofuel... | ecosystem: Engineered > Bioreactor > Anaerobic > Unclassified ...
ATGGTGTTGTAGTCAATTTAAAGCATACCATGTACATTAATTTCAGGGGGATTGGATTTCATGGATTTTATGGATTAGCGCTTGATGATCATTCAAACCATATCAACATTGAACACTGTTATTTCACGGATTGTGGCAGTTCGGCTTTGGACGTAAGAACAGGGTCGTATGATATTAGGATATCCTCCACTGGATTTTACGGTGGCGGTTCTGCAATAGCTCTGGAAAATGGTACGCAGGAAATTGAAGTACAGAACAACGTATTTAATCAAAATAGTGGGATAGTCGCAAGTTATTCGAGGAATGTCATTATAGATGGGAATCAATTTAATAAATGCCAAAGCGGCATTAGCATTCAATCCACAAGGAACTCGGTAATAAGGAATAACCGGTTAGATATTTTGGCTCAGCCATATTATGAAAATAAGGGGATTTTGTTAATAAACAATGATACGTTGAGTGTATATAACAACTACATTTATACAGAGGGCAACCTTTCTTCAATAGGGATTTATATGAATAGTTGTTCCAACACGGGTATTTATTTTAACAGTTTGAATATAGCCAATACGGATATTGGAGGGGAAAGCATAGGATTTAAAATGCAGGATTGCATCCAGGACAATATCAAAGACAATATTTTCAATATAAAGACGGTGGGATACCCGGCATGGATAGTTGCTGGGACCACAGGATTTTCGTTGGACTACAATGATTATTATAGTCCGTCGGGATTGATTGGACGGTATGCTGATACAAATTATACTAACCTGCAAGAGTGGAGGCAGGTTACGGGACAGGACGGTCATTCTTTAGCTGAGAACCCCTTTTATACATCAGCCACTAACCTTGCGATGAACCAGGTTTTATTGAATAACCAGGGTATTCCGGTTGAAGGGATACTTTATGACATAGATTCCACCCTCAGGAATGCTACACAACCAGACCCGGGAGCCAAAGAATATAATCCTTGTCAACTGGATGCAGGAATAAACCGGATAACTGCGCCAACCAGCCCTGTAGGGCAGGGAGTACATGAGGTGAAGGTAATACTTCAAAACCAGGGGTTGGGTATCTTAAGTTCAGTCATCATTAACTGGAAAGTGAATGGGATAGTTCAGCCGCCCTATACCTGGTCGGGTGCATTGCCGTTAAGTGGTAATACGGAAGTAAGCATTGGTAGTTACACTTTTACAAGTGGGCTGGTTTCTATTGAAACATGGACATCGCAACCCAACGGCTCGGGCGACTGCAACCTATACAACGATTCAACTTTTACTGAAGTGGCTGCATCTCTTTGCGGCGCATACACGATTGGGGGTAGTAATCCGGATTTTGCTACGTTCACCGATGCCGTAGCGGTATTAAATGCGGCTGGGATATCGTGTCCTGTAGTATTCAATGTAAGGGACGGAGAATACAATGAGCAGTTTGTGATCAATGATATAGCCGGTTCTTCTGAGGTTAATACGGTAACCTTTCAGTCAGAAAGCGGGGATAGCACCGCAGTCATGCTCCGGTATAATGGTGTTGTAGTCAATTTAAAGCATACCATGTACATTAATTTCAGGGGGATTGGATTTCATGGATTTTATGGATTAGCGCTTGATGATCATTCAAACCATATCAACATTGAACACTGTTATTTCACGGATTGTGGCAGTTCGGCTTTGGACGTAAGAACAGGGTCGTATGATATTAGGATATCCTCCACTGGATTTTACGGTGGCGGTTCTGCAATAGCTCTGGAAAATGGTACGCAGGAAATTGAAGTACAGAACAACGTATTTAATCAAAATAGTGGGATAGTCGCAAGTTATTCGAGGAATGTCATTATAGATGGGAATCAATTTAATAAATGCCAAAGCGGCATTAGCATTCAATCCACAAGGAACTCGGTAATAAGGAATAACCGGTTAGATATTTTGGCTCAGCCATATTATGAAAATAAGGGGATTTTGTTAATAAACAATGATACGTTGAGTGTATATAACAACTACATTTATACAGAGGGCAACCTTTCTTCAATAGGGATTTATATGAATAGTTGTTCCAACACGGGTATTTATTTTAACAGTTTGAATATAGCCAATACGGATATTGGAGGGGAAAGCATAGGATTTAAAATGCAGGATTGCATCCAGGACAATATCAAAGACAATATTTTCAATATAAAGACGGTGGGATACCCGGCATGGATAGTTGCTGGGACCACAGGATTTTCGTTGGACTACAATGATTATTATAGTCCGTCGGGATTGATTGGACGGTATGCCGATATCAATTATACAAATCTGCAGGAGTGGGGACAAGCAGTTAATGGGGACGCCAATTCTAAAAACCTTGCCCCACTTTACGCCAGCGATACCAACCCTTTGCCATATCAAAAAGATTTAAATGGGGCAGGTATCCCCATCGGGGGAATCCTTTTTGATATCAACGGAAAAATCAGGAATGACCAGGCGCCTGATATTGGTGCAGTAGAGTTCATGGTTGATTTTGGGATTACACAATTAATCAGTCCCAACCTGGATTGTGTTCATGGATCGGCAGACAGTGTAACTGTTTATCTGCGCCAGTTCGGCGACGTACCGTTCAAAGATTTAAGGTTGGCATACCAGGTAAATGGAGGAACAATTTTTATGGATACGATTGTGGGTACCATATACAATGACCTGATATATACTTTTAAAACTCCGGTGAATATTTCAATACAAGGGGTATATCTTTTCCGAATCTGGCTTATCAATACAAGGGATGATAATTTAAACAATGACACATTAGTTACCACGCGCTATACAAAACCGGCTCCTGAGGTTGATTTTACGTATAATAACCAATGTACGGGGCTTGAATTTCAGTTTTCGGGCACAGCCACCATTATTGATCCCTACTTTATTGTTGGGTATGAATGGTCATTTGGTGATGGCGACACATCACATCTTCAAAATCCGGTACATATATTTCCACAGGCAGGAACCTATCCGATTACTCTCAAGGCTTACAGTAATGCTGGTTGTTATAATGAGATTACAAAAATGGTTGTAGCGGAAGAATATGAAACGCTTCAACTTCAGTTTATCACAAAAAATGAAACATGTAACAACAGTTGCAATGGAGAGGTTAACATTGTTGTTGTTGGAGGGGAAGCTCCCATTCAGCTTTATTTTAACAACGAACTGATTACCCAACCTAAGGTGAGTAATTTGTGTCCGGGAACTTATCCTGTTCGTGCTGTTGATAACAAAGGATGCGAAACCTCAGCTAATGTTACCATCCAGACGGAAAGTCCAATGACAATTGGTATTGTCGCTGATCCCATGGCAGGATATGCCCCGCTGAATGTCAGCCTTACTGCCCAGGGCACCGGAGCAGTTTCCTATGAATGGTATTATAAAGGATCACTCTTTGATACTAATCCCACAACAAATATTACACTTAGCGATCCGGGTATCCAGGTCATTGAACTGAGAGTAAACAGTGGTCCTCCAAATTATTGTATATTGTCTGATACGGTAAGAATTCAGGTTAATGATACACTGCGCCTTGAAATTAACGTCAAAAATGAGGTGTGTACTAACAGTTGTAACGGTGAAGCAGATATTATTGTTCATGGTGGAGAGCCGCCCATCCAGCTATTTTTTAATAACGAACTGGTAACTCCACCTAAGGTCAGTAATATATGTGCCGGAACTTATCTTGTTAGGGCCATAGATAAAAATGGGTTGGAAACGTCAGACAATGTAACTATCATAACAGAGAGTCCAATGACAATAGGCATTACTGCTGATCCGATAAAAGGTTTTGCCCCACTTGATGTTAACCTCAGCGCGCAGGGCACCGGATCAGTTTCCTATGAATGGTATTATAAAGACAAGTTATTCAGTAATCAGCCCACCTCAAATATCAGGCTTACCGATATGGGCGTAAATATTATTAAACTGATAGTAAATAGTGGACCTCCCAATAATTGCATCCTTATCGATAGTGTCTTGATTGATGTCGAGGTAGATGTTGAGATTAATATCCCCAACGCATTCACCCCCAATGGAGATGGTTATAACGATTCCTTCGGGCCGGTAACGAAATGCATCGAATCGCTGGAAATGAATATCAGCGACCGCAATGGCCGTTTTATCCATAAAATAGATTCGGTGAACGGGAGATGGAATGGCAATATGCCTTCAGGTTCCGCAGCGCCCCAGGGTGTTTACTATTACCTTTTTAAAGCGATGGGATATGACGATCAGGAGTATATCCGCCAGGGAAGTGTGAACTTGTACAGAGATATTATAGACCTGACGCCCAATCCTGTTAAATCCAAGGCTGTTATTGATTTAAGCGGAAGATTGTCGGGTAACAAGACTATTTCAATAAACAACGCCTTAGGTATCCTGTTACGGATATGGAATACGACTGAAGATATTATTAACCTTGACCTCTCATTTTTAGGTGCTGGATTATACATCTTGAAAATTAACGATTCGGAGCAAGTCATCGTAGTGAAATTTATTAAAGAATAAAGGCCATGAAAAAAAATATTGCAAAAACAATTCTTATTCTTGCCATTATAGGCATGCACTTCAACTTGTTTGGTCAAGGTAAATATGTGCTCATGGGCAATAAAGCTTATGAAAACAAGCAATACACCTCGGCCATTGAATACTATACCAAAGCCCTCGATAAGTTCGACGGTGAAAAACTTGAGCGAAACGAGGTTGTCTTTAAACTTGCCGATTGTTTCAGGATGATCAACAACCCCAGGAAAGCTGAGGTTAACTACCAGCGGTTGGTTAAAAATAAATATGCCGAAGAAAAACCCGTGGTATATCTCTATTATGCTATAACGCTTAGCTCCCAGGGAAAATATACCGATGCCCTGCCCATGTTCAATCAATACCTTACCAGAGTGCCAGGAGATCCGCTGGCGATAACAGGCAAAGCATCGTGTGAACTGAGTTTACGGGATACTACGACAGAAACACAGTGGTTCATCAAAAATATCCGTGAAATTAATTCACAGGATGATGATTTTGCTGCTGTTTACGGGGATAATAAATTTAAGACGGTGATTTTTACTTCAAACCGGAAAGGAGCAACGGGAAAGGAAATTGATAACTGGACTGATGGGTATTTCTCCGATTTGTTTATCTCCACTAAAAAGAAAGGGGATATTTGGGGTATGCCCGTATTAGCCGATAATAATCAGATGGTGAACACCAGCGCCAACGAAGGGGCTGCGAGCCTCGATAACCAGTACAAAGAACTCTACTTTACACGTTGCGGAAAAATGCACAAGGGTAAAGAATATTGCCAGATACTGGAAGTGAGCAGAATGGGAAATGGATGGGGACGACCTATAGTAATCTATACCGACAGTCTCAGTAATGCTGGACATCCGGCTATCACTGCCAATGGTCTTACCATGATATTTGCGTCCAACCGTCCTGGCGGTAGCGGAGGCAAAGACTTATGGAAAACAACCCGTTCCTCAAAGAGAAAATCCTTTGGACATGCCGAAAACCTGGGATCCATTATCAATACATCCGGCGATGAATTGTTCCCTTCCTTTTACAACGACACTATCCTTTATTTTGCATCAAACGGCAGAGCCGGATATGGAGGATTGGACATATATCGTGTAACCCTTGGAAAAAACGGGCCTTCGAATGTGGAACACCTTCCCCGTCCCATCAATTCTTATGCCGATGACTTTGCCATTAGTTTTGAAGGAAACAAGGAAAAAGGATTCTTTACATCACGCAGAACCGGAGGAAAAGGGGGGGACGACATCTGGTATTTTGAAAAAATAAACCGAAAAATCTCGGTACAGGGATTGGTCATGGATGAGGTTACACAGCAGCCTATGCAACGGCTACTTGTCAATGTTATCGATAGCGAAAACGATACAACAACCGTTTTTACCGATGATAAGGGTACTTTTCTTCTTTCTAAAGGACAAATAAAGGAGGAAAGTAACTATACGCTGATTGTTTCCAAAGAAAATTATTTTACAAAAAAAACGGAAATTACCATAGGAAAACTCAAAAATGACACGATATTTCACGTCAATTTTGCTTTGCAGCCCATTCCCGAAAAGCCAATTGTACTTCCCGATATCTATTATGAACTTAATAAATGGGATTTGCTTCCACAATATCAGGATTCGCTGATGCTCCTGGTAAACGTCCTTAATGATAATCCTAAAATCATTATTGAGCTATCTTCTCATACCGATTCAAGGGCATCAATGGAATACAATGACGAACTATCGCAGAAACGGGCAGAAACGGTAGTAAAATTTTTGACAGGAAAAGGGATTAATAAAGCGAGGTTGGTTGCAAAAGGCTATGGGGAACGTATGCCTAGGGTATTGACAACAGATATTACCAAAGATGGTTACACATTTGAGCGTGGGACTAAATTGACCGAAGAATATATCCTTTCCATCCCAGACGTTAAGAAAAAGGAAGCTGCTTATCAATTGAACCGCAGAACGGAGTTTTTAGTAATAGGAAAAAATTACAAATGATATGAAAAAATTATTTTTACTTAGCATAAGCTTTTTATTATTCATTTTCCCGGCGTTCAACCAGGTTCAGTTGACCCAGTATTTTTTAGACGGGACGCTTTATAACCCTGCTTTTGCAGGTTCACAGGAGGCCATCTGCGCTAGTATGTACGGAAGGCAGCAGTGGTTGGGATTGAAGGATGAAAAAGGCAACAATGTTTCGCCACTTTCAGGAGTTTTTAATATGCATGCTCCCATTTTCTCTATTCACAGTGGCCTTGGGATAAATGTAGTTTATGATAAACTTGGTTTTGAACAGAACCTTGGGATTAAACTTAACTATGCTTACCGTATTCCATTTAAAAACGAAGAAAATAGCCTTGGGATTGGTTTTGCAGTTTCGCTATTAAGCAAATCCATTGATTTTAGCCAATTGATACTGGAACAACCCGGAGATCCGTTGCTAAAAAGCAAACAGAAGGAGAGCGGAATCATCCCGGATGTTGATTTCGGAATTCAATATCAGCAACATAAAAAAATATATTTGGGCTTTTCGGGTACAAACCTGTTGGAATCCTCTACGGATATTGGTAATGTGCGCTATGGACAAAAACGAAACTTCTATTTAACAGCCGGGTACTATATCAAACTGATGGAAAAACAAAAAAAAGCGTTGTACCTAATACCTTCTATGCTTGTTAAATCGGATCTAATCAATGTGCAGTTCGAGTTTAATACCAGGATGGAATACAACAACCTTTATTGGGCCGGTGTTTCCTATAGATATCAGGATGCCGTAGCGGTGTTGGCAGGGGTTAATTTTAATGGGTTCCGGATCGGGGCTTCATATGACTTAACGACCAGCTATTTATCACAAGTTTCTAACGGAAGTATTGAGGTCTTTCTTGGGTATTGTTATCCCATCAGACCGAAAGTGAAATTGAACAGCCTTTTCAACACCAGGTATTTGTAAGGCGGTTCTTTGAATTCTTTTATATTAAAGTTTTCCTCTGTTAATTAACTTTTTAATTGCATTAAATCAGAAGGTAGGCTTATATCTGGTATTATTTATCCCAGATTCTCCAATAGGGATTATTCTGCTTACAGAACTAAATGTGTTGTTAGTTGTTGTTTTAATTAGCATTGATTTGTATACTCTCGCTACGTAGCTTATTCGTATATAATTCGCAGATAAGCCGGATATAAGCCGATTTTCGTTATCTTTTCCGGGTTATCTCTGGGTTATTATTAACACAGATTCGTCTTTAAGCTCTGATAATTAGAAGTATTATACACTTAATCAATGAAATAAATCATAAATTTTCTAACGACCGTTATGAGAAAATTCTTAATATAAATATTTGATAAACAATTTAATGCACTCTCTAATGACGGATTTGGGTTTATTGATTCCATTTTTCACCCAAATATTCTGTCAAAGCAAAGTCCAAATCCTGGCGGGTACAGATGCCGTTTTGGATGGTTGTGTTAAAACTTTCCTTAAAGGTATTGGTCAGAAGCTGTACCATTTCATCTTTTTGGGAAGGCGAAAGTGCGTTTCCCGGTGGCAGGGCAGGGGCGGCATAATTGTAAAAACCGGCTTTGGTCTTTATTCCTAACCGCCCTTGGTTATAAAGAGATTGTAAACTGGCTATTAAAGGTTGGTAAAACTCCTTTTTATCTGAATTTATGATGTATTGATTAACGGCGAAAAGCATGGTATCTATGCCAACGCTATCGAAAAAATCGAAAACGCCAATGGGAAAAATCTTTTCTTTAACCACATCATCTATCTGACGGAAATCTATGCCGCTCCGGTAGAGTCGGCAGGCTTCCGCCTGGAAATTGAGAAAAAGTTTATTCAGGATAAAAGCATTCTTTTCGGTCAAATTGAGGTGAAATTTTTTAATTTCCGAAAGAAAATGATGAACCTTTTCATGAGTCGTTTCGCTGGTGCTGTCCGTGTAAATATATTCAACAATGTTGCGATAGGATACCGGGTAAAAAAAATGTAAACCTACCATTTTATCCTTTCGCTTTGCGGAACTGAGCAACAGGGAAGGGACGATGGACGAGGAATTGGAGGCAAGAATACAATCGGGATTGACAACACCATCCAAATGATGAAATAGTTCCTGTTTTACATTTATTTTCTCGGTGATTGCTTCAATAATAAGTTCACAACCCGAAAGCAATTCCATCGTGTGTCCGATAACTGTTGTCTGCATAAGCCGTTGGTAGCATTGTTCGTCTATCAGTTGGTTCTTAAATTGCCGTTCGGTTTTTTTAATGAATTTTCGCCGGACTTCAGCGGCTTCAGGTTCGGTTTCGCAAAGCCAGGCAAGCTCAAAACCGAAGCCGGCGAGGTAATTGAAAATGTCGGTTCCCATTTTGCCGGAACCGATAAGTCCGATTTTAACAGGGGATTTTGTTGTCATTTTGTTCAGCGTTTTGAAATGTAAAAATATCATTTGTTTTGGCAGGAATCTCAGGATTTTAAAAAAAACTGTGCGAATATTCAAAATATTAACGAAATTTGCGGACTATTACCTTGTTGCACCATAGATTGTAGAACAGTTAAAAACTACGGGCTATTCGCAGGTTGTAATTAAACTGAAATGACGGAGAAAGATAAAAATAAGAAAAAGGCGTATACCTATCCATTTACGGTCAGAGGTTATGAGTTGGATTCATTTGGCCATGTTAATAATGCAGTATACCTGAATTATTTTGAACAAGCGCGCTGGGAAATACTTCGTGAAGAAGGACTGAAAGAGAAGTTTATCGAAAATGGATGGTTTCTGGTGGTTACCCAATGCAATGTCCGTTATCATCGCGAAGCAAGGATGTTTGATGAGCTGGAAGTGCAAACTTCCCTCGAAAATGAATCGCCTTACCTGATTTTTAAACAGAAAATATATAATCGCACGGATGGCTTAAAAGTAACAACAGCCGTTTTTAAGACGTTGCTTATCGATAAAGAACGTCGTCCTTATGATATTTTACCTGAATTGTTCAATCTATAATATGAAGCAAAAATTTGATATCGCCGATTTTGAAATTACGGATGAAATTGGAATCCTGAAATTGAATAATCCACCTCAGAATTATCTTATTGAACCAGCTTTTGCTGATTTGCAAAAGCTGCAAAGCTGCCTGAATGCTGATTTAAAAGGGTTGATCATCACCGGGACAGGTCGTCATTTTTCGGCAGGTGCCGATATGTTTTATTTGGAAAAGATGGCAGCAAATGCGGAAAAACTGGAAAAGGAAATGACTGCCGGAAACCGACTTTTAAGCTTTATCAACGATTTGGATATCCCAACCATAGCAGCTATCAAAGGAGTATGCTTTGGTGGAGGTTTGGAAATAGCCCTGAGTTGCCAGATTCGCTTTTGCAATTCCAGGGCTTTATTTGCTTTTCCTGAAGTAAATCATGGATTAATCCCCGGTTTGGGCGGTATTGTGCGTGCCAGCCATTTGATTGGAAATGCCGCATTGCTTCAGATGGCGCTTGGCGGCGATGTGATGGATGCCGGAAAAGCCCTCGAAATTAAATTGGTGGATGCTATTATGGAAACGGAAGAAGTGGAAAGCTATGCCATTAAAATGATGAAGAAAATGGTTGAGGATCGTTCGCCGGAAGTTATCCATGCCATCATGCAAGCCATCAGAAATTCAGAAAAAATGACCATGGAAGAAGCCATTGCCGAGGAAACGAAATTGTTTTGTAAATTGGCGTTATCCGGTAAAGCTTTTAACTGAAATTAATCATCAGTCATTAATCATTAATCATTAATCATTAATCATTAAAAAATAGCCATTGAATTACCATACCGTTCGATACAAAATAGAGGAAGGGGTGTTCCATTTGATTTTGAACCAGCCGCCTTCCAATCGTATGGATATGATTTTTTTTGATGAATTGCAGGAGATTATTACCTGCGAACTTCCTTCTGCCAAAGCAAAAGCGATAGTAATTTACGGGGAAAGCCGTCATTTTTCGTCGGGTGCCGATTTGCCCGGTTTGATTTCAAATTTAAAACGCAATTTGATTCTTAACAGGGATAACACCATAAATACATACCCTGGTTTTCTGGAAACCAATGTGAAAACATTTCAATATTTTGATGAGCTGGAAATTCCGGTAATTGCTGCCATTCGTGGCGTTTGTTTGGGTTCGGCGCTCGAATTAGCTTTGTTTTGCCATATCCGGTTATGTGCCAAGGGATCAGTGCTTGGTTTTCCGGAATCTACTTTTGGCTTGTTGCCGGGCTGCGGAGGCATACAAAAGATCATCCGTTTGTCGGGCAAGGCAAAGGCTATGGAGCTTTTGCTGAAGGGTAACAGCTTTTCGTCCGAAGAAGCATTGGAATGGAATATTGTGGATGGCTTATTTTCAAAAAAGGATGTGATTGAAAAAGCCATCGCTTTTGCCAAAGAAATAGCTCCTGGTTATAAGCGATTGTATGCTAAAGAAAATATAAAAAAATTACTGAAGAATGAATGAACAACCTATCCATCCAATGTTAGTAAAGCTAAGCGGAACCGGAACATTTCTGCCAGGTAAGCCTATTCCTTTTGATGAAGTGGATTATTATCTTGGCGAATTAACCGGAGCTCCGCTCAAGGTAAGAAAATGGCTCGACCGCATTAAACCGCTGATGAAGGAAATGCTCGAAGTGGAATATTATCATTTTGCCATTGATCCGGTTACTCGCGAATTTACGGATGATAATGTTACCATGGCTGTCAAAGCTTCACAAAAAGCGTTGGAATCTGCAGGCCTGAAAGCTACCGATATTGATTTGATTGTATACGGAAGTGCTCATCAGGATCAGATGCCAACGGCTTCGGTACGCATACAGGAGGCTCTCGGCATTGAACAATGCGGCGAAATATCGGTGCATGCCAATTGTACTTCTGCCTATAAAGCTTTGCTTATTGCTCATGATTTTCTTCAAAATGGCAGATATCGTAATGCCTTGGTTGTATCTTCAAGCATGTCGTCGTCGGAACTGAGGGCCGAATATTATAACCAACCTTTGCTGAAAAAAGAAGAACTTTTTTTGAGATATTTTCTCTCCGATGGCGCCGGAGCCCTGGTTCTGCAGGCAAAGGATACCTACGAAAAAGGGGTGTATTGCGAAAATACTTACATGGAATCTATTGGCGGGAAAAAACCGGCAGCCATGTTGAATCATCGCCCGGCTTACTGGATGAACCCGAAAGAAGAGTTTGAAAAAGGATACCATCATCTGGCTCAGATGTTCAACGAGCAATTACGGGCACATTTCCACGAAGCGGACGGAAGCGTTTTTTACAAAGGGTTAAAACGAATGATGGAGAAATACGGGATTGATACTGGTAAAATTAAGTTTTTCCAGGTCAATTTTCCATCAAAACATATCGCAGAATTGGTGATGGACGAATGCGAAAGCCTTGGTATCAGTAAAAAAAGCTGGTATTCAAAAATGGCAAGTATGGGTTATGTGGGCCCGCCGATGGCTTTTATTTGTCTCGATCATATTTTTCGCGAAGAATTTTTAGAACCCAACGATTTAATATTGAGTTTTGTTACCGAAGTCAGTAAGTTTATGCAAGCTGGCTTTTCCTTCGAGGTACATGGATAAATCAATTATGGTTTATAAAAAATCTCTTTATTGCCGTTAAAATTCGTTAATACAGGGCACTATTCTCAGAATTATTGTATGTTTGCGCATCTGAAAAAAATCAATATCTTTAAAAAATGTTTCCGGCAGCAAATTAATGGGTATGGTAAAATATCTTCTGAAAATTAAGAAATTGTGGTTATGGTCAGTTTTTTTAGTGGTGCTGTTTACAGCTTGCGAAAAGGAATCTAAAGTTCATAATTCGACTGTACCCAATCAATTTGCTGATGAGAAATCTGCTTTTGAAAAAGCAAAACAAAAAATACCCCGATATTATAAACTACTTTCTTTTTTTAAAAGTCAGGGATATACCATCTGGAATTTTAAGACATTTTACTATTCCGATAAAACAAAGTTGCCTCAAAAATTATTGATTATACGGCATGATGTTCATTTCCGCGATATTGATCTGGCATATGACACTTATTTTATCGAAAAGTTTTTTTTAGGTAGTGCAAATACGGCTACCTATTTTGTGATGCTGGATGATCCTTCGGAGTCGGGCAATCCTTTCGTACGTCAGAAATATCTTGATTTCATTAGCTTTTTGAAAAAAAGACAAGTGGATGTTCAGCCACACATATCGCCCAACGAAATGTACCTGAAACGTTATCACCCATCCTGGATTTATAAATCGGAAGAGGAATTAAAGAAAATAGTTCAGGACGACTATGTAATTACTAAAACTGATAAAGGCACAACCATAGAGGTGAAAGGTAAAGATGAATTATCTATTGGCCTTATGAATTCGAGAATGATACAGATGCTGAAGGATTATAATACGGTTTGGAAAGCATCTACCGGATTGGATGTTTTTGCCTATGCTGCCCATGGAAGCAAAATCCCAATCAACTATGCACTAAATAATGCCGTTCTTCTCGATCAGCTTTCGCTGTTACGAAGTGGCGTTTATCATTTCGATGCATACAATTCATGGATATTAAAATGTTTAACTTACCTGAGCGATAATGAAATGCCACCGTGGATGAACAAGCCTGAGCTGATAGCCCCGAACAGATATCAGCTATTAGTCCATCCATACTTGTGGGATGGCTTAAGTTCACAAACCATAAAGAATTTTGGCGCTCAACCGGGAGTTGATACATTGTTCCGATATTAGATACCGTGATTATTATTACAATTTAAACCTTTTATTTGCGCATGAGAAAATCTCTATTGTTCATTTTATGTTTATCGCCCGTTTTGGTTTTTTCCCAGGGAAAACAGCATCAGTCAACTATTCGCACTCATCGTCAATTTGAAAAACAGATGGAGATGGCTCCCCGCATAGCCGGAGATGTAAAATCGTGTCTTAAGGGATTGAATGCCGAACAAACGGAATACTTTGAGTTTTTATATGCTTATATGCCGCTGGTTGATCTTGCTGACCAGACGCCCGATTATTTTCTGAAAAATATCAATAGTTCCATCGAAGCTAAGAACACCTTTAGCTGGGGAAAGATGATTCCCGAGGATATCTTTCGTCATTTTGTATTGCCGGTAAGAGTTAATAATGAAAATCTTGATACGGCGAGACTGGTTTTTTTCAGAGAACTGAAAAACCGTATTAAAAATATGAATATGCGGCAGGCGGCACTGGAAGTAAACCATTGGTGTCATGAAAAAGTGAGTTATCAGCCAACCGATATGCGCACTTCTGCTCCGCTTTCCACCATAAGAACGGCCTATGGACGCTGTGGCGAGGAATCAACATTTACCGTTGCCGCTTTGCGTTCGGTGGGCATACCTGCCCGTCAATGTTATACTCCGCGATGGGCGCATGTGGACGATAATCATGCCTGGGTGGAAGTTTGGGTGGATGGAAAATGGCATTTCCTGGGCGCTTGCGAACCCGAACCCCAATTGGATATGGCGTGGTTTTCGGCTCCGGCCAAAAGAGCGATGATGGTTCATACCAATGTCTTTGGTAATTATAATGGCCCCGAAGAAGTAGTGGCAAAGGAGGAATATTATACTAAGATTAACCTGCTTGCTAATTATGCTCCTGTTCGTAAAATTTATGTAAAGGTTACCAATAAAAGTGGTAAACCGGTAAAGAATGCTATGGTAAAGTTCAAATTGTATAATTATGCTGAATTCTATCCTTTAGCTGCTAAAAATACCAACGAGCAGGGGCTGGTTTCCATGGTAACCGGTTATGGCGACCTGGTCGTTTGGGCAAATAAGAGCAACGATTTTGGCTATCGCAAGATTACGGTGGAAAAAACCGACACCCTGACCATATGCCTCGACAAAATTGCAGGAAAAGAATATACAGAACTCTTCGATCTGGTTCCTCCGGTGGAGCGTAGCATTGAGGAAGCTTCTGAACAGGGACGCAAGGAAAACGATTTTAGATTTAAACAGGAAGACAGCTTGCGCAATGCCTATAGGGCTACATTTATTGATTCGGTTGCAGCCTGTGCCTTTGCCGCAAAAGAAAAGTACAATGCCGATACCACATGGATGTTTCTGAAAAAAAGCCAGGGAAACTGGAAAGAAATTCAGAAGTTTCTGAAAGAAACTCCGGGCAACCAAAGAGGCTATGTATTTCCGTTTCTCGCTTCTTTATCCGAAAAGGATCTTAGAGATACGCCTTCCGGTTTTCTTGCCGATCATCTGCAAAATGCCATGGATTATTCCACGGCCATGGATGAAGAGATTTTTACCACCGATGTCCTTTGCCCTCGCATTGATTACGAAATCATCACTCCCTATAAAAGTTTTATCCGGAATTATTTTGATAGTAACTTTATCAATGATTGCCAAAAGAATCCGGCAAATATCAGCTCGTGGATACTTCAAAATATTGCCATCAATAATAAGGCTAATTACGGGAATACGCCCATTTCACCCATTGGGGTTTTAAAACTGGGTTTATCCGATAAATCTTCCCGAAACATTCTTTTTGTTGCTATTTGTCGTAGCATGGGCATTCCTGCACGCTTAGAACCAGCTACTAAAGTTCCGCAATATTATCATGCCGGTCAATGGAACGATGTGAGCTTTGAAACTGAAAAGCCTGTGTCTACTAATCCTAAAGGAAAGATAATACTTTCTAATTCGAACAATACAGCCGAAACTTCTCCGGTTTATACGCAGCATTATACCCTGGCCAAATTTAACGATGGCGATTATCAAACCCTGGATTATGAATTTGATGAAAACCTGAAGACGCTTCCCTGTTCGTTGACTGTGGATGCTGGCAACTATATGATGGTTACCGGCAACCGGATGAACAACGGAACCGTGCTTTCCAAAGTGAGTTTCTTTAATGTAAATCCGGGTCAGGAATGCCCCACTGAAATAGAAGTGCGGCCGCTTACCGTAAAGCCCAATCTTTTGGGGACTTTGGATGTTTTAAAAACCAAACTCGTTTCTTTTGATGGGAAACAGATCAGCTTGTCTGAAATTACCAATAGAAAAGGTATTGTACTGTGTTTTATTGAGCCTGGTAAAGAGCCGACCAACCATGTGATGAACGATATCAAATTGCTTGGCGATAACTTTGAAAAATGGGGCGGAGGCATGGCTTTTGTTTTGAATGATAAAAAGTATACACCTGCATCGGTAAAAGCCGAGTACAAAAATATGCCGGCACAATCGGTTTATTATTATGATAAGAATAAAACGCTGCTTACTGAAGTGGAGAAAGCTCTTGGAAATAGAAAAATCGGTAACTTGCCGGTTATTTTACTGTTGGACGACCGTGGACAGATTTATTTTGTTTCCGAAGGCTACAGCATAGGAACTGGCGAACAATTGTACAAAAATATTAACCTGATTGATGAATCAGGGATTAAAAAATAATCATAGAAGAAACCCTGAAGGTTTCCAAAACCTTCGGGGTTTACTACCAAAGAACCTAAGCGATGACTACATTTGAATTAAACGGAGAAGAATACATAGAATTGAACAAGCTTCTGAAATTGCTCAATTTTGTAGAGAGTGGAGCGGAAGCGAAGTTAAGAATTGATAACGGAGAAGTTACCGTTAACGGCAAAACGGAATTGCGGAGACGAAATAAACTGCGCAGCGGCGATAAGGTTTGTTTTGCCGGACAAACAATAGTGATTGCCTGAAGGATTAGAGACCCTCAAATTTTTAAAACCTTGAGGGCCTAATAAAATTATCCGTATTTTTGCTGGTATAACAAAGAGCAATAATTCAGATTACAAATAATGTTTCATTGGCTAAACAACATAGACACTTCCTTGTTCCTTTTCCTTAACGGGAAACACAATGCGTTTTGGGATGTGGTGATGTACTGGTCGAGCAACAAGCTTACCTGGCTTCCGGTTTATCTGTTGTTGATTTACCTTGTCGTCCGACATTACCGCCGGCAATCGTGGATTGTTATTCTTTTTGTGGCTTTGCTTATTACTCTTACCGACCAGATTTCTGTTCAGTTGTTTAAAGAAATTTTTCACCGCTTGCGACCCTGCCATCAGCCAGCATTGGAGGGGTTGGTTCATTTGGTAAAAGGAAAATGTGGCGGAGATTATGGGTTTATTTCTTCGCATGCATGCAATTATTTTGGAATAGCCCTTTTCCTTATCGGGATGTTTGGCAAAAAAGTACGCTACTTCATTCCGCTTATTCTATTCTGGGCGGTCTGGATAAGTTATAGCCGTATTTATCTGGGAGTTCATTTTCCCGGCGACGTACTTACCGGCGGATTGGTTGGTGCACTTATCGGTTACCTGCTTGCACGGGCTTGTAAATGGGTGTTGGGAAAAGCGAAAAAAAGTTTGTAAGGCTGAACGAAGCGATTCGGGATTCTTATGGTTTATAAAGTCCTCCAGCTTTTAAAAGTCGACTCTGTTTTATTCAACCATCAACTTTCATTGAGTATTTTCCAAATCAAATCCTTTAGTTTCATCAGCCCTTGTTTGGTATGCGATGAAATGAAAACGGAATTCACATCCGGCAGATTTTTTTTCACATCGTCCATCAGTTCCTCGTCCAGAAGGTCGGACTTGGAAATAGCAAGTATCCTTTCCTTGTCAAGCAGTTCGGGATTATATTGTTTTAGTTCGTTCAACAGAATATCGTATTCCTTTTGAATATTATCGCAATCGGCAGGAATGAGAAAAAGCAGGGCAGAGTTACGTTCGATATGTTTGAGAAAGCGTAATCCAAGACCTTTGCCTTCAGAAGCTCCTTCGATAATTCCCGGGATGTCGGCCATTACAAACGATTTATTGTCATGATAACTAACAATGCCAAGGTTAGGTCGCAGGGTAGTGAACGGATAATTGGCAATTTCGGGTTTGGCAGCCGAAAGTACCGAGAGCAGGGTTGATTTTCCGGCATTGGGAAAACCAACCAAGCCCACATCTGCCAAAAGTTTTAATTCAAGTATTTTCCAACCTTCTATCCCCGGTTCGCCAGGCTGGGCAAATTTGGGAGCCTGAAAGGTAGCTGATTTGAAATGATCGTTACCCATTCCACCTCTTCCGCCAGGTATCCAAACGATGGTTTCGCCATGTTCGGTAATTTCGCATTCAACAGCACCTGTTTCAGCGTCGCGGGCTATGGTGCCTAACGGAACTTCAATGATCACATCGTTACCATCGGCTCCGGTTCTCAGGTTTTTACTGCCACTTTCACCGTTATCTGCCAGGATATGCTTGGTGTATTTCAGATGTAGCAATGTCCAGAACTGATTATTGCCTTTTAAAATAATATGAGCACCCCTGCCGCCGTTTCCACCGTCGGGACCTCCGTGTGGATTTCCCTTGGTGCGATGAAAGTGCATGGAACCGGAACCACCGTTGCCCGAACGGCAAAATATCTTGACGTAATCTACAAAATTGGAAGTGCTCATATGGTAGTTGTTAGTTGTATGTTGTTAGTTGATGGTGTATTGACGATTGACAAATTTTTAGCTTCCTGGATAACTATCAACCAACAACTATCAACTATCAACTAAATTAAATTGTCAATTTCTTTACAAATATCGGCAAAAATTCCTTCTATGCTTCCGATGCCATGTACCGGATGGAATTTGTTTTGTTTTTTATAATAAGCAATCAGAGGTTCGGTCTGGTTTTTATATACCTGTAATCGTTGTTTAATCACATCTTCTTTATCGTCCGCACGACCAGTCTCCAAGGCGCGTTTTAGTAAACGGGTGATAAGCTCTTCGTCCTTTGTTTCAAGCGCAATCACCAGGTTTACCGGTGTATGGTTGGCATTAAGCATCTTGTCAAGTTCTTCCGCCTGAACCAGAGTGCGCGGGAAACCATCCAGCACCAAACCTTTAGCTGTCTTATTTCGTTCCATTACTGAACGGATGATGTCAACCAGTACGGCATCGGGAACTAATTCACCTTTGTCCATGAACGTCTTGGCTTTCATACCCAGTTCACTTTTGTTGCCGATTTCGGCTCTCAGAATATCGCCGGTGGAAGTGTGAATTAAATGATATTTTTCGGCAATTTTTATCGCTTGGGTCCCTTTGCCTGCGCCGGGAGCACCAAACATTATAATATTAAGCATTTTAAAAGGTTTATAATTAAACAATCTTATAAATTTCCGGATAATTTCGCCCATAGCCATCATAGTCAAGCCCATAACCAACGATAAAATCGTTAGGGATTTCTATGCCTACATAATCAATGGGATAACTTTTTTGAAAAGCATTGGGTTTAAAAAGGCAGGTTGCCAAACGGATGCTTTCGGGCTGAAGCTTTTGGATGTCAGCAATTAATTTCTCCATGGTAAGACCAGTATCTATGATGTCTTCTACGATGATTATCGAACGTCCGTGGAGTTCTTCGTTTATCCCGATTAACTTTTTTACATTTTGCGAACTGCTTGTCCCCGCATAAGAGGAAAGTTTTACAAATGATACTTCGCAATCGAGGGTGATTTCTTTCATCAAATCGGAAGCGAACATAAAGGCTCCGTTTAGGATAACAATAAATAAAGGATTTTTCCCTTTCAAATCGCTGTTGATTTGCTGAGCCACTTTGCTTACGGCGGCTTCTATTTCGGTGGCAGAAATAAAAATCGAAAATTCCTTATCTAATATTTTTATATTATTTGTCATGATATTTTTGAAAGACTAATTGATTTTTTAATGAAGGTGCAAAGGTAAGATTTTACCCTTGCCAAAAATCAATTATTATTTACCTTTGCCAAAAAAATACAATTATGCAAGCAAAAGTGAGCATTATTATGGGTAGCACTTCCGACCTGCCGGTGATGGAAGAAGCTGCTAAATTTCTGAATGAAATGGAAATTCCTTTTGAACTTCATGCGTTGTCTGCTCACCGGACTCCCGAGAAGGTGGAAGCCTTTGCCAAAGGAACCTATGAAAGGGGCGTTCGCGTAATTATTGCCGGAGCTGGTATGGCCGCTCATTTGCCTGGTGTTATTGCGGCTATGACTCCCATTCCGGTGATAGGCGTACCCATCAAAGCTTCGCTCGAAGGAATAGATGCTATGCTATCTATAATTCAGATGCCTCCGGGTATTCCCGTGGCTACCGTCGGGTTGAATGCCGCAAAAAATGCAGGAATTCTTGCCGCTCAGATTTTAGCTGTTGCTGATGAACAGTTGATGAAAAAACTGATACGTTTTAAAGAGGAACTTAAGCAAAAAGTGGCTAAAGCCAACGATGAGCTTAGCAGGGTGAAATACCCGTTTAAAACTAACTAATATTTTCGGGATAATACTTAAATGAATCATCCAAAAACAACGGATAATTCATTTACAGGTAGATTTTTTTGTTTGCATACCAGTGGTTTATGGCTACTTGATATTACCAGCCTCCTTTTTTTGTTTCCTGAACATTCCAGATGCTTTTTTGTTAACTGTATGTAGAAGCGTAATTCTTAAAACAGTTAAACATGGAAGCAATCAACTATACCATCAATACAACGGATAAAGAAACTCTGGCAAAATGGTTTCATCTTTTAACGCTTGGACGTAAGCTCGACGAAAAGGCGCCCAATTATCTGAAGCAGGCCTTGGGATGGTCGTTTCATGCACCCTATGCCGGGCACGATGCCATACAGTTAGCCATCGGGCAAGTGTTCGACCGCCAAACAGATCATCTTTTCCTGTATTATCGCGATATGCTTTCCGCCCTTTCTGCCGGAATGACCACCGAAGAAATCATCCTGAATGGATTATCTAAAGCTACCGACCCGGGAACGGGCGGACGCCACATGTCGAATCATTTTTCCAAACCGGCCTGGCATATTCACAATGTGTCATCAGCTACCGGAAATCATACTTTGCATGCCGTGGGCGTGGCCCGTGCCCTCAAAAAATACCATCAAAAAGGGGTTGCCATCAGTTCGCAGGGCGAATCGTCAACCAGCGAAGGCTATGTTTTTGAAGCCATCAACGGGGCTTCCAACGAAAAGTTACCTGTTATTTTTGTGATTCAGGATAATCGCTACGGCATTTCCGTACCCAAAAAAGACCAGACAGCCAACCTCCATGCCGCTGATAATTATTCGGGACTGAAAAATCTTAGAATCATCCATTGCGACGGCAAAAACGTGTTTGATTCCATTAACGCCATGATGGAAGCCAAGCGTCATGTGTTGGAAGCCGGTGAGCCGGTAATCGTTCATGCCAGTTGTGTTCGCATCGGTTCACATTCTAATTCCGACCGCCATGAACTATACCGCGACGAAAACGAAATTCAATGTACCACGGCAGCCGACCCAATGAGCCGCTACCGTAAACAACTCATCCATTCAAAAATATTTACTGAAGAAGAATTGCTGGAGATAGAAACCGGTGTGAAACAGGAAATATCGGATGCCCACAAAAAAGCTCTTGCTGCTCCCAACCCCGATCCGGCAACCATCCTCAACTTTGTAACTCCCGATCCCTATATTCCGGCTAAGTATCCTGATGGTACACATAATCAAACTTCCGGTGAAAAGAAAAGATTTATCCAGGCACTCAACGAAACCCTCAAAGCGGAATTCCGGTTCAATCCCGACACTTTTATCTGGGGTCAGGACGTAGCCAACAAGGAAAAAGGCGGCGTATTTAATGTTACCAAAGGTATGCAGAAAGAATTCGGAAAGGAACGTGTTTTCAATGCGCCTATAGCCGAAGATTACATCGTAGGAACTGCCAATGGTATGAGTCGCTTCAGCGATAAGATACGCATAGTGATCGAAGGGGCCGAGTTTGCCGATTATTTCTGGCCTGCCATGGAGCAATTAGTTGAATTATCGCACGATTACTGGCGCAGCAACGGACAGTTTGCTGCCAATGTTACGTTGCGCTTAGCTTCGGGCGGATATATCGGCGGAGGTCTGTACCATTCTCAAACCATAGAAGCAGTGCTGACGACTTTCCCCGGCCTGCGGGTGGTGTATCCTTCGTTTGCCGACGATGCCGCAGGCTTGTTGCGTACCAGCATACGTTCCAAAGGCCCAACCATTTTTCTTGAACCCAAAGCTTTGTATAACGATCCGAAGGCTGAAGCGTTTATTCCCGATGATTTTGAAGTTCCTTTCGGAAAAGTTCGCATCCGGCATACGGGTAGCGACCTTTCCATCATTACTTATGGCAACACCACTCACATGTGTCTGGAAGTAGCCGAAAAAATTGCTAAAGAAACGGGTAAAAGCATAGAAGTGGTGGATATCCGCTCACTGAATCCTTTGGATAAAGAAGGAATATTGAGTTCGGTAAAGAAAACCAACCGCGCATTGGTTGTGCATGAAGATAAAATGTTTGCCGGCTTTGGCGGCGAGATTGCTGCTCTTATCGCTTCCGAAGCTTTTGAATATCTCGATGCTCCTGTGAAACGTGTCGGAGCCACGTTTACTCCGGTAGGATTTTACCGTGCTCTGGAAAATGCAATCCTTCCCGACAACGGGAAAATTGAAAAAGCAGTAAACGAATTATTAGCCTATTAATTGAAAAAGAAAAAATTATGGCAAAATTTGAAATTGTAATGCCTAAATTAGGCGAAAGCATCATACAAGCTACCATTATCCGTTGGCTGAAAGCCGTCGGAGAAACCATACATGAAGACGATTCTATCGTGGATATAGCTACCGATAAGGTAGATTCTGAAATACCGTCGCCTGTGGAAGGGATACTAACCAAGGTTTTTTATGAAGAGGGAGATATTGTACCTGTCGGTAAAGTAATTGCTGTTATCGAAACAGGTATTGATGGGATAAATGAGAATAATGATGAAGTATCTCCGCGTGAAAGCGAAACCGAAGTATCCCCAACACAGGAACGGTTGATGATAACTAAAAAACCTGCTTTTGCCCGTTTTTATTCTCCTTTGGTGAAAACTATAGCCGGCAAAGAGAATATTACTGTTGCGGAATTAGATTCAATACAGGGAAGCGGCTCGGGGGGCAGAGTGAATAAAAACGATCTGCTGAATTATATCAAATCAAAAACAGAAAAACAGGAAACACCCGTAATAGCCGCTTCAACGGTAGCTATTCCCATTTCTGTTGCCGGTGATCAAATTGTGGAAATGGACCGTATTCGCCGCCTGATTGCCGACCACATGGTGATGTCCAAACAGGTATCGCCCCATGTTACTTCTTTTATTGAAGCCGATGTTACCAATATCGTCAACTGGCGCAACCGGATGAAAGACGGTTTCCTGAAACGCGAAAATGAGAAGTTCACTTTTATGCCGGTATTTGTTGAAGCTGCAGCTAAAGCATTGATTGATTTTCCGGGTGTCAACGCTTCGGTGGAAGGATATTCAATGATCCTGCGTAAGAATATCAATATCGGCATGGCTACTTCGCTTCCTAACGGTAACCTCATCGTTCCGGTGATAAAAAATGCCGACCAGAAAAATCTTCGGGGGTTGGCACTTTTGGTAAATGATCTTGCTAACCGTGCACGGCAAAATAAATTGCTGCCCGACGAAATACAGGGAGGAACTTTTACCATTACTAACCTGGGAACGTTCGGAAGCATTACCGGTACGCCCATCATCAATCAGCCACAGGTAGCCATACTCGGGTTGGGGGTAATACAAAAGAAGCCTGTGGTACTTGAAACGCCGCAGGGCGACGTCATAGCCATCCGTCATCGCATCATTCTTTCGCTCACCTACGATCACCGTGTTGTGGACGGAGCTTTGGGTGGAATGTACCTGCAACGTATTACTAAGTATCTCGAAGAATTTGATATCCGGCAAACGGTTTAAACAAAGCGGAATATTGGGTAAAAGTGCGTAACCAAACCGTATAATTTACATTCCTAAATGTTCGAATGCTTTATACACAAGGATGGCAGGCCAGACGATTGCTTTTAAAAATCCAAGAACACCCATCCAAAAGCCAGCGGCATGGGAAATAAAATAAATGGCAGCCCCGATGAAGCCTAATCCATAAACGGCTCCCGAAGGTGTGCCCTTATGAATTTCTCTTCTTTTTTTCTTTTCTTCTTCCATAAAATTTCTTGTTTATTGATATTTAAAATTAGTTATCCGATAAAAAATCTTTGAAGGGCTAAAGCCTAATGTTTACTGTGCTTTACCAACACCAAGTTTAAATTGTTATTTTATTAATACCGTTAACGTAATAGCGGCTTATTCGCTGTTCCTTTTGCAAATATAAGTAAAAAGAGACGATAGCCAGCGTGTGATTCCCTGATTTCTTTATTTTTTAGTCAAAATAAAATCAACCAATCCCGTTTTTAAGGGCAAGTCGGGTTTATTGTATGTCGCCATGTTCCTTTGAATATCAGTATCCGATTCTTTTAGTATATGGTTCATCGAATCAATCAATAAAAGTTCAGCATCCGGCTTTGATGCCGAAAGCATTTTGGCATTATCCACTGTTACTTGTAAATCGGTTGTCCCCTGAACGATTAATACCGGAATCTTCAATTTGCTTATTTCCTTTGCAGGATCATATTGCATCCATGAAATCAGGTACGGTTGAATGGCGGGACGATATATAAAAAGCAAATTCGGATTCACATTCGAAACCGTTTTACCCATTTTCAGGCTGTCGATTATTTTATCCGATTCATCAAGCAACTCGAAAGACAATTTATCTTTTAGCTGTTCCTGTAATATCTGATCTGCCGGATAGCCGGTGCCCGAAACCGAAATTAATGCCGACACTTTCGTCCGTTCGGCAGCAATTATCCCTATCAACGACCCTTCGCTATGACCTAAAACGATGATTCTTGAAAACCGTTGGTCCGATTGTAATAACGATATCCAGCCAACAACATCGTCAATGTATGTTTCGAATGTTGCCTCATTTTCGTCTATCATTGCCGTCTTGCTTTTTCCAATCCCGCGTTTATCAAATCTTAGGGTGGAAATACCTTTTTCTCCAAAACTTTCGGCTAACATTTTATAAGCATTTGTCTTAATCCCCAGGGAAGAATTGCAATTTCTGTCGGTAGGCCCCGAGCCGGCAATAATAAGAACTACCGGAGATGTCTTGACATTACAGGGAACTGTTAATGTTCCCGAAATGTCTCCTGTCGACGTTTTCAATATTATTTCAGATTCTGAAAAAACAGTATCATTTTTGGTTTGTGAAAATACACCTATGGATAAAATAAGTAGAGCAATAATAAATAATAACCTTTTCATACACGCTGTTGATTTAATAAATCTATCGGTGATGTATTAAGACTTTTTTCTGTTATGCGGTTTGTGCCTTTTGAATGCTTAAGGATTTATATCTCATGAACGATCTTTAAATTTTCTTTGCTTCCAAAAATTACCACAATCATGTTAAGTTTTGTAAGCAACATAAAAGGTAATTGTTAGCTGTAGCTAATCCTGATTACTTATTAATAACCAATTTTAATGTCTGGCTGGTATTATTAGAAGAAATGTTTAAAAAATACATTCCTTTTTGCAAGTTATCAAAACTAAAACTCTTGGAATTATTATGATTGAAATTAAATAAACCCTTATAAATAATTTCGCCCTGAATATTACATAAAATAATGTTGTAATCAGAAAAAATCTCTGAGTTCGATTCAATAATAAACTTCCCATTATTAGGGTTAGGATATATGCTAAATGACGAAGATGCCTTTTCTTTTATGGGGATACTGGTTATTAAAAAATCAGGAAGAGTATTATTAAGGCCTTCATTATTAAAAGCAAAAAGCCCATCTCCAAATGTGCTTATCCATAAAGTATTATTATTATCTTCTTTAATTGATCGTATGCGACCATATCCAACAGTAGTTGCATCTGAATTAAATCCAGAATTAGACGAATTATATATTGTCCAATCAGAACCATCAAACTTAACCAATGCATTATTCGTTTCTCCCGATTGAAACCCTAACAAGATATTTCCTGAATGATCGGCACAAATTGTTGAAATTTCACTACAAGGTGGTGTAAATTGTTGCCATGATGAATTGTTATATTTAATTAATCCTGAACCTAAAGTGGCTATCCATTTATTATTTAATTCATCAACATCCAAAGCTGAAATAATATTATTGGGAAGAATGGAATTTGATGAGTTATAAATTGTCCAGTATTGAAAATCATAATGTGCTAACCCATTTTCTGTTCCTATCCATAAATTAGAATCATTTTCCATTGCTAGTTTTCTAATATTATTGCTTGGTAAATAAGAATTTGAAGTATTAAATGAAACCCAGGTATTGCCATCAAAATATTTTAATCCATTACCACCAGTTCCGAAACATACTCTGTTATTGTGTGCAGTTACACACCAAATATTCTCTCCAGGGAAAAGTATGTCGTAGGACATTCCATCTTGACGTATTAACCCGTTGGAAGTTCCAATCCATTTAACATTATTTGAGTCTACAGCAATATCCCTTACATCTCCGTTACAACTCAAAAGCATTGAGTTGCTTTCCTGAGTTATTAAATTGCCATAAAAATCTCTAAGCATAAAACTATTATAATTCCATTGTTGCCAGTTATAATGGTCATAAAGGACGATTCCTAAACTAGGGTTACCACACGTACCATAAGTAGAAACAAGCATATTATTATTTTTATCTACGGCAATTGCATCAATATCGTTACAAAGTAAACCTGAATTTTGTTGTTTGAATTGATACCATTTTAGGTTTGGATCAAACAATACTTTAATGTAGGTGGTATCATAGGAAGTTAAAGTTCCTTGTGCTCCCTTAATAATTAATTGATGAATCCCTGGATTTAAGTTTGAAGCCGAAACAATGATATTGCAGTTATCATAAGGTGGATTAAGTGTGGTCGGCAAAATTGTTACATTTGAAGTTGTAAAACTTTCAAGGGTTAAAAATATAGAAGCGTTAAAACCACCACTTGGTATAGCATACAAAGAGAGGGTGTCAGTTTGTCCAACATTCAAAATTAACGTGTCTGGATTTAGGTGTATTGTAAAAGATTGCGAACAAACCCTATTTAATATACATAAAATAAATACGATTAAGAAAAGATACTTTTTCATTTGTCAATGTTTTTATTAATTACAATTCTATTCATTTCTGCAACCCCACTCCTTTGCATATAGTTTTGAATATGTTTGAATATGTAAGTATAGCCTTATTGCATATAATTTCATTACAAAAATAGAAATTTTTAAAATATAAATTATTTAATGCTAAATTTTTTTAATTTTTTTCTATTAATAGAAAAAAGTGTAAACTGAACTGATATTTTTTATTCATAGCCATTACCTTTAGCAAACTTATTAAAATGGAACGATATTTAATGTTACCTTTGCTGAAATTTAAAAATAACGAAGTATGAAAAAATTATTTTTGACAATAGCAGTGATTTGTGTCGTGTTTTTTGCCAGTTCCTGTAAAAAGGATTCCAACGGAAATAGCGCTAATTCGATGACTGCAAGCGTTGGAGGTGCGCAATGGTCAGCGCTTATTCCGGCAGGAGTTCTTTCGAATGGGGTACTCGTCGTAACCGGAACTTCCTTAACCGGGGAATCGATTATTGTAACCGTTAATGGCCAAACTGCCGGTACCTATAATCTTTCTGTTATACCGCCAAAAGCTGAATGCCTGGGAACTTACAAAGCTACGCTTACCGCTACATCGGAGGACACGTATGTAAGTACTACCGGCAGTGTAGTCCTCACCAAAGTTGACCTGACCAATAAACTTGTCTCCGGCACATTTGAATTTACCGCAGCCAATTCAACCCTTGTGGTAAAGCAAATTACTGTCGGAACCTTTACGGATGTAACGTTTATTACTCAATAATTGAGACCTGATCATAAAAACCCCCGTAAAGTTTAAGTTCTTTACGGGGGTTTTTGTTTTACAATATTCCATTTAAGATGACCTACTTTGCATTTAAAAAGAGGCAAATGCTATTTGTTGGGTGACAAATTCAAATTTTGCAGGATGTTTTCCGCTATGGCAATATTTATTCTGCCTTTACAATCTTTAGTTTAGCAAATTTCAGCAAAAGCTGCTTTTGCCCGATTCCGTTAAAGAAAACGGTCGCTTTACGGTTGGAAGCATCGCCTTCCACGTTCAGCACCTTGCCTCTTCCGAATTTTTGGTGATCAACTTCCATTCCCGGCTGGATATCGGCGGCATCGGAAGGTTCAAAATTTCCTCCGTTATTCGCAGTACCGCCTGCCGGGCTCACCGTATCGAGTCGTTTCAGATTCTTTCGTTGAAAAAGAGAAGCCGGCAACCCCGATAACGTTCCACTTTCGGAATGACTTGGCTCAAACGTTGAAGGTGCCTTGCGCGGGATGTCCAGGTAAACAGTATCAATTTCATCGATAAAACGGCTGGGTTCGCAGGGCGTAAGCGTGCCCCAGCGGTAGCGCATATCGGCATACGTTAGTGTAACCCGGATACGGGCACGTGTAAGGGCTACATAAAAAAGCCGGCGTTCTTCCTCCAGGTCACTCCTCGAACCTAACGACTGCATGGATGGGAAAAGGTTTTCTTCCATGCCGGTGATGTATACATAAGGGAACTCAAGCCCTTTGGCTGAATGAATGGTCATCAGCGCAACTTTGTCATTATCGTTTTCATTGTCGTTATCGGCATCGGTAAGTAGGGCAATATCTTGCATAAACTCGTCGAGGGTGCGTATGGAAGTGGATATTTCGCCTCCGTTTTCAAAACTGGGTTCGGGTTCTTTTTCCGAGAAGTCTTTGATAGCATTCAGCAATTCCTCAATATTTTCGTAACGGCTCAGACCTTCGGGCGTTTTGTCTTCGTACAATTCTTTCATGATACCGCTTGAGCTGGCGATGTGTTTGGCCAGGTCGTACGCATTGCGGGTTTTCAGCTGGGCTCTGAAGCTTTTAATCATCAGCACAAACTCCGAAATTTTGGTTAGTGTTCCTGTATTTATTCCGGTCATTTTACCTTCCGAAATCACTTCCCACTGGCTTTTGTTTTCTTCGTTTGCTTTCACGATGATATGTTCGAGCGAAGTCTTACCTATGCCGCGGGCAGGATAATTAATGATGCGATTCAGAGCTTCTTCGTCGTTCAGGTTAATGGCCAGCCGGAAATAAGCCAACAGGTCTTTTATTTCTTTTCGTTTGTAAAACGACAAACCGCCATAAATCCGATAGGGAATATTGAGCTTGCGCAAAGCTTCTTCGATGGATCTCGACTGGGCATTGGTGCGGTAAAGAATGGCAAAGGCATCATTGGGCAACTGGTTATACATTTTGGTTTCGAAGATGGATTGGGCAATCATCCGTCCTTCTTCGTTGTCCGACGAACCATGCAAAACCGGGATGGGTACGCCTTCCGCATTTTCCGTCCACACTTCTTTAAAAATTTGTTCCTTATTGTTTACGATGATGCTGTTGGCTGCCTTAACTATCGTTTGGGTGGAGCGGTAGTTCTGTTCCAGCTTAAAGGTTTTAAGATCGGGATAATCGTTTTTAAAATTCAGGATGTTCTGGATGTTGGCTCCACGGAAAGCATAAATACTCTGGGCATCGTCGCCCACTACGCAAATGTTTTCGAAACGGGCGGCCAGCTTTTTAATGATCATATACTGGGCAAAGTTAGTATCCTGATACTCATCCACGAGAATATACCTGAACTTCTGCTGATATTTATACAATATCTCTGGGAAATCGCGGAGCAGAACGTTGGTGTTGAAAAGCAAATCATCGAAATCCATAGCCTGCGCTTTAAAACATCTGTTCTTGTACCGCATCATGATTTCGCCCATTTTCGGCTTGGAAGCAGCCCTGTCCTGTTCCTGAAATTCGCTGCTGATAATATAATCTTCGGCAGGGATTAAACTGGATTTGCATGATGAAATCCGGTCTAAAACAACATTTGGTTGGTAAACTTTAGGGTCTAAGTCGAGTTCTTTAAGTATAGTTTTAATTAAACTTTTGCTGTCGTCGGTATCATAAATGGTATAATTGGAAGGATAGCCAAGCAAATGGCCGTCGATGCGAAGAATCTTGGAGAAAACGGAGTGGAAAGTACCCATCCATACATTGCGGGCATCGCTGTTGCCTACCAGTTGGAGGATACGTCCTTTCATTTCGCGGGCAGCTTTATTGGTAAACGTTAATGCAAGCACATTAAAAGGATCAACCCCTGTATTGATAAGATGAGCTACCCTATAGGTGAGCACACGGGTTTTACCCGAACCGGCTCCGGCAATCACCATTACCGGCCCATTAATACTTTCAACAGCCTGGCGTTGAACTTCATTTAAATCGTTAAGAATATTATTCACATGCTTTGTTTTATGGGGACAAAAGTACATCTTTTGCCTTCACAGGGCATATTTTTTTCAATTCCGGGTGGATTTTGGATTATTTTGATGAATTAATTTAAAATAAAATTTGTATTTAAAAAAATAGCTTTATCTTTGCACCCGCTAAAAATGAAGAAAATCTCATTTTTGCAAGAATTAAGAAGCTGAAAAAGCTTATAAGGAACCTGATAAATTAAGACAACTATAGGTTTCGACTCGGGAGATGATTGTTGCAATCGCTCCGGATGTCAAAAAACGTCTTTCCAACCTTATCATTTTTCTTGTTTTTTAGCCAACGAATTCTTTTGATTAGTAATAGATTGAAAAATTAATAACATTTTTTCATTTAATCTATTGGTTTTCTAAAATTAATTTGTACTTTTGCAGCCCCTTAAAAAAGGGTAAAATAGTTTTAAATAAAATAATTAAAAACTTATCTATGCCAACAATACAGCAATTGGTTCGTAAAGGTCGCCAGAAGCTGACTGATAAGAGTAAATCACCGGCTTTGGATTCATGTCCACAGCGCAGAGGTGTTTGCGTAAGGGTTTATACCACTACCCCCAAGAAACCTAATTCTGCTATGCGGAAGGTTGCCAGGGTTCGGTTAACCAACGGAAAAGAAGTCAATGCTTATATTCCCGGTGAAGGTCATAATCTTCAGGAACACTCCATCGTAATGATACGTGGCGGAAGGGTAAAAGATTTACCGGGTGTTCGTTATCACATCATCCGCGGTGCATTGGATACTTCAGGCGTTGATGGAAGAAACCAGAGACGGTCGAAATATGGTACAAAACGTCCTAAAGCAAAAAAATAATTAAAAAAATCGTTCCACATAAGTCAAGTGTAGCAAAATGAGGAAATCAAGTCCAAAAAAACGAATCATTCTTCCCGATCCAAAATATCATGATACTTTGGTAACAAAGTTTGTTAATAACATGATGCTTCGGGGTAAGAAAAATATTGCTTTCGAGATTTTTTATGAAGCTCTGGATATTGTTGCAGAAAAAACCAAAGAAGATGCATTGGAAGTCTGGAAAAAAGCGTTATCAAATGTAACTCCAAATGTGGAAGTACGTAGCCGTCGTATTGGTGGTGCTACATTTCAGATCCCTTCTGAAATTCGCCCTGCACGTAAGATGTCTATCGGCATGAAAGCATTAGTTCAATATGCCCGTAAACGTCATGAAAAGAATATGGGCGACAAATTAGCTGCTGAAATAATGGCTGCATATAAAGAAGAAGGCGCTGCTTTTAAACGGAAAGAAGATACTCACCGTATGGCAGAAGCTAACAAAGCATTTTCACATTTTAGATTTTAATAAAAAAACCGAAGTACAATATTATAATGTCCGAGAAACTTAACTATACGAGGAATATAGGCATTATGGCTCATATAGATGCGGGTAAAACCACAACTACTGAGCGGATATTGTATTATACCGGTGTAAATTATAAAATAGGGGAAGTACATGAAGGTACCGCTACTATGGATTGGATGCCACAGGAACAGGAAAGAGGCATTACTATTACATCGGCGGCTACTACTGTATTCTGGAAATATCAGGATGAACCCTATAAGATAAATATTATTGATACTCCGGGACACGTTGATTTCACTGTTGAGGTGGAACGTTCACTCAGAGTATTAGATGGTGCCATCGCTATTTTTTGTGCCGTTGGTGGTGTTGAACCTCAATCGGAAACAGTTTGGCATCAGGCAAGTAAATATAATGTACCACGTATTAGCTTTATCAACAAGATGGATAGGGCGGGTGCCGATTTTTTTAGCGTGGTAGCACAAATAAAGGAACGGTTGGGAGCTAATCCAATTCCGCTTCAAATTCCCATTGGTTCCGAAGATGCATTCGTTGGTATTGTTGATTTAATTAGCAATAAAGCTTATGTTTGGGATGATAATTCCCAGGATGCTCAATTTAATGAAGTAGCTATCCCCGACGATTTAAAAGAAGAAGTTGAGCAATATCGGACAATGCTTGTTGAAGGCGTTGCCGAAGAAAATGAAAAACTTTTCGAAAAATATATCAACGATCATAATTCAATTTCCGAAGAGGAAATTATTGCTTCAGTTCGGAAAGCAACCCTCGAATTGCGAATCACCCCTGTAATTTGCGGAGCTACATTTAGGAATAAAGGCGTACAAATGCTGCTTGATGCCATTGTTCGCTATTTACCAAGCCCACTCGAAGCACCTCCTGTAAAAGGCGCAAATCCCAAAACTGAAGCAGAAGAAATCCGTATAGTTGATTCAAGTGCACCTTTTAGTGCATTTGCCTTTAAAATAGCTACCGATCCATTTGTTGGTCGTATCGCTTTTTTCAGAGTCTATTCAGGTACTCTCCAATCGGGTTCTTATGTTTTGAATGCAACTACAGGAAAAAAAGAAAGAATTTCGCGCATCATGCAGATGCATGCCAACAAGCAAAACCCGCTTGATAAAATTGAAGCCGGAGATATAGGTGCTGCTGTTGGTTTTAAAGATATCCGTACAGGGGATTCGCTTTGCGAAGAACGTCATCCTATACTTTTTGAAGCAATTAAGTTTCCGGATCCTGTTATAAATATGGCTATTGAGCCCAAGACTCAGGATGATGTGGATAAACTCAATAATGCTCTTAATAAATTAGCAGAGGAAGATCCTACCTTTAATGTTCATACCGACGAAGAAACCGGACAAACCATAATAAGTGGCATGGGCGAATTGCACCTCGAAATTTTAACCGACCGTTTGAAACGCGAATTTAAAGTGGAATGCAATCAGGGCTCACCTCAAGTGGCATATAAAGAAGCTATTAAAAATACCGTTGAACACCGGGAAGTTTATAAAAAACAAAGTGGTGGAAGAGGTAAATTTGCAGATATCAAAGTTATTGTTTCTCCTTCGGACGAAGGCATTAAAGGATTACAATTTATCAACGAAGTAAAAGGTGGAAATATTCCCAAAGAATATATCCCTGCCATTGAAAAAGGTTTTAAAACTGCAATGACCAACGGCGTGCTTGCTGGTTATACCATGGAAAGCCTTAAAGTGGTTTTACTGGATGGATCATTTCATCCTGTTGATTCCGATGCACTGGCGTTTGAAATTTGTGCACGTCTTGCGTTCAAGCATGCATGTAAAAAAGCAAATTCAGTATTGCTGGAACCTATTATGAAAGTTGAAGTTTCGACCCCTGATACTTATCTTGGTGATGTAACCAGCGACTTAAATAAAAGAAGGGGACATTTAGAAGAAGTAATTTCAAAAACCGGACATCAGGTTATTCATTCCAAAGTTCCTTTATCGGAAATGTTTGGTTATGTTACTTCATTGCGTTCTATGACGTCGGGCAGAGGCAGTTCAAATATGGAATTTTCTCATTATTCAGAATTACCAACGAGCCTGATGGAAGAGATATTGCTTAAAATTAAAGGCTATTCATTAGTAAGTACAAAATAAGGATATTAAATTAACAAAACGTGAGTCAAAGGATTAGAATAAAATTGAAATCGTACGACCATAATTTGGTTGACAAGTCAGCCGAAAAAATTGTCAAAACCGTAAAATCAACCGGTGCAGTAGTTAACGGTCCTATACCATTACCTACTAATAAAAAGATTTATACAGTATTGCGTGCGACTTTTGTAAATAAAAAATCGAGAGAGCAATTCCAATTGTGTTCTTATAAACGACTGCTCGACATTTACAGCACTACTTCCAAAACCATTGATGCATTGATGAAATTGGAATTACCCAGTGGCGTAGAAGTTGAAATTAAAGTTTGATGAAAAGGCCAAATTGGTAATTAACAACTCTTTAAAAGGAAAAAACAATGTCAGGAATTATAGGAAAAAAAATCGGAATGACCAGTATATACGACGAAGCAGGTAAAAATCTGCCTTGCACCGTTATTGAAGCTGGGCCCTGTGTAGTAACGCAGGTTCGTACAATTGAAAACGATGGTTACGAAGCCATTCAGTTAGCTTTTGACGAAAAAAAGGAAAAGCATACTACAAAGGCGTTAAAAGGACATTTTGCAAAAGCAGGCGTTACACCCAAAAAAGTTGTTGCCGAGTTTACACGTTTTGAAGCTGGGCATCAGAAAAAATTTGGCGATGTTCTCAAGGTAGACATCTTTATAGAAGGTGAATTTATTGACGTAGTTGGCATTTCTAAAGGAAAAGGATTCCAAGGAGTTGTTAAACGTCATGGTTTTACCGGTGTAGGCGGACAAACTCATGGACAACATGACCGTTTACGGGCACCAGGTTCTGTTGGAGCATCATCATGGCCATCAAGAGTATTTAAAGGCACTCGCATGGCTGGCCGTATGGGAGGTCAACGTGTTAAGGTTATCAACTTACAAATATTGAAAATTGATCCGGAAAAAAATCTTATTTTAGTAAAAGGTGCAGTTCCAGGTTGTAATGGTTCTTATGTAATAGTAGAAAGATGGAGCTAGAAGTATATAAAATTAGCGGAGAAAAGTCTGCCAGAACAGTAGTATTAAACGACGAAATCTTTAATATTACGCCTAATGACCATGCTATTTATTTGGATTCCAAGCAATATATGGCAAATCAGCGTCAGGGGACACATAGCTCTAAGGAGAAATCTATGTTGTCGGGTAGCACAAAAAAATTGAAAAAACAGAAAGGCACAGGTGGTGCACGTTCGGGAAGCATTAAATCGCCAGTGTTTGTGGGCGGTGCAAGAGTTTTTGGACCTCATCCCCGGGATTATAATTTCAAATTAAATAAGAAACTAAAATTAATTGCAAGGAAATCGGCTTTGACCTATAAAGCTAAAGAAAATAACATTGTAATTTTAGAAGATTTTAATTTTGATACTCCAAAGACCAAAAATTTTGTCGAATTACTGAACAATTTGAAAGTCAGTGATAAGAAAATACTTTTTGTTTTTGCAGAATCCAATGAAAATGTTTATCTATCGTCACGAAATTTAGAAAGGGTTAAAGCTCTGAGCGCTTTAAGTTTGAACACTTACGATATATTAAACGCAAATAACCTGATAATTTCAGAAAGTTCCTTAAAGGCTATCGAAGGATTATTCAGTTAAAAATAAGCAGTTAAGTAATTAGAATACAATAAAAATCTAATACGATGGGTATAATCATAAAACCGGTAATAACTGAAAAGATGACTGCCAAAGGTGAAAAGTTAAATCAATTTGGATTTGTTGTTGATAAAAAGGCAAACAAAATTCAAATTAAACAAGCAGTGAAAGAACTTTACAACGTAGAAGTCTCATCTGTTAACACCATGAATTACGAAGGCAAGTCCAAAGGACGTTTTACAAAAGCCGGATATATTGCCGGAAAAAGTAACAATATCAAAAAAGCAGTAGTTACTTTGGCAAAAGGAGAAACAATTGATTTTTATAGCAATATTTAGATAAATGGCTTTAAAGAAATTCAACCCAACAACACCAGGTCAGCGCTTTAAAATTATAAGCACTTATGACGATATTACCACCAACATCCCTGAGAAAAGTTTGTTGGTTCCCAAGAAAAGGTCAGGTGGCAGAAACAATTCAGGGAAAATGACCATGCGCTATATGGGTGGCGGTCATAAACAGCAATATAGAATCATTGATTTTAAAAGGGATAAAGAAGGAATTCCCGCTACAGTAAAATCAATTGAATACGATCCTAACCGTACAGCACGCATAGCATTGCTCAATTATGCTGATGGCGAAAAGAGATATATTATTGCTCCCCAGGGATTAAAAGTAGGACAAAAATTGTCTTCCGGTTTAGGCATATCGCCCGATGTCGGAAATTCACTTTACATGAGCGAAATTCCCTTTGGTACAGTAATTCACAACATTGAATTACGTCCGGGACAAGGAGCAAAAATGGCACGCAGTGCTGGTTCATATGCACAATTGATGTCACGTGATGGTAAGTTTGCTATTATCAAACTTCCTTCAGGAGAAACCCGCATGATACTTCAATCTTGTAAAGCTACCATAGGCATGGTATCCAATGGCGATCATAACCTTGAGTCTTCAGGTAAAGCCGGTCGCAACCGTTGGTTAGGCCGTCGCCCGAGAGTGAGAGGTGTTGTAATGAATCCTGTTGATCATCCGATGGGCGGAGGTGAAGGTAGAGCATCCGGTGGACATCCACGTTCACGCAAGGGTATGCCAGCCAAGGGATATAAAACCCGTAAACCGAAAAAACAATCGGATAAATATATCGTTGAAAAAAGGAAAAAATAACTAGCAATAACCAATAAGATAAGTTAACATGAGTCGTTCGCTTAAAAAAGGTCCGTATATACATTACAAACTCGAAAAGAAAGTTCTCGAGATGGTTGATAGCAAAAAAAAGGCAGTCATCAAAACCTGGTCACGAGCCTCGATGATTTCTCCTGATTTTGTAGGACAAACCATTGCCGTTCACAACGGTAACAAATTTATACCGGTTTATATTACCGAAAATATGGTAGGACATAAATTGGGTGAATTTGCCCCAACTCGTATTTTCAGAGGTCATGCCGGAAATAAAGATAAAGCCAAAAAATAAAGAAACTGTAAAACAATGGGAGCAAGAAAACATAAATCTGCAGAACAATTGAAAGAGGCAAAAAAGAAAATGTATTTTGCCAAATTAAATAATTGTCCTACTTCCCCTCGGAAAATGCGATTAGTCGTTGACATAATTCGTGGCGTAGAAGTAGATCAGGCATTGCATATACTTAAAAATTCTCCAAAAGAAGCGGCTGGCAAGCTTTATAAACTATTGCTTTCGGCAATAGCTAACTGGCAGGGCAAAAATGAAGGTGCAAGAATTGAGGATGCAAAACTTTTTATAAAAGAAATATCGGTTGATGGCGGAAGAGTGCTAAAACGGGTTCAACCTTCACCACAAGGTCGCGCTCACCGCATCCGCAAACGTTCGAACCACGTTACGCTTATCATTGATAATAAAAAAGAAAACAATTAAAACAATTAAATAAAATATTTGTTTAATGGGACAAAAAACAAATCCAATAGGTAATAGATTAGGAATTATCCGGGGTTGGGATTCAAGCTGGTATGGCGGTAATAATTTTGCTTCAAAATTAGTAGAAGACGATAAAATTCGCAAATACTTGAATGCCCGTTTAGCAAAAGCTGGCATCTCAAAGATATTTATTGAACGTACCTTGAAATTAGTTACTGTTACTATCCAAACTGCCAGGCCAGGTATCATTATCGGAAAAGGCGGCCAGGAAGTGGATAAGCTAAAGGAAGAATTAAAAAAACTAACCGGGAAGGAAATTCAGATCAACATTTCTGAAATTAAGCGTCCCGAACTTGATTCAGTAATTGTTTCTAATGCTATAGCAAGGCAAATTGAAGGCAGAATTTCATTTCGTCGTGCAATAAAAACAGCTATTGCTTCTACCATGAGAATAGGAGCCGAAGGAATTAAGGTTTATATATCTGGAAGATTAGGCGGTGCGGAAATGGCTCGTCGCGAACAATATAAAGAAGGAAGAATTCCCCTTCATACCTTACGGGCCGATATCGACTATGCACTTGCAGAAGCTCATACAACCTACGGTCGTATTGGAATCAAAGTATGGATTTGTAAAGGAGAAGTTTACGGAAAACGAGATTTAAATGTAAATATTGAAGTGGCTCCTAAAATTCCAACAACAGGCAGCAGTAATACTGGTCGCCCCAAAGGACCCAGAAGCGGCGGAAACAGTCGTAACCGTGACAATAACAAAAAACGATAATTGAATTATAAAATACTAAATATTACGTTGTAATGTTACAGCCAAAGAAAACCAAATACAGAAAACAGCAAAAGGGTAAAATGAAAGGTAATGCCAAAAGAGGCTACGAACTTTCATTCGGCTCGTTCGGCATCAAAACAATGGAAGAATGCTGGATAACAGGTAGACAAATAGAAGCTGCCCGTCAAGCCCTAACCCGTCATATGAAACGTGAAGGTCAGATTTGGATTAGAATATTCCCTGATAAACCAGTTACCAAAAAACCAGCTGAAGTACGTATGGGTAAAGGTAAAGGTGCTCCTGAATATTTTGTTGCCAGAATTACCCCAGGAAGAATGCTTTTCGAAGCAGAAGGTGTCCCTCTGGAAGTTGCTAAAGAAGCCCTCAGATTGGCAGCTCAAAAACTCCCAATCATGACCAAATTTGTGATGAGAAGAGATTATGTTGAAGAAACAATCTAAATAAAACAATGGAACAAAAAGTTATAAAAGAACTTTCGACTCCCGAGTTGATCGAAAGGTTGGATGAAGAAAGAAAACAGCTTATACGGTTAAAAATTAACCATGCTGTTTCTCCACTCGAAAACCCCAACAAAATAAAAGCCTATAGGCAAACTATAGCCCGAATTTTGAGCGAAGTAAGAAGAAGAGAAATTGAAAAGCTGTTAATTAAGTAATCAGTAAGATGGAAAGCAGAAATTTAAGAAAAGAAAAAGTTGGGCTTGTCGTCAGCAACAAAATGCAAAAGTCAATTGTTGTTGAGGTAGAGCGAAAAGTAATGCACCCCAAATATGGCAAGTTTGTAAAAAAGACTTCCCGTTTTATGGCTCATGACGACAAGAACGATTGTAACATTGGCGATACTGTTCGCATTGCTGAAACCCGTCCGTTAAGCAAATTTAAATGCTGGCGATTAGTTGAAATTATTGAAAGAGTTAAATAATTATGATACAACAAGAAACAAGATTAGCTGTAGCTGATAACAGTGGTGCAAAGGAAGCTCTTTGCATAAGGGTTCTTGGTGGCACCAAAAAGAAATATGCTACGGTAGGTGATAAAATCATCGTTAGCATTAAAAATGCTATTCCATCGGGCAATGTTAAGAAAGGCTCCGTATCGAAAGCAGTGGTTGTACGCACCAAAAAAGAAATTCGCCGAAATGATGGTTCATATATACGCTTCGACGACAATGCTGTTGTTTTACTCAATACTGCTGGAGAATTGGTCGGTACCCGTATTTTTGGACCCGTTGCCCGCGAACTTAGAGAAAAACAATTTATGAAAATTATTTCTTTGGCACCCGAAGTGCTTTAATGAAGCAAAGGATATAAAACTATGAGCAAGTTACATATAAAAAAAGGCGATAACGCTTACGTAATTGCCGGAGATTCTAAAGGAAAACAGGGCAGAGTGCTGGATGTTTTTGTCGAAAAACAACGAGCTATTGTTGAAGGAATCAATATGGTCTCAAAACATACGAAACCCAATACTAAAACTCCTAAGGGTGGTATAGTAAAAAAAGAATCCTCTATACACATCTCCAATTTAAAAAAGGTTGACGGCAGTGCTAAAACCAGCAAAACCGAAAAACAATCAACCGAAACCAAGAGTAAGAAATCAGAACCTACAACTAAATAATAATGAGGGGAGGCATTGAGTAATGAGTTATTCGCCAAGATTTAAAGACAAATATGATAAGGAAGTAATTCCTGCTTTAAAGAAGCAGTTTGAATACAAAAACAATATGGAAGTTCCACATTTGATTAAAATATCACTTAATCAGGGTTTAGGAACTGCTATTGCTGATAAAAAAATGATTGACACTGCCGTTAACGAAATGACAGCCATTTCAGGACAAAAAGCCGTGGCAACCAAATCAAGAAAAGATATATCAAACTTCAAACTTCGTAAAGGCATGCCCATCGGAGTCAGGGTTACCCTCAGAAGCAATCAAATGTACGAATTCCTCGACAGATTAGTTGCTGTAGCTTTGCCACGTATTCGCGACTTCAGAGGTATCAATGAAAAAGGGTTTGATGGAAAAGGAAATTACACATTAGGCATACCCGAACAGATTATTTTCCCTGAAATCAATATGGATCAGGTAACGAAAATAAATGGGATGGACATTACTTTTGTAACTTCCGCCAAAACCGATAAAGAATGTTTGGCTTTATTAAAAGAATTTGGATTACCATTCAAAAATCAAAAATAAACATGGCAAAAGAGTCAATAAAAGCAAGAGAAATAAAAAAAGAACGATTGGTTGCAAAATACGCTACCAAAAGAGCTGAACTAAAAGCTGCCGGAGACTATATCGGGTTGCAGAAATTACCCAAAAATTCGTGTCCAGTACGTTTACACAACAGATGTAAGCTTACCGGCAGACCCAAAGGATATATGCGTCAATTTGGAATTTCCCGCATCAATTTCAGGGAAATGGCTCTAAATGGTTTGATACCCGGAGTTCGTAAGGCAAGTTGGTAATAAATTGAAATTCATAATATAATATAAAATAAATCATGGTTACTGATCCCATTGCAGATTATTTAACAAGAATACGGAACGCCGTTATGGCAAACCACCGTATTGTTGAAATACCTTCTTCAAGGATGAAAAAAGAAATAACCAAAATTCTTTTTGAAAAAGGTTATATCTTAAACTATAAGTTTGAAGAAGAAACCAAACCCAGTATCATCAAAATTGCATTAAAATATCATCCGGTAACAAAGCTTCCTGCAATCATTCAACTTGACAGAATAAGCAAGCCCGGTTTGAGAAGATATGTTGATAGCGATAATATTCCACGAGTATTAAATGGATTAGGCATTGCCATCTTATCCACTTCACACGGTTTAATGACCGATAAAGAAGCTCGTCAACACAAAATTGGCGGTGAAGTAATTTGTTACATTAGTTAAAACAGGAGAATTATTAACATGTCAAGAATAGGAAAACTACCCATTCATATTCCTCAGGGAGTGCAGATAACGATTTCCGATGAAAACCTGGTAACGGTAAAAGGAAAATTAGGAGAACTCAGCCAGGCTGTTGATCCAAGTATTACGTTAAAAATAGAAGGCTCTGATCTTATCGTTGAACGTCCTTCGGATGACAAGCAACATAAAGCTTTTCATGGTTTATACCGTTCGTTGATTGCCAATATGGTAAAAGGCGTTTCTGAAGGTTTCAAAACCGTTCAGGAATTGGTTGGAGTTGGTTATAAAGTTACAGCAACTGAACAAATACTTGAATTTGCTTTGGGTTATTCACACAACATCATTTTTGAATTACCTCCCGAAATAAAAGCCACAGCAGTTACCGAAAGAGGTAAAAATCCTATAATTACGCTGCAATCGACGGACAAACAACTTATAGGACAAGTAGCAGCCAAAATACGTTCACTTCGTAAACCCGAACCATACAAAGGTAAAGGTATCAAATTTATTGATGAAGTTATTAAGAAAAAAGCTGGTAAATCAGCAAGCGAAAAATAATTGGTGATGAAAAAGACAAAAGAATATAGACGATACAGGATTAAACAACGAATCCGTAAAGTTGTTAAAGGAACAGCAGAAACGCCCAGATTAACGGTGTTCAGAAGCAATAAGCAAATCTATGCACAGGTGGTAGACGATTCTAAAGGAGCAACTTTAGTTTCAGCATCCTCTCATATTGCTGATATTGCATCTCAAAAAGTTACCAAGATCGAACAAGCCAAATTAGTTGGCCTTTTAATAGCCGAAAAAGCTAAAGAAGCTGGTATTGACAGTGTCGTTTTCGATCGTAATGGTTATTTATATCATGGTAGAATTAAATCCTTAGCTGAAGCTGCCCGCGAAGGTGGCCTTAAATTTTAAAACTTATGCCAAACTTAAACGTTAAAAGAGTAAAATCGAGCGAGATAGAATTCAAGGATAAACTTGTAAGCATCCAAAGAGTTACCAAAGTTACTAAAGGGGGTAGAACTTTTAGCTTTTCAGCCATTGTAGTTGTTGGAAATGAAAGTGGTGTTGTAGGTTATGGCCTTGGAAAAGCAAAAGAAGTAACTGCAGCTATTGCCAAAGGCATTGATGATGCCAAGAAAAATCTTATTAAAGTACCCGTTCTCAAAGGAACTATTCCCCACGAACAAACCGGCAAGTATAGCGGTGCTCTCGTATTTTTGAAACCAGCTGCTCCAGGAACCGGAGTAATCGCAGGTGGTGCTATGCGTGCCGTATTGGAAAGTGTTGGTGTCAGAGATGTACTTGCTAAATCTAAAGGCTCGTCCAATCCGCACAGCGTAGTAAAAGCAACTATTAATGCCCTTTTACAAATGCGCGATCCCTATACCATAGCACAAATTCGCGGAATTGAATTAAGTAAAGTATTTAATGGATAATTTTATATCGCTTTAAAATAGCTGATCAATGAAAAAATTACGAATAAAACAGATAAAAAGTGCCATACATGAGCCTTTACGTCAAAAACGTACGTTAGAAGCTTTAGGTATTAAAAAAATGCAATATACCGTTGAATTGGAAGCTACTCCCCAAATCATAGGTATGGTGAATAAAATTCAGCATTTATTATCAGTAGAAGAAATATAATTAACTCGCATAATAAAAAAGATATGGATTTAAGTAATCTTAAACCGGCAGCAGGTTCAACAAAAAAAGTTAAACGAATAGGTCGTGGGCAAGGCTCAGGTAAAGGTGGCACTTCCACACGTGGAAATAAAGGTGCTCAAGCCCGTTCAGGTTATAGCCGTAAAATTGGATTCGAAGGTGGACAAATGCCGATTTACCGTCGTTTACCAAAATCGGGATTCAAAAATATTAATCGTAAAGAATTTCATGGCATTAACCTTGACACTTTACAAAAATTAGCAGAATCCAAAGGTTTTACAGCTATTGATGTTAACATTTTGATTGAAAATGGACTTGTTTCAAAAAACGATCATGTTAAAATATTGGGTAGAGGAAAACTAACTGTAAAATTGGAAGTAAATGCTCACTCATTTTCAAAATCAGCAATAACAGCAATTGAGTCCAACGGTGGTGTAGCCACAAAAATCTAAGTTTAATGAAAAGATTTATACAGACAATTAGGAACATCTATAAAATCGAAGAACTTCGTAAACGAATTTTATTTACGATAGGTATTGTTCTTATCTATCGTCTTGGAGCTTACGTAGTACTTCCAGGCATTGACCCCAGCCAACTTGCGGGTTTGCAAAATCAAACCAAAGGTGGTTTGCTTGGCTTGCTTAATATGTTTTCAGGTGGAGCATTCTCCAATGCATCCATTTTTGCCTTGGGAATTATGCCTTACATTTCTGCTTCTATTGTCATCCAATTATTGGGAATGGCTATACCTTATTTTCAAAAACTTCAGAAAGAAGGCGAAAGTGGCAGAAAAAAGATTAATCAAATTACCCGTTATCTTACCGTTCTTATTACCGGATTACAAGCTCCGGCTTATATTGCTAATTTGATTTCCAAATTGCCTCCTCAGGCTATTTCTCCTTTTGATCCCAATGTTACTTCACCCACTACATTCTTCTGGATTTCATCCATCGTTATTCTTGTTTCAGGTACGATGTTTGTTATGTGGTTAGGCGAAAAAATTACAGATAAAGGAATTGGTAATGGTATATCATTAATCATTATGATAGGAATTATTGCTCGTTTGCCTTTTGCTCTCTTTGGTGAATTTGTGTCACGTATGGAAGAAAAAGGTGGCGGATTGGTAATATTCGTTGTGGAACTTGCCGCATTGGTTATTGTAATTCTGTTATGTATACTACTTGTACAGGGCACACGGAAAATTCCCGTACAATATGCCAAACGAATTGTTGGAAACAAACAATACGGTGGAGTTAGACAATATATTCCCTTGAAAGTTAATGCTGCAGGGGTTATGCCTATCATTTTTGCTCAGGCTATTATGTTCCTCCCTCTTACGTTAGCAGGATTTGCTAAATCGGAAAGCCTGTCTGGTATTGCGGCTACATTTACAGATATTAATAGTTTTTGGTATAACTTTGTGTATGCCATTCTGATTATATTATTTACGTACTTTTATACAGCTATTACAGTTAATCCCAATCAGATGGCTGAAGATATGAAGAAAAACGGAGGTTTTATTCCTGGTATCAAACCTGGTCGTAAAACGGCTGATTTTATTGATAGCGTAATGTCGCGTATTACTTTGCCTGGCTCTTTCTTTCTTGCTTTTGTAGCTATTATGCCAGCATTTATTCGATTAGTAGGGGTGAATACACAATTTGCACAGTTTTATGGTGGAACATCTCTATTAATTTTAGTTGGTGTAATATTAGACACTTTGCAGCAAATTGAAAGCCACCTTTTAATGCGTCATTATGAAGGATTGACTAAATCGGGAAGAATTAAAGGACGCTCTTCTGCAGCTTACGGTATGTAGCTGTATATTATGAAATTAAAAAAATGATTAGTTATAAATCTGACGAACAGATAGAATTAATTCGGGAAAGTTCTTTACTTGTTGGAAAAACCTTGGCTGAAGTTGCCAAATACATTAAACCAGGTGTAAAAACCATTGAATTGGATAAAATTGCCGAGCAATTTATCAGAGACAACGGTGCAGTGCCAGGCTTTAAAGGCTACAACGACTATCCCGCCACCTTATGCATTTCAATTAATGAAGAAGTGGTTCATGGAATACCCGGAAAACGGATACTAAAAGAAGGTGATATTATATCCGTTGATTGTGGAACCTGTAAAAATGGTTTTTATGGCGATTCTGCATATACATTCCCTGTAGGACAAATTACAGATGAACTTAAAAATCTTCTTCTACGAACCAAAGAATCGCTTTATAAAGGAATAGCAATGGCGGTAGAAGGCAAACGAATAGGCGATATCGGTTACGAAATTCAACAATATGTTGAATCATTTGGTTACTCTGTAGTTAGAGATTTGGTCGGTCATGGCATAGGAACGCATATGCATGAAGAACCTGAAGTTCCCAACTATGGTAAACGTGGTACCGGTATAAAACTTCAGCAGGGTATGGTCATCTGTATTGAACCCATGATTAATTTAGGTAAAAAACAGGTGAACCAGGGAAGAGACGGCTGGACTATTCGAACGAGAGATGGCATGCCATCGGCTCATTTTGAACATGAAGTAGCTATCCGTAAAGAAAAGGCAGAAATATTATCGAGTTTTACTTTTATTGAGGAAGTATTATCAAATTCAACTATATAAAAAATGGCAAAACAAACATCTATAGAACAAGATGGAACCGTTATCGAATCTCTGGGTAATGCCATGTTTCGTGTTGAACTCGAAAACGGACATGTTATTACAGCCCATATTTCCGGCAAAATGCGAATGCATTATATTAAAATTTTACCTGGCGACAGAGTAAAATTGGAAATGTCGCCTTACGACTTATCAAAAGGCAGAATAATATTTAGATACAAATAACAAATTTTATACAGAAGTAAACCGATAAATACAACTAAACAAATGAAAGTAAGAACTTCTATAAAGAAACGTACGCCGGACTGCAAAATAGTAAGAAGGCATGGAGTATTGTTTGTAATAAACAAAAAGAATCCCAAATTTAAACAAAGACAGGGCTAAAAATATTTATATTAAAGAATTTATAATTTATTACTATATATGGCACGTATTTCAGGTATTGATTTACCAAAAAACAAAAGAGGCGAAATAGGACTGACCTATATCTTTGGTATAGGAAGAAGCACTGCTCAAAAAATTCTTACATCTGCCGGTGTTGACTGGAATAAAAAAGTACAGGATTGGAATGACGACGAACAAAATAAAATCCGTACTATTATTAACGACAGTTACAAAGTCGAAGGAGCCTTGCGTTCGGAAGTTCAAATGAACATCAAACGATTAATGGATATTGGTTGCTATCGTGGTATACGCCACCGTTTAGGCTTGCCTTGCAGAGGACAAAGTACGAAAAATAATGCCCGTACCCGTAAAGGCAAGAAAAAAACCGTTGCTAATAAGAAAAAAGCAGCCAGCAAAGGTTAATAGTTGATTTTATTTTAGAAAAGGAAATAATTATAATATGGCAAAAACTGCAAAAACATCCAAAAAGAGAATTGTAAAAGTTGACCCCATTGGTAAGGCGTTTATTTTTGCTTCGTTTAATAACATCATCATTTCGCTTACCAACAATGCCGGACAAGTTATCTCATGGGCATCGGCTGGTAAAATGGGCTTTAAAGGTTCAAAAAAGAATACTCCCTATGCCGCTCAAATGGCCGCTCAGGATTGTGCAAAACCAGCCTTCGATTCGGGATTGCGCAAAGTAAAAGTATTTGTAAAAGGACCCGGTGCAGGTCGTGAATCAGCTATACGCACATTGCACACAGCCGGAATTGAAGTTACGGAAATCGTTGACGTTACACCATTGCCACATAATGGTTGCCGTCCGCCAAAACGCAGAAGAGTTTAATAGAATTTCAGATTTTTGATTTCAGATTAATTGCTAAAATTAACCTCAGAAAACATAAATCGAAAAACATAAATTGTAAATCATAAATAAAAGTAAAAATGGCAAGATATACTGGCCCTAAAAGCAAGATCGCTCGTAAATTTAAAGACCCAATTTTCGGTCCCGACAGGGCTTACGAAAAGAAAAATTATCCTCCGGGAATGCACGGATCCTCCAAACGCCGGAAAAAAACATCCGAATATGGAACCCAGCTCCAGGAAAAACAAAAAGCAAAATATACTTATGGCATACTTGAACGTCAGTTTAAGAATATATTTCATAATGCATCACGCAAAAAAGGAATTACCGGCGAAATTTTGCTTCAGCTTATCGAATCAAGGCTTGATAATGTAGTCTACCGTTTAGGTATTGCTCCTACACGTAGCGGAGCGCGCCAGTTGGTTTCCCATTGTCATATTACGGTTAATGGTAGCATTGTTAATGTACCTTCATACGAATTAAAACCAGGACAATTAGTTGGAGTTCGCGAAAAATCAAAATCACTCGAAGCTATTGTTAATTCTTTGGCATCAAATGCTAAAAGTTATTCATGGTTGGAGTGGGATGAAGCTACAATGCAGGGTAAATTTGTTAATTATCCCGATAGGCAGGATATTCCCGAAAATATCAAAGAACAACTTATCGTCGAGTTGTATTCTAAATAATACTTCTTACATAGTCAACCGATATTACTTTAACAATAAAGAGGAAAAAATATGGCAATCTTAGCATTTCAAAAGCCTGAAAAGGTTATTATGATTGAAGCCAACCAATACACTGGCACATTTGAATTCCGCCCCCTGGAACCGGGGTTTGGAATTACCATAGGCAATGCCCTGCGTAGAATTTTGCTTTCATCCTTAGAAGGTTTTGCCATTACATCCATCAAAATTGAAGGAGTTGAACAGGAATTTTCCTCATTGAAGGGAGTTGTTCAGGATGTAACCGACATTATCTTAAACCTTAAACAAATCCGTTTCAAACGTCTGCTTGACACTGAAACCTCCGAAAAAGTTCATCTTGTTATTAGTGGACAAAATACATTTAAATCTGGAGATATCAATAAATATTTGTCTGTATTTCAGGTTCTGAATACTGAAGTATTGATTTGTGATTTGGAACCTAACGTTAAATTTGTCATGGATATTACCATTGATAAAGGACGTGGATATGTGCCTGCCGAAGAAAATAAAATTCTTAATGCACCTATTGGTACCATTGCTATTGATTCAATACACACTCCTATTAAAAATGTTAATTTTCATATCGAAAATTTCAGGGTTGAACAAAAGACCGACTATGAAAAACTTATCATCCAAATAGACACAGATGGCGCTATCCAACCGAAAGAGGCATTAAAAGAAGCTGCGAAAATTCTTATTCACCATTTTATGCTGTTTTCGGATGAAAAAATTACTTTCGATACCGAAGAAAAGACAGTAAATGATGAATTTGACGAAACTTCGTTGCATACTCGTCAGCTGCTTAAAACAAAATTGGTTGATCTTGACCTTTCGGTTCGTGCATTAAACTGCCTTAAAGCTGCCGATGTTGAAACACTGGGCGATTTGGTTTCCTATAATAAAACCGACCTCCTTAAGTTTCGCAACTTTGGCAAAAAATCACTGACCGAATTAGAAGAGTTGGTAAGAGCAAAGAATCTTGAATTCGGAATGAATGTTGCTAAATATAAATTAGATAAGGATTAATTGAAATGAGACACCAAAAGAATTTAAATCATTTAGGAAGAACAAGTTCTCACCGTAAGGCAATGCTGGCCAATATGGCTTCGTCATTGATAAAACATAAACGTATTACTACAACCCTTGCCAAAGCAAAGGCTCTGCGTCCATACATTGAACCATTATTGACTCAATCAAAAAATGATTCAACCCATATACGCCGTGTAGTATTTAGTTATTTGCAGGATAAAGAAGCTGTAAGTGAATTGTTCAGAGATATATCCGTTAAAATTGCTAATCGTCCGGGTGGGTATACCCGCATACTCAAAACGGGTAATCGCGTTGGCGATAATGCCGAAATGTGTATAATTGAATTAGTTGATTATAACGAAAATTTATTGGGTATAAAAGAAGAAAAGAAAGCCAAAACTACTCGCCGTAGAGGTACCGCCAAGAAAAAAGTTTCTGATGATACCGCTTCTCCAAAACCAGTAAAAGCAAAAACCGAAAAAGAAGTTGTAGCTACAGAAGAAGTTAAAACAGAAGATGTTTCGACAGAAACAGAAACTAATCCTGCTGAGACTTCCGAAAAAGAATAGTTATTAAATTTTAATTTTAAAAAGGATAAAGTGTATAATGCTTTGTCCTTTTTTTATTCAAAATAATTTAAAAAAATAATAAAAATGAGTACAATAGCAAACATTTTTGCACGCCAAATCCTTGATTCGCGTGGCAATCCTACCGTTGAAGTTGATGTAATGACCGATAGTGGTATTATCGGAAGAGCTGCCGTACCATCAGGCGCTTCTACCGGTGTGCACGAAGCTGTTGAATTGCGCGACAACGATAAATCAATGTATATGGGTAAAAGCGTTTTGAAAGCCGTACAAAACGTTAATAAAACCCTGAATGATGAACTAAAAGGCTTTTTCGTTACCGACCAAAACGAAATTGACCAGCGAATGATTGAAATTGATGGTACACCCAACAAGGCAAACCTTGGTGCAAATGCTATTCTTGGCGTTAGTCTTGCCGTGGCACGTGCCGCCTCCCAATACACGGGACAACCTTTGTTTCGTTACATAGGCGGCGTTAATGCAAACACATTACCTATCCCTATGATGAATATCCTGAATGGAGGTTCTCATGCCGATAATAGCATCGATTTTCAGGAATTCATGATTATGCCTGTTGGCGCTTCTAATTTTACCGATGCTATTCGTATGGGCTCGGAAGTATTTCATAACCTGAAATCGGTATTGAAGAAATTAGGCTATTCAACGAACGTTGGCGACGAAGGCGGTTTTGCTCCTAACCTCAAATCGAACGAAGAAGCAATTACCGTTATTCTTCAAGCCATCGAAAAAGCCGGTTATGTTCCTGGTAAAGATGTATATATTGGATTAGACCCAGCCTCGTCCGAATATTTTATTCCCGAAGAAAATGTATATCATCTTCATAAATCTACCGGCGATAAACTTACTCCCGCTCAAATGGTTGATTATTGGAAATCGTGGGTTGATAAATATCCGATTATTTCTATTGAAGACGGTATGGCCGAAGATGACTGGGATGGCTGGAAATTGATGACCGACAAATTGGGCAGCAAGATACAATTAGTTGGCGATGATTTATTTGTTACTAATGTTGAACGTTTGCAGGAAGGAATAAACAAACAAGTTGCAAACTCCATTCTGATTAAAGTAAATCAAATTGGCACGCTTACCGAAACCATCAATGCTGTTAACCTGGCTAACCGTCATGCTTATACTTCGGTGATAAGTCATCGTTCCGGTGAAACGGAAGATACCACTATTGCCGATTTAGCCGTAGCTTTAAATACCGGCATGATCAAAACCGGTTCGGCAAGCCGTACCGATCGTATTGCAAAATACAATCAGTTGATCCGTATCGAAGAAATGCTTGGTAATACAGCTTACTATCCTGGCAGAAATTTTAAATATGCCCGGTAGGTAAAATATCTTTGTTAAAAAATGAGGCCGTCCCTAAAGGATGGCCTCATTTTTAGAAATACTCTATGGAAATTACGAATTACGAATATTTATCAACCATCAACCATCAACTATCAACTATCAACTAACCCAACTGACGGGCTTCGATTTTTTCGATAATAACTTTATAAACTTCCACTTCGCGGACAGCCGGAAGGTTGTAGCTGAATTCATGACCGGTATAGTGTTTCATGATGATATTAAGCGCTTCCATTTTTTGATCGTTGGCTTCAATAAATTCAACATGACCATGGATGACTACACTGCGGTAATGCATAGCATAGCTGCAAGCCACCGCTTCGTGCTGGGCACGTAGAAAATGGTCGGTGCTGAGGACTACACATACCTTGTTGTTGGTTTTCAGTATGTCAATTTTTTTTCCAGTCTTGGCTGAATGCAGGTAAAGGCAATTATCGTGGTAGCCATAATTAAGTGCAATCACATAAGGTTCCTGGTTTGGGGCAACCATACCCACGTAACAAACATCACATTTGTTCAGGATGTCTTCTATTTCGGATGGCTTGGTAACGTATTTGCTGCGCATAATCTTTGATTTATCGGTGAAACATTATAGTCCGCTTATATTAAAAGCAAACAGAAATTCGTAGGACAAACTATTATTATCGGGACGGAAAGTAGATCGTATTCCCAGATCGAAAGGAATCAGAAATCGCAGGAGATGAACATCGGTGGTGAGTTCTACGCCGGTACTCCGGTAATAAATATTTCGATTATTCATGGTTCCTTGTCCGTAATCGTAAAACAGATTTGCTTTTATTCTTTTTATATAAACTAAAGAACCTAAGCTAAGGTCGGGATATATCAACGGCAGTTTGTAATTCGATTTGAGAGCATATAGCTCGGTGCAGTTTTGGTCGGTATAGCCGCGCGGATAACGAATGAAATCGGAAAAGAGATAATTCCCGGAGGTTGTTTTCTGATACCCGCCATAGAACCATAGGGAATGGTGGTTGGCTATTCCCGGAAAGAATAATTGAGCTTCAGAAGCAAAGATGCTCGAATTTTCGCCGGCATTGAATGGGTTGTCGCGATAGTTGAATTCGATGGACTGTCCCCATTTTGGGTATAAATCTTTTACCCCCGATTTGATAAAGTTGAAGGCATACAAACGGTAATCAAGGGTTTTGAGGTTGGGATTTCTAAATCTGAGTTCCGAAGATTTACGGGTATCCAACTGGATGTAGCTAAGCTGAAGCTGAGGTTCTATGTGCTGGTAGAATTTGCCGGTGGTAAAATCCAATGGCAGGCGGACGGCCGTTTTTAGTTCGGTTTTAAAGTAATTTATTTTAGAAACATCGTGGGTATCCGGATTTTCGGCATTAAATTTCCGTTCGCCATAGTCTATCTTAAAATCAATAATAGGATACCAGCCCTGGTAGCTGATGTCGGCATGATAGGTGCCTGTTTGCCAATTGGGATCGTAGTCCCAGCCGGCTGTTGCAAACATAGTGCTGAGCAGGTTTTGGGACATCAGCGAAATGCCGGGTTTCAGGTCGATGTTGTCAATATCAACATAAGCCGGAGCCCAGCTATGAAAATTAAACAGGTGAAGCGTTTTACTATACTTTTCGGAAGGAAGGTTAGCGGATGGTATCTTGCTGCTATTATCCAGTATGCCGTTTTCCTGTTTTTGCAGCGATTGGTATAGTTTTATAGAATTATCATTTACTTCTTTCAATGGTTTCCAGAAGGACGGATTATATTCGGTTTGGGCAATACGGTAGCCTGCAGGAGAATAATCGGAGTAAATGATGGTATTGCTTGTTTTGTTGATGTCGGCCATAGAAGCGCCATATTTGGCAGAGGTTACCTGAAATACTTCTGTCGTAAGAGTGTCCACGGCATAAATATTGTCAATTCCCGAGAAGGCGCCATCGAAAAAGACATAATGTCCGGCAGGTTTCGGATTAGCTATTTCGGTAAATCCCGGGGCAAGTAACTGCCGGATGTTCCCGTTGTCAAGGTCAATTGTTGCAAGGTATTTGCCTTTAACGCTAAGTCCAATCACCACAATCTGGTGGTTGTTTATATTCCATGTGGGGGTGAGATAGCATACGCCAATCGGAGCCATGATTTCTTTTAATTCGTTACCATTGTTGGCATCAAGAATTACAAGGGCATTGCGGTTATCTTCGTCCACTCTTACGGCAACAATTTGCTTTGCGTCGGGCGATAGGGCAGGGGCAAACAGGCGGCTTCTGAAGGTGAGCTGTTTTACTTTATGGCTATGGATGTCGTAAGTTTTTATCACGGAGTAGTTACGGTAAGCCCAACGGGCATCTATTATTTTTTCGGCCCAGGCGATCATTCCTTTTTCGATGGAAATATTATCGGTGGTGCTTGATCCGGGTTTATTGGCTTGATATCCTGTAACCGGTGCCACGGAGATGTTTTCGGACGAATAGAATCCGGGAGTGAACAACACCTTTTCGTTGCCATGTTTATCCATTAATATAAAACGGCTTATATCGTCCAGTCCCGAACGTTCGGCTAATATCAGGCTGTCGCCGATGAATTGCGGAAATTTGTATTTCCAGTATCCTTTTTTAGGGTGTGAAAGAACGGTAAGCGGGGTAAACGTCAGTTTATTTTCCTGGTTTTGCCACAGGCTGTCGAGGGCAAGCATCGTCTGGCGGTATAGTTTTACCTTGGTTAAACCTGTGTTTTTTTTCAATCCGCGGTTGAATGGGGTAATGATAAAAGGCTTGCGGGCAACGGTGCTAAGGGTTTTATCCCATACGTCGGCTCCGTATTTCATCCGGGCAAAAGCCGTAACGGGATATCCTACCATATAATAATCGGGAACGTAATCGCGGTAGGAACCAAAGATGGCTTTGTCGTACGAAACAAGGCGATGGCTCAACAGGTTGGAGCGTAGTTCCATCTCAAACGAAGGTATTCGTCCCCTTCCCGAACGGCTTAGCAGGGTTTCGGTGCAAACGGCATCGCCTTCCATCAGCCAAAGGGGCACGTATAATCCGAGCACTATGGCTGTTCCGTGTTCGCCGGTGAGATAATTCAGGTATTTGGTAAAGCCTTCGTTCAGCTTGTCCATCTGAAGGTAATGCCGGTATTCGTGAATGGCTAATTGTTCCATCCAATCCTGAGCATAGGAGTTTTGCGGAGGACAGGTGTAGAATTCCATACGGCGCGGAGTCCATACCGTGAAGGCATTGGCAACGATGGTTTGGTTATGGAGAATGATGGGAGCGTAGCGGGCTTTACTTTTTAGCGTTGTAAGTTCAAGCTTGCGCACATCCTCCATCATATTGCTTAGATGCTGTGCGTTGTTTTCAAAATTCTGAGGATAGATAATGCGGAAATGTTCCGTCTTTATCTGTCGCCAATGCAGGCTTGCCGGGTCTTGTCCAAGGTTGTAGTATTGTGCTTTTGCTCCAAAGCAAAGCATCATAAAAATGATAGAAAATAAATTTAAAATTAAAAATTTATCGGTACGGGTTTGCATAATGTATTGGTTTCTTTATTCCGGCGGCGTAATTAAAGCTCCATTATGAATTAAACAGTACGCTATTTCTAACAAACTTTTTTTAAATTATTATGGTTACTTTTTCATACAATTCGGGTAAGCAATTTTGCCTTATTCTGAATTTTGTTCCGTGATTATGTCCTGAGCGTGCATCGAAGTCAACAAGGATATTACCTTTTTCAATAGCTTTTAAAAACCCCTCAAAGTTAAATTTTTGAAGCATCATAACTTTACTATAATGATAAAATTCTTTATCATCTTCTTTTTTTACATCGGCTTGGACGTAAAAACAATTCAAAAGTTTAGTTCCAGCTTTGTTTGCCAAATCATCAAAACCCCAGTATGGTTGCGGATTAAGATCATTTAATCCGATGTTTTTTTCAACATTTTTCAACCATTCAGCGTGCAAGCCTGATACCTCTTTTGCATTGAACGAAATCAATACCTTTTTCTCTTCACGGTCTATTTTAACCATAAATCCTCTATCGCTTGGCGAATTACCATGAATAGTTTGTCGAAATGACATTTCGGTTAGAGAATATTTTTTGCCAGCTTCCGAATGTTTCCATCCATACATTGGCAAAAGCATTTGTGACACAAACCCGATTGCTCTCGGGGACGGTTCACTATGAAATAATGTTGTTAGTGAAGTAGTATTGATTCTTTGTGACTTTAATTCCCATTCTGCTGCATTTGGTATTGGTAAATTATTTTCTTGAATACCGAGCAAATCTTCTAATGTGTTTCCGATTCCTCCCTGATTACCGTTTCTTTGATTTTCTATCCAGCCTTTTGCCGCAATTTTTTTCAATTCGGCGATTAGCTGTGGCTTTGTATAAATTTTCATTCTGTATCTTGAAATAAAGTTAATGGTCTGATTCGTAAAAGTTCACTTTCCTTTTTGTTTTTTTCAATTCTCTTTTCTGACATTTTACAATATTCCTGTGAAAGTTCTATTCCAATATAATTTCTTTTCAGTCCTATTGCAACAATTGCCGTTGTTCCGCTACCAGAAAATGGGTCTAATATAATCTTAGCATTTGTCGAGGAAATAATTCGATCAATTAAAGCAACGGGGAAAGGGGCAGGGTGCTGATTATTCATTTCCTGTGTAAATTCCCAAACATCACCAAATGCGTTAGCCTTCGGTGCGAGTTTAAATTTGGATTTTGCAATTAAATAAATCACTTCATAGGTCGGTAAAAAATATCCGGGGTTAAAATTTATTCCACCTTTTCTGCGCCAAATGATGATTTGTCGAACAGGAAAACCATTTACAATGTCTTGTCTATCTTGTATCAATCCATCTTGTACACGCCATTTGTGATTGTAAAAAATTGCTCCATCATCCTTTAATAGCCGAAACATTTCGGTTAAACATTCTCTTTGCCATTTAGAATATTCTTCATGAGGCATGTTGTCATCATAATTCGAATAACCATTTACGAGTGCAGCACCTGCCCATTTTCCACCTCTCCCGTCTTTCATTCCATTTCCGGTAGAATTTTTAAGATTGTAGGGGGGCGAAGTTACCACAAGGTCGATGCACTTGTCTGGCATTTTTTGCATTACCCTTAAGCAATCGCCACAAATTATTTTATTAATATATTCTTCTTCAAATTTCATTTTTCATTTTGGATTTTTTCTCTTACGCTGGAATACGATTCCGATTCCTCATCCTTACGTTGTTTAGCTTCAATGACATCAAGGAAATCTTCTACATACTCGCCCCATTTCTTTAGGTCGATGATAATGGATTGCTTATTGCCTTTTTCATCGGTGATATATTGAATGCCTGTCATGACTAAAATTTTTTACAAATTTAGATAAAAAATCCCATCTGTTTCGGCATTGTCTGTAAATTTTAATGAATTCAAACCATTAAAAAAACAAGCGCATCTTTTGAGGGATGCGCTTGCTAACCTAAAAAACTAAATTATGGAAACAGGGACTGTTGCCGCGAATCTAACAGCCCGGAGCCGGAAGCTAAGCAGGGTTATTCATCTTATTAATCTACTATTAAAAAAAACGTTTATTATGACAACAATTTAGCTTCTCTTCCGGCTCCCGGTTATTTTGGCATTTTTAATTGAAAATCACAGGGTATATCTTCATCTTCGCTTACTTCTACATTATCCTTGGTGGCAATGGCATAGCCGGTCAGGGTTGCCGTAACAGAATAAAGTCCTGCCGGTATTTCAGCCAAAGCATATTCGCCCTGCTCGTCGGTAGTGGTGGTGAGGGCGGTTTCATCTATTATTACCGATACCGTTACTCCGGGTAACACATTTCCGCTTTCAAAATCGGTAACCAGCCCGGTGATATTACCCGTGCCGCTTACTTGTTCATGATTGCCGGCTTCTCCCGGATACAACAGATATTCGTTGTATTTGGCTTCGTCTCTTCCCAGCCAGACATTTTTACCGATTTCACAAATTTCGACCAGCAATGTGTACAATTCATTGCCGGCAATAATGCGTTTCTCGGTTTCTTCGGTACGCTGCATCTCAAATACTTTTTGAGAGGTAAGCATGTCGTTAAAGATAGCCGACTGGCTTTCCAGGCGGGTAATCATTGCATCGGTAAGCCCCACTTCAGTTAATTGACTTTTTTTATCCCTCGCAGTCATTATTACGCGAAGCGCCATATCCTGGATTTCGGTATCGGAAATTTTGAAATAATCACCAATATGCAGGTTACGATACACAGCCGAAGATTCTCCGAAAACCATACGTATCCGGTTACGTATTTCGTTGATGGGTGAGGCAAGGTTTGCCCTTCCCTTGTTTTTTTCTTCGGTTTTTTCTACTTTAAGTCCTTCCCAGTAATCGTCGGAAGGCAGGTTTTTGAATAATGCAGCTTTTTGTTTAAAAGCATCGAGCTTTTGCTGGCTATAATTATATGATGCCAGTTCGTTAAGGTCGCGTTCGGCAAGAAAGGCTTTTTTATCAGCTTCTAACGACAGAACGCCATCGGTGAAATGATAATTTCTAATTGCCATGATAAAAACGGTTAAATGGATAACTAATTTTTTCCGTTATAAAAGTACGAAATATTTACGCATTTTGTTAAAAAATGATGACATTTTTTTAATATTTTTTTAATTTTATTTTAAAATATTGAGTAATAGGCTGTAATAATGTTGCAAGATAAGTAAAGATGCTTGCGACACGATGTCATACACTTACGAAGCCGCATTGTCACGCTGCGAAGCATTTCCGGGATATTGCAAAATAGTTTCGGACTATTACGAAGCGCTGCCGCACTATTACAATACATTGTCGGGATGTTACAATATTCCTCCGGACTATTACGAAGCACTTCCGGACCATTACGAAGCTTTTACGGGATTTTACGAAGCCATTCCGGGGTGTTTCGATGCAATTCCGGGAAATATATTATGGCAAAACAATACCCCGGAGAGGCTTTGTATCGCCCGGCAACTTTATGGCAATTGCCGCTAAGCGCATTGTAATAAAGATTATGGGTTTCGAAATCCAGCGAAACCTTCACGAAATTCAATGCCATGGCATAGCAGAGGGACAGAGGCATTTATCAGGGAAGGGTGTTTGTAAAGTTTATAAGGTTTATAAAGTTCGTAAGGTTTGTAACGTTTATGAAGTTATAAGGTTTTGTAAGGCTGAGCGAAGCGAAATCCCGATATAGAAGCGCTTAGGAGGAACGACTTAGCGAATCTTCGTCGGGATAGGCAGTAGGCAGTAAGTAGTAAGTAGTGGCAGTTGAGCGAAGCGAAATCCCGATATAGAAGCGCTTAGGAGGAACGACTTAGCGATTCTTCATCGGGATAGGCAGTAGGCAGTAGGCAGTAGGCAGTAAGCAGTAAGCAGTAAGCAGTAAGCAGTAAGCAGTAAGCAGTAAGCAGTAAGCAGTAAGCAGTAAGCAGAATAAATTCTATGTGCCCTAATGTGCCTATTGTGGTTCAAAAAAAGTGAATAAATTCTATATGCCCTAATGTGCCTATTGTGGTTCAGAAAAAGGCAGAAAGTGAAACTCCAAATACTTTAGGCACTCCGAACTTAATTTTTTTAACTTTGCAAAAAAAATACAAATGAATCTATTCCTATTAGCCTTGGGTGCGTTATTCTCCGTTATTAACCCCTTAGGAACCGTTCCAATCTTTGTGGGGTTAACGGAAAAGAATTCGAGCAGGGAAAAAGCACGGATTTCGTTAAAAACAGCTATTGATGCCTGCATCATTTTGCTGATTTCTTTTTTCCTCGGCAGATTTATTCTCGATTTCTTTGGAATAAGCATCTATTCCCTCAAAATTGCCGGCGGATTAATCATCGCTTCTTCCGGTTTTGCACTGCTAACCGGCAATTTCAATAAACATAAAGGGATGCAGGAACACGTGAAGGAAGATGCATTGAGTCGTCAGGATGTTTCGTTAACTCCTTTAGCTATCCCTATGCTGGCAGGACCCGGAACCATTTCCCTGCTTATCACCTATAATCAGGAATACACTTTGCTAAAGGAAAAAATATTTCTTGTACTTGCTATCCTTGTCGTTTCCTTGATCGTTTATATTATCCTCCGAAGTTCAGCCGTCATCGTTAAGGCACTTGGTGCTTCGGGTATCAATGCCTTGTCGCGGATAATCGGTTTTATTGTTATCGCTATCGGAATAGAATATATTTTATCGGCACTCACAGCGCTGGCAACAAAACTTCTTTAAGCCGTTTACTGTATCAAAACAGTATAACGGATACCTGCATAGCTGGTTTTGATTTTTCCAGCCATCCGGTAATAATTCCAAGACCATTGTAAAAAGCCATGGGGCTCAAATTTTGTCAACCTCATTCAGAATTTATTGAAATACTGTCAACTTTTTCAGGACGAGGCACAAGTGTTAACCGGGCTTATGATTGGTTAGGAAGAATTCGGATTCAATTTCCGTATTTATTTTACCAATGGCAATTCGGATTTTACTAATTTTGTATAGGGATTTGTATAACAAGAGCCGTGTGATGGGAGACTATCAAGCACGGTTCTGTGAGAGGCTCGGGCTGAAAATGCCCTTGCCTATTTGACTCGCCGACTGTTGGCAATAATGCAAGAGCAGAACTAATGAAAACAGAGAAACTAAAATTTGTAACATGATTAGATTTTTTTATTTTTTATTAATGATCGCAGGACTTATCAATTCTGTTGTCGGACAGGTACAAGATAATTCATTTTATCTCAAGATATTGAAAAGAGCCGAAAAATATGACTCTACAGACATACCTGGATTTCCAAAGTTTACTTACCAATCCCCCAATGATTCATGTTTGATTGCTTTAAGAAAAAAGTTCAAATTAGACTCCATTGCTGGTTTTGGAAATGAAACAACAAGAGTTCTAAACCTCCTTCATTGGGTTCATAATACAGTATCCCATGATGGACAACATGAAAGCGGAATTACAAAAATCAATGCAAATGAGATTTTAACTGCAGCAATTGAAAGAAACACAAAAGTTTGTTGTGGCGAATTGGCATCCACCCTCAATGATTGTTACTTAGCAATGGGTTGGAAATCAAGAAAAATCTATTGTTTTCCCAAAGATAGTTTGCGAGTAGATCACGATTCTCATGTGATTAATATAGTCTATCTATATTCAAAACAAAAGTGGATTTTGGTTGATCCTACAAATGATGCTTATATAAAGGATGAAAATGGTGAATTATTGAGCATCGAGGAAGTAAGGGAACGATTAATTCAAGGTAAAACATTAATTATTAATCCGGATGCAAATTATAATCACATAAGCTCAGTGACAAAAGATTATTATCTGGATTATTATATGACTAAAAATTTATACAGGTTTTATTGTCCGTTAAACAGTGAATATGATTATGAAACCTGGGGTCAGAATCATAAAGTCGTATATGTTTATCTTTGGCCATTGGATTATCAAAAAAAATTGCCATTCAAAACAGATGATTATTATAACGAGGACGTAAAGACTACTTTTAACACATATAATATTTTTAATTCAAAATTGTTCTGGCAAAAGCCTTCAGATTAGCTGAATCTTCTGGATTTTTGCTAAATTTTGCGATATCTGGATATAATGCATTATTGCTAACAAACGGTATAGGTCATGGCTGTCTTTTGCAACCACCCGAGCTTTGTAAACATAATTTAACTTTGTATGCCCAGAATAGAAATCTCCTTTAACCACGTCCCATACCGTCAAATGTTGGCGGTTATGCTAAAAATGTCCATTACGCCTATTTTTTTGAGTTTATACATTGCCAATATTAACGCTGTCAGCTTATGTGGAATGGGATGCTTACCATTCCACGCGCATTTCACCATCGCTGTTTCCAAATATAACTGAAGGCAGATTTATCACATCATACTGCCAGGGCACCCAAACCGAAAGGGCATCTTTTTCGGAAAGAGACGGGAGCATATGGATAGAAATGGTTTTCTGTGGGGCAGGGGCTCCATTTACCTTTACCGAATTTTTACTGTCGGTGAAACCATGAAATACTAAGCAGATGTAACGGTAGCGACTGTTGAATGTCCCTTCTTTTTTGCTGATGAGCAACTGGTTTTTGACAGGTTGATACTGAAAAATCCGTTTATCGTATTGTTGGTCGCTATAGGCATAGGAGGTCCCGTCGTCTTCGTAATAATCAAAAGTGCTTAAATTTTTTCCTGCATACAAATGGATGGTAAGCGTATCGGAAGGCTTTTCGGAAGTGGATTGTATGGCCGATTGCATAGGAATAATGCTTCCGGCTTTAACGAAAACGGGCAAACGTTGGAGGGGGCAGTCGATGTTTAGTTCCTGGTTGCCGTTGTATGTTTTATCGGAATAAAAATCGTACCATTCCCCGCCGGGCAACCAGGCTTTGGTAAGGCTGGCAGTGCTTACCGCAGGAATAATTAGTAGCGATGGTCCGAAGAGGTATTGATTCTGATAGTTGTTATCGTATACCGCAGGTTGATGCGTATAGTCAATGGCAAGTGTTCGTGCCACGGGTAATCCGGTACGCGTAGCATTGTAAAAGGCGGAATAGATATACGGCATCAGTTTATAGCGAAGGGTGATGTAGTCGCGGGATATCACCTCCATATCCTCACCATACGACCAGGGTTCGCTTTCCTTGTTGTTGTATGCTTTATGGCTGCGGAAAAAGGGAGTAAACGATCCTATGGTAAGCCAACGGGTAAACAGGGCAGGGGAGGCGTCGGCCATAAAACCGCCTACATCATAGCCGCAGAAAGGAACTCCGGCAAGTCCTATACTATTAACCATCCGTACACCCAGCATCATGTGGTCGTCCGAAGGGGTGTTGTCGCCTGTCCATATGGCGGAGTAGCGTTGCAGCCCGGCAAAGCCGGCACGGGTAAGAATCAGCGGACGTTTGCCATTGAGCAGTTTTTTCGTTCCTTCAAAGGTAGCGCGCGACATGAGTAATCCGTACACGTTTTTTGCCTGGGGAAACAATGTCTTCTTTCCTTCCCAGTCGAAACCCACCAGATTGGGTGTGGTTCCCGCTCCCCAGCTTGCGGGTTCGTTCATATCGTTCCAGAAACCTTCCACCCCGGCATCCGACAGTGTTTTGAAATTATCGCCCCACCATGTGCGCACCTTGGGATTAGTAAAGTCGGGGAAGTGGCACCAGCCGGGCCATACCTGTGCGGTATAGTTGGTATTGTCGGGGTATTTAACGAACATATCTTTGGCCACTCCTTCTTCGTAGGCGGTGTAGCCTTTTTCCACTTTGATGCCCGGGTCAACGATGACGGTGGTATGGATGCCAAGGCTTTTTAATTCACCAAGCATCTTTTCGGGTTGGGAAAAACGGGTGGGGTTCCAAGTGAAGATCTTATAATTATCCATGTAATGAATATCGAGGTAAATAACATCGAGCGGTATTTTCTTTTCGCGAAAAGTGTGAGCTATATTCAGTACTTCCTTGTCGGGAAAATAACTCCAGCGGCATTGCTGGAAGCCGAGGCTCCATAGGGGAGGCATCTCCATTTTTCCGGTAAGGAAGGAGTAAGACGAAAGAATATCGGCCACGCGGGTGTGCCAGATGAAGTAATAATCCATTTCGCCATCTGTGGCACCAAAAGAAGAAAAACGATCGTTGGAAGCTCCAAAATTAAAGGTAGAACGGTAACTGTTGTCGAAGAAGATGCCGTAGTTCAGTCCGTGGTGGATACCGATATAAAACGGGAAGGTGGCATAAAGCGGATCGTCCCAGTTTTGATGATGCGGGTTGTCGGTGTTCCAGTTGACATACGTATTGCCACGGCGGTCGAGGTTACCGGTTTTTTCGCCCAGACCGATGAAACGTTCGTCTTCCTGCAGCTTTTTGTAGGTGGTTATTTCATTGCCCACCCAGTTTGTGCCAAAAGAAGCATCATCTTCGTTTATTGTTTTTCCGTCAGGGGTTTTAAATGTAAAACGCAAGGGTTTTTTAGTCATTTCCAAAACCAATGAATCGGTACGTATGGTAATCATCCAGCTTTCTTCTTTTACCGTAAGATGGCAGGGCTGCGGAGCGCCAACGACGGCATAGGAAAATTCTTCGGAAAAATGGTTCTGAACGATCCGAATTCTGAAAATATCGGGACTAAATACCGTAACCGTTGCGAGGCCGGAGGTGGTTTTCAGGGTAAATGTCTGGTCATTGCGGCTGAACTTAGTCAGGTTTCCCAAACTATGGCTTTGCTTATTTTGGCCATAGCCAAAAAAAGAGACGAGAAAAGCGATGAGAAGAAGATGAATCTTTTTCATGGGGTGATGTATGATTTTATAATGATTTTTCTTTTTCGATACGGCTGACTTTAAGCACGCCTTTGATTTGCCGTAGCCGCTGGAACAGGAAATCCATCTGCCGTTTATTTTTTATAAAAACGGTGATCAGTCCCTCAAATTTGCCGTTTTTCGACTGGATGGAAGCTTCGCGGATATTCACGTTCATTTCCTTGGAAATGATGTCGGTGATTGTGCTTAGCATGCCCACTTCGTCCATGCCGATGATACGGATATGGGCAAGAAAAGCGGTGAGCGAGCCGGGATGTCCCCAGTTGGTTTTTACTATGCGGTAGTCGTATTTATGGTGCAGTTGTTTTGCGTTGGGGCAATTGGAGCGGTGGATGGTAATGCCTTTAATGATGGTAACAAAGCCAAAGATGTCGTCACCAAAAACCGGATGGCAACATTTGGCTAACTTAAAATCTCTGAGTTCAGAGGTGTCGTTTAGGATAATGATGGCTTCGGAAGAAACGGCTTCGATGCTTTCTTCCGGCTTAAATCCTTCCGTTGGTTTAATAATTTCAGCAGGTTTTTCCGCTTCGGGTTTTGCAGAAGGAAAGAAGATTTCTCTGATCGACGAAATATCTATCTTTTCGGTGCCGATGCTCTGATATAAATCAAGAGGTGTGGATTGTTTAAAATGTGCAGCTAATTTGTTGATGACTTCGTCGTTAATCGTCAGCTTGAGCTGACTCAGTTTACGGCTCAGCAATTCTTTTCCGGCAGAGGCTTCTTTATATTCAAAATCTTTTAAGGCTCTTCTGATTTTGTTTTTCGAACGTGTGGTAGCAACCCAGTTAAGCCAGTCGATGTTTGGTTTTTGATTTTTGGACGTAAGTATTTCCACACGGTCGCCGTTGTGGAGTTCATGCTTCATGGGGACGATTTTGCCATTTACTTTACCGCCGGTACATTTGGTTCCGACGTTGGAATGTATTTCGAAAGCAAAATCGAGAACGGTAGCTCCGTTGGAAAGGATTTTCAGGTCGCCATCGGGGGTAAAAGCGAATACTTTATCCGAATAAAGTTGCATTTTATGATCGCCGGTAAAAGCGGCTTCGCCCGGCATCGGCTTTTCCAGAATTTCGCGCATGCGCTTCAGCCAGTCGTCGCTCTGATCTTCGTTTGACGATTCCTTGTACTTCCAGTGGGCCGAATGTCCTTTTTCGGCATCTTCGTCCATACTTCGGGTGCGTATCTGTACTTCTACCCATTTGCCGCGCGGGCCAATCACTGTTGTGTGCAGCGACCGGTAGCCGTTTAATTTGGCTTTGGTAATCCAGTCGCGCATGCGGTCGGGATCGGGTTTGTAGATATTGGTAACGATGGAATAAATATGCCAACAATCTTCTTTTTCTTTCTTTTCGTCGCTGTTGATGATAATGCGGATGGCAAACAAATCGTAGACCTGTTCAAAGTCGAGGTTTTGTTTCTTCATCTTATTCCAGATGGAGAATACCGATTTGGTACGGCTTTTTATTTCAAATTCAAAGCCGTGTCCGGTTAATTCCTTTTGGATAGGTTCAATAAATTCGCCGATGTATTTGTCCTGTATTTGTTTGAATTCATTTAGCTTGTTGGAGATGGAACGATAGGTATCGGGCTCGGCATATTTCATGGTAAGCTCTTCCAGTTCGGTTTTGATATTGTATAAACCCAAACGGTGAGCGATGGGCGAATACAATAATGAGGTTTCCGAAAGCAGACGTTCTTTATTTAAAAGCGAAAGTGAGGTAAAACGCCTCATGTAATGCAGACGGTCGGCCAATTTGATGAGGATGATGCGGACATCATCGGAATAGCTGAGAAAAAGTTTGATGTAATTTTCGGTGTTCAGCGCTATTTTGGCAGTTTGCATCGAACTGATTTTTGACATTCCTTCCACGATGTTTCCAATCTGTTCACCAAACATCTGTTTTATTTCTTCCACGGGAACTTTTCCCTCGTTTACAATGTCGTGAAGCAATGCACACACAACCGAAGTATAGCCTAATCCCATTTCGGAGGCTACAATCTTGGCCACATCTATTGAATGGATATAATACGATTCTCCCGATTTGCTCGGATGGCTGGCTCCCCGTTCACGGGATAAAACTAAGGCTTTTTTGAGCAACGATTTTTCCCCTTCATTCAACGATGCAGGGCAATATGCAAGCAGGTCGTAGAAGTCGGGAGCGGAAAACTCTTCGGGTTCTGATGCTGTTTCGTTTTTTTTCATCCGTAGATAATTTGTTTTTAAAGGTCGGATGGAACTCATCCCGAAAATCGGGACTCGTTTTTAACTTTTACAAAGATATGCTATTCTGTTTCAAAAGTGAAACGTTAAGATAATGTTTTTCGGGCTAAGCTGTTTTTTTGATTCAGTTATTCGATGGTGGCCGTCAGTCCTCTGTCGGTTAATTGCTGCTTTAGAGTATCTAACTGATCGAAATCGCCGGATTTTACGGCACATTTTCCTTTATAATGAACAATAAGCGTACATTGTTCGGCTTGTTCGGGCTGATGATGGCACACTTCAATAAGCGATTGAATTACAAATTCAAAAGTGTTGAAATCATCGTTGTACAGCACTAATTCTTTAGTTTCCGAAAGGCTGGTAGCCTCTTCGTTTACCGGGTCAACTTTTTCCTTTGTCATATTTCAGGTTTTTTAAATCTATTGACAAAAAACAGGTAGTTTTATAAAAAAGCATTTTTTAGCAGGTATTGACGGACGTAATCGCTGATTCCGTTTTCGAGGGAAGTGAATTCAGCAGCATATCCGGCATTGCGAAGTTTGTCCATTTTAGCTTCGGTAAAATACTGGTATTTATTGCGTATATCTACCGGTGTATCAATAAACTGAATGTCTACTTGCTTTTCCATGGCATGGAATGTGGCGGTAGCCAGATCGAGGAAGGAACGGGCTTTTCCGGTTCCGAGATTATAGATGCCGGAGTTGACAGAATGGTTCATCAAAAAGAAAATGACATCAATCACATCTTTTACATACACAAAATCGCGTAGTTGTTTGCCATCTTCAAAATCGGGACGATGCGATCTGAACAGCTTCACCTTTCCGGTTTCGTTGATTTGATGGAACGAATGCAGAATTACCGAAGCCATCCGTCCTTTATGGTATTCATTGGGACCGTAGACATTAAAAAATTTGAGTCCAGCCCAGAAAACAGGCTGCTTTTTCTGTTGCAGTGCCCATTTGTCAAATTCATTTTTGGATTCTCCGTAAGGATTAAGAGGCTTTAATTCAGGGATAATGGCGTGATTGTCGTCATAACCTTTTTCGCCAAGACCATAGGTGGCTGCCGACGAAGCATAAATCAACGGAATTCCATACGCTACACAGGCGTTCCATACGTGAATGGTATAATTCAGGTTCAGCTCGTCAAAAATAACTTTCCTGAATTCGGTAGTATCAGTCCGGGCGCCGATGTGAATAATAAATTCAACCTTTTTATGGTTTAAATCCAGCCATTCAAAAAACTGTGTACGTTCTATTTTTTCCGAAAAAGACTTGCCTTCGATGTTATGGTTTTTCTGAGGATTGGAAAAATTATCCACCAGAATCACATCATTTAATCCATTTTCATTGAGCTTTTCCACTATGCAGCTTCCGATAAAGCCTGCAGCTCCTGTTACGACTATCATTTAATTGACTATTAATGGTTGATCTTTCCCGAATATTCAAGAAAGAATAATTTTTTTGCAAAGATAATATTAATGCACGTTAAATCGCAACTGGGCGATAAGCATACCGGAAAACATCAGGCAACAACCCAACAACCCACGGTTGCTTAAGGTTTCGCCAAGCAACAGGTATCCGCCTATGCCGGCAAATACCGATTCGAGGCTTAAAATGATGGAAGCATAGGCTGGGTTTGCTTTTTTTTGAGCTACCACCTGTAATGTGTAGGCTATGCCTACCGACAAAATACCGCCATAAAGTATGGGAACGGCTGCTTGCAAGATGGCGGTCCATGAAATGATTTCAGTAAAAAAAGCCGTGATCAGGCTGAGTATCGAACAAACCGTAAACTGCATTCCGGCAAGGATAAGGGAATCGCTTTTTGGCGATAGCCAGCCGATCAGTAGGACGTGTGCCGTCCAGAAAAAGGCTGAGAAAAGAACGAATAAATCGCCGCGTGAAATGCTAAAATTACCGGTAATGCTCAGAAAATACATGCCCGATAATGCCAAAATCGCGCCAAGCCAGATTTTTAATTTATTTCGCTGACCGAGAAAAATTCCTGCCAAAGGAACCAGGATGACATACAGACCCGTGATAAAACCTGCTTTTCCGGCAGTGGTATACACAATGCCAACTTGCTGAAGCGAAGCACCACCAAAGAGTAATAATCCCAGGAAAATACCTGATATAAGTAATTTATGCCGAGAACCGGACTCTCCACGAAACGACAAATTGAGGTTTCCTTTGCGGTAACGATAAATGAGCAAGGGCAAAAGCGACAGCCCGCCAAGGGCAAAACGTATGCCATTATACGTAAACGGACCAATAAAATCCATCCCTTTTCGCTGGGCAACGAAAGCTAATCCCCAGATTAATGCCGTAATCAGCAACAAACCATCCGATGCAAAAGTTTCTTTCCTGTTTACCATAGGTTAAAAAAAGAACCAGCCCTTTTCAACAGGCTGGTTCCGTATGATTTTAATGTTTAATCGTCAGTTATAAACTGAAATCAAGTCCGACAGCAATAAAGATTGCCTTGTTTTCGATTTTAATGTTAGGATTGGTTGAAGGATTTATCAATTGTAATTGTTCGGCTGATAGCGATTTTACGGTTTCATTTCCGCTGACACAATAGCCCAGCGATAGATTGACTTTTAGCATATCGATTATTTTATATGCTCCACCAATACTGAAGTTCCAGTTGTCGTTTTTCGGGGCTTCATAAGCGCCGAGAGCGGTAAAATAACCTTCTTTGTCGTTGTATAAAAATTTGGTGAAAACGGTTCCACCGCTTACGACTAACTTATCGTTTACATCATAAATCAGAGCGGCTCCGGCGGTATAGCAATCGCCAGCCATATCTGACCATTTTTTAAAAGTTCCGTCATTTTTAGGAACTTCGGAAGTTCCCCAATTGGCAGCTTTTTGGAAATAATAGCTGTAATCGGCTTCGGCGGTAAGTTTTTTGGTAATTTTGTATGAAGCACCAAAGTTGAGGTTTGAAGCCAGATCGCGGCGGTTTTTAGCCCCGTCGGTAAACTTGCCTAAGTCATCTTTTTTAACTTTTGTCTTAAAGTCGAGTTTAACGGCAGTTTCGTAACGCAAACCGATATTCCATTTTTCGCCAGGTTTGATGTTCAATCCGATAATTCCGCCAAAACCGTCAGCATTGTCTTCGGTGTTTATTTTTAATGGTGTATCCGGCATCATTCCTGAAGCAGAACCGGCAAGAGTCATTCCAGCTTTGGTGGTGTTTTTGCAACTCAGATATCGTGCAGCAAGAGAAACGGAAAACATGTCGTTGATAGCATAAGCGCCTCCTAAAGAAAAAGCAAGGTAATACGATGAAGCTTTGAGCGATTGATCATTTGCCATAGTATAATCGGCTCCCTGGCCGGCATAAGCCTGCAATACCTGCAACGACATCAGTTCGGTTGTCAGCGAACCATCTGGATAATCGGCAGTGGCGCCGCCACCGGGGATATAAATTCCGCCGAAAATGGCCCATTTGCCCTTGTTGTACGAAGCATATAAATTAGGAAGAATAGGATCTATTTTATCCTGTTTGAAACTTTGTTCACCTTTGTCAAATCCTAAATCAAAGGTATGTTTGGGCATGCGGATTAAGGTTTGATTTCCGATATCAATGTGTAAACCGGAAGAAAGTTTAACCAATCCGGCCGGATTATAAACTACAATGTCGGCTGCATCCAGAGCGGCATTGCGGTTGGAAGTGCGCATCCATTCAGCGCTCATGTTGGTAAGGTTATCCATTTGGGCAAAAAGTCCCATCGAACTAAACAAGCTCATCAGGAAGAGAGCTGTAAAACGTAAATTTTTTCTCATTGAAACTTCAATTTTGAGTTAATACTAAATCTGTAAGCAAATTTAAAATTCAGAATGTAAAATAAAGAACAATTTTCCAATTTGCCAAATGGCAAAAGGATTAAATTGGTTTGCTTTTTGCTTAAACGTCCGGTGCCGGATGGTTCTGTCGCGTCAGGCAATAATATGATCTTCATCCATAGCATCGGTAATCATTCCGCAATTTTTTGCTTTTTGAATCAGGATGGTTATGGCATTTTCCCCTTCGCTACCCAAGGTAACCGAAAAATCGTTAACATACAACTGAATATGCTGCTGCATCACTTTTTCATCCATTTCCTGGGCATGATTTTTCACAAAATCGCGGCTCGATTCGGGATGGGCAAAAGCATATTCCACGCTTTTTTGCATTACTCTGTTTATTTTCAGGAGGGTTTCCTTTGACAGACTTCGTTTTGCGACGATGCCGCCCAAAGGTATAGGACAGGAAGTTGTCTTTTCCCACCATTCCCCCAGGTCAATTACTTTTTTTAATCCTTTATCCTGGTAAGTAAACCTGCTTTCGTGAATGATGAGTCCGGCATCCACTTTTTCGTCGAGGATTGCTTGCTCGATATCCGAAAAAATAATTTCGGGCTTGTCGTTTATCTGAGAATTGGCTAAGGTGAGCAACAGATTGGCTGTGGTGAACTTTCCGGGAATGGCAACCCTGCGATCAGTAAGATCCGATAAAGATATATTCCGTTTGGCAATCACAAGAGGTCCGCAGTTGCGTCCCAGGGCGCTGCCCGAGTTTAGCAGAATGTAATTTTTAGTCAGATAAAGAAAAGCATGAAAACTGATTTTGGTAATATCCGGTTCATGGCGGAAGGCTTTTTGATTGAGCTCTTCAATATCTGCAAAATGATAATCAAACGAAAGCCCTTCGGTGTCGATTTTTTGATGAACCATGGCATCAAACATAAAGGTATCGTTAGGGCAGGGGCTGAAGTTTAGCGTAAGTGTTTCCATTATTCGTCAAGAATTTCAAGCAGAATGCGGTTGATATTGGCTACCGCCAGCGGGATATTCCATTTTTCTTTATTGCGTTTTTCAACGAAATTGGAAATAGCCCGTATCTGAAAACACCGCATTTTGAGACAAAGACAGGCATAAAAAAAAGCGGCCCCTTCCATGCTTTCCACATCGGGATGGAAAAGATGCTTTACCTGTTCGATAGTTTCGGTTTTTCCGAGCATTGTATTTACTGTTATTCCACAGACTTTAGGAAGTTTTCCTAAAACAAGACTTTTGATCGGGGAATTATTAACCAATATATTGTCGGTATACGGAAAATCATCTTTTTCGATGAGCTTAAGGTCGATAAGCGATAGAAATTTTTCACCTGATTCGGCACCCATTTCCGAAAAACGATCGCTGGTAATGTTTACGACATCGCCAATTTTGAGTCCGGGATTGAAACTTCCGGCAATGCCCATATTTATGGCTGCATCGTAGCGGCGGCGCGATAAAATACTTCCAAGGTTGAAAGCCATTGAAACCATGCCGACTCCCGAGATCAGAATATCGATGATGTACTGTTTATAAGTATATCGTGTAAGATTAGCCGTAAGTTGTTTCCGGAATTTCAGTTTCCTGACAAGGGGTTCAATTTCTAAATGAGTTGACGAAACAATTAAAATTTTCATGTGCTCTATGGATGAAACATCCCACAAATGTACAAAAAAATAGAAAATAAAAAAGTCCCTTCCGGAGGGGGAAGAGACTAAACGATAAGAATTTATTGAATATCTTAACTTACATCACGTTAACCTGATGCATCAACTTACCTTTCAGGTTCGAAGCTTTGTTTTTGTGGATTCCCGAATGTTTTGCAAGTTTATCAATCATGGATAATACTTTGGGTAATTTTTCGGCAGCTTCGGCTTTGTCGGTCAATTCGCGGAATTTCTTAACGGCATTACGCATAGTTTTTGACTGGTAACGGTTGCGAAGTCTGGAAACTTCGGTAGAACGTATTCTTTTAATTGATGATTTATGGTTTGCCATAGTTCAAAGTATAAAGTTCAAAGTGTATAGTAAAAATGCAAAATAATAAGCTTATAGTAAACTTAATACGTTGCTTTTGTAGCCCGTAGGGGACTCGAACCCCTGATTTCCAGGATGAAAACCTGGCGTCCTAACCGACTAGACGAACGGGCCTTTTGTTCGTTTTTGGGAGTGCAAAAATAAACCTTTTTTTTACACCAACAAATAATCCTTCAAAAAAATAATAAGATAATTGATTAATTTATTCTGTGCTGTAACATTCTTTACTTTTCGCTATCGCTTATTTGCCTGATTAAAGCATCATAAGCCGGTTTTCGGTTAGCTTAAAATTTGCCTTTTGCTTTATTTAAATTCATCCTGGTCGGCCTGAAAGCGAAAACCGAGGCGTTTACCGGTTTTTATTTTCATGTTGTCGAGCGTGGTTTGCATTTCGTAAACGCTTACCTCTTTAACGGAATCATAAGGAGGAGTAAGGAGATCGAAATTAATGGTGTAAAGCATAGCCGATTCAATAATTTTACGGATACTTTCATTGTCGAGGATGGAAGTGGCAAAGTTGAAGAACAAATTTCCTATTTCACGTTTTCCTTCGATAAAATAATGTTTTTCGCGGTTGATAAATACTCTGCCGATGAGGTAGCCCAGATCGTTGACCCGGTTGTATTTAAACGAATCGGAAAGGAAATTGTAAATGTTTATCACTCCACAATAGGAGCGTTGTTTATCGTCGCGGATGTAGGGTGTGCGCATCACTTCGTGGTCGCGCGAAAATTCAAAAATATTGGTGTGCATCATGAAAATGAGTACATCGCTGGCAAATTTCAACTCGACTTCAAATTCGCTGATGTCGGTAAATTCAAACGGAATAAACTTTTCGTCGTGATGTCTTGTCTTATTAAATTCATCGACCAGCGTTTTGATTACGTTTTTGAAATCCTTAAATGCGTTGAGTGATATATCATAAACTTCCTGTTTCAGGTTTGCTTTTTTTCGCAAAATATCGAAAATTGATGGTTGTTGGTTGAGTTCGTCCATGATTGAAAAATTTTGATAAAATTATAATTTTTTTGGATATAGAAGTTTGTAAACTTTATAAACTTTACAAACCTTACAAACTTCTCTCCCCCGTAATCATCATTGCACATCGTATCCCGTCGATAGCCGACGAAACGATGCCTCCGGCATAACCGGCGCCTTCGCCGCAAGGATAAAGTCCTTTAATCTGAACATGCTGAAGGCTTTCCTTATCCCGAAGTATCCTTACAGGAGACGAGGTGCGCGACTCCACGGCAAGCAGGTTGGCTTCTGCGGTATAGAACCCGTGCATTTTTTTATCAAATTCCCTGAATGCCTTTGCTAATCTCTGAACAATGCCTTGGGGTAGCAGTTCGTGTAGCGGAGCAGAACAAACGCCGGGATGATAGGATGTGGTTGCTAACGATTTGGATATTTTACGACTGGTAAAATCAGTCATTCGCTGGGCAGGAGCTATTTGTCCGGAAACAACGCCGGCAAAAGCAGTACGTTCCACTTCTTCCTGGAAACGCAACCCAGCCAGGGCTTCATCGGTGCGGTATTGCATCAGGTCTTTTTCTTCCACGGTTACAACTATTCCTGCATTGGCAAAGGGTGAATTTCGGTGCGAATTCGACATTCCATTCACTACAACCTGTTCCTTGTCGGTGGCTGCCGGCACAATAATTCCGCCAGGGCACATGCAGAATGAAAAAACACCTCTTCCGTCAACCTGTTCCACAAGCTGATAGGTAGCCGCAGGAAGGTGAGGATGATTTCCTGCAGAATGATATTGAATGGAATCAATCAATGCCTGGGGATGCTCCACCCGTATGCCGAGGGCAAAAGGTTTAAACTCCAGATAAATTTTTTCGTGCTGAAACAATTCAAAAATATCGCGGGCAGAATGTCCCGTGGCTAAAATCACATTTTTGCTTTTGTAGGCATTTCCGTTCGCATCCGATACTCCGTAAATCTGATTGTTTTTAATATCGAAGCCAGTGATGCGACTGTTGAAATGAAATTCGCCACCGGCATCGGTGATGGTTTTGCGGATAGCGGTTATGATGGCTGGTAACTTGTCGGAACCAATATGCGGATGGGCATCGTAAAGGATTTCGGGTGAGGCTCCGTGAGCGACAAAGGTTTTTAGAATATCTTCCACATTCCCGTGTTTGGTAGAACGGGTATACAATTTGCCATCGGAAAAAGTTCCGGCTCCACCTTCGCCAAAGCAATAATTGGAATCGGGATTAATGATTTGGTTGCGGTTAAGTTTGGCAATATCGAGTTTGCGGGCGCTAACTTCTTTGCCTCGTTCAACAATTACCGGTTTAAAATTATTTTCGATAAGTGCGAGGGCGGCAAATAATCCTGCGGGGCCGGCACCTACAATAATTACCTGTGGCTGACGACTGACGTCGGGATAATTTTTCCTGCTTATTTTCAATTCGTCAGGAGGAGTTTCGTTGATGAAAATTTCAGCTTTTAGTCTTACATTAATTTTCCCTTTGCGGGCGTCCACCGACCGTTTGAGCAGGCGGATATAGGTGATGTCATTCGTTGCCAGGTGCAACTGATTTGCTATTGCCTGCCTGTAAAATGATTCATCCGAAGCATCGTGAGGGGATAAAACTAATTCGAGTTCTTTAATCATGGGGATGATTTTTAAAAAGGTAAAGTTAAAAAATGGAATGCAACGAAAAAGAAAAAGTCAGGGAAAAAGTTTATCATTGGTTATCGCCCGAAAAGCCGGGAGCGATTACCCATTGCTATTCAAAGGTAAAGGTAAGCTGAAATATTTTGGATGTAAGTTTATCAATGCCTTGGGTATAAATGCTTTTATCCTTTTTCAGAATATTGCTTAGCCCGTACGACATTTTAATTTCCGTTCCGAATTTAAACCAGTAATTATAAAAATCGAAGCCGGCACCTAATTCTGCATATGTGTCGTCGCGAATCAGGTCAACGCGTATGTTTTCTTCAGAGTCTTTTTTCTTTTTCTGGGTTCCCAGATCAATGCTGTATTTTACACCGGCTATTAGGTAGGGACGCACGTTGCCTATACGTTTCCCTTTGTATTTCACCATAAGGGGAAGGTCAATAAAGGTGGATTGAATGTCTTTATTGATAGAAGTAGGTCTGGAATTGGTGTCGATGCTGATGGAATAATGCAGGTTTCGCTGTCCGAACGAAAGTGATGGGATAAAACGCAAATCAAAATTATTGCCCAACCGGAGGTTGGATACTATGCCGATAGTAAATCCGAGCGATGGTTTTGCATCTACACTAAGAAGCCGTGCCGAATCGCCGTTTAGATCTGAGATGCTGGTCCCGGAATAAAACGTATTGCTTAAGTTGGGCTTTGTTTTAACCGTAAAATTCATTTGATTTACTTCCAGAACAAATCCAAAATGATAAGGAGCCTGGTCGTAATTAGGATTATTCAGCACATCGCCGTGGCGTTGGGCAAAACTTCCGGCCGGTAACAGCAACAAGGATAAAATTAGAGTAAGCGCTAATGTTCTTGTTATCTTCAAGGAAATAGTTTTTTGATTTTGTAATGTTAAACGTAGATTTGAATAATTTATTTTAATAAGAGGTTTTATTAAAAAGCAAGGCTTCATTTGCTGCAGTTAACATATATGTCATTGGCAAAAAACATTTTCATGTTTTTCTTTTAAAAAAGCTGGCCTACGTTAACCGAGTTGTTGTTAAATCCACGGAGTTTGATAGCAGTAATCACTTTTTTGGTGGAAAGCGGAAATTCGGCTTTCATCATCCAGTCGTAGTAGGAGGGTTCTTTTTTGAAAATTTCTGAAACTAAACTTCCTTTATGTTTTCCGAAATTAAAAATTTCCAGCCCGTTGTCGTTAAAGACAATATGTCCGGCAAGGTCGGCATTTTTTGAGTTATAGGAAAATTCGTGTAGTGCTTTAATATCGTTAACGATTGGGCAGCTGTTTCCTCCTTTGGAATCGGTATATTCCACATTCTGATAGCGGTCGAGCTGTGCTTTGAGTATTTCGTAGGTGGCGAGGGTATCGGCCTGGGCGCCGTGGGCGCCGATAAGTTCTTTATGGCAATAAAATTTATAAGCGGCGCTGAGCGTACGCGATTCCATCTTGTGAAAAATATTCTGAACATCAACCAGCCGGCGGCCGTTTATGTCAAAGTCGGTATCTGCACGCAGAAATTCTTCAATAAGTAGCGGAATGTCAAATTTGTTGGAATTGTAACCGGCCAGGTCGCAATTGAGCAGAAAATGAGCGAGCATGGGAGCCACTTCCTTAAACGTTGGGCAATCTTTTACATCATCGTCGGTAATTCCATGGATAGCCGTAACTACCGGAGGAATAGGAATGGTAGGATTAATTCTCAGTGTTTTTGTTTCTGTTTTTCCGTTGGGTTCGGCTTTTAAAATGCTTATTTCCACTATCCGGTCTTTGGTAACGTTTATTCCGGTAGTTTCAAGGTCAAAAAATGCCAGCGGGCGGCTTAGGTTGAGCTCCATAAAATTTATAACTTTTGGTTAAATGAAACCGTGATTTGAGGCGGCAAAGGTAGAATTTTATCCGTAATGCGGACGATTTAATTAAGCTGAGGCTCGTCCGAGCTGGGTAAATCCTTTGAACAGTGTGTAAATGTCGTTTGAAATTTTAAAATCGCGGGCATAAAGTAAATTCAACCGTTCGATGGTAGCCTGATCTTCAATTTTTTCTTTCAGCAAATCGGTAGGATTGAGAACCCCTTTACGGATTTTGGGTAGATGTTCTAAATTGGCATCGGGAAATTCTGCATATCCAATCCAGGTTTTAAATCCCAATAAAACCTTAAAAATATTGACAACAAATCCAAAAGGATGTGCCTGAACAAAGATAAAAACCGGGAAAGTGAAAAGCAGGATAAGGCTAATTAAAATATCGATAAAACGTTTATTCCGGCGGTTGTTTGTTTTGGATATTGAATTGATGTTGATGATGTACAAATCGCCGGAGGTGTTGATGGATTTACTGCCGATGATGGACATACTTTCGGGAGGAGCTATTTTATAATCCACCTGGCTATCCTGAAGTTTTGCCATGTGATCAATGATGTCTTTGGCCGGAATATCTTTGGCACAAAAAATCAATTCATCAATTTGGTAAATGGTGATGATGTCCTTTATTTGAGAAAGACTGCCGATAAATCCGTTGGTTTTATCGCCGTTTTCGGTAATGCGTACCAAACCGATAAATCCAGGATTAATAACCGTTTTCCGGAGCAAATCGGCCACCCTTTCGGCTTCCTGTTTTTCGCCAACGATGACAAATCGTCGGTTTTTATTGTTTTCGAAACGATAATCTTTATACTTTAAAAGATGTAGCAACGAACGGCTGATAATCATAGAAACCAATGCCCAGGCTGCTCCAAGGATAAGTAAAGCACGCGAAAAACGGTACGATTCGCTAAGCAGAGCATAAAAAACAAGGATGGTAATGGTGCCGATAAATATGCCCTGAAATACCTTAAACACTTTGAACGGACGGTCGTAGCCACCGCTTAGCAGTACTGAAAATAACCAGGTGAGGATATAAACTGGGGTAACAATAGTCATATACTCCGCAGGATAATGCCCTCCGTAAGAATAAGTGATGTTTTTTTCCCAGTAAAGTTTAAACAGATAAATGCCTCCATAGATAATTGCTGCGTCCATCAATGGAAGCAGGATGCTGTACAAAAAGCGGCTGATGATGGCCAGAAAAGCCCTCAGATAAATGGCCAGATTGATGATAATCGAAAATAAACGGGCATTTTTGCGGCTAAAATGTTTTTTTGCAAAAATAACCATAGCGTTGTAAAATGTGATTACATAATTAACGCTTGTTTTTTTTGTGCTTTCGCCTTTGTAATGGATAATGCGTGTTTGGGGGAAATAATAGTTGACAAATCCAGCCTTGGTTATACGGTACGAAATGTCGATATCTTCGCCATACATAAAAAAAGATTCATCGAGCAACCCGATGATATCAAGTGTTTTTTTACGCAGCAACATAAAAGCTCCTGCAAGGATGTCTACGGGCGCCGTTTTATTTTCGTCGAGGTAGCCTAAGTGGTATTTCCCAAATGTTTTGGATTTAGGGAAAAGTTTGGATAAACCTAAAATTTTATAAAGAGCGACAATAGGCGTTGGCAATCCTCTTTTTGATTCGGGAAGAAAATCTCCATTGCCATCTATCATTTTAACGCCCAATCCACCGGCTTCCGGATGCTCATCCATAAATGTGATAACCTTTTGAAAGGTGGTGTCTTCTACCACTGTATCGGGATTGAGCAAAAGAATGTATTCACCTTTTGCCTGGCGTATGGCCTGGTTGTTGGCTACCGAAAAACCTTTGTTTTCTTTGTTTTCGATCAAGTTTACCTGCGGAAATTTCTCGCGAAGCATTTTCACCGATTGGTCAACCGAATTATTGTCAACTACAAAAACTTCAACATCCAGACCCGTTGAAGCTTTTTGAACCGAATATAGACATTGCTCCAGAAAGTATCTGACGTTGTAATTAACAATGATAACGGATAGTTTCATGTGTTGTTAATTTTTTAATTTATTGGTCACATGGAATATTCATAAAATATCATTCTCGCTTGGTATGAGCATAGCCCTTATGGATATTTCATCCAAAAACTTCGGGATTAATTTTTTACCAAAAGTAAATAAAATATACTTGCATCTTAGTATTCCGAAACAAAAGTACTAAGTCAAACAAAATACACGTCCGTTTTTAAAAAAATAATTTTAATGTTAAAGGTGAACAGAAAAAAGGTATTTTTATTGTTTCAAAAGGATAACTATTAAACGCGTCGTTTATGAAACATATTTATTGGGTATTGTTCAGCCTGTTATTGATTGCCCGCATGTCGCCAGCCGAAAATGTATCGCTTCCCGATGCCGGAAGGGTAGCCCGGAGTTTTTATTACGAAAGGGTAAATCAATATTATCCTGTGGCTTACGATTTGATAAAGATACACGATACGTATATTTGCGAGGAAAAGGGGAATCCTCTTTTGTACATATTTAATTTTGAAAATAAAGGATATGTCATCGTTTCGGCTCAGGATGCGACTTATCCCGTGTTGGGCTATTCATTTGAAGGTAACTACCAGAAAGGAAATTCGCCGGCAAATCTCGAAGCCTGGCTGGCATTTTACCAGCGCCAGATTTCGTATGCGTCGACTGCTGATTTATCAGCAAGTCAGAACATTCATTCGGAATGGAAACGTTTACTTGAAAGCGGTCCACAGGAATTGAAAATTTACGGCGGTCAAAAATCGGTATTACCTATGCTTACTTCACAATGGAATCAGGATCGGTATTATAACGATATGTGTCCGTTGGATTCTGCCGGTCCCGGCGGTCATGCATATGCGGGATGTGTGGCTACGGCTATGGGGCAATTGATGTATTATTTTCGCTGGCCTGATCAGGGCATGGGTTCGTACACCTATTATCATCCGGTTTATGATACGCTTACGGCTGACTTTGGAAACACTACGTATCAATGGGATAAAATGTCTGATGCCATTGGCAGTCCCAATGATGCCATTGCTCAACTGCTTTTTCATCTCGGCGTTTCAGTGGATATGGATTACGGTCCCGATGGTTCGGGGATGTGGAATCATAAAGCAGCTTATTCTCTCAGCACGTATTTTAAATATTCTCCTCAAACGCAATACGTATTCCGCGACAGCACTTTGCTGAACTGGGATAGCCTGCTTATCACTCATTTGGATAAAAAAATCCCGATGTACTATGCCGGTTGGGCAGGTGTGGGTTCCACCAATGGTCATGCTTTCATCTGCGACGGATACCAGGACAGTCTTTTTTATCATTTTAACTGGGGCTGGAGCGGACTGTACGACGGCTATTTTTATACCGATAACCTTGTCCCGGGCGGTGGTAACTTTAATTTTGCCCAGGAACTGATTATTAATTGCTATCCTGATACAGTAAATTATCAATATCCAACCTATTGCAACGGTGGAACCACATTGACTTTCACTTCCGGTTCCTTTGAGGATAACAGCGGACCCGGTGATTACCAAAACAATTCATCCTGTAGCTGGCTTATTGCTCCCGATGATCCCGAACAGGATTCGGTAAGTTATATCAGCCTAAATTTTTCGCGGTTTCACATTGATACGACTGATGTTGTTACCGTTTACGACGGAAAGGATACTTCGGCAGCAATTATTGGCTCCTTTTCGGGCAACAGTCTTCCTTCTGATATTACTTCAACTGGGAATAAGCTGTTTGTTACCTTTTTCTCGGATGGAATGAACACAGCCGATGGCTTTCATGCCAATTTTGTTTCTCATTTTCCAAAGTTTTGCAGTGGTATCACTACGCTTACTCAGGCTACCGATACGTTGTCGGATGGCAGCGGAGCCTATCATTACAACAATAATGCCTTGTGCCGGTGGAAGATTACACCTCAGGGTGCAAGCTGGGTAACGCTAACATTTACTGCATTTGATACCGAACCGAATACAGATTTGGTTAAGATTTATGATTTAGCAAACAATACCTTGCTGGCAACTTATTCCGGGAACGAAATTCCGTCTCCGGTAACCTCGCCAAGTGGAAAGATGTTTATCATTTTTGTAACCGATGATGGCAATACGGCTCAGGGATGGGAAGCTCATTATACTTCTTCAACGGTTGGAAATAACGATAATGAACTTATTTCCGATAATTTGGTGCTTTCGCCCAACCCTGCTTCCTCCTTTTTGAATGTTAAATTCCAAAACGATGATCATAAAAATATCAGGTTGGAAGTACTTGATATGTATGGCAAGGTAGTTGTCTCAGAAAAAATACCTTCGTCCATTGAATATTACAATCAGAATCTTGATGTATCTCATCTCCCCAAAGGTATTTATATTTTTCGTAAAATGGCTGAAAATGATGTAACTCAGCAAAAATTTGTTGTTCAATAAACATACAATTCAGTTTCAGTTTATTTCTTTTTCACCAGTTTTTAACTGACTGCCTGACATTATTATTTTTTTGGCAAGGTATTTGGTAGATGGTGTCGTATCTATATTTTTACATGTAAGATAAACAAACTGTAATTTCTGATGTTTATACTCAAAAATAATTCAATGAAAAAAATCCTATTTGCAAGCGTACTAATTTTAATGTCAGTTGTTTTTGCATGTTCAGGCACAAGCAGTGGCAATCCTCCTTCTGGAAAAGACGGTTCTGTCTCCAAGCCTGTTCAGATGGACAAAAAAATGTTTCTCACCCAAGTATTTGATTACGAAAAAAATCCAAATGAGTGGAAATTTATTGGCAAACGTCCGTGTGTCATCGATTTTTATGCCGATTGGTGCGGTCCATGCCGGTTAGTAGCTCCAATAATGGATGATATGGCAAAGGAATACGAAGGAAAAGTCGATTTTTACAAGGTAAATGTTGATAATGAGAAAGAACTTGCCCGAATGTTTGGCATACAAAGTATTCCGGCGGTGTTATTTATTCCATCTGAAGGTAAACCACAAATGACTCAGGGTGCGTTGCCAAAAACGACTTTCGTTCAGATAATTAACGATACCTTTTTTAAAAAAGTGAATTAACTAAATTAATCAATTATATAATATTTTTATGGAACATTTAACCAAAGAAACTTTTAAGGAAAAAGTGTTTGATTTTGAGAAGAATAAAGAATGGATGTATGAAGGAAAATTGCCCTGTATCATTGATTTTTATGCCGATTGGTGTTCGCCATGCAGGATGCTGGCTCCGGTTTTAGAAGATCTGTCCAAAGAATATGCCGGTAAAATCGATGCATATAAGGTGAATACCGAAGATGAGCAGGAATTATCATCTGTTTTTGGAATCCGTAGCATTCCATCCTTGCTGTTTTGTCCTGCCAAAGGGCAGCCGCAAATGTTGATGGGAGCCTTGCCGAAGCAATCGCTGAAACAAGCGATTGATGATATTCTGTTGAAAAACACAAAGTAAAATTTTAGGGGAGAAAGTTAAAAATTTCTCCCCTGTTTTTTTATATTTTATTCGTTTTCAAATATTCCAACAAATTATTTCGTTGACTTTGAATATGCAGAAGCGTTATTTACTTCCGGTAAGTCCTAATATTTTAGGAAGATCGCTTGCTGTAATAATTCCAAGCAATGGCATTACCGGGCGTCCGTCGTGGGTGATGATGATTGCCTGCAAATGCATCCCGCCTTTCAGTGTATTTCTGAATAGTTCCACTACTTCAAATAAATCGGTTTGGTTATTAACTACGGCGTAATCTTGTTTTTCAATAAAAGGTATTACGTCGGCAACAAAGGCTTTGCGAAGGGTATCTGTTTCGTGTATGTTTCCTGCCATCCAGCGGGCAAGTGTTTTTGCTGTGAGCAAATAGCGCAATGAATTATTTTCGATTACGGGAATGTGCATGATATTCCGCTGTGCAATTCCTTTGAGTACTTCAATGATGGGTGTAGATGGTGAAACGACAAACAGCTTAACCGTAGTCAGTAAGTTAACACGTGGCGGGTCGTAAAGTAAATCGCGGATTCGTCCGATTTCATTGACAATGTCGTCGTGAGGTTCGGCAATAACAAAATTCTCTCGGCGGGTGTGGATGATGGCATTACGCAATTCGGCAAATTCCTTAAGGTCGGTTGAAAATTTCCGGACAATTTTATTAAAACTTTGTGCTTTCCGTATAAGTTCCAGAAAGCCCATGTGATATTGTTCGTGGCAGATTTCTTTCAGCTTATGTTCTATGTCGGTAAATGCGTCAAGAAAGAGGGTGGAATTAGGTGTTGTAGTATTATTCATAGAGAAATGGTTAAGCTTAGAATAATTTTCGTTTTTCAACGAAATCGAAAAAGGATTTACGATACGATTCGCTGATAGGAATTATTTTATCGCTAATTTTGATATGATTACGTTCGATGGTTTCAATTTTATCGAAAGCAACAAAAAATGATTTGTGAACTCTGAAAAATTGAGGTTCCAGAAGGACTTCTTCAATTTTCTTTGCATTAAGTAAAGTCATGATCCGGCGTGTTTTTGTAACAATACGCCAGTAATCGCCCATTCCTTCGACGTACAAAACATCGGCGCTATTTACTTTTTCCATACGGGTTTCCGTTTTTACAAAAAAAGTAAATGCTTCATTTGATTTATCAGCCGAATGATCCGTAGTTGTAGGTGATGGAAAATCCTTTTGCATGCGTTCACTCACTTTATTCAATCCTTTGAGGAAGCGTTCGAACGAGATGGGTTTCAGCATATAATCAACTACGTCCAGCTCGAATCCCTGAATGGCGTATTCGTCGTAAGCCGTGGTGAAAATGACATACGGACGCTTTTGCAGTGCTTTCAGTAATTGGATTCCGGTAATGTTTTCCATCTGGATGTCAAGGAAAATCAAATCCACTTTATTCGAACGAATAAATTCGATGGAATCCAATGCATTATCGAAAGTGCGCACGAGATTAAGGAAAGGAATCCTGGAACAATAATCTCTGATGATATCCAGCGCCAGCGGTTCATCATCAATGGCTATACAATTTATTATCATTGATTTTCGAGTATTAGTTTGATGCTAAACATTGTATCTTCCGGTATGATTTCTAAGGAATGCTTTTGTGGATATAACAACTCAAGCCGGCGGCGAATATTGTTTAGTCCGATACCGCCGATTTTATCTATAGAAGCATCATTGATTTTCCGTATCCGGTTTTTAACCTCAAAAATGATTCGGTTTGATTCAATAGTTAATCGTATCCAAATGCCTGGACGGGTGCCGCTTTTATCGCCATGCTTAAAAGCATTTTCTACAAACGGAATCAACAACATCGGTGCGATATACCGTCCATCGGCATTTCCTTCGATTTGTAATTCAATATAATCTTTATGTCGCAAACGAAGTTTCTGAAGTTCAATAAAACTTTGGAGATATTCTATTTCCTTTTCAAGAAGAACTTTATCGGTGGTAGCGTCGTAAAGCATATAACGCATGATGGATGAAAGTTTCATCACCGCCTCGGGAGCTTCTTCCGCTTTTTTATAAACCAGAGAGTAAATATTATTTAAGGTATTGAAAAGAAAATGTGGGTTTACCTGCGATCGTAGCAATGCCAGTTCACTTGCCTGATTTTGGGTAATTAAATCAGCTTTTTGTTTTTGAATAACATACCAGTCAATAGCCAGTCGCATCAGTACCGTATAAATGCCCAAAACAAGCGTTGACCTGAATTCGTTGAGCAATTCCCATGAGGAATAAAAGGGGAAAGTGAGCGTTTTATGGGAAACATAGGTATCCAGAAAATACCAGATAATGATCCGAAAAATGCCAATGATGAAAACGGCTCCTAATCCGATCAGGACGGCATATATTTTATTTTTAACCTGTTGCAAACGGGGAAATACCACCAGATAAAACAGATAGAAAACAGAAAAAAAGATCAGGTAAGAAAAAAGCTGATCGGGAAATTCGAATTTATACTCTTTGATGAGAACGAAAACGATAAAATCAGGATAAAAAATGTATATCCAGAAAAGCAGATGAATGATTAAGATTTGTTTTCGACTCATTGTAAGCTCAGGCAAATAGAATTGCAAATTAAAACAAAAAAAAACTTTTACAAAGAATTTTTAGTCAAAAATCTATCAAATGCTTTCTGTTCTCGGCTATGCTTCGGGATTTATCGCCATAAATTTGATTTAGAAAAAAAGACTAACCAGCACAAACTATCCCGGCAACGTATCCCGGTCTGAATTAAATTGATTGTTTTTTTAGAAGTAGTTTCAGAAAACGAAAAATTGTTTTTATTCTGTTTTTTTTGGAAAGATCATCATTTAAGGTAACTAATAGATGTTGAATATCTTTACGATGAACAGCTTTTTTGAAGACGGCATCGAATAGCCAGGAATAGCTGGCTAAGCGGGATAAAAAAAGATTGATGCGGGATTCTTTCCAAAGTTTAGCTTTGATGGCTTTATCGTAGTTAATTATTTGATTTTTTGAAAAATCATAAAGCTGAAAACATTTCAGCACCTGGTTTGCCGCCAAACGTCCGCTAAGCAAGGCATTACCTATTCCTTCGCCGGTAAAAGGGTTGATTAGTCCGGCGGCATCGCCTGTCAGTAACATGCGTTCGCCCGAAACCGGAGTTTTTTTGGTGTATAAAGGTAAAAAATAGCCTTGTAAGTTTCCGACCAGGGACGCCTGAGCAAAACGTGGCGCAATTGTTTGATTTTCTGTAATTACATTATTAAAAATATGCTTCAGCTCTTTATGAAATCCTTTCCGGCATCTCATAAAACCAATGCCGACATTTGCCAGATTATTGCTTTCGGGAAACATCCAAAGATAACCCGAAGGCAATTCCTTTAAAAAGTGCATTTCGATAAACTGTTGGGCGTGAAAACCGGTTACGCCCTGAAAATAACCTCGCAAAGCGAATGCTGTGCTGTTCTTTGAATGCGGATGAAGATGTTTTTTAACAATAGATTGGTACCCGTCGGCGCCAACCACAACTTGCGAGTTTATGGTAAGATTGGTGCTTTGGGCTACTATTTTATCCGGAAGTACGGTAAGGGATTTGATGGGCGTATTTTCAAACAACGTAATATCGGGATGAAGACTTAATTTTTTTACCAGAAAGTCATCAAATATCTGGCGTTTGCAGGTAAAACCGGGAGCATGAACAGGATTTGAAGTCGGATAATACAAATCAAGCTGGTAAGAAGAAGGAGACACGATTCTAAAGCCATGGGATGAATTTACCCCCGGAAGGTTTAGAAAATCATTGAAAATACCGTCCGGCAATTTTTTTAATTCCGAAATGGTATGACCGCTCAATCCATCGCCACAAATTTTATCCCTTGGAAATGTAGCTTTATCGGCTATAGCTATCCGCAACCCCTGATTTGCAAGATGCAATGCACAACTACAGCCGGCTGGACCGGCACCAACGATGAGGACATCAAATTGCAAATCCATTTTTTGATAAAGATAAGAGTTTATCTTTGAGCTTAAAATTTTTATGTCAAAATTTAGCCGCCAAGTTGCATGGCAGCCTTGACAAATTCAACAAACAAAGGATGAGGATTGGCTACTGTACTTTTATATTCCGGATGGAACTGAATTCCAATAAACCAAGGATGATTTACCAATTCGATGATTTCCACCAGATTATTTTGAACATTAATTCCCGTTGCTAACATTCCTGCTTTTTGGTATTGATCGAGATAGGCATTGTTAAATTCAAAACGATGACGATGACGCTCGGAAATTTGTGTTGCTTTATAAATCTGCGCAACTTTTGAACCGGATTTAAGTGTACATGGATAGGCACCTAAACGCATGGTTCCTCCTTTGGAATATACTTTCTTTTGATCTTCCATGATATCAATCACCGGATAAGGGGTATTTCTGTTTATTTCGGTGGAGTGGGCATCTTTTAGTCCCAAAACATTACGTCCAAATTCAATTACAGCGCATTGCATCCCAAGGCAAATACCTAAAAAGGGGATATTATGTTCGCGGGCGAATTTAATGGAAGTAATTTTCCCTTCGATGCCTCTTTCGCCAAATCCTGGGGCAACAAGTATACCGTTTAATCCATTAAGCTTTTCATTTACTGTTGATTCGGTAATAGTTTCGGAGTGAACCAGCCTGACTTTGACTTTGCATTCGTTGGCAGCTCCGGCATGAATAAAAGCTTCGTTGATGGATTTATAAGCATCTTTAAGTTCAACGTATTTGCCGACCAGCCCAATGGTAACTTCACTTTTTGGGTGTTTATGTTTATAAAGAAATTCTTCCCACTTCTTTAAATCCGGTTCATTGTCAGTGGGCATTTTCATTTTTTGAAGGATTTCCATGTCGAGATGTTCGGCAAGCATTAAAAGTGGAACATCATAAATTGTTTCGGCATCAATAGATTCAATTACCGAAGTCGGCTCAACATTACAGAACTGAGCAATTTTATGGCGCATGTTTTCGGTGAGATGTTTTTCGGTACGGCAAACAATAATATCAGGCTGAACACCTTGTTCTAATAGTGTTTTAACCGAATGTTGGGTGGGCTTGGTCTTGAGTTCACCGGCAGCGGCTAAATAAGGGACTAAGGTAAGATGAATAACAAGGCAATTGCTTCCCATTTCCCACTTAAGCTGACGAACGGCTTCGACGTAAGGTAATGATTCGATGTCGCCTACCGTGCCTCCAATTTCTGTAATCACAAAATCATAATTACCCAGATTTCCTAATATTTTAATGCGGCGTTTAATTTCGTCAGTGATGTGTGGAATAACCTGAACTGTTTCTCCAAGATAATCGCCACGACGTTCTTTATTAATCACGGATTGATAAATTCTTCCGGTAGTAACATTGTTGGCCTGCGACGTGGGAATGTTCAGGAAACGCTCGTAATGTCCCAGATCCAGGTCTGTTTCGGCACCGTCCTCGGTAACATAACATTCCCCATGTTCGTAGGGATTTAGCGTTCCGGGATCAACATTGATATACGGATCAAGCTTCTGTATTGTAACAGAAAACCCTCTTGCCTGGAGCAATTTTGCTACCGAGGAAGAAATTATTCCTTTACCAAGTGATGAAGCAACTCCGCCTGTAACGAATATATATTTAGAATTTGGCATAATATTAATATTTAAAAAACCGCAAATTTCGGCAATAATTTCTAACCGTTAAATAAAATCTGAATTATAATTTTTGTTGAATGAAAAGGGGTGATCAATAAAATCACCCCGATATATAGTAATGTATCAGAATTTTAATAATACCGGTAACTTTTAACCTGGCCAATATGTTTAGCCAATCTGATTACCTGACTGGTATAACCGAATTCATTATCGTACCAAACGTAGAGAACGATATTACGCTTATCTTCAGAAACAAGAGTGGCAGCGCTATCAAAAACGCAAGCACAGGAATCGCCAATGCAATCGGACGATACTAATTCATTGGAAGTGGAATAACGAATTTGTTCGATAAGTGTTCCTTTTAAGGACGCAATACGCATGATTTCATTCACTTCTTCGCGTGATGTTTCTCGGGCGACATTAAGGGAAAGAATAGCCAAAGAAACATCCGGGGTCGGTACTCTTACCGAATTGGCTGTAAGTTTGCCTTTAAGGCTTGGAACTGCTTTTACGGCAGCAGAAGCTGCACCGGTTTCTGTAATTACCATGTTAAGGGGTGCTGATCGTCCGCGTCGTGTTTTATTATGATAATTGTCGAGCAGGTTTTGATCGTTGGTATAGGAATGAATGGTTTCGAGATGACCTCTTATGATACCAAGTTCGTTTTCAATTACGTATAAGGGCGGCACAACAGCATTTGTAGTGCAGGAGGCTGCGGAAAAAACGGTTTCATTTTCCAAATCAAGGCTTTCCTGGTTTACACCGTAAACAATATTTGGAATATCGCCTTTTCCTGGTGCCGTTAGTAAAACTTTGTCAATACCTTTAGCTTTCAGGTGACGGCTTAATCCGGCACGGTCGCGGGCTGTGCCTGTGTTGTCGATTAACAAGGCGTTTTTAATTCCGTATGATTCATAATCAATATCTTCCGGATTTGAACCGGTAATCATTTTTATGATATGACCATTGATAAATAAAGATTTGTTTTCCAAATCTTCGATAGCTACTCCTTCGAACTGACCGTGGACAGAATCTTTACGAAAAAGGGATGCTCGTTTACGGATATCTTCATCCGAATTCGATCGTGTTACAATGGCTCTAAGTCGTAATTGAGAACCGTTTCCTGCAGCATTGATTAACTGGCGGGCGGCCAACCTGCCAATTCGACCGAACCCATAAAGAACAACATCCTGAGTTTTTTCGCTGCGCGGTTTGGCTCCAACAATATAATTGAGCTTTTGAATGAGAAAATCAGTGATGCTTTTGTAATTATTATGTTCCAAAAGCCATTCACTGTTCAATCGTCCGATATCAATACGGGCTGGAGCTAAATCTAATTCGAGCATCGCTTTGGCAATTTTGAGTGAATCCTGAATGCAAAGCGGTTGTTTAATAATATTTAAGGCGTAGGAATGTTTGTGAAGGATATTGCTTGCTCCGCGATCGAGCAATTGGCGACGTAAAAATATCAGTTCAATAGATTTATTAAACCATAGTTTGCCTATGACATCAATAAATTCATTGGCTGCTTTTTCATCATTAATCCATTTATCTAACGTTTTTTGATAATGATTGTTTGAATCATTACCCTTGTACCCCGTATTTTCCATACTTTTTGATTTAGATTTTAAAAAATTGAATAAGGAAGTCTTTACGGGCTTCAAATATATAAAAAAAAAGGGGGTAACCAACAATAAATTGGATAACCCCCATATTTTTTTTTAAAAAAGTTTTATTGCCCCAGGTATGCTTTGAGCAATTTGCTTCGCGAAGTGTGCTTTAACCGACGGATTGCCTTTTCTTTAATCTGACGGACACGTTCGCGGGTAAGATCAAATTTTGAACCTATTTCATCGAGGGTAAGCCCATGGGGTACACCAATGCCGTAAAAAAGATTTACAACATCCCGTTCTTTTTCAGTAAGCGTTGCTAATGAACGTTGGATTTCTTGCGATAACGACTCCCGCATTAATCCATAATCGGTAACCGGAATATCATCGCTGACGAAGAAATCAATAAATTTTGAATCTTCATCCTGTGGTAATGGAGCATCCATGGAAACGTACCGGGTTGAAATTTTAAGAGCAGCATCAATTTTTTGCTGTGGAATTTCAAGAGATTCAGAAAGCTCAAGTGCAGAAGGCGGGCGCTCAAATTTTTGTTCAAGGCGTGATGCTTCCTTTGAAATTTTATTTAATGAACCCACCTGGTTTAGGGGCAGACGTACAATACGCGATTGCTCGGCAAGCGCTTGTAATATAGACTGACGTATCCACCAAACGGCATACGAAATGAATTTGAATCCGCGCGTTTCGTCGAAACGTTGGGCGGCTTTAATTAAACCTAAATTTCCTTCATTGATTAGGTCTGGTAAACTAAGTCCTTGATTTTGATATTGTTTAGCAACAGATACTACAAATCGAAGATTGGCTTTAATTAATTTTTCCAAAGCTTTCTTATCACCGGTTTTAATACGCTGAGCCAACAAAACTTCCTCATCCGCAGTTATCATTCCTTCCTTCCCAATATCCTGTAAATATTTATCCAAGGAAGCGTTTTCGCGGTTAGTGATTGATTTTGTTATTTTTAATTGTCTCATTTTGTAATGGTTTTTTTCTTGTAAACCTAAATATAGATCAATAACAAATAAAAATTATTATCTATATTTATATTGTACCATGATTTTACGTATTATAACAAAAAAGGTTACAAAAAGTTTAATTATAATCCAAATCCATACCATGCCCGCTTATGATTGGGGTATATTCCTTCAATCAGAACCCCATCTTCTCTGTTTTTAAGGGCATTATATAAATCTTCTTCATTTTTTATCGATTGTTTGTCTATAGCGATAATAATATAGCCTTCTCTTATACCAACTTCTTTAAGCTTACCATTACCAAGTTTTATCACTTTTAGCCCGTTTTTAATGCCAAGACGATTCATCTCGTCTTTAGATACTGTTTCGAAAGTGGAACCTAAAACGGAAATGACATTTTTTTCGTCGTTATTTTTAACTATGGCTGTATTTCCTTGTTTGTTTTTAAGTACAACGGGAATAGTTAACTCTTTATTATCCCGTCGAATTAAAAGATTTACTTTATCGCCGGGGCTATGCTGACCTACAATTTCCAATAATTCGGAAGTGCTGTTAACATCATTGCCTTCAATGCTGATAATGACGTCTTTGGGATGAATGCCTGCATTTTTGGCAGCGCCATCTTCAGTTAATTCGGCGACATAAACACCTTTAACATCTTTTAATCCTTCTTTTTCGGCAAAAGCTGCATCAATTTCACGGATGTTTACACCGATATATGCCCGCTGAACTTCACCATATTTCATTATGTCGTTGGTAACCTTTTTAACAATGTTTACGGGTATTGCAAAGGAATAACCTTCATAATTTCCGGAATGCGACGCAATAGCAGCATTGATGCCAATCAGTTCCCCTTTAATATTTACGAGGGCGCCTCCGCTGTTTCCACGATTTACAGCCGCATCTGTTTGTATGTATGATTCGATAGCACCTTCTGTTCCTAAAATATTAATATTACGTGCTTTTGCACTTACGATTCCTGCTGTAACTGTTGAAGTTAAATTGAACGGATTTCCCACGGCAAGAACCCATTCTCCTATTTTTACATCATCCGAATTTCCGAAAGGAATATAAGGCAAATTTTTACTTTCTATTTTTATTAATGCTAAATCGGATGAGGGATCAGTGCCTATAATTTCTGCGGTGAAGGTTCTTTTATCGTTAAGAGTAACTTCAATTTTATCTGCATCCTGTACAACATGGTTGTTGGTTACAATATAACCATCATCAGACAAAATGACACCTGAACCAAATGCTTGAACCGGAGTTTGTTTTTGCTGATACTGTGGCATATTAGGATCTAAATTGAAAAAATCGCGAAAATCAAAAAAATTGTCATAGACATTACTTTTTCGTTGATACTCAGTTTTGATATGTACTACTGCATGAACTGTCAAATTTGCAGCGGTAGTAAAATCGGGACCGGTTACGGGATTATCCGGAGCATAGCTTGCATTTTGAACAGGTATATCCGGTTGAATACTGCTACGTCCATAATGTTGATTCTGTGCAAATGAATAAACTCCCAGTGAGATCATTCCGCCTACAAAAGCCATAAAGATGGCACTTCCTATCTTTTTCATACTCTCTTGTTTTAATGTAGTTTAAATTTAATTTTTATAGTTCTTGATAAAACAAATTTTGTACCTTATTTTTCTTGTATGCTATTTTTTGATAAAACTTTAAAACGCATTCAAAATATCATCAGTATGTATATGTCCGTTAAAAAATGTTAATTCAAAGTTCGTCAGTATTCAAACAATTAATGCTAATTTTACGCAGTATTTTTAAAATTAATAAAATTGCTGTATTTATTTGGAAAACAATGCATAATAATTTATTATTTCCCTATTGTCAGGAAAATGTTAGGCTGGTCAGTAAATAGGCAAAAAAATTGAATCGAAGTGCGAATACCTTTTTATAAATATCATGGGACAGGCAATGATTTCATTATCATTGATAATCGAAAATTATTGTTTATTGGTGGCAAAGAATTAATTTCAAACTTATGCGATCGTCATTTTGGCATAGGCGCAGACGGATTGTTGCTTTTACAGGAAAGCAAAGCCTATGATTTTGAGATGGTTTATTATAATTCTGACGGAAAAGAAGCGACGATGTGTGGTAATGGCGGAAGATGTATAACTGCTTTTGCACATAAGGTCGGTATTTGTACTGAAAATGTTAAGTTTATAGCTGCTGATGGTGAACATGTTGCCAATATTATTGATCATGATAATGAAATGGATAGGATTTCGCTTAAAATGTCGGATGTAAAAGAGGTGGAATTGTCGGGAAATCTATTCATAATGAATACCGGCACTCCACACTTTGTAACGTTTGTAGATGATGTTAAAAAAATTGATGTTTTTTCGAGCGGAAGAGCCATACGTTACAATCAACGATTTACCGAAAAAGGTATTAATGTTGATTTTGTTGAAATTCACGATAATAACCTTATCGTCAGGACGTATGAAAAAGGTGTTGAGGACGAAACACTTTCGTGCGGAACTGGCGTTACGGCATCGGCTATAGCCGCATCATATAAAAATAATCATCTTAAATATTCTGTTCAAACCAAAGGTGGAAGTTTAAATGTACGTTTTTTAAGAAAAGGCGATTTTTTTACTGACATTTGGCTGGAAGGACCTGCAAAACTGATTTTTAAAGGAGAAATTGAAATATAAAAAGTATAAAGACAGCAATTTAGTATGAAAAATAAATTAAATTTTTTAAAATATTTTATTTTACTAACAATTTGTTCCGTAAATACTTTATTTGCCTATTCGCAGGAATATGCACGAAATATTGAAGATTTGCCATACGATTATTCTTTTTTCAAGAAAGATACCCTGTCATTTCCAATGATAGGTATTATTTCTTCTCATTCGGAGGTGTCAATACGTTATCGTATTGTTGATCTTGAACGTACGATAGTAATGCCTAAAGTGCTTGGAGAAAATGATGAAATTGAAATACTTATTAGTACTGACGGGAAAGAGTTTGAAAATCTCGGAATTATTAATAAATATTCTCATATTCCTTCACTTGCTTATGTCGACGTAAGCTTTCCTGTTTATTCCTATGCCAGTAAATCGGCTTGGATTAAACTTGTTTGTCGTAAATCAACTGGAAATTTCATGTTTGATGTTGATCAGATAGGAATTAATGATGTTGCAAAATTAAAAGAAACAGATGCTAATAGTTTTGAAGACGTAACCGTTTCGCCTATACCGGCTACTGAATATTTTATAGTGAGCATCGAGAGCAAAAATAAATATAAAAAGGTAGAATTTATTAATGATTGTGGAAAAGTGTTTGAGTATGATTATGTTAGTGATTATAACGGAATTTCTTTTGATGTTTTCGGTTTTCCCAAGAATATTTACTTTGCAAGACTAACAGGCGATAGCAATTCGATGATAAAAAAAGTGATGATTAAAATTCCATATCCTGAAATTATTTTTAAATAAAAATTCTCTGGTATTAATATTGTGATTAATATTATTTTTGTTACAAATTTATTACAATGATTAAAGGTAAACATATTGTTTTGCGTGCGTTGGAACCAGAAGATGTGAACCTGCTATTTCAATGGGAAAATGATGCTTCACTTTGGCATTTAAGCAATACCACTTCTCCTTTTTCGCGTTTTGTTCTGGAACAATATGTATTAAGTTCACAACAGGATATTTATACCAACAAGCAACTCAGGCTGATGATTGATCTGGAATTACCTGATAAAACCTACCAACCTGTTGGCACAATTGATTTATACGATTTCGATCCTCATAATTTGAGGGCTGGTGTTGGCATATTAATTAGCCGCGATAAGCAACAAAATGGTTATGCTGCTGATGCACTTGGTACGGTAATTAAATATGCAAAAGAAGTTCTGAACCTACATCAACTTTATTGCGGGATTTGTGTAAATAACAATGCCAGTCTGAAATTATTCCGGAAATTTAATTTTGAGTTGACTGGTATTAAAAAAGACTGGGTCTTTCTTGAAAATTCTTTTATTGATGAATATATTTTACAATTGATACTTAATCATTAAATTGGATAATTATGGCAGCGTATTATTTGTCGGGGTATAGTGGTGCAAAACGCAAACAGCGTTTACGGATTAGGAGAACAATCAGTATTGTTTTTATTGTACTGGTGTTAGTTGCTTGTGTGATAGGATACAAAATGATATACATGAACAATGTTTGGCTTGGCGACCAAACATCTGAAGACATTTTTATTCCTACAAACGCCAATTTTGATAAAGTAAAAAATTTACTTTATCAAAAAGGATTGATCATTAACCGGAAATCTTTTGAATGGGTTGCCCAAAAAAAAGCGTATCCATCGCACATTCATCCAGGGAAATACCTGGTAAAAAAAGGAATGAGCAACAATACGTTAGTCAATATGCTACGCTCGGGCAAACAGGAACCCGTAAAATTGGTTTTTAACAATATCCGTACTAAAATGGATTTTGCCCAACGAATTTCAGAACAAATTGAAGCCGATTCGTTATCCATCATCAAGTTGTTGAATGATAAGTCATACGTTAAAAAATTTGGGCTAAACACTGAAAATATCCTTGTTGCCTTTATTCCAAATACCTACGAAACCTGGTGGAATATTACTGCTGATGAGCTTATTACAAAAATGAATAAGGAATATAACAAATTTTGGACCGAAGAACGCAAGGAAAAAGCAAAAAAAATAGGATTAACGGTGCCGCAAGTGTCAATTTTGGCGTCCATCGTAGAGAAAGAAACGAATAAAGACAGCGAGAAACCACGAATTGCCGGAGTATATTTGAACCGACTTAAATATGGAATGCTGCTTGAAGCCGATCCGACGCTTGTGTGGGCTTTGGGCGATTTTTCGATAAAACGTGTTCTGAATGAGTATAAAAAATTGGATTCGCCGTATAATACGTATAAATATTTTGGCTTACCTCCCGGACCAATATGCCTTCCTTCTATAGCATCTATTGATGCAGTTTTGAACTTCGAAAAACATTACTATTTGTATTTCTGTGCTAAAGATGATTTATCGGGCTTCCATAATTTTGCTTATAATTATGAACAACATAGCATAAATGCACGAAAATATCAGCAGGCATTGGACAGAATGAACATAAAACGATAACATGGAAATTTTTAAAGCCTACGATATCCGGGGTTTATATAATCGCGATTTTAATAAAAATGATGTTCAGAAAATCGGATTTTTTATTCCACGTTTGCTCAATGCTAAAAAAGTTTTGGTAGGAAGAGATGTTAGAACTTCTTCAGACGAGATATTTGAATATTTAACAAAAGGAATAACCGAAGCCGGAGCCGACGTGTATGATATTGGGCTGGCCACTACACCTATGGTTTATTATTCTACGGCCCACTATGGATTTAATGCGTCGGTAATGATTACCGCATCACATAACCCAAAGGAATACAATGGTCTGAAAATATCACGAAAAGATGCATTACCTGTTGGTTATGATACTGGTTTGTCGGAGATTGAAAAATGGATGGAAACGGAGATTATGGTTGCTTCTGAAAATAAAGGAAAAATAATTCCTTTTGAAATCAGGGCTGATTATCTGAATTTTATGAGGAAATATTTATCCGATTTTTCAAATCTTAAGATGGCAGTGGATTGTTCCAATGGAATGTCGTCGCTTTTAGTCAGGGACTTGCTTGGTAATTTACCTGTTTATATTTTTGAAAAACCTGATGGTACATTTCCCAACCATGAGCCAAATCCACTGATTCCTGAAAATACTGCTGATCTTAAAAAGGTTGTTTTAAAGGAACATTGCGATATTGGCGTGATTTTCGACGGAGATGCCGACAGAGTTATGTTTGTGGATGAAAAAGGACAATTTATTTCGCCCGACCTGATGATAGCCGTTTTAGGTATTTATTTTTCAACGAAAGAAAAAGGAAGAGCGCTCCAGGATATCCGCACATCGAAAGCTGTAAAAGAATATGTTGAAAAACTTGACTACCAAATGTATATGTGGCGAGTGGGAAGAGCTTATGCTGCCTTGAAGCTTCGTCAAATCAATGGATTATTTGGTGGCGAGTTGGCGGGACATTACTATTTCCGCGATTTCTATTATTCCGATTCCGGCATGCTTGCCTGTCTTATCATACTCAATGTTTTTTCTGAGATGAAAAAACAAGGGAAAACGGTTTCAAAACTGATGGCTGAGATTGCCGGTGGATATATCAATTCCGGAGAAATCAATTTCAAAATTCAACAAAAAGCCGAAGCTATGGAAGCTATCAAGGATTATTTTATGGGACAGGAAAAAGCTACCGCTTTTTACGATTTTGATGGTTACCGAGTTGAATTTCGCGACTGGTGGTTTAATATTCGGCCATCGAACACTGAACCATACCTGAGATTTCTGGCTGAAGCTTTAAGCCGGGATTTGCTTGATAAAAAACTCGCAGAGGTAAATCGTATTTTAGCTCAATTTAAATAGCAAAAATGGAGTTTAACCTTTTGTGTCTTAAATAATGATTTTTTACGATATTCGTTTATTAATCTTTTTATTATGAAGCAACCGGGTGGCAATCTTTATTTGATTCCTACTCCGTTGGGTGATAGCCCTGTTGATAAAATTTTGCCTTTTTTCAATATTGGTATTATACTTTCGCTCGATGAATTTATTGTTGAAGAAGTACGAACAGCCCGTCGTTTTTTACGTAAAATTGGATATAAACGTAACTTTGAGACGGTGATTTTTCATACCCTTAACGAACACACCACAGAAATGGAATTGTCAGGGTATCTTGCTTCAATTTTTAAAGGCCGGAATATCGGTCTCTTATCTGAAGCTGGAGTTCCTTGCGTAGCCGATCCGGGTGCCAAAATTGTTGAACTTGCCCATATGCATCAAATCAGGATAATTCCGCTGGTTGGGCCGTCATCCATTATTCTGGCGTTGATGGCTTCGGGATTTAATGGCCAAAACTTTGCTTTTATCGGATATTTGCCGGCAAAAAAAGAGGAGAGAATAAAAAAAATACGGGAAGTTGAGCGCAATATACGACAGAATCACCAAACACAAGTGTTTATTGAGGCGCCTTATCGTAATATGCAAATGCTGGAAAGCATTATTTCTTCCTGTAGTCCTGATTTACGATTGTGTATTGCCTGCGACATAACATTAGATAGTGAAATGATTGTTACCCGTACATTGCGTTCTTGGAAAACTCAATTGCCAGATATCAACAAACGGGCAACGGTATTTTTGTTATATCTTTAATCAAGTTTTTTCCATTCGGTCAATGCCTGGAAAGCCTTGCTGTGGTCGGAGGCTTTTGTACCTTCTATGTAAAATTGATTGGACGAAACATCATTTGTTGCAGTAAAAATTGAAATTTTATCTCCGTATTTCATTTCTTCGAGGTAGTTTATCTGGATGGATGCCAGTTGGTGAGAACTTACATAGGACAAATCAAAGCAATCCATCAGCCACTGTACATAGTGGGCATTATTTACATGCTGATTTACGTCAATTTCGTTGATTGATACATTCCTTTCATATCGAAACGAAGGGGTTGTGGTAGGGGAAGTAAGTTTACCAGGTATTTCGCGTATAGCAAATTTCCCGTGATTATCGGGCATACTATAATCGATAGTTTGGGGCTTTAGCGGGCGTCGTTTGTTAACATCAACTACTATCCAGGCTGAGGTAGCGGTAATTATGGGTTGGCTATTTTTATCCGTTAGAATGAAATCCCTCATAAAAAACAATTTATCTACTCCTTTGGGCCATGTTTGCAGATGAATGGTATCGCCCCATTTGGGTAAAGCGTTTATAATGACTTTAATTCGTGAAAGAGCCCAAAACACACCTTCCGTTTGCATAGAATTGAATCCAACACCCAATTTTTTTGCATGATTTCCACCGGCTTCCTGAAGGAAGTTGAACAGAGAATAGATATTTAGCCACCCGTTACTGTCGGTATTGTATGCAGTAACATAAAGGTCTTCTTCGAATATTGATTCCAAAATTTATTCTTTGCGAAATAATTAAAAAAGCATTACTGTTTGCTTTGTCGGCAAACAGCAATGCTTTAAATTACATTTAATTAAAAATTTATTTTACGTATTCTGCAATGATGTCTTTAACGCCATCAGGAGCAACACGTCCATAAACTTTTTCGCCTATCATTACAACAGGAGCAAGTCCACAGGCACCTACACAACGCAGACAGCTGAGCGAAAACTTACCGTCGGGAGTTGTATCGCCAACCTGCAGGTTGAGTTGTTTTTTGAATTCGTCGAGAACTTTTTCAGCACCACGTACATAACAAGCCGTTCCCAGGCAAATGGAAATAGGATGTTCGCCTTTTGGAGTCATCGTAAAGAATGAATAAAAGGTAACTACACCATAAACCGTAGCAAGTGGAACATTAACTTCGCGCGAAATTACTTCCTGTACTTCTGCGGGTAAATAGCCAAAGGAAGTTTGTACTTTGTGAAGTATATTAATCAGCTCGCCTTTTTCATTATTAAATTCTTTACAAATAGCTCTGATTTCGGCTAATTTGCTTTCAGGTATTTTTATATTTGCCATGATAATAATCTTATTAAAAATAAATTACTTGTCTAAAAATATTTCCTGACTTCTGTCGAAATAATGGGTGTGAAGCAGGTGATGTGATTTTTCGCCTAAAGGTTTTCCAAGAAATTCTTCATACAATTTAATGATATCTGGATTTTCATGAGATTTTCTGAGGGGTTTATTGATATCTTCCTGATAAATAGCTTTCTGGCGAGCTTTTAGGATGCTTTCGTGTCCGTGATGGAAGGGTTGTCCGCCTCCGCCGATACAGCCACCGGGGCAAGCCATAATTTCGATGGCATGGAAAGTGCTTTTACCAGCGCGAACGTCTTCCAATAATTGACGTGCATGTCCTAAACCATGAGCAATGCCAATATGAAGAGGTAATCCGTTGAAATCAATGGTTGCTTCGCGCATGCCTTCCAGACCACGTAATTGCGTAAAGTCAACTTTGTCTAATGTTTTACCGGTATAAACTTCATAAGCAGTACGAACAGCAGCTTCAATAACACCACCGGTCGTTCCAAAAATAACGGCAGCACCTGTGGATTCGCCTAAAGGAGAATCAAAATCTTCATCCGGCAGCGACATGAAATCGATGTTTGCCTGTTTGATCAGATTGGCTAATTCGCGGGTGGAAATGGAATAGTTTACATCAGGATCGCCATCTGTTTTAAATTCAGGACGCTCGCATTCAAATTTCTTTGCCAGACAAGGCATCACCGAAACAACAACCATGTCCTTACGGTCAACTTTAATCTTATCGGCAAAATAACTTTTAGCAATAGCTCCAAACATTTGCTGAGGTGATTTAGCTGAGGACGGAACGTCTTTCATTTCGGGGAAGTTTGTTTCAAAGAATTTAACCCAACCTGGACAGCAGGATGTTAGAATCGGGAGCTTAACCGATTTGTCGCCTTCCAAAAAGCGTGTCAAACGGTCGAGCAATTCGGTTCCTTCTTCCATGATGGTAAGGTCGGCTGCAAAGTCAGTATCAAAAACATAATTAAAACCTAACAAGCGTAAGGCGGCTGCCATTTTACCGGTAACGAGAGTGCCGGGTTCCAGGCCAAATTCTTCACCAAGGGCAGCACGAACAGCCGGAGCTGTTTGAACAACAACTGTTTTTGTAGGGTCTGTTAAAGCGCTGATTACTTTACGTGTATGGTCAACTTCGGTTAAAGCGCCGGTAGGACATACCGAAACGCATTGTCCGCAATATGTACAAACCGATTTTTCGAGATTCATTTCAAAAGCCGGAGCAACAACAGCGGAAAATCCACGGTTAACGGCTGAAAGAGCACCAACGGTTTGTATGGTGTTGCACATCATTTCGCAACGACGGCACATAATGCATTTATCAACATCGCGTATGATTGCCGGAGAAGTGTCTTTCCGGTAGGTTGATTTTTCTCCTTGATAGGGGATATCGCGAATGCCAAGGCGATGAGCCAAGTCTTGCAGCTCACAGTTTCCTGATTTTGCACAAATTAAACAGTCTGCAGGATGATCGCTGAGCATCAGTTCAACCACGGTACGGCGGGCATTGATTACCCGGAGAGAATGGGTATAAACTATCATTCCGGAAGTACAATCGGTAGCACAGGCTGGAGCCAGATTGCGGCGACCTTCAACTTCAACAACGCAAACACGGCATCCGCCAGGTTTATTTTCGATATGCATGTCGCCAAGGTCGAAATAACACAGGGTTGGTATATCAATCCCGATTTGACGGGCTGCTTTCAGAATGGTTGTTCCGTTTTCTACTTCAACGGTTTTATTATCTATGGTTAATTTTATGAGTTCCATTTTGACTTCTTTATTAATTTATTGAATACTAATAGCATCGAATTTACACTTTTCGTAGCAGGCACCGCATTTGATGCAAACCGATTGGTCAATCAGATGAGCCATCTTACGTTCACCTGAAATAGCATTAACCGGGCAATTGCGTGCACAGGCAGTACACCCAACACATGTTTCCGGATCAATGACATATTTTAGTAGAGATTTACACTGACCGGCTGGGCATTTTTTATCAACAACGTGAGCCAAATATTCGTCATAGAAATTATCCAAAGTAGAAAGAATGGGGTTAGGAGATGTTTGTCCTAATCCGCATAAAGCGGTATCTTTAATTACATTACCGAGATTACGTAATTTTTCGATGTCCTCCATGGTTCCATTACCTTTGATAATTTCGTCCAGAATTTCTGCAAGGCGTTTGTTCCCAACGCGGCAAGGTGTGCATTTTCCGCAGGATTCTTCAACGGTAAAATCAAGATAGAAACGGGCAATTTTAACCATACAATCGTCTTCGTCCATAACTATCATTCCGCCCGAACCCATCATGGAGCCGCTGGCAACGAGATTTTCATAGGTTATAGGCATATCGAGGTGTTTGCTTGTTAAACAGCCACCTGACGGACCTCCGGTTTGAACGGCTTTGAATTTTTTGCCATCTTTAATGCCACCGCCAATTTCAAAAATAACTTCACGCAGCGTGGTTCCCATCGGAACTTCAATTAAACCTACGTTGTTAATTTTTCCGGCAAGGGCAAATACTTTAGTACCTTTGGATTTATCGGTGCCAATACTGGAAAACCACTCGGCACCTTTATTAATAATTACTGGGACATTGGCAAAGGTTTCTACGTTGTTGACGTTTGTGGGCTTTCCTAAATAACCAGAAACCGATGGAAACGGAGGTTTTAATGTCGGTTCGCCGCGATGTCCTTCCATGGAATGGATTAGGGCAGTTTCTTCACCACAAACAAAAGCTCCGGCGCCATAACGCAGTTCAATATCGAAGTTGAATCCGGTTCCCAGGATGTCGTTGCCAAGTAATCCGTATTCGCGTGCTTGTTTAATAGCTATTTTTAAACGTTCGATAGCCAGTGGATATTCAGCACGAATATATACTAATCCTTTGTCGGCTTCAATGCAGTAGCCGGCAATAGCCATAGCTTCGATTACTGAATGGGGATCGCCTTCCAGGACAGAACGATCCATAAAAGCACCGGGATCGCCTTCATCAGCATTGCATACTACATATTTTTGATCGGCTTTTGATTTGCGGGTAATTTCCCATTTTAAACCTGTGGGGAAACCTGCGCCGCCACGTCCGCGTAATCCTGAATTTTTTATTTCAGCAATTACCTGGTCGGGAGTCATTTCGGATAAACATTTTCCTAATGCCTGATAACCTTCGCGTGCGATGTATTCGTCAATGTTTTCGGGATTGATAAAACCACAATTTCGTAATGCAATACGGATTTGTTTTTTATAGAAGCCCATGTGTTTGGAATCGCTGATATGTTCCTTGTTTTCGGGATCGGTATATAAAAGACGGGTAACTTTACGTCCTTTTACAACGTGTTCTTCAACAATTTCACGTGCATCTTCTGGTTTTACTTCTGTATAAAAAGTATTATCGGGCATCACTTTTACGATAGGGCCTTTTTCGCAAAATCCAAAGCAACCGGTCATGATTACCTGTACTTCATCGGCAAGTCCTTTATCGTTAATAATGGTTTTCAAATTTTTTACTATCTCTTCACTTGCGGAAGCCCGGCATCCGGTACCACCACAAACTAAGAGATGCATTTTGTATTTAGCCATTCTTTTTTCCTCCTTTATTTTGAATGTATCGTTTCGTAATTTACAGGAATTATTCCATCCACCAATTCGCCGTTTTTGATGAATTTTTCGATGATTTCATCGGCTTTTTTAACATTAACATAGCCAAAAACAACAGGTTCCTGGTTAGGTAATGTAACTTCAATGGTAGGTTCGGCATAACAATATCCCATGCAACCGGTTTGTGTAATCACGGCTTCGATGTTACGTTTATCCAATTCATCAATCAGGTAATCCATTACATCTTTTGCTCCGGAGGCTATGCCACAAGTTGCCATCGCTACTTTTATTTGTACAAGGTTTTCGGGATGAGTGCTTTTTTCCCGCAAATCCATTTTTGACTGAAGATCTTCTTTGATCTTTTTTAAATCAGCCAATGATTTTACTTTTGCCATAATTTACTTTGTATGTTAATGTTATGTTCTTTATGTTGATTATCAAAATTTTTATTGCAGATCCTAAAAAGTGGCGCAAAATTAGTCATTTGTATTAATTTCCAATAAATTTTCTTTTATCATTTCTTTAAGATATTTCATGATATCAGGATTTGAAATAGAAACTCCTTCAAGAGTTTCTTTGATTTCGCGGCTATCAAAAATATATTCTCCGCTTTCGGTTATGTGCCGGTAGACGAAATTTATTTCAGGGTTTGCCGAACAGAGTAGTACAATTACTCCGGCAATATCGCCCAAAACAGGCCTGTCGATATTGTTGTGTTGAAAAACTGCTTTAACGGTTGTGCCACATCCTTCTTTTGAGGTAATGGTTAAGTATCCGCCGGCGCGTTCGGCATTTTGTTTCAAAAGTGGTAATCCCAGTCCAACCTTCCGGGTGGTTCGGCTGGTGAAATAAGGATCGACTACCTTTTTTGCAGTTTCATCGCTCATTCCCATGCCATTATCAATAAAAGTAAGCGCGTAAAGATTGTCTTTCAGATTTTCTTCTATTGTCAGCTCAATCAGGTTTGCTTTGGCAGAAATAGAGTTCTGGATGATATCGAGAATGTGCAATGATAAATCTTTCATTCTACAATTACCTCCCGACCGTTAATGCCAGCTAAAGCCATGCGTATTTCTTCAAAAGAAATTTCTTCCATCAGAAATCGGGTGCTTATTTCTCCGATGTTTTCAACATAATGAGCATCAGAATCCTGGATAAAAGTGAATTTATTCAGATAGCGATTTTTGTTTAAAAAATCAGTTTTGCTAACATGCTTTGAAATTTCCAGCGCTTCAAACGGTAAATCAGCAGGTACAAATCCTAATTGACTTATAATGCTGAATTTAGATTTGTTGATGTGAGCAGGTATAAATAAGCCACTTAATTGATGTACTTTTTTTTCAATATCTTCAAGGCTTTGATCCAAAGCAGAAATAAGTAAACGATCTTCTTCTTCAACAATATTTTCGTCTTTATCCACTACAACCTGATATCCAAATAGTTTTGTGTCGTTTTTAATATCAGGTAAGTGCAAATCGAGATATTGCTGAAATTCGAGTAGTTTTTCGTTTGTTTCAAAGAACGTTAAGCAATGTACTTCTTCCTTTGAGGTAACCTCAGCGCCTGTCATTACAAATATCCCTTCCGAGCAGGCAACCTGTTTTATTACCTCACATTGTTTCGTGGAATTATGATCTGTAATCCCGATAATATCTATATTTTTTTCTTTAGCGGCATGTACAATATTTGCCGGACTCATTTCTAAATCACCGCAAGGCGACAAAACAGTATGTATGTGTAAGTCAGCCCTGAAGGTTTGCATTTTATTTTTTGATAAGATTATACAACATTCCCGAAATTTCAAAAGATTCAGAATCTGTACCCAAAATTGGAATCCCTTCTGAATTGCTCTGTATCGCTGTATCTTCTTCGGGTTGATTTCCTTTTACCAGAATAATGGCAGCCAATTCTTTAAGCGAAGCGATAGCCATTATGTTTTTATGGGTTTGAAGAGTAATCCAAACAAACCCGGCATCTGCATTTCCCATTACATCGCTCAAAAGATCGGAGGTATAACCGCCTTCAATTTCTTTATCCAAGCCGGCTTCGCCGCTATATACTTTTAATCCAAGTGTATTTACTAATTCTGAAACTTTCATGCTATTCGAATGATTAAATGTTATTTTCCAATTTATTGTTTCCCCAGATTTCTTTAATAATATCTATTGATTTTTGGGGAGGTAATTTGCCTTTTTGTTCAAGTTTTTTTTGGATGAAAATACATTGGTTTAACTTTGCTTTTCCCTGAACAATATCTTCGGCTAATGCGGCACAGTTGGGCGTGCCACACACACTGCAATCAACTTGAGGTAATTGCTTGATCAACTCATTTGCTTTATCCATTTTTTTCATGGCTTCCGACATGTTTTCGTCCAATTTCATCATCGAACGTGGCTTAACTTCTCCTATAGTAATGTGTTGATTAAGATAGCTTTTGTAATCGCTGATGTCTGTTTCTTTTTCTGAAAAGTCATCATCCAGATTTTTTTCTTCTGCCCGATGTTTTAGACGTCTTGCTGCCAGAAAACGGTTGGCTGTAGTCAGGACTCCGCCGGCACAGCTTTCGTCGCAAGCACGGAGTTCGAGAAAATCAACATCGGTAATTTCATCGTTTTCAATTTTTTCTAAAAATTCTATTACATTATGAATCTCATCAATGGCTAAGCTGCTTCCTTCCAGATTATCGGCTTCGCCATCAGTAAGGCTCCAACGTAAAGCTTTGCCTGTGAGAGGCTTATTTAGGGGTATCTGGCATGTGTCTGTACTACTGTGTTTTAAGCTTCGGTAGGTTTTGTTAAAAATGAAATCCATATTTATAACTCCGGTGATGGGCGAAGTATCGTCTCCGACAGGGCTTTTTACAGCAGCAATCTTGGCTGCACATGGAGTGATATAAAAAATGCCAATTTCTGATTCAGGAACACCCGAGTCCATTAGTTGTTTTTTGCAGTATAAAGCCGAAATGTCGAGTGGTGGTTTAAGCAGAAGAATATTTTCAACCAAAGCAGGAAATTTTACCTGTATTAAACGGATGATTGCCGGACAAAAGGAAGAAATCAGTGGTTTGATTGTGCTTTCGCTTCGTATTTTTTCGTTCATTGCTTCAATCAATACTTCTACCCCTTGTTCCACTTCAAAAATATGGGTAAATCCTTTTTCCATCAAAATGCTGTAAATCTGACGTATAGATGCGCCATCGGGAAATTGTCCGATGAAGATAGCCGGAACGAGTGCAATACGATAAGTAAATTCAAATATTTTATTAAAATCGTCGTGTTCGATAATAATTGCCGATACAGGACAAGCCTTGAAACACTCACCGCAATCTACACAGCGATTGTCGTTTAAACGAGCTTTTCCTCCTTTAATCCGTAAAGCTTCGGTAGGGCATACGGCCATACAATGAGAACAACCTATGCAAAGGTCGTCTTTGATTTTTAATGCATGGTGAAAATGAGGAATATCTGTCATGTCTAATTCAAATAATTAATTATTTCCACATTAGTTCCTTTTCCAACTTCACTGCTTATATTTAATACGTCAGAGTTTGATTCCATGTTTGCCAAGCCCATACCTGCTCCGAATCCCATTTCTCTGACTTCCGGCGATGCTGTTGAAAACCCTTTTTGCATGGCTAATTGTATATCAGGAATTCCTGGACCTTCATCAATCAACTGAGTTTTAATTTCTTTCGTATTAATATCAACGTAAATGATTCCATTATAGGCATGTGCAACGATGTTAACTTCTGCTTCATACAGGGCAACTACAATTCTTTTAATTATTTTTGGATCAACGTTGAGTTGTTTTAATATTTTTTTAACCTCGCTCGAAGCAGCGCCGGCTTTTGAAAAATTACCACCCTCAACTTTGAATTCAAAATGCATAAATGCCTAATATTTAGTAAATTGCTTTTAACCCAGATTGATACAATAAACCGCATGTTTTAAATACAGAATAACTGCACTCCATCAAAACCATTTGATTTTCTTTTGCTAATTCAATAATCTCTTCAGATAATTTTTTTCCACGACAAAACACGATATACGAAATATTCGACATTTCGGCTGTCCGTATGGTTTGTACATTAGCCAAACCTGTGATTAATAATAAATTACTTGTATCAAGAGTAAGAACATCGCTCATCAGATCCGATGCAAAGGCATATTCGACAGTCCCTTCCTCTTCCTTTGTCCCGCAAACTATTTGGGCCTTTAATATCTTTGAAATTTCTGATATTTTCATGTTTTACAACTCTTTATGCAAAAGTATATATTTTTTTAATTTGAAATTACATTTTTCGATAACGACTGCAAAATTAATTATTCGGAAGTTAATAAACAAGAATTATTGTGAAATAATTAACAATGTTATTAAAATAACAGAAATTTAAAATGGATCTAAATAATGAAAAATAAATAATAGATAATCAATACTATAATGGTTTATTTTTTTAGTAAAACAAAAAAAGGATGGTTTTGGCCATCCTTTTTTAAACAAAAATTTAAAAATAATCTTTAGTACCTGTTTCTTGGTTTATAATGAGTGTGTAACAAGTCGTGTGAACGATGCCCAAGCGGTTCGAAAAGGTACTCTTTGTAAACCTCCACAACTTCAGGATTTTCGTGAGACTTGCGAACAGGCATATTTGCATCTTCATCATAAATGGCCTCTGCGCGTTTTTTCCTAATTTCCAATGAAGTAGGTATAGGTTGACCACCACCTCCCAAACAACCTCCAGGGCAGCCCATGATTTCGATAAAATGATAATTGACTGTGCCTGCTTTCACTGCATCCATCACTTTTTTTGCATTGGCAAGTCCGTGAGCTACAGCCACGTTCAAATTAACTCCTTCCAGAAAACTCCATTCGGGTTTTACATTTTTAATTTTAATGCTTGCTTCTTTTACGCCTTCCATTCCACGTACCGGTTGAATATTCAGATTGGTAAACGGTACTTCTCTTCCGGTAACTATTTCATAAGCAGTACGTAATGCAGCTTCCATCACTCCTCCGGTGGCTCCGAAAATAACGGCAGCTCCAGTGGATTCGCCTAAAACCCGATCATAATTTTCGTCATCCAATTTATCAAAGTCAATGCCGGCTTGACGGATCATCATTGCTAATTCACGGGTTGTGAGTACATAATCTACATCTTTATAGCCACTGTCGCGCATTTCGGGGCGATCGCATTCAAATTTTTTAGCCGTACAGGGCATAATAGAAACTACAATCATGTCCTGAGCTTTGATGTTAATTTTTTCAGCATAATAAGTTTTGGCCAAGGCTCCGAACATTTGTTGAGGCGACTTACAGGTTGACAGGTTATCAAGTAGTTCGGGAAATAGGTGTTCCTGAAATTTTATCCATCCTGGTGAGCAGGAAGTCATCATGGGCAAAGCCACTGGTTCTTTGTCAACCAACGCTTTTTTCAATCGGGTAAGCAATTCATTACCCTCTTCAATGATAGTGAGGTCGGCAGTAAAATCGGTATCAAGTACTTTATTAAAACCTATTTTTTTCAAAGCTGAAACCATTTTGCCCGTAACCCGATGTCCAACACTTAACCCAAGATCTTCTCCAACGGCAATGCGTGTGGCAGGGGCTGTTTGAACTACAACAAACTTATTGGGATCGTAAATAGCATTCCAAACTTCTTCGATATAATTTCGTTCCGTTAAAGCTCCGGTAGGGCACCGATTAATACACTGTCCACAATTTGTACAAACCACTTCATTCATTGGTTTATCCATGAAGGTTGAAATTTTTTGGTGATCGCCTTTATTGACAACTGCTAATGCCGAAACGGCCTGAAGCTCGGAACAGGTACGAACACAGCGTTGACAACGAATGCATTTACTGTCATCCTTTGAAATAGATGGCGAAGAGATATCCGGAATTTTTGTCTTCTCTTTTACCAAATCAATAAATACATGATCACCAAAACGATATTCATTGGCAAGATCTTGCAATTCACAATGACCGTTTTTAAAGCATTTGGTACAGTCGGCATTGTGCTCGGAAAGAAGCAACTCAATAATATGTTTACGGGCAGTCCGCACTTTTTCGCTGTTTGTATAAACTTCCATTCCTTCCGAAACGGGCGTAGCACAGGATGCTGCTAATAATTTTGCCCCTTTCACTTCAACGACACAAACTCTGCAATTTCCTGCAACGCTTAAATCGGGATGATTACAAAGGGTGGGAATTTTAAAATTTAATTGTTTGGCTGCATCAAGTATTGTTGTGCCTTCATCAACGGAAACCGGAATATTATTTATTTTTAAATTAACTAAATATTTGCTCATTTTTTGAATCTCCTGAATTATGATATTAATAAATGATTTCTTCTCTGAAATTATCAACAATTGAATTAAACGGATTGCCAACGGATTGACCTAAACCGCATTTGGCTGCAATTTTCATTGTAGAAGTCAGCTTTTTCAATTCATCCAAATATGCCGGAGGACGCTCACCTTTTTTAACGGCTTCAATTCCTTTGAGTAGTTGTTGGCATCCTACACGGCACGGGGTGCATTGGCCACAGGATTCTTCGTTGAAAAATTCCAGGTAATCGTGTAATACATTGTACATTGACCGCGAACTGTTAAAAATCATCATTGAACCTCCGGTAGGTATTCCTTCAAATCCAATAATGGTATCGTTGAGTTTTTTTCGGGGGACGCAATGCCCCGATGCTCCACCCACCTGAACGGCTTTTGTATCGCCATCACCAAACTCGTTTACGAAATCAATCAATGGCATGCCTAATTCTACTTCATAAATACCTGGAATTGGTGTATCGCCAGATACTGAAAATACTTTTGATCCACGACTGTCAGAGGTGCCAAACGATTTGAATTTTTTGGCTCCCATACTGCAAATCATGGTAACATATACGAGCGTTTCTACGTTGTTGATAACGGTGGGTTTCCCATTATAGCCTGCAACGGTGGGGTAGGGCGGTTTATTTCGTGGTTCTCCGCGTTTACCTTCCATTGATTCAAAAAGTGCGCTTTCTTCCCCGCAAACATAGGCGCCACTTCCTGATTTGAAAATAATTTTAAAATCTATTCCTCTTTTTTGTAATTCTTTGTTAAATATTTCGAGTTTAGGTAAAAGGTCTTTTAAAAGAAAATTGTATTCCCCTCTCAGGTAAATATATCCTTCTTTGGCGCCAATAACATAACCACAAATAGCCATTCCGGTAAAAATTTTTTCGGGTACGCTGTCCAGAATTTCACGGTCTTTAAATGTTCCAGGCTCACCCTCGTCAGCATTACAGATCACGTATTTGGTTTCGTCGGCTTCGTTTTTAGTAAATTTCCATTTTAAACCGGTGGGAAAGCCTGCTCCACCTCTGCCTTTCAACCCTGAATCGATTAGCTCTAAAATGATATCGTCAGGCGATTTAAGTAAAGTTTTTTCAAGTACTTCCAATGGTTTTATATTTTCGGTATCGAATATAATATCTACTTTTTTAAGATTTTTATTTTCCATGTTCTTATCGTTTAATTTTTATTTTAAAAGTTGATTTTGAACTTATTTTATAGCTTTGGAATAATTTTCAATAATTTCAATAGCTTTTTGAGGTGTGAGTTCAGGATAAATCTCATCATTTATCAACATGACAGGTCCTTTATGACACCATCCAAGACAATTGGCGGTTAATAAAGTGAATTTTTTATCATGCGTTGTTTCTCCAACTTTTATTTTCAGAGTTTTTTCAATGGTATTGATTATTTCATCTTTGCCTTTCATGTGGCATGTGATGGTTTTACAAACACGGATAATATTTTTACCGCGGGCTTTTGTATCCAGAAAAGTATAAAAAGTAGCGGTGCCATATACTTCAGCTGCCGAGAGATCCAATTCTTTAGCAATGGCAACCATGGCTTCTTCCGATAAATACTTTTCTTCATGCACTACACCCTGTAAAACAGGCATTAAACTATTCCTGTTTCGTCCGTGTTTTTCAACTAAATCCTTAATTAGTGTTTCTGTTACGGTCATTTTTTCCTCCAATTTTAATGTTTTGTTGTTATAATTAATTGATATAATTTGTTTTTAAATTATCATTGTTATTCGATTAACAAATCGGCTTCAAATTTAGAAAAAAACATTTGCTGATTTTAAAAAATAATGAATAATTTTCTAATTTATACTCATTCCAAATATTATTTATTGAAAGATAATTAAATATCGAAAGAAATGAATTTATATCTTTGCAAAAGTTTAAATTTTTAAAGAGTGATTTATCGTTATTTTATTAGGCTGGCATACAATGGTGTGCGTTTTCATGGTTGGCAGATTCAGTACAATGCAAATTCTGTACAGCAGCTGTTAAATAAATGTTTTTCAACAATTTTAGATGAGGAAATTAAACTTACAGGAGCCGGCCGCACAGATACAGGAGTTCATGCGAAGGAATTTTATGCTCATTTTGATGTAAAAACAAAAATTGAAACTTCAAAAATTGAGAATCTGATTTTTAGGTTAAATAGCTATTTGCCTGATGATGTGGTAATATACGATATTTTTCCGGTTTTGCCGGATGCTCATGCCCGTTTTGATGCAATTTCGCGAACGTATCAGTATTTCGTTAGTTCAAATAAAAATCCTTTTGCAAAAGGATTTTCGTATTATGTATATGGAAATCTGAATGTTGAAATGATGAACAAGGGTGCTGAGTTTTTATTGGATTATCAGGATTTCTCATGTTTTTCAAAATCGAAAACGCAGGTTAAAACCAATAACTGTCGTATTATGGAAGCTAATTGGAAAAAAGAGAATGATATGCTTGTTTTTACTATTAAAGCCGACCGTTTTTTACGCAACATGGTCAGGGCTATTGTAGGGACTTTGCTTGATTTGGGTCGCGAAAAAATAACAATAGATGATTTACGAAGAATCATCGAAGGTAAAAACCGCTCTGATGCAGGCTTTTCGGTGCCAGCTTGCGGTCTTTTTTTAACAAAGATTGAATATCCTGCAGAAATTTTCTTGCCTTTAGAGAAAAGTTAGTTTCTGATTCTTTTCGATAAGCGTATGGCTGCTTTAACAATGTAATCGGAGGTCATTTCGTATTTTTCCATCAATTCTTCGGGTTTACCCGATTCGCCGAAAGTATCCTTCATCCCGATAAATTCCACAGGGACGGGATAATTCTGAGCGAGAACTTCTGCTACAGCACTTCCTAATCCACCGCTAATTTGATGTTCTTCAGCAGTGATAATACCCTGAGTTTCTTTGGCAGAGGAAACAATAGCTTCTTTATCTATGGGTTTTATCGTGTGGATGTTAAGAACCCGGGCGGCAATTCCAATTTCTTTAAGTTTGTATGCTGCCTGAAGAGCTTCCCAGGTTAAATGTCCGGTTGCAATGATTGTTAAATCATTGCCCTGGTTAAGTAGTTGGGCTTTGCCAATTTGGAATGGAAAATCAGCAGGAGTAAAATCAGGAACGGCTTCTCTGCCGAAACGAAGATAAACCGGACCGTTAGCTTGCTCCACGGCGGCGATTATGGCTTTTTGTGCCTGGGTTGCATCGCAGGGCGAAAGGACTGTGATCTTTGGCATAACACGCATAATTGCAATGTCTTCTAATGCTTGATGAGTAGCTCCATCGGGCCCGACAGAAACTCCGGCATGTGCTCCACCAATGATTGCATGTAAATTATTGTAGCATAACGAAATTCTAATCTGATCGGTAGTCCGGAGTGCTGCAAATACTCCATAAGTGGAAAAGACTGGAATTTTTCCGGATAAAGCCAATCCTGCGGCTACTCCTATACAGTTTTGTTCAGCTATGCCTAACGAAATAAACCGGTGAGGAAATCTTTCAGCAAAAAAATTCATCCCGACAGAATGAGTAATATCGGCGCCTATACCTATAATTTGTGGATAGCGTTCAGCAATTTGGACTAGTCCTTCTCCGAAACCTGTTTTGGTCGGCTTATTACCTTTGTTTATAAATTGTTGCATTGGATGCTTGATTCTATTTGATTTATAAAATCTTCAACTTCAGATTTTAAGGGAACTTTCCCATGCCAATGGTAGTCGTTTTCGATACTTTTCACGCCTTTGCCCATGATGGTTTCGGCGATAATTACGGACGGTTTGTCTTTTGTATTTCTGGAAGCTTTGAATGCATCCAGAATTTCGGGAATATCATTTCCGTTACAGAAAATGACATTCCAGCCAAAAGCCTCCCATTTTTCTTTTAGAGGTTCAATTTCCATCACATCACTGTTTTTTCCGTCAATCTGAAGTTTATTTCTGTCGACGATAGCTGTAAGATTATCCAGATGATGATGAGAAGCTGCCATGGCTGCTTCCCAGATGGAACCTTCCTGAAGTTCGCCATCGCCATGGATGCTGTATACCTGCCACGAAACTTTATCCATTTTGGCAGCCAAAGCCATTCCTACGGCTACTGAAAGCCCTTGCCCCAGCGAGCCGGCAGAGAGTTCGATACCAGGTAAACCATGGTCTCTTCCCGGATGCCCCTGCAGACGCGAATTTAACTTACGCAAGGTCATCAATTCTTCTTTGGGAAAATAGCCGGCATGAGCCAAGGTAGTATAAAGTACCGGAGCTACATGTCCTATGGAAAGGATTAATCTGTCCCTGTTTTCCCAGTTAGGATTGCAAGGGTCATGGTTTAAAATATTGAAATAAAGAACTGTAAAAATATCTGCCAGGTCTAATGATCCTCCGGTATGCCCGGAGCCAGCTTCGGCAAGACTTCGAATGATGTCCTTCCGTATTTCTTTAGCTGTCGTTTGGAGTATGGCCGTTTTTTCAATTTTTTGAAACATCATTCATCCGATTTATGATATTCAACCAATCCTGCGATGGGAGATTTAACTATTTTATTTAAAGAAATACCGTATTCGCTTGACACTTCGTTGAGCAGCGAGCTGAAATTGAAAGCAATGGAACCTAAAAAATGAACTGGTACTTCTTTGTATCCGGTATATTTTGTCAATTGATTGTCGAAGAAATCGCGAAAGCAATTTCGGATAATGTCTTGTAAATAGGGTTGATTTATATTTTGATTGATAAATTCGGCAAAGGAAGCTAAAAACCGGCTGGGCATGGGCTTCTTATAAATGGTATCGAGGATTTTTTCGAATGACAGTCCAAATTTGGCATCGAAAGCTGATTTTACTTCTGCAGGTAACTCATTTTTCAGAACAGCTTTAATAAAGATTCTACCAATATGAGCTCCGCTTCCTTCGTCACCAAAAAAATAGCCTAAGGACGGCACATTTTCAACAACATCTGTTCCATTGTAAAGACATGAATTAGAGCCTGTACCAAGGATACAGGCTATGCCTTTTTCCTTGCCGCAAAGGGCACGTGCAGCGCCCAGTAAATCATGTTCAATGTAAATTCGTGCATTCAGGAAAAAGTCTTCCAGCGCATTAGATACGATGCTTCCTTTTTGTTCGCTCGAACAGCCGGCTCCGTAGAAAAAAACTTTTTCCACAGCGTTATTATCAAAAAAAGGAAACAGCTCTTTTTCCAACGCATCTTTAATTTCCGTCGAACTGACAAAATAAGGATTAAAACCTATGGTTTGAAGTTCGTCGATGACTACTCCTTTATCTATCACCCGCCAGTCAGTTTTGGTGGCTCCGCTATCTGCTATTATGATCATCTATTTTAAATGTTTATTTCAAATAATTTTAGGTATAAAAATCAGTAACCCAGCCAATGCGGCAGCTATTGCTGCTAATAAAACACCACCGGCAGCCAAGTCTTTTATTTTTCCGGCTTTGTCGTTAAAATCTGGATTTATCAAATCGACCAGGTTTTCGATGGACGAATTTATGGCTTCGGCAGCAAGAACCAATCCTATGGCGAGGATAAGAATGCACCATTCGCCATAGCTTACCCTGAAAACAAAACCGGAAATAACCACCAGTATTGCAGCAATAACATGTATGCGGGAATTATGTTGTGTTTTAAACATCCAAAGAATCCCCTTGGTGGCAAAACGAAAACTTAACAATCTTTTTTTAATTGAAAACCTGCCAGTTTGCTCTGCCATCGTGGAATTGATTTTAAAATGTAAAATTACCCGATTTTTGTTTACTGCATTTATTTTTTATTTGTCAATTTCATGGAATTAAAAAAACATGTAGGTTTGCAAAAAAATTATAAAATGGAATTTACTATTCAGCCAGGCGTAACGGGTAAACAGGAACGTATTGTAAAATTTGAAGATACGGCGGCCAATTATGGTTCGGGACTTTTGGAAGTATTTGCGACTCCGGCGCTGATTGCATTGATGGAAGAAGTTTGCTTCTGGAGTGTAGCTCCGTTATTGCCGGAAGGATATACTACCGTTGGAACGGAAGTGAATGTTAAACATCAGAAAGCTACAGGCATAGGTGGAAAAGTAGTTTGCGAAACCTATTTGGCAGAAGTTGACGACAATAAATTGCGTTTTAATGTGGAAGTCTATAATGAAGCCGGATTGATAGGTACTGGCAATCATACAAGATTTATTATTAATACCGAAAGGTTTATGAAAAAACTGTAGCCACATCATTTGACGGATAATTCCATCATTTTTTCATACCTTTGCAAATCATAAAATTATATTATTTTGACTAACGACAATAACGATTTCCCGATGGTAGCCAAAACCATTACGGGTTTGGAAGAAGTTCTTGCTGCTGAATTGAAAGCACTGGGTGCCAACGATGTTGAACTATTGAAACGGGCGGTGAGTTTTACGGGCGACAAGGCTTTGATGTATAAGGCTAATCAATGGGTACGGACAGCGTTGCGGATTTTAAAACCTTTAAAATCGTTTACTCTTGTCAATGAAGATGATTTATATACTGAATTAAAGCAAATTCCGTGGGAAGATTATATGGACGTTCACAAGACGCTTGCCATGGATGCTGTGGTCAATGATTCGTTGTTCACCCATTCGCATTTTGTTGCCTTGCGGGCAAAAGATGCTGTGGTAGATTATTTCCGGGACAAATTTGGCAGGCGGCCATCGGTAAATACCGAGAACCCAGATTTGCGTATCAATATCCATCTGCAAAATAACATTTGCGATATTTCCCTCGATAGCTCGGGAACTTCCCTTCATAAAAGGGGATACCGGCAAATTGTAGGTGAAGCTCCCATGAGCGAAGTACTTGCTGCCGGACTTATCCTGCTGTCGGGATGGGATAAACAATCAAATTTTCTTGATCCTATGTGTGGCTCGGGTACATTGCTGATTGAAGCTGCACTTATTGCCAACAACATTCCTCCAAGCACTTACCGCGAAGATTTTGGTTTTATGAAATGGAAGGATTTTGATGCTGAACTCTGGAAAGATTTGAAAAATGAAGCATTTGACCTTCAAACGGAATTTGACTACAAGATTATAGGTTCGGATATTTCGGAGCGGAATCTTTCGGCGGCCGTACGAAACGTCCGTAGTGCCCATCTGCATAAAGATATTGAGTTGTCGGTCGGTTCGTTTGAAAATATTGTTCCTCCCGAAGGAACAGGGATGCTTATCACCAATCCGCCTTATGGCGAAAGGATACAGGTGCGCGATATTATTCAACTATACCGCCAGATTGGCGATACGCTGAAACAGAAATTTGCCGGCTGGCAGACATGGGTTATCAGTGGCGATCTTTTAGCCATTAAACATATTGGATTGAAACCTACCAAAAGAATTACTGTTTTTAACGGACAATTAGAATGTAAATTCAATAAGTTTGAAATTTACGAAGGTAGTAAGAAGGCAAAATATCAGGTTTAATTTTCTTTTCTGTAATTACTCTTTTTGTTTTTTGGTAATTTTACCGTTCAAAAAATAATCCGTGCATGGAAAGACGAACGTATTTTGCCGATGTATTGCTGCCACTTCCGCTTAAAGGATATTTTACTTACCGGATTCCAAATGAACTTGCCGATGTTGTGAAGCCTGGACAACGCGTGGTGGTACAGTTTGGTAAAAAGAAGATATTTACCGCACTCGTTCGCCGGATTCATGAAAATATTCCAGCCGTTGGTTCTGTAAAATATGTTCTATCGGTGCTGGATGTCCTGCCGATAGTCAACGAAATTCAATTCAAATTTTGGGAATGGATAGCTTCGTATTACCTGTGCACCGAAGGTGAGGTAATGAATGCCGCTTTGCCCTCGGCTTTAAAATTAGCCAGCGAATCGAAAATTGTATTAAATCCTTTGTTCGACGGCGATGTTTCAGTCATGTCGGAGAAAGAATTGCTTGTTCTGCAAGCTTTGCAGTCGCAGCAAATTCTAACGCTGAGCGAAGTAGCCGCTGTAGTGGATCAGATAAAAGTGTTTCCGCTTATCAAAGGGATGATAGAAAAGAATGCTCTTCTGATAGAAGAGGAACTTCAGGAACGTTACAAGCCAAAAGTTGAAATTTTTGTACGGTTAGCCGAAAAATACCACGATGAGAAATTGCTGAACAAGCTTTTTGATACACTGAACCAACGGGCTTACCGTCAATTGGAAATGCTTATGTCGTTTGTCCAGTTATCGCAACTTTTTTCGGGTACCCCCCGGGAAGTGAAGCGGAACGACCTGATAAAAACTCAAAAAGATGGGGCTGCGCCTGTGGCTTCTTTAATCAAAAAAGAAATACTGGAAACCTATCAGAAGACGGTCAGCCGGCTCGATAAATACAGCCCCGACAGCTTAGTAAGCACGATTGCTCTGAGCGACGAACAAATGCAAACTATCGAAGGGATGTCCCTGGCTTTTGAAACAAAAGATGTTGCTCTTTTGCACGGGGTAACTTCGAGCGGCAAGACGGAAATCTATATCAAACTGATAAACCAGGCCATAGCGCAGGGTAAGCAAGTATTGTACCTGTTGCCTGAAATAGCTCTGACTTCCCAGATCATTAATCGCTTGCGAAAATATTTCGGCGATACGGTAGGCGTATACCATTCGCGCTACAGCGATAACGAAAGGGTGGAAATATGGAATAGCGTGGCTGCTTCGGATGTAGATTCCTCGAACAAGACACATAAATACCAGGTTGTGCTTGGGGCACGTTCGGCTTTGTTTATGCCTTTTTCGCGTCTCGGACTGATTATTGTGGACGAGGAGCATGACGCTTCGTACAAGCAAAATGATCCGGCTCCGCGTTATCATGCCCGTGATTCGGCTATCCGTCTTGCAGGTTTTCATAAGGCAAAGGTTGTGCTTGGTTCAGCAACACCCTCGGTGGAAAGCTATCATAATGCAACAATCGGGAAGTTTGCTTTGTTGGAAATGAACCGGCGTTATGGCGGAATACAGTTGCCCGAAATTCAGCTTGTAGATATCAAGACCGAAACCCGCTTTAAGCGGATGAAGTCTATCTTTTCGCAAACGCTGCTCGATGAAATAGAAAAATCGCTGGCAAATAAAGAACAGGTTATCCTTTTTCAGAACCGGCGCGGCTTTTCGCTCCGGCTGGAATGCGATATCTGCAACTGGATACCTCAGTGCAAAAACTGTGATGTATCGCTTATTTATCATAAAAACAGTAACCTGTTGCGTTGCCATTACTGCGGATATTCGATGAGCATACCCGAGCGTTGTCCCGATTGCGGCAATACCAAAATATTGATGAAAGGTTTTGGTACCGAAAAGGTGGAAGAGGAATTGGCTTTTTTCTTTCCCAAGGCGACGATAGTGCGTATGGATTTGGATACCACGCGTTCGCGCTATTCCACCCAGCAAATCATCAGCGATTTTGAGGACGGACGCATTGACGTGCTTGTGGGAACACAAATGGTTACCAAAGGGCTGGATTTTGATAACGTAAGCCTTGTCGGGATACTGAATGCCGATGCCATGCTTACCTATCCTGATTTCAGGGCATACGAAAGGAGCTTCCAACTGATGGCCCAGGTAAGCGGCAGGGCAGGACGTAAGAATAAACAAGGGAAAGTGATCATTCAAACCTATAATCCGCAACATCCTGTGCTCAGGCAGGTGATTGGCAACGACTACCTGGCGATGTATCGAAGCCAGATGACGGAAAGGGAGAAGTTTAACTATCCGCCTTATACCCGGCTTATCCGTATCACCATGAAACATCACGATTATCATTTGCTGAACGAAGCGGCTAAGGATTTTGCCGAACGTATGCGTAAAGCTTTTGGCAAAAGGGTGCTTGGACCGGAATACCCGCCAGTATCGCGAATCAAGAATCAATTTCTGAAAAATATACTTATAAAAACCGAAAAAGGCATTGCCCTGGCACATATTAAAACCGAATTGCTCAATCAGATAGAAAGGTTTACGATAGAAACTTCCTTTAAAGCGGTTAAAATTATCCTTGATGTTGACCCTGCCTGAAAAAGAGGCTATAAAAAAAGCTCAGAAGCTTTTATTTAAAAGATACGGTTCTCCTGACAAAGAGATACGGTTCTCCTGACAAAGAGATACGGTTCTCTTGACAAAGAGATACGGTTCTCTTGACAAAGAGATACGGTTCTCTTGACAAAGAGATACGGTTCTCTTGACAAAGAGATACGGTTCTCTTGACAAAGAGATACGGTTCTCTTGAGGAAAAGATACGGGGCATTTGAAAACGCTGTCAGGTACGGCGTGCTGACAGGTTAGTTTTTTGTCCGGGCAAAATACTGGATTTATTTACCGGAATCTAAGGGTTAATTTTATAAACTCTCAGTTCGGCGGCATTGGCCAGCTCGCGGGGGACGGCAAGGATGATTTCGTTCAGTTCCGGTACAAACAGGCTGGTGCGTGCTCCTTCGCGGGTAGCTGTCCTCGATATCCGTTCATAATCGCCTTTAGTCGTTTTGCGGAACACATCCATAAATCCTTCGCCACCACTGATGTAAATTTCCTTTTTTTGATTGTTATAAAAAATATCGTCTGCATCGGCGGAACAGGGAGATTTGAAGATCATTTTACCATTGCTGGTGTTATAACCCAATAGTGTGGCGGGGCGGCGGCAGGTAACAAAAATTGTTTGCGATGCTTCATCAAAAGCCATTGTAAAATTCAGCTTTGCGTCGGATACCGGCCATCTTTCCGCAACTTCGCCTTTGGTAAGGTCGATCACTTCAATATGCCGGGAGCCGGGAACATTGACATACAACCTGTTTTTTTTCTTATCCACTTGAAACGATTCGGGATGTGCCGACAGTTTCAGATCGGCCGTTTTTTCCCATTTTCCGGCATCTATCACGGCGATGCTTCCCTTGTCGTAAGCCGCAAATAAACGGTTGGAAGTGGAATCGTAACGCAGGTTGCCGGCATCGCTTCCTATAGGTATTTCTTTGATTTGCTTAAAGGAAGTAGCTTCAAATATCCGCAGAAAACCATCGCCTCCGGTGATAAGCGCAACTCTGTCCTGCGAAGGAAGATAAATAATACCTTGCGGCTTTTTAAGCTTGCAGATGCTTTGTACCACTTTGCCGCTTTGCAGGCTGACTACTTCCAGCGAATTATTGCCCTGTGCAGCAATATAAAGCAATTGTTTTTTCAGATTGATAGCCATATGGTCGATGCGGCCATTCACCGGATTGAGCGAGATGGTTTTTACCAGTGTAGGGCTGTCGGCAGTTGTCTTTGACGAGTTGTTTACCGGAGAAGTGCAACTAAAAAAGGCAATCATTACCGGCAGGATGACCTGAAGTATCTTTTTCCGATTCATTATCCGTATCTTTTTCTGCATATCGTTTGTTTTAAAAGTATGTTTCTTAAAAGAAGTATTGCTATTTATGGCTTGTTAAGATTTATTCTTTTGGCAGCATAAAAGTACGACAAAAAGTTAATGATATTGTTGATTGGACTAAATTATTTAGTAAAAAAGCGGGGATAAAACCTGCCAGGTCAAAGTAGAAGCCATGGCTGTTTTTCATAATGACCTTTTTTGTTAATACCTTTGCGGGATAATTTAAAGAAATGAATTCCGAAAACGAAAAGCCTATCCGTAAACCTGCATGGTTAAAGATCAAACTGCCTAAAGGCGAAAATTTTCTGTCGGTCGGCCACGCGGTAAACGAAAACCGCCTGCATACCATTTGCAGAAGCGGCAATTGTCCCAATCAGGCGGAATGTTGGGAAAAAGGCACTGCCACACTGATGATTCTTGGGAATACCTGTACCCGCAACTGTCGTTTTTGTGCTGTTAATCATGGTAAACCATTGCCACCCGATCTGGAAGAACCGGCAAGAGTGGCTGAAGCGGTTAAGCTGATGCATCTGAAACATTGCGTGCTTACTTCCGTTACCCGCGATGATCTTCCCGATGGCGGAGCCGCTCTTTGGGCGGAAACCATCCGAAAAGTAAAAGAACAGAATCCGCAAACGACCATTGAAGCCCTGATTCCCGATTTTAATGGCAACAAAGAAGCGCTTCAAACAATGATTGGTTCCTGTCCGGAAATTCTTTCGCATAATCTGGAAACGGTGGAAAGGCTTACTCCCGAGATAAGAAACCATGCGCAATACCGTCGCAGCCTTGCTGTTCTTCAATACGTCAGCCAGGCAGGCACAACTACCAAATCGGGCATTATGCTTGGCTTGGGCGAAAAAGAAGAAGAAGTTCTGAAAACGATGGACGATCTGCTGAATGTGGGTTGCAGCATACTTACACTTGGACAATACTTGCGGCCATCGCTCCAGAATATTGCCGTTGCAGAATACGTTAATCCGGATGTATTTGAGAAATACCGCACGGCAGGTCTCGCCAAAGGATTCCGTTTTGTGGAAAGTGGCCCACTGGTTCGTTCGTCGTACCATGCCGAAAATCATTTATAGATGGAAAAGACTATTATTTACCGGGATTTGGGAATTATCGGATACCAGGAAGCTTGGGATTACCAGGAAAAACTTTTACAGGAAGTGATCGGACAGAAAATCGGGAAATCCATTCCCGATGCATCGAATTATTTGCTGTTTTGCGAACATCCGCATGTGTATACTTTAGGAAAAAACGGTTCGGAGGACAACCTGCTTATTAATCAGGTGCAGATGCAGGCGGTAAACGCTACCTTTTTCCATACCAATCGTGGAGGCGACATTACCTATCATGGTCCGGGGCAATTGGTTGGTTATCCTATTTTCGATCTGGAACAGTTTTCGCTTGGCGTAAAAAGATACATCTTTCTGATGGAAGAAGCCATCATCCACACGCTGGCAATGCTTGATATTACGTCCGAACGTCTTGCCGGCGCTACGGGCGTATGGCTCGATGCCACTAAGCCGCATCTTACTCGAAAAATCTGCGCTATCGGGGTAAGGGTAAGCCGTGGAATTACTATGCACGGCTTTGCACTTAATGTGAACACCGATCTTAATTATTTCAATTATATCAATCCCTGCGGCTTTACCGATAAAAAAGTAACTTCTATAGCAAAGGAAACAGGAAAGAGCTATGATATGGCTCTGGTAAAAGACAAGCTCAGTGAGCAAATTATTAGCACTTTCGGAAGTTTGTAAATTGTACGTATCCCGTACGAAAAGGCTATTTTTTATCCGTATTTGTGCTTAACGAATAGGGTTGTTTCTAAGGGAAAAGAATACTTATGGCGGGGTGAACTTTTAGTTCACCGACCATCTACCCCTTATGGATTTTAGCAAACGTTATTTTAATCCGAATACAAATGGAAGAATAAATATCGCAATAATTGTCCAGACAAAATAAATTGTCAGATACTTAGCTACAGTTCTTTCGACGGAATCCAGTTGATTGTTTTTAAAATAAGCCTGATATAAACGCTTAGAAATTAAAATCAGGTTTACGAAAATCAAAATATTGGAAACCAATACAACCGTTCTATTCGGAGTTAATCCATTGGTAACCCTTGTAATTATTGCAATTAAAGCAATTGAATTTATCACAATAGCCAATACAGCTAAAAAGAAAAGGATTAGAATATTTACATTTCTCTTTTTTGATTTGTCAAGTTCTGATACAGAAAATACAATTATTGCCATTACTGCTAAAAGCATACTGTTAAAAAGTATCAGCAAATCTCTATCCTCCAGAATTCTGCTTTTTGAAAAGATTAATATGACTAAATAAATTGCAAGTGTGATTAAAACCAATGGAGTGAAAACCCTTGCAATAACAGGCGCAATCTTACTGGTAAGATTTGGATATAACCTTATCAGATAATAGGAAACAATGGGTGAAGCAACACTTCCAAATACAACCACATACTCCAAATAAAATTTTTCAATATTCATTTTTATTGCTGAGAACAAACCTAATGTTATACCAGCCAGTATTCCGCCTGCAATAAGAATTAATCCCGACATTATCAGTAGCTCACCATTGAACCGGATGAATTCTATCCGCTTATCTGTATTTTTATAGTCAAATGATACAAATGACAATCCAAATAAACACCATAAAAATAAAGGAGTATGAATAAAAACAAGATTAACCGAATCACTTTTCCCATATGGCAGAAAGTTTACAAACAGTAACAAAGTCAAAATAATTAATCCGTAAAGCAGCATTCTTTTTTTATCAAAAATTTTATTTTGCCAGAAAGTATAAAGGATTATCCCGTTGAATACTATTATTGCTAAATCCCTTATGTAGAAAGATTCTCTGTAGATTTGAGAAAATATCTCAGGAAGTTTTACCAATAATCCTGTGATTAGCGACAGGATTATCACAACCAATAAATCAAGTTTTAAGAATCCTTTAAATTCAGGCTCTGCTTCAGGAGTTAAACGAATTTTCCAAAACGTAACCAAATCAGAAGTATAATCATCCGAAATCTCAGCAAAAGATTTGGAAAAATTCTGTTTATTTTCACGATATAATTTCTCGAGATTATCGGGATTACTAATGTTCTCAATTATGCGCTGTTTCATGGTTGTGGGCGTTTTTATTTAATGTTTGCTACGAGTTAACTACTATAACGGTTATTCTGTATCTGGTAGTTTCTTTTGCTGAGCAAAATTTTCATTTTTACTATATTCCGGGCGGCAAAATTCTGATTATTTGGAAACTAACAAAGTTTTAACCACTAAGAACGCCAGGAAACACAAAGGGAAAAGAATAACTTAGTGCTCTTTGAGCCTTTGTGGTTTACTCTTTTTTAAACAAAACATATTTCCTTATTCATAGTGGTTTGCGATTGTTGGCGGAAATTTGTCAGCCGGAGGATGAAAATGCTATAAATAAGTGTTGTTAAACTCTTTATTACCCGGTAAAACATCTTGGGCAAATGTAAAGTTAGTTTTCATTAAGCACTGATTAGTAACCAATCTTTCAATGGAGATAGATAAAAAAATTTGTCGGTTACAACAAAATTATCGTAATTCGCTAAAATTTTCAGTAAACCAATTTATAATTTAAAAAGTAATAAACATGTCAGAACCCAAAAAATTTGTTCCTTTCGTGTCGTCGGAGACTAACATGAAGGAATTTACCATCAGGGCCTTAGTCATCGGGCTTGTTCTTGCCGTGGTGCTTGGAGCAGCCAATGCCTATCTGGGCCTGAAAGCCGGAATGACCATAGCCGCTACGTATCCGGCAGCGGTTATCGGGATGGCCATCCTGAAGATGATGAAAGGAAGCATACTGGAAGAAAACTTTGCCCGTACTGTAGGAAGTATAGGCGAGTCGGTAGCTGCCGGAGCCATTTTTACGTTACCTGCCTTTTTTATTTCTGGATTGTGGGATCCATTTTTCACTCCCGGACATTATGTTACATCGTCGCTTATCCTTATAGCCGGTGGTGTATTGGGAATTATGTTTGTGGCCTTGCTTCGCCGGGTAATGGTTGAAGATGCCGAACTTCCTTTTCCTGAATCAGTGGCAGCATCCGAAATTCACAAGACGGGTCGTCGGTCGGGTGGCGGTTCCAAATATCTTTTCGGAGCCATGATAGGCGGCGCTTTGGTAAAAGCCCTTGCCGAATTTAAATTCTTTGCCGAAACCTGGGAACATTTTGTAACTTTTGCCAAACAAACCATTACCGGAACTTCCATTCAGGGACAGGGCGGTATTTTGTTAAGTTCTCCCGGTATCAGCCCGGCATATATGGGCGTTGGTTACATCATCGGACCACGCCTTGGCGCTTTAAACTTCAGCGGAGGTTTACTTGCCTGGGGCTTACTTACTCCTATGATTATGTATTTTATCGGTCCGTTTATGGACTTTAATTTTATAAATAACTGGGCCAACTACCTGATGGCACATAATTCCACGCTTTCATTGGCCGATGCTACAGCCAAGGTGAGCGATCCTATTTTTCAGATGTATGCTATCTGGAAATTTATCGTTAAGCCGATAGCTATTGGTGGTATGTTGATGGGTGCCGGTTATACTTTGTTTAAAATGCGCAAGAGCCTTATCACCGGTATCAGCCGTTCGGTAGGCGATGTTAAGAAAGCCGCTTCGGGACACGAAGTAAAAGTTGCCCGCGTTGACAAAGACATTAATTTCAGTTGGATTATTATTGGAATTTTAGCCGTGGCTGTTCTTACCTTCTGTATTACCTTTTTCCTGTTTTCAACTTCATTGCTTGTTGCTTTTGTAGCTGCTACCGTAATGATTATTCTTGCGTTTTTCTTTGCTGCTATTTCCGGTTATCTGGTAGGTATCATGGGATCGAGCAATAACCCCATCAGCGGATTAACATTAACTGCTTTGGTGGTAACTGCTTTAATCATGGTTTTGCTGGGTGTTCGTGGTCAGGAAGGTGTTGCCGCAGTGTTAGGCGTGGCAGCTATCGTTTGTGTGGCTGCTGCCGTTGCCGGCGAAATGCTTCAGGATTTAAAAGCAGGACATATTCTTGGTGGTACTCCCTGGCGTATGCAGATAGGCGATATCATTGGCGTAGTTCTTGCCGGTGCCGTTATGTTTTTGGTATTGAATTTCCTTAACCAGGCCGATATTGCCCAGGGAAAAGTAGATGGTTATGACGGTGGATTTGGCAGCCCCAAATTGTCGGCTCCCCAGGCCGGTTTAATGGCTATGCTGTCGCAGGGAATTGTAGGCGGACAAATGGCCTGGCCATTGATTATCGTAGGTATGCTCCTGGGATTAGCCTTAATTCTGATGCAGGTAAAAAGCCCGATGCTGGTTAGTGTAGGTATGTATCTTCCGTTGGAAACCACTTTTGCCATTTTTATCGGTGGCTTGGTTAAAGGCGTTGTTGATATGGTTGTTGAACGTAAAAAATTCAATGCTGCACAAAAAGCCCGGGTCGAAAATGTTGGTATTTTACTTGCTGCCGGATTTATTGCCGGAGAAGCATTAACCGGATTGGCTTTTGCTCCTCTTAAAATTGCCGAGATTGAACTTCTCAAAATATTTGCCAACCCACCGTTTGCAATTAGTTTGACTATTCTTATATTGATTGCTCTGGCTCTGATCCTGATTCCGTTGCGTAATGCCGGAAAGCCTGATGAACCAGCTCCGCCTTCAATCAGCATGTAATTTTTAAAAAAATGGGATATTTTTTAAATATCCCATTTTTTATTTTATTTTTGTGAACCGTATTAACGAGAGATTAGTTCAATGAAAAATTCAACGTGGGCTTAAATTTTTTTCAACGGCGAAAAATCCTTAAAGGATCAAATGTATTGGAGATGACCCCTGTCAGATTGCATGAGCATATACTCAACGACAACGGACAGCTAACCCTGATAGTGCCCAAATTTAAGAATGAAGCCTTTGCCAACTTCTGTATTCCCAAACGTAAATCAAAGAATTTTAAGATCAATCTTGATGAATTTGGCTCGGCAACCTGGCTCGAAATTGATGGCCGGCAAACGGTAGCCGACATTTGCGAACAACTGGTGAAAAAATTTGGTGATAAAATTCAACCTGCCGAAGATCGTATTCCTAAATTTCTATCCTTGTTATACGAACAACGTTACATCACTTTTAAAGAATTAATTGAATTTGAAAAAGAAAAGAAGAAAAATAAATTAACAAAATTAAAGGAGGATTACAATGAATAAAGTTTTGAGTGGTTTACAACCAACAAATTTATGGGAAAATTTTGAAGCCTTATGCGGAATACCGCATCCTTCAAAAAAAGAAGGTAAAATAAGGGACTATGTCGTAAGTTTTGGTAAAAAGCTTGGTTTGGAAACCATCGTTGATGAAGTTGGGAATGTTATTATTCGTAAACCCGCTACTCCCGGTATGGAAAACCGTAAAGGAGTTATTTTACAGGCACATCTTGATATGGTTCCTCAAAAAAATAATGATACCGTTCATGATTTTGAAAAAGATCCTATTCTTCCGCGTATTGATGGCGAATGGGTGAAAGCAACCGGAACAACGCTTGGCGCCGATGATGGTATTGGTGTGGCTGCAGGTATGGCTATATTGCAGTCGACCGATATTCCTCACGGACCTGTTGAAGTGTTTTGTACCATTGATGAAGAAACCGGGATGACTGGCGCTTTCGGCCTTAAAGGCGGATTGCTTAAAGGCGATATTTTACTCAATCTCGATTCGGAAGAAGAAGGCATACTTTATATCGGCTGTGCCGGCGGTACTAATGCCAATGTTACTTTTCATTATACTACCCAGGCCGTTCCTTCGGGAATGAAAGCTTTTGTTATTGAAGTTAAGGGATTAAAAGGCGGACATTCGGGCGTTGATATCCCTCTCGGACGTGGTAATTCCAATAAACTTTTGCTCCGTTTTCTTTACCTCTCGGCAAAAAAACATGGTCTGCGCTTAGCTAACATCGATGGTGGAAGCCTCCGTAATGCTATCCCCCGCGAATCAAAAGCCGTTGTTTTAATACCTTCAGATAAAGTAGAGTGTTTCCTGGATTGTGTTAAAAAATATGAATCCGATATTCAGCACGAACTGGTATCTGTTGAACCTGATCTTAAATTTTATGCTCAGCCAACCGATATGCCTGATGGAATATTCGACCCGGCTTCACAACGCAATATAATCAATGCTCTTTATGCTTTGCCTAATGGTGTAATGCGAATGAGCAACGATATGAAAGATTTAGTAGAAACTTCCACTAATCTGGCTATTGTAAAGTCAGAAAATGGGAACGTTGAAGTTCAGTGCCTGCTTCGCAGTTCTGTTGATTCGGCAAAGGATGATCTTGAAAACATGATGGCAGCTCTTTTCGAATTAGCAGGTGCCGATGCTAATTTTTCCGGCAAATATCCTGGCTGGAAACCCAATATTAATTCTCCTATTCTTAATGAGATGAAAGAGATTTATACCAAAAAATTCGGGAAAGCTCCTGTATTTGGTGCTATCCATGCCGGTTTGGAATGTGGCTTGATGGGCGGTGTATATCCTAACTGGGATATGATTTCCTTTGGACCAACCATTGTTCATCCGCATTCACCCGATGAAAGAGTAAGCATTGATTCGGTACAGAAATTCTGGGATTTTCTGGTGGATACGCTTAAGAATATTCCAATAAAATAATTTTTGAAATTACAATTTGTAATAAATCAACCTGATAGGTGTTTTCCCTGTCAGGTTTTTCATTGCATATCATGAACGATCAATCCCATCCCATACTTCTTTCTACGGCCTATCTTCCGCCTATCGAATATTTTGTTCAAATCAACCAATCGGATGAAATTTATATCGAGCAATTTGAAAATTACCATAAGCAAACCTTTCGTAATCGCTGCCACATAGCAAGTGCCAATGGCTTGCTTCCGCTTAGTATTCCGGTTATCAAAACCGATGGTAATCATACCCTGATTAAGAACATTGCTATCTCCAATGCCGAACCCTGGCAAAAAATTCACTGGCGGGCTATTGAATCGGCATACAATAAATCTCCTTTTTTCCTTTATTATGAGGATGAATTGAGACCGTTTTATTTTAACCGGTTTGAAAATCTTCTGGAATTTAACATGAAACTTACGGAAAAGCTTTTGCACCTTATCGGGATAGAAAAGAAGATTAATCTTACCACCGAATTCATTCATTTACCTAAAAATATGAGAGATTGTCGTTTTGAGGAAAAACCAAAACCGGAATCATACAAAAATTACAAGCCCTATATCCAGGTTTTTTCTTCTAAATTTAAATTTTTTCCCAATCTGAGCATCATTGATTTGCTGTTTTGCGAAGGTCCCGATGCTGCGGATTACCTGAATTGTCTTTCACCGTCGGCGTGACGTAAAAGGGATATTTTGTGGAATGGCTTATTCGGGATAGGTTATCCGTACATGGAAAATATTCATCAGTTTTTTCTTCAGCACTTTTTTAATGGTAGTAATGTCCCTCAGGGTTATGTCAGAATTAATGAATTGCTGGTTATCTATTTGTTTATTAATAATGCGTTCCACCAAATCGCTGATAGAGTGTTCGTCGGGATGTTTGAGTGTGCGTGATGCGGCTTCCACCGAGTCGGCCATCATCAAAACAGAAGTTTCTTTGGAAAAGGGGATAGGGCCGTGATAGGTAAATGCTTTTTCATTGATGGATTCATTGGGACAATCCTGTTGCTGTTTGGTAAAGAAAAATTCAGTTCGACGGGTACCGTGATGTGTACGGATAAAGTCAATGATTTGTTCCGGTAGTTTGAAGCGTTTTGCTTTTTCTACGCCATGGATAACATGACTTATAATGATTCCGGCGCTGTCTTCAGGCGATAGTTCATCGTGCGGATTGAAGCCTGTGGACTGGTTTTCGATAAAATACATTGGCATGTTAATTTTTCCAATATCATGATAATAAGCGCCTGCCCTGACGAGCAGGCTATTGCCACCGATTTCATGAATACAGGCTTCGGCAAGATTGGAAACCTGCAATGAATGCTGAAAAGTTCCGGGTGTTTTTTCAGCTAATTCACGCATTAGTTTACTGTTGGTATCGCATAACTCCATTAGTGTTACATCGGTGGCGAAACCAAAAAGTCGTTCAAACACAAAGATGAATGGATAGGAAAACAAGGTGAGCATGGCGCTACCGCCAAAAAGAATAAAATTCCATGATTGGATTTTGTCAAGACTGCCTTCCTGTATCATCGTTAACCCGATATAAACCACTGAGTAAGAAATAAAGATATAAAACGAAGTCAGAAAGAACTGTGAGCGGCGCTGAAGCTTTACAATGCTGGTGATGGTAATAATGCCTGCAATTAGTTCCAAAAACATGAATTCAAAACTGTTGGGCACCAAAAAACCGATGATGATGATGGTAATCAAATAGACGAATAATGCAAGTCGGGTATCAAAGAAAACCCGAATGATAATGGGTACCAGACATAATGGCAAAAGATACAGAAAATCAATATAATGCTTTATCACTATGCTTGTTGCAAATGTCATCAGAAATATTACTAATAGAATGAACAACAGTTTTTTATTGTCATTATAAATATCTTTTCGAAATGAAATAAGGAAAAGAAAGAATACGAGAATCGATATCGAAACCAAAATAACCTGCCCGCCCAAAATGAAATAATAATTGGAACTGGATCCAAGTTGGGACTCGTATTCTTTTTTTAAAGATTCAAGTATCTGAAATTTATCCGGGGTTATCAATTCTCCGGTGGAGATGATGCGTTCGCCTTGCTGAACCATCCCGCGGGTATACGAAATATTATTCATTAATGCATTTAATGCTTTTTCAGAAGTCTCCGAATCGTAAGTAACATTTTGAATAATAGAATTTTCTAACAAGGAAGTTAAAAATTCGTGTTTAATTCCCAGTCCTTTGTTTTCGTATTTTGTTAACTGATCATTGATGTAATCATCGGCAGATTGAATGGTGAAAAATTGCCCTAATGTTTTTTTCTCAGCTATATTATTTTGAACGACGTAGATTGTATAATCATTTGGTTTTTTATCAATTACTGAATTTAATTCGATGATTCCTCTGCTGAGCAAAGTGTCGGCGATATTCCAAAAAACTTCTTTATTGGTTTTGCGAAGGGCAGTTGAAATGTTTTGTCCGTAAAATTCATCATTCCAGCGTTTTTCAAAAAGTTTGACCAAATCATTCAGTTTGGAAACTTTGATATTGATATCGTAATTAAAATAAGGATGATAGTTATCCAGTACCAGCTTTTTTTCTTTTTGAATTTCGGCATTTGATTTCTGAATGGCAAAATCGAAAGGGGCAATCAAATCCTTGTTTCCCCAGGGTTTTCCTTTTTGAAATTCGTATTTGAATTTTCCTTCTTTCGGGAATAATGAAACGAGGAAAATGATTGAAAGGAGGATGAGTACGGCTTTATAAATGTCAGAATAATGGTTCCTGAGGTTAGGAAAAAATTTCATCATATTCTTAAATCTTTGGAAATACGAAAGTAAAAAAATAATCAAAGCGGTTACTCATTCGGAAATAAATATTATATTGGCTGAGTGAAAAAATGCAAAAAAAATGGACTTTGGAATATGTAATTTAAGTATGGTTGCTTTAAGAAAAGAACCATCGGATAAAGCGGAAATGATTAATCAGTTGCTTTTTGGCGAGTTGTTGGTAGTCATCGGATTTTACAAACAATGGGCAAAGGTCAGGTTGGTTTATGATAATTATGAAGGCTGGATTGATCAAAAACAATTCAGACCCTTGTCCGAATCTGCTTTTACGTTGCTGAATAATTCACCATCGTTAATAACCATTGATTTAGTGCAGCTTGTTGCAAATTTGAGCGAAAATAGCTTTATTCCACTTGTGATGGGAAGCAGTTTGCCTGAAATGGTTAATCATGCTTTTTACATTGATAATGAACAGTTCAGCTATGAGGGTTTAGCCGTAATGCCTTGTTCCGATTCATATAAGGATATTGTAAAAAATGCCATGTTGTATTTGCATTCCCCCTATTTATGGGGCGGTCGCTCTCCGTTTGGTATTGATTGTTCGGGATTTACACAAATGGTATATAAACTCAGCGGGATAAATTTGCTTAGGGATGCTTCGCAACAGGCAACTCAGGGTGAAGCTGTAAGTTTTATTTCTGAGGCTAATCCTGGCGACCTGGCTTTTTTTGATAATGACGAAGAACAAATTATCCATGTGGGTATTATTTTGAAAAACAATCGTATCATCCATGCTTCCGGGAAAGTAAGGATAGATACAATTGATCACCAGGGAATATTCGATAATACTTCACGGAAATACACTCATAAACTGCGGCTGATTAAAAAAATAATTTGACCCATTCCTAAGGGGACTTGTTCATTTCAGTCATACTTAGCCGAATTTACAATGGTTTAATTAAATTTATTTTTATTTATTTTGCATAAAATCAAATATTTATCTAACTTTTTAACGGAACATTGTCTTAATAAATAGTACACAAATGAAAAAAATAATAGTCCTTATTTTCATCAGCACCCTCACATTTGCCCTGTTTGCTCAAAACCAGGTCGAACGTCCTTATGTTGTGATGATTTCTATGGATGGATTTCGCTGGGATTATCCCGACAAGGTAGCCACTCCTAATCTGCATTATGTGGCGAAACACGGTGTGAAAGCCCAATCACTACGTCCGGCTTTTCCTACCAAAACCTTTCCGAACCATTATGCGATGGCAACGGGCTTGTATCCCGACCATAATGGTATTGTGAATAATAGTTTTTATGATCCTGAAATGAATGCACATTATTCGATGGGCGATTCTACCAAAAATAATCCGGCATTTTACCTTGGGGAGCCTATCTGGAATACTGCCGAAAAACAAGGAGTAAAAACGGCATCCTTTTATTGGGTTGGCTCCGATGTGGCTATTCAGGGTATGCATCCGACATACTGGAAAAAATATGTTCATCTGTTTCCATTCGAACAACGGCTCGACACAGCTATTGCCTGGTTAAGTTTGCCGGAAGAAAAACGTCCTCATCTTATTTTGTTGTATTTACACGAACCCGATGCCGTAGGACATGATTTTGGACCCGACGGAGAAAAAACCCTTCAGGAGGTGCATTACCTGGATAGTCTGGTTGGCGATTTTATTAAAAAAATTAAAAAACTGCCTGTTGGCAAAAAGGTGAATCTCATCTTCACTGCCGATCATGGAATGTGCAATATTGCTAACGACAGGGTGGTTTATCTTTCGGATTTTGTTAAGAAAAACTGGTTTAAAGAAATTGAAGGCGGCAATCCCAATTATAATCTGAAAGCGAATCCAGGCTGTCTTGATTCGGCGTATCAAAGTTTGATTAAAGTGCCACATATAAAAGTATGGAAACACGGTATGCTTCCGCAGAGGCTGCATTATGGTAACAGTCCGAGAGACCTCGATCTGATAGTGGTGTCGGATAGTGCCTGGAGTGTGAGCTGGAAAAAAGGCCGTTCGTTTTACGGCGGAACGCATGGCTTCGACAATTCCAATACCGATATTCATGCTATTTTTTATGCCATGGGCCCGGCTTTTAAAAAAGGATATGTTCAGCCTACGTTTGATAACGTTGATCTTTATCCTTTGATTACTTATATTTTGGGGATCCGTCCGGCGGCTACCGACGGAAATCTGGAAGCGGTGAAGTCCATGCTGAAATAAATGTATCCCTACGGGAATGTCATTTTTCCGTTCCGGCGTAACTTCCCCCAATTAATAAAAAAAATCATAGTATGCTTTTCTAAAAAAGACCGAATACTTTTTAAATATCTTTACCATCATTTTAAATGTCTTTACCATCGTTTTAAATGTCTTTACCATCATTTAAAATATCTTTACCATCATTTTTATGGTTGTTGGTGGCCTTTTCAAAGTTCTTTATAAACAGGCGATAAAAACTCCGGGATAAAGTGTCTTATTTAAGGGAAAACTGTATCCAAGCGCCCGGAATGGTGTGAGAGGCTCTCCCCGTTCCCGATCAATCGGGAGCGGGGCGGTCTACTCAATTAGCAACCGTATTTCTTTTCATAAAATTATACCCCCCATTTCAAATATCTTATACATGTCTCGTTTACCTTTGGATGCTAAATAGTAATGTTCAACTTCCCAGATCGAAGAACGAGGAATCCTTGAAGAATAACCTTGAAGTCTTAAGATGTAATCTGTTGGAAAGATTAGCCATTCATGATCTCGTTTGGCATTACTTAAGGAGTTCTCATCTCTACAAAATTTTCTGTTTCTATATAAAAAAATAAAAGCATTGATTAAAACAAAACTATGTTTTTTGCTGTCTGATTCTCGACAATATTCACATACTTTCTCATGGGCGGAAAGATCAAAAGGATGGGGAGAATCAGGTTCTATTAAGTTTGTATCACACGAATAAGTAAAACTATATATACCATTTAAATCGTCTCGTTTGATTAATTGGCACCGATCCAACCTGAATGTGAATATGTAGTTTGTTTCAAAATGATTATCACATTTTTGTAAATTATCTATTTGTCCATATGAACAATAAAAATCAGCAATCTGTCTCTCGTCTGTGAATGATAAAAAATAAGAACTGTTATAAAAATTATTTTTGTTGATTGGTGAAATATGGTCCTCTATACTTTTCAATAATCCATTTTTCTGGATATAAGCAGGATCTCCAGAATTAATCTGTTTTGTCAATAGTCCATTTGTCCTATAAAGCTCTGGTTTGGTCGGATTACCAAACCTATCACCACGAAATAATGTTTTGGGTATTGTATCCATCGAGCATGTTATTAATATGGTTGCTAACGGATGGCGGTATGGTTAGTTGCCGACTTCGAAGCACTTTCCTATCAAGATACAACTGCTTTTGATACGGGCTGTACCGCTCGAATACGCACTGCACCGGCAATTAACTATACCGCATGTTACCGCCAGTTATTCATTTGTTAATATTTTAAGAGGTTTCATTATCACTCTGTCAATAAATTCTTTTATTATTTGTATTTGTCCTTCCAAATTAGTTGTATCAAATTCCTTGTGTTTTTCTTCTGTCAATTCAAACCAAATGGCTCCGTCTTCACGATATGGTTTTGTGCAGAATTCGTCTCTATCAATTTTGTCAAGCTGATTGTCTATTATCTCATAAACAGGTTTGCCCCAGCCTTGTTTGTCTTCAAATCCCAAGCAAATGAGTGGATTTTCACGTTCGTAATATATACCAATCCATGCCCAAGTAGTCTTGATTATTTCCATTGAATACTTTATTTCAAAAAAACAACCACTTATTCCATTACCACCTTGAATATTTTTGTTTGAATAGAATTGCAATTCAAATTCAGTTTCTGTTCTATTAACAAGTTTCTTCAACAATTCTGTAAAAGAATATAAAGAATACATTCCCTTTAAGTCCATTTTTTTAATGATTTTAATTATTCCACAAACACTTTTTAAATACCTCAGATATCCAGTCCACAAAGCTTTTTCATTGTCGCTTTCAGGAAGATTATTTGTCACATGGTCATATAACTCCTCCCAAGTTTTAACGGTAAAACCATTTTGTGTCATTTTGTAGTTTGTAATGTATCCAAGTCGCTCATTTGGTATATTGAAAGTGGAAGTGTATTGCTCAAAATGATGGTTTCCGTCGTAAATTTTACATTCTATTAGATATATTAATCCATTGTTTTCAATTAGAAAATCTGGTCTGCTGTCACCTTCTGATTTCTCTCTTTCAAAACTAGTTATATTCAAGAATTCAGTGTCCGGGAAAAAGAAGTTTAAAAATAACGATTGAAATGAATGTGATGATAAACACAAAGCCCAAGTGATGTCTGATAAATCATTCTCACTTCTCTTTCTACCTGATAATATGTCTAAAAAGCTTTCTATCATGTCGAGTTGTTGTCATTTATAATTGGCGGTAACTTGGTTATACCTATGACAAAATCATACTATTGCCTCTCGTTTCGGCCGTAAAGGTATGATTATTATCGTTCATTATTTCCTGTTTACGGGAATGCCATTTCCGTTTCTGCATAACTTCTCAAAATTAATAAAAAATTCATAGCATGCTTTTCTAAAAAAGATTATTGTCCGATGGAAATTTTTTTGCAGGGCTAAAGCCCAATGTTTACGGTATTTTACTAACACCAGGCTTAAGCCTGGTGTTAGTAATCGCAACTACTTGAAGGACTTTAGTCCGAATAAACGCAAAGTCTGTTTTGCTAAAAACATAATAGAGCATACTAAAAACCATTACTATTTTCCTTCATAACATGGTTGTTTTATAATTTTGAGCAGAAAAACGGAGAATCATATAAAATAATTAAAGGTGCTTTTGCCATTTTTTTTGTTCATTAACACTAAAAAACATAATTATTTCGGTAAATAACAAAATCATCTCAGTAAATAACACAAGCATTTTTGTAAAAGACACAACTATTTCTGTAAACAACACAAATACTTTTGTAAAAAACACAATTATTTCAGTAAATAACACAAACTATTTGGTAAAAAACACAAATCAAGGATCGGAAACGCATCAAAGAATTAGAAATGGGAGTGCGCATTCTAAAGCAAATATTGAAGGATGCAACGAATCGTTGACATAAAGGATACGTCATGCATTAAACGAATTTATTTACATAAAAACCGGACAAAAATGAGGACTGCAATGGAGAATAAACCCTGATGAACTGGCAAAAAGCTGCCGTACGGTGGTTTATGATTTATTGTAGCAAGGGAGCTTTAAAGATGTTCACTGGCAAAAGAAACAGAACGTAAGTTAAATGTAAAATTTTATTGAACAAAGTGGCGTTGCGAACTGTTTCTGCTAACGACTGCAAATAAAAAAGGTGTAACCGAAATTTTATATACTTTTACGTCCGATTATCAAATGACAAAAATAGCCAGAGCCACCGGAATAATTCTACTGCTGAGTATCTTTTTATCGGCTACCATAGGGCTATCGGTATGGCGTCATCTATGCTCGTGCAATAAAACCCAGTACTTTGCCGTGATGCCGGAGATTGTTGGTCATCATGCTCAATGCTGCTGCGAAACTACCGGCAGTATGATGACCAGGGAACCGGCTCCTGCCGCTTCCTCCTTGTCGTCGGGCGATTGCTGCAAAAACATCCGGCTTTATCTTAAAGCCAATTTCGTGGCTTTGCCTTTGGTTACTCTTGCCAAACAGCTAAACCCTGAGCTGGCAACCATGCTTTTTATGCCGGCGCTTACGCTTCAGCCCAAGCCGCAGGTAACGGTCCGCAACGTTTTTCTTGAATATTACCCGCCTCCGTTATATGGCAGCGTATTAATCCATTTCCTTCATCAGATTAAAATTCCTTCGCCGGTTACTAATGCTCTGGGCAGGGCATAAGCCTGTCCCGTATCTGCCTTTGGCAGGATTAACAGCATTATTAACAATCAAAAGAAGGAATTATGCAAATTAGAAATAAAATTTTAGTGCTCATCCTGATAATGACGATGAGCATGTATGGATATTCCCAGTCCATCTCGGGATTTGTTTACGAACAATCTCCTTCGGGGAAAAAACTGCCGCTTACGGGTGTAAATGTGTATTGGCAGGGAACGTCAAAAGGAACTTTTACCGACGAAAAGGGCAACTTTCAACTGTCGAAGATGGCATCGAAAAACAGCCAGTTGGTCATAAGTTTTTTAGGCTATAAGAAAGAACTGCTTAAAATTGGCGGAAACGATACGCATGTGGAAGTAGAATTGCACACCGACAATCAGCAACTGGGAACCGTGGAAATCAAAGAACGAAAGGACAACACGTCCATCTCTAAGATCAATCCTATAGCCACCCAATTGATTAATACCGGCGAACTGCAACGCGCCGCCTGCTGCAACCTTGCCGAAAGCTTTGAAACCAATGCTTCGGTAGATGTGTCGTATGGCGATGCCATTACCGGAGCCAGACAGATACAATTACTCGGCCTTTCGGGAATCTACAGCCAGATTATGACAGAGAATATTCCATTAATCCGTGGGATGGCTTCAACTTATGGTCTGAATTATATTCCCGGGCCCTGGATGGAAAGTATTCAGATAAGCAAAGGAACGGCTTCGGTGGTCAACGGCTACGAATCGGTTACCGGGCAAATCAATGTGGAATATAAAAAGCCCGAAAACAGCGAGAAACTGTATGTAAATCTTTTTGGCAACAGCAATGGGCGGATGGAAGCCAACATAAACAGTGCCGTAAAACTCAACGATAAGTTAAGCACCATCGTGATGCTTCACGGCGACGATTCCCGCCAAACCTTCGACCGTAATCACGATGGCTTTATGGACTTGCCCAAACTTACCACCTATAACTTTTTCAACCGTTGGGATTATATCAATCCCGGAAAATGGGTGTCTCGTTTCGGCATTAAATATCTGGATGAGGATCGCAATGGCGGACAGATGGATTTCCGCAAGAAAGATTTTACCAACGATACCACGGGTATAAGCGATAATACCAAAAAATATGGTTTTGGCGTGAAAACCAAACGCCTTGAAGTGTTCTGGAAAAACGGGTTCTTTTTGAAAAACCACCCCGATGCCAGCATAGGGATTATTCTGTCGGGCATAAACCATGAACAGAAGTCTTTTTACGGGCTAAACCCGTACAACAGCCACGAACGAAGCTTTTATGCCAACTTTCTTTTCCAGACCAACATTAAGAATAAGCATCATAAAATTGTTACCGGGCTTAGCTATCTGCTCGACGACTACCGCGAAAGCTTCCTCCAGACACAATTGCAGTATCTCTACCAGTTGAATCAGGACACCTCGGCACACAGCCTGTTTACCTTAGCCGATTATCGTAAGATAAACTATAACATGAATCGGACAGAGATTGTTCCTGGCGCTTTTGTGGAATACACATTCAACTATCACGATAAATTTACCATGATTGCCGGCTTGCGAAGCGACTATAACAGTTTGTACGAAAAACTACTCATCACTCCGCGGCTGCATCTCCGGTATAAGTTTAATGAATCGGTTTCACTCAGGGGTTCTGTTGGCAAAGGATACCGTACGGCTAATGTGTTTGCCGAAAATGGCTCCATTTTTGTCAGCCAGCGGGAGTTGGTTTTTGTGGACAAACTTAAACAGGAAGAAGCATGGAATTACGGATTGAATTTTACCTGGGATTTTAAACTCTTTGGCAACAAAGCCGATTTAAGTCTGGATGCTTATCGTACCGATTTCATAAATCAGGTGGTTGCGGATATGGATAGCTTACCTACCAAGGTTTTCTTTTATAACCTTGACGGAAAATCGTATGCCAACAGTCTTCAGGCACAACTGACCATGGAGCCTGTCAAACGGCTGACGCTTACGATGGCTTTCCGTCTCAACGATGTGAAAACTACCATCGACGGAAAACTTCGCGAGAAGCCTTTCGTTAATAAATACAAAGGATTGGTTACCGTTTCGTATGCTACCCGCTTCGAAAAATGGCGTTTCGACCTTACGGGTCAGTTTAATGGCAGTACAAGAATACCCGATACCCAAAAAATGCCGGTAAAGCTGCAACGTGCCGAAAATTCTCCGGCATATTTCAACCTGTTGGGGCAGATCAACCGGAGATTTAAATTCTTTGAAGTATATCTGGGTGGCGAAAATCTTACTAATTTTACCCAAAATGATCCGATTACCGAATATCAGTATCCCTACCACAGTCATTTTGATGCTTCCATGGTTTGGGGACCTATCGTTGAGTGGTCGCTTTATGCCGGAGTTAGAATTTCCATTAAATAATAATTAACAACAAACAATAACCTAATATCAAAACAATGAAAACAATGAAAACAATAAAAGTAATGATGGCAGTTCTCATGCTGATTGCTTTCTCTTTTACGGGAGCCACTAAAGCATCTGCCCAAAATAAAAAAACATCTGTAATAGAAATTAAAACCTCCGCTGTTTGCGGAACATGCAAGGAAAAGATTGAAGGCGGATTAGCCTATGAAAAAGGAGTAAAAAAGGCCGAACTCAATTTAGATACGAAAGTGGTTACGGTAGAATATGTTGAATCCAAAACCACTCCCGAAAAAATTCGTATAGCAATTTCCAAGCTTGGTTATGATGCCGATAGCATTCCTGCCGACAAGGTAGCATATTCCAAGCTATCGCCTTGCTGCAAAAAGGATGCACCAAAGCATTAAAATGTAAACAGGATTAGATTTTTAATTAGGGGCTGCCTGGATTTTAGGCAGCTTTTTTTATGCTTCTGTAGTTATCAGAATATTATTTACAAAACTGGAGATGTCGTAACTTTCGTTAAAAACCTTGTAAAGTTCTTTGATCAGATGAAAATTATTGACGGCTGGATTGGCACGGGCAATTTCATTAATAAAGATATTCGTTGCAATTTTACCTTCCAGCACCACTTTATCGGAAATATTTTCGTTAAAAAAGCCTTTTCCAATCAATAGCCCGAGGGTACGGTTACGGCTAAGATCGTTAAGAGCGGTCAAACCGAAATCGCCATATCCGCAATAGCAAAACAACGTTTTTTCCTTGCCTCCAAACTGAAGCAGCATCTTTCTCATTTCATTAAATGCCTTGGTTAGCACCAGGAAACGAAGATTAGGCGAATTAAAATGAGCATCCACAATACCTACAACAATAGCATAAATATTTTTCAGGATACTTAGCATTTCCACTCCACGTACATCGGTCGAGTAATCGAGATAAACAGGCGTATCGTCAAACAGTTCATCGAACATCGGGAAAAATTTTTCATTCGTCGATGCAATGGTAAATGCGGAAGGAATTTTATTGATCAGTTCCAGAGCAAACGTAGGCCCTTTCAGAGCACACACCGGATTTTGTAACTCCTGTTGAAGATTCTCGGCTATGGTTTGATGATTGTTGCCAAAGCCTTTTGCCAGGTTTACGATTACGGCTTCAGGATTTAGAAATGATTTTATCTTTAAAACATAATCAACTGTAACTACCGATGGTATGGCCAGAAAAACAACATCGGCGGATTGCAGAATGCTGTTTTCGACAGTAGCTTTTAAAGCTGTATGTAGTCGGAAATTGGGAAAATATTTTTTATTGATATGCTGATTATTGATGGAATCAACAACGTCGGCTTCGATGGAAAGAAGGCAAATGTCTAATTTTTTTTTAACCGAAAGGGTATTGCCAAGTGCCGTACCGATGGAACCAGCGCCGATAATTACAATTTTTCTAAAAGAATTATTCATTAATAAAATCTGAAATTAAGATTGCAAAATTAAACTAAAGTTGAAGATTTTTGAAATTTTCTTTCCAGTTGGAGATGTTATGCCATTTGTGCCAACCCTGACGCAAAGTTTGTAGTTCGATCTTTTCATAAAAATTCATGAAATATAAAATAATAGGGAAGGCTACAATCAATCCGGTTTTAATAATAAGCCGCCAGATAAGTTGCATATCGTTGGTGAAAAGGGATAATATATAAAGGATAACTCCGAGAAACAACATTTTTAGTAATTTATTAATTTCGTAAGGTATTTTATACACCTTTTGGGAACTTCTGTAAATGATTAGGAAAAATATTATTTGCGAAATTAATTTGGAAAGTGCAGCGCCGATATTATGCAGGAAAGGTATGAAAATGAAGTTTAATATAATATTTAATCCGGCAACTAATGCAACCGTTACAGCAATTATTTTTGTTTTCTTGGCAATATTCAAGCCAGTTACGGCTATGTCCTTAAACATGCTAAAAAGAATGGCATAGGCAATAAATGGAATAATTTGATAAGCATCCCAGTAGTCCGGTTTTTGTGCAAACAATTTGATGATTTCCTTGCCAAAGAGCATTATTCCCAACACAAAAAACATTAAACCAAAAGTAAGGTAGGTTAATAATTTTGAGTAAAACCGCTTATTATCCGGAGCATCCATCATTTTATAAATCATCGGTTGAATGGCAAACATTACCGAAGTGATAATAAAAACATTTAACGTGTTAGTGATTTTAAACCCCAACGAATAGATACCTACATTCTGTAAATCGCCAAGTATTTTCAACGAATAGCGATCGGTAACGTTAAAAATTACTCCCGAAATGGCTGACAAAATCAACGGATAACAGAAAATAAGCATTTCTTTTAACACCTTGCCCTCAAAATGGAAAGCCATATTTTTAAAGATGAAACGGGATAAAAACAAGAAATAGGCAATACTTCCGATAATCTGGGCGTGATATATCCCTTCCACTTTTTGATGATAATGAACGATAAAAAGAACGGTGAAAAACAGATTAACCGAAAGCTGAATAATATTTGCCGTGGTATAGAGTATGGCTTTTTCCTGAAGTCGCATCAATGTGGATGGCATTACCATGACCATTTGCATCAAAGAGGCTATGAGCATCATGTTGAGCAAATAGCGGTAGCTGTTCGTTTGAAAAAACCAAAAGGAAATCGTCTTCAGGAACGGGAAAATAGCTGCGAACGTTAGTAAAGCTATTCCGACTAAGATTGTTATGACTGTAAAAAACATTCCCTTTTGTCTTCCTGCCATGCCTTTGTCCCAGTACCAGCGAAAAAAACCCTGGTAAAGCGCCAACCCAAAGACGGCGATAATCACCTGTGCCGTAACTTCCATCATACCTAAAACTCCAAATTCGGCTACAGAAAAGTGCGACGTATAAATTGGGATCAATACAAATCCGGCAAGTTTGGTGGAAAGGTTTCCCAAACCATAAATGGCAGAATTCTTAAGGATAGATTTGAGATTGGATAACATTATAAGGGTTTGGATTTAGAGATAACAGATTTTATGCAAAAATATTGATTTAGGTTTTACCATTTCAATTTTTAGCTTATCTTTATGCTATAATCATGAAAATAGTTATACTAAAACGTAATAATACCTCGTTTTAATATTCTCGAATTGAAAACTAAATTCATCAATACCAACATAATGAAAATTCATATTTTCACGACCGAGTGTAATTATAATTATTCTCTTCTCAAACTGTTAGAAAAAAATATCAATATTGATGAGCATTTATTTGTATTTCGCAGGAAAAAATCAGGCAAATATGAGTATGGTCATTATCTTGACAGCAAAATTTTATTTATTGAAAACTTTTCAAAGCTAATTCGTGAGCTTTTACCAAAACTTAAACAATCTGAACAAATATTCTTTCATTATTTGCCTTACGGTCCATCTCTTTTTCTTTGGTATTTTACTCCAAAACTATTAAAAAAATCAACATGGATAATTTGGGGAGGCGATGTATATGTTTATCGAAATAAATGGAAGAGTTTAAAAGCATTCATTTATGAGATATTAAGAAGCAAAATAATAAAACAATTCCCCCGGATAGCTGCTTTTGTTAAAGGTGATTTTGAAATTGTTTGTCGTATTTATAAAACCAAGGCTGTATACCAACCCATTTTATACCCCATCCCGATAGATTTTCAGCTTTTATCATCTTTAAAAAAAGATTATAAATCTTCCGGAAAAAAAAGAATCTTGCTTGGTAATTCTGCCGATCCTTCAAATGCTCATTTGGAGATTATTAACGATCTTAGAGCACATAAAGATAAAGATTTCGAAATTATTTGTCCGCTTTCCTACAATGGGAGTCAGGAATATATTGAAAATGTTATAAAAATGGGACAAAACATTTTTGGAAACAGGTTTATTCCTCTACTGAGTTCTATTGCCCCCAATGATTATACAAATATTCTTTTGTCCATTGATGTTGCCATCATGAATCATAAACGCCAGCAGGGACTTGGTAATATTTTACCAGTTCTTTTCCTTGAAAAAAAGGTTTACCTCAGAAGTGATATTACATCATTTTTATTTTTTAAAAAATTAGGTTGTAAAGTTTATGATACACTTATGCTTAAAAATGATACCTTTGATACGTTATTTGAAGCAGACAGTATCGGTTTCAAAAATAATGCAATAATTATACAAAAACTTGTTTCAGAACAGAATTGCGCACAACTCTGGAAAAACCTAATTGAATAGAATCTTGATGGAGAAAATTAATGTTACCAAAACCCATCTACCCGACAGGGAGAAATATAAAATTTATATCGACCGGATTTTCGATTCCGGCTGGTTGACTAATAATGGCCAGCTTGTACAGGAGTTAGAAAAGAAATTATGCAATTATTTAGGTGTGGAGAATCTATTATTGGTTACTAATGGTACGATGGCTCTGCAAATTGCTTATAAAGCTCTTGGTATACAAAATGAAGCCATTACGACTCCTTTTTCTTTTGTAGCAACAACAAGCAGTTTGGTATGGGAAGGTATTAATCCCGTTTTTGCTGATATTGATAAATATACATTAAATATTAATCCTGACAAAATCCAAGAGAGAATTTCTAGGCGAACTTCAGCTATAGTTCCTGTTCATGTATTTGGCAATGCTTGTGAAATAGAAAAAATTCAGAAGATTGCCTCAGAAAATCATTTAAAAGTTATTTTTGATGCTGCGCATGCTTTTGGAGTAAAATATAAAAATCAAAGCATTTTAAATTATGGGGATGCTTCAATATTGAGTTTTCATAGTACAAAGGTCTTTCACACTATTGAAGGTGGTGCTATTGTTTTTAAAGATAAGACAATATATAATAAAGCCAAACTAATGATTAATTTTGGAATTCCTGACTATGATAAAATTTCAGAATTGGGTATTAACTGTAAAATGAATGAGTTCCAGGCAGCAATGGGACTTTGTGTATTAGAAGATATTAATAACATTTTGTTCAAACGAAAAGAGTTTTATGAGGTGTATAGAGAAGCTTTTAGCCACAAACCTCAACTTCAATTGCAAACATTAAATGAGATGGGTTCATATAATTATGCTTATTTTCCTATAGTTTTCGAATCAGAATCAAAACTAATGGAAATAAAGAATATTCTTAATGCTGCTGGTATTTATCCCCGTCGTTATTTTTATCCTTCTCTCGAGAATCTGGCATATCTAAAATCAAATCAAGTTACCCCAGTTTCTGATTCCGTATCGCTTCGAATTTTATGTCTTCCTCTTTATGAAGGACTTAATAATAATATTCAAGAAAAAATCATTAAAATCATCCGTACAAACATTTGAAATTATGACAACCTCATTTTTATCAGAGAAGGAATTGTTGGAAATAGGATTCCGTAAAATAGGTAATGATATTAAGATTAGTCGTAAAGCCAGTATTTATACACCAGAAACAATTGAAATAGGCAATCATGTCAGAATTGACGATTTTTGTATTCTGAGTGGAGAAATCAAAATGGCTTCGTATATTCATGTTTCAGCCTATACAGCGCTTTATGGCAAATTTGGCATTGAGCTTGACGACTTTGTAACAATATCGGGTAGAGTGCTTGTTTATAGCCAAACTGACGACTATAGCGGAGAGTTTATGACGAATCCTATGGTTGCCGGTGAATTTATTAATGTTAGCGGAGGGAAAGTAAATTTTCATAAGCATTCCATTGTAGGGGCTGGCAGTATTATTTTACCTTCAGTTACATTGCATGAGGGCGCCTGTATAGGAGCTATGAGTTTAGCAAATAAGGATATTCCCGAATGGACTACTTACGCGGGTATCCCTGCAAAAATGATTAAAAAAAGAAACCAGAAAATATTGGATCTGGAAAAAGAATTTAAAAGGAAATTATTATTCTATTAACTCAGAATACATATCTGTCAACCTTTTACCGCTATTTTCCCAATTATATTTATGTTCAATACAATTTAGGGCATTTCTGCTTAATTCTTCATAAAGTTGCTTATTTGTAAGTTTGATGATACAATCACTTAATTCTTTATAATTATCAGCTTCAAAAATCAATCCAGAAGATTCTTTTTTAACAAAATTGGATTGAGAAGTACAATTACTTACTATTACTGGTTTTCCAAGAGCCATGTATTGGAACATTTTATTTGCATATGTGGTGTCATGATGAATATTACGAAGAAAGGGACACAATCCAACTTTTGAAACATGAATATATTTAATTGCTTCAGAAACTGGAATCCACCCCGTTAATGTTATATTTTTAAGTGAACGATTTTTTATTTCCCATTCTAATTTATTCTGTTCCTTACTTTTACCAATAATTAAAAAATGAATATTGGAATCATTTCGAAGTATGTCGGCGGCATTTATTATTGTTTGAGTGCCTCGACGCAAACCTGTATCGCCAAAATATACAACAGTAAATTTGTTCTTTATAAGTGGCGAAAACATATCGTCGGTTTTGTATTTGCGAATTCTGTTTAATAGCACATAGTTTGGCAATACGGTTATTATCTTGGAATCAATGTGATAATTTGAAACGTAATAATCTTTTGCTTCTTCAGTTACCAAAATCAACCTGTCGACTTTGGGTGTATATTTAAGTTGGTATTGTTGCCATTTTTTAATTGAAATTAGATATTTTCCTGGGAAATCATTAATATGGCTATACATTTTCATGATTTCGGGTCTATTTTCATGGTAGTCTGCAACTAATTTAGTATTGTATCTTTTTGAAAATTTAAGAACTACTTTAATCAGGGGTAAATCGTGCAGATGAATAATATCAATTTTATATTTTTTAAATATTTTCAAAAGGATTCTACTCCAGAACCAAAAATAGAAAGGAAGTAATAAAGCTAAAGCACTTGATTTATATATTAATTTTGAAATAGGGAATCTAAATATAGTTAAATTCTGGCATTCTTCTATTTGAAATTTACTTTCTGATGTAGTGCAAGCCAAAAAGATAGTGTGTCCACGGGATATTAATATATTTATTTCATTTTCAACTCGTTCGTCTGGAGGAAAAGAATTTTCTAAAATCATTAAAATATTCATGTGTGGTAATTATTTTATTATTAATGGTTTAAATTATACATTAACTTAATAAGTTTAATTGCAAATGTGTACTAATAATCCTTTGTACTTTCAATGAATAAATGTATTTGTTTTATAGCCATAATCCTCAGAGAAATCTATATTTTGCGTCTTTATCCAAAATAAAAACATGAAAATTCAGCTATATTAAAGTATGGTAAAAATTATAGATATAATATAAACTATCGTATAAGTGTAATGGAACCTTCCATATGATGTTTCCTTTTTAGATCATCTTTATAAAAAATTATGTAGAAATATACTCCTGTTGAACAATCTTTTCCTTTGAATTTTCCATTCCAACTATCTGATAATGTATTTGCATGAAATATAGCTTGTCCCCAACGATTATAGATTGTCATCTCGAAATCATTAATATTATTTCCAATGACATAAAATAAATCATTAATGCCATCACCATTGGGAGTAAAAGCATTTGGCACCAAGATATTAAAAGGTAATGTACAGGCAGAAACAATGATGGTATCTGAAACTTCACAATTCCCATCAAAAACTTTTACCCAATATTGACCTGCATTATTAACTTGATAAGTTTGCTGCGTTGAACCATCTTGCCATAAATAAGTAAGATAACCTTCTCCAGGATCAAGATTTATTACTTCGCCAGGGCAAATTATGGTGTCGTTTCCAATGCTAATAGATGGTGGATCAAATAAAGTTACAGATATTGTATCACTTCCCATACAACCACCTTCTCCTGAAACTGTTACCCAATATATTCCTGAGTGGTCAACTGTATAATGAGGAGAATTGCTACCATCCTGCCATTCATAAGTTAAGAAATTTCCAGGTGATAACGTATAACTTTTATTATTACTACAAATAATAGTATCGTTGCCTAAATTTACGCCAATAATAGAATCATATTGTATAACTATTGTATCCCGACTCATGCAACCATTAGAATTTGTAACGCTTACCCAATAAGTTCCGGATTCAGCTACGCGATATGTGCTTTGGGAACTATTATCTTGCCATAAATAAGACACTGCATTTAAAGAATATGCATTTAGCGTTAATTCTGTGCCAGTGCATAAAGTAGTATCATTGCCTAAATTTACTTTTATATCAGAATATTGAATAATAATTGTATCCTGGTTCATGCAACCGTTAGAATTTGTAACGTTTACCCAATAAGTCCCTGGTTGGGTTACTATATATGTGCTTTGAGAACTGCCATCTTGCCATAAATAAGATAAATTGCCTGATGACGATGCATTTAAAGTTAATTCTGTACCGGAACACAGTATCGTATCTCTTCCAAGATTCACTAAGGGAAGTTGATTTATTACTATTTCGACAGAATCGGTAAACGTGGAATTGTTTTTTGTTGCAGTAACTACGTATTTACCCGATGAATTCAATGATGGATTTGGAATATACGGCGAAATGAGTGTAGACTGAAAATTGTTCGGTCCTGTCCATTCATAGGTTGCTCCTATGATTGTATCAGCAGATAAGAAAAGGGTATCTCCCATACAAATTGGGGCATTGGAATATGCGTTAAAATTTGTAAAAAAACTTTGTAGAAAAGCTGGAAGCCCATGAGTAGACAATCTACCACCTAAAGAACACCCATTTTCAATATAATTACAGTATGAAGATGAATCAGGATTGTTGATTACAGAGAGGTATGATTTACCGAAACGAGCGATATAAATTTTTTTATCACTTCCAACTTGTAATGCACCAAATCCGCCACCTGATGCAATAAGTTTCTTTGAAGATAATATTGCATTGCCATCCCCAGCATTAATATTATATTGAAACAGATATGCATCAGTGCCCGGACCGCATGCATATAATTTTGATTCATCTGGAGAAAATTCGATACCATATGCCCAAGGTATTTCATCTGTAAAATGTTTGGCTGAGGAATAAATGTGCCCCGAGTTGTTATCAAAATTTAACATCTCAATTGGACAGTTTGCAATATACTCATATAATGCACATGCAATAAAGGTTCCATAAGGTGAAACTTTTAAATAACCTGCCCTTTCATGGTTATCATTACCATAGTTAGATTCGTGAATTATCCCTGCATTTGACATTACTGGAGAAGTGTTTAACCCATTAGGGGTAAGTAAATAAGCATAGAATGTATTGTTTTGCCAACCATGAGAAATTATCCAGACATCATTACCATTTAAATGTTTTGTAGCTGCTATCTTTTCGGTAGAGTTAAAACTTGGTAAAAGGTTGACGTTTTTTAACGTAACTTCACCTAAACCTCCTGCCAAATCAATATTCACGATTGAATAGCATAAGCCATGTGTCCCCCCAGTAGCCATTTGGTCAACGGTAAAAATATAATAAATATTTTCATGTCCAGGTTGAGGAACAATAATAGCCGATTGAGTTGCTGATGAATTTCCATATAATCCAGTACCGTTTTGCATTATGTTATGATTTCTATTCCATATTGTTGTTCCTTCAGTATAAAATAAAAGGTTTCCATTTTTATCGCTTATTGTTGCAACGCCCTCAGCCGTTGATAATTGTCCGTCAAACAAAGGCGTTGGCGCTCCACTATTAAAATTTAGTCCAGCATATTCCCCGAAATACCACATATTTGCTTCTTTTTGAGAAAAAACAGGGATCACTGAAAAAATTATGAAAATAAGAGTAAATAATTTCTGCCTCATTTTAATCTATTTTAATTAATATTAAATATCAAAGCAAAATTAAAAATATTTTATATAATGATATTAATATTTTTGTTTCTTTTTGCATTCAGAATACTCGCATTTAATTCAAATCCTATTAAGAGTATAATGGCATTAAAATAAATCCAGAGCAAAACGATTAGTAATGTTCCTATGGAACCATATAGCGTATTGTATTTAGAAAAGTTACTGACGTAAAAATTAAATCCTAAAGAAGTTACCAACGAAAGAAAAGTGGCCAGCATAGAACCCGGTGAGAACAACCGGAATTTCGTTTTTTTTGCCGGAGCAAAATAATAAAGAAAAGATACCGAAAAAAATATCAAAGCTGTAATAACAAGCCATCGACCTATTTCTAAAAGAGAAATGGTAAAATTGTTTTGCAGAATACCATGCTTGACTAAAAAATGCAGGACTGCTGTCCCGGCAGTTATTAATGTGATGGCAATGATTACAATAAAAGAAATAAGGATGACCAGAAATAATGAAACAATCCGGCGCTTGAGCCAGGAACGGGTTTCAATTGTGTGGTAAGTCTTGTTAAATTCCCGAATAATGGTATCAACTCCGTTGGTAGAAAAATAAAAGGCTAAAATAAAACCAATCGATAGTAAACCTGCACGTTGCCTTTTAACAATATCTTCAAGGGTTGTTTGTGCTGCATCAAAGGCTTTATCTGGGAAAATATTTTTTAATAGTGTAAGTAAAGTATCTTGAAAATGAGCAATGGGAATATATGGTATGATGGTAAAAAAGAAGATAATGGCTGGAAAAATAGCAAGGAAGAAGGTGAAAGATAGGGAAGAGGCCCGCGAGGTAAGCGATCCTTTTTGAATTCCTTTAATAAAAAAAGCAGCTACATTATAAAGCGGTAGTCCATCAAAACCCGGAATAATTATTCTTTTCGAAAATTGGATGGGCATTTGAATGATACGACTATCCAATAATTGTTTCCAACCTGTTTTAAGCATTAGAAATCATTATTTTACAGCTTTTAAGCTCATGTCAAGGCTGCTAATGTGATGCGTGAGCGCCCCAACCGAGATATAATCTACGCCAGTCTCTGCATATTGACGGATATTGTCTATGGTGATTCCTCCAGAAGCCTCCGTTTCATACTTTCCGGCTATCATTGTTACTGCTTTTGCAAGATCCGATGTGTTAAAATTATCGAGCATAATACGATGAACGCCTCCAAGGGATAAAACCTTTCTGATTTCTTCAAAATTGCGTACTTCTATTTCAATTTTTAAATCTTTTCCTTTATTTACAAGATATTCACGGGTTGCATTGATGGCATTTTCTATTCCACCGGCAAAGTCAATATGATTGTCTTTTATCAAGATCATGTCGTAAAGTCCAAATCGATGATTTTCGCCTCCGCCAATTTTTACAGCATATTTTTCGAGCAGCCGCAGGTTGGGAGTTGTTTTACGAGTGTCTAAAACTTTAGTTTTTAATCCTTCAAGTTGTTGAACAATTTTATGTGTAAAGGTGGAAATGCCACTCATTCGTTGCATAAAATTTAGCACCAATCGTTCGGCTGAAAGAATAGATACCGATTTTCCTTCCACTTCAAATGCTATATTTCCTTTTTCGATTTTTGAACCATCCGGCAAATAAATTTTCATCGTTAATTCTTTATCAACTTGCTGAAAAACTTTTTTTGCCACATCAATTCCAGCAAGTATGCCGTTTTCTTTAATCAGCAATTGCGCTTTACCGCAGGTATTTAAGGGAATTGTTGCCAGGGAAGTGTGGTCACCATCGCCAATATCTTCTTTTAAAGCATTTTCAATGATTTGGTCAAGAGTCATTTTTAATTACGAATTATAAATTACAAATTTGGCTTTTTATGATTTTGTTTTTTGAATGAAAAAGAAAACGCTGGAAAATATTACTTCTTATACTTTTTTTATTCCTTTTCAAATTGCAAAAGTTGGATGAGGTATTGTTCGCCAACCTTTTTAATCAGGAAATAGGTTCTGAAATTTTGTTTTTGAGTAGTATATAAGCCGATAAAAAAATGACTTCCATCATTTGACGAGCCTTGATGATTTATTTTGAAACTTTTAGGAGGATTTTTGGAAAAGAAATCTTTCATCACCACTTCTGCTTGGGCCTTACTGAATGTGCCTTCGTTTTCAGGGGTATTAAGGTCGAGCGTATTATTGAAAAACTTGGCAAGTTCTTTGGCATTGCCATGTTGTATGGCTTCAATTATTTTATCATCAGTCTCGTCAATTAAATCATTGGAAAAAACAAAAAACGAAGAGAGGGTAAATAAAAAAACGCTTATTATTGTTAACTTTTTCATCCAAACATAAACTGTTTTAATAGTCTGAAAAACCCGCATGTGAGTTTTTATTCCTGTTTTTTTTAAACGGACATGCCCGCTTAGGGAAATATTAATTTAAAATTAAGATACAAAAATTAAACCACTTTAAAATTTAATGATTTTTACTCTCGCAAATTTACAATTTTTTTTGATGTTTCCGTTTTTATTATGCAATAAATAAATTATAAATGAAAATCAAACTTTTGCTTGTCGGAAAAACTGAAGAAGAATATCTCAGAAAAGGAATTTCTATTTATGAAGAAAGACTGAGACATTACATTGGATTTGAAATGATAACAATAGATGCATTAAAAAATACCAAAAGCCTTTCTTTTGAACTTCAGAAAGAAAAAGAAGCAATGCTGGTTGAAAAATATTTGATAAATACCGATTGTATTATTTTGCTCGATGAGAACGGAAAGCAATTTTCTTCGGTTGAATTTGCCGTCTTCCTTCAAAAACAGATGAATAACGCAGTAAAAAATCTCGTTTTCATCGTCGGAGGACCTTATGGCTTTTCAGAAAGCTTGCAAAAAAAAGCAAATTTTAAAATATCACTTTCCAGAATGACGTTTTCTCATCAGTTGGTTCGTCTTATCTTTGCAGAGCAACTTTACAGAGCTTTTACTATTATCAGAAACGAACCCTATCATCATGAATAGTTTGTGCGTTTTTTTGATTAATGATTGTGCATAGAAATGTATTTTACAAATAAATAAAGAAGCAATTTAACAATTTATAAAAATGATAGACTTGATTTTTGTAACAAATAATAAATTTAAACTTGAAGAAATACAAAGTATTATTGGTTTCAAATACAGAATAATGAGTTTAAAGGATATAAACTGTTATGATGAAATTCCTGAAACCCATATGACCATTGAAGAAAATGCTTCTGAAAAATCGCATTACATCTATAAAAAATATGAACTGGATTGTTTTGCTGATGATACCGGACTGGAAATAGATGCGTTGAATGGACGTCCCGGAGTATTTTCGGCAAGATATGCCGGAGAGGGTAAAGATTTTGATGATAATATGAATAAAGTTCTTTCCGAACTTCAAAATACGTCAAACCGTAAAGCCCGTTTTCGCACGGTTATTTCCCTGATACTCGATGGAAATGAATACCAATTTGAAGGGATTGTTAACGGTCAGATTCTTGCTCAGAAAGTTGGGAAAAAGGGATTCGGTTACGATCCCATTTTTCAACCCGATGGCTTTTCAAAAAGTTTTGCCCAGCTTACGATGAAGGAAAAAAACAAAATTAGCCATCGAGGAATGGCCATTCAAAAGATGATCGAATTTCTGAATATCTTGTAATAGAATTAATTCAATTTGGAAAAGTAATAATTACTGTGGTTTTTTTGTTTTATTATCCCAGTGTGGTCTAAACTAGTAAATGACCAATTTTTTGACCAGAAAAATATTATTGCCGCTGATTTTAACAATATACAATCCTTTATTCAGGTTGTGTAAATCAATTTTTTTTGCAACCAAGTTTGAGTCGGAATTTATTGCTGCTGTAATCAAAAGTTTTCCGGTAAGATCAACTATTTCACAATTCAAATGTTCGTAATAGTCGGGGGACTTTATAAAAATTTCATTTTTTGCAGGGTTGGGATAGAGTTCAAATTGTTTATTATTTGTTTTTTCAGCTATGCCAGTACATGATACAAAATAAATTTTCACCGAATCGCTGGTTTGGCAATCATGAATGTCGCTAACCAACACCTTTTCAAATTTTATTCCTCCGACATTTCCTGTTGAATCCACATGAATAACCGGTTGAGTCTGACCACCGGGTAACCATAAATATGAAATGGCATTGGGAGTTGTAGCATCCAAAGTTACCAATTGATAGTCGCAAACAATGGTATCGGGTGAAACTAAAATATTTACATTTGTCCGTGGATATTTCATTAGAAATAAAAAATCAGAAAAGATTCCCATACCGCAATTGTTTATTCCGGCAACACGAATTTCAGCTGAGCCGGAAAAATTCTGATTCCACGTAACATTGGCCACCGTGCTGTCCCCCTGAACACTTCCGGCTTCAGGCGGATAAATATCCCATAAATAAATGGTGGCATTGTCTGCCCCTGATGTAAAATAATTTGAATTTAATGTATTATAGCAAATCGAGATGTCTCCTTCGGGAGTCAAGGCTTTGTCGGGTACATCGATCATGGTGAGAATTAAATTGTCGCTTACCGTTAGATTACAACCCGACAATCCTGTGGTATGTAATGAAATAATGGCGCTGCCTATGATTTTGTCATAGTTGCCAGGGAAATAGTTCGTTGACAATGAATAAGGATTGGAAAAATACCCGTCGCCCGAAGAACTCCACCATAAGGAATTATAATGATTGGCCGTACCATTCAGAGAAGCAGTGGAATTTTGGCAAATAGTCTGGTCTGCACCGGCATCTGGTTCTGGCAAACGGCTTATGATGAGGTTTAGCGAATCGCTAATCTGAGAGCCGCAGGATGCTTGCGGGTAAGCTGTGATTATAAGTTTTATTGCTCCATTCAAGATGTCGGCATTTCCAGGATAATAAAAAGTAGCTATTGAATCGGGATTACTAAAGGTTCCATCTCCTGAGCTTGTCCAGTAGACTGAACTGAAATCTGTAGCAAAAGCTTGCGTATGATAAGCAGCATTTTCACAAATAAGTCCATCGGTTCCGGCTTCAACTATCGGAGAGCTTATCACGTGAAGAACCATTGTGTCGGTTAAAAAATCCTGGCATGGACTTATAGCATAGGCTTTCAATATAAGATTGACCGTCCTTTTGCTAATGTCATTTTGTCCGGGAATATATGTCGGGTTTAAGACGTAAGCATCAGTAAAGATTCCGTCGCCTGAGGTTGACCAAAGTACCGAACTTTGATGAATGGCTATCCCGTTTAAAACTAAAGAGTCGCTTTTACAGATTGTTTCATCCGATCCTGCATTTACAAATGGTACAGGAGATATGGATAAATCTATTGAATCGGAAGCAACTTCCTGGCATGGAATTATTGCATCAGCATTTAAAATTAAAGTTACCTCTCCATTAACTATGTCGTTTTGCCCGGGTGTATACATTGGATTAAAAACGGTATCGTTGTCAAATATTCCGTCGCCGGTCGAAGTCCAGTAAACACCTCTTTGGTTAATTGCGTTTCCTATTAATTGGCAAGATTGATTTTCGCAAATTACGGTATCATTTCCGGCAAACGCCCGGGGCTTTTTTATTATTGTCAGCAATACATTATCCTGGCTAAATCCATTACACGGAGGTATTGAATAAGCATTTAATGTTAATTCAACATTGCCATTTAAAATATCGTTATTGCTTGGAATATACCAGGAATTAAGAATGCCAGGATCACTGAAATTCCCATCTCCGGAAGTTGACCACAGTACTGAACTATTATAAAGGGCAGTTCCCGATAAAAGTGTTTGAAAACCTTCGCAAACAAGGCTGTCGGAGCCAGCATCAACTGCGGGTAATTTGGCAATTAAAATATCCATAGTATCCGAGACCGATTCCTGACATGGATTTATTGCTTCAGCAGTTAGAATCAGATGAACAAAGCCATTCGTTATATCGTTTGTTCCCGGTGAATAAACCGCATTTAAAATGGATAAGCTATCAAAAATACCATCGCCAGTGGTTGACCATAGAATACTTTGAGCAGAGTTAGTCGTTGCTGTTAACTGATAAGAATCGTTTTGACAAATAGTAACGTCGCTTCCGGCATTCGCCGTTGGTAAAGGAACAATGGTTAACAACAACGTATCAGACGAGGAACCCATACATGGTGGAATGGCTGTTGCTGTAAGAATAAGCTTGACATTACCCAATGTTTTATCGTTTATTCCAGGTGTATATACTGGATTAATAACCAAAAAACTGCTAAAAATGCCGTCGCCTGTGGTAGCCCAATTAAATGTTCCTTGTTGAGAGACGAAACCGTTGAGTTGGCAGTTCGCATTTGCACAAATGATCATGTCTTCGCCAGCATTCACCGTTGGCGGCGGAGCCATAAACACGTTTACACTGTCGGTGGATGTGCATCCGTAGGGATTGGTTACGGTGGCATAATAAGTTGTATCGTGTGTAGGACATGTCGTGATACTAAATGTTGTGTCGCCGGTACTCCATAAGCAGAAACCGCTTCCGGTAGCCGTGAGCGTAACACAGTCCCCTGCACAAATGGCTTGGTTGTTACCGGTTTCGGTCTGGCAGGAGCACATGCCGTCGGGTAAGGTAATGCCGGGAATGGCACACATTCGTTGCCTGAGCGAATCTTTAGCTGGTCCCCGGGGTGTCATTAAAAGGTAGTCAATTGCTATATCCGCGTCATTTTGGCTATGCGATGTTTCTGTTTTGGTTATCCAGATATTGGTTGTCTGTTCGGGAGGAATAACAATTTTTCCGTTCCAGTTCAGGTTGATTAAGGAATGCTTCGTTCCTATACCATTGTATGAAACTGAAGTACCGCCATCCACCTGAACCGACTGAATATCTACATCGGCGTCTACCAGCAGCGAGAGCGCATAAAAACTGAAGTTCGTTGGCAGATTCCCCTGAAAAGTTATTGTTAAAACATTACCATTCAGTTGAGAATTTATGGTTAGCGTGTCCTTGATGATCAAATATTCCAGAACTTCTTCTTCTGTTGCCATCCAAATGTTATCCAAACCGTTTTTCCCATAGGTGTTTTCAACATAATTCATTTGGGTTTTAAACTTATCGAAGGAAATTCCGTAATTGGAATTGGTAACAGAATGCGAAAAAGCAACGCCCCAGTGATGTGCTCCGTTAATGCTCAAAAATGCAATACCGTCTACAATATCGGAGATACTTTCATTTTCGGAAAATGCGCTACGTCCCATATCAAAATACCTATGGTTCCAATTTCCGGTAACATCAAAACTTGGATAGCCAAAAGAATATCCCAGACGGTAACTTACTAAGTATCCGTATTGAAAAGCATAAGGCGATCCGGCTGCATCTCCGTTGGGGTTTACAAAAACGCTCATATCCACTCCTCCCGGAGTAGCTTCCTGCGTTTTTAATTTTACAAAACTATGGTTGCGAGGTATAGAATAGTCATAATTCCCGGCATCAGAATTAATACCATGATTATAAATTCCCCAACCGTTCTGATACATTTCATTAAGCTCGGGCCAGGTTACGTTGATAAGGGCATAATTGCTGTTTGGATCGTGGCAGTCCAAGCCCCAGCCATTAAATGAGAAAAGAGCCGTACTCATCTTAAATTTGATGTCATTACCGCAACCATCGGTATAGCTAAGCCCCGGATAAGTGGTGCCATTAATAACGCCACCGTTTAATAATTGATAAGCATGAGTGTAAATGTCTTTAGCTCCGTCGTCAAGGTGCATACCATAGGCGAAGTCCTTGTTGTATTTCAATGGAGCCTTTTGAACCGAAAAGGTAGAAGGAACAGTAGAAAAGGTAATCGTTACGCTGTTCACTCCAACATTGCTTTGGGCAAATACAAATGTAGAAATAAAGAGTAAAAAAACCGACATCAGAATCCGGTACATTTTCATCAACGGCTATTTAGTTTATAAAAAAACAACATGAGATTATGTAGTTGGGAACATTTAAAATTGAATAGGTAAAATTACACACTTTATGAGATAGCGTCTTCCCTTTTTTGAATTTGACTCAAAAAATCATTTAACTCCTGGCCGGAACTAAATTGCTTAAAAAAATTGCTGTTTAATAATTCTTCTTTTTTCATAATAACTTTTTAGACTTACACACTTTGTGAAATACTCATGAATCCCTCCATTTCACGAGTGTATCGCTTCATCGCCCGGCTTTGATCACTTCATTGCACACCCCAATCCTCAAGCCTAAGCCTTACAATCAGCAATTGGTTAATCAACAATCGCCTATCCTTTAAATACTACCGGATACTTCGTACGCTATCTGGTTTAAAAACACTTATAATCTCGAACCCCCATGCTATATTTTAATACCCGAATTTAACCCTGTCCGGTAAATAAACAGTAAAACGATAACAAATATAATAATACTCCACTTAAAAGAAATCCGCCGAATGCCTCCCAATGACATCACTTCATCTTTTTCAATGCGATGGTAATTAAAAAGCATAGGAATGATCAGCAGCAATGGTGTAATGGTCTTCAGGGTAAAGGGAAGATAATGCTTGGGAAAAGTGATAAGGTATATTATACCAATGCCAGTAAGCCAGGGTAGAAATACCTGCGTAAGGATAAAAAACAACCTGTATTTGGGCATGATGAGTGTTGCCGAACCCGATGAAAACATGAATAGCTTTGTGGCATACCTTCCTAAGAATATCATTATAAAAAGAGCTACCAGAACGAAAAGAATTTCTTCCACATCGTACATATAACTCATAAACAACCATTCGGAGGTATAAATAAACTCGGTACGTGTTATAAAACCTACCAAATAGGAACCAAAAAACAGGTTTATTCCATTAATGGCACACCATAGGAAAAACAAACGATAAGGCGCTGTATGCGAATTTTCAAGAAAAAATAAACGCAGGGAAACTACGGCTAATAAAAATGAAATCAACGGCCCAGTACCAAAAATAATGATCATCGCTATACGGGTGTATAATGGTGAATATGTGTAAAGCGGGAACTTTAAAATGTTGTAATACCATACCGTTGGAATATTGAACGACTTCGCTATTATGATGGTTGAGAATTGATATATCGCATACATCAGCAAAAACGAAAGCAAAAAATAACCGGTAGATTGAAGAAAATTAAAAATAAATTTATTACGCAGATCAACAGTGGAAAGGATTTCCCGAAACGTGGCAAGGATAGTTTTTACCTTCTTTCTGAAACTATATTTACGGTCGCGTTTGATTAATTTTTTGATTGCTTTCGCATCCCTATCTTCTTTATGCTTAGGAAACAAGGTATGTATGGGATCTTTTTTGAGCCGGCTAAACCACTTCTTTCTATTTTGGCGTCGCTCATAGCGAAAACGTTGGCGTATTGCTTGTTCATCGCGACCAGGCCTTTTTCCTATTTTAAATAGTATAAATGGATTATGCAGGAATGCGCTTAGCCATTTCCAAAACATTTCACGATGCTCACGACGAACCTGTTTGAGAATCATCTTACGATCCCTGTCAACATGCCTACGACCGAAAGGATCGGAAATAAATGATATAAATTTTTTATACATCCTATGATTCCACTCTTTTCTTTGCACATGATGCATCCTTTTTAACTTGGCTCGCCTATGACGCCGTTCGTTCCGACGAATTTTTAATTCCTGTTTCCAAATCTGATAGCGCCTTTTTAAGCTTAGTCTTCTTTTCCTTGAATGTTCCATCGGCCTTTTATTTTTTCATTCCAAAGTTATAAAATTTTTCTTACTAAAAAATACATAATGTATTTTATTTTCAACAATCAATATCTTGTCATTTAAAATTGGCTTTACGGATGATCGATGTTGCTTTTATTTTTATTGAGCATATCAAAATTTAAAAATTATTCTGGAAATTACATTATACTGATTTATAACAATAAGTATTTAAGTTATCGCCAAAAGAAACATCTAAGTAATATTATATTTCAAAATATTACAATTCCTACCGTTATTAATTCGTATCTTTGCAAATTAGTATTTGCTATACAAGATAAAATGAAAGAATTAAGAATCGGGGGCATGTTAATACCTGTTCCTATCGTTCAGGGTGGTATGGGTGTTGGCGTAAGCCTGTCAGGACTTGCCGCTGCAGTTGCAAATGAAGGGGGAATCGGCGTAATTTCAAGCGCTGGTCTGGGACTTCTCTATGCCAAACTTTCTTCCGACTTCCTCGAAGCCAGCATTTTGGGTCTTAAAGAAGAAATGCGAAAAGTAAAAGAAAAAACAAAAGGGATCATCGGAGTGAACATCATGGTAGCCATGTCGAACTTCGAAGATATGGTAAAAACAGCCATCGCCGAAAAGGTTGACATCATCTTTTCGGGCGCCGGATTACCTCTTAACCTACCCAAATTTCAAACACCCGATAGCGTTACAAAACTTGCACCTATTGTGTCTTCAGGCAAAGCAGCTCGATTGATCTGTGAAAAATGGAAATTGGCATACAACTACCTGCCCGATGCTATCGTGGTAGAAGGCCCTAAAGCCGGTGGCCATCTCGGATTTAAAAAAGACCAGATCGATGATCCTAATTATGCTCTTGAAAAACTAATTCCTCAAGTTGTTAATGAAGTCAGGGTTTTTGAAGAAAAATACGATTGTAAAATTCCGGTAATTGCCGCGGGTGGAGTTTATACCGGCTCCGACATGTACGAAATGATGCAATGCGGCGCCAGCGGCGTACAATTAGGTACCCGTTTTGTTACGACCAACGAATGTGATGCCTCCCCGGGATTCAAACAGACCTATCTTGATGCCAGCGAAAATGAAATTGAAATTATTCAAAGTCCGGTAGGAATGCCTGGCAGAGCCATCTCAAACAGCTTCCTCGATAAGGTTCGTGCCGGATTAAAACAGCCCATTAAATGCCGTGTAAACTGCATTAAAACCTGCGATATCCATACGGCGCCCTATTGTATCATTCAGGCGTTGATGAGCGCTTACCGCGGAAAAATGAATAATGGATACGCCTTTGCTGGCAGCAATGCTTTCAGGGCTACTAAAATCAATTCCGTAAAAGAAGTCATGTCGGAAATCATGGCTGATTTTAAAGCTAAAATCAAAGAAAAGACTTCCAAAAAATAGTTGCTTGCTGATAAATTTCTATTAAATCCCAATATTTATGCCAATAGAAAATATTCTGGCGCGGGGATAATCATAGTAGTCTATTCCATCGTTAACTTCGGGATCTAATCCTTTGTATTTTGTAATGACAAACGCATTCTGCACGGTGGCGAACACATCCACGGCCAGTTTTTTATTCCCGATTTTATCAAAACGATAACCTAAACGAATATAATCCATTCGTAAAAAAGAAGCATTTTCCACAAAATAATCAGAGAAATATTGTGGATTATTAAACCCTGTTTCGTTTACCGACTTATTCAGATTCCGAAGGTAATGGTTATTATATAACATGCTGTATGCGTTATTAGAATTTACATTGTTATACACATAGTTGCCAATGTTTGCTCTTGCCGAAAAAGATAATTCCCATTTTTTATAGCCAAGTTTGGAAGCTATGCCTATGATCATATCCGGCCCGGACGATTTATCATGATAATAGTTATCCATATTTGCTGCTACATTTCCTCCTTCTCCGCTACGGTTAACGTATTCTTCTTCTAACGGCTTCCCGTCACTTCCGTATACTTGTTGCAACACGAAAAAGGAATTTAACGGATATCCCGGACTTTGTATCATAATACTATTTCCTGTTCCGCCGGCAATTGTTCCGTATGCCATTCCTATACATCCATTTACTGTGGGCGTTTTTATTTTATTTTTATTATATGCCCAGTTACCACTTACTTCCCATCTCCAGTTTTTTGAAGAAATGACTTGCGTGTTCAATACAAAATCCCAGCCCTTGTTATCTAATTTTCCATTATTTACCAATATAAAGTTACTCAGGTTGGAACCATTAGGAATCATCACCATAACAATCAGTCTGTCGCATGTTTGTGTATAGTAATTTAATGAACCCGTAATTTTATCTTTTAAAAATCCAAAATCAAGTCCGGCATTAAAAGAAGATATCTCTTCATGTTGCAAATTATATTTTTTATTATCAGAAGGTTGCCCGACACCCGTTTTTCCATAACTTATCCGGAATTTCAAATCAGAGATAAACGTAATTTTTCTCATAAACTGTTCCCTGTAAATATTCCAGGCAAAAGCCGCAGCAGGATTAAAAGCCCAGCGATAATTATTAGTATATTTTGAGTCACCATCGTATCGAAGAGACAAGTTTAACAGATACTTTTCTTTAAAATTATAAACGATTCTTCCGTATTTTGAAGTATAATAATTCTTGTTTGAATATCTGTAATTTTGAAAAACTTCTGCTGGTTGTGCAGTGTTTCTTATATAGTCCGATCCTTTATTTTCGATAATTTGGTAAGTATAACCCGTAATAAAATCAATTTCACTCTGTATAGATTTAAAATATTTAGAGTAGTTTAGATAAAAATCATACATATTATTTTTAGTTGTTAGATTATTCCTTTGGTAATACCCCCTTCCAATCCAGGAAGTCCAGGATGCTAATGAATCCACATCCTTCTTGATTTTTGATTTATAATAATCCGATCCATAATTAAAAACAAAATGCAAATCGGGAAAGAAATGCAGTTTATAGTCAGCCTTTACATTCGTAATTCTATTGGTTACATCGGAATTATAATTGGTTTGCTCCAACAATGCCACAGGATTTGCCGTTGCCATGATGTTAGAGCTCCCATTGACCAGCCATTCATAATATTCTCCATAATTATTATTGGTATGCACCGGTTGTGTAGGATCAAACATCGCCGCATCGCCAAATACATTTTCATCAACATAACGGTTTTTCTCTTTCGTAAGATTGTGGTTAAGGCTTATTTGTAAATGATGATCAAAAAATTCGGGCGAAAAAGCAAGTCCCAAGGTATTTCTTTTCAGGTTTGATGTCTTCACTATGCCATCCTGGTTTAAATTACCATAGGAAATTCGAAAAGGAGCATCTAAAACAGAAGTGCAAAGGCTTAGATGATGATCCTGTCCAAAAGAAGTACGGTAAATTTCTTTCTGCCAGTCGGTATTGGCATTTCCAAGCGAAGCAATGGCTTCGGGATTATGAGAAAGTTTTTCATTGATCAATTCCCGATATTCCACGGCCGAAAACACATCATATTTTTGAGGTAATACCGAAAGGGAACCCTGTACATTATAATTTAGCTTTAATTTTTTGCTACCTCTTTGAGTATGGATAAGAATAGCTCCGTTTACCGCTTTTTCGCCATAAATAGCCGTTGCCGAAGCATCCTTTAAAACGGTAATGCTCTCTATGTCGTTTGGATTCAAAAAAAGCTGGCTATTATCCATGGGAACATCGTCAATAATCACTAAAGGAGTCGAAGATGTATAAAAACTATGAATTCCCCGGTTACGGATAGTAAAGTCAGTGCCCGGCATCCCATTATTAGAGCTGATCATCAGTCCCGGAACTTTTCCCTGTATCAGTTCAAAAGGAGAAACAAGAAAGCCTTTATTGAAGTCTTCTTTTTTTACTGTGTAAATATCACCGGTAACTTCATCCTTATCCACCGTACCATATCCGATATTTACCTGTTGGGCTTTGTTTTTTTTGAGAGAATCCGGAACCTGACCATTTGCAGCTGATGTTTGTCCAAAAACTTGGTTAATGGTCATCATACTTATAATAATCAATCCAAAAAATTGAAAAATTTGTAAATTTTTGTTCACGTTATTGTTGTTTAAATTTATAATACGGTAAATTAATGATATTTTGCTAAACAAATAAGCAAATTGTAGCAGGAACAATAATTTATTGCAGCAAATTGTATCAAATATGCAAATATCAAATTTTTTTTTTTAAAATTATCATTGTAATCTACTATTATTGCATTGTTTTTAGAAAAAATTTGATAATAAATATAAATTCAGTAGGTTATACTCGTTCTTTGATTTTTTGATTCCAATTCACGATAGATTCGCAAAAAAAATCGTGAATAAAGGAAAGTTTGTTTTTGCTCAATTGGTATCATTGGTTAGTCGCTATGAATTTGATAAATGTGTTTTATGTTATCAGGGTGATTATAAAGTTCAGGAATTTAATTATTGGAGCCAATTTATTTCGATGATGTTTGATCAACTTACCCAAAGAGAAAGTATTCGAGATATTTTCACATGTCTGAAAGCACAGAATAAAAAGTTTTACCATCTTGGAATTAAGAAACTTGTTACCCTTTCAACATTAACAAGAGCTAATGAAAACAGGGGTTAGCATATATGTGCCGACTTTACTGTTTATCTAATTCATCTTGTTCGACCATTATATCAAGATGAAAACGATTTTGATCTGGATTTGCAAAATACCGTTTATGCTTTGGATTTATTTGATGTTGAAAAAGATGCTTTTTATATAATGGACAAAGGTTACGTTGATTTTGAAAGATTATTCAATATAGAAAAGAATGCAGTTTTTTTTATTACCCGAGCCAGGATTAACCTTAGTTTTGTGCGGGTCAACGCTTTAAAGATTAACAAATCAACCGGTTTACGATGCGACCAGATAATAAAACTTAAAGACAACAAAAGTTCGAAATTATATCCAAAGAAATTGAGAAGAGTGAAATTCTAAGACACAGAAAACAGAAAAAACTAGTATTCATTTCAAATAATTTTGAAATTGATACTTTGATGGTTGCATTACTTTATGAACATTGTTGGCAAATAGAATTATTTTTTTAATGGATAAAACAGCATTTACGAATAAAGATATTTTGGGGTACTTCTTCAAATACTGTAAAGACCCAAGTTTGGATTGCTATCAGCATTTATTTGTTGATAGCATACGCAAAAAAACAGTTCAAAACGCCATTAACTCTATACCAAATCTCACAAATTATAAGCGTATCTATATTTTATAAAACACCTTTAAATGAGCTTTTTACAAATTTTTTAAAGAATACCGAAATTAATGACCTTTATAAACAATTGGATTTATTCGATTTATAACGCAACACTAGTGGGTGAATAGTTACAATATTTTCTTTCTCGTTTTAAAAAAAAATATATCTTTGCAGCGGAGAGATGGCAGAGTGGTCGATTGCGGCGGTCTTGAAAACCGTTGAGGCTAATACCTCCGGGGGTTCGAATCCCTCTCTCTCCGCCAAATAAATAGAATATAATACGTATCCTTTCTTTTGTTATTTTTTTATTTTTAAAAATTTAGGAGAGATGCCAGAGTGGTCGATCGGGGCGGTCTCGAAAACCGTTGTTCTCTTTTGGGAACCGAGGGTTCGAATCCCTCTCTCTCCGCTGGAATTTTAATAAATTTCCTAATTTGTAGAAATCCACAAATTTAATTAAATTTTTCTTATTGGTACTTCTAAAATTATAAGAGTTCCGGAAATCTTATCGTTAGTTTTGTCTTTTATATTTTTTATTGTTAAGTTTACATTCATTTTATATTTCTTTTTCAAAAGTAAAATCCTTTCAACTGTAATCTTTGTCCCTAATGGATTATGTTCCATATTATTTAACTTTTGAATTTCTTTAGATTTTTCTATTCCAATGCCATTATCTTCAACTTCTATTTGAATACTATTTGCTTTTTCAACAATTCTAATATCAACCTTACCCATTTGATTTTGATTTAAAATACCGTGTTCAATGGAATTTTCTATGAATGGTTGTATCATCATGGGGGGAATTGCAATTAAAGATTTATTAATTTCATTATCAATTGATAAGCTATATTGAAATTTATCTTTAAATCTCAATTCCTGTAATTCTAAATATAATTGAATCGTTTCTATTTCTTTTTCAAGAGTAATAAAATCTTCTCTTGAATTGATTAATACTAACCTAATTAGCTTAGCAAAACTTGATAAATAGCTAGCCGCCTTAATTGAATTATTTTTAAAAATATAACTTTGTATTGATAATAAGGAATTAAAAATAAAATGAGGATTCATTTGTGAACGAAAAAGTTTTTGCTCAATATTTGCATTTTTTTGATTATTTTTAAGTTGTGACTGTTTATAAAATAGCAATATAATTACAGAAGTCAATATAAAGAAAATAGCTACAGAAGAATAAAAATATTGGCGCCTTTTATGAATAAGATTTTGTATTTCTTTTTCTTTAACTATTTTACTCATCAATTGATCTTTTTTTTCGATCTCATATTTTGCTTGTATTTCTGTAATTTTTCTATCCTTTTCCTCACGATTAATTTCATTATTTGACGACATTAATAATATATGATATTCCAATGCTTTTATATATTTTTTTTGTTTTATAAATAATTCATAGAGCTTTTTATAATTATATTGTATATAATCTTTTCTTTCTAAACTTTTGGCTATTAATAAGCCCATCTGAAAGTATTTAAGTGCGTTTTTATAATCATTCATCAAAAAATATGAGCTTCCAATATTAGTATAGGAACTTCCTGCCAGTAAATCGTATCTTGCCAATTTGCGTATTTTTAATGCTTTAATATTATATTGCAGCGAAAGATTATATTTTTTTTGCAATTGATATATATGTGATATTCTTGTATATATAATACTTTCATCATATTTATCATTTGTACTTTTAGAAAACATTAATGCTTGTTGATAAAGATCTATAGCTTTTATATAATCTCCAATGTTTAAAAAATAATCTCCATAATGAGTATATAAATTAATCTTTACTCTCATATTCTTACTTTTATCAATAATTTTTGAAGCTTTATATAGATAATAATGCATTTTAACAAAATCGTTTCGTTTTTGAAAAAAATAAGCTAAACCTAAATAAGATTCAATTATACGCCTAATAGATTTTGATGCAATTGCATTTTTTAATGATTTTTCAAAAATTGTCTTTGCTTTTTCATCATCATTTAAAATTATATATAAAAAACCAATATTATTCGAAATATATGATTGTGAATTGTGATCATTTTCCCTTTCCGAAATTTGTAATCCTTTAATATAACAAGAGTAAGCTTTTGAAAAATCCGCTTTTTTTACAAATATTTCGCCAAGACAATAATATGCATTACAAATATTACTATATTTACCGATTTTATTATTTTGCGAAATAGATTTCATATAATAATCTTCGCCCTTGGAATAATCCCCCATATAATCATATATTCTTCCAATATTCATGTATGATTTTGCAATACCATTGCTATATTTATATTTCTTTGATCCCATCAAGGCTTGTTGAGCATAATCAAGAGCTTTTGGCAAATTAGCATATATATAATATTCCGCCAAGCTATTTAGCAGATCAATTTTTTCATATCCATACGCTTTTCTAAGTTTATTACTAAGCGAATCAATATGTGTATTTTGTGAAAAGGAATAATTAATGGAACTTAAAAAGAAAAGTATTAAAAAAAATACTTTATTATTTATCAACCTATTAATCTTAAAACAATGCAATTTAATACTCAAGACAATGTTTGTTTATTATAATGTATATTATTAACACCCTATTTTGTAAAATTTAAAAATTCAAATATAGAAAATTTAAATGGCTAAAACCTCCTTTTTTAATTATTTTGATAGATTATTTCACAACTATCCCCTTAAATTAAACTGTGTGAACAATTACAAAAAATCTCATCAAATCTTTGCGCCTATACTCATCTTTTTTATCTTTGCACTATGATTGAAACAATAATTATAATAGATTTTGGATCACAATACACCCAACTGATCGCAAGAAGAGTCCGCGAATTAAATGTATACTGCGAAATATATTCATATCATTTAATGCCTGCTATAAGTCAGAATATAAAAGGATTAATTCTTTCAGGAAGTCCTTTTTCGGTTAAAGATGAAAATGCGCCTAAATTTGATTTTTCTCCGGTTGAGGGCAAAATTCCAATATTAGCTATTTGCTATGGAGCACAATTGCTTGCACAAATGAGAGATGGCGAAGTAATGCCTTCTAAAATAAGAGAATATGGAAGAGCAAATCTTTCATTTGTTAAAAATAGCAATAACTTGCTTAAGGGTATCTCTTTAAATAGTCAGGTTTGGATGTCGCATGGAGATACAATATTAAAAACTCCTGATGATTTTGAAATCATTGCTTCTACTTCCAATGTAAAAATTGCCGGATATAAAGTTGCAAACGAAGATACCTACGGAATTCAATTTCATCCCGAAGTATATCACACCGTGGAGGGAAATACCTTGTTAAATAATTTTATAGTTAATATTTGTCATTGCAAACAATCATGGACTCCAGAATCGTTTGTTGAAACTACAATTAAAGATTTACAAAAAAAAATAAAGAATGAAAAAGTAGTACTTGGGTTATCTGGAGGTGTTGATTCAACGGTTGCTGCAGTACTTTTACAAAAGGCTATTGACAATCAACTTTATTGTATTTTTATTGATAATGGCTTATTGCGTAAAAATGAGTTTATAAACGTACTTCAAGCATATAAATCAATGGGATTGAATGTAAAAGGCGTTGATGCAAAAAAAATATTTTTATCTGCTTTAAAAGGAATTACTGAGCCTGAAAAAAAACGAAAAGCAATCGGAAAAGCGTTTATTGAAATTTTTGAACATGAAGCTTTACAAATAGAAGATGTTAATTGGCTTGCTCAAGGTACTATTTATCCCGATATCATTGAATCTGCTTCTGTAAATGGACCATCTTCAACTATTAAATCACATCATAATGTTGGGGGATTGCCAGATATTATGAAACTAAGGATTATCGAACCACTAAATAGTTTGTTTAAAGATGAAGTAAGAAAGGTTGGAAAAACAATCGGTATTCCTTCCCAAATATTAAACCGACATCCATTTCCTGGACCTGGTTTAGGAATCAGAATATTAGGAGAAGTTACACCAGATAAGATTCGTATTTTACAAGAGGCTGATGATATTTACATACAAGAATTAATTCAACATGATTTATATGACAAAGTATGGCAGGCAGCAGTAATTCTTTTACCCGTTCAATCCGTAGGTGTTATGGGAGACGAACGCACATATGAGAATGTTGTTGCCTTGCGCGCAGTTAACTCTACAGATGGAATGACTGCCGATTGGTCTCAATTACCATATGAGTTTCTTTCAATGGTTTCCAATAAAATTATTAATAATGTTAAAGGAATTAACCGGGTTGTATACGACATAAGCTCTAAACCGCCCGCTACTATTGAATGGGAATAAGAAATCAAGAATATATTATATAATAACCAAAATCTATCATATTAAATATTATTAAATGAAAAAATTTTTCCTTTTTGGAATTTTATTGGTTTTGTCATCCCTAATTTGTTTTGCACAAGAAAAAAAAATAGCTGTAAAACATTCTGAAATTATTGAAAAAATTGACGGGAAAGATTATTATATTCATTTCGCAAAAGAAGGTCAAACCATTAAAAGTATAGCTAAAGCTTATGGCATTACGCCTGAAAATCTTATTCTGGCTAATCCAGAAATAAAAACAGAAATACATACCAACCAAATTATAAAAATACCAGTTGAAAATTCAATTTTACCTAATCAACAATCAAATGTAAAACAGGTTGAAACCAATGATAATAGCTTTGAACTTGATCAAAAAACTGATGATTATATATTTCATGTTGTAAAAGAAAAAGAAACTATATTTAGTATTGAAAAAAAATATAATATTTCGGAGGATGACTTGATTAAATCAAATCCAGAATTAAAAGATGGGCTAAAGTTTCAATCCACTATAAAAATCCCTCTGCATCAAACAAAGACAGCAGAAAAAACTTTACAAGTTAATCAATCCGCCTCTGCTTCCCCAAAATTGGAAGTACAAGAAACACAAAAAAATAACCAAAATTTAATAGAATACCATGTAGCATCCAAAGAAACACTATATGGAATTTCTAAAAAATTTGGAATTCCAATATCCGAGTTGATACGTATTAATCCAGAATTAAAAGATGGGCTAAAAAAAGATCAAATTATTAAAATCCCTGATAACTCGGGGAAAAATCTTGATACAATAGAGCATAAAAAGGAAATTAAGCATGCTGTTTCAGATACTTTTCCTGAAAAAAATATCGTAAAAGAAAAAAAAATAACTAATAATGCCAACGTCATAGTTACTGAAGATTCCCAACCCTCAGATTGTTCAACTGCACCTAAAAGCAATATTTATCGGGTAGCACTACTTTTGCCTTTGTATTTAAAGGAATCAGATAGCATTATAACAGATGATATTACCAAAATAAAGCCTGCTACAGCCTATAAATCAATGAGATTTCTTCAATTTTATGAAGGAGCACTTATTGCCGTGGATTCACTAAAAAAAATGGGATTAAATGTAAATTTTTATGTTTATGATGTTGATGAAGATACTTTAAAAACAGGTCTGTTATTGCGAAAACAAGAAATGCAAAAAATGAATTTAATCATTGGACCATTTTATAGTCGCAATTTTAAAAAGGTATCCATTTTTGCAAAAAAATATAACATTCCTATTGTCAATCCACTTTCTACAAGAGAAGAAATACTTGAGAATAATCCTCATGTATTTAAATTTCAGCCATCAAATAAGGCCGGCTTTAATGAAACTGTTAATTTCCTTAAAAAAAATTATATAAAGCGTAATATTTTAGTAATTCGTTATCCACGTACAAACGAAACCTCGTCTTACTTTAATGCGCTTAAGTCAGAAATGATTAGTCAGGAAACAGGTAAAAGTTTGAATTTTAAAGAAGTAAATAATATTGACGAGATTATTAAAAACCTTCAATCAGAACCTGAAAATATTATTTTGGCATTATCTGAAAATAAAGCATTCGTTTTGAATTTATTAACTAAATTAAATAAAAAAAGAAACGATTGTAAAATTACCATTTTCGGTATGCCAGCTTGGAATGAATTAGATATGGATCCTTTATATACACAAAATCTCAATTTGCACTTATTTATGCCTTCATTCGTTGATTATCATAACAATAATACGAAAAAATTCATTAAAACCTTCCGTGAATTATATAAAACAGAACCGGAAGAGAGTAAATATGCGTTTATTGGATTTGATGTTACTTATTATTTTTTAAATGCGTTGTTACAATATGGCAATGAATTTATGTATTGTTTACAAAACACAAAAATGGATCCATTATCTTCCAAATTACAGTTTAAAAAGACTTTAAATGGTGGCTATGAAAATCAATCGGTTTTTATCGTCCGTTACAAAGATTTTAAAATGGAAAATGTTACAGATAAAATTGATGATAAATAGCAGTACTATTGAATTGCTTTTCGGATTTTATTTCTGGAAGTAATTATCTTTAGCACCTTTGCTATGATAAAAATGACCGAAAAACAAAATATTATGGATGCCCCCGATGGTATATTATATAAATAAGAAAAAATCAAGCCAGTAAAAGAACCTACAAATCCTATGATTACAGAAAAAAACATAATAGTTTTAAAACGTTTTGAAAATAGATTGGCTGTAGTTTGAGGAATTGTTAAAAATGATAGCACTAATATTATTCCGACAACTCTAATATTCAATACTATACATAAGGAAACGAGAATCAATAGCATATAGTTTATTGGTTTAACAGGTGCGTTATGGGTCATCGCATACTCTTCATCAAATGATATAAAAAGAATTAGCTTAAATAAAATCGAAAAGAACAAAACAATAAATAAAGATAAGATCATCATCAATAAAATCTCGAAACGAGTTACAGTCAAGATATTTCCAAACAAGAAAGACATTAAATTGGGGGCATAACCGGGAGTAATAAAAATAAAAATAATTCCAATAGCCATACCAAATGACCAAATAATTCCAACGGCAGAATCTTCTCTCACATCCCTGCTTTTTGAAATGAATTCTATACCTAAAGCCGATAAAATTCCAAATATTACAGCACCAATTATTGGATTTAATCCTAAATAATAGCCTATTCCAATTCCTCCAAATGAAGCGTGAGTAATACCATCACTAATAAAAACTTTTCGCTTGGAAACAATATATGTACCCACAATTCCACATGAAATGCTGGCAAATAGTGCTGCCAAAATTGCATTTATAAAAAAATCATAACGAAACTGCATTAATATATTCATTCTTCTTGGTGATTATGCGTTTTTAATACAGTATGTGGTACATCACCATGAGTAATTATTTGAATGGGGCAATTATACGCTGCAAGTTGTTGCTCCGTAATAATGTTTGAATTATGATAATGTAGAAATGTATTTACACAGGCAATTGTTTTTACATAATAAGATATAGTACCAACATCATGAGTTATTAAAAGTATTGCCATTTTCTTATTTAATTCAGCCAAAGTCTCGTACAAATCGTTTTCAAATTTATTATCAACAAATGTATTTGGCTCATCTAAAATCAGAAGTCTTGGTGAAGAAATAAGTGACCGGCAAAGTAAAACTCTTTGCATTTGCCCACCCGAAAGCTCGCCAATTGGCTTTTTACGCAAACTGTATACGCCCATCTTTTCAAGGAGATCGTCCACTATTAATTTATATGTACTTGGAAAATGATATCGTTTTATTCCCGCTGACATTAAACCCGAAATAACAACTTCAGAAACTGAAATTGGGAACTTTTTATCAATTTGATTTATTTGAGGTAAATAGCCTATTAAAGTTTTGCCGGGTTCATTAGGAGCATATTCAATACTTCCTTTCATGGGTTTAAGTATCCCAAGAATAATTTTTACTAAAGTAGTTTTTCCACCTCCATTTGGTCCAATAACACCAATAAAATCATTCTCATTTATCGTCAGATTTACATTTCTTAAAATGATTTCATCATTATAACCAGCAGAGATAGAATTAAGAATAACCAAATGGCTCATATACTAAGTACTCTAATAAAATATTAATTAAAACTTTTAATTAATGATTTGGTAATAGCATCCATATTTTTAAACCAATCGGGAGACAGCGCATTAATTTCAACAATTTTTGCATTAATCTCTTCGGCAAAAGATTTTGCCATGTTTATGTCAAATTCTTTTTGAATAAAAATAGTATGAATATTTTCTTTTTTAGCAATATCAACTAATTTAGTTAAATTTTGAGTTGTGGGTTCTTTGCCTTCGACTTCCATAGATACCTGGGACAATCCATAATCGCGTGCAAAATAAGCTAAAGCAGGATGATAAATTATGAATTTTTTATTTTTATACGGCAACAATGAATTCTGAATACTTGCATCTATGCTGTCAATATTAACGATTAATCTTTGGTAATTTTTATTAAAAGTAGATACATACTGAGGATACGTCAAAGAAACACCATCCAAAACATTCTTAGCTATTAATTTGGCCATTTTGGGAGAAAGCCAAATATGTGGATCAACGCCATTGCTATCAAATTTTCCATCATGTAAATGGTCTTTATTACTAATTAATGGCATTCCCTTAGAAATATCAATCATTTTAATTTCAGTATTTTGTGCCAATAATTTATCAGTCAATGTTTTTTCAAATCCGAAATTGCCAGTTGTTATATACATACTAGATTTACTAATATCCACCAAATCGCGAGGAGTTGGATCAAAATTTTCGGCACTTGAACCTGGAGGAACCAATACTGAAATATGAAAATTATTTCCTGCAATTTTTTCAGCAAAGAATTTTAATGGCAAAATACTAACAGTTATCTGATTAGTATTTTCCTGTCGTTTTGAGTTATGACATCCAAATAGACAAGGTATAAGAAAAATAAGAAAAAATATTCTAATGATTAATTTTTTCATGTGTTATTATTTTTTAATTCACTGGTCATTTGGAATATCCATAAAATATCATTCTCGGTTGGTATAAGCATAGCCCTTCTGGATATTTCATCTATTCATAATTTGTTTTTTAATTATCAGATGAAACTCGTCCTGAAAATCAGGATAGTTTCATTTACCTTTTCTTTTATACGTTAAAAACGAATATGATAAATGACCATTTAAATCTATTAATTCTTCCTCTTTTTCTATCAATTGCCAATCAGTGTCAGAAATCTCAGGGAAAAAAGTATCGGCTTCAAACGATGCTTGTATTTTTGTAATATATAATTTGTCGGCATAAGGGAAAAATTGCCTATAAACAGACCCTCCGCCCATAATAAAAGTTTCCTCATCATTATTAATTTTTGCCAAAGCATCTTCAATAGAATATGCCATAAAACACCCATCAAAAATTTCGTTGGGGTTATCTGTAATTACAATATTTTTCCGATTTGGTAAGGGTTTTTTTGGCAATGAAAAATACGTATTTTTTCCCATTAACACTGTATGTCCAGATGTTATTTTTTTAAAATGCTGTAAATCATTACTAATATGCCAAAGGAGTTGATTGTCTTTACCTATTGCATAGTTTTCAGCAATCGCCACTATAATAGAAATCATATTTTTATGTAATTATTTATTTTGAAATTTTTCCTTTAATATGGGGATGAAACTGATAGTTTTCTAATAAGAAATCTTCGTACCTAAAATCAAAAATAGAAGTAGCCGCCGGATTGACTTTCATTACCGGAGATGGAAAAGGTGTCCTGGTAAGTTGCAATTTTACCTGTTCTGTATGATTCAAATATATATGAGCATCTCCAAGTGTATGAACAAATTCGCCCGGCTGTAAACCGGTAACCTGTGCTATCATCATGGTAAGCAAGGCATAAGATGCAATATTAAAGGGAACCCCTAAAAATATATCACAACTTCTCTGGTAAAGCTGGCAGGATAGTTTTCCGTTGGCGACATAAAACTGAAACATCACATGGCAAGGGGGTAATGCCATTTTCTCTAAATCGCCAACATTCCAGGCGCTTACAATATGCCTTCTGGAATCTGGATTATCTTTTATTGATTTTACCACCTTCGAAATCTGATCAATTACTTTTCCATCTGCCGAATGCCACGATCGCCACTGGTATCCATAAATTGGCCCAAGTTCCCCATCCGGTGCCGCCCATTCATCCCAAATACTAACCTTATTATCATGCAGATATTTAATATTAGTCTCACCTTTTAAAAACCAAAGTAATTCGTAGATAATGGATCGCAAATGCAGTTTTTTAGTAGTAAGCAAAGGAAATCCCTGTTGCAGGTTAAATCGCATCTGATAGCCAAAAACACTAATGGTACCCGTGCCGGTGCGATCATTTTTATGCACACCATTTTCCATCACATAACTTAATAAGTCGAGGTATTGTTTCATTTTTTCAAAGTAAGCCGTACCCGTTTAAAAATTTTAAGCAAAAAATTATTCTTAACTGTCTGATATTAAATATACTATCTTATCAGATTAGTGTTCAGCCCGTTCCATCGTTTTGGGATCGTGCTTATGCTTGAAGAAGACAGCAAACAGCAACGCAACCACTAAAGAATATACGGCAAAAGTAAGCCATATACCGTGCCACTGCAAGCCCTCTGCAGTTTTAAAATATTTATCTATCACAATTCCACTGATCCGACTGCCCAAAAAAGCACCAAAACCATTGGTCATCATCATAAATAATCCTTGTGAACTGGCTCGAATGCTAGGGGCGCTTTGTGTTTCCACAAACATTGATCCTGAGATATTGAAAAAATCGAATGCCATTCCATAAATTATACAAGATAATACAATCATCCAGAGTCCTTCAGCAGGATTTCCGTAAGCAAACAATCCAAACCGCAAAACCCATGCTATCATACTGAACAACATTACTTTTTTGATACCAAATCTGCGTAGGAAAAAGGGAATGGTAAGGATAAAAAGGGTTTCCGAAATTTGAGAAATAGACATGATGATAGCCGGAAATTTCACGGCAATCAAATCTTTATAAGCTGGAATTTTTGCAAAATCGTGCAGAAAAGTATCGCCATAAGCATTGGTTAACTGAAGCGAAGCTCCTAGCAACATAGCAAAAATGAAAAACATTGCCATTTTCGTATTTTTAAAAAGTGAAAAGGCATTTAATCCCAAAGCACTTACCAAAGATTTTTTGTTTTCTTTACTTAATGGTGGACATTTAGGCATTGTAAAAGCGTAAATACCAAGGAGTAATGATGCTATTGAAGCAACATAGAATTGTGCAGCTTTGGTTTCAAAACCGGAAAGACTGATTACCCAGAGTGCAACAATAAAACCAACGGTACCCCAAACACGAACAGGTGGATATTCGGTAATAATATTCATATTCTTGTTTTTCATTGCAGTGTAAGCTACTGTAATGGAAAGGGAAATAGTAGGCATATAAAAAATCATGTTTACAAGCATAACCCAAAACATGGTCGATGGATTCTTAATTGCTGGGATGGAAAAGAGAATGAATGCAGCTATGATATGGAAAATGCCATAGAGCTTTTCGGCGTTTATCCAACGGTCGGCCAAAATACCGGCAACAGCTGGCATAAAAAGGGAAGCAATTCCCATGGTTGAAAAAATTGCACCAAATTCTGTACCTGACCATTGTTTTGTTTGAAACCAATAAGCCCCAATGGTTAAAAGCCAGGAACCCCAGATAAAAAATTGTAAAAAATTCATTATAATCAAACGGAACTTTAAACTCATAGCTGATTCAAATTAAGTTAACGGTAAATATGTGTGTAATAACAATTTTCACTTGCGTTTATTAATCTCATCTCTGAGGATGGAAGCTTTTTCGTACTCTTCGTTTTCGATAGCTTTTTGCAAAAGTTCCCGTAATTCATCCATGGTATAATCAGAATATTCACCAGATTCTGTTTCGGTTTCTTTTATTTTATCGGATGTTTCTTCATCTAAAACAATACCAGCTTCTGCAAGAATGTTTTCATAGGTATAAATGGGGCAATTAAAACGAAGAGCAAGAGCTACCGCATCGGAGGTACGTGAATCAATTTCGGTAATCCGTTGTCCATCAAAGCACACTAAACGAGAAAAAAAGACACCCTCGTGAAAACGATTGATAATTACCTCCGTAATAATAATATGGAATGTATCGGCGAAATTTTTAAAAAGATCGTGGGTTAATGGCCGGCTGGGTTTCATTTTTTCCAATTCAATGGCGATGGCTTGGGCTTCAAAACCACCTATAATAATAGGTAAGCGACGATTTCCTTCCGTTTCGCCTAAAATTAATGCATATGCCCCTTGTTGTGATTGGCTATATGACATCCCTATTATTTCAAGCTTAATTTTATTCATCGCTTAGCTGAAATCCTATTAAACATTATTCCTGCCAAATTTACAATTTTTTTAATTCGCAAAAACAAAATTCAGTATAATGTAAATTAAAAAAAAAGCTGTTGCCAAATTCGACAACAGCTTTTTACTCATTAAAAAATTGTTTATTTATTTAGAATGATTTTTTTACTAATAATATTTTTATTAGTTTGAATAGAAAGGATATATATTCCATTTTCAAGATCACTCAAATTAACATTATTAAGATTATAACCGTTATTCAGGTTTGCAATTTGTTCAAAAATCATTCTTCCCGTCAAATCCATTAGAACCAACTTTGCATTTTGAGATTTATTGGCAAATATTTTAACAAATACATTACCGGAAGTCGGACTTGGATAAATTGTAATGCCGGATGCTTGAATTGGTTTATCAATACCAACAGGACGAACTGTAGTAAATGACCATACATCACTCCAATCTGTTGAATCAGTTTCACTTCTAAATGCTTTAACTTTCCAGTAATACATATGCAAGTGTTCAAGTGCTTCTGGCAATAAATATTGATCGGTTGACGATACAGTTATTTCTCTAACATTTCTTGTAAAATCAATAGTATCACTTATTAATAATTTATAACTTGTAGCGCCTTCTACAGGATTCCATGTGAATGTTGGGTTTACAGAAATACTTGTATCTTGATTAGCAGGAGTTAATAATGCAACTTCATTTTCAGTTTTAAACGACCATGAATCACTCCAAAGAGTAGTATCCGGACTTGTTAAATCCGCACGTGATTTAAATGCTCGTACTCGCCAATAATATAATTTAGAATGATCCAAAGCATTCGGAAGATCATATTGAGAAACATCTCCTAAATTTAAATCTATAATTGTTCTATAAAAATTAACAGTATCGCTAAGTTGAATCTGATATCCTTTCGAAGTATTAATCTTTTTCCATGCTAATGACGGATTAACCACAATAGTTGTATCCTGATTTGCTGGCGAACTTAAAGTAACTTTGCTCTTAATTGTAAAAGCCCTTGTCTCTGACCATAAAGCGGTATCTTTTGTATGCATCGCCAATACTCTCCAATAATATTTAGTCCCAAACATAAGAGTATCACCCGTAGCTTTCCAACTATTAGTAGTATCTAACCCTTCTTGAATAATATTGGTAAAATTAGAATTTAAACTTATTTGATATTTATAAGTCATCAAAGTATCGCCTAATTTTTTCCAACTTATTTGAATATCCGGCATTTGATCTGTTGCATTATTTGCTGGGCTTGAAAGTGTTGTTTTTGCTGCAACCTTGAAATTACGTACCTCAGACCAAACTGATGTATCATTCTCATTCTTAGCACGTAATTGCCAATAATACCTCTTACCAAAATAAAGCGTTTTTACTTTAAAATTAGATAAACTACCATCAAGCTCAACAGCATAATTTAATGGGCTGGTAAAAGTACTGGTCGTGTCCATCTGAAGATCAATACTAGTTAATCCTGTTTGTGCCACCCATACTAAATTTACATCAGCATTTTGGTCATTTGAAGGATTACTTTTCATTTTTATTGATGCAATCGTATTAAACGACCACCTTTCAGACCAAGCTGAAGTATCAGGTATTGTTGGATCAATCGAACGAACTTTCCAGTAGTAAACCTGATTAAAAAATAAATTATTGGTTTGGTAGCTGGAATAATTTGTATTAATTATTGTAGTATTTTGAAATGTTGAATCAGAATCAAACAAGAGCTGATATTTCATTCCAACACCTCCAGCAACGCTATTCCAATCAAGTATAACATTAGTTACCTGGTCTATCGAATTATTTTCAGGTGTTAGCAAGGTAGGAACATAATTTTTTGTTTGCGCAAAAAGGCAAAAAGTTGTGAATGCAAACAAAATTGTGATATATATCTTTTTCATATTGTATGATTTAAATTATTTATTCAATGTCTCTTTTGTATGATTAGTTATTGTAAATTAATGATTTTTAAATTATTTGATTACAATAAATTTCGAAGAAATCGTATTTTCATTCGTAATTAACTGCATTACGTAGCTTCCTGTCTTAAGGCTTTTGCAATCAATCATTATTTTATGTACGCCTACTGACTGCATGTTTAATTTAATTGAATTCACTAATTTCCCATTCAAATCAAAAACATTAATTTGTACCGGTGTTGAGTTATTCAATTTAAATGAAAGATTAGCATAATCGGAAGCTGGATTTGGGTTAATATTTAAATGATTTGTTGCAGAAACATTTTCTAGATTCTCAGGATCATTAATTCCAACAAAACTATTACTTTTAAATAAGCCATTGCCATAAGTAGCTGCATAAATAACTCCAAGGTTACTAACCCCTGGATAAACAACTAAATTACCACCATTAGTTGTATCAACAACTGCAGGGCGATTTATTGTTTGCTGTTTAAGCATCATTACTGGGATGTTATCTAATCCATTATATTGAGGAGTCCAAGAATTATCCGATAAGTTCCAAATACCATATTCAGTTCCTACAATTATAGCAGATGTTTCATTATCCATTAGGGAAGAATAAACCGGAATTTGAGGTAAGTCATTTTGAATTGAAGTAAACGTTGGATACTCACTATAGATGGCATCCATTGACTCATAAACATAGTCGGTAGCACCATAAGCATTTAAAGTTAAGATAACATGATTATCATTATTGGGATCAACAGCAATTGATGTAATGGTGCGATTTGAATATTTTGCTGAATCTATCTGAGTGGTAGCTACAATACAAGTTGGATTTGTAATATCAGCAGTGGCAGCATCATTAGCTAATGCAAGATTTGAAATCCGATATAATTTTCCGTCTTTTGTTCCTACAAATAAATGATTAGCATCTTTTGAATATGCCAAACTGGTAGGAGTGCCAGAAATTTGCGCAATTTTAAACCATGTTGGTTCTTTAGTGAAATTCAAAACTTCTTTAGTCATCCAAACCGCATCTTTGACGCCTATAAAAAATCTGTTAGATACAACATCCTGTATTCTTACAGAATCTGCAGAATCTATAGCAACTGGAGTAACATAATAAAAAGGATAAGCCTGGTTGTTACTTTTTGCTACAATAGTTCCGTTAGCAGGGATATTTTTCTTAGCATAATATGTAACAGAATCTCTGCTATTTAAGTTATTAAAACTTTCCCACATAGCAAAAGGAGTAATAAAAGTATTTGTATTGGTAATAGATGAACTTAAAAATACTGGAGACACACTTCCTCCTTTATCATCAGACCTGCTCATAGAACAATTAGGTAATGAATAAATTAATATATCGGGATTAACAGCCGATATAGCACAATAGCCGCCATTACCCGAGTTAATACTTGTTCCTTCCTGACTTGTATTTCCAGTACCATCAATATATATGGTACCATTATCCTGTGAACCGCCTATAACAGCCCCCTCACCAGAAAAAGCAACTGTATAAAATTGTGTTGAATTATAATTACGATTTATCTGAGAAAATGTTTGAAAGCCATCTGTTGTAGCAAGGATACCATAAGCACTACCAATATAGCAGGTAGAAGAAGAATTAGGGGCAAAAACAATATCAAAATGGTTTATCGTTTGGGCTTCTTTTATTTGCCAATAATAATTTCCATCTTCGTTAGCTTTAACGCCTTCCCACATATAAGTGCCACCAACTAACAGCTTTTCCTTATTATCAGGAAAAACAGCAATTGAATTCACATAATTTCCAATATTACTATATTTAGAAATTCCTGACTCATAATTACCAAATACCATAAAATAATCGCTTCCTCCAGGGCCTATAATTCGCCATGAATTACCTTTATCTGTCGACAAATATATATTTTCCAATTCACCAACAGAAATACCTGCTTTGGTACCGTCCCCAATTGCTACAGCATACAGGTAATTGGGATCAGAAGGTGCAAAAGCAAAATTAATTAAACCTATTCCACTTGCAGGAAGTTTAGTTGAATCTGTTAATGTATCTCCGGGAATGTAGGTCGAAATACAAACAAAAGTTGTATCAGTAGCTCCATCCGATATATATCCTTTACCGTTTGCCGAGACTGCAACTGCACCATCAGAAGAGACAGCTACATTCGTGCAAAAAAAGTTTAACGGTAAATAATTAGTAGCAGTGGTGTCGACATATTCATATTTTGCCGTTGTCCAGCTAAGACCATTATCCGAGGAACACATCAAACCTGCATTTGTAGCAGCATAAACTTTTCCATTAGGTGCAAAAGCGATTTTATTAACATAAGCCCAAGGCGAGGTTGTATCATTTTCAGCTGGTTTTGTAGATTCAATCTGAGTAAATACATTTCCATCGGTTGATCGGTATATGCCATGTCCGATGAAGCCGCCATAGGCTGTAAATGTTTTTTTATCCGTTCCATCAATGGAAAGGGTATTATAATAATGATCACCTGTGCCCACCCAGATTTCTCCATTTGGAGCCTGAATCATACACGAAACATTAAGTGGATGTTCTGAATTACTAATTTTCGACCACGAAATTCCTTTATCAGTAGATTTCCAAATCCCATCACCCGAAGTACCCGCAAATAAAGTTTTTAGCTGAGGATCATTTTTATCAACTAAAACTGCCTTGGTTTTTCCGCCATAATTATCCGGTCCAATAGATGTCCAATTTATATTTATCTGCGACGATTTATTAGAGGGTTTTGTTTTGAATTTGCTAGGACCATTATCCTTTGGCAAATTAAATCCAGTAAAGGACCCAGCAAATACGGTAGTTCCGATTAAAATTGCTAATAAACTAAAGAGTAAACTTTTACTTTTCATATTGATTTTTATTTATTTATAAAATATGATATATCCATCTTAAAAGTGGCACAATTTACAACGTTTTTAAATATATCCAAATATATTTTGCTAAAAAAGTATCAACAACACGTTGTTATTAACTCATTTGATACAACTTTGTAAAATGTTTTAATTGTGCTAAATAGTACGATAAATATATAAAATATTAATAATCTGCGTATTGTTTGTTTTTATACTATAATTATTATTTTTTCGGCAAATATTCAAAAAAAATTTCATCGAATAAAACAATTTCGGGTAAAAAATCCATTCTATTTGATAATAATTTTCTTTTCACATCCTTCTTTCCAGTACCGCTAAATTATGTAAATGAAAATAAATAACTTTGCCACAAAATATTTCCCATGAAACGACATCCCTATATTATTTATTCGTTCGCATTACTATCAATGCTATTCTGGGGGTTATCTTTTGTTTGGTTCAAAATTATTATTACAATTTACGAACCAATTACTATTATCTTTCTACGACTTGTAATTTCAAGCATATTTTTATTTTGTTTGCTTGCCATATTGCACCAATTTCAAAAAATAAAACCTTCTGATTATAAATCATTTTTAATTTTGGCACTGTTTCAGCCATTTTTCTATTTTTTAGGCGAAAGTTATGGACTTAAATTTGTATCTTCCACCATTTCATCAGTTATTATAAGTACCATTCCACTTTTTAGCCCACTGGTTGCATATTTGACTATTAAAGAAAAGATTTCACGTTCAAGCCTGATAGGTATAATTATTTCTTTTACAGGTTTATTATTTATGCTTATCAATAAGGATTTATCATTAAATGCTTCACCTAAGGGTATTCTGCTATTATTTTTTGCAGTTTTTTCGGCTTTAGGATACTCAGTAGTCATAAAAAATTTAGCTCAAAAATATTCTGCTCTTACCATCATCACTTATCAGAACACGATTGGTGCTTTCTATTTCCTGCCATTATTCCTCATTTTCGACTTTAATCATTTTATTAACGTTGTACCTTCTTTTTATCAAGTTTCAGCATTACTTCAATTGGCCATTTTTGCTTCTTCGGGTGCTTACTTTTTTTATATTATTTCGATACGTGAAATCGGCGTTGTTCGTTCAAACATCTTTACAAACACCATCCCAATATTTACCGCTATTTTTTCTTATTTTATTTTAGCTGAAAAGTTTGGCGTCAATAAAATTGTAGGAATGATTATTGTAATATTAGGACTTGTTGTATCCCAAATTAAACGTTATTAATTAAGAATCAATCAAATTATCACTAATTAATTTACATAAAAAATTAAAATGCACAAAATTATTGTTTTAGGAGCGGGACTTGTTGGCGGTCCCATAGCTATTGATCTTTCGAAAGAATTAGATTTTGAAATAAGCATTGCTGATATAAATGAAAATTCTCTTGCAAAAATTACATGTAACCAACGAATTAAGTCTGTGCAAAAAGATATGTCCAACCCCAGCGACGTAATAAATTTAGTGTCAGATTACGATTACGTTATCAATGCCGTACCAGGTTTTATGGGATTTCAAACACTTAAGGCAATTATTGAAGCCGGAAAGAGTGCCGTAGATATTGCTTTCTTTCCCGAAGATTTTTTTCTTTTAAATGATTTGGCAAAAGAAAAAGGAGTAACGATTATTTCCGATATGGGTGTTGCACCAGGAATGAGCAATGTGTTAATTGGTTATGCCGATGCCATGCTTGACAGAACTGAAAAAGCCATAATTTATGTTGGCGGCTTACCAAAAATAAGGGAACAACCTTTTGAGTATAAAGCCGTTTTTTCGCCAGCCGATGTTATTGAAGAATATACCCGCCCAGCTCGCATCGTTGAAAATGGCAAAATTGTCATTCGTGAAGCATTATCTGAACCAGAATTACTTTTTTTTCCAAAAATAGGAACATTGGAGGCCTTTAATAGCGATGGTTTGCGTTCGCTTATCAAAACCATTGATGCGCCTTTTATGGTGGAAAAAACACTCAGGTATCCTGGGCATATTGATAAAATGAAATTTTTGCGTGAAACAGGATTTTTCCAAAAAGAAGAAGTAAAAATTAACGGATGCTCCGTAAGTCCTCTGGCATTAACTTCAAAATTATTATTTCCAAAATGGAAACTCGAAGAAGGAGAGGATGATATTACCATAATGAAGGTTATCGTAGAAGGGAAAGCTGAAGGCAAAAAGACATTATATTCATGGGATTTATACGATCAGTATAATCATGATACTCACATTCATTCTATGGCAAGAACAACCGGCTATACAGCTTCCAGCGCTTTGCGAATGATCATCAAAGGACTTTATCGCAAGCCTGGTGTTTCCGCCCCAGAATTTATTGGAAAAAATAAAGAATGTGTTAAGTTTTTATTTAACTCATTGGAAGAACGTGGAGTAATATACCATGAAATTAAAAAAACAGAATTGTAATGATTGAAAGCTTTGAGGAATCAAAATTTTCTTGACTTTGACTCTGGGACACCTTAAAAACCTGAGTTCGGGTTAATGATATGAACAAAGAAATGTTAATAAATTATTGATATAAAGATAAATAGTAGCATTGTTTTTCTTAATTTTATAGTTCCAACAAACAAAAAAAGGATAACAATGCTACAGGATAAAATTATAGAAACTTTTTACTCAATATTATGAGCGCTCTTGCTGCTTACTCTTTCTCTCCCCAAAAACATCTATCAAACCCGATATTCAAGAAACCGGCCAGAAAACTATCAAGGTCTACAAGCAACAATTATTTCTCGCCGTTTAACCCGAACTCAGGTTAATAGCTAACGTTATACATAATTATTCTGCAACATTTCGGCAATGGAACTATCCATTTGTTCCTTGCGGCGTATTTCGTCGAACAGCGACAGCAGATCATTTACCTTCAGCCGTTTTTTTTCTTCAGCTTCAAAATCGTAAGCTATTTTTCCGTTGTGCATCATGATAATCCGGTTGCCAAGGTTGACAGCTTGCTGCATGGAATGGGTAACCATGAGTGTGGTCAGGTGGTCGCGCTGGATTATTTCCTCGGTAAGTTGAATGACTTTGTTGGCTGTTTTAGGATCAAGGGCGGCGGTATGTTCGTCCAGAAGGAGAAGTTTGGGTTTAAGCCAGGTGGCCATCAGCAGGGTTAGTGCCTGGCGTTGTCCGCCGGAAAGTTTGCCGATAGGGCTTTCAAGTCTTTCTTCCAGACCCATATTCAAACCTTTAATTTTTTCGCGGTATTGCGATAACGTCCGGACATGCAATGCCCAGCCCAGGCCCCGTCCCAGGCCCCGCCGAGAGGCTAATGAAATATTTTCGGCTATGGACATATCGGGAGCTGTTCCGCTGAAAGGATTCTGAAAAACCCTTCCGATGTATTTCGCCCGCTGATGTTCGTGCCAGCGGGTGATATCTGTCCCGTCGAGGAGGATTGAACCTTTGTTGGGGATAAAATTTCCGGCAAGGGCATTCAGCAGGGTGGATTTGCCCGAACCATTGGTTCCGAGTACGGTTACGAAACTGCCTTCGTTTATTTTCAAACTTACATCATCCAGCGCTTTTACCTCATTGGGCGTGTTTGGATTGAAGGTAATACTTATATTTTTAATCTCGAGCATGGCATTTTATTTTAAAGATGTTTGAGCTTTTGCCTTTTTCATTTTTATCTTTCCAAGAATATAAGGCAGGGTGAGTGCGACGAAGACGAACAGGGCTGTGATGAGTTTCAAGTCATTGGGATTCATTCCCCAGCGTAAGGCGATAGCCACCAGCAGGCGAAACACCACCGAGCCCATGATGGTTCCGGCGATCAGGAAACCAAGGCTTTTATCGTTGAGCAGGGCTTCGCCAATGATGACGCTTGCTAAACCCCAAACCAACATTCCGATGCCCATCTGCACGTCGGCAAATCCCTGGTATTGCGCAAGCAACGCGCCAGACAAGGCGATCAATCCGTTGGAAAGTGCCAGTCCGAAGACGATCATTCCGTTGGTGCTGACGCCCAAGGCACGTATCATTTGCGCATTGTTGCCGGTAGCCCGCATGGCGGTACCGATATTGGTTTTAAAAAACAAATAGAGCAGGATACCGGTGATCACTACGATGATAAAAATGCAAACGAGTGCGCTGATATCCTTCGAAGGAACCATCCAGCCGGCAATATCCAATTCGGCAGGCATACGGAAGATGCTTTCGAGCATTTTTTCAAAATACGTGATCAGCGAAGTTTCGCTTAACAGCGGAACGTTGCTTTTGCCCATCACGTGGAGATTGACGGAATATAATGCTGTCATGACCAGGATCCCGGCAAGTAAACTGTTTATCTTGAACTTTGTTTGTAAAATTCCTGTTACGGCTCCTGCCGCCATTCCACCTAAAAAGGCAATAAGCGTGGCAAGCAACGGCGACACTCCGGCTACGATGAGTGCTGCGGCAATGGCTGCCCCGAAAGTTACAGAACCTTCGGCGGTGATGTCGGCGGAATTAAATATCTTAAAACTGATGAAAATACCAAGGGCAAGAATGGCTAAAATGAGTCCGATGGTAAATGAACCGATGAGTAGTGTCATGTTTCCTCCTGTTTTTTAAAAATTGTTGATTTTTCCTATCCAGCAAAGTCCCTGAATGAATTCACTCTCGCCGGTACCTACCAGTTCCCGTTCGTCGTTCACCAGATGTACAATCTGATGAAGCTGGCTGTTTTCAAACAAATCTGCCAGCGTTTCATGCAAATCAATCTTGTTTTTTTTCAAAACATGAAAAGGAAAAATGGCAGAATGAAAATGCCCATTGATATCCTGATTTTTGGAAAGGGGACGTGTAAAAGCTTTTGCGTTGTCCGATGTTGATTTTGTTGCCAGGCCGGCGGTTATGGCCAGTGTTCCGTGATGAGCCGGTTCGGTGGTGAAATAAAGCTGTTGACGCACTTCCGGGAAGGAAAATGGTGAAAAGCCTTTGGGGTTTGCAATGGGCGACTGGTTAAGGGTGGCTCCGATGATTCCTGAAGTTTCGGCAAACATCAGCATACCGAAATTCTCCATTTTTAATGTTTCTGAAAGTGAAGAAACGAGCTGGCTGAACGGCAGGGTTTCGCCCGGCAGACAGTCGAAGCGGATAAGATGTGAAAATTCACCTTCAAAAAGCAATCCATAAAGCATTTTTATTTCCGGTACCAGACCTCCGGTTTTTATCATGTAATCCGGTTTGTTGGTTCCGTCGGTAGGCTGGTAGCCTACTACGTTTCCCAGGCCTATACATTCCCCGAAACGGTTGCGGCAGTCTTCAAAATCGTTCCCGATAGCTCCCAATCCCACACCATAATTATTCCCATAAAATTTTACCGGAACGCAGTCTTTTTCGGTAAACGAAGACTGGTTTATTGCCGGCGGATTTCCGACAAGGGTAAACTTAAGCAAGGCATCAGTTTGCAGCTCGGTAATCTCAAAGTTTGCCTTTTCGTTCGAAAATTTTGTAACGGTAATTTTTTCATCAGAAGCTTTTGTTTCTCCTGGTTTTTCAAAAAGATCATTCAGCCCGACCATTGAAAAAACCTGTTTTACATTTTCCGATGCTTCGGAAATGGAAAGAGAGCCATTGATGCCTTTAAGTTGTTTATAATATTTGATAAACAACCGGATGCCAATGGAACTGATGTAATTTACATCGCTCAGATTGAAGCTGATGTGGTAATTCCCTGCACGAATTTCTTCTTCGAGGCAACTGCCCAGATGATCGGCCCAGTAAGCATCAATACGCCCGGCAAGTTTCAGTTCCAGCGTATGGTCGTGGGCTATTTTTTGTATGTCGAGGTTCTTTTCCATTTTCTATTTCTTTATGATTTGAGCCGCACTTTTTTTCATGTCTTCCCGAAATTTAATGCGGTATAAGTCTGCGGCTTTTTGATTAAGTGTGATTTCTGATTTGCTGACGTAGCGGAAAGGAATGTCGGCAGCACGCTTCCCGTTGAGGATAGTTACAGCCATACGCACGGCATCTTTTCCACCCTGAACGTAGTTGCGGGCAACAACGGCCACTGCACCATCCGTAGCTTGTTCGCTTACAAAACCGAAGACAGGTATTTTTGCTTTATGTCCCGCCTGGATAATGCTGGCGAACGATCCCGACGTCAGGTTATCAATAATTTGGCAAATAGCATCAATGTTTTTAGTAGCAAGAGATAAAGCGGCATCCATCACTTCGGAAGAGGTGCTTACCGGAACGCCGATGACTTCGACATTCTGTTGCTTTGCCATTTTTTGAAATGTTTTAAAATTCACCACCGAATTTACTTCTCCGGGCGTATATAGCGTCCCGACGCGTTTTAACTTAGGTATGATATTTTTAAAACATTCGATGCCTCCCTTATAATTACCCATGGTGGATATTCCGGTGATGTTGGATTGATGTACCTCAAAACTTTTTCCCGCACCGGCGGCTACGGGGTCGGCAACACAGGTAAAGACTATCGGGGTGTTTTTGATTTTTTTAGAAATCACCTGCAGGGTAGGAGTGGAAGTTACAAAGATCAAATCATAGTTGCCATCGGCTACATTGTCAATGATGTTATTTAATGTGGCAAGATCGCCCTGTGCATTTTGGATAGAAATTTCAAAATCCCTGCCTTTTTCCAGCCCAACTTCTTTCAACCCGTCCAGAATGCCTTTCATTGAATTTTCAGAAATCGGAGCGTCGTTATACATTACCAAAGCCAGTTTCAGCTTTTTTCCGGGTTTAAATTCTGATATTCCATAATCGGCAAGCCGGAGCACTTTTGCCGGTATTTTTAATCCCAATTGCTTTATTTTCTCATGATTAATAATAATGTCCTTTTCAACGAAATTTTCGATGGGGATATCCTTAGGATTTGCACCGAGAAGAACTTGTGCCGTCATGGTTGCCGAATGAAAACCGGTGCTGTACCAGCCAACTCCCACTGCTGCCGTAGCGCCTTTGGCAACCATTTCCTGATCGTTCACAACCAAAGGCAACCTGGCTTTATCAGTATTTTTAACAATACCATCAATGGCCTGGATAGCGGTATTATCACCGGTAACCCAAACGACCTGAATGTCTTTTGATACTAAAACCTGAGCGGACTGGAACACCTCGTTGGTGTTGGTAACGGTTATTTCTTCCAGTTTTATTCCTCTTTTTTTAAGTATTTTCCGGGCTTCTTCTATCACTTTCCTCGAGTTGGATTCCGAAGAGTTGTAAAGTGTTCCGATGGATTTTACGCCGGGCACCAATTGCTGAATGAAATCAAAAGTTTCTTCAATAGGTGGAAAAGAACCTATTCCGGTAACATGTGGCAGATGGTCGGAAGCGCTTTTGCCGGCTCCGGCCGATAGCGGATCATAGCAATAGGTGAAAACCACCGGTTTGTTTTTTACGGCTTTAAACGAACCCTGGATGACGGGTGTGGACGTAGGAAAAATCAAGTCTATATCCTGGTTATCCAGGTTTTGCAAAAGCGACGGAATATTGGCAATTTCGGCATTGCAATGAGCCATCACAATTTTTAGATTGCTGTCTTTTACGAACCCCAGTTGCCGCATTCCTTCATAAAAACCCTTCATCACATTATCAAAGCCTTCTTCGGGAGCGAAATAGGCTACACCTATTTTATATATCTTGCCAACTTCTGGCTTTATTTCCTGATTTCTTGCCACATTATTTCTTCGGGCTTTCCCTAGATGGCGGTTATGTTTGTCGGCATACAATAAAATACCGGCAATTAAGGCAATAACAGCCAAACCCTTGTATATCTGTTTGAGATCGTAAAACAATTTCATAGGCAAAAAATTTAATAATCGATGGGATAGTTAGCATTTAAAAAACAACCGATAAAATTAAAATTATTTTTTGTTTGATGTAATGAATTCGATTAATTTTTAGAAAACTATATAACTAACTGGTTAAAAAATAGTTGGAATGATGCCGATAATGTTTTGATATAAGGGAAACAACACAATCGGACGAATTTTTTTAAAATTTAAAATATTTTATGGAAACGATAGTCTATTGTTCAGATATTATTTCGTATTTTTATTGCTGATTTACAATCCGGAAAATCCGGGAACCTAAAAAATACCATAAAATAATTAAAATGAATGCACTACAAATATTTTCCATTGGTATAGAACTACTAATTGCCGTTTTGGGTATTTTACTTTGGGTAAGAAAAAGGAAACGTTATGGCTGGAAAATCACTCTGACCTTTTTAATTTATGTTTTTTATGATTTAGCTCATTTGTACAGCTTTACAAATTCCGAAACCCTGTTGTCCGCACTTTTTACCGTAGCTTCTTTATCTGCATTGTGGGCGGTTTGGGATATTTATAGACAGAAAAATGTAATTTTCAAAAAGAAGGCCAAAACCCGCAGATAATTCTGCAAATTTATTTTAAATCAAATGATTAATATTTTTTATAAACTATTAAAAATGAAATGAGTATGGAAACAATTAGTAAAAATTTATTACTCGAACTTTTGTCGAATCAGGAACTGAAAAAAGATTTTCTGAAAGATCCTAAAAAAGTATTGAAGGACAAAGGAATTAAAGTGGATGAAAGCGTGAATTACAAAGTTGTTGAAGATACACCAACGACTAAACACGTGGTTATTCCTTATCTTGATCCGATTGATCCGGATAAACTCGAAGATTTTGAGAAAAGGTTATCCAAGATAGTGATTGTTTAATTTTTAATTTTTAAGCGAAATGGAAACAGTAAAAAGCAAATTCATACTCGAACTTCTGTCGAATCAGGAACTGAAAAAAGATTTTCTGAAAGATCCTAAAAAAGTACTGAAGGATAAGGGGTTCAAGCTAGATGAAAACGTGAATTATAAAGTTTTGGAGGATACTCCTACAACTAAACATGTGGTCATTCCTTTTATTGATTCGGCAAACCCGGAAAAACTCGAAGATTTTGAGAGAAGGTTTTCTAAAGTTGTCGTGTAATGATTATAATTTTAGCGGAAACTGATTTATGAAGAAATTTTTACCCAGCATTCTTTCGGATAAAGCATTGATGAATAATGTTGAGGTCAATCTTTGAAAGAAATTTTCAAAGATATTTATGCTGTAAAAACGTTTCAGAAGATTTCAATGATTTTAAAATCAGTGTTTGTGAGCTATCCTAAATGGAATAATGAAGATATTATTTATTAATTCAATAAATTATACCGAATCTATTCTCGAAATACCCATGGGATTATTGTCGTTGGCTACCATTCTTAAAGCCAACGGCTATGATGTTGAAATTGTTGACCTGAACGAGCTTTATCTTAACGGTAAGCTTCCCGAAATGGATAAACCGGAAGTTCTTGACTGGTTCAGCAATTATATTGTTGAGAAAAAAGGAGATATAATTGGCTTTTATACTTTATGCTCATTTTACCATAATGCAGTTTCTGTTGCTCGGAAAGTTAAAGAAAAACGGCCGGAGGTGGCCATTATTTTTGGCGGCCCCCAGGCAAGCCTTACTGCAACAGATTCTTTAAAGGCATTTCCGTGGATTGATTTTATTGCCGTTGGTGAATGTGAAACGACTATTATTGATATCGTTCATGCCCTTTCGGGGGGAAAACCGGTTGAACGGGTTCTCGGGCTCGCATACAGGCAAAACGGCGATGTAAAAATAAATCCTTCGCCCGCCTTAGTTAAAAATCTTGATGAACTTTTGCTTCCCGACTATTCGTTAATCAGCTATATGGATAAGCTGAAATACATGAGTATAGATGTTGGACGCGGATGTCCGTTTTCGTGCCGGTTTTGTTCTACCAAAACCTTCTGGAAACAAAAGTTCAGGATGAAAAGTGCGGACAGGATTATCAGCGAAATGGAAAATGTGTACCAGAAATTCGGGATAAGCCATTTTCTGATGTCTCATGATATTTTTACATTGAATGGCAAATATTTGAATGATTTTTGTCATCGTTTGCTTGCTAAAAAACTACCGTTTACCTGGAGTTGTTCGTCGCGTGCCGATACGCTCGACCCGGAAACGATAAATCTGATGAAAAAATCTGGGTGTAATGCCGTTTTTATTGGAATAGAAACCGGTTCACCAAGAATGCAAAAGCTTGTAAATAAGAATTTAGACCTGGAAAAAGCATGGAAAGTTGCGCGTTTGGTTTCTCAGGCGGGCATACAGACAAAATTGGCTTTCATTTTTGGCTTTCCCGATGAAACGGAAGATGATCTGAAACAGACACTTTCTTTTATTATGCGAGCAATCCGGTTTGGCAGCGAAATAATCATTCTTAATCATTTCGTTATGCTTTCAGGCACGGAATATTATGAAAAATACAACCATTGTCTTACTTTCGATGAAATTGTTCCTGCCTGGGCTGACGGTTTTATTTTTGAGGAAACCCAACCGTTGATTTACCAGCATCCTGAAATATTTCCTCATTTTTTTCGCACTGAGTCGCCTCTGTATTCCAAATATCTTTATCTCGATATATTCGTCAATTTTCTTTCTTATTTTTATAAGTTTGTCCCCGATACTTTTGATAGCATTCTTTTATTTTACAAGGAAAATTTGAATGATTTATATCTTGATTTTGTTCACTGTAACCCGGATTTCGGAACAAAATACCAGGATATTAAATCCTATTTTCCGGAAATTGAAAATAATACATTTGCACTTTCATTTTTTAAATTAATGGATAAGTATATTTATAATCAAAATTTTAAAGAATTATCGTATCAAATCAGGGATACATTTGATGTGGAAGTTAAATTGTATAAATACAGAATCAGTTTGCGACAGGAGGTTTGTAATTAGTCGTTTTACCAATTAAAATTAGAACAAAATGATGGCTGACATTAATCTTTCTTTTTTGAAAAAAATACACTGGGAAACTTTTATTTTCATTGTAATGGCAATTGCGATGATGAGTTGCAACGGTAAAATGAAAAAAGAATCAAACTCAGGCATAAAAACCGGAATTGTTGCATCCGGCAACGCTGGCAAACTGAGGGAAGTTACTTTTTTGCCATATTGGGTTACCAATGCTCAGTTTGCCGGATATTATGTGGCTCAGGAAATGGGTATTTATAAAAAATACGGTATCGACCTTAAAATTATTCCTTACCAGCCATTTATCACTTCGACGGATTTAATCAGAGACGGCAAAACCGACTTTGCAGCGTTGTGGCTGGTAAATGCCCTTGAACTGGAAGCATCGGGAGCCGATATCGTAAATATAGCCCAGCTTTCTTCCCGCTCATCGCTGATGCTTGTAACTAAAAAGAAAAGCGGAATCAAAACCCTGAAGGACATGAACGGCAAAAGAGCCGGAATCTGGAGCGGTTTCGAACTTCAACCCAAGGCGCTGTTTAATAAATATCATCTTGATATTAAAATAGTTCCGATAGGCAGTTCCAACAATCTTTTCCTGATGGATGGGGTGGATATTACCAATGCCAACTGGTTCGACGAATATCATTCCATTATTAATTCCGGTTACAATCCCGATGAATTGAATACTTTTTTCTTTGCCGATTACGGATTGAATTTTCTGGAAGATGGAATTTATTGCTTATCAGATAAATTAAAAAAAGATCCCAAGCTATGTGCTGATTTTGTTAATGCTACGCTTGAAGGTTGGATGTATGCTTTTAATAATCCGGATAAAGCCATCGATATTGTTGTAAATTATGCTCAAAAAGCTAAATTGCCAGCAAACCGCATTCATCAACGGTGGATGCTCGATCGGTACAAGGATTTATATATCCCGAAAGGAAAAACAACCATCAATACTTCGCTTTCGGAAAAAGATTATCATTTTGTTGCCGATGTACTAAAACAGAGTGGATTGATAAAACAGGTGCCATTGTACGATAATTTCTATCAGCCGGTTAAACGCTGATCAACTTCATAAAAAATTAAACAGTGCCAAAGATGAAGAATCAAAAAGAAAAAAAAGGATTAGCATTCAAGCTGATTTTATTCATTTTTACCAGCGTTGCCATTATTTTTTCCGCTATTTTTCTGTATAATTATAACATTTCGAGAAAAATTGTAGAGCGAAATCTGAAACTGAGCGCCGAAAATCTCACTGTTTCTACTGTTTCAAAAGTAGATAAAGTGTTAAGTTCCATTCAGAAAATACCGGATAATTTTTCAAAAATAATCGAGTCGAAAGATTATTCGAAAGAGGAAATGATTAAGATTTTACGACAGGAAGTGGAAAATAATCCTGAAATTTACGGATGTGCTTTAGCCTTTGAACCATATTATTATGGCACGACCCAAAAATATTGTTCTCCGTATTTCTACCGTAAGTCGGGAAAAATAGAATTCAAATACATTGGCGATGAGAAGTATGATTACTTTACCATGGATTGGTATCAGATACCCAAGGAATTAAATCATCCGGTGTGGAGCGAGCCATATTTCGATGAAGGAGCGGGCGATGCTGTTATGTCCACCTATTCTGTTCCGCTTTACCGCGAAAAAAACGGGAAGAAACAGTTTATCGGCATTCTTACCGCCGATGTTTCCCTCGACTGGCTGCAGGATAATATCAATGCTATAAAAGTGTACCAATCGGGCTACGGATTTGTGGTATCGTCCAACGGAACCATTGTTACGCATCCCAAGAAGGAACTTATTATGAATGAAACGATTTTCAGCATAGCCGATGCTCAGAAGTCGCCGCGTCTGCGCGAAATTGGCCGTAATATGATTCATGGTGAAACAAGCTTTGCTGAATTGGAATACAAGAATATAACAACTGGTAAGCTGAGTTGGATAGCTTATGCGCCTGTTCCGCTTAATGGTTGGTCTATCGGGATTGTTTTTCCGGTGGATGAACTAATGGCGGATGTAAATAATCTTTTTATCAATGTATTGTGTCTTGGTGCCGGTGGGTTGCTTATCATTTTGTTTGTTATTATTTTTATTTCGCGTTCCATCACCAGCCCATTGAGGCGACTTACCGATGCTGCCGGAAAATTTGCCCAGGGCGATTTTAATGTGGAACTACCCCAGATTAATTCCAAAGACGAAATCGGTAGCCTGAACACTTCGTTCATCTATATGCAAAATGCATTGGCTTCCACCATTAATGATTTGAAGGATGCTTCCGAAAAACTCCGGATATCTAACGAAAAATTAGAAGAATACAACCGTACCCTTGAACAAAAAGTGGATGCCCGTACTGCCGAATTGAAAGATAAAAACAAAGAATTAGATTCCGCTTTTAATAACGTGAAAACGCTGAGCGAAATCGGGAAAAAGATAACATCTACCTTAAACATAGAAGATATTCAGGATATCGTTTACGATAATGTAAATTCGCTGCTGGATGCCACCAGTTTTTTGATTATGATTTACAACGAAAGGGACAGGAAACTGGAATGCAAACTTTCGATGGAAAAAGGAGAAAAGCTTCCGCCATTTGAAGTTTCGATGGAGGAGAAAAACCGCTTTGCCGTTTGGTGTGTGGATAATGCTGCCCCTCTTTTTATGAATGATGTGGAAAATGAATACATGCAATATGTTCCCAACCGGGCAAAACCCAAGGCCGGCGAAACGGTAGCTTCCCTGATTTACCTTCCGATGATGATAGAAAACCGTATTGTCGGAGTGATTTCGGTCCAGAGTTTTCGTAAGAATGCGTATAGTCAATATCAGTTTGACATGCTGGGCAACCTGGCAAACTATGTGGCCATTGCTTTTGATAATGCCGTTGCCTACGAAAAAATCAACAGGGCAAATGCCGAACTGAAAGCAGCCCAGGCGCAGTTGGTGCAGTCGGAAAAGATGGCATCTCTCGGTCAGCTTACCGCCGGCATCGCCCACGAGATAAAGAATCCGCTGAATTTTGTAAACAACTTTGCCGAACTTACTGTTGACCTTGCTAAAGAACTTACAGAAGAAGTAGACAAACTTTCGGACAGGTTTTCGCAGGAAGATAATGAATATTTGAAGGAAATTATCGGTGATATTCATTCCAATGCAATAAAAATTAACGAGCATGGCAAACGTGCCGACAGCATCGTGAAAGGGATGTTGCTTCATTCGCGGGGGAAAACCGGCGACAAGCAACCTACCGATGTGAATGCCGTGCTTGCCGAATATGTCAACTTAGGCTATCATGGCATGCGGGCGCAGGATACCAATTTTAATATAAAAATTGATGCTGAATACGACAATACCATCGGAATGATTAATATTGTTCCTCAGGACATCAGCCGGGTATTTCTGAACATCATCAATAATGCCTGTTATTCAACCAATCAGAAGAAGAAAGAGTTAAAGGATGCTTATTTCCCTATTTTGCAGGTTCGAACCAAAAATCTGGGCGACAAGGTGGAAATTCGTATACGTGATAATGGAAAGGGCATACCGCAGGAAATACTCGATAAAATCTTCAATCCTTTCTTTACAACCAAACCGGCAGGCCAGGGTACAGGATTAGGACTGTCGCTTAGCTTTGATATTGTGGTGCAGGAACATCAGGGCGAAATGAAAGTGGAATCGAAGGATGGTGAGTTTGCCGAATTTATCATTACTATCCCCCAAAATTTAGTTTTGAAACAATAATAATATTTTAAAATAAACAGCTTATATGGATTCTCAGATTAATGTGAAAATAATGGTAGTGGATGACGAGGTGGATCTCGAGCCTTTGATCCGGCAGAAATTCCGTCGTCAGATACGGAGTAATGAATATGATTTTGTTTTTGCCCACAACGGACTGGAAGCGTTGTCGAAGTTGATAGAACATCCCGACATCGGAGTTATTTTATCGGACATCAACATGCCCGAGATGGACGGACTAACGCTTCTTATGAAATTAAAGGAACTGAAAAATCCTTCGTTGAAAACCGTCATCGTTTCGGCTTACGGCGATATGGAAAATATACGCACCGCCATGAACCGCGGCGCTTTCGATTTCCTTACCAAACCCATCAACTTTGATGATTTGGAAATCACCATAAATAAAACACTTGATGAGATACGGCTTCAGCGCAAAGCAATGAAGGAACACGACCAGTTGATTTCCATCCAGCAGGATCTGAATGTGGCACGCGAAATTCAGCAGGCTATACTTCCCAAAGTATTTCCTCCTTTTCCCGGGAGGAAGGAGTTTGATGTTTATGCTTCCATGACGGCAGCCAAGGAAGTGGGCGGCGATTTCTATGATTTTTTTATGATTGATAACGACCGTCTGGGTTTCGTTATCGGTGATGTATCGGGCAAAGGGATACCCGCCGCTATTTTTATGGCGGTAAGTCGTACGCTTATCCGTGCCACCGGACTGAAAGGTATGACTACCGGCGAATGTCTGCATTATGTTAATAACCTGCTTTGCAACGAGAGCGTTTCGTGTATGTTTGTTACCGTTTTTTATGGTATCCTTAACATGAAATCGGGCGAACTGGAATATTCCAATGCCGGCCATAACCCGCCTTATTTGATGAAAAATAATGATTCCATTCAGAAATTAGAATCCACCGGCGATACGGTGCTTGGATGTTTTGAAAACCGCCAGTTTACTTCCCGGAAAATCCTGTTGAATCCTAACGACGATCTTATCCTTTATACCGATGGCGTTACCGAAGCATTCAACCGCGAAGGCGAAGAATATGGCGATGAACGTCTCGGAAAATTACTTGCTTCGATGCAAAATCTGGCTGCCAGCGAAATCGTTACCATCATTGCCGACGATGTAAACCTTTTTGCTCAGGGTGTTTCCCAATCGGATGACATTACGCTGTTTTCGTTAAAGTATTTTGGTTAAAAATTCTATAACTTTGCCGTATGCTTGAAAAAAACATAACCATTATCAACCAGGTGGAGCAATTGGAAGAGCTTGCCGGGATTCTGGAAACCGTTTCGGAGGAATGGGATATTCCGATGAAGGTTTCCCTGAATCTGAATCTTGTTTTGGAGGAATTGATAACCAATATTATCTTTTATGGCTATGACGATAAAAACGAACACCGGATTTTTATTCGTTTGTATAAAAAGGATAACGAAATCGAAATTCAGATAGAAGATGACGGAAAAGAATTTAATCCGTTGCTTGTTGCCGAACCGGATATTGATGAATCCATCGAAAACCGGAAAATCGGCGGGCTGGGCATCCACTTTGTCCGTAAGATAATGGATGGCATGAATTACCGGCGTTCGGACGACAAAAACATTTTAACATTGACTAAAAACATTGCATAAATTATTTAAATCAAAATATAAATGGACTTAAAAGAAAGTAAACAAGGGAATTTTTTGATTATTAACTTAACCGGACGCCTCGATACGTCCAACTACGGAGACCTGGAAAAAAAACTGCTCGGATTTATTGAAAAAGGGGAGAAGGAGATCGTAGTTAATTGTTCCGATTTGGTTTATATCAGCAGTTCAGGATTGAGGGTATTGCTGATGGCGCTAAAGAGGATTACCGCTGCCGGAGGAAAATTCCGCCTTTGCTGTTTGCAGAATAATATCATGGAAATTTTTGAAATTGCCGGATTTACTTCCATCTTCAGCCTTTTCAATACCCTGGAAGACGCTGTAAAGTAATATCCGGTTGCTATGGATGCGATGAGTGCCGAACCGAGAATTGTTCTTCCTTTTGATGTTACATCCGAAGGAATGGCTGAATCTTTTGTGAAGGAATGGTGCAAAAAATCGCAGATCGAGGATAAAATACTATTTCACCTGGTGTTTGCCGTCAATGAACTGGTGGATGGTATCATCAATTTGGGAAGAACGCTGAACATTGACGGGAGTATTGATCTGGAAGCCATCCCGTATTCCCGTCATCTTTCCATCCGTATCACTTTTCCGCAGGACGTCCCTTTGGACCCTACGTTTAACCATAACGATGGTTTTCTGGAAGAGTTTCCCGAGATGACCATCTCGCCCGATATCTTCTGGCATCATGTGATATTGAACTGGGTGGATAAAGCATCCTGGTTTAAAAAAGGAAAGAAAATAACTATCGAACTTACCCAGTATGCCCGCGACGAGAATCGTGCCGGAGAACTCTATTTCCTGAGTATCCGTCCCCGGCTTCCGGAATCTTTGAAGATAAGTTATGGAAAAAACGACATCATCATAGCCCGTTCTGCCGAGCAGGAGTCGGTGATGAGGCTTAGCCCTAAGTCGGCATTTATACTTAAGGCAGCGGGCGATAATACTTCCATGCGCGATATTTATTACGCTTTTGTGAATGAATTTGGGATGGTACATCCATTAGCTTTTGGCAAGATAACGGAAGATTTGATCCAGAAGGGACTGTTGATTACCGGCGATAAACTCATAAAGGAAAAGAAAAACAATGCTTTTCTTTCCACTTTGCATAAGGTGATAAAACTGCGTTATTCCTTTCGTAATCCCGATAAAATCCTTGGGATTATCAACCGTAAAGCGGGTGCGCTCTGGAGCAACAAGGCTTTGTACGTTTACGTAGTCTTCCTCGTTTTATCCGCCCTTATTTTTACCCTTAACGGAAATAAGATAAGTGGCGCTTTTCATTATTTTTTCGCCAATGGTATTCATTTCAGTCTGCGAAACCTCATTATTTTCTATATTTTTTACAACCTGATGATCGTTATCCATGAGTTGTCGCATGGGATAATGTGCAAACGTTTCGGCGGCGAGGTGCACGAGATGGGTATCATGGTTTATTTCGGAACGGTTTGTCCCTTTGTGGATACCACCGATGCCTGGATGCTTCCCGGTAAATGGCAAAAAGTATGGGTTTCCTTTGCCGGGCCCGTCTCAACATTAATTTTTGCCTGCATAGAAGGACTTCTGTTTCTATTGTTTTACCATATCCCTGATCTGGTCTTTGTTTTCGGAGCATTGTTTTCCCTGCATTTTCTTTCGTTTTTCGTCAACCTGTTTCCGTGGATAGAAACCGATGGCTATTACATCGTGATGGATTTATTCAACCTGCCCAATCTTCGGAAGAATGCTTATGCTTTTCTGGGCAACCGCGTAAAGAACCTGTTTAAGCGGACTCCGTCGCCAGCCATTACCCGGCGCGAAAAGATAATTTATCTTACCTATGCGCTGTCGGCTCCCGTTTTTATTATCTTTTTCCTGTTTATCCCTTTAATTCTTCGTTTTTGGTCTAAGATAAAAGAGATGCCGGCATACTTTTCCATGCTGCTTATCACTTTACTTGTGGTTATCTTTTTCGAACGGCTGATAAAAAGTGCTGTCCGCTGGTATCGCAAAACGCATTTGGTGCCGATGGATTTAAAAAGGAATTAAAAACCTGTTAAGTAATTTCAGGATGGTACACCTACCTTGTTGAAAATATAGATTCACTTTCCAGACAAGCTATATCTCGCGGAAAGTCTCGGCTTTTACCCAACCTACGCTTCCATTGGCTATTTTCACTTCCCGCCATTGTCCGACTTTGTCGGTAATGCTGACTTTGGTGCCTTCGTGCAGTACAAAAAGATCGGTACTGTTTTCGTCGGGCGAACTTTTTACCGTTAGCGAAGGGGTAAAGATGATGGCTTCTTTCTGGCGGGTAAGGGTATGATACCGGTTGCTTGCAAAAAGAAAAGAAAATGTGGAGAATATAAATAATAAGATGCCACACCAAAACGATGCTTTGCGGATTAACACGGTGTTGGAAATTAAATAAAAAGAGATGGCGATAAAAAACAGGACCACATTTATGATTAAAATAACCGCCCATGTATCCATAGTAAACAGATTTTTTGCGGCATTCCACCAGCGTTTGTAAAATAGGTCGGGCAAAGGAAGAATTTTATCAGTAATTTTTGAATTGGCAACCTGGATGTTATTTTTTACATATTCGTCGCGTGGGTTTAGTTTGAGCGCTTTTTCATAATACAAGATAGCCGACGGCATATCGTTGCTTTTGAAATAGGCGTTGCCGAGGTTGTAATACAATTCGGAAGCTTCGAAGCCGTTTGATATCACTTGCTGATATAACGTAACAGCCTGTTGATAGGCTCCGGCGGAATAGGCTTTATTAGCTTTGACAACCAGAGCATCGTTATCGGCAGCGAAAAGCCCGTAAGAAATAAAAAATAATATGCTCAGAAATACACTTTTCATGTGTTATTAATTTTTTAATTTATTGGTCACATAGCCTGTATCCATAAAATATCATTCTCGGTTGGTATGAGCATGGCTTTTATGGATATTTTATCCGTATATAATTCGTTCTGTTTTTGTATTAGCCTGTTACCAGTTTTTTCGGCCATGACTCGATTATTTTAATTCCCTTTCTATTTTTAAGATAACATCCATAGCTTCTTTATAAATGCCTTCCATAGCTCCGGTGCTATCACCGGGGGCGAAGCGGGCAAATTCACAATCGTTCAGCGTAGCGATAAACTGTTTAATGATTTCTTCTTTAACATTTTTTTCTTTCAATGCAGTATTGACGGAATCCATGGAAAGTTCCGAAAGCGGAATGGCAAATTTATCGCTGAGGTAGCCCCATAATGCGTTGGAAATTTCGTTGTAAAAACCGTCATTTTCCTTACGTGTCAAGAATTCCTTAGCTTTTTTCAGACGAGCTGTCGCTACTTTTGTTGCCCGGCGGTTTTTCATCATCAGCACATTGCTGCGTTTTTTGATTTCATTTTTCCAGATGATCACGAATAGAATAAACAATAGAAATGGAATAAACAGGATGGTATCAAACAACAGTGAGCCAAAGAAATTGGAATTAATTTTCGATAGCTTAAAGGGCTGATTTTTGATAAAGCGGATATCGTTCCCGACATATTTGATGTCTTCCTGACTGTTGTAAACGCTGGTTCCCTGGTTGCCGTCACCTTTGGTAACATTAATTGAAAATTCAGGTGAAGAAAGTGTGATGTATTTATTTTTCGACAGATCAAAATAGCTGAATTCAACCGGTTTTATTTTATATTGACCGGCATTTCGCGGGATCATCAGGTACTCGAAAGTTTTTGTACCCGAGATGTCACCAGAAGTGGAAGAAATGTTTTCAGAGGTTTTTGGATCATAGATCTCAAAATCGGGAGGCAACTGAACGTTTAATTTATCAATCAGTTTTAAATTACCGTTGCCGGAGATGCTAAGTTTAAGCGTAACTGCTTCATTGGCTTTAACCGTAGTTTTATCTATTTCCGATTTAAGTGTGAAATTACCTACGGCTCCCTGGTATCCGGCAGGTTTACCGGCAAGAGGCAGTGGTTTAACATCCACACTGACTGAATTGGATCGAAGAGTCTTTTTTACGTTGGAAACGGTAGTTCCAAAGAAATCGTCGAATAGATTATCGAAGAAAGGATCGTTGGAACGATGATGGGTACGGTTTTGAACCTGAGCCAGGACTTCAATTTCGAGTGGCGCAATGGAAAGTTTGCCGGTTTTTTGCGGAAATAAGGCAACCTTACGGATTTCGGCAACCATATATTTTTCACCGTTCACCGTTTCGGTATATTGCTTGGGTTTTTCGTTTTCTTTCATCAATTCCTGCGACCAAAAGCCGGTGTAGGACGAAAGTTTATTAATCACAAATTGCGAAATGGATATTTTGTGATAAATCTTATAAGTGATGATCACTTGTTCCCCCTGACAGGGTGATTTTTTATCGACAAAAGCTTTCAAAAAAACGTCGTTGGAAGAAGCACCGGTAGCCGGCTCCTGATCGGGTACATTCTGATATTGTCTGCTGTTGCTTCGTCCCGGCTGATTGTATTGGGGACGTTTGCTTCCCTTTACCACATGTATGGATAAGGCATTGGAAACGTATCTTTTGCCACCTACGGAAATAGATGCCGGAGGAATCGTAAACGTGCCTTCGGTTTCTGCCTGAAGATAATAAGTATACGAATAGTTGACCGATTGTTTAACATTTCCGTTGATAATTTGTATGCTTGAACTTGAGGAAACATTGGGTCCTGCCAAGACTAAAAAATTTTTAATAATCGGCCCTGTGAAACCCGAACCTTCGGCATTAATACTGAAAGTTAATGCAAATTGTTCGCCTACACCGACGGTATTATTGGCGGATGCAACAAATTTGATGTCCGCAGCCCTGGCAAAGCCTGTAAAAAATAGAACGATATGAACAAGTACTATTAATCTTTTCATTTTGTATACGCAATCATCAATGACTATTTTCTGATCTTTTTAGGGTTTATAAAAATAACATTTACCAATCCTTTTGAACGGCAATCTTGCTACGTTTGCCTTTTTGTTTTTTCAATTTTTCCAATGTATTTTTTTCATCGTTGTTCAGTGCCTGAAGCATACGTTCGGCATCTTCCTTTGAAATTTGCTTCTGAGGATTTTCCTGTTGCTTTTGTTGGTTTTGCTTTTGTTGGTCGTTTTTTTGTTGCTGTTTTTGATCTTTATTCTGTTGTTTGTTGTTTTTGTTATTCTGATTTTTGTTATTTGGATTTTGCTTGTTTATAAGCATTTTTTTTGCGTATTCAAGATTATACTTGGTTTCCTTATCTTTTGGATTCAGGCGCAGGGAGTTTTTATACGCATTGATACTCTCCTCAAACTTTTTGTCTTGTAGCAACGAATTGCCGAGGTTATGATAATTACGGGCGAGAGCATCCTTGTTTGTTTTTTTGGAAGTGAGGCTTTGATAAAGCTTGGTGGCTTCCTCATAGTTTTTTTGTTTGTAAAGGGCATTGCCCAAGTTATAATTTCCGCTGAATGATTCTTTATTTTTGGTTAACGCTTTGCGGTAATTGATTTCGGCTTGTTTATAATTATTTTTTTCATAAGACTTATTGCCGTCCCTTATCAGCTTTCGCTCGCTTTGGGCAAAGCAGGCAACGTTAAGAAAAATGAGTAGTAAAATATTTATAAAACGCTTCATTTTAGTTGATGGTTGATAGTTGTTTGTTGATGGTTGATAGTTGTTGGTTGTTAGTTTGCATGGTTTATAATGTTCTTTTTCCAAATAAGTTGATTTTTTCTGCCCATTTGGGTTTTCGTTCACTAAGCATTAGTTCAACGATTAATAAAACGATGGCTACAGCAAAGAAGTATTGAAAACGGTCGGAATAATCGGAGAACATTTTATTCTGGTATTCATTTTTTTCCATTTTATTGATGCCTTCAAAAATTTTATCCATTCCGGTTTCAGAATTGTTGGCTCTCACATAAATTCCTTTTCCATTATGGGCAATTTCCTGGAGCATAGCTTCATCTAATTTGCTGATAACAGTACTGCCTTCCATATCTTTTTTAAATCCGACCTGAATTCCTTCATTGTTTCGGATTGGGATAGGAGCGCCTTCGGCTAGTCCCATTCCAATGGTATACGTATAAATACCTTTTTTTTCGGCAGCTTTAGCCGCAGCCACAGCGTCGTCTTCATGATTTTCACCGTCGGAAATAATGATAATGGCGCGGCTTCGTTTATTATTGTCGAACGATCGGGAAGCGATATCGATGGCATCGCCTATGGCTGTTCCCTGGGTAGGAACGATGTCGGTATTAATGGTGGAAAGAAATAATTTAGCAGCGCCAAAATCGGTCGTAATAGGTAATTGAATATATGCTTTTCCGGCAAAAACAACAATCCCGATCCTGTCGTCTTCCAGATTATCAATCAGCCTTGAGATGGCTTGCTTTGCTCTTTCCAGCCGGTTGGGTTTAATATCTTCGGCAAGCATGCTGTTGGAAACATCCATGCATATCATTAAATCGACGCCTTTGCGATGAACTTTTTCAACTTTTGAACCGATTTGTGGATCGGCAAGACCGATAATGAGAAAAGTATAGGCCAACATCAAAAAGATAAACTTCAGTATAGGACGTTCCGTTGAAATATCAGGAATTAACGGATGTATTACGTTCCAATCGCCAAATTTTTGCAGCGATTTTTTTCGCCAACGAAGCATCAATGCAAACAAAAATATAAAAACCGGAATCAGTAATAATCCGTAAAGGAAAAAAATATGTGCAAATCTGAACATTTATTGGTTGATTGTTGGTTGATTGTTGATTGTTGATTGTTGATTGTTGATTGATTGTTGTTTGTTATTAATCAGATAATTTTAGGGAATGGTTTTAAAAACGGTGTTTCGCAATGTCCCTTCGGCAATGAGCAATATTAAAGCCAGAAGAGCAAAAGGAAAAAACTCTTCCTTTTTTTTACGGAATTCAGTTACGTCAATTTTTGATTTTTCCATTTGATCGATTTCTTTGTAAATACCGGCTAATTTTTGTTTGTTTGTTGCCCTGAAATACTTGCCGTCGGTTAAATTGGCAATATTTTTCAGCAAGGGTTCATCAATATTCACTTCCATTTGCTGGTACTGGATTCCAAAAGGGGTTTGGACGGGATAAGGTGCCATACCCATTGTTCCAACACCTATGGTGTAGATTCTGATTTTGTAGAGTTTTGCAATTTCGGCAGCCGACATGGGGTCTAACGAGCCCATATTGTTGACGCCATCGGTGAGCAGAATAACCACTTTGCTCACGGCTTTTGAATTTCGCAGGCGGTCAACGGCGGTTGCCAAACCATCGCCCAGAGCTGTTCCGTCGTCAATCATCCCGCTTTTTACATCTCTGAAAAGATTTATTAATACCGAATGGTCGGAGGTAAGCGGGCATTGTGTAAAACTTTCGCCGCTAAAAACCACCAGACCGATGCGGTCGTTTGGACGGCCTTCAATAAAGTCTGAAGCAACGTCTTTAGCTGCTTCCAGCCGGTTAGGCTTAAAATCTTCGGCAAGCATACTTCCCGAAATATCGGTAGCTAAAACGATATCAATACCTGTAACCGAAACATCCTGTTTGCTCGAATGCGATTGTGGCCGGGCAAGGGCTATAATTAATAAAGTTAAAACTAAAAGTCTGATAATAAACAGGGAAATATAGAATCGCTGACGCAGACTTTTGCCTGTGTTTTTGAATGCTTCAAGAGATGAAATTTGGATGTCGGCATGGATATTGCGATGTTTGAAATAATACCAAACTACCAACAAAGGCAATAGTAAAAGCAAAAGAAGGAAATATGGATGTAAAAACTGAATATGACCTGGCATCGCTTACTGGTTTTTAGGTATTAATTGATTTGTATTTTCTTTGACATGACTTTCCTTTTTATTTTCTTCCACGGGTATGGTTTCTTTCACAAAATCAATGGCAAAGTTTAGACTTTGGTCGTGATGAACTGGCAATGGTTCTTCTTTGGCAAACTTAACCAAATCGGCAAGCTGGAGTATTTGCGTCAGCTCATCAACCAATTCGTTTGGCAATGTAATTCCGCTAAACGATTCAAGAATCTCGTCGGTTGTCATTTCGATAGCATTAATGTTAAAACGGTCGACGATATATTTCCGCAGGATGTCGGTAAGTTCGGTATGGTATTGCTTAATATTCCCGCTTTGCCATAGTTTGGACTTTCGTATTTTTTCAAGCGCTTCCAGGGCAACGACATGAGGAGGTTGTGGTGGTTTGTGAGGAAAACGTAAAAGAGGTTCAGATTTTTTACGTTTGTTAAAATAATAAATCAGAAATAAAACCAGAAGAATAATGGCTAAGGAACCCCCGATCCAGGGAAGCAGTTCTTTGAAGGTAATGGGTATGCCTAAAGGAGCTTTGATATCCTTGAATGTTTTTGTTGTATCCACTGAAACCGTAAGAACATTAAGCATTAATGGATTGGATTCCAAGTAAAATAATGTTGTATCGTTGGGCTTATGGTAAGCAAAACGGAAAGGTGGTATACTGTAAAATCCTGAATCAAACGATGTGATGGTTAATGATTGTGTCAGAGTTTTTTGAGATTTGTCTTTCGAATAAGCCGTATCAATTTTTGATTTATTGATTATTTCAATTTTACCGGCAATAGAATCGGAAAGAGGTGTCCATAATGCTTTATAATTGGCTGGAAGGGTAAAACTGAGTTTTAGTCTTACCTGATCGCCAATCAAAATGGAATTAGTATCAATTTTAGCTATGGTTTTTACTTGTTGTGCCCAAGCCATTTGCCCGGTAAGCATCAACAATAAAAGAAATACTATTTTAATTTTCGTTTTCAACTCTTAATTCCTATTAATCTTCGACTCTTCAATTCGTTAATCTAAAATTCTCAATCTGAAATTTTAATATCTTGCGCCTCTTTTTTTGAACAATCCCATCAGTGGGCGGACATAATCCTCTCCCGTATGAATTATAGCCGAATCTACTCCAGAATGAATAAGTGCATTGGTAAAGTATAGTTCTGTTTTTTTCCACCAATCGCGATAATTACTGACTGTTTTTTCATCGGAAGTATCAATCCAAATTTGATTACCATCTTCTTTATTACTTACTTTCATCAGTCCGATATTTGGCAAAACGGTTTCCCGTTTATCGAATACCCGCAGTGCGACCAAATCATGCTTGCGTGCTGCAATTTTCATTGGTTCTTCATAATTGGTATCAATAAAATCGGAAATAAGGAAAGCAGTACTTCGTTTTTTTAATGCATTGGTTAAAAACCGGAGTGCTTCGGAAATATTTGTTTTTTGACTTACAGGTTTAAAATCAACTAATTCACGAATAATGCGCAAAATATGACTTACACCTTTTTTGGGCGGAATAAATTTTTCCACCTTATCGCTGAAAAAGATAACCCCAACTTTATCGTTATTCTGAATCGCTGAAAAAGCAAGAACGGCGGCTATTTCAGTCATCAATTCTTCTTTGAGTTGTTTTTCGGTTCCAAATTCATTCGAGCCACTTACATCGATCATCAAAACAACGGTTAATTCCCGTTCTTCATCAAATACCTTGATATATGGATGATTAAACCTTGCCGTAACATTCCAGTCGATAGAACGAATATCGTCGCCATATTGATATTCGCGCACTTCACTGAAAGCCATCCCGCGGCCTTTAAAAACACTATGGTATTGCCCCGAAAAGATTTGGTTGGACAATCCTTTCGATTTTATTTCTATCCTTCTGACTTTCTTAAGAATATCGGCAGTTTCCACTATTTTTTTATTTTTAGAACTTAAAATTTGGAATTATGCACTCGTTTTACTCATGATATTGTAGCCATTAAAAAATCTTCAATTCTTAATTTTAAACGCAAAATTCAGAATTGAAAATTTTCTATGGTACTTCAACGATGTTAAGGATTTCGTTGATGATTTCTTCGGTAGAAATATTTTCAGCTTCAGCTTCGTAGGTTAATCCGATACGATGGCGCATGACATCGTTTGCTACGGCTCGTATATCTTCAGGAATGACATATCCACGACGTTTGATAAAGGCAAAAGCTTTGGCGGCTAATGCCAGATTGATGCTGGCACGTGGTGATGCTCCGTAATTAATCAGGTTTTCAAATTTATGAAGCCGGTATTTTGCAGGATATCTGGAAGCGAAAACGATATCGGTGATGTATTGTTCTATCTTTTCGTCAAGATACACTTCGCGAACAATATTGCGTGCCCGGAGAATGTCCTCGGGTTTAACAATGGTTCGGGTTGTAGCTTCTTCATTGGAGATATTTTGCCGCAGAATCATTTTTTCTTCTTCCTGCGTTGGATAATTGATCACTATTTTAAGCATAAAACGGTCAACCTGGGCTTCGGGAAGGGGATAGGTTCCTTCCTGTTCAATGGGGTTTTGTGTAGCCAAAACCAGAAAAGGTTCTGGAAGTTTAAAGGTGTGTTCGCCAATGGTAACCTGGCGTTCCTGCATGGCTTCCAGCAAAGCACTTTGCACTTTTGCCGGCGAACGGTTGATTTCGTCAGCTAAAATAAAATTGGCAAAAATGGGACCCTTACGAACCAAGAATTCTTCATTTTTCTGGCTGTAAATCATGGTACCGATAAGGTCGGCAGGCAAAAGATCGGGCGTAAACTGAATACGACTGAATTTTAAATCAATGACATTGGCAAGCGATTTAATAGCTAATGTTTTTGCCAAACCGGGTACTCCTTCCAATAAAATGTGTCCGTTGGATAAAAGACCAATGAGCATGCGTTCAATCATTTGTTTTTGTCCAATGATTACCTTGTGCATTTCCATCGTAATAAGGTCAACAAAGGAGCTTTCGAGGCGAATGCGTTCGTTTAGTTCTCTAATATCAGTTTCTATCATTATGATTCTTTTTTTGGCAAAAGTAAAAAATAAAAAATCGAGTTAATGGTATATGTATGTTAATTTTTGTTAAGCCTGTTGTTATAAGCCTGTAATGTAAACAGATGTTAAAATAATCCTTCAATCAACTCATCAAGGGTAACATGACGAAAATAATCGTCAATAGGAAAATTTGAAAGAGTTTTGCGGATATTTTCTTCCTTATGAGGTATACCTGTCAGCGCTTTTTCAATATCGGAGGTGTCGAGATGGTTAAAATAATCGCCAAAGATTTTAATATCGTTGATTACTCCGTTTTTTACATCGATATCGAATTCAATTTTTCCGCCCCGAGTTTTTACAAACTTTTGAAGAGTATATTTGGGCGAATATCCAAAATTCCATTCCCAGGTAGCATATTTGGTTTCAACCAGATAGTTTATGTTACTGATATCAGATGGGGTTAATTCGTAGGCCACGGCGTCATCGTACATCTGCATAATATCGTCCATCACCAATTGCCTGAACTGAATTACATCCATGGGGTGTTGTAAATGTTCGCTAATGTTGGTTACACGGCTTTGTACCGACTTCACTGCTTTATCGCGAAACTTTAGCGGGTCAACATTCAGTGCCTTGGTTAAATCGGTTATTTTGGATGAAAAAAGCAATGTTCCATGATGTAAAATTTTGTTTTTATAAACCATTTCGGCATTGCCCGAAAATTTTTTTCCATTTATCGTCAAATCATTACGACCTTCAAAGCGGGCATTTATGCCTAATTTATTTAAGACATCAAGGATTGGTTGAGAGTATTTGCGAAAATCTATCATGTTTTCCCTGTTGCCTTCAACAGTCTGGATGAAGGAGAAATTGAGATTTCCCAAATCATGAAAAACGGCTCCGCCTCCAGTCTGTCGACGAACGACTATGATATTGTTTTCTTTAACATAGCCCGTATTTATTTCAGCCAGTGTATTTTGGTGTTTACCTATGATAATTGACGGACTGTTGATGTATAAAAGGAAAATATTGTCGGTGAAGTTTTTTAAAAAATATTCTTCGCTGGCAATATTAAAACAGGGATTGGTATTGGTACTCTTGATACAAAGCATAGTTAATTTTTGGCAAAGATAGTAATCATCTTTTAGAACTTTAAGATGGGACGATTTACAGGGGCGACGCATTAAAAATTTAGGACTTTAAAAATATACTCAGGGGACCATCCCGCAAGCAATCTTTTAGATTTTGTACTTATTTTTTCATCATCTTTTTTCAGGAGATTTAATGCCAATCTATTGATGATAGAGAAGTTAACAGCTGCATTGCCGGCTCTTTTTCTACTTGCGTCTTCATTGAATGCGACATCCAAACTCCAATGAACCTTATTTTCTATTTCCCAGTGAGAACGGATCGCCTTTAAGATATGTTCAGCCCCACAACAAAGGCTGCTGATGTAATAGCGTGTTTCCTTCTGTGTTTCACCTGTTGATTTTATGTAGCGTTCACTTTCCATTTTTATTAAAGTACTCAGAGACTTCCACAAGGTTGGTTTTTCAAGCAGGCTTAGGTCGCTGATAATGGAGCAGTTCCTGGTTTCTATTCTTCCGTGCCCGAAATCAAGTTGTTGGATAACCTGTTCTGGCTTAAGCATCTTAAAACTATCCCTAATATCATCAATCAGTTCTGGTTGATTCTCTTTTACGGCTAAAATATATTCGGCTTTCTTACTTCGGATCTTCTTTGCTATCTCTTTCTGACATCCCATTGCATCGATCGTAATAATACTCCCTTCTATCAACAAGGCTTCTAATAACTCAGGTATCGCCGTTATCTCATTTGATTTTTCTTCAACTTTTACCTGGCCTATAATCATTTGATTGGAATTGGACCAGGCACTCACAATATGGGTTGCACTATGAAAGCCTTTTCCACGGCTTCCCCTTACCGTCTTTCCATCAATAGCTACAATATCGCCCGGGTATTTGCTTACCAAGGATTGAACCCAGGCCGTGAATACCTTTTCAAATTCCACCGGATCTAAGGATGCGTAAAACCGGTTAAAGGTGTCATGGCTAGGAATGCCATTAGGCAAGGTTAAAAAAGAGGATAACCATGGCTTCTTTTGCTTGCCAAATAGTTCAATCTCATTCCACGACTCAGCACCACTGATAACTGCTGCTATTGTAATAAAGACAATGTCTTCAAGCTGATGAAGCTTTTTTCTCTCAATTCTCGGATCTTTCATGCCTGAAAGATACCCTAATAAATTTGAATCGCCCAAATTAATTATGCATTTGATTATTAGGCAAATATAATCAAATATAATGACCTAAACAAATCTATTATGCTGATATTCAATTATTTTAAACCATTTTTATCAACATTTAATTGTTCATTATTTTAATGCGTCGCCCCTGGGACGATTTAGTATAACCATGCACGAATCTCTCTGAAATAGCTAAAAAGCAACTTCTGAGGGAAAACAATGGCTAACTATTGTTTTCCAGCGTATTGCTGCTGCATCGCCATGAGTCCTAAAAGTAAAAAAGATAACCCCACTCCAATGATTAATGGAACAACAAAGGATTTCTTATGGTATTTTATATCGATCCCTATAAATATGCGCCAGTAATAATTGGTTAATAACAATGCCCCGACAACATTTAAAATAACAGACAAGATAGGTGCCGAACCCTTAAATTGATTCATTACAGCGACTTCGGTTGCTGTATATAAAAACGAGAAGGAGCTACTTGTTTTATGCCCTTCCTATTTTTTAATTTATAAAGATTGATTATCAGAAGTATACCGCCAAAAATAATGGAAAATAACAAAGCAAATATTCCGATTACCTGTGGTGAATATAATTCGGGTTCTTTTTCCGGATTTGTGTTTAAAGGTTTATATCCTCCGGTGTCGTTATTGTTTTCGTCGGTTGATTGTTCAGAAAAGTCGTTTTGAGTAAAGTCTGTTGCCAAGAGCTGAAATATTAATAATTCTGCCGGCAAAGATAAACCTCAAAAAACTTTATTTTACATTTTTTTTATTTTACCGGTGAAACTTTCAGTTCTTTATTTCGTTATTTTTGTAGGAAATTCAAATGATTTGTAACGATAAACCGAAAAAATGGACAAAATAAGTATTCTATGGGCTGATGATGAGATAGACCTGTTAAAACCTCATATCATGTTTCTTCAGCAAAAGGGGTATGAAGTATTTACTTCCAACAATGGCGATGAAGCTATGGATATTATACGTACTCATCCCTTTGATATTGTTTTTCTTGATGAAAACATGCCAGGGTTATCAGGGATAGAAACGCTATCGCTTATCAAAAGTGCATATCCGAATTTACCTGTTGTAATGATTACCAAAAGCGAAGAGGAAACCATAATGGAAGATGCTATCGGCTCCAACATCGCAGATTATCTTATTAAACCAGTAAATCCAAATCAAATACTACTTTGTCTGAAAAAAAACCTGGAAAATAAAAAATTGGTAAGTGAAAAGACCACTTTTGCTTATCAACAGGAATTCAGGAATATAGGAATGGAAATTTCCAACAAACTATCCCACACAGAATGGGCAGATGTATACAAGAAATTGGCTTTTTGGGAACTGAAACTCGAAAAATCTCATGACGAAAGCATTATTGAAGTTTTGAAACTTCAGAAAAGCGAAGCCAATCAGGTATTTTCAAAATTTATTGAAAATAATTACATTAACTGGCTTAACGGATCGGTAAAAGAACGTCCGATTTTATCGCATACACTGATCAAGGAAAAAGTTATGCCCTTCCTTAATGATCCTAATCCGTTGTTCTTTATATTAATTGATAACCTGCGTTATGATCAGTGGAAAGTATTACAGCCGATTATCGAGGAATATTTCCGCGTCGAAAACGATGAGATATATTACAGTATCCTTCCAACAGTAACTCAATATGCACGCAATGCTATTTTTGCCGGATTACTTCCTGTGGAAATAAATAAAAAATACCCTAAATTGTGGATAGAAGAAGGGGAGGAGGGAACCAAAAATCAATTTGAAGGTGAATTGTTGGGCGAACAATTTAGACGATATGGAAAAGACATTAAATATTCCTACACCAAAATTTTAAATCTTACTGCCGGAAAAAAATTGGTGGAAAATATGCCTAACCTTATGGGAAACAAGTTTAATGCCATAGTCTATAATTTTGTAGACATGCTTTCGCATGCCCGCACCGAAATGGATGTTATCCGCGAATTGGCTGATGACGAACCTGCGTATCGTTCGCTTACCGTTTCCTGGTTTGAACATTCTCCATTGTTCGATATCATTAAATTTTTATCTGAAAAACGTGTAAATCTTATCATTACCACCGACCACGGTTCGGTAAGGGTGAACAATCCGGTGAGAATTGTCGGCGATAAGAATACTAATACCAATTTACGTTATAAAACAGGGAAAAGTTTGAGTTACAATCCTAAGGAGGTTTTTGAAATTAGAGATCCCCAACAGGCGTATTTGCCGAGAACTAATGTCAGTTCCAATTATGTCTTTTGCCGGCGTAATGATTTTTTTGCTTATCCCAACAACTACAATTATTATGTAAATTATTACAAAAATACTTTTCAGCACGGAGGTATTTCAATTGAGGAAATGCTTATACCATTCATTACGTTGAAAAATAAATAATTAAATTACCAAACTGATAATATTGCGTATACAATCTGCGTAAAGAATCCATGGAGATACTATGCCCGACACCCAATGATTTTGAATCAACAGCAAAAGGACTTTTAAGTGCTTACCCTCAACAAAGAGTTTTTGCTTTTTTTGGCAAGATGGGAGTCGGAAAAACCACTTTTATTAAAGCTTTGTGCAAAGTTCTTGGCAGTGTAGATGTTGTTAATAGTCCTACTTTTTCGATTATTAACGAATATATTACTAATTCAGGTGAAAGTATTTATCATTTTGATTTTTATCGTTTGAAATCCAGGGAAGAAGCCATAGATATTGGAGTTGAAGATTATTTATACAGCGGTAATTATTGTTTCATTGAATGGCCAGATGTTTTTACCGGACTTTTGCCGGAGCATTATGTAAGTGTAACTATCGAGGCAGATGAAAATACTCTTGTAAGAAAAATAGTTTTTTAAATACTAACGAAATAGTATTTTTGTATTCTGTTTTATCCTGATTTTACTGGGTTTTTTGCTTTAACTTTTTTAAACAATGGTTATGATTAATCCTGAAGATACATCTGCTTTTCTAAAGTATTCGCCCACAGAGACTCTCATGCCTCAACCCGAAACACTTGAACTTTCCAAACAAAAAAGCAAGCTTATTATTGGAATTCCCAAGGAAGTTACATTCCAGGAGAATCGCATTGCTTTGGTTCCGGAAGCCGTTGGCTTATTGGCACAGAAAGGTCATCGGATTCTAATTGAATCTGAAGCAGGTAAAATTGCCCATTTTCCTGATACTGAATTTAGTGAAATGGGTGGCGAAATAGTATCTACGGCTGAGGAAGCATATCAAGCAGATATAATTCTTAAGGTGGCTCCTCCTACGTCTGAGGAAATATCGCTCCTTAAAACCCATCAAACCATTATTTCGTCAGTACAATTATCAAGTTTTAAAGAAGATGCTTTCCGACAAATGATAGCTAAAAAAATTACGGCTATTTCTTTTGAAAATATTAAAGATAAAACCGGGCAGCATCCGGTAATTCGAGCCATGAGCGAAATTGCAGGAAATACATCTATTATTTTAGCTGCAGAATACCTAAGCAATCTTGAATATGGAAAAGGAATAATGTTAGGAGGTTTTTCGGGTATTATTCCTACGGAAGTTGTAATTATTGGCGCCGGAACTGTTGGCGAATATGCTGCAAGGGCTGCTATGGGTATGGGCGCTTTGGTTAAAATTTTTGATGATTCCATTTATAAACTTCGAAGATTGCAAGCAAGTTTTAACAATCGGATTTTTACATCCATACTACATCCCCAGATTTTACTCCAATCATTAAAAAATGCCGATGTGGTTATTGGTGCAATAAGAGTTTCCGATGGAAAAACATCAGTAATAGTTACCGAAGAAATGGTAAAATCAATGAAGAAAGGCTCTGTGCTGATAGATGTTAGTATTGATCAGGGAGGCTGTTTTGAAACTTCGCATTTAACCAACCATTCTGATCCGATATTCGAAAAATTCGGAGTAACACATTATTGTGTACCCAACATTGCCTCTAAAGTTCCGCACACGGCTTCTTTTGCATTCAGTAATTTTTTTGCGCCCACACTATTAAGGACAGGAGAAGAAGGTGGAATTGAGAATCTGCTTCGTATCGACTATGGGTTCAGACAGGGAGTATATCTTTATAATGGTATACTTACTAATAAATATATGGGCAATTATTTCCATATCCCTTCTCAGGATATTGATTTACTAATGGCAGCAATGCATTAAAAAAACCTGAAAGAATTATCCTTCAGGTTTTGTAGCGTGGACGAGAGTTGAACTCGTGACCTCCGGGTTATGAATCCGACGCTCTAACCAACTGAGCTACCACGCCGTTTTTTGAGGCTGCAAATTTATAAAAATTTTGACTTCTCAAAGCTTTCAATCATTATAATTCCGTTTTTTTAATTTCATGGTATATTACTCCACGTTCTTCCAATGAGTTAAATAAATATTTAACTCATTTTCCTGACTTTGACACTTTATTCTTTGTTCGTTTTGCAAATTACGGAACATTAGTAATAAGACCGTTGCAAAATGCCATGGGCAATTTTTTAATTTTGGGTTGATAATTTTTTGTTTTGTTGTGATAAAAAAACCTTTTTTACTATTTTTGTTTTATTATATCTCAATAAGATTGCAAAAAATGAAGGATTTTCCTCTCATTTTTAGCATTGGGACATAATGATCTCAGGTGAACGATATAAATTGTATGCAATAGCTTCCATCAGATGGATGTGCATTTTTGACAACCCCACATAACGGGCTACCCTTCCACCAAACCATTGTTTGATTGACCCCAATGTCCGGTTACCGTATATTTTTTATATCCAAACCGGAGCTTCCAGTTTTTTTTTTACCATCTGCCCTCGGAATCAACTCCTGGTTGGGTCTTCTTTATCAATTTAAATGCTGAGGCTTCTTTTTCTCTTTCTTCCTCATTTGGCTCTTGCTGACGATCTTCTACTATTTCATATATGTTTTTCATTTTTTATGATACATGATATAACAAATTTATTGCTATAAACAACACTAATCTAATATTTTATATGCCTTTTGCCTTGCAACGGTCTTAAAATATGAATAGTAATTGTTTTTAACATAATGGTGTAACTAAAATATCTTTCAACTAAATGAATTAACTTTTGAAAATTTTTGTTTTTTTTTGTAACTTTGTTACAATTTATAATAAATGATGATTTTACTAAAAAAATTGATAACCAATAAAATATAAAACCATGAAAAAATTTATCTTATTTTTTGTTATTATAATTGGAATATTTCCAATAAATAACATATGTGCTTCTAAGGTCAGAGCATTTTTATCATATGCTACGTTTTATTCGCCAGAACAAGGTCCCTATATTGAAACATATTTAGTAGTTATGGGGAAAAGTGTTATGTTTAAAAAAAATGAAAAGAATACATATCAGGGGAAATTGAAAATCACTATGCTCTTTAAACAAGGAGATTTGATTAAAAATTTTAAAAAATATGAATTGTTGAGTCCGGAAGTCTCTGATTCTACGAAAATAAACGTAAATTTTATTGATCAACAACGATTTTCACTGCCCAATGGAAGCTATTTGTTCGAAATGTTAATTTCTGATAGTAATTGTGATACTATACCCTTTTCAGTATCTCAGCCTCTTGAAATTAATTATAATACCGACTCTGTTTTTATTTCCGGTATTCAACTCATAGAAAAATATAAAAAAACTAAAGAATCAAATATCTTAAGTAAAAGCGGTTATGATTTTATACCATATGTAAGTGATTATTTTCCCGAAAATATGGATACAATTGCTTTTTATACAGAAATATATAATACCAATAAAGGATTAGGTACCGATCAAAAATATTTATTAAGCTGGGATATTGAATCATTTGAAACCGGTAAGGTTATTAATGATTTTATAAGGTATAAAAAAGAAAACGCCCAAAGTATAAATGTTTTATTTAATCAATTTAATATTAAAGGACTTCCTTCTGGAAATTATTATTTAGCAATTAAACTAAAAGATCAAAATAATAAAATAATAGCTTCAAATAAATTGTTTTTTCAACGAAATAATCCCAATGTCCAATTAAATCTTAACGATATTTCATCCCTTAGTATAGAAAATACTTTTGTTGCTGCGTTTACTAACAAAGATACGCTTCTTGATTATATCTACTCTTTGACTCCAATTTCAACTGGGATGGAAAAAACGTTTGTTTTTAGTCAATTAAAAAAATCTGATATAACAATCATGCAACAATATTTTTATAATTTTTGGAAAAAACGGGATGAATTAGAACCTGAAAAAGCTTGGGAAAATTATCACATTTTGGTAATGAAAGTGAATGATAGTTATAGTACGGGTATAAGAAGAGGATATGATACTGACAGGGGAAGAATATATTTAGAATATGGAATGCCAGATGTAATAATAGCAAAACCATTTGGCAAAGCTTCTGTTGGTGGAAATGCAGTATCTTTGCCTTATGAAATTTGGAAATATCATAAATTGGGAGAAAATCAAAGGAATAGAAAGTTTGTATTTTGTAATTCGGATATGGCGCATAATGCCTACGAACTAATACATTCCGATGCCGATGGAGAATTAAAAAACTATAATTGGAGTTCAATGATGTATAGAGGAATTTATAATAATGTAAATGCTTCGATGGAAAGGCCAATGGGAGAATCAACGGGAACAAATGATGCTTTTTTTGAAGAAGAATAAAGGCTATTAAAGCAATAGAATGTATATTTTCTTTTTATTTTTTAAAGCTATAGCTTGGTTAATATCGCTGCTACCATTTTGTGTTCTATATATTATTTCTGATTTTTTATTTGTAATTTTCTATTATATAGCAAAATACAGGAAAAGTGTTGTTTTTGAAAATTTGAGAAATGCATTTCCTGAAAAAAATCCTGAAGAAATTAATAAAATTGCAAAAAAATATTTTCATAACCTATGCGATATTATTATTGAAGTAATAAAAATCAGACACATTACCCCCAATCAACTCTTAAAACGAGTTGAGTTTAAAAACTATCAGATACTTGATGATTTGTATGCTTCGGGTAAAAGTGTTATTGCAGCTACAGGACATTGTGGAAATTGGGAATGGATGTCTATGAATATGTCATATATTACCAAGTTTAATGGTTATGTAATTGTAAAACCGTTATCAAACAAATATTTTGATGAATATTTAAACAAATTGCGTACAAAATTTGCCAAAGGTGGTGGAGTTATTCGGTTTAAAGAAACGTACCGAAAACTTATTCAATTGAAAAATGTCCAGACCCTTAGTGGCTTTGCTGCTGATCAAACACCGGCAAAAAATGAAATTACATATTGGACAAAATTTTTAAATCAAAATACTCCTGTCTATTTAGGTGTCGAAAAAATAGCTAAATCTCTTGAGATGGCAGTTGTTTTTATTTATGTAAAGCGAATAAAACGTGGGTTTTATGAAGCTGAGATTATTAAAATTACTGATGATGCTCGTTTAACTGTTGGACATGAAATTACGGAAAAACATGTTCAATTATTAGACCAGTTTATAAATAAATATCCCGATAATTGGTTGTGGTCTCATAAGCGCTGGAAATATAAACCGGTTGGTGTTCAAAAATAATCTGCTTACCTTTTTAACGTGGTACAATAAATCATTAGTTTTGCCAAATTTAAAATTATTTCTATAGTTTGAAAAAAGTTGCCGTTGTTATATTAAATTGGAATGGAAGAAAATTTTTAAAAAAATTTCTCCCATCAGTAATTAAATATAGTCAAGATAATTGTGATATAATTATTGCAGACAATGCATCTACTGATAGTTCCATCGAATTTTTACATGAAACGTATCCTCAAATTCGTATTATTCAAAACTTGATTAATGGAGGATTTGCAAAAGGATATAATGATGCTTTTAAAAAGATAGAGGCTGAATATTATGTATTATTAAATTCTGATATTGAAGTTACATCAAATTGGATTAATCCGGTTATTGAGTTGATGGACAAAGATCCTTCTATAGCAGCTTGTCAACCCAAATTACGATCATATGAGCATCCCGAAATGTTTGAGTATGCCGGAGCAGCAGGTGGTTTTATTGATAAATATGCGTACCCTTTTTGCAGGGGAAGGCTATTCCAAACTATTGAAAAAGATGTAGGACAATATGATGATATTACAGAAATTTTCTGGGCAACGGGAGCATGCATGTTCGTAAGAGCAAATTTATATCATAAATTTGGTGGATTAGATGAAGATTTTTTTGCTCACATGGAAGAAATTGATTTTTGCTGGAGATTGAAAAATGCAGGCTATAAAATTATGTATTGCCCACAATCTATTGTATATCATGTTGGAGGAGGAACTTTGCCTAAAGTTTCGTCGCATAAAACTTATTTGAATATAAGAAACAATATTACCATGTTGTATAAAAATCTTCCAAATAGATTATTGGTAAGAGTGTTTATTATTCGATTATTTTTAGATGGAATTGCCGCTTTTAAATTTTTAATAGATAGTGGTTTTAAGGATTTTATTGCTGTGATTCATGCTCATATTAGTTTTTATGCACATTTAAAATCCAATCTGAGAAAAAGACAGAAGATAAAACATACAAGTGTTAATAATATTTATAATGGGAATATTGTAATTGATTATTTCTTCCGAAAAAAAAGAAATTTCAATGAACTCGAAAACTCAAAATTTAATTAAGAAATCGACTTGAATAATGGCATTTTCTAAGATTCGATGGATTATTTCGCTTAAATATTCTTAAGATGAAATTATTCAAAAATAATAGCGTTAACAGCTAAACGATAGGAATTTAACCCAAATCCGCTAATGGTTCCTTTAACAAAAGGTGAAAGCAATGAATTCTTTCGATAAGCTTCTCTTGCCCATATGTTTGTGATGTGAACCTCAACAACTGGGGTTGAAATGGCTTTAACAGCATCAGAAATAGCAACAGATGTATGAGTATAGCCTCCAGCATTTAAAATAATTCCATCATAACTAAACCCCACTTCTTGAATTTTTCCAATGATTTCCCCTTCAATATTACTTTGGAAATATTCGATTGATATAGGTGCAAATGAATTTCTTAACTCTGCTAAAAAATCGTCAAATGAACGATCGCCATATATTTCTGGCTCCCGTTTTCCAATAAGATTTAGATTTGGACCGTTAATTATTATTATTTTCATTTGTTGCTTGAATTTATTTTTCAGATTAAGATTAAATATGGTATTGGTATAGGCATAAAGCATTTATAATTAATGGTTTTCTATAATATTAACATGTAAAATTATTCAATATTATTTAATAAATCAGGTCTTCGTTTTTTGGTCCTTTCCAATGATTTTTCAAGCAACCATTTTGAAATCTCCTTATCATTGCCAGAAAGAAGAATGTCAGGAACCTTATTTCCTTCAAAATCATAAGGACGGGTATAAACAGGCGGAGATAAAATATTATCCTGAAATGAATCAGACAAAGCAGAGGTTTCATCATTTAAAACTCCAGGAATAAGTCTAATAATACTGTCAACCATAATCATTGCTGCAATTTCGCCACCTGACAGGACGTAATCTCCTATCGAAATTTCCTGAGTGATGAACATTTCTCTTATTCGTTCATCGATTCCTTTATAATGTCCGCAAAGTATTAATATATTATTGAAAGTTGATAAAAAATTGGCGGTTGATTGATTATATGGTTTGCCATCGGGGCTGGTATAAATTATTTCGTCATATTTTCTTTCAGCCATTAGTTTTTTAATAGCCAGTGCAATAGGTTCAATCATCATAACCATACCAGAACCACCGCCATAAGGATAGTCATCTACGCTTTTATGTTTATTAGTAGAAAAATCACGGATATTGTGGATATATATTTCAACAATGCCTTTATTTACAGCTCTTTTAATAATTGAATAGTTAAATGGACTGTCAAACATTTCGGGGAAAATTGTCAATATGTCAAACCGCATAAAATTAGTTATAAAGATACAAAAATAAGGTAAATTATTGTTTAAAAGGCCAAGAAATCACAAGGAGATCGTTTTTTAAAGGGATTAATACTGGGTAAGCATTTCCCCTTTAGAAAGTTAACTTTTAATGAAAAGTATAAATCCAGACCTGAAAAATTATAGGATGAAAAAAAACCAGTAATTTTTTCGGTTCCAATAGTAAAATTCATAAAGCGTAACGATAGTCCGACTCTTGGTGAAAAATTTTCATAAAGAGTTAAAGGTAAATTTAATTCAAAGAATCTGGTTTCAAAACGAGGAGTAATGGAAAGATTTGTCGGGCGTAATACATATTGATTACCAAAATGAATGCTTTTTATGGCTGTTAAATTAATGTAAAAATTTTTATATGTATGAAAATCGATTTGGATACTTAATGCAGAAGGCAACCATATTGTTAAATTATTTTTTTTCATTAAAAAATATTGAGAACCAGCTAAATATTGAATAACAATAGAGTCAAAATTATTAGGAGAGTCCATGTCATAAGCGTGTGTTCCCGACCAAACAACATTCGTTGTGTCAAACATATATCTTCTTGCATTTGTGTTAAATTTAACTTTTCCTACATCCAATAACGATGCTCCGATTTTAAATGTATAATCTAAGCATTTTTGTTGGCATGGTTTGTTAATTTTCATTGGTTTGAGACTTGTTGGCTTACTTTTTCTAATATATGTTATTCCCAAATCATAACTCCAACCATTACCATTAATTAAATTATGATCAGATATTTTATTGGTTTTGTAATCCATTGGTAATGAATATCCGTATGATGCTTTTATTTTTTTGATATAAAGCGTGTCATCTACAACTTTATAATCCAGATGATTATTGGTGTAGTAAATCCCAGCCATACCCATTAACTTTTTTATACTGAAACCGATAGAAATTTGACTATAGAATTTATTATAGAGCATGTATGAATAGCTTAAGCCAATTTCTCCCCACGCAAGCCCACTTGCATTGATTTTTTTTGAAGATAAAGCCAAATTAAGTTGTGGCTTATATGAAATTCCATAATAGGCAAACTTTATCATTTCTGGAGATATCCCGTTAACAGATATTGCTGAACGAATGGATGTTGTTAATGCTACTGAATGTCTACCATAGCTTAACATAGCCGAAGGTCCATATATCATGGCATTTACGAAACCTTTACCTTTAATATCCTTGTTAATGTAGAAAAACATTTCTGAATTATTATCAATATGGGAAGGATATTGGGGGCGTTTTTCAAAGAAGCGTCTAAAATGATACTCATTTTTAGCCAAATAAGCTATATTATTTTCTTCAAATATATTACCGGAAATAAGGTTTATATCAAGGTAATAATAAGAAGCTGAGATGGATGAAGGATTTATATGTACAGCATTAACACCTGCATAGTTTCCGTTGACCAATCCAGATATTTGTTGTCCTTTTAGAGATAAGGACAAGCAAATAAAAAAAAGTATTCTATAAAGTTTAGATAGTACCCACAAATCGCCAGCAAAACTAAGCCTATTATTTTTATCACAAAAATAAATGTTCTCGTTATAAAAAATGAAAAGCAGAAATTATTTATTTCTTTTACTAAGTTCGTTTTATTTTTCTAATTTTGAACCCATAAATAAACATATAATTAATAAACCAAATATCAAAAGCTATGAGTTGTAAATGTTGCAGTAACAAAGAAAATTCAGACGAAAATACGTTGGATTTAACTGTTTATGGTATTCATGATGTAAAAGAAATTTTTCATAACTTATCCTACGAGGAGTTGTTTAAACATGAAACCAATCCTGAATTACAAGGATTTGAAAAAGGTTATTTAACTAATACAGGCGCTATAACGGTAGACACTGGAATTTTTACAGGCCGTTCGCCAAAGGATAAATATATTGTAAAGGAAAGTGTATCTGAAGAAAATATTTGGTGGGCTGGTCCCAATCGTAAGGGTTCGGATAATAAACCGGTATCAGAAACAGTTTGGAAAGCTTTATTAGAAGTTTCACAAAAGCAATTAAACAATAAGAAGTTATATGTTACTGATGCATTTTGTGGAACAAACGAAAATACTCGTTTAAAAATACGTGTAATTTCGGAAGTAGCATGGATGTCGCATTTTGTTAAAAATATGTTCATTCGTCCAACTGAAGAAGAACTTAAAGATTTTAAACCTGATTTTGTGATGCTTAATGCATGCAAGACAACTAATCCGCATTGGCAGGAAATGGGTTTGCATAGCGATGTGTATGCTGTTTTTAACATTAAAGAAAAAATGGCTGTTGTCGGGGGAACCTGGTACGGAGGAGAAATTAAAAAGGGTATGTTTTCTATCATGAATTATTTTCTTCCTTTGAAAAAAATTGCAGCCATGCACTGTTCGGCAAATATGGGAAAAGATGGTGATACTGCTATTTTCTTTGGATTGTCAGGAACTGGTAAAACGACTCTTTCTGCAGACCCAAAGCGTTTATTAATTGGTGATGATGAACATGGCTGGGATGAAGAAGGTGTCTTTAATTTTGAAGGTGGATGCTATGCAAAATGTATTAACCTTAGCAAAGAAAAAGAACCGGATATTTATTATGCTATCAAACGAAATGCATTACTCGAAAATGTTGTTTTTGACAAAAAAACAGGCGAAATTGATTTTGCCGATGGCTCGAAAACCGAAAATACCCGTGTATCCTATCCGATTTATCATATAGATAATATAGTAAAGCCTGTTTCTAAAGGTGGACATCCTCGAAATGTAATTTTTCTGACAGCGGATGCATTTGGAGTATTACCTCCGGTAGCCAAGCTTTCAACGGATCAAACAATGTATCATTTTTTAAGCGGTTATACTGCAAAAGTAGCTGGTACCGAAAGAGGTATTAAAGAACCAACCCCAACTTTTTCGTCTTGTTTTGGAGCTGCTTTTTTGTTGTTGCATCCCACGGTATATGCACAGGAGCTTGCCAGAAAAATGAAAGAACATGGTTCATCAGCATATTTGGTGAATACAGGTTGGATTGGAGGTCCTTATGGCGTTGGACATCGTATTGATATTCCAGCTACACGTGCTATAATCGATGCTATTCTCGACGGATCGTTGGTTGATGCTGAGTATGAAGAACTTCCAATTTTTGGTTTAATGATTCCCAAAAATGTTAAAAATGTTGACAGTAAAATATTAAATCCAAGAAATTTATGGAAAATTAAAGAAGATTGGGATGATGCTGCGAAGAAATTAGCCGAAAAATTTATTGCGAATTTCAATAATTTCACCGATAATGATGAAGGCAAACGATTAGTTGGTGCTGGACCTATCATTTAATAGACAGCTAACCATCAAAATATAAAATAATTACAAAAAAATTATGTTTTTTTTAAAAAAAACAAGAAAAAATTTTTCTGACTGAAATTATTGTATATTTGTTTGTTAATTTTTTAAATCATTTATTCTATGTCTACTGGAAAAGTAAAATTCTTTAATGAAAGAAAAGGTTTTGGATTTATCGTTGACGATGAAACCCAAAAAGAAGTGTTTGTTCATGCATCTGGCTTGATAGACAAACCCATAGCTGACGAGGACAATGTTGCCTTTGAGGTTACGGAAGACAAACGTGGAAAGAAAGCAATCAATGTAAAAAAGATATAATTTTTTATTTGAATGCCCGGCATTAAAGAGGCTGTCCCAAAAAGACAGCCTCTTTTTTATATCTTTGCAAATCTAAGCTATAAATACTAATGAATTATCTTCTTGCAGAAAATCTTAAAAAATCCTTTGGCGAAAAATTGCTTTTTAAAAACCTGACTTTTGGTATAGATGCAGGGCAAAAAATAGCAATGATTGCCAAAAATGGTTCGGGGAAAACGACACTTTTAAATATGCTGGCTGGAATTGATTTTCCAGAAGAAGGAAAAGTTGTCATTCGAAAAGGCATTAGTGTTTCATATTTACAACAAAACCCGGAATTAGGTGAAGAGAACACAATTCTGGAAGTTGTATTTAACAGTGAAAATGATTATATTACCGCAATAAGAAATTATGAACAGGCATTAATTAATATAAAATTATCAGATTCATCCGAAAATCAATTGCTATTTGAAGCTGCGAGTTCTCGTATGGATGCTCTTAATGCCTGGGACTATGAAACTAAAATTAAAGAGATTTTAACTCGTTTTCAGATTGAAAATCTGCTGCAAAAGGTAAGTGAACTTTCTGGTGGTCAACGAAAAAAAGTTGCTTTAGCAAAAGCATTGATAGAAGAAGTGGATTTGCTTCTCCTTGATGAACCTACCAATCATTTGGATATAGAAATGATAGAATGGCTTGAAGATTATTTATCCAAGCAAAAGCTTAGTTTATTGGTAGTTACTCACGATAGATATTTTCTCGATAATGTTTGCCAGGAAATTTTGGAATTAGACAATGGTCAATTATACCGTTACAAAGGGAATTATAGCTATTTTTTAGAAAAAAAAGCAGAGCGCGAACATATTGAATCATTAGAAACCGAAAAATCGCGCAACATTTATCGTACCGAACTTGAATGGATGCGACGTATGCCATCGGCAAGAGGAACTAAATCAAAAGCAAGAATAGATGCTTTTTACGATATACAAGAAAAAGCATTAAAGCGAACAGGTAATAACACTATGGAGTTGGATGTGAAAATGAATCGCCTGGGTGGAAAAATTCTTGAATTAAATAACATATCGAAAAATTTTGGAAACTTTAAAGCTGTTGATGATTTTACATATACTTTTAAAAAGGGCGAACGCATCGGAATTGTGGGTAAAAATGGCATTGGAAAATCTACATTACTTAACATTATAACTGGGAATAGCCGTGCTGACAGAGGAAAGATAAGTTTAGGACAAACGGTTGTTTTTGGTTATTATTCACAGGAAGGATTTCTTCCTAAGGAAGATAAGCGTGTCATAGAATTGGTGAAAGATATAGCCGAAGAAATTCCTTTAGGCAAAGGAACAATGTCAGCTTCGCAGTTTTTGAATCATTTTAATTTTCCACCTACGCTTCAATATAATTATTTCTCCAACCTGAGTGGTGGCGAAAAACGGCGATTGTTTTTATTAATCACTCTCATAAAAAATCCAAACTTTCTTTTGCTTGATGAACCCACCAATGATCTTGATATAAGTACATTACAAATTCTCGAAGACTTTTTGCTTGACTTTAAGGGTTGTCTGATGATTGTATCTCACGACAGGTTTTTTCTCGACAAATTAGTTGATCATGTTTTTGTTTTTGAAGGAAATGGCAAGGTAAAGGATTATTATGGGAATTATACTGCATATTACCGTCAGAAATTACTGGAAGAATCGGCGAAAAGTCAAAACAAAATTGAAAAGCCCAAACGCGAAAAACCTAAAGATGCAGTAAAAAAGCCATCGTATAAGCAAAAGCTTGAATATGAGTCTTTGGATAATGAAATTCAATTGCTTGAAACTGAAAAATCAGAAATTATAAACAGACTTAACTCGGGTAAAGAAAATCTGGAAATGCTTCAGGAATTATCCCTTCGCTTCGGAGAAATCGAAAAACTGATAGATGAAAAAATGATTCGCTGGATGGAACTTTCAGAAATAATTGATAGTTCCAAATGATTGATTCATTATAAATTGGCCAAAAATTTCATTGTATCAATTCCATCGGCGTAATCCCAAAGTTCTGGCTGTTGTGCTTTTCCGAAAGGTATATTTGTAGCAAATGTTTTATTACTTCCAATGACGCATTGGATGCTATTAGAATGATTATTTAGTTCTTGCTCAATAATTTTTAGATCGCTGTATTTTTCAAAATTAATCACCGAAACCGGCGAAGCAATACTTCCGTCTTCCTTCAAAAGCAGGAAGCCATTGTCAGAAAAGGGGATATTGTTGACTAAAAAAATGGATTTATAATAATCGTAGTTGTTTCGGTATTTGTTATGATTAATCAAATCGTTCCAGGATTCATTGGCTTCGAAGAATTTGATAAATGAATATCCTTCGGGCACAAACAGTTTGGAAACATTACGGCATCCCATTCCAAAATGGATGAAAATATCGTTTCCCAATGCGCTCAATTCTTCTTCGGATTCTTTACCGGAAAGTATGGCTATGGCATTTCGATTGTGGCGGAGAATATGAGGGTATTTCCCAAAGTAATATTCAAAATAACGGGAAGTATTATTGCTACCGGTAGCGATTACTGCATCGAAATTTTCGAGTTTACCTTCGGAAAAACAGATATATTTGCTAAATTCAGGCTCATAATCCATAAGTATATCAGCCATGGCAGGGATTAATTTATCGTCGTCCGATGAAAGTTTCCCAATAAAACGATTCCCGGAAATCAAAACACTTAAAAAATCATGAAATCCGACAGCCGGAATATTCCCAGCCATAACAACAGCAATATTTTTTGATTTTTTTTCTGTTTCAAATTGACTACAATAGGGAAGAAGCCATTTTTTTAAATTTTTCTCTGTCAGACTATTTCCTAATGCAGCAATAGCAAAGCGAACATTATTTTCGGTGAACCATGGGTTGTAATTTTTAATACTCTGAATTAGTTTTTCATAATTATAATAATGCTTTTGGGATATAACATCGGGATTTGCATTCTGTTTTTTATTGTTTACACACCATCTTAGGAAGTTTCCCAGTTTTATAAATGCTTCAATTCTATTGTCTAAAGTCATAATTATTCGATTATTATAATGAAAAGTAAAAATTTTATCTTTTAAAAAAGTAAAGATATTAATTTATTTACCGGACAATTAGTATAAACTAAAAATGTTCAATAAAATTATTGAATTAATTGATCAAATTATTCTAATTTTGTTATCGTTTTTGTGAATGTAAATACAAAATTCAGAAATTATTAATAACCTAAAATTCATACTACTATGAAAAAATATAATTTTAATGCCGGACCATCTATTCTTCCGAGAATAGCCATTGAGAACACTGCAAAAGCCGTTTTAGATTTGAACGGTATAGGAATGTCAATTCTGGAAATTTCGCATCGCAGCAAAGATTTCCAAGCCGTAATAGACGAAGCTGTAGCTTTATTTAAAGAAGTATTAAATATTCCTGATAATTATCATGTTCTGTTTCTTGGTGGCGGTGCAAGCCTTCAGTTCTGCATGGTTCCTTTTAACCTTTTGAACAAAAAAGCAGCTTATCTGGAAACAGGTGTTTGGGCAAAAAAAGCATTGAAAGAAGCTAAATTGTTTGGCGAAGTAGTTACTGTTGCATCATCGGCCGATAAAAACTTCAATTACATCCCTAAAGGCTGGACTATTCCTGCCGATGCTGATTATTTCCACATCACAACCAACAATACCATTTATGGAACTGAAATCCGCGAAGATTTCGACAGCCCAATTACCTTGGTTGCCGATATGTCATCTGATATTCTTAGTCGTCCGGTCGACGTTTCCAAATATGGAATGATTTACGGTGGTGCACAGAAAAATCTGGGACCTGCTGGTGTTACTTTTGTTATCGTTCGTGACGACATCCTCGGAAAAGTAGAACGTGCTATCCCAACTATGCTCGACTACCGCACTCATATTAAAGAAGGTTCTATGTTCAATACTCCTCCGTGCCTGCCTATTTTCACCGTTAAGGAAACTTTGAAATGGATCAAGGAATTAGGTGGTGTTAAGGTATTGGAAGAAATGAACAAGAAAAAAGCCAACCTGCTTTACGACGCTATCGACAACAGCAAAATGTTTGTTGGAACCGTTGAAAAAGACAGCCGTTCGCGTATGAATATTTGCTTTGTAATGAAAGAACAATATAAAGACAAAGAAGAAGCTTTCATGGAATTTGCTAAAGGTAAAGGCATGGTAGGTATTAAGGGACATCGTTCCGTTGGTGGTTTCCGCGCTTCATGCTACAACGCACTTCCTATCGAAAGCGTTCAGGCATTGATTGATGCTATGCACGAATTTGAAAAAGCTAACGCATAAACCTCACCCCCTTACTCCCCCTCTCCATTGGAGAGGGGGCTGGGAGGAGAGGTGATAATTAAATTATAGAATCATGAAAAAAATATTAGTTGCCACCGAAAAACCCTTTGCAAAAGTTGCTGTGGATGGCATCCGCAAAGTGGTGGAAGCTGCCGGTTACGAACTGGTACTTCTGGAAAGTTATAAAAGCAAAGCCGAATTGCTGGATGCAGTTACCAATGCCGATGCTATGATTGTTCGTAGCGACATTGTTGACCGCGAAGTAGTAGAAGCTGCCAAAAATCTGAAGATTGTTGTACGTGCCGGTGCCGGTTACGATAATCTTGACCTGGCCGCTTGTACCGAAAAAGGTATTGTTGCCATGAATACTCCCGGACAAAACTCCAACGCCGTAGCCGAACTGGCTCTTGGCATGATGGTGTTTATGGCTCGCGGAGGTTTCAACGGTAAATCGGGAAGTGAATTAAAAGGTAAGAAATTAGGTATCCAGGCTTACGGTGCTGTTGGCCGTCTTGTAGCTAAAATTGCCAAAGGTTTTGGCATGGAAATCTATGCTTTCGATCCATTTGTTCCCAAAGAAGCTATTGAAAAAGATGGCGTTCATTGCATCGAAAAATTAGAAGATTTGTACAGTACCTGCCAGTATGTTTCGTTACACATCCCGGCAACTGCCGAAACAAAAAAATCTATTAATTTTAATCTTCTTTCAAAAATGCCCAAGGGTGCTGTATTGGTAAATACTGCCCGTAAGGAAGTTATCAACGAAGAAGAATTGCTGAAGATGTTTGCCGAACGTCCCGATTTTAAATATCTGAGTGATATTGAACCGGAATGCAAAGCCGAAATCGCTGAAAAATATGCCGGACGTTACTTTTTTACTCCCAAGAAAATGGGTGCCCAGACCGAAGAAGCTAACATCAATGCAGGTATTGCTGCTGCAAACCAGATTGTGGATTTCTTTACAACCGGAAACAAAAAGTTCCAGTTAAATAAATAATATTTCTTTCCTGAGGGGCTGACTGAAAAATACTTTTTGGTCAGCTCCCAATTCGGGATGGAGTAATCAATCAGATACTTTTATCTGAAATTTCAAATTTTAAATCTTAAATTAAAAAATGGCTATACTAAAACCTTTTAAAGGACTGCGTCCTCCAAAAAATGTCGTAAAAGAACTTGCTTCACGTCCTTACGATGTACTTAATTCTGCCGAAGCACGCGTGGAAGCCGATGGAAACGAATATTCGCTTCTGCACATCATAAAACCGGAAATTGACCTTCCTGTTGGTATCGATGAACACGATCAGGCTGTTTACAACAAAGCAAAGGAAAACTTTGAAAAATTCCAGAAAAACAACTGGTTGGTTCAGGACAACGAAGAATACCTTTATATTTATGCCCAAACTATGAATGGCAAAACCCAGTACGGGATTGTCGGCTGTGCCGGCGTACAGGATTATATGAACGGTATCATAAAAAAACATGAACTTACCCGTAAGGATAAGGAAGAAGACCGCATGAAACATGTACGCATCACCAATGCCAATATGGAACCGGTATTTTTTACTTATCCCAACGTTAAGGAAATTGATGAAATCGTTGCCAAGTTTGTTAAAGAAAATGAAGCCGAATATGATTTCACTTCCGTTGATGGTTTTGGACATCATTTCTGGGTAATCCGCGACAAAGCCCTCGTACAGCGCATTGTTGATCTGTTTGCTAAGGTACCTTATACTTATGTTGCCGACGGACACCACCGTACCGCCGCTGCTGCATTAGTGGGAAACGAAAAGAAAAGCAATAATCCCAACCATACCGGAAAAGAAGAATATAACTTCTTTCTTGCCGTACATTTTCCTGCCGACCAGTTGACAATCATTGACTATAACCGCGTGGTAAAAGACCTGAACGGACTGTCGAATGCTGATTTCATGGCTAAGCTTAGCAAAGTTTTCGATATTACCGAAAAAGGTAGCGAAATTTACAAACCCTGCTGCCTGCATAATTTCAGCATGTATATTGATGGAAAATGGTATAGCATGACTGCCAAACCAGGAACCTTCAACGATAACGACCCAATTGGCGTGCTCGATGTTACCATCCTTTCTAAATTAGTTTTGGACGATGTGTTAGGTATCAAAGACCTTCGTACCGACAAGCGTATTGATTTTGTTGGCGGAATCCGTGGTTTAGGCGAACTGAAAAAACGGGTGGACAGCAACGAAATGAAAGTTGCCTTTGCATTGTATCCTGTTTCTATGAAACAGTTAATCAACATTGCCGATACCGGTAACATCATGCCACCAAAAACTACCTGGTTCGAACCCAAACTCCGGAGCGGTTTAGTTGTTCATAAACTTGATTAAGCTAATCTGAAATTTCAGATTTAAAATTTTGCTGTTCAATCGACAAAGAGGAATTAAAACGCAGAACAAAAGAATTTGCAAAAGCGATAATTCTTCTTTGTCGTTTTTTATCTGATAATTGTGACGGATGTTTGATTAGTTGCTATCTTTGTAATAAGTACAAACACGATTAAAAATAATCAAAAGAACAAATCTTAAATCTAAAATTAAAAAGTATGGATACCACAGAATTAGTTCTCAAAACCTTAAAGGATGCCGGAGTGCCCATGAAATCCGGTGAAGTTGCCGAAAAAGCCGGCATTGACAAAGCGGAAGTGGATAAGATCATCAAAAAACTGAAAAAAGAAGAGAAGATCGTTTCGCCTAAAATGTGCTTTTATCAGGCAAAGTAAACCACAAACACATCCTGCTGAAGGATGTAAACACTGAAACAACCTCTGTTATTTATCGTAACAGGGGTTGTTTTGTTTTAATATCCCGATGTCGAAACGGATGACACGAATTGCTTTCCTGAATACGCCCAAACTCCTACCTCTTTTCTTTCTCAAGGACGACCGTCATTTCGATCGAAGGGAGAAACCTAATTTGTTTATGGAATGATGAATTCCGCTATGCTCCGCGTGGAATCCAGGGTGCTCGGAGACGCTCAGCCGGGATGGTGTGAGACTCTCCCCGTCAGTTCAGCTGGCGGAGCCGATCAGTCCATATGATTGGCTGCTGCATTTAATCTTACAACTTTGTAATTCTTTCTGCCAATTCTTTTAATTTTTCAGGATTAGGGTGCCCGTTTTCAATTGCCACTTCTACGTTCTTATCCAAATTCCAACCAATGGACCGAACGCCTTCTTTTAATAACGACTCAATAGCTTTTTCCGATTCATCAAGCGATTCAGTATAGTGTGCATATTTATAAAACCATAACTCAACTGATAAATCATTTTTTTCATTATTATTTAGTTGAAATGCTTTTTCTAAATGCTTAGTCGCTTCATTTTTTGTATTCTTAATTAAAAGAAAGCTGGCATAATTACCATTGGTGTTTGCATTTTCAGGATCAATAGCTAAGGCTTTGAGATAGTATTTTTCTGCATTTTCATAATCCTTTTTTGTGTCGTATAAAAAGATGGCATAACTTCCATTGTAGGTCGCATTTTCAGGATCAATAGCTAAGGCTTTGAGATAGTATTTTTCTGCATTTTCATAATCCTTTTTTATGTTTTTCAAAAAGATGGCATAATTACCATTGTTGATTGCATCTTCAGGATTAATAGCTAAGGCTTTGAGATAGTATTTTTCTGCATTTTCATAATCCTTTTTTATGTCGTTTAAAAAGACGGCATAATTACCATTGTTGTTTGCATTTTCAGGATCAATAGCTAAGGCTTTGAGATAGTATTTTTCTGCATTTTCATAATCCTTTTTTATGTCGTTCAAAAAGAGGGCATAATTACCATTGTTGTTTGCATTTTCAGGATCAATGGCTAAAGCTTTGAGATAATATTCCTCCAAATTGGAATAGTCCTTTTTAACAAAATGCAAGAAATAGGTAAAAACATTCCACAACCATGCAGCTTTAGGGAATCTTTTCAGGGCTTTAAGATAAATGGCTTTTCGTTTTTCATAATCAGGCTCATTCTCTGCCATAGTGGAATATTCAAATGCGGAAAGTTCTTTCTTGGATGCTATTTCAATAGGATCAACAGATTTAGATCGAATGTTCATTTCGTTCAATTGCGTATTTATAGTCTCAATTCTACTCCTTGTTATCGCGTCCAACTCATCTTTTACAGGTTTGATTTCAGTAAAAACCCAAAGTAATTCCTTCATCATTTCGTCAAATCCATCAATGTCGATATAGCTTCCATCCAATTGTTCCACCAACTTTTCAATTCGTTGCGAAGGCGGAGTTCCTTTATGTCCACACCAGAAAAAATTACTTGGTCTTTTCATTTTTTCAAAATAGTCCATCAGGCTGCCATCATTGCCACCATAACCAATGATTATAGGGATGTCGCTGCTGAATATATTATCCAAAGGTTCTTTCCAGCCCTCGTCAAGTGTATTGATTTCATCAGGATCACTCTTAGGCGATAATAAAAGGTCGCGGTGAATTTTTATGATTAATGGATGAATATTCGATGGTCTGGCATAACCACTCAGGGATTCATGTCCACAAACCAAAGGTGTTTTATCTGTATATTGATAAATAGAAGATTCAATCAAACTGTCAAAATTAGTAGTAAGAATACAATTACCAGGTGCTTTAGTTAATATTTGAGCAAGTACGAAATGTCCAAATGTAGGTTTTGCTGACTGCATAGCTTTAACTAAAAATTCGTATCCCGAAGTTTTATCACTTTCAAAACGTTTGCGATAAATGGAACCATAGTGAGCGGCGAGGTCTTGTTTATCTATTCTTGCTTCCTTTATCCATAGGTCAATTTCTTCCTCGGAATATCTTTCTTTGATCTCGTCAAACCATTCTTTGGCCAATTCCCCTCCGGTAGGTATTCCACTCTTATAACTTGCACCTGCACCGATAACAAAACAAAACCTTCTGTTTTCAGTATTTGTATGAATATCTCTAAGTGTATGCTTAAAGGTATGAAGACTGATTTTTTTCATTATTAAATTTGTCTTTAGTTTATGTTGCCGTCAACGACATCCCATAACCCCATTATGCCGGTTATCTTTTTATTAGAATCTAACTTTATATTTTACAAATATACAATGAAATTTATATATCCAAATAATTTTCCAATCCTTTTATTTTAAACACAAAAGCCCTGTCGCCGCTTTAGTTTACGCCAACAGGGCTTCGCCTTCCAAAACTTCCTTACCCGGAATCCCGCATTCTTAATTTCAAAATCTGCAATCTGCTTTCTGCAATCTGCCTTTTGCTTACTGCCTACTGCCTACTACTTACTGCTTACTGCTTACTGCTTACTCAAATCCCTACGCTTCCGGTTTTGCTTCTTCGCCTTCGCCGCTTTCGCCCCGTTCGCGGCGGATTTTCTTAATGATTTGTGTATACGTATAATCAGGCAGTTTCGACGGGTCGTTGGTGCGGTAAATTCTTTTCCCACGATCCATAATCAGGGCAAGCATTTCCCATAAATCAGTAAACTTTTCATTGTTTTTGGCTACAACCTGAGCCCGGTCGCTCATCAGATCGTTCTGACTTTTGTTCAGTGTGTCGAGGGTCGTTTGTTTTTGACGGAAAAAATCTTTTGCTTCGTCGCTGAATCCCTGTTCCTTCAGTGCATCAATATTTTTTTCGATGTTGGGATTAAGTATCCCTAACGAATTAACCAGCGATTCCGGATCACCGCTCTGCAGGCTTTTGCGAACATCACGAATACCAAAATCGGCAACCCCACAGCTAAGATTTACGGCATCTATCACATAACCTTCCAGTACAAGAAGTTCAGGACGTAATCCCATCGATTCGGCTAAAATCTGCCCGGTAACTTTTTTAATTTCCCGGGTAGGAATCTCTGTTTTTATCACATTCTCTACCGGTGTTATCTTCCCGTCGAGAATTTCCAACATATTGTCGGGAAATTTTTTAGGGAAAAAAGATTTAAAATCTGCCTTGTCGCGCTCAAGAGTGTGCCGCAACGCACTTGCAACAAAAGGCAATTCTTCTATGCGGCATGGAATTCTGTTGCTCATTTCTTTAGTTTTTTAATTTTAACACAAAAATAATATATTTTAAAGCCGAAATCAAGTAAAATGGCTAAAAAATGTAAAAAAAATACTGTTTTTTGATAAAAAATTTACCCGTAATTATTCGTTATTAGATAATGATTTGTTATTCACCGTTTTATAATTAAAAATAAATGCTTAAAAACAGTTAATCAGCAATTAGGAATAATTACTTTGTATTCAGGAATTGCTACCCAGCGCTTGGGAATCGTTACCCAGCGCTTGGGAATTGCTACCCAGCGCTTGGGAATCGTTACCCAGCGCTTGGGAATCGTTACCCAGCGCTTGGGAATCGTTACCCAGTGCTTGGGAATCGTTACCCAGCGCTTAGGAATCGTTACCCAGCCCTTGGGAATCGTTACCAAGCGCTCGGGAAGCACAATTTCAATGCTTTATGTTTTATTGATTGAAGGAAAAACGGGCGATTGACATTAAACCCAGATTTGCCGTTAGAATTTTTTTCAACTAACAATCATTAGAAAAATACAATAGTAATGAACTATTATTGACATTTTTGTAACGGCAAAACGATTAAGAAAAACTAAGAATTTATCTTTTTTATTGGTATGGAAATCTTATCATTTTATTATTCAAGTTTTTCTAAATCGGGGTTAAACCCAACTAATTTATTAGCTCGCTTCGTTTCTAATGAATTAGTTGGGTTAAAAACCGGATTATACCTTCCAATGGCTGAATAAAGAATAGGCCGAACGGCTACTTACTGATAAATCCGTTCACCAAGGGCAATCTTAAGTTTTAACAGACTGATGGTATAGTCAATTTTTGTCTTCAGCAAAGCCAGTTTACTTTCGGAAACCGATGTGGAACTGTCGAGCATTTTATGTTCAGCTAAAACGGCGTTTCACTTCCCATATAGCAATGGATTCCAGCTGATTGAAACGTTTGTCCAATCGCTTTTAAGTGTTCGTTTGCCGGAATGGGAATGCCTTCGCCTATGTATTTTTTATCCAGCTTTTGGTATTTCTCTTTACCCAGATGGTGTAGTGGCAGGATATTGATTTCGTTTTTTCCGGTTTCCTTCATAAACTGAATGAGGGAAGCAATGTTTTCGCTGGTATCGTTAAAACCCGGAATCAGCGGAAGCCTGAAAATAAGCCTTCCGGCAAATTCCCTGGCGAGGAGTCTTGCATTTTCCAGAATCATCTGGTTACCGACAGTGGTAGCTTTTTTGTGTTCTTCGCTATTGAAATTTTTAAGGTCGAAAAAAATCCAGTCGAGGTAGGGGAGAACCTTTTGATAGTTTTTCCAGGGCACATTTCCACAAGTTTCGATGGCGGTGTGGATGTAAGCCTGATGGCATTTAGCCAAAAGCTCTTTCACAAAATCAATCTGTAGTAGAGGTTCGCCGCCGGTTAACGTTATGCCGCCTTTATTGCCCCAAAATTGCCTGTCGCGACGGATGATTTCCATCAGTTTTGTAAGCGTGATTTCGTAGCCGCATAATCGCAAGGCATCGGTATAGCATTCGTTAATGCAATTTTGATCCTCGCAAACGGCACAGTGTTGCCTTAAAATGGTAAGCTTTCCATCTTCAATCCGGATGGCATTTTGCGGACAATTTTTGGTGCAATTGCCACAGGTAATACATTTGGAAGAATAATACATCAGCGAAGGCTTGCTGCTGATGCCTTCGGGATTACAGCACCAAAAACAGTTCAGCGTGCAGCCTTTCATAAAAATCAGCGTTCTGCAGCCGGGGCCATCGTGTACCGATAGTCCCTGAATATCGAATATATAAGCTTTCAAATCAGGTTTATATTGCCTTAAAGTCGTTGCAGGTAACGGCGTTCATTTCGGGATAGGCATCGTATTTGTTCATACAGGTTCCCAACTCTTCGCCGGTAAGTGTAAAGTTGGAACAATACTTGCATTTTTGAGCCTTCTCAAAATGATCGCAGGCTGTATCGTCGGCATTGATGCTGTTTTTATCTCTTTTACATTTACCTTTAAAAACGTCGGTATTCAGGTAATATTTACAATCGTAGTGTTTCATAATTTTAAGTTTATCCTATTCTTTCATATTCTGTCCGTGCAATTACTTCATCCTGAATTTGTTTTCCAAGTTCGACCCAATACTGGGTAAATCCTGCTACTCGAACCATTAATCCTCTGTAGTTTTCGGGATTTTTCTGTGCATCTTTAAGCATGCGTGAGTCCACGATATTAAATTGAACATGGAACGAACCTCTACGGAGATAAGCTTTTATCATTTCGAGAAACTTCCTTGAACCTTCCCGTCCTCTTACCACCGAAGGATGGATTTTCATGTTCAATTGCGAATTCTGGGATAAGGAATGGTTGTAGCAGGTAGCCGAGTTGAACAATGCGTACGGTCCATTGGTATCTGTTCCCGGATATGCCGATACCGAACCGTCGGCAAAGGTAGTCCCGCACAATCTTCCGTCGGATGTTGCCAAGGTAACTGCACCCATAGGCGCGTGTGTGGATACCGAAATCTGACACGAATACAAAGGTTCATCGTACAACGAACGGTAATTTTCGCACATTTTACTGAACCAGTTCTGCCAATCTCTGAAAATAGTATCCACATACTTGTCGTCGTTTCCATATTTGGGCGCATCTAAGCAAAGTTTGTGAATCTTCAGCCAGTCGGTATAATTTTTCGTTTTTACCTGTTCAATCAGACTGTAAGAACCGGTTTCCAAAGCGGAAACATAACCAAAGTTGGCTTCTATAGCAGCTTTTAATTCCTGTAAAGTCAGCTTCTTTTCATCAAATACATTTTTCTTTATGGATGCCAAAGAATTGGCAAGGTTTACGCCTCCGCAAACTTCTACATTAAAAGTCCTGTTGTAGCGGCAGCCTTTGTTACTGATGTCTTTGCCTGTTTCCAGACAATCGGGTTTCAGCATGCTGTTGATGATGGAGGGGGAGATCTTGCCCCAGATGTCGTGCTGGATATTGTTGGTAAGCGTGAGAACCTCCACCGTAAGGCTGAAATATTTTTTGAAAACATTCCATATCTCTTCGTAGGAATCCAGTTTGGAACCATGGACAGGATAAACGCGTATGCCTGTCCGTTTGTCGAGACCATCAAATAAGACGGCTTCCAGTACTTTAGGCAACGAAATAAAATGTACGCCCACGCTGGTTGCTGGAGCCGAACCTCCGGGTATGAACCACGTTTCTCCGTCCACATCCAAAGGCATCCAGCTTCCCGGCGAAGTCTCCAGACAGCCACCTATGGACCATGCCCTTACTTCTTCTAATTGTAAACCTTCTTTTTGATAATTGTTCAAAAGGAACTCCATGGCAACCCGGTTGTTTATCCAGGCAGGATAGCCCGTTCCGATTTTGGTACATTCAATGCCTTTCAGCAAAAACTCCTCCGGAAGCTTTTCATCGTAAAGAAGACTAAGCGTCGGTTGCGGAGTATCGCACGACATGGCGGATTCAAGAATAAGCATTTCCAGTTCGTTTGCTGCACTATCGCCATTTTTATTCAATCCACCAACGCAAAGGTTGTTAAAAGTGTTTCCGCTTAAAACGCCTCCCACTACGCCCATGGATGCGAAGCAATCCAGTTCGGTAAATTTCATCCGCATGCATTCGAGAAGCTCAATGGTTTTTTCGGTGGTGAGAATACCTTTGTCCATATCTTTTTTCCAGAAAGGATAAAGAATTTGGCCCAGACGGCCTGGCGATAAACCGGAAATGGCATCTTCATTGAGCACGGCTACATGAAATATCCATACCATCTGTAGTGCATCGTGAAATGTCCGGGGTTTGTTTTTCGAGAGCCATTCAAGACGTTCGGCTATGTCGAGATATTCTTCTATTTGTATTTTGTCTGTTTCGAGCGAAGCCATAAAACGGGACTCTTTGGCATAGTTTAATATCCAGGTTTGAAGGCCTTCCAGCATGGTGTAAACGGCTTTGTAAAAATACAGCCTGTCCATCTCCGGGTAACCGGCTGTCTGGCTTTGTTTTTCCTTACAGATATTTTTAATGCCTTCGATACCATATTGTAAAGGGTAGTAATAATTCATCACTTCCCGTCCTTGCGGCAGGGTGTAACCCGAATCGAACATACAGATAACCGCCCGCATGATTTCTTCTTTGGTTTGATAATCAGGCACCAATTGTTCGTATCGGTGCCCCACGTCGTCCACCGACTTGTTGAACCATTTCCTGGCAATTTTCAGTAAAGCCGGCATTTCTTCTTTGCGTAAGCCAAATTTTCCGGCAATAGAAATCACGTTGCCAACGCTTTTGGTAACGTTTCCGCCACCCTGTCCCATGGTAGTTACTTCGTCGGCACTCACCTTTCCGGCTTTTTGAGCTTCTTTATAAAGCTCATCTTCCTTGGCAAGAAAAAATGCTTCCGACAACCAGGGCATGGGATAAGAACCGCGCAGATATGTCGCTTTTCGCATTGCAAGCAATTCTCCCGGTAAAACGGCAGGCGTCAGGTGCGAAAAACCTGCTTTTAAGGCTTCGGCCCGGCGTATGATCGGAACTTCTCCTTCCAGTTCTTCCCACCGGCGGGTGTACCAATACGGGAACTCTACGGAAGCAGAAGAGGAAGACTCAAAATATAACTGGCGTTCCTTCTCCACACGTGGAGTCGGAGCTTTCTTTGTCTCTCTTGACTGTATTCCACCTTCCGGTTTTGTTCCGTAATAATTATATACATCCGTGGTGGCTTCTGAAGGTTTCTGATCTGATGACATAATAATAGATTTTTAGTTTTATAAAAACTTCGATAAATATAGTGCATGCTTACCGTTGCAGCGACGTGTCGTATTGGATTTCATAGCAAATCGTATTGGCTTGAGCATTTTTAACCGTTCAGCAAAGTTACAAAAAAATGCCGGATTTTTACACTTTGCTTCAAGTGTTTTTGCCGGAGGAAGCTTGGTTAGTATCCAAGTTTTTCGCCAATCAGTATGATTTTGATTCTTCGGGGAGGATACGATTTTTCGGTTATCGTCCATGTGTTGCATATTCTTTGGGGACTTCTGCAATTGGTACAGATTCCTGTTTTTTGGCAGGGTGTTTTAAAGTTTTCATGACGTTTGGCATTCAGTGGTGCAGAAATCGTTTTTATTCGTTTGAACGCTTCATCCAGATTTTTAACAATTTTATTTTTGCCAATAAACAAAACCACGTTTCGTGGTCCGAAGGTAAGTGCGGCTACCCGGTTTCCTATCATATCAAGGTTAACCAACTGCCCATTTTCGGTTATGGCATTTGTACCTGTGAGAAACAAATCTACGTCAAGAGCTTTTCTCCGCTGACGGATCCGGGTTTCCCAACTGTCGTTGTTGTCGAAAGTTTCGATAAATTTGATAGAATTCTGGCTTCTCAGCAAATCAAGAATTCCGGTTGACTGCATTGTTAGAGAATCGGCGTAAGAAACACTTGAAAACGCAATCTTGTTAAGAATTTGGTTTTCAAATAAAATTCTGGCTGCTAAAGCATTTTCTGCATAGAAAACTTCAAAATTGTTCCGTTCGAGCTGCTTTATGACTTTGGGCAGGTTTTCGTCGTCCATGGGTTTTTAAATATTAACAGGCAAATGTAATAAAATAAGATATGGATTGGAATTTGGAGATTGGTAGGAAAAAATTATTTATTGAAATGATCAGATTCTTTAAGCGGGTGTAATGAATGTTATTTATAACGGCTATAGTTGTGTTTGTAAAATTGATAAGAAATTAACTAAGAAATTAACTAAGTAATTGGATAAATAGAATGTCGCATATCAAAAAAGAATAGGACGCGGATTCCACGGAAAAAACGGATAAACGCGAATCATAATATAAACAGATTTAACGCTGATTTTATTCATGCAAGCATGAATAATAAGATTGGATATGTCTGAAAATCATTCTGACTTATCGAAATTAAAATCTATTTTAAAATCGACTATATCAGCAAGAGTCTGTGTTCCATTCTAAGATTTTCAAATTCAATGATACAACAATTTGTAGTTTTTATTACTTAAGGTTAAATTATTTTAAGAATTAGTAAACATGTTGGAGTATGATGTTGTAAATTTTACTACTTTTATTGCTGAATTTAAATCGCATACCCCATGAAGTATGCCTGTTCAATATTTCTGTATTTATTCTTTCAGAGCCTGTGTTTGCAAGCTTTCTCACAGGATGAAGATTACTATATCCGGAGCTATACCGTAGAAAATGGTTTGCCCAATAATCAGGTACGTTGTATAGCACAGGATAAAACCGGGTTTTTATGGTTCTCTACCTGGGATGGCTTATGCCATTTCGATGGTTATGAGTTTCGTAGGTATTATCACGATCCTGATGATAGCCTAAGCCTGTCGAATATTGATTTGCGTGAGATACATATTGATAAAGATAACAACGTCTGGATTTGGGCTGCTGGGACTCTTTGCCGCTACGAACGTTCTAAGGATTGCTTTATACGATATAATAGCAAAAAAAATCAGAAAGACTCCAATTATATTGTTTCTGATGCTATTTACAGCATTTCTACCGATAATTACGGGAATTTATGGGCATTGGGTAACCGGGGATTTGAAAAATTTGATCATGCCAGCCGGCAATTCATACATTATCCTTTTGTTGATGATAAGGGTAACATTATAAGCCCCTATAATGATAGGATAGTGTTTGATAACCTGAATAATTTATGGATAGTTAAGAAAAATCAGGTGGTAAAATGTACGATAATTACCAATGCTTCTCTTAAAAAGAAAATGGTACAACCCATTAAAACCTATGTGTTTCCTTTTTTTGAAGCAGAAAAAAAAATTCACAATATTACTTATACCTTTTCCATTTATAATGGCAGGCATGGCGTTTGGATTACGTCCAACAATGGCTTATTTTTTCTGAAGCCTGGGAGTAATATGTTTATTCGCTATCGCCATAGTATACCCAGAGATGAATTCAGTTTTAAACATTCTATCATCTGGTCGTCTATCCCCGACGGTCTTTTTGTTTACAACCCTCAAACCGGTAAGACCTTTCATCCAGATCCTAATATGACCCAAAATGTGGAAACTTATTTTATTGATCGTAATGGTAGCATTTGGTTGGGAAGTTTGCAAAAAAATTCACAGGAAGGTACCGGGCTTAATAAGATTATAACCACGGGAAAATTTTTCAGGCATTATCTTACTCCAACACTAACCAAGGAGGAAGTTGCGGTATTTGGTTTATATAAAGATAAAAATTGCGATATATGGGTGGGAACGAACAATTACAATTATCTTATACGGATACATCCTGATGGAACTTTCGAAAAGGGCAATTTTTTAACCGATCAATTGGTGCAATTAGGCGGTCAACCCAGGACTTTCCTTGAAGATAATCATGGTAGTTTATGGATAGGCTATTGGGAGGGGGCGCTTTTTCGCTATGATTATTTCCGTAAGACATTTGAACGGTGTTATTTGAAAAAAATTCCGCATATCCAAAATAAGAATGATTTTTCATCTTGTTTCAAAATATTAAATTTAGATAAAAAAGGAAATATCTGGGCAGGCGGAGATAAAGGATTACTGCATTTTAATTCCTTAACACTAACAGTAGATTTTTATAATAAAAACAAAGATGATGGAATTTACTCCATGTTGAATGACAAAGAAGGAAATCAATGGATTGGAATGAGAAGCCAATTGTTGTTTAAGGGGAAAGACGATAAACAGGGTATTCAAACCTATCATGTCCCGGGGCAATACAATATTGAATATATTGTCGAAGGCGATAACCATGATTTATGGCTGGCGTTGCTTGGCGGGGGTATCTGCCGCTTTGATAAGCTGACGCATCAATCAAAAATACATACCACCAAGGACGGATTAGCCAACAATACGACCTACAATATCCTGAAAGATAAAAAAGGTTATCTGGGATAAGTACCAACACCGGCATTTCGCGGTTTAATCCCCGCACAGGTCTTTTCCGGAATTTCGGCAAAAGCGATGGTTTGAAAATTGTTGAATTTAATGCCGATGCAGCCTGCCGGACAAAGGAAGGCGAAATGCTGTTTGGCGGAATGGGCGGTTTTGTAAGCTTTTATCCCGATAGCCTCGATAGAAAGGAAAAGAACAATAAAACGCCACTCTTATTTACCGGTTTTAAGGTTTCGGGACGTGAGCGTTATTTTAACCAGCCCATTTATGAAACCAATAAAATCCATTTGCAAAAAGGGGATGATAATTTTGAGATCTCGTTTGCCAGCGTTGATTTTGTGAATGCCGAAAAAATACGTTATCGCTACTGCCTTCAGGGATATAAAAACAAATGGATTAATACGGATAGCCGGAATCGTATCGTAAATTATGCCAGCCTTCCGCCAGGCAGGTATACGTTCTGTCTCCAGGCTACCGATGCTAATGGCAACTGGGAAAAAAATGCCTCGCTGCAAGTAGATATACCCGCCTATTTTTACCAAACCATTTGGTTTAAACTGATGATAATACTTTTAATCCTTGGGATAATAACTCTCTTTACCTTGATGGTTATCCATCAGATAAAATTAACTGAACGACGCAAGCAGGAACAACTGAAATTAGAAGCACTGCGCGGGCAGATGAATCCACATTTCCTGTTCAATTCACTGAATTCCATTAATTATTTTATTTCGCTTAACGATAGGCTATCGGCTAATAAATACATCAGCGATTTTTCAAATCTTATGCGGGCAATACTCGATAATTCGGTTAACGAATATGTGCGCATGGATAAAGAAATTGAAATGCTGGAGAATTACCTTCAGTTGGAACATCTGCGCTTTAGCGAAAAGTTTGACTATTCTATTGAAACGGATGAAAATATAAATATAAAAGAAATTGAGATAAAACCTTCTATGATTCAATCCTTTATCGAAAATGCTATCTGGCATGGTATACGCTCACTGAATGATCGGAAAGGCTTTGTGAGGGTTGTTTTTAAACAATTACAACCCGATTGTATCCATTGTTATGTGGAAGACGATGGCATCGGGCGCAACTTAGCAGAAAAATGTAAGACAGCTAACCTACGGAATCACCATTCACGGGGAATTGGTATTATCAATCAACGATTAAAAATAATAAACCGGATGAAAAGGACAAACTTTAAAATTACGATGGAGGATTTATATCCCGACAAAGAGGAAACAGGAACAAGAGTGATTATTGAGATACCGGTGAGGTAGCTGTTAGCTATTAGCTGTTAGCTTTTAGCCAAAAGCTAATTGCCAAATGCCAACAGCCAAATGCTAACAGCTTTTAAAAAAAGTAAAACGATGAGAAATTTTAGAAATTTAGAAATCTGGCAACAAGGGATACAATTGGTAATGGAAATCTACAAGTTGTGCGTTTTATTACCGAAAGAAGAAAGATTTGGTTTGATTAGTCAGATTTGCAGAGCTGCTGTTTCCATTCCTTCAAATATAGCTGAAGGAAGTAGTTGTAATAGTAAAACAGAGTATAAACGCTTTTTAGAAATAGCATTGGGTTCGGCTTTTGAAGTTGAAACCCAGTTACAAATCATTTATCAGTTAAAAATGATAACTGCCGAAAACTTTGAATTGATATTCCAACTTCTTGTAAAAGAAGAAAAAATGATTAATAGTTTAATAACGAAGCTTGCTAAATAGCTATTGGCTGTTGGCTATTAGCCATTAGCCAACAGCCAATAGCAAACAGCTAAATCCCAACAACCATGATAAAAACCATCATCATTGACGACGAAGCACCTTCACGCGAGGTGTTGCAAAATTTCCTTACCGAATATTGTAAGGATGTGGAAATAATAGCCACGACTAATTCGGTCAAGACGGCTGTGGAAGCCATCCGGTTGTATCAGCCCGACCTTATTTTCCTCGATATAGAGTTACCCGATGGAAGCGGTTTTGATGTGCTGCATGCATTAACTCATGTTGATTTTAAAGTTATATTTATTACCGCTTTTTCGGAGTATGCGTTTAAAGCTTTCCGTTATTTTGCCACCGATTATCTGCTGAAACCGGTAAGCATAGACCAATTGATGGAAGCTGTGGGCAGGGCAAGAAAAGAATTATCCGGCAAAATGAATAATATGCCATTGGAAGAGTTGCTTCGGCAAACCAAAAACGGGAATAATGAGTTTACCAACATTATTATCTCTGATGTAAAGGGTTTTAAAGTCTATGAATTGAGAGATATCGTGGCTTGCGAAGGGGATAGCTATTGTACTAAATTTTATTTCACCAACGGGAAAATGGATACCAGTTCCAAAAACCTGAAGGCTTATGAAGAAACCCTTGCTGACAGCAGTTTTGTAAGGGTTCACCATTCCTTTTTGATTAACCTGATCCATGTGAAGTCATACCAGAAAGACGGAACCATCATGCTTACCAATAATATCGCCATACCCTTAGGCCAGGCATTTAAAAGGAGTTTTATCGAACAGATGAAGAAATTTGCAAGATAACTTGGCTGTTAGCTATTAGCTATTAGCCGTTAGCTATTAGCTGTTAGCCAATAGCCAAATGCTAATGGCAAACAGCCAAAAGCAAAAAGCCAACCCCCGTCTGTTAGTTGAAAACGAGGTTCTGTTGGATAAAACACGGGTTCTGTTGGATATGGCTTGATTTTTTATATTTATACCCAGTACTTTGTTTTTGATTTATTGAACGTTCTTAACGTTTTTGTTCATTAACAAACTCACCCCCAACCTTTCTCTTGAAAAGAGAGGGGCGGATGGCGAAATGAAGTGAGTTTATCATGAAACAGAGTGATTAAGCAATGAAATGGAATGCAACACTCGTGAAGTATAGCGTATCACCCGTGAAATGGAGTGTATCATCTGTGAAATGGAGCATATCACTCGTGAAAAGGAGCGTATCACTCGTGAAATGGAGCATATCACTCGTGAAATGCAGCGTATCACTCATGAAATGGAACGTAACACTCGTGAAATGGAGTGTATCTCTCGTGAAATGTAGCGCATCACCCGTGAAAAGTAGCGTATCACTTTTGAAATGGGTATTAAATGATTAATGATTAATGAATAATGCTAACAGCCAATAGCGAACAGCCAATAGCGAACAGCCAATAGCGAATCCCGAGTACTCGGGAGGGCTAAGTCTTCGGCTCAGCAGCCAATAACCAACTAAATATAAAAGAAAATGAACAATTTAGAAGAAAATGCAATCAAAGCTTTTAATGCCATCCGCAAGTTATGCGACGACAATAAAGACGTATGGGAAAACTATGCCCCCTTTGTGGCATCGTATGCCATCTACCTTACTAATATGGAGGAAATAGATGTCAACCGCGAAATCCAGTTACGGAAAATTACCGGTGTGGCATCTGACAAAAATTTGAAGAAATCTGCGCTTAGCGAAAAAGCGCTTTTTATCGCTAACCGTATCCGTTCTTTTGCTACGGTAGAAAAGGACAGTGTATTATTGGAAACAATATCCTACACTCCTTCCGATTTTGCTCATAGTCGCGACGACAATATGATAAGTATTTGTAACATCATCCTTCAAAAGGCAACTGAAAACAGCACAAAGCTTGTTGCTTATGGTATAACCCAGGAAGTTATGGATGACTTTACCGGATTGACCCATAATTTTTCGGAAGTCGTTGCTCTGCCACGCATAGCCAAAGCAAAACATAAAACCGCCACCCAAAACCTGAGGCGTTTGATACGCGAAACCAAGGCGCTGCTCAAAACCAGGCTCGATCTTGATGCCGAATATTTTAAAACCACCCAACCCAACTTTTACAGCGACTACCAGGGCGCACGTATGATCATTGAATTGGGACGACATAAGAAAGGACAGATGCAAATCTCGGGTAAGGTAAGCGATTTTGAAACCGAACAGCCCTTAGCCGGTGTAAAAGTATATTTAAATGACGTAGCAGCAACTTATACCTTAACCGATGCTGCCGGAAGTTACCTGCTCGAAATTGCCGCCCTGGGAACCTATACCATCAAAGCCGAAATGACAGGCTACGATACCTATAGCGAAGAGTTTGAAATAGAAAATCATGAAAGCCTGGAGTTGGATATTGAAATGGAGAAAGGGGAGTGATGATCGGCGATTGGCTTTTAGCTTTTGGCTATTGGCAAATTACGAATTAAAAAGACATTCCATGTTTAAAAAAATAAATCAAAGGCGGGTTGTATTTGGAAAAGCGATAATAAAAGTTAGAGAAACCAAAACATGGAATGTCTATAAGTTATGAATTGTTGAATTGTGAGTTCTTTAGCAGTGAGTTTGGAACGATGGGCAATGAATAGTAAACCAAAACCTGACAGCGTACGAAGTACCGGTCAGCGTTTAAAAAGAGAGAAACGGATATATAAATTACGAAAATCAATTACAAATTAAAAATTACGAATTACGGAATCAATTATGAATTAAATAACTAACAGCCAATAGTCAACGGCTAATAGCTAAATAAAAAGGAGAACTAAAAATGAAAAAGTTGTGTTTGATAATTTTCACTTTTTTTATTGTGCAAACAGCATTTAATCAGAATTTCTGGCAGCCTATAAATATGAATTATGGAGGAACAGCATGTTCAATAATTGGTACTAATACCGGAACTATTTTAGTGGCAAAAGCAGATAAAATATATCGTTCAACTGATCAGGGAAACAATTGGATGCTAGTACTTACAGCGTGGGATGATATTATTTGCTTTGGAAGAAATTATACCAGTAATTATTTATATGCAGGAAGGATTACCAATAGTCAACATACACAAGGAGGTATCTATCGCTCAACTGATGATGGTATGTCCTGGATTTTTAAAGGATTAGATGGGCGAAGGGTCAATAATATATTTGTTAATAATGATGGAACTGTTTTTGCCGCATGTTCAAGTGGTGATGTGAACTGGGGCGGTATATGGAAATCAACAGATAACGGAAATACATGGACGGAATCATTAAGTGCCTTATATGATGTTTTTAGTATTGCAAAAGATGATAATGGGAATTTATATGCAGGTACTGAAGATATTGAATCTACGGGTTGGGGAGCACTATTAAAATCAGAAGATAACGGACAAACCTGGCATCGGATTGGGCACTTCGAGGGAACGAGCAAAGTAAGAGGGGTTACGATTGATCATAATGGAGTTATCTATGCAGCCACAGGAGGTGGTAGCTATGTTTATCGTTCTTTAGATGGAGGGATTAATTGGGATCAGGTTCTATCAGGAATAGATTGGTGGGAAATATATCCAATGGTAACCAATTCAATAAACAGGGTATATCTTGGAACTTGTGGAGAAGGGGTTTATTTTACTGAAGATGCTGGTACAACATGGACTCAAGTAAATAGTGGGTTATGCGGAAATTGCGTTTATGCGTTAGCATTGGATAATCAAGAATATTTATTGGCTGCTGTAAATACAAATTATTGCAAGAGTACCGAATCCACTTCTTCTAACTTTATTCATATCAACGTATCATCAGAACCGGATGCCGTAGTAATTAACGTTTTTCCTCCTGCAAATGGAGTGAGCAATTTTACAACCCCTGCAACATTAGAATGCGATTACGGAACAGAATATACTCTTACTGCGCCCGAATATTTGAATTATCCCCAATGCAAACAGTTTCTCAGGTGGGAGTGGAATGGTTCAACTTATACGGGCTATAATTACGTTAATTTTACAGCTTTAAATAATAATGATACATGGAAAGCTGTATATGACGTGATAGATCCGCCACTTGTAACTATTACTGCAAATGGTCCGACAACTTTTTGTGAAGGTGGGTCTGTAACATTAACTGCCAATGATGGAAGTGAATTAACTTATCAATGGTTAAAAGATGGAGTTGCAATTGAAGGAGCTATAGAAAGATCCTTTATTGCTGAGCAAAATGGAAATTATGCTGTAAAAGTTACATTTAAAAATTGTATTTCAAGTACTTCAGACCCGGTTTCAGTTATTGTAATCCCGATACCTCTAACACCGGAAATTACTCTTGAAAATCTTGTACTGCATTCCAATGCAGAATCAGGTAACCAATGGTACAGGAATGGCGATATTATTCCCGGAGCCACAGAGCAGTCATACGCTGTAACACAAAATGGCATTTATTATGATATCGTTACGGTTAATGGCTGCTCGTCATTGCAATCCAATGAAATAAATATTACTAATGTCGGAATTAATAACTTCCAGTATGAATCATTTTTAAAAATTTATCCCAATCCATCTGATAATTTTTATGAATTGCATTATAAAATCTTATCTAATCATCATGTAATCATTAAATTATTTGATGTTATGGGAAATGAAAAGGCATGTATAATTAATGAAGAACAATCTAAGGGTGATTATTTGAAAATAATTGATGGAACCCTTCTTTCGCCAGGTATTTATTACTGCTGTTTTTCAATAGATCATATTCAAATAACTGTTAAAAAAATAATTAAAAATTAATACTAAAACATTTAAAATAAGGAGAAAATATCATGAAAAAACAAATTTTAATCATTGCCATTATGTTATTGGCAAACACATCTTTTGCCCATACAATCGTTGTAGATAAAAACGGAGGCGGGCAATTTACCAGTATTCAAACAGCTATTTCCAATGCGGTAACAAATGATACCATAAAAGTTTGGCCGGGAACTTATTCAGAACAAATTACTTTAAATAAAAATATTGTTCTTATGGGTTCAGGATATGAAAATACAACGATTATTAGTACTCTAAATCCAGCTATTAACATGAGTTCTGGCATGATACTTTATTTCAAAATTAGTTGTTCAAATGGAGATGGCATATGGTTACATAATGGGATAGTGCGAAACTGTTTAATTACTGCATGTTCTCAGGTTGGAATATTAGCTGCAACAGCTGGGGATAATGGATTAGTTCAGAATTGTACAATAACCTATAATGGCTCTTATGGCGTTGAGGCGCGTTCTGATGCTAATGGCACGATTACTGTTTCAAATTGTATAGCAAGACCAAATGGTAACAATGGATTTTATGGGTATCGTTCTACTTGTAACTTATCTTATTCTAATGGAAGCACTGTTTGGACAGCAGGTAATCAAGGTGTTATAGATATAGATCCACAATTTGTTTCTAATACCGATTATCATATTTCCCAAGGCTCTCCATGCTGGGATACAGGTAATCCTTCTTTACAAGACCCGGATGGTTCACGTAGTGACATGGGTTATTTCGGTGGACCCGATTGCCCGATATACCCGACGGTTTTTGAAATAACGATTACTCCCAATGGCAGTAATATCAATCTGGAAGCCAAAGCCAGGGCAAATTATTAAGGAGGACTTTGCAATGAGAAAGTTCATTCTTATACCAATTGTTTTGCTATTGGCTTCATGGGTTGTTAACGCTCAGTTTCCAAGAGATCAGCACTTAGTTGCAGGCGAATATTTCATCAATAATGATCCTGGTGAAGGAAATGGTACTTCAATAACCGGTAATTATGGATATAGCCAGATTGATGCATCGCTCACCAATTTGAATTTGCCTATTAGTTCGAAAATTTATGTACGGTTTAAAAGTTCCAACGGGATATGGAGTGCACCAAGAAGTATTCAACGTAAGTCATATTTTGAAAATAGTGGGGCTACATTACCTTATGGAGAGTTTTTTGTAAATACTGATCCCGGGCAAGGAAACGGAACTCCTATTCAATTTGAATATGGACAATATGCTTCGGCTAATATCAACGGATTAAATCTTCAACGGGGTGACAGGATTTATGTACGGGTAAAGGATTCCTATAACCGATGGAGCGAAGCTCGTCCTGTTCAATTCAATTTTAAAAAAATAGCAAAAGCTGAATATGAGATTCAACATAATGGGGGTAGCACAACTAATTCTTTTCCGATGGATTTATCGCTGTACAATTCTTATTCCTGTGTTTTTACAGCAGAAGCCACATATAACAACTGGCAGCAATATGATACCGTTTTAGTAAGAGTTCAAACAGAAGATAAATTTTGGAGCGCATGGACAAAGGGGCCGAAAGGAGAATCTCCCGGGGCAATTCAGGAATTTGATAAAGATAAAAATTTATATTTATTCTGTTATCCCAATCCATTTATATCATCTACTCAAATTGAGTATCGGCTAATTGAAAAATCTAATGTAAATCTTACTGTTTATGATATTTATGGAAAAGAAATTGCTTGTTTGGTAAATGCAAAACAACCTGCTAATAAATATATTGTGGAATTTAATGGGGAAGGTATTCCTAATGGATTGTATTTCTGTATTCTTAAAGAAGATAATAAGACAACTCAATGTATGATGATTTTATTGAAATAATTTAATATTATAAAAAAATAAATTATGTATTGTCATAGGTGTGGAATTTATTTAATATATGAAAATCGTACATGTAGATGTGGTTATAATCCAAATACAACACTTTTAAATGTTATATTAGCACAACAAAATCCACAACGCTGTGAATGTCTAACTGAAAATCCTAATCATGCAAATTTCTGTCAGACGTGTGGAAAACAATTAAGAAAATACGCCAAATGCCCAAAATGTAGCTCGTATAATTTCACATTCACAAGAGAAAATAGTTTGAAAAGGGCTATCAAAGGTGGCTTAATCGGAGGGTTCATATTGGGACCTATTGGTGCTCTGGCTTTAGGGTATTTTAATGGTCATAATAAAAAAATTACTTATTACTGTAACAATTGTACTAATACATGGATAGAAGGATGATAACATTTAAATTATTAAAATAATGGATAAGATGATAAAAATATATTATTAAAAATAATTGAAGAATTTTTAAAGTTGGAATTGTATATTCAAACATAGCAGAGGAAAAACTTAATGGAATATTGGTTGGAAACAGTAAGCAGTATGCTAACAGCCATATCCAATAACAACAAAAATCAAAACTATCTAGAAAAAATAGCAAAAAACAATAAACATATATGCGAAAAATAATTATTGATTTATAACTTTAATTAAAAACATTTAAAAAAAACGTAAAATAAGGAGGTTATTATGTCCGGTTATGCAAAGTGTCCGAAATGTAGAAAAGAAGTAATATTAAAGTATCCGACAACCACAAAATTAAATCCATTAAGTCCTTTTAAATTATTCGCAAAAGCCGTAAAAGGGACTTTTGATGAAGTTAAAGTTATCTGCCCAAAATGCGGGCACAAAGGAGATTATGGAGAATTTGAAAAAATTTAATTTATTTATTAAATAAGGAGAAATAAAAATGAAAAAAATAATGATTCTATTAATAGCAGTGTGTTGTTTCAACTATTCAAATGCACAATACGCAAATACATTTTCTTATCTTGGACAAGCAATTGGTAGAGCAATTAATGTTGCCAGTTTGTATTCGGATTATGAATATGCTGGTATTGGTTGCTTTTATGGAGCTTTACTCCAACCAGGCGAAAGTATCACATTAAATTATTCTTTTGATGGAGATGCTAGTTATCTTATATCTGGGGTAGCTGATGAAGATGTAAATGACTTGGATCTATATATTAATGATTTGAACGGAAATATTATACTTTCAGATCCAAAGACTGATAATGTGCCAATAATTTATTATACAACTTCATATACTGTGAATAGAGTAATTAAAATGAAGAATTTTAGTGCAGAACGAGCTTCATTTTGCATATTACAAATTTTGAAAAGAGGATATAGACATAATTTATCAATTCAAAGTTTAACAGAGGCCGCTACAACATGTTTAATAAGTTCGGCTATATTTTATGATAAAGGACAAGAAAACAATATTTCTTTTACATTTCCAGGTTCTCTCTTTTGTTTATTCGGCGGATGCTATTATAAGGGAGCCTATAATGGTTTAATGAATGTTAAAGTACCCTATAGTGGAAATTATTTACTTATAGGGGTTGGAAGCAACAATATTTCAGATGTTGATATAAAAATAATAAGGCAATATAATAGTGAAAATTCTTCTGGAGAAGTTTTATGTTCTGATACTAAAATTGAAGAATTTGCTTTTTGTGATAGCTATTTATATACGTGGAATAATTATTATTTAGAATTAAAAAATTACAATTCCGATAGCAAAGGATTTATATTTGGTGTTTTATTGAAAGAAAATTAAATATAGGAGAACTAAAAATGAAAAAGTTGTGTTTGATAATTTTCTCTTTTCTGATTGTACAAACAGCATTTAATCAGAATTTTTTATTCAATGAAGATTTTAATGATTTCATTGATTGGAAATACTCACCAGATAATAATATTGGTGCAAAGTTTAAAATATTAGATGAAGTTCTATCTGTAAATAATTTTGGAACCCAACAGGGAGAATGGTATGGGCCAATTGCTGTAAAACAATTATCTTCCAAATTGGACGTATCTTATGATGATTTTATATTTTCCACCTATCTAATATCAACTGACAATATTGCAGATGCATTTGGTCTAATTTGGATTGTACTGGTAGATGATGATAATACTCCAATTCTTGGAGTTTATTGGAGCGACAATTATCATGATGGTATCGGTATGAATTCCTATAGAGTAAAAGACCCTCTAGGTAATAATGCATTTAGCCGTTCCTATTTAGGTATCTATGCCGATGGCATTATAAAAGAAGGTTCGGAACTTGCTTCAATTAATGGAAAAGTCTCATTAAAAAAATCCTCCGGTCAACTTTCACTTCATTATAATGATGGTCCCGCATTAACAACTTATACATTTGCAACAAAGAAAATTGCCACTAAACTAAAGATTTATATTTTAAAATATAAAGACTTTCCCGCAAGAAATATAAAAATTGATTTTATAAGACTGATAAAAAAATAGCGATTTACAACCTTAAAAGTAAGAATGAATTTTTTTGGGTACTGTATAAAGCAACTTGTAATCAATAAATATATGAAAACCATTAAGAGAAGTTTACCATTTTGTTTGCTTTCCCTATTTCTAACATTAAGTTTTCAGATATTATTTGCTCAATGGAAAATACCTGATCGAAGATTGGTTGTAAAAAAAAATATTTCAGGTCAGGTAAAATCATATAATGATAATCTTCCAATACCTGGTGCAACGATTCTCGTTAAAGGTACAACTGTCGAAGTAATTACTGACATCGAAGGAAAATATACCATTTCCATTCCAAAAAATTGCGACACTTTACTTTTTTCATGTGTTGGGTTTAAGACCAAAGAAGTAAAAATTGAATCCAATACTAATATTAATATCACACTGGAACTGGAAAAAGAAACGCATATCATACATCATATTGAAATTGGTGGCTTTGGATATATTTGGCCGTTTAACGATAATAGTTTATTTGCACACTCCTATACTCATACATGTGGTGGCGTTGAATTAGGAGGTGGGCTATCTTTTTTTAAAAGTAATTGCTTAGAGTTGGATATTACGATACGAACATCAATCTTAAATGAAAAATCATATCCTGTACCAACTGATTCCATTAAACCACAAGTCACTATGACTGAAAAATCAGAATTATTTTTAGGACCTAAAATATTGTTTTTCCCTTTAAATTTAACCAACATTGATAAAAACCCTAAAGCCGTAAGCCCATATTTTACAATGGAACTAGGTTTAGAGATAAGTTACTTCAGAAAGGTTATTACTGTTGACTATCCAACCTATATGATTGATTCAAATTACAGAGTAAGGAGTCCAAGTTTAAATTTTGGTGTTGGAATAGGTACAAGGATATTAATCACTCACAAAAAGAATATTCCTATAGTTTCCATCAATATTATGTCGATGTTTATGTTCTCAAATACGACAAAATATGCTCAAGTTGATACGAATCTTGGAAACTTCATTATTAAAGAGGGAAGAAAGGAGTTTATATATTTTTCTGTTGGTCTCACATTAACAAATCTGTTCTCAAATGCATCAAGTAACATTAATTAAGAAATATCCTCTTATTAAGCAGGTTATTTTTTCATTATTTTCATTATTTTTATTAAGTTCCTGTTATAAAAATGATTTTAATATTGTTAAAACAGAGAAAAATAAAATTAGATTCTTAAAAATAACATACCCAAAATCGAATCTTCCAATTAATATGGAATCTCAACATGTTTTAACACTGTATTCGGAACAATTTTCATCAACTGAAGATAATACTGAATTCAGTTTGGTTATTAAAAGTTCTCTTGGCTTAACTTATTATTATACAATGTATTTTTCACCAACTGATGGCTTATTTACTGATAATACAAAAAGGTATATACTTTTAAATAAATTCATTCCTTTTAATCAAAGTATTATTAATAAAACTGATACAACTTTAATTTATATAAAGGGAATAGACTGGTTTAGCGATACAGTATGTTTAATTACCAAAATTGTACCTTTTTTGTCAACTGATTCCCTTTTTGTTTTTAAAAAGTTTAGTTTTATTTCAGTTTTAAGGGAACATATTAAAAATTTCTCGTTCAGCACTGATTCGTATTTATTAAAACACGGAGATATTAATTTTAATGGTTATCGTTTTTACTCTGTATGGTCGGATGGATCTGAGTCTGGGAAAATAAATATTGACATTGATCAAAACCAAAATAGTATTAGTTCCTTTGAATTTCTAAATTTATATTCCAATTTCACCTCAACAGAAGAGTATAAATTCACCTCATCATTTCTTTTTATAAATAATATTTGTAATGATTCAATTTGTATTGGTTATTATGGACCCGATTTACTTAAAGACATTTCTTTTACGCATACAAAATCACCTCATGATACAATTTTCTCGAGAGGCTATTATTCCAATATAAATAGCTATATATCTATCGTTTTAACAAAATGACCTCTGCTCTTTTTTTAAGGAGGCAGGATTGATAGTAAAAAACATTGATATTGAAAAGAATTAAATTATGATACGTATTTTTCTTATTTCTTTATTCATTTTAATACTCTTCGGTTGTAAAAAGGGAAAAGAGGACACTGAGTATAAAATTACTTATTTGAATAATAACCTGGTTGTCCCTTCTAATGCAACTATTGTATATAATGGTCAACAATATCATGGTAATGTATCAATACCTAAAAACAAACTTATTGGCATTGTCAAAGACAATAAAGCATATCTTTATTTTACAGGGATGGGTAGTGCTAATTTAAATGATTCTACTTCGAGAAGAGCGGTTGGATATTTGATGTTTTCAAATGAAAGCAGTGGTAAATCAAATAAAAGTCTTGATCTAACAACTGGTATACGAATAGAACAAAATGGAACACAATACAAATTTACAAACTTAAAAAAAAGATTTGCTGCTATAGAGTGTCAGAATAATACAGATTATCTTTTTCAGAGAGGTGAAATTTGGCCGGATATTAATTGGATTGGTGCAATAAAAGGTGAAAATCAAATTTCCATATTAGAATATGATAATACTACATTCTCCAATATTAACCAAGCCAATACCTATGGAGCTTCTATACGATTACTAACGATACCTGTCGGAGCACCTTTGACTTGGGGCATTATTGCGCAAAAAAATTCAGAAGCATTAAATTCCGGTGCTAACTCATCAATACTTGTAAATGTTAATTTTATTGATTTTTTATATTTTACGTTAAAAGGAGTAAATGAAATTGTTGGGGCATTACCAATCCCTTTTTTAGATTGTTGGGCTGCTTATGTAACTAACGCCGCGGGAAACACTCTTCATTCAGTCTTAACGGAATTGTTGACGCATGACGACCATATAACAAAACAAAATTGGCAAAATTTTACTAATGATTTATTAAATGGTTATTTCAATTGTTTAGTTTCTAATGGAATTGAAGCTACAGGTGTAGGTCTGATAGTGAAACAATTTTTAGATATTGTAAGTAGTGGACAATGGATAATTGATAACACTTTAATTTTATCAATTGATATAATTACTTGTTCTGTTTATGAAACATGGGCACCAACAGGACAAGTGCCGGTATTAACAACATCTGTAAGCGATATTACGCCAACAACAGCAACCTGTGGCGGTAATATAACCTCTCAAGGAAGTTTTTCTGTTACGGCACGGGGTGTTTGCTGGAGAACATCTCAAAATCCAACAATTTATGATGCTCATACAACAGATGGTAGCGGAGCAGGAAGTTACACAAGCAATATAACCGGATTATCTTCGAATACTCCATATTATGTTCGTGCTTACGCTACAAACGGAGCTGGAACTGCTTATGGCAACCAGATAAGTTTTACAACACTGCAGGGCACTGGAGGAACAGTAACCGACATTGATGGCAATGTTTATAATACCATAACCATTGGTACACAGGTGTGGATGGTTGAAAACCTGAAAACTACCCATTATCGTAACGGCGATGCTATACCCAATGTAACCGACAACGGACAATGGTATTGGTTAATGACAGGGGCTTACTGCAATTATGATAATGATGTAAATAATTCAACAATTTATGGCAAGTTATACAATTGGTTTGCTGTGAATGACAGCCAAAATATAGCCCCCACCGGCTGGCATGTATCCTCTGATGACGATTGGGATACGCTTGCAATCTATTTAGGAGGCAGAAGTATTGCCGGCGACAAACTAAAAGAAGCTGGAACAAGTCATTGGTATTCACCAAATGCAGGAGCGACAAATGAAACTGGATTTACTGCCCTTCCAGGTGGCTATCGTAACTACGATGGATCATTCATTGGCATTAGCTACCAAGGGAACTGGTGGTCTTCTTCACGAATCGCAACATATGCCAATTTCATAAATATGTTATACGAAGAAAGTTGTGTGTTCAGTTTGTATACTGATAAAGCGGCTGGTAATTCTGTTCGTTGTGTTAAGGATTAAAAGACTATTTGATTATTTATAGTATGCGGCTATATCCCATCAATTTTTAAAAAATAAAATTATTATAAAAAGGAATAAATATGCTGGATGATAAGTAATAAACAAAACTTTCCCGAAAAATCGGGTCAAGCTATGCAGTTTGTAAAGGCTGGTATGATACCTATTGTTACGTTATCTACATCCCAAAATAATGTAATAATTTTGATAAAATTCATCATACAAAGATTTTTCAACTTAATGAACCAACTAATTATCGAAAATGAAGTGATTATTAATTAACAAAGAAAAACCATTAAAATTAAAACTTATGGATGAAATAGGATTTTACTGTATTCGCTGTGGTGTAGCCATTAACCCGTTAAAAAATGAATGTCATAATTGTGGTTATTGTTTTGACCCACGATTGGATGAAGAAGTCCATGAAGCTATAAAATCAGGAGGGGATTATACTCGCTGTTATTGTGGTGTTCCTGCACATAAAACTTCATTATATTGTTCAGTGTGTGGTAGACCACTCTCTCCTCCCAAGAAGAAACGAGGTTTATTCGATTTTTAAAATTAATTTCTATATTTTCTTTTGTCCTAATATTAAGGATTATTTTAAATGACATGTTACATGGTTGCTAACAAGTCTGCATGTGAAAAATACGCGGCTTGTCGAAAATGGATGGTAATTTTGTTATGAAACATGAGAATGAAATTCAAATATAAAAATGCTAATGCTGCCTATAAAATTTATAATGAGAAAGACTTTATTGTTGCACGGGGCGGATGGAATCCATGGATAAATCAAAGTTAGGAATATCAAGATAAAAAATTTGATAATTTGATTATTTTTCGAGAAGATATAAGGTTATTTGTTAAATACGTTAAAAATGTTTAATCTAAGATTTTAAATTACCAACTTCTATTCAACCGCCTTAAAATACGGATAGGTAAAAACCAACTATCTTTTGATGGAAGTATTTTAAAAAGCGGAATTACTATACGTTTCTATGGCAATGCTACATAAACTGGGAAGATGGCTTAAGTGGAATGATGAGGAGCAGTAAATTATTAATTGGAAATGAAACGAAAATTTATTTGTATTCTGCTATTTTCAATATTGTGTAATTTTCATGGTTTTACGCAACATGATAAATGGTTTAAAAAGGGGCTGGAGGCTAAAAATCCCATAAAACAAATAAAATATTTTTCAAAATCCATTAAAAAAACAGGTTCTGCTTACGAAACCTATTTTGCTCTTGGCATTATTAAACTAACGCTTCCGGAATATCAGGATGCCATATCGGATTTTACAAAAGCAATTGAAATTAATCCCCTATTTTGGGAAGCCTACTACAATCGGGGTTTTGCTAAATTTAATCTAATGGATTATCAGGGTGCTATTGAAGATTATGACAAAACCATTGAACTTGATCCAAAATATGTTAAGGCTTATTTTAATCGTGGCTTAACAAAATTTTACATGCATGATTATCAGGGTGCATTGATAGATTATTCAAAAGTTATCGAATTTGATCCTAATGATGTCTTTGCTTATTTTAACCGTGGCAATACTAAGCAAAAGTTACAGGATTACCATGGTGCTATTGCAGACTATAATCAGGCTATTAAACTTAATGCTAAAGAATCCAATTTCTATTACAATCGTGGAATAACAAAAAATTTTTTACTGGATTATACTGGTTCTATTGCTGATTATACTGAAGCCATTTTATGTAACCCACTATTTGCCAATGCCTATTATAACCGGGGTTGTGCAAAATTCTATATTAACGATTATTATGGAGCCATTGAAGATTTTACCAAAGCTATAGAACTTAATCCTAAAGATGGCTTAACCTATCTAAATCGTGGAATTTGTAGCTATAAACTTGAAAATTATAAAGAGGCAATATTGGATTATAAAAAGGCCATAGAAGTTGATATATTACTTGCAGAAGCGTATTTTTATACAGCTAATATTAAAATCATTTTAGAAGCTTATCGGGAAGCAATAGCCGATTATACTATAGCTATTGAAATCAATCCTGATTATACCCTGGCTTATTTTAACCGAGCTTATGCAAAAAATATGTTGAAGGATTATCTTGGAGCCATTGCTGATTATTCCAAAGCCATTGAACTTGATCCGAAAAATGCTAATGCTTATAATAATCGTGGCTTAGCAAAAGATGATCTAAAAGATTATCTGGGAGCTATTGATGATTATACAAAAACCATTGAACTTGATTCGAATAATATCTCAGCCTATTACAACCTTAGTATAGCATATTTTATTCTAAAAGATTATAAGAAAGCCATCGCTATATCCTTGGAAGGATTAAAAAAGGATAGTGTAAACGTTAAATTGTACAATAATATCGGATATTATTATATGGAAATTGGCGATAATGAAAAAGCCATTGAGAATTTTGTAAATTGTTATCGAATTGATAATAATTTATTTGATGCCATGCTTGGATTATCGTTAGCGTATTATTATAAAAATGACGTAATAAATGCAAAAAAATATTTTAATGATGCAAAACAAACCGAACCACGATTGAATAAAGGTATGGAAGGTGTTGTTGAAATAGAAAAATCAGGTTATTTGTTTTCTGATAAGAAAAAAGAAACATTAAAAAAAATGTTTGAGGAGTTTAAATAGGTTCCATTTTTAGTTATTCTATTTCGGATCATCTTCTCCCATAATCCATCTTATAGCTCTCTGTATCAATTCTTCATCATGATCAAAGAATTGTCCCAACAGAGAAAATACATGCTGTTTACCGCTTTTCCATAGTTGGATAGCCTCATCCAGATTTGATCGTGTTTCTATAATCGAATCACCGGACCTTGCTATATAGAGCGCATATTGATCGTTGAACCAAAACAGGCGGTTACCTTCTTTCCACATAATCAGAACAGACTCAGAAACCGCAGGACTTTTTATTCCACAAGCAAAGAATCCATCTGGTACTTCCTTTGATTTCAGGAAGGGAATATATCCGGAAGAATTTATGAAATCGTACAAGTCCGGAATGTTATGGCTTGAGAGCAACTTGACATTTCCGAAATCTATAAAAAAAGGCTTACGCGGAATTCTTTTAACAATCTGTGGAAAACAGCCTTCTATCCAATTTCGTAAGTCGTTCTCTGGAGTTTTTCTGTTCATACTCTGATTATTTGAACTAAATTTTAGTCATAAATGCATCATTATGATTTACAAATATAGTCAAAAAAAACATTTTGTGTAAAGAATCCTGAATTTCATCTTGGTCTGTTATTTTGTGATTATTTCGGAGAGCCGTACCTGTGATTCCAGTGTAAACTACGTCACATAAAGAGAGCGGATTTGTAGAGCAATATTTTAAAAATGTTTTCTATATCGATGGTGGTAAGTTTTCTAACTGGATAGAATATGTTGAGAGTATTTAATCATTAGTCAATAGCCTACACATTAAATCTGACATGGATAATATCACCGTCCTCCATCACATAATTTTTGCCTTCTACATAGAGTTTTCCGGCTTCACGGCAGGCATGTTCGGTCTTTAATGTAATGAAATCGTTGTATTTCATTATTTCGGCGCGGATAAAGCCACGTTCGATGTCGCTATGGATTACTCCGGCGGCCTGAGGTGCAGTCATTCCTTTTTTAATTGTCCAGGCTTTGATTTCCTTGGGGCCGGCAGTAAAAAAGGTCTGCATATTTAGCAGGCTATAAGCCGAGCGAACCAGTTTATTAACTCCGGGTTCGCTTAACCCTACATCCTGGAGGAAGGCGAGCCGGTCGTCCTTGCTTTCCAGTTCATTTATTTCGGATTCCAGTGCACCGGCAATGATTAAAATATCGGCTTTTTCATTTTTTAACGAATCAATTACTGCCTGGGTATATTTATTCCCCGTAACGGCCGACTTATCGTCCACATTGCAAACATACATCACCGGTTTGTCCGTCAAAAGGCACATATCCTGTATGTATATTTTATCCTTTGCATCCACGGGACAGGTGCGGGCTGACTGGAAGTTTTCAAGATGGTCTTTATATTTTGTTAATATTTCCAAGCCATGTTTGGCATCTTTATCGCCTATTTTCAAAAGCTTTTCATATTTATGTATTTTTTTATCCACCGATTCGAGGTCTTTTACCTGAAGTTCCAGATCTAAAATTTCGCGGTCGCGTACCGGGTCCACCGAACCTTCGATATGCTGAAGCTGGTCGTTGTCGAAACAACGCAATACATGAATAAGCGCATCTACATTTCGAATATCATTCAGAAAAGCATTGCCTACACCTTCGCCTTTGCTCGAACCTTTTGCCAATCCGGGGATATCAACTATTTCCACGGTGGTATGTACAATCTTTGCCGAATGGATCAATTCATCCAATTTATACAATCGTTCATCGGGGACATTAATTTGTCCGATATTGGATTTGGATTGGCTAAAAGCAAAAGCCGAAGCTTGTGCACGGGTATTTGATATGCAGTTAAATAAAGTTGTTTTACCGGTATTTGCTAAACCGACAATTCCGCAGGATAATGGCATAAATGAATTTTTCAGCAAAAATACGATAAAATAATTAAAAAAGTTATGAGCGCTTAAAGTACTTAAAATGAACTAAATTTTAAGCATTGTAAATTCAATACAATGATATGCTACAAGTTATAAATTACAAATTATAAAGCGGCTGGGGACGATGGACAAGGGGACTACCCATGAATGAATAAAGTGTAACTTTGCACCACATATTCAATGCAATTTAGTTATGAGAAAGCACCAAAGTGAACCGGTAGTTTATGAAAATGTGGAAATTATTGATGCCGGTTCCGAAGGAAAAGCCGTTGCCCGTGTGGGCGAACTGGTCGTATTTGTCCCTTTTGTAGTTCCGGGTGATGTGGCAGATATTAAAATTGTTCGTAAAAAGAAATCTTTTCGCGAAGGGATTGCCATAAAATTTCATTCATATTCCGACAAGCGGGTAAAGGCTTTCTGTGAACATTTCGGTGTGTGCGGTGGTTGTCGCTGGCAAAATATGAACTATCAAACTCAGTTATTCTATAAGCAAAAACAGGTAGAAGATAATTTCCAGCGCATTGGTAAATTTGAAATGCCGGATGTTTTGCCAATTATTGCCTCGGCCAAGACGCAATATTATCGCAACAAACTTGAATACACTTTTTCTAATAAACGTTGGCTGATGGATGGAGATATGGAAGCTAATCCGGCATCGCGAAATATGAATGCACTTGGATTTCACATTCCACAGATGTTCGATCGTGTGCTTGACATTAATACATGTTTCCTTCAGTCCGAACCTTCCAATGCTATCCGTCTTTCCATCAAAGCATTTGCCGAAGCCAATCATTATGAGTTTTATGATGTTCGTCGTTGGACAGGATTTCTACGTAACATTGTTATCCGGAGTTCAAATACCGGCGATATTATGCTGATATTAGTGGTTAATGCTGATGAACCAGCTAAAATTAAAGCAGTGCTGGATCACGTTTCAGACTGTTTTCCGCAAATTACCTCGCTGATGTATGTGGTAAACAGCAAGCACAATGATATGATTTCCGATTTGCCAGTACAATTATATAAGGGAGAACCTTTTATTATGGAAACCATGGAAAGTCTAAAATTTAAGATAGGTCCGGTTTCGTTTTTTCAGACTAATTCCGATCAGGCATACCGGCTGTACAGTTGTGCGCGTGAATTTGCCGGGTTGACGGGTAATGAAGTGGTTTATGATTTATATACTGGCACCGGCACCATAGCTAATTTTATTGCTTCGGGTGCCAAAAAGGTAGTAGGTATCGAGTATGTTGAATCGGCTATTGATGATGCTAAGGAAAATTCTTCGATAAACGGTATAACTAATACCGTTTTTTATGCCGGCGATATGGTGAAAGTGCTGACAGATGATTTTGTAAAAGCTAACGGTCAGCCCGATGTGGTGATTACCGATCCGCCGCGTGCAGGAATGCATCCCAAAGTAGTGGAACAGTTGATGGCAATAATGCCAGAGAAAATAGTATATGTCAGTTGCAATCCGGCCACCCAGGCAAGGGATATTGCCCTGATGGATGAGAAATATAGCGTGGAGAAAATCCAGCCTGTGGATATGTTTCCTCATACACAGCATGTGGAAAATGTATGCCTGTTGAGAAGGAGATGATTAGAAATTCGACGGCATCTTTGCCTTGACTGCATCTACGATTTCATCTATTTTCGGATTAAATCCGTCGATGGTGAGCGAAGCCATGGTATAAAACACTTCTCTTTGTTTTAGCTGGTTTTCAATGTATATTTTCAATTCGTCGTTGGTAAGATTAGCGATAAGAGGTCGTTTTAGTTTTGATTTTAGCAGACGGCTATGCAATGTTTCCGCTGACATTTTCACATAAATGGTAATTCCCTCACGATTCATCCATTCCATATTATCGAAGAAACATGCCGTTCCACCTCCTGTGGAAAAAACAGTACGATCATAATATTCAGCTTCTTTAAGCATCTGGCTTTCAATTTTACGGAAGTGTGATTCGCCATATTTTAAAAAAAAGTCAGTAATACTGATTCGGAATCTGTTTTCAAATAATGCATCAAAATCAATGAAGTCATACTTGAGTTTACTTGCCAAATGCTTGCCCAGCGTAGTTTTTCCGCAGCCCATAAAACCGACAAGAAATAGCTTCATCCGATAGATTATTGCAATTGTAACAAATCGCTCATGGTAAAAATGCCGGTTTTCCCGATAACAAATTCGGCAGCCAGTAAAGCACCCGTGGCAAGTCCCAGGCGGTTGTGTGCAGTATGTTTTATTTCGATAGTATCGTTTGCCGAATGATAGTTTACGATATGAACACCAGGGACATTGGCTGTACGTAATGAATTTATTTCCAATTCCGAAGGCTTTTCAGTTTCATGGTTAACCCAATATTCTTTTCTATCCACCCGGTTGATAATATCCTGAGCAAGACAGATGGCGGTTCCGCTTGGTGAATCCAGTTTATGTATGTGATGTATTTCATCAATACTTATCCCGTATTCAGGATGAGTATTCATCAGCTTTGCCAGCAAGCGGTTTATTTCAAAAAAAATATTTGCACCTATGCTAAAGTTGGAAGCATAAAACAAGCAACCTTTTTTTCCGTCGCAAAGGTTCTTTATTTCTTCAAATTGATCATACCAGCCAGTAGTCCCAACAACCACAGGAATATTTGCATTCAGACATTTTTTAATATTATCCGGTGCGATCGAAGGAATGCTAAATTCGATGGCTACATCAGCATTTTTAAGGTCTTCCTGTTTCTGATGCCAGTCATCATCATTATCTATCGTAAGGCATATCTCGTGTTTTTGTTCCAGGGCAAGTTTTTCTATGGCTTGTCCCATTTTACCATAACCCAAAAGTGCTATTTTCATAGATCCTTAATTTTTATGAAATAAATAACTATTAAAACTGCTAAAAACGCAACGTAAGTTTAACTCCTCCTGAAGGTTTGTAAGTCATGTAATTAGGTGTAATCACAGGTTCAACGCGAAGAGTAAGGTCATTGCTGATGTCGTAATCGAAAAAATGTGCATCAACGGTAGCATCCAATACATTAAGGATATACCATGCGGCTGTGCAGATATATGAAAGTTCGAGCCGTCGCCGGTAATAATCTTTCCCGGCCAAAAGGCTTGTGCTGCTTTTGTTGTATCGTTCCACATAACTGTTAGGCGGAGGTGCCGTTGAGTCTCCATTAACTACATAGGTATAAGCTTTTTTAAATTTCTGGTATTCAGTGTTATTTGTTGAAATATAATACGCTAAAACGCCAAAACCTGCATAAACAACAGGTATTTTCCAGTATTTATGATTATATGCTTGTCCTAATCCAGGTAAAACCATGGAATATATAGTTGCTTTGTGTGGTGAATGCTGAGATATGGGTTTAGCTTTGGTAATGTGCTTATTAATTGTATCCTTAATTGTATCGTTTTGTGAAAAAACGGTAAGAGGTTGAAAATAGATATGTATGAAAAAAACTAAAACCAGCTTTTGCCATGAAAAAGTATAGCACTTTATCTGGTATAAACGGGAAATCAATTGTTTTAAGCTCCAATAACCGGACACTGTTATTATTTTTATGGAATTTTTTATACGAGTGTTGCGATGATACGTTCAAATTCTTTATTCGACTTAAATGGAATAACGATACTTCCTTTTCCTTTGTTATTACATTTAACATCAACCTTAACTTCTAATTTTTCAATCAGTTGTTTTTTGATTGTAACATATTTTTCGGGCAATTCAATATGCTTTTCTTCTTTGGGATTATCACCGTCCTGGCTTAAATTTCTGACAATTTCTTCCACTTTTCTTACCGAAAGGTCTTTGGAAAGAATATTCTTGAGAATGGTAAGCTGGGTTTCGATATCGTCGATATTAATCAGGGCTCTGGCATGTCCCATACTGATTTTATTATCGCGCAAAGCAATCTGGATTTCGGGAGGTAATTTTAGCAGTCGCAGATAGTTAGCAATTGTTGTACGATTTTTTCCAACATGTTCACTTAATTCGTCGGAAGTAATATCGCATTCCTCAATTAATCGTTTATAGCTAATTGCAATTTCAATGGCATTTAAATCTTCACGGTGGATGTTTTCAACCAAAGCCATTTCAAGCATTTGCTTATCATTAGCTATACGGATATATGCGGGTATGCTTGTCAGTTCTGCAAGTTTTGAAGCTTTCAGTCTTCGTTCGCCCGAAATCAACTGGTATTTGTCATAGCCCAGTTTACGAACGGTAATAGGCTGAATAATTCCCTGTTCTTTGATGGATTGGGATAATTCATTCAATGCATCTTCATCAAAGTCGGTGCGGGGTTGAAATGGATTAGGCTCAATTTTGTCAATTTCGATATTGGCTATAGCGCCGGCAACAAATTCACCGGAAATGTCTTTTGATGTAATGTCCGTTTCAGGGCTTTCCAGAATTGCGCTTAGCCCTCTGCCAAGAACTTTTTTCTTAGGATTCATTTGCAAAGTCTATTTGTTTGTCTGACTGATTTATTTTTGTAAGATCGTTGTTTTGTAAAATTTCACGGGCAAGGTTTAAATAATTTATCGCTCCCATGCTCGTGGCATCGTGCATAATGATGGTTTCTCCAAAGCTGGGAGCTTCTCCCAGTTTCGTATTTCTGTTAATCAATGTATTAAATACCATTTGTTGAAAATGCGTTTTAACTTCATCAACTACCTGGTTCGATAGGCGTAGTCGTGAATCATACATTGTTAAAAGTATTCCTTCAATATCAAGTTCGGGGTTTAATCGAGTCTGAACAATTTTAATAGTGTTTAAAAGCTTGCCAAGTCCTTCCAGAGCAAAGTATTCGCATTGAACTGGAATTATTACCGAATCGGCGGCGGCAAGCGCATTCACGGTAACCAAACCAAGAGAAGGTGAACAATCAATGATGATAAATTCATAATTCTCTCTGATTTTGTTGATGGTTCTCCGCATCATCTTTTCGCGGTTTGGAAGGTTGATCATTTCAATTTCTGCGCCAACAAGATCAATGTGAGAAGGTAGCAAATCGAGATAAGGAGTTGAAGTTGCAAGTATTACGTCTTTTGGATCAACATCGTCAATAATACACTCGTAAAGGCTTGTTTTAATGTTTTTCGGATCAAAACCTACGCCCGAAGTTGAATTGGATTGTGGATCAGCATCAACTAACAGCGTTTTATGTTCCAGTACTGCAAAACTGGCACAGAGATTTATTGCCGTGGTAGTTTTTCCAACTCCTCCCTTTTGATTAGCAATAGTTATTACTTTTCCCATATATAGTTATAATAGTCTCCGACTAATTACCAAAAATTCAAATGTTTTAAATGAAATTGCAAAAATACAAGTTTTAAAGTTAACAACTGACTTCATGATGTCATTTGTTAATAAGTTTTATCAGGATTAAACGGTTATGTTTGAAAATTATTAAACGAACCTTAATTACAGAATTTTTACTTGTTAATAATCAAAAAATACGGTTTAATTTTTTATGTATTTACAGGATACAGAAAAGGTAAGTTTTTGGATATATGCTTATAAATCAATTAAATCATTGAGAGCCCGGTATTACTAATCATGATTTTCATCTTTTGTGTTGAACTCATCATGATTATCCCTATCGGTCAAAGATGTTTCATTATGATTGAATTGAAAATTAAACGTCTTAACACCGTTTATTATATTAGTTAATCCTTCCAAAAACTTATCAAAATCTTCTTGATAAAGAAACAACTTATGCTTTTCATGAATAAATTTACCCTGATCGTTATCAAAACGTCTTTTACTTTCGGTTATTGTAATATAATAATCATTAGATTTAGTGGTTCTTACGTCCATAAAATATGTTCGCTTACCAGCCCTGATTGCTTGAGAAAAAATATGTTCGCCTTTTTCAATATTGTTTTCTAACTCTTCCATCTCCTTTTAAATTAAGCCTGATTATTTAATAGGCAAAAGTAAATATTTAAAATGTAAAAAAACAAAATTTTACTTCATCTTTTAGCATACAGGCATTATTTTTATTGATATTTACTCTACTTTTGCAAAAACTTACTTTTGCAATAGGCACAATTCTTTATTGCTCATTTAAATATTCTTATGCTTAATCGAAGATTTCTGCGAATCAAGGTAATGCAAGCCTTGTATGCTTTTTTTCAATCGGAAAACGAACGTGTTGATTTAGCAGAAAAACAGTTAATTCAAAGTATTGAAAAACTTTATGAATTATTTATTTATCAACTCAGCTTACTAATTGAGATTGTTGATTTTACAAAAATTAAGGTGGAAGAAGCTAAATTGAAGTTTTTGCCTTCTCCCGATGAATTAAATCCGAATACGAGATTTATTGACAATAGGTTAATTAAGCAAATAGCCGAAAATATCAATTTTCAACGTAAAAGAGAAGAATACAGAATCAATTGGTCGGATGAATCAGAAATGATTCGGCGATTTTATTTAACTATCAAAGAAAGCAAAGAATATCTTCGATTGGTTAATGAATCAGAAGATACTTACGATGCAGATAAAGAGTTTATTATAAAGATATTTAAAAAATACATCTTGCCTTCGGAACCACTTCAAAGCCTTTGTGCAGAAAAAAGCATTTATTGGGTTGATGACTTTGATACGGCGGGTGTAATGCTTCTTAAGTTTTTTAAAACCATTGACGAAGAATCAAAGCAAGATTTTCCATTTCCGGTATTGTTTAAGGATACCACTTCCGGCGGAAAGAGCGAGGACAAGGATTTTCTACTCAGGTTATTCCAACGTACAATTATCCATAATAAAGATTTCGAGCAAATTATAGCTGACAATGCCAAAAACTGGGAAATTGAACGCATAGCGGTTATGGATATCGTTTTATTGAAGATGGCCATTTGTGAATTGATTGATTTTAAATCCATCCCCATAAAAGTTACGTTAAATGAGTACATTGAGCTTGCTAAGATGTACAGTACCCCCAAAAGTAGTATTTTTATCAACGGGCTTTTGGATAAGCTTATCGGCGAATTCAAATCTGAAGGAAAGATAAAAAAGTCGGGCAGAGGATTGATGGAATAAAATAAGTATGAGCAATTTTATTATCCGTGATTATATACCTGGCGATTATGAAGATGTAATTGAATTATGGATTGATATCGGATTGGGAAATTCGCAGCGTGGTGATAATGAGGTGGTCATTGAACAAACCCTTGCTTCCGGAGGGCGTTTATTTATACTTGCCGACAAAAATAGCAATGAAATTATTGGTACATCCTGGCTAACTAATGATAAACGACGCTTATATTTACATCATTTTGGTATTAAAAAAAAATATCAGGGAAAAGGTTTATCAAAACAATTAATGGAAACTTCTCTGAAATTTGCTATTGATTGTGGATTACAGGTTAAAATTGAAGTTCATAAAGACAATCTTGTAGCATTGAATTTATATAAAAGATATGGATTCAATTATTTAGGCGATTATGGCGTGTATATTATTCGTAATCTAAAAGATATTAAAATTTAAATTAATTATAGTACAGCTTCGTGATATTTTTTTAATTTTGTAAAATTAACTAAGAGACACTGATGAAAAGGATTTTATTTTTAAGTTTTTGCACAATTATTGGTATGTGTTTATTATCATGTCATCATAAATCTGGAAATGATGAAAAAATTTCCACGGATGTGGTTCAGAATCCTAATTCAGCAAGCGGTAACCAAAGTGCAGAAAATATGCCAATTTTCCAATTCAATGAGGAAGAACATGATTTTGGGAAGGTAATTCAGGGCGAAAAGGTTTCATATTCCTTTGCTTTTAAAAATATCGGAAAATCCGATTTACTTATTTCATCGGTAAGTACTTCATGCGGATGTACAGTTCCTCAATATCCCAAAGGAATAATTCATGCGGGAGAAACCAAGGAAATTTCAGTAAGTTTTGATAGCGAAGGGAAAAAAGGTTTCCAAAATAAAACAATCAGCATTGTTGCCAACACACAGCCAAGTACTAAAATATTACGCATCAAAGCTAATGTTATAGTGCCTGAAGAATAAGTAAATTAACAAACAATTAAATCATAACACAATGAATATCTTAAATTTCGTTTTATTATTTGGCGCTCCTCAGGGAAAACCAGGTGAAGGTGGAGCGTATTCATCGCTTATCTTTTTATTATTAATTATTGTAGTTTTTTATCTTTTTTTCATTCGCCCTCAGGTAAAAAAGAGCAAGGAACAAAAGAAATTCAGGGAAAACCTGAAGATTGGAGATAAAATTATTACGATAGGTGGAATTCATGGAAAAATAGTTGAGGTTCAGAGTACTACTTTTACCATTGAAGTTGAAGGACAAAACCGTTTACGAATTGAAAAATCGGCTGTTGCAATGGATGCTGCTTCTCAGTTGCCTGAAAGCAAATAAGTTGTTAATTTAGATGAAAGATAAGGTAAAACGGTTAAAAGATGCTAAGCTGCGAATAAAGATTATCATTTTTTTTATTTGCCTTATTCTTTCTATTTCTACATGGCTTATTATAAAATTATCGAAAGATTACGTTGCTACTCTTGATTATCCGTTAAGATTTACACACCTGCAGAAAGACAAGGTGTTAATCAATAATGGCGATACGATTATTCATGTTCATCTTAATTTGAAAGGTTTTGAATTAATTTATAAGAAATATTTTCCAAAGAATAATTACTTCAACATCGATCTTTCCAACATAAAATTCAAAAAAACAGCTCATGGATACATTTCTTACTTGGCTTCCAATGAATATCTTCATCAAATCCTTTCACAATCCGATTTAAAGGAAAAGTTAATTTCCGTAACTCCCGATACCGTATTACTTGCAATGGAACCAAGGGCATATAAAAAGGTTCCTGTTAAACTTGATATTTCTTATGATTTTCAGAAACAATACCAATTGTATGGGAACATTAATTGTGAACCCGATAGTATTGTTATTTCAGGGACGAAAGCCGATTTAAACAGGATTCGGGAAGTAGAGACACAAAAACGTGTGTTCCATAAATTGACTCAAAATCAAATTATTAAAATACAATTACGTCCTATCAATGGAATAGGAAAAGTGAATTTTTCCAAAAAGCTTGTCAATGTTATAATTCCTGTGGAAAAGTTTACCGAAGCAAGTGTTGTATTACCTATAAATATCAATAATTCAAAAAAATATACCATTAAAATATTTCCAAACGAAACAAAAATTAATTTTTGGGTTGCGTTAAAAGATTACCGTCGTATTGATCCGAGTATGTTTAGTGTAATGGTAAATTGTGAAAATGCTGAAACAACATCAGGAAAGAAGTTGGATGTTAATGTGGTCCGGTATCCATCCTTTGTTACCAATATTACGCTTGAACCCGAGTCTGTTGAATATATACTCCTGAAATAATGAATGTAATAGGAATTACCGGAATTATTGGGAGTGGAAAATCGAGTGTTTGTGAAGTTTTTAAAATTATTGGTATACCTGTATTTTCTGCAGATGTTGAATCAAAAAAATTTTTAGAGGATAAAGCCGTAATTTATCAAATACAAGAACTTTTTGGAGAAGATGTTTGTAATCGGGATGGAAACATTGACCGTAAATTTTTAGCAGAACATGTTTTTAATAACCGTAAGAAACTCATGCAATTAAATTCAATACTGCATCCCAGGGTCAAACTACGGTTTGATGAATGGAAGAATGATAATGCAGATCAGTCCTATGGTATAATAGAAGCTGCAATATTATTTGAAAGTGGATTTAACCGGTTTTGTGATGCGGTAATTGTCGTAGATGCCCCCGATGAGCTATGTATTCAAAGAGTTATTGAAAGGGAAAAATGTTCCATTGAGGCTGCGAAGCAACGTATGAAAAATCAGTGGAATAATACGGAAAAAATGAAACTTGCTGATTATATTTTGATTAATGATGGAAAACAATCCATTATTAATCAAGTTATTCAATTTAATGCAAAATTTAAAAAACAGAACGTTTAGGAAATCCAGGGTAGTTTTGCAAGATCAACATTGCCTCCCGAAAAAATGATGCCTATTTTTTGCCCTTTATAATCAAATTTATTTTCAAGCAAAGCGGCAATTGGTACTGCCGACGATGGTTCAATAATGATTTTTATACGTTCCCATACCAATCTCATTGCCTGTATAATGCTTAACTCGCTTACCGTTACGATTTGCGTAACGTATTTTTGAATGATAGGGAAAGTTAATGACCCCAAAGAAGTTCTGAGTCCATCGGCAATTGTTTGAGGGTTGATCGAAGGAATGAATTTCTTTTGATAAAAAGAAAGAAAAGCATCATTGGCTTGTTCGGGTTCAACAGCAATTACTTTTGTTCCGTGTGAATAATAATGAGTTGCTAAGGCAGTGCCACTCAGCAAGCCACCACCGCCAACAGGTGCAATTATTACATCAAGATTAGGAAATTCTTCGATTAATTCTTTGGCGGCAGTAGCCTGGCCACAAATAATATGGTAGTCGTTATAGGGATGAATTTCTAAGGCATTAGTTTCGGAAATCACTTTGGAAAGTGTTTCTTCCCTCGACTGTAATGTTGGTTCACAAAAAGTAATTATTCCACCATAGCTTTTTACAGCTTTAATTTTTATTGCTGAAGAATTTTTAGGCATCACGATAAAAGCCTTGGCATTTCGGTTACAGGCAGCCAAAGATAAAGCTGCAGCATGATTACCAGAAGAATGAGTGGCAACTCCATTTTTTAAATCATCTGCCGGAATTGAAAATAGGGCATTGCTTGCACCCCGGAATTTAAAAGCTCCGGTTTTTTGAAAGTTTTCGCATTTAAAGTAAAAATCCCCGTCCAAAATCTGATTAATACTTTGGGAAGTCAAAACCGGAGTCCGATGTATATAGGGCTTAATCCTGATAGCCGCATTATTGATATCAGAAATGCTGGGAATCATTTGTTTACCAATTTATGGTTTTGGGAAACTAAATTTTCAATAATTTTATCAGAAGCTAAATCCAATTTTTGAAAAACATATTCAAAACCATTTATTCCGCCATACCAAGGATCGGGCAATTCTTGGTTTTTCCCGGGTTCGATGGCATTTAAAATATAATCAACTTTTGAAATATCATGTTCGTTTCGAGCTAAAGACAATACATCACGATAATTATTTCTGTCCATGACATAAATCTTATCAAAGTTATCAAAATCCTCTTTTGTAAAAAGGCGCATCTTATGTTTTGAAATATCCAAACCATGCCTTTTCATGGTAAGTAGAGCTCTGTCGTCAGGAAAATCTCCAATTTGAGAGGATTCAAATCCAGCAGAATCTATAATTGCCTGAATTCCTTGTATTTTTAATTTACTTTTAAGAATACCCTCAGCCATCGGAGATCGGCAGATATTTCCAAGGCATACCATTAATATTCTCATAACGGAAAGATATTGTGACTCTTAAATGATTTTTAAATAAATCATCGGGATTTATTTAATTATAAATGTCAGAGTTTGATTTTTTTATCAAGCTCGTCAACATACATGCGGAATTGTTTGTCGGTTTCTAAAAGATTATTTACGGTACGGCAAGCATGCAAAACGGTAGCATGATCTTTGTTTCCACAATGAATTCCAATGGCTTGAAGAGAAGCTTTGGTATGTTTTTTTGAGAAATACATCGAAAGCTGCCTAGCCTGAACAATTTCTCTTTTTCGTGTATTTGAATTAATTAAATCAACTGGAATGTCGAAGAAGTCGCAAACAATTTTTTGAATATAATCAATTGATATTTCTTTTGTTATGTTTTTTACAAATTTGTCAATCATTTGTCGGGCAAGATCAATGGTAATGGCTTTTTTATTGAGGGAGGATTGTGCAAGTATGGAAATGAGAGCGCCTTCGAGTTCTCGTACATTCGTTGTTATGCTATATGCAAGATATTCAATAACATCCTGAGGCATTTCAATGCCATCACTATATAGCCGTTTGTTTAGAATTGCCATTCTGGTTTCAAAATCGGGAACTTGCAAATCGGCAGCGAGTCCCCATTTAAACCGGGATAATAACCGGGGTTCAATACCCTTAAGCTCGACCGGGGCTTTATCGGATGTAATGACTAACTGATTATTTTTCTGATGAAGATCGTTAAAAACATGGAAAAAAACATCCTGAGTTTTTTCTTTACCCGAGAGAAACTGAATATCGTCAATGATAAGCACATCCATCATTTGATAGAAGTGCATAAAATCATTTTGATTGTTATTTTTTACAGCATCAAGAAATTGCTGTAAAAATTGTTCAGCCGATACATATAAAACGGTCTTATCTGGGAAATTGCATTTAACTTGTATTCCAATAGCATGGGCTAAATGAGTTTTTCCTAAACCAACGTTGCTATAAATAAATATTGGATTAAATGCCGTTTTTCCTGGATTGTTAGCTACGGCATATCCTGCCGACCGGGCAAGACGGTTACAATCGCCTTCTATAAAATTTTCAAACGAATAAGATTCATTCAACTGAGAATTAATCTTGATTTTTTTTAAGCCAGGTATAATAAAAGGATTCGGAATTTCTTTTGATTGACCTCTGTTAATATCAATAGGCATGGATATAGAGGGATTGTTAACCACTCTTTTATTGCTTGTAGGAACCTGAATTGTGATGGGGGATGAGTTTTGATTATAACCATTAATAGAATTGTCCATAATAATGCTATATTCTAACCTTCCGGATGGACCTAATTTATTTTTTATTGTCTTTTTTAATAAATTAATATAATGTTCTTCCAGCCATTCATAGAAGAATTGACTTGGTACCTGAATAGTAAGAATGTCATTTCGTAGTTTAATTGGTTTAATGGGTTCGAACCATGTTTTATAGCTTTGATAATTAACATTATCCTTTATAATTTTCAGACAGCTGTCCCACACTTCATTATAATCCATTCTCATTTATTTTGACGTAAGAAATTGTTAATTTGTTGTAGTAATTTAAAATTGGACATTGATTCAATATAATAATGAAGACTCCCGATGCGGGGTTACTAAAATATTTTTAAACAAAATTCGGCTCAAAAAAGTTAATTAAAAAATTTAAAAGTACTTGATTCTTTAAAATTAATGTTGTATATGGGCGATTTTTGAAATGTCTTTCTTTCGTTTAATTTTTTATTTGAATGTTTTAATAAGTTTCAAAAGGACAGATTTTTAAAATTTAAAACACACGAATGGAAAAGAACATCTACTTTACAGCAAATATAAAAATATTCTAAAAAAATCATTAAATTTTTGTAATTTTTTAAAAAAAACATAAAAAAATTTTAGTTTTTCTATTGGATTATTATGTTATAATTGGTTTGAAATTACTTAAAATAATAATTAATAAGCTGAATAATAGTTATTTAGACATGATAATATTTTTTATTCATTAATAATAATTAATATAATAATCAGTTTATCAGCAGATTTTGTATTTTAAAGAACAAATTTATGCAGTCTTTATAAAAGTAATTGTTAAGTTATTAATTTTCATTAATTTGTCACTAACTCGAAGAGAATCATTTTTACGTACAGAAAATCGGATGGTACAGGGCGATTCATAATTGTGTGCAAGTAGGTCCAAGCTTTCTTCTTTTATAATCTTCATTACTTCATTCATTGTAATATAATCAAAACGAATATCGTAGATGTCATTAACCGTTTTCGTAATAATTTTTGTAGATGTAATAGCCTGAAATGCAGCAGTTTTGTAAGCATTTATTAAACCACTGACTCCTAACTTAATACCTCCAAAATACCGGATAACAACAATGAGTATGTTAGTTACATCAAAGGAAAGCATTTGTCCGAAAATTGGTTTTCCGGCAGTACCTGAAGGTTCTCCGTCGTCGTTTATTCTGAAAACGGATTTATCGAAGCCCAAACGATAAGCATAGCAATGATGTCGGGCATCATGGTATTTTTTACGTAGCGAATTAAGATGTTGCTTTACTTCCTCTTCATTGGTAACGGGGATTGCCAATGAAATGAAACGGCTACTGCGATCTTTAAATAATCCTTCTCCCTGATGTTCTATCGTTTTGTAAGTGTCGTCAAAAAGCATGTGTTTTAAAATTTTCCATAGCAAATGTAGTAATTTGCCAGCTATAAAGGCAGTATAAATTTTAAGTAAATTTGCAGCGGTTTTCAGAAAAATTTAATAATTAATTCTTTTTGTTTTGCATATAGCACATTTTGGTGAGTTTGCGGCATTATTAACGGCCATTTTTTGGACAATAACAGCAATAGCCTTTGAACAAGCGAGTAAAAAAGTAGGGTCGTTAACAGTAAATCTAATGCGGCTTGTCATTGCTTTTTTCTTGCTGGGTATTTTTGGTTTTTTCTACAGAGGATATTTTTTCCCCTCAGATGCAAATCTTCATGCTTGGATATGGTTAGCTTTGTCGGGAATTGTTGGTTTTGTAATAGGTGATTATTTTTTGTTTCAATCGTATGTAGTAATAGGCGCTCGAATATCTATGCTTATTATGGCAATGTCACCACCCATTTCTGCTTTTGTCAGTTGGCTTCTGATGGGCGAAACCTTATCCCTAAAAAGTTTTTTAGGGATGATATTAACATTGATTGGCATAGCAATAGTTGTTCTAAGAAGAACTAAAGGGGAGGAGAACAGAATTCGTACCAAATATAAATCGGTAAAATTTTCCTATCCTATAAAAGGTTTACTTCTGGCGTTTGGCGGTGCCGCAGGACAAGGAGTTGGTTTAGTTTTAAGCAAATATGGTATGAAGGATTATGATGCTTTTGCTGCTTCTCAAATCAGAGTTTTAACCGGTGCTCTTGGTTTTGCTTTACTTTTCTGTATTCTAAGAACCTGGAATAAAGTCGGTATAGCAATAAAAGACCGAACAGTGATGAAACGACTGGCTATAGGATCGTTTTTTGGTCCATTTTTAGGGGTGTCATTTTCATTATTGGCAGTTCAAAATACATCGGCAGGGATAGCCTCCACTATTATGGCTATTGTGCCAGTGCTTATCATTCCTCCGGCACTGATTATTAATAAAGAAAAACTTAAATGGAAGGAAGTTGTGGGAGCGATTTTGGCAGTAATAGGCGTCGCCATATTTTTTCTATGAAATTAAAAAAGGAGGCAATTACTTGCCTCCTTTTTTAATAATGGTTCTATACAAATTATTTCTTGATTCTCATTTTATAAAATGAACGCCAAACGAAATACAGAGCGATAACAAAGAAAACTATTCCAATGTAAGGAGCTATGGCTACAAAACGATCTGAAATAGCGATTTCCATTGCAAGCAGACCAAAAAGAGTAGTAAATTTAATGATAGGATTCAAGGCCACAGAGGATGTATCTTTAAAAGGATCACCTACGGTATCACCAATTACTGTAGCTTCGTGAAGAGGAGTTCCTTTTTCTTGAAGATCGACTTCAACCACCTTTTTGGCGTTGTCCCAGCATCCTCCGGCGTTAGCCATAAAGATTGCCTGGAATAAACCAAAAACTGCAATAGAAATAAGATAACTTACAAAAAATGAAGCTGCTTCGGGATGTACCTTATCGGCTGCTGAGAAAAAGGCAAAAGCCAACGCAAAAGAAAAAATGCCGATAAAAATATTGAACATCCCTGTTTGAGCGTATTGAGTACAAATTTTAACCACTTCTTTAGATTTTTCTATGGAAGCGCTTTTACTCGAGTTGGCATCAAGATGTATGTTCTTTTTAATATAGGCAACGGCACGGTAAGCTCCGGTTGTAACGGCTTGCAGCGAAGAACCCGTAAACCAATAGATAACAGCACCACCTGAAATAAATCCAAGAATTGTATATGGGTTTAAAACATTTAAAACAGATTCAGGTTCGATACCCAATTTGTTTTTAATAAGGAGTATCAGCGAAAATATCATTGTGGTAGCTCCAACAACTGCAGTACCAATCAGAACTGGTTTAGCTGTAGCTTTAAATGTATTACCGGCGCCATCGTTAGCTTCCAGATAATATTTAGCCTTTTCAAAATCGGGCTTAAACCCGAAATCGCTTTCTATTTCATTAGAAATTTTAGGGATTTCTTCAATCATCGAAAGTTCATAAACAGATTGTGCATTGTCGGTTACAGGTCCATAACTGTCAACGGCAATGGTAACGGGGCCCATACCTAAGAAACCGAAAGCAACCAATCCAAAGGCAAAAATGGACGGATAGATCATAATATCACCTAATCCAAATTGGCTGGCAAAGTATGCAATGAACATTAATACCAAGAAAACCATTCCCTGCCAGAAGGCGCTGAAATTACCGGAAACCAATCCTGATAAAATAGTGAGCGATGAGCCTCCTTCGCGTGAAGCTGTAACAACTTCCTGGACATGGCATGATTTTGGAGAAGTAAACAACTTGGTAAATTCAGGAATTAATGCAGCACCTAAAGTTCCGCAACTGATTATAACAGAAAGAACTATCCATAAGTTATTTGCTAAGCCACCTAATTGCCAATAGCTTACTGTAAATGTCATGACAATGGAAAGAATAGAAGTCAACCAAACCAAATTGGTTAACGGCCTTTCAAAGTCAATTTCATCTTTTCCAGTATAGCGTATTTTGCTGATTGCTTTATTGACATAAAAAGCAAGAACAGAAGTAACAATCATAAGAATACGCATCGTAAATATCCATGTTAAAAGTTCTGTCTGGATATCAATAGCTGCTTGAGTAGGATCAAGGGCAGAAATAAATTTATCGGGGATAATAGCCAGAACTATGAATGAAACCAATGCAACACCGGTAACACCATAAGTTTCAAAACCATCAGCAGTAGGACCAACGCTATCGCCAGCATTATCGCCTGTGCAGTCGGCAATTACTCCAGGATTACGTGGATCGTCTTCTTTGATGTTAAAAACAATTTTCATCAAATCGGAACCGATGTCTGCAATTTTGGTAAAAATACCACCTGCAATACGTAAAGCACTAGCACCTAATGATTCACCAATGGCAAAGCCAATAAAACTTGCTCCAGCATATTCCCGGGGGACAAAAAGCAGAATGATAAGCATCATGATAAGTTCTACAGAAACCAACATCACACCTATACTCATACCTGAATCAAGTGGAATATTCAATAAATGTAGTGGCTTGCGTTTTAGGGAGGCAAAGGACATGCGGCTATTAGCTAATGTATTCATGCGAATGCCAAACCATGCTACTCCATAAGAACCTAAAATACCAATAACTGACCAACCAAGAATTAGTAAAACACCGCCAAATGGCATTCCCTGAAGGTAACCAAAATAAAACCCGATAATTACAGCGATAAAGATTTCGAGTAAAACTAAAAATTTACCCTGCTGAATCAAATACGTTTTACAGGTTTCAAAAATCGTATTGGCTACATCAAGCATTGATTGATGAGCCTTTTGATTTTTAACCCTTATAAATTGATAGAGGCCGAATAATAAACCAAGAATACATATTATAAAACCAAAATACAAAAGACTGTTTTGTTCTGGCTTTAAACTTGGGATGTTTAAATCGGCTTCGCTTGCAAAAGTCATTACTGGCAGGAAAAAACCAGCTAAAATCATAATTATCTTTTTCATAGCATTTATTTAAGTAGTAATTTTAAATTGGGTGCAAAAATAGACAACTATTCTAATGATTACTAAATTTTTTGATGAATTAAAAATATCTGTTTTGTGAAAAGTTTAATAGTTAAGGGATTGAATTTGTTTTATAATAAAAAGATAATCTACCCTAAAAAATAAAATCCGTTTTGAATAATGCAGAATCTCTAAAATCAATTCTGAGTTTACCAGAAAACAGTATACAATACTATTAAAATAATGCAAATTCCCACAGAACCCCATACAAATCCTTTGCTTGTTGCAAAAATATGCTTATTGAGTATTATTGCTTTAGGTTGAGGCTTCCCTGATTGAATCAAACTATATACGACCATGATAGCCGAAAGGATCAAAAAGACAATGCCCATACGGTCGAGAAAGGGCAGGGAAGGCCAGATAAAATCGAAGGCTACTGCCAGCGGAATAGTGAGTATGGCTGTTGCCAATGCAGCATTTGCCGTGGCTCGTTTCCAGAAAAAACCAGCAAGGAAGATCACCAAAACGCCGGGAGAAATATATCCTGTAAAATCCTGGATGTATTGAAACGCCTGTTTAAGACCCAATTCGGAAATTACCGTAGCCATAATAATGGCAATAAAAATACTGACAAGCGAAATAATTCTGCCGGTAGTTACCAGATGTTTTTCTTTGGCATTACGATTGAAAAATGGTTTGTATAAATCCATGGTGAAAATGGTAGCAGTGCTGTTGATCATTGAGCTTAAAGCGGCAACAATAGCGGCAACCAATGCAGCAAAAGCGAGTCCTTTTAAACCCGAAGGAACCAGTTGCAACAGCCAGGGATAGGCTTTATCGGGAGGATTTATGGATGGCTGAAGAACATATGCAATAATTCCTGGAATTACTACAATCAATGGCATCAGTAATTTAAGATAGCCTGCCATGACGACACCTTTCTGAGCTTCTTTCAAATTCTTAGCTGCAAAAGCACGTTGGGTGATATATTGATTAAATCCCCAATAACTTAGGTTGGCTATCCACATTCCCCCAATAAGAACACTTAATCCAGGAAGGTATTTATAATCCTCGTCGCTTGGTTTTAAAATCATATGAAAATGGTCGGGCGCTTGCTGCATCAATATTTTAAAACCGTCGACTACTCCATGGCTGCCAAATTTGGCAGCTATGGCATTCAACCCTATAAAAGTGGTTATTAATCCGCCTACCACTAAAACCGTTACCTGAACAATATCTGTCCAGGCTACAGCCTTCAATCCGCCGTAAACGGAATATAGCGCTGCAAAAAGAGCTAAGCCGATGATAGCATAGATGATGTTAACCCCGAAAACTGTTTGTATGGTTAATGCTCCAAGATATAATATGGAAGAAAGGTTTACAAAAATATAAACCAACAGCCAGAAGATGGCAAAACTTGTCCTGACACGGCTATCGAAGCGCCGTTCAAGAAACTGAGGCATCGTCCAGATGTTTTCTTTTAAATAAATAGGTAAAAGAAATTTACCAACAATAATTAATGTTGCTGCCGCCATCCATTCATAGCTGGCAATGGCCAGGCCTATTTTAAAACCCGAACCCGACATGCCAATAAACTGTTCTGCCGAAATGTTCGATCCTATTAATGTAGCACCAATAACCCAGAATGGCAGGGATTTATCGGCAAGAAAATACTCTTGCGAAGTTTTACTATGCCCTTTTTTGGTTCGAGATACAAATAAACCGATGAAAAGAATTACTAATGCATAGATCACAAATACGATGTAATCTAAAATCGAAAAAGCAGAATGGTTCATAATTATTATTTTAATAGCTGGCAAATTTTAAAAATATTCTTCATTTTCCCAAAATCAATTTAATTCTTTAAATTTGCTTCTTAATTATAAAAAACGAGATATGAAAAATATAATTAGAAATTCTGCCATGTTATTATCAGGTATGCTGTTGATTTTTTTCACTTTTGCCTGTTCTAATCTATTTAAAAGTAAAAATAAAATGGATATTAAAAAAGAATTGTTTGGAAAAACCGCCGATGGTAAACAAGTTTTTCTTTATACGCTTACAAATATAAAAGGAATGACGGTTAAAATTACAAATTTCGGTGGAATCGTTACATCCATTATTGTTCCTGATAAAAAAGGTGATATGGGTGATGTTGTGCTCGGTTTCGACAGCCTGGCGCCGTATTTTATAAATAATCCGCATTTCGGTGCTATCATCGGAAGATACGGCAACCGCATTGCCAAAGCAAAATTTTCCATTGATGGCAAGGAATATCACTTAGTGGCAAATGATAATCAGAATACGCTTCATGGAGGCATTAACGGTTTCGACAAACATGTTTGGGATGTGATGGAAAAAAAGGATACTGCGGGTGTAGGACTTCAGCTTACGTATGTGAGCAAGGATGGTGAAGAAGGTTTCCCCGGAAATTTAAAAACTATCGTAACATACACGCTTACAAATAATAATGAGCTAAAGATTAATTATCAGGCTGAAACAGATAAGCCAACGGTGCTTAACCTTACCCATCACAGTTATTTTAACCTTGCCTGTCATGGCGATATCTTAAAACACCAAATACAAATCAATGCTGACCGTTATGTGATTGTGGATACTAATTTGATACCTACCGGAGAACTTCCTTCGGTAAAAGGCAGCAAATATGATTTTACCCGAATGATGGAAATTGGTAGTCGTATTGATACAGGTTTTCACAAGGGTTACGACCACTGTTATGTGTTGAATGGTAAACCTGGCGAAATGGTTGAGGCGGCTACTGTTTATGATCCTTTCAGCGGACGTACGTTGACGGTGTATACCGACCAGCCTGGTGTTCAGTTTTATACCGGTAATTTTCTCGATGGAAGTCTGCAGGGCAAAAATGAAATGGTTTACGACGATCATAATGGATTCTGCCTTGAGACCCAGCATTTTCCCGATTCTCCCAATCATCCTCAGTTTCCGTCTACCTTATTACGACCCGGTGAAAAATTTCATTCTCAAACGATTTACAAGTTTGGTACAAAGTAGCGTTATGTAAAATTCTATGCAATAAATTGTTATACACAAATTTATTTTTTAGAGTTTGGGGAAATTTTTGATTTATTTTTCATAATTAATATACTTGTTATCAGCTAATTAAAATAATTGTTGATAATTTTGTTGAAAAATAATAGTTTTTCTCGTCATTATTGTTAATAAACTCGTATATTTGACAAGGGAAACTTAATTACTAAATTATTGTGCAGGTTGGAAAAACTGTTCCAACCTGCATGTGCTTTAAACTACCAGATATCCAGCTTTATCCGAATTAAGATTACCCCAAACTTATTTATATAAATCATATTTATTCCAAATTGGATTTTTTTTTACCAATTCAGGACAAATCGAGGTTTCATTAGGCTAATTAATTTATTGTTAATAAGATTTATGTAAATTCGGTATGATTATTGAGCTAATTATTTTAAATCCTTTAAAAAATTGATTATGAAGAAAATCTACAAATTATTAATTGCAGCTAATTTAGTTGTTATAATGTTGTTATTCAGCGCTTTATCAGTTATGGCAGACTGGCAGCCGGTGAATGGCGTCAGTGGTAATACGGTTAAGTGCATTACCAAAACGGGAACAGGTGATATTTTTGCCGGAACTTTTGATGGCGGGGTATTTTCTTCCGGCGATAATGGCAAAACATGGAAAGCTCGAAACAACGGGATAGCCATTTACCCCATCCTATCAATAACAAGTGTCGGTACAAAGTTATATGCCGGTTCGAGTGGAAGTGGATTATTTAAGTCAGACGATTATGGAGTTACCTGGGTAGCTATAAACAATGGTTTGACAAATAACAGCATCCTTTCTTTATATGCCGTAAGCGAAACAGTGGTTTATGCAGGAACCGAAGGCTCGGGTATCTTTAAAACTACTGACGGAGGTGCCAATTGGATTCCTATGAATACGGGGCTGTCCAATTTGTATATACGAAGCATCATTAAAAAAGGAAGCGACTTTTTTGTGGGAACCGGTAATGGCATTTACCGTTCCACCGATGGTGGCGAAAACTGGTGGTTACGTGGTTTAGCTGGTAACCAGGTGAATGCACTATTTGTTGATGGCGCTAATCTCTTTGCCGGAACAGCTACTAATGGCATTTATTGGTCGAGTACATCCGGAGCCAGTTGGGTACAAAAGTATTGTTGCGGTTATGATGTCCGTTCTTTCTCTTCCGATGGCACGGCGGTATATGCTACAACTTATGGAAGTGGAATAGTTAGAACATCCGATAACGGAACTACCTGGAATCCTGTTAACAATGGTGTAAATAACCTTTATGTTGAAACACTTTACGGTTATACCACTACCAGCGGAAATCATTACGTTATTGCTGGTTCGCATGGCGGAGGTATTTTTATTACTTCTGATTTGGGAGCAAATTGGAGTTGTAAAAAAATTGTCTATTTAACCAATAATGATACACGTGCGTTAGCTTCTGTAAGTACGGGCTATCCGAATTTACTTGCGGGAGCCTATTCCGGCGGAACTTTTTTAACTGCCGATAATGGGAATTGCTGGACTCAGGTTAAAGATGGAAATACACCAGTTAGAACGATTTCCACTGTAGTAACTGGAGTTTCTACCAGCAATACGTATGCCGGTACCTATGGAGGCGGTGTTTTTAAATCCACGGATAATGGTATAAACTGGTCGTCTCTTAATGGAAGTGGCGCTACCGGGCTTGGAAACCTTTTTGTGATGTGTTCAGGGATTAATGCTGCTGATGGCTATTTATATGTGGGAACTGTTGGCGGAGGTGTTTATAAAACTTTTGGAACTTCACCACCTACTTGGATTCAAGCCGGACTTACCGGAAAAGATGTACGTTCAATTACTTTTAATGGAACAGATATTTATGCCGGAACCAGTGGCAATGGGGTTTATAAATCAACAAATGGCGGAACAAGCTGGACACAAATAAATACCGGATTGACTAACCTTACTGTTTATACTATGGCTACCCTGAGTGGTGATATTTATGCAGGAACTTACGGTGGAGGTATTTTTAAACTTACCGGAGGCACAGGAAGCTGGACTCAGGTAAATACGGGTTTAACCAATTTGCAGGTTTGGTCGTTTGCAGTTAATGCAGGTGTACTTTACGCAGGAACAGAAGGCGGAGGTATATTTATGTCGAATAGTGCAGGTGCTAACTGGTATTTAGTTAATACTGGCTTGCCATCATATGTTACAATTATGTCGTTGTGTGTACAAGGTACTAATCTTTTTGCCGGAACAGGCAATGGGGTTTACAGCAGGCCAATAACTGAACTTGGTGTGCCATGCCCGGTTGCTGCCGGTGTTATTTCAGGGGCAGCAAGTGTTTGTGCACTTGATACAACGGTGATTTTTGTTCCATATTCTGTTGGAGCTATTGGCAATGCCACGAGTTATCAATGGGAATATTCAACGACAGGAGGAGGAAGTTCTGTTATGCCAACGGATGGACCTAATTTGTTATTCCCTATAAATAATACTATACTGTCAGGTTCTTTAAAAGTCCGTGGAATTAGCGGTAGTTGCTCTGGCGACTGGTCTCCTGATTTTCCAATTGCAGTTTCTTCATCACCACCACCTTCAGACCCCACCGAATGGATTTATGTTACAACCGATGTTTGCCAGGGTAGTAACGGAATTGTTTATTCTATATTGCCGGTACCTAGTGCTACCGGATATATCTGGATTTTGCCTCCTGGTGCATACATCGCTTCAGGAGCCAATACGAATACTATCACCGTAAATTTTTCAAATACTGCGGTTTCTGGGCCAATTGATGTTTATGCCACTAATGCATGTGGATCAAGTACTAATCCCTCAATTCATGTTTATGTTACTGTTAACAATGCACTTGGACAGGGCTCGATTGCTGGCAATCAGTATATTTGTCTATATAGTACATTAGTTGCGGATTACGATGCTACTATTCCGGGCGCTGCGGATTATGTATGGACTGTCCCTTCATGGGCAACCATTCTTTCAGGACAACATACCAGTCATATTCATGTTTCATTTTTACCTAATTCTGCCAGTGGTAACATCTCTGTACATGGAAGCAATGGCGTTTGCCAGGGAAATGAAATTTATTATCCTGTTTATGTAGGAACTAATTTGCCTGAACCTGCCGGTCCAATTACAGGACCAGCTACGGTATGTCAGGGGCAAACCGGCGTCGTGTATTCAGTAGCAACGATACCCAATGCTACATTGTATCACTGGGTATTGCCTACAGGAGCCTCAATTGTTTCCTCCAGTTATAATTTCCAAACCATAACCGTTAATTTTTCCAACACGTTTGCAGGTGGCAACTTGACTGTTTGTGGATCCACAGGTTGTGATGGATTTCCATCATCATTGACAATAACCAGTAATCCATTACCTGCCACACCGGGTACAATCAATGGTCCGATAACGGTAACCCAGGGACAAACCGGAGTTAATTACTGGGTTAGCCCTGTAGCAAATGCAACGGCTTATCACTGGACTGTTCCCAATGGAGCGACGATAATGTCGGGCGCTAATACCAATTCCATTCTTGTGAACTTTTCCAACTGGGCAGTAACGGATACCCTCAGGGTATACTGTTCAAACGACTGTGGAAACGGACAAACAACGAAAGAAAAAATAACGGTAAATCCAGTGATGCACTTCCAGTTTGTTGGAGGCGATGCTTCCGACTGGGTATGGACTATCTATTTTCAAGGCGCTACTTTAATAGGAGCGGATTTACAGCCGGGTGATGAAATAGCTGTTTTTGATGGAGATATAATGGTGGGAGCCTACCAGTTAACGGATACTTTAACTCCGGCAGGATCAGTTAATAACTTTATTTCGGCTTATAAAACGTTGGCTAATGGAGCTCCGGGTTATACTCCGGGAAACCCCTATACTTACAGATATTGGGATGCCAGTGCGGGGATTGAAATAGGTAATGTTATTGTAACAAAGATTGATGCTGGTGCGGGTACCAATACCTGGATGGGTGATGTATTTCCTCCAGATGATTTAAGATTTAGTGTTCATACACTATCCGCTGCAGCAGTTACTCCTCCTGTACCTCTCGAAACAATCACTTTTAATTTGCCCGCAACGCCACCTCAGTTTATTTCTTCATACGTTATTCCTCCCGACCCTGATATGTTGGTAGTATTAAGCGGTATGCTAAATGGAAGCCTAAACAAAGTGAAAAATACAACAGGTGGATCCGTTAGAAAAATAGGAGCAAACTGGGTCAATGGTATTGGCAGTTGGGTAAATACCGAAGGATACATTTTTTATATGAATGGACTCGCTAATTTTTCAATTACCGGATATGCTATTGATGACCAAACGCCTATACATTTTGATACTCCGGGTATTAAAATTATAGGTTATATCAAAGACCACGATGTAAATGCTATAGATGCATTTGGATCATACTTTAATGCCGGAAAAATTAATATTGTAAAAAATTCCAATGGAAATATCCTTCGCAAAATAGGCGAGACGTGGGTAAACAATATCGGAAACTTGAATGTGGGGCAGGGCTATATGATTAATGTAGTTGCTCCACCAGTACCTCCATTTGTTCCATTTGATTTCCAATATCCTGCCGGTAAAAAAGCAACCACCGCTATCAAATCAGCCACTGCCCAGCATTTTGTAGTGGAAGGCGGCGATGCTTCGGAACCGGTTTATACCGTTTATATTTCAGGAGCTGCTATTAATGGCTATGCTCTGCAACAAGGCGATGAGATAGGCGTTTACGATGGCGAAAACTTAGTTGGTTCATTAGCATTAACACAAACGCCAACGGGAGACAACCAGTTTGAAAATGCTATTCCTGTATTTTCTGCTTTGGTAGATGGTGATGGATATACGGCAAATCATCCGTTAAACTTCAAAATTTGGAAAGCTTCGGATAATACGGAATATGCAGATGTCCCGTTTAACTTAAGCAATCCGGGCGGAGAAGCCCTGATGACGGGTTTATATCCTGAAGAAGACGGCGCTTACAGTGTTGCTTCCCTGAAAATGACATCCACCGGTTTATCCAACGATCAGTTAATCACCAATACTGTGGCTATTTATCCCAATCCTTTCAGCAATACCATCCATATTGAGTATTATCTGAATGAAACAGCTAACGTAAACATCAGTGTTTATAATTCGGTAGGACAGGAAATAGCAACGTTGATGAATCGGCAACAGGCTGCCGGAAAGCAAAACCTGCAGTTTGACGGAAGTAAACTGCAGCAGGGCATCTACAACCTGAAAATTACGGTGTCGAACGGCAACAATAAATTTTCAGAAATTCGTAAAATTGTATTAATGAAATAAAATCCCCGAATGGAGTGAATGAAAAAAGCCCTCTAAATTTAATTTAGAGGGCTTTTGTTTGATAAAGGGGCTAAGTAAAATACGTATATACTATTTTAAAACCTTAACATTCGTTGCTTGCGGTCCGCGTTTGCCTTCGGTAACATCAAATGTAACCTCGTCACCTTCTTCAAGGGTTTGATAACCCGATTTAATAATTCCGGTATAGTGTACGAAAATATCTTTTCCGTTTTCGTCTTCTATAAAACCGAATCCTTTTTGGTTGTTAAACCATTTAACTTTTCCATTCATAATGAATTGTAATTTAAATAAAAATAAAATGTTGCTTAAATTAAAAAAAGGTGATAAACATAAACTGGAGTAAAGCAATGAAACTAAACGATGGCAGTTGTGAAATACACAATCTCTTAATTTTTGCAAAGATATATAAAATAACACCTGAAGAATTATTTTTTTAAAAATTTATTTTTTTTAAAAATCTTATCGCACATAGAAGCCGATCGCTAATTAAAAAATTAGCGTTTTTTTGGATCGTTTGTAATACATATTTAAAAAAAATTATACCTTTATAGACTCAAAATAATATTAGCAATCATAGCCATAAAGTCTTTACCGATAATAATTGAGCGTTGTTATTTTAAGGATATTCCCCCGAAAAACGGGGGCAGGCTATCTAACCAATAATTTATAAAATTAATTACGATGGAAAAATATTTATTATTAATCAGCAATTCAACAAATTCTGGTGAAGAGTATTTAGGCTGGCCACGACCTTTGATAACAGATTTCTTATCGAAAACGTCGGCCAGAAGGTTATTATTTATTCCTTATGCGGGGGTAACTATCGGATGGGATGACTATACCGAGCGTGTGAGTAAAATTTTCAAAGATTTAGGCTACACCATTTATTCCGTTCATCACGAAAGCGATCCCGTAAAAGCCGTTGAAGAGGCTGAAGCTATCGTAGTTGGTGGTGGAAATACCTTTCAGTTGGTTGCCACGATGCATCGAACCCGGATAATGGAAGCTATTCGTCGTCGGGTTAGGAATGGTTTGCCTTATATGGGGTGGAGCGCCGGAGCCAATGTTGCCTGTCCGAGCCTGAAAACTACTAATGACATGCCTATCGTTCAGCCTCAGAGCTTCGAATGTCTTAATCTTATTCCTTTTCAGATCAATCCGCATTATTTAGATGCTAATCCCGAAGGACATGGAGGCGAAACGCGCGAACAACGGATTTTAGAGTTTATGGTTGCCAATCCCGATACGTATGTGGCAGGATTGAGGGAAGCTACCGCCTTGCTTGTGAGCGATTCGCATTTGGAACTTCTGGGTAAAAGGCCCATGCGTTTATTTAAGGAATCTCAGGAAACAAGAGAAATTTCTCCGGGATCGGATATTGATTTTTTATTGAAATTGTAATCAAACCCCAATAAAATAGTATGAAATGTCCATAAGAATAATGCTCATACAAACCGAAAATGATATTTTATGGACATTCCATTTGACCAATAAAAAAATTAATAACATAATGAAAAGGCTTTCACCGTTTTGTCGACGAACGATTGTAATTCTGATGTTGATATTATCAACTTCTCCAATACTTATTGCACAGACACATTTTGTGTTTAATGGTGGAAACACTGTAACGGAACGAGGCGAACGTGTGGCTCCTGTTTTGGAAAGTGCCGTAGCAGGTAATCAACGGGTAATGTTAAATTGGACTCCTGCTGCTATTCAAAAAGAACGGCCCAGCCATTTTAATTTTGAAGGAGGCAATGCCGCTGATCCTGTTTATACTATTTATTTTTTTGGCGCCACGCTTAATGGCATGAATCTGGAAGCCGGCGACGAAATAGCCGTTTTTGATGATAGCACTATGGTTGGTGCGCTAATTTTAGATACTATATGTTCATTCGAAAATTACAATAACGATTTAGCCGCTTTCGCAACCTTAAATTCCGGACAGGGTTATGTTCCTAGCGATACGATAAAATTTAAATGCTGGGACGCGAGCGCCGGAATAGAATCTTCCGAATTTCAGGCTGCTTTTATGGATAATGGTGAGGCCTGGACTCAAAATGTTTTTCCGGAAGGAGATGGAATTTACAGTCTCTGTTTGATTTCTTTTTTCACTCCTGTTCCTTATCAACCAACCTATAATGTGTATTATTCCGATAGCACGTTGGTGGCTTCCGGAATTTCGGATACTACTTTTGTGGATAGTGGATTAACCAATGGAATAGAGTATTGCTATTTTATTACTCAAATCATGCCGGATGGACTTGAATCGGAAGCATCGAATGTGCTTTGTGCTACGCCTTTTCAATTGATTATTCCCGTTACGGGCATTTCTGTTTTGCCTGATACGCTCAGTCTGATGATTGGCGAAAACGGACAGCTTACTCCATCTATTGAACCGCCTGATGCGACTAATCAGAATATAACCTGGGCATCGGCCAACCAAAATATAGCTACGGTTGATGAATCGGGGTTTATAAGTGCTTTAGCTGAAGGACTGGTTTATATTACGGCGACTACCGACGATGGTAATTTCTCCGACAGCAGCCTTGTAATCGTAAATCAGGTGATTGTCGCCCCAATTTTGGAAAGCGCTATTCCTGGTTGTGAAAAAAATATGCTGAACTGGTCTTCGGCAAATACAGGTAAAGATCAGATGTTCAATTCTGATTCTTTTCTCTGGAAATTAATTCCGGGTTTTGAGTATATTCCCACTTATAATCTTTATTATGGTGATGGAACGCTTGTCATCGCTGGGCTTACAGATACCTCTTTTGTTGATCAGGGGTTAGTTACCGGAACGGAATATTGCTATTATGTAACGCAAATTCTACCCGATAGCTCCGAATCGGTGGCATCGAATATTTTATGTGCCACGCCCGAAATGATTTTGCCTGAAGCCGCCGGAACAATTACCGGAACACCAAATGTATGCGAGGGACAAACCAATGTTCAGTATTCGGTACCTGTCATTGAAAATGCTGACGGATATTCCTGGATATTGCCCGATGGAGCTGCAATTGTTTCGGGTAATAATACTAATCTTATTCTTGTAGATTATTCTGACGATGCTTTATCGGGAAATGTTGCGGTAACCGGAACCAATGCTTGCGGAATCGGATTCGCATCACCTGATTTTTCGGTAACGGTAAGTTCTATGCCCGGAATAGCCGGAAATATTAGCGGACTTTCAACCGTTTGTCAGGGACAGAATGCGGTGATTTATTCCGTACCGGTTATCGAAAATGCAGTCGGTTATATATGGACATTACCCACCGGGGCTTCTATCGTTTCGGGATACAATACCCATACCATAACTGTAAATTTTTCCACTACGGCCATTTCTGGTAATATTACCGTATACGGATACAATAATTGTGGTATGGGAACAATTTCTCCATCGTTTGCTTTAACTGTAAATCCGGTGTCGGGAGCCGCAGGTATTATTTCGGGTTCTTCAATCGTGTGTCAGGGGCAGGATGACGTTGTGTTTTCAATTGCCGAAATACCAAATGCTACAGGCTATGTTTGGACGGTTTCTGCAGGCGCTACCATAGTGTCGGGAGAAAACACCAATTCAATAACCGTTAATTTTTCAACTACAGCCGTTTCCGGGAATTTTACCGTTTACGGAACTAATAATTGTGGCAATGGCGCCGCTTCTCCGCCGCATTTAGTTTTTGTTAATCCATTACCAGGCGTTGCCGGATTGATTTCCGGCAATTCAACGGTATGTCAGGGACAAAATGGAGTAATCTATTCCATACCGGCCGTTACTAATGCCACGGGCTATGTGTGGACAATACCCGCCGGAGCGACTATTGTTTCGGGAGCAAATACCAATACTGTTATTTTAAATTTTTCCGACACTGCCCTTTCGGGCGAAATATCGGTATATGGAACCAATACCTGTGGCAACGGAACCGTTTCTCCGTCATATCCCATTACCGTTAATCCATTGCCATCAATACCTGGAACTCCCGCGGGTCCCGATTCGGTTTGCTACAATCATACTCCTTCCACTGATTATGTAACAACGGGTGCAAACAATGCCACTTCTTATCTTTGGACAATTACTCCCGCTACGGCAGGAGTAATATCAGGCAACGGTTTAACGGCAACGGTTTTATGGAATACCTGGGCCGGAAATGCTTCGATTTCGGTAAGGGGCAGTAATGATTTTTGCGAAGGGCCACTATCGGAGTCTTTAAATGTTTATGTTGATAATTGTGAGAGTATATCCGAAAAAACGATTGCCATTTTTTCGGTCAGTGTTTATCCAAATCCTTCCAACGGGCTTTTTACTATTGAACTGAATTCGGATAAAAATATCATTGCCGATTTATCCATCCGCAACCTGATGGGAAAAACCCTTTGGGCTGAGAAAAATATCCGGCTTAATGGAAGAACCCTTAAAACACTTGATTTGAACAACCTGATGAATGGCGTTTATTTTGTATATCTCGAGTGTAACGAAGGACTGGTAATTAAAAAAATAACCATTTTGCATTAAATAGTTGTCAAATAGAATATTGTATGGGATGCGGATTTCGCGGAAAAAGACGGATTAACGCTGATTTTATTCGTGCAGGCAAATGATATTGGCAGCCTTATTGCAAAATGCAAACGTTCCCCCGAAAAAAAACCGCCCTGTAATTATTTAGTTTACATGGCGGTTAAATATTATTTGTGATCCAGACAGGATTCGAACCTGTGACCCGCAGCTTAGAAGGCTGCTGCTCTATCCAGCTGAGCTACTGGACCGCTTTAGTATTGCGGCGACAAAGGTAGTAATTTTTTGAAAAGAATAATTATTAACAATGGATTGTTATTAAATTTTTATTTGACTTTAAAATAGCGGGATTTTATTGCATAAATTTGACCTTTTGATATTTAATTTAGGGTTTTTATATCCGAAAATGAAGAAGGCACTTCTTTATAGCTTATTAGCCTGTCTGGCGATTACTGGGTACGGACAGCCTTTTTACGATATTCATGCTCCGTTAACGGGTATGATGCATACGGCAGTATGCTGGGCCGATTACGATATTGATGGTAATCCGGATGCTATAGTAACAGGCGAAAATTATTTGGCAAAAAGCAGAAACATTTTCACCAAAACGTATCATAACGACCGGAATGATAAATTTTCGGAACATCGGAATGACTTTATTGGTGTTACACACGGCGCCATGGCTTGGGGCGATTATGATAACGATGGAGATGAAGATTTGCTGATAACTGGTGAAACGGTTAAAGGGAAACTCGTTACGAAATTGTATAATAATCATCGCAACGGAAGATACTCGGAAGTGAAAACGAATTTTGTGGGCGTTCGCGACGGCTCTGCACGTTTTGCCGACCTTGATAATGATGGCTGGCCCGACATCATCATTTCGGGACAGGCCGTAAATGGCTTGCCGGTCATTAAAATCTACCGGAATTTGGGGAAAAATTGCTTTTCGGAAGTGTATACGTCCATTGCGCCTGTGTTCGATGGCAAAATTGATGTGGGCGATTATGATGGTGATGGGGATATTGATGTTTTGGTTTGCGGTAAAACCGTCAACAATCAGGTTATTTCAAAGGTTTATCGTAACGACGTGGCGTTCAGGTTTTACGATATCAAAGCCCCTTTGATTGGCGTTTACCAAAGCGATTGCCGATGGGGCGACTATGATCACGATGGCGATCTGGATATTGCCCTTTGCGGGGAAACAGCCAATCACCAGATTGTTACGAATGTGTACCGGAATGTTGGCAACAACCGTTTTGTGGATACCAAGGCAAACATCATAGGGGTGAGAGCCGGCTCGGTGGATTGGGGCGACTGCGATGCGGATGGCGATCTGGATTTGTTGTTAACCGGAGAAACTGCCGGCAAAAGTATTGTTTCTTTAGTTTATCTGAATTATGGAACCCGGGGATTTGTTGATTGTAACGCCGGTTTGCATGGGGTGTATTTAAGCTCGGCAAGGTGGGGAGATTATGATCACGACGGCGATCTTGATATTTTACTTTCGGGTTTGGATGCCGGTTATCATTTTATTTCTAAAATTTATAAAAACCAGCGACGTTCCGGGTTAATGGCCGGATGTGAAAAAATTGGTAAAGCTCCCGTTTATACGGCTCCTAAGTCTATCTGGAGTATTTCGGTAGAAGTTCCAGAAAAGAAAAAACCGGTATATTACTATGTATACGCCACTTGCTACTGTTCACCGGATACTGTTCGTCATGCGGATTTAAATGCTTTTGTCAGCGATGTTTTTTATTGCAAACCCGATTCTTATATATTGCATGAATTATATAATGGTAAGGTGATGATTGATTTGCCCAACTGGCCTGAAATAGATGAAGGATACCGTTGTGTGGGATTTTTAACTAAAGCGGAAGCCGAAAAATCACGGGCTAAAGTCATAAAAGAATACCAGTCGCAGGATTTTAAAGTCCAGGAAATTGTCTGGAAAGAGAATGAAAATGGTAAAATTATCTGGTTTCCTAAAACGCATATTCCGATTCCAAAATATTACGATCCTCTCGATAAAGAATATTATTATTCAGACGATAATCTGAAAAGTGAAAAGTGACGAGGAAAAAGGGAAAAGGGCTTAGCGTTAGCTTTGATAAAATAAGCGAATTATTTTAGTGATTGGCGCCGTTTCTATCAAAAAGCCATCATGTCCGTATAAGGATTCTATTTCGACGTAACGGGCATTGGCCACATGGCCGGCAATAAATTGTTGTTCTTCCACCGGAAATAATAAATCGGATGTAATGCCTATTACAAGGGTTTTGGCTTTAATGCTGTTCAAGGCAGCGATGACTCCGCTCCGGTTTCGTCCCACATTATGCGTATCGAGTAGCTTGGTAAGAACAAAATAGGAGTGGGCATTAAAACGTTTCACTAATTTATTGCCTTGGTATTGCTGGTAGCCCGAAGCCTTGAAGTTATCGGTTTTCTCCTGGTCTTCTTCAGTCTGGGTTTGGTTATAGATGCGATGATTGCGATAGCTTAACATGGCAATGCCTCGTGCTGCCTGCAACCCTTTCTGACCGGCGGTGGGGGAGTGGTCGAAAAAAGAAGGATCGGCTGCAAGGGCGAGCCGCTGGGCTTCGTTAAAAGCAATAGCCCAAGGGGAGTATTGAGCATTGGCAGCAATGATTATCAGATGTTGAATCGTTTCGGGTTTCATTATGGCCCATTCCATGGATTGTTGTGCTCCCACGGAACCACCAACTACGGTATGGATTTTATCTATTTCTAAATGTTTCCTGAGTAATTCGTGAGCGGCCACCAAATCGCGTACGGTCAACGCCGGAAAATCGAGGTAAAACGGTTTGCCGGTAATGGCGTTGATGGACAATGGTCCGGTAGTTCCATAGCAGGAACCCAGAATGTTGGCGCAAACAATAAAATGTTGTTCCGGATCCCACAAGCAGCCTTTTCCTATCATGCCGGGCCACCAGCTTTCTGCATCTGAGTTGGCAGTAAAAGCATGACAAATCCAAATCACATTGTTTTTGGCCTCGTTCATCTTTCCCCAGGTATGATAACAGATGTCAATTCCAGGTAAAACGGCTCCGTTTTCCAATTTAAAATTGGTTTGGCTATGGAAATAATGTGGCTGGCTCATAGAAAATTTGTTCAGATGGCAATTTTTTTAAAAATAATTCACTGATTTTGAGAATCGATAATTAAAAGAAAACCAATGAGGATATGCAATGATATGAAAACGTTTTTAAATCAAAATAATTTTACGAACGGAAGTGATTTTTGCTTTGACAAATTATTACCTTTGTTCATCATATTAATACTATAAAACCAATGAAACCAAGACTATTCATCCTCTGCTTTGCTTTTATGCTGGTGTATTCATTTACATCTGCACAACAAATCAAGCCCTTGAATAATGCAAATGTACAATCGGAAAGTCCGGAAACGCTTGATAAAGCCGGCCTGGCAAATCAGGTACGCAACGAGTTTCTGCATGCCTGGCAGGGATATCGACAATATGCCTGGGGTTACGATGCTTTGAAGCCCTTGAGTAAAAAAGGACATAACTGGTATGCTCATTCGCTGCTGATGACTCCGGTGGATGCCCTCGATGCCATGCTTATTATGGGTTTGAATGACGAAGCAAAAGATGCCGAAAAAATTATCCTCGACAGCCTACGTTTTGATTATGATATGGACGTTCAGAATTTTGAAGTCTCTATCCGTATTTTAGGCGGATTGATTTCGGTGTATGAATTAAACGGCAACAAACGATTTCTCGACCTGGCTACCGACCTGGGCAATCGCCTGATCAAAGCCTTTGATTCACCAACCGGAATGCCTTACCGTTATGTGAATTTAGTAACCGGAAAAGCCAGCGGCAACATCTCCAATCCGGCTGAAATAGGTACTTACATTGTTGAATACGGTGTTCTCAGCCGCCATACCGGAAATCCAAAATATTTTGAAACGGCAAAAAAAGCGATGCTCGCTCTTCATAAGCTCCGTTCACCAATAAACCTTACGGGAACCAGCATCAATGTAGAAACAGGGGAGTGGATGGAAACCGACAGCCATATTTCGGGTTGCATTGATTCCTACCTCGAATACATGCTCAAGTCTTCCATTTTGTTTAATGATAAAGATATGCGCGAACTATGGAATACAAGCATAGTTGCCGTGAATAAATACCTTGCCGATACGCAATATGATGGTTTTTGGTACGGACATTCCGATATGAACACCGGCAAGCGTTCGGCTACCGTTTATGGTTCGCTGGATGCGTTTTTTGCAGCATCTCTTGCGATGAGCGGTGATTTAACACGTGCCGAAAAACTTCAGGAATCAAATTACAAGATGTTTATGCTTAACGATATTGAACCTGAAGAATTGAATTATGCCACCATGGAAATAACGAATGCCAATTATATCCTTCGTCCCGAAAATATTGAAAGCGCATATTACTTGTATAATTATACTCACGATGAAAAATACTTACGCCAGGGACGCGATATGTTTCAGAATATTGTTACCTATTGCCGTACTCCCGAAGCATATGCAGCGCTTAAAAACGTAAAAACCAAGGAAAAAAGGGATTATATGGAAAGCTTTTTTCTTGCCGAAACCCTGAAATATGCCTTTTTGCTTTTCGACGATAACCTATCGCTCGATTTTAATAAGGTTATTTTTAATACGGAAGCTCATCCATATAAAAGATAAATTTGAAGGTTTCATAATGTTTATAAAGTTAATAAGGTTTATAAGGTTTGTAAGGCTGAACGCAGTGAAGTCCCGAGCGAAGCGATTCGGGATTTGTAAGGCTGAACGCAGTGAAGTCCCGAGCGAAGCGATTCGGGATTTGTAAGGCTGAACGCAGTGAAGTCCCGAGCGAAGCGATTCGGGATTTGTAAAGCTGAACGCAGTGAAGTCCCGATATAGAATCGCTTAGGAGGAACGACTTAGCGAATCTTCATCGGGATTTATAAAGTTAATAATTAAAGAAAAAAATATGAAAAAGATACTTTTTGTTTTATTGGTAAGCATTGTGGGGACAGGATGTTTTGCTCAGGAAACGATTCAGTTGCCTGTTCCGCAAAAAGAAGGCGGAAAGCCGCTGATGACGGCATTGAACGATCGCCATTCTTCGCGCAATTTTATGGCAAAGGATTTGACCGATCAACAGCTATCCAACCTGCTATGGGCAGCCTGGGGAATAAACCGGCCGAAAGAGGGAAAACATACGGCTCCTTCGTCGCGCAATACGCAGGAAATGGATGTGTATATTATTACCTCAAGGGGAGCGTTTCGTTACGATCCTGTAGAAAACACTCTTATTCGTATTACTTCCGATGATGTACGTTCCAGTGCAGGGGCACAGGATTTTGTGAAAGTGGCAGCGTTGAACCTGGTATACGTGATGGATAAAAAACGAGCTACTTCCACTAAAAATGAAATGGATAGAATGCTTGCAGCAGCCATTTGTACCGGTGCCATTGTTCAAAATGTCTATTTGTGGTGTGCATCCGAAGATTTGGGATGTGTGGTTAGAGCCATGTTTGACAAGGAGCAGCTTGCCAAGGTATTAAAATTAACGGAAGATCAGGCAATAATCATGACACAGACGGTGGGCTATCTTTATTAAATTTTTTTAATTTTTATGAAAATTTAATGTTTAAAATATATCTCATCTCAATTCTTTGATTATTTTTGCCGCTTTAAATGAATGAGTATTCACTCAAAATATGGCACGGCTCGTTGACGAATCAAAAATAGAACGTATAAAACAATCTGCATTGCTGATGGTGGTAGAAAATGGTTTTGGCGGAGCTTCCATTTCATCAATAGCTGGAAAAGCAGGTGTTGCCGAAGGCTATCTCTATCGTTTTTATAAAAGCAAAACTGATCTGGTCAACAGTTTGTTATATGATATAATAAAAGACATTGCCGACCGGCTCGAGCCTATTATTTCCGGAGGACAATCTGTCAAAAATATTTTTGGGGAATTTATCCCGATTTTATTTAACTTTGCTATAAAAAGACCTGAAAAAATTAAGTTTCTGTATGTCTTAATGAATGATTACAATTTTAATATACATGAGGATCAGCGTCAGCGTATATTTTTGTTGTGCAAAGAGTTAAAGGAAAAAGGAATTATTTCAAATGAAATAGGCAGCGGGATAGACGAAGAGCATATTTTTCTGATTGGCGTTGTATATCCAATTCAGTTTATAAACCTTCGGATAAAGAATTTTTTTTATAAATCCCAGCTTGGAGATCAAGAGATTACTGAAGTGATAAGTATTATATTAAAATTTTTAAAATAAACTGATTATGAAGTTTAAAATCCGTACAGCGGTTTTATTCCTGCTTTTGCTTTTTTACCTTTCGGAATGGACGGTAACAGCTCAAAACACGGTAGCCGTCAAAACGCTTACTTTTGAACAGGCGTTGGAGATAACCAATGGCAACAGCCATGTTCTGAAGCAAAACCAGTACCTTCAAAAAGAAAAAATACAGGAAGCCAAAGCAGCAAAAGGGCTTTATTTGCCTAAAGTGGGAATTTCGGCAAATTATTTAAGAATGTCGGATGACTTGCATTTGGATTTAACGGGGGTAAAAAATTCCATTACTCCACTTTACGAAGTGTTGGGAAAATATGGTAGTTTTTCTGTACCAGATCCTACTCCTATACGTCAAAAACTTCTAAGTGGCCTGAACGATGTGGAAAATGGTGACTGGGATAGAATGATACAGAAAAAAGAATTTGGATTAGTTGCTGCTACCATGCAATGGCCCATTTATACCGGAGGGAAAATTGCTGCTGCCAATAAAGTCGCAGAAATTCAGAAAGGTGAAGCCGATGAAGTTGCCAGACAAAAACAGGGCGAACTGATGAGCGAACTTACTGAAAGATATTTTGGATTGTGTCTTGCACGGCAGGCTGTGATGATTCGTCAGGATGTGCTCGACGGGATGAACAAGCATCTGGATGATGCCATAAAAATGGAAAAACAAGGCATGATCGCTAATGCGGATGTATTGCATGCAAGAGTTTTTCAGGCTCAGGCAGAAAGAGAACTTAGCAAAGCTAAACGGAATCAGGAAATTGTAAACCAGTCGCTATTAAATACTCTTGCCATGGAAGAAGAAATAACGCTGGAACCCTCATCCAGGCTTTTTTATCTCGACACGATTGAACCCTTAGATTATTTTATTAAAAATGCGCGGCAAAACAACCCGCTTTTGCAACAGGTGAACAGTAAAAAGAAACTGGTGATGCAGAACTATAAGGTCGAAAAATCGGAATATTTTCCCGCAATAGCGCTGGAGGGCATGTATAATATTGTGGATAAGGATTTATCGCCCTATACTCCGGATTGGACGGTTGGCATTGGTTTAAACTGGACCTTGTTCGACGGCGCTGCCCGTTACCGTAAGGTAAAAGCCGCAGCCCTGAAAACCGATCAGGTGGAGGAAGTGGAACAAAAAGCACAAGCTGATATTGAAACGATGATCAATAAATTGTATCAGGAACTGAACATGTACCGTGAACAACTGATAGAACTGGAATCATCAAAGACATTTACCGATGAATATTTACGTGTACGTGAAAAAGCATTCCACGAAGAAATGTCGAATGCTACCGAAGTAGTAGATGCCCGGTTGGCACAGTCGCAGGTTCGTATCGAACGTTTGCAGGCGATGTATAGCTATGATTTAGCACTTGCCCGCCTTTTGGAATATGCCGGGATATCCAGCCAGTTTCTTGATTATCAAAAACGGCTTAGTGTAAAAATGGAAAGTTATAAGTAATAAAGGTATTAAAATCAGTAATATAAATTTGGTATGAATAAAAAAGGTATTTTACTTGTTGTAATAGGGGTAACCGCATTGGTGGTTTTTCTGATTGTTTCTGCAGTGCTGATTAATAAACCCCGTCCTTTGGAAGTTCAGGGCGAAATGGATGCCACGCAGATAAAAGTAGCTTCAAAAATAGTAGGACGTATCGACAGCCTGGCTGTACACAAAGGCGATTTTGTTAAAAAAGGGCAGTTATTGTTTACCTTTCACAGTCCGGAAATGGATGCTAAACTTGCTCAGGCACATGCCGCATTGCAAGGTGCCGTAGCACAGAATAAAAAAGCTACAAATGGTGCAGAATCGGAAGACATTGAAGCTGCTTACGATACGTATCTGAAAGCTGAAGCTGCCCTTGAACTGGCTCAGAAAACTTACGACCGTGTGAATAATTTATATAAAGACGGCGTAGTTCCTGCCCAAAAACGCGATGAAGCGGAAGCGCAGTATAAAGCAGCACGCGAAACAGCCAATGCCGCCAAAGCTATCTGGAATAAGGCGAAAAAAGGAACCCGCATTGAAGATAAAGAAGCTGCAAGATCGTTGGTGGCACGGGCTGAAGGTGCAATTGATGAGGTAAAAAGTTATCTGAGTGAAACCTGCATTTATGCTCCTGTTGATGGCGAAGTGGCAGATATCATTGCCGAATCCGGAGAATTGGTTCCCGCCGGATATCCGGTGGTTACCATTGTTAAATTACAGGATTGCTGGGCTACGTTTAATCTTCGCGAAGACCTTTTGGCAAACATTAAAATGGGAAGTGAATTTACTGCTAAATTTCCGGCCCTTGGCGATAAAGAATTGAAATTGAGAGTAACGTATATTCATGCTTTGGGAAGTTTTGCAACATGGAATGCTACCAAAACTACCGGCGATTTTGACATGAAAACTTTTGAAGTACACGCTGTTCCCATAGAAAAAACAGAAGGTTTACGCCCCGGGATGAGTGTTTTGGTTGATTGGGATAAGGTGAGGTCTGCTGAAAAATAAATATAAAACATTTGAGAAAGAATAGTCATCCATGAGATATTTATTGGGAAGAGTAATTCATCGCGAATTAAGCAGAATGCTGAAAGAAAGAACTTTTTTCTTTATCACATTTCTTGGGCCTTTGTTTGCGTTTTTTATCGTATCGTGGATATTTTCTTCTGGTGTGCCACGCGATTTGCCGGTAGCGGTAGTTGATTTGGATCATACCTCTCTTTCAAGAAAAGTAGTCCAAATGGTAGATGCTACCTCCATCGCCGCTGTCGACAGAAGCTACATAAGTTTGGAAGAAGCCCGTATTGCGCTCAAAGAAGGAAAAGCGGATGCCGTGATTTACATTCCAAAAGATGCTGAAAAGGATATTTCCAAGGGTCAAAATGCAAAGATTGCTTTGTATTTGAATAATGCAAATGTGATAACTGGCGGCTTGCTTAATAGTGGTATCCGTAAAGCCATTGCTACTTTGTCGGCTGGTATCAGTTTGCATTCTCATTTACAAAGCGGAGAAACGGAAAAACAGGCAATTTCAAATGTCTTTCCTGTTCAGCTCCGTTCAGTCCTGCTTTTCAATCCATTTATCAGTTATGCGTATTTTCTTACCATTCTTTTGCTTCCGGTGATGCTTACCGTATTTACACTTTTTGGAACCATTTATTCCATCGGAACCGAATTGCAATATGGAACAGGCAAAGATTGGCTGGGAACTTCAGGTAATAACATAACCATTGCATTAGTTGGTAAAATTCTTCCTTATACTTTCTTTTATTGCTTGGTAGTTGTGTTTATGAACCTGGATCTTTTCTATGTACTGGGACTACCCTTGAAAGGAAGTATATTTACGATTCTGATTTCTGAGCTGTTGTTGATATTGAGCTATCAGTCAATGGCTATTGTGCTGATTACCCTCACCAAAAACCTTCGTTTGGCATTGTCGCTTGCCAGTGCATATACCATGTTAGCCATTACGTATGCCGGATTCACCTTTCCGTTCATGGCAATGCCTGAAATAGGCTGGATATTCAGCCGGATATTCCCGGTTGTTTACTGGGTACAAATATTTGTAGGACAGTCTGTAAGAGCTGAACCGATAGCAAATGGGTTTTACCAGATGTATTATTTGTGGGGATTCATTATTCTGAGCATCTTTTTTATACCAAGACTGAAATACATTCTTCAAAATGAAAAATATTGGGGCAAAATTTAATGTATATAAGCTATGCTGAAAAAAATATTACTGTTTTTGAATGATACAGCCCATGTTTTTACCTCCGAACTGAAAGAAACTTTTTTGGATGCCGGTGCATTCCTTATTTTTATCATTGCAATGGTTGCCTATCCGGTGGCTTATTCCATAGGATACGTTAAAGAAACCGTGAGAGAAATTCCTGTTGCTGTGGTTGATTTGGATCATACGGCATTAAGTCGTCAGTACAGCAGAATGGCTGATGCCACGGAACAGGTAAAAACATTTTGCAAATCCGGAAGTCTAAACGAGGCGGAACAATTATTTTACTCTGGAAAAGTTGACGGCATTGTTTTAATACCCGATAAGTTTGAAAAAGATGTTTTAAGCGGAAAGCAAACCAATATTACCGTGTATTGCGATGCCGGTCATTTATTGCTATATAAACAAGTTTTTGCGGCAAACAGCTATGCTTCAGGAATGTTAAATGCCGGAATTGTAGTCCGGAATCTGATGGCAAAGGGGAAAAGCATGAATCAGGCCTTGGTTACACGCGAACCTTTGGAGGTAGAAACGTATAACCTTTTCAATCCTTCGGGAGGATATGGCACTTTTGTTGTTCCAAGCATACTTCTTATTGTCATTCAACAAACATTAGTCATTGGTATTGGCTTGCTTTTTGGTAAGAATTACGAAAAAAGAAAAAATAAACATTTTATCGAAATGCTTTCCCGACTGGGGCGAAGCGTGAGTATCGTGGTGGGGAAATCCTTTTCTTATGTTTTTGTTTATCTTTTTACTACGCTTTTTTTGTTGGGATTTTTCTACCGATGGTTACACTTTCCCGATAAAAACAGCTTTCTTGAAGTCTATTACCTGTTAATCCCATTTTTATTTGCGGTGGCTTTTATGGCAATTGCTATTGGGGTATTATTCCGGAAGAGAGTACAGCCCTTGTTGTTTATTGTATTTATTTCGCCTACGGTATATTTTTTAAGCGGAGCTTCCTGGCCTGTACAAGCCTTACCAGGATTCTTAAAGGGAATATCCTATGTTTTACCAACTACTCCCATGATAGATGCCTTTTTTAAGCTGAGAATTTGTGGTGCAGATTTGCATTCCCTATCCTTTGAATGGAATATGCTTTTTATCCAAATGATTGTCTATTTTATATTGGCATGTCTGGCTATAAAATTCGGATTAAAGGATAAACCGTTATCAGAAACGGAATCTCATGGCGTAACGATAGAAGCAAAATAATTGAGATTATATTTTATACCTTTTCAGTTGTAGGGTAATCCTGGTTATGATTATCTTTTCAAATTTTGCTCTTAATTTGCCAACGGTAAAGAAATAATATCTTTTCAAATAATTAATGCAACCAAACATATTTTTTCTTTAATTTGTCAGATAAATGTAAACGTTTGTTACATACCAATCATAGTTAAACATAAAAAAATTTAGGCATGAGAGCGGGATCAAAAATTTTGTTGGGTTTGCTTTTTACCGTTGTTGCCATCGCCAGTTGTAATAAAAAAAGTGATGACAATGTGGGTAACGGGTATTTCAGTATAGGTAGCACAAGCTATCCATTATTCACGGGCTTTTTGGTTAATAACGGACATTGGGGGAGTGCCACAGCTTATTCTTATGATCTATCGTTGCTTACACGTGATTTTTATCTGTATGTAACCGACGACGTTATTGATTCCATCCGTGGTCATGGACAGATGTTCCATTTTAACTTCTACGCTTCCGATTCGCTTTCGTTGAATCCGGGAGTATATGTTTATGATGCTGAACAATTGGGGACTGCCGGAACTTTTACCAACGGTAATGTGTTTTTTAACTTTTATCCCGTCTCCCTTCGTTATGATTCCATCCGCAAGATAACTTCCGGTCAGATTACCATATTAAAAAATGGTAATGACTATCAGCTTTCTTTTGAAGGAAAAGACGAGAATGGACAGAATTTAACCGGTTATTATGAAGGTACCTTTTATCTTGGAAGCTCCGTTAAAAAAGCATTTAAGACGATTTACCATTCCCGGTAAAAGCGAACGCAATCTTCAAAACCTGACAGCATATGAAGTACCTGCCAACATTTATAAATAAAAATCCCGAATCCGGCAGAAATTGCGGATCCGGGATGTTAGATAAGCGGTTAAGTTTTAGCCAAGCAATCCTCCTTTATTGTAAATTCCCAATTGTGCATCGTAGAATTTGTCAATAAAAGTGGTTTTGTTACGGGTAACATTGGTTATTTCGCCTGTGATGAAGTTTACGCGCAGGATATCTCCTTCCTGTAAAGCGATTTCTTCTATCTTTTCAGGTTGATACGTCATGATAGGCAATGCGGCATTGATAGCATTGCGTTCGTAAATGGCTCCGAAAGATTCGGCGATGATACATTGAATACCCAGCGACGAAAAACAATCAACGGCCTGCTGGCGCGAACTTCCGGCTCCGAAGTTTTTGGTGGTAACAACGATGTCGCCGGCATGGGCTTGTTTGGCAAAATCTTTATATCCTTCCAGATTATCGAAAGTATATTGACCCATTTCGCGGATATCGGTGATGGTAAGATAACGGTTATGGAAGATCATGTCGGTATCAATATCATCTTTTTTGATAAACCAGGCTTTGCCTTCCACTATCGTAGGCTTTTCCGTCGTGTTAGCGGTTTTTTCTTTTTTAACTGCGGCTATAGTTTCCTTTTTCCCGAATACGGCAGGCTTTGAAGGAATATCCATGAACGTGGTAATATATCCGGCAACGGCTGAAGCGGCAACAGTTTCGGGCGAAGCAAGATAAACAAGACCTTTACCCTGTTTTCCGGCAAAGTTACGGTTGCCTGTACTGATGGTAACTTCTTCGGGACCGTTTTGTCCAAGCTGCCCTGCTGCACAACCGGCACAACCAGCATTTGAAACCAATGCTCCGGCATCTTTAAATATTTTTATCAATCCTTCTTCCAGTGCTAAGTTCCAAATCCGGTTGGTGGCGGGTACAATTTTAAGCACGACGCCCGGAGCCACTTTGCGTCCCCTGAGTACCGATGCAGCGGCGCGAAGATCGAGCATGCGACCGTTGGTACAACTTCCGATAAAAGCCGAATCAATTTTGGTTCCTTTTACTTTTTCCACTTCCACATCGTCGTGCGGATGTCCGGGAAGGGCAACCATAGGTTTGAAGGCAGAAATATCAATGTCAAATACCTTTTCGTAATTGGCATCTTTGTCGGCTTTTACGATGGTGTAGTCCATGGCGGTGCGCTGTTTTAGTTTATCAAGAATAAACTGAGTAGGGGTGATCAGCAGTATGATGGCGCCCATCTCGGTGGCCATCGATGAGATTGTAATGCGTTCGCAGATGGTTAAACCGTCGATGGCTTCGCCATATAGTTCCACGGAACGTCCCAATAGTTTATTGGCACCGAATCTGGATAAAAGATTAAGTACAATATCTTTGGCAGTAACATCTGCCGGGCGCTTTCCGGTGAAGTTGAGCTTTATGGATTGAGGAACTTTAAACCAAACTTTTCCGTTGGCCCAGGCGGCGGCAATATCCTGATCGCCCATCCCCTGTCCGAAGGCTCCGATAGCTCCCATGATGTTGGCGTGCGAATCGGTGGAAACAAAAGTGCTTCCCGGCCAAACCAATCCGCTGTCGATAGCGATATGTGTTCCGATGCCGGAATCCACATCGAATATTTTTATGCCATGCTGACGTGCAAAAAGCCGGCAATAATGCTGGTTAGCTGCGTATTTCTGATCCGAACCGCCCGGATTACAATCGAACGTAAAACAGGTACGCGAGGGATCGTCAACGGGCAAGTTATTATCAATAATATTTTTAACTACATTGGCTCCGCCGAAATCGCGTGCGGCACGGGTATCAATAAATACATCAATGATATCGCCGGGTTTTACCACTTCCTGATTGGAATGAGCGGCAAGTATTTTTTCTATGAGTGTCATTTTTTTATTTTTTAATTCAAACTTTTAATCTTTCGCGAAAAGGTTCAAAGGTCATAAAATCGGCGTGATGAACCACGTAAGCTTCAACACTTCGTTTCACCATGTTTCCTTCACCGGCATGGGTGGCAATAATATGACAAACTTCGGCGGGAACGCCACATTGTTCGGCCAGCGAAACTCCGGAAAAAGGATGTCTTAAATATTTTCCATAATTTCCCTGGATGGATTTCCCGTCTTTGAGTTCATATTCGAGCAGCTTTCCAACATCGGCAAGGATGGCTCCGGCAACCAGCACATCCATATTCACGGGGAGCTCGTCTTTAAAAAAGGCATTCATTTTTTTACCGGCATCATAGGCGATGTGTACAACAGCACGTTTATGATCCATAAAACTTACCTTTAGGTCGGGGCCGCAAAGCAGGGTAAAGGGTATGGTTTTTAAATCATCAGTTGTAAGAACGCTTTTTTGAAGAGCCAGTTCCCAGGTTGCTGCGGTTTTTTCGCGTAAATCGTTGCATTGTATCCATTGCAATTCGGGCCATAATTCTTTTACTCTATCGGTCATAATTGTGTTTTGTTTAAAAAAAACCACAGAAATCACTGGCAAGTATTACCCATGATGAACAAATACTAACGCCAATGCCTCCTGTGGTTAAATTGTTTATTTTAATTTGGCAATAATTGCATCAGCCATCTGGCTGGTTGAGGCGGCGCCTTGTTCAATCACTTCCTGGCAACCGCGGAGCTTCAGCATATCGTAAGCTTTTACTTTACCTTCTTCCACCACTTCGGCAACGGCTTTTTGTATCCGCGTCGAAATTTCATGCTCACCGATATGGTCGAGCATCATGCAGGCTGACATTACCATAGCGATGGGGTTGACGATGGATGGATTTAATGCGGCATATTTAGGAGCCGAGCCATGAGTAGGTTCAAATACGGCAACTTCTTTACCGATATTGGCGCTGCAGGCAAATCCCAGTCCGCCAATCAAACCGGCAAAACCGTCGGAAGCAATATCTCCAAACATATTTCCGGATACAATAACGTTGTAGTTTTCCGGATTTTTGGTAAGCCACATCATCTGGGCGTCGATGTTGGTATTATCAACGCGGATTTCCGGAAATTCATTCTTGGCCATTTCCTGGGCAATTTTCAGCATCATACCTGAAGTTTCGCGGATAACATTAGGCTTTTCGCAAACGGTAATTGCTTTAAATCCTTTTTCTTTAGCATATTCAAAGGCAGCGCGAACAATACGTTCGGTATATTTATACGTAAAAATACGGGTAGAAACGGCTAATTCCGGGCGTGGACACCATGCAAAATTCTGTTTAAATTTCGGGTGAGTCATCAGGGCATCATAAACCTGATCGGAAGGATTGGTCCATTCCACACCACCATATAAACCTTCGGTATTCTGGCGGAAAATCATCGTATCAATAATCGGTTCTTCGATCACGCCGCCTTTTCCGCGCCGGATGAAGTTCAGCGGATTTCCTTTAAAAGTTTTACATGGACGCATACAAATATCCAGATCAAACATCTGGCGCATGCTAACGATCGGGCTGTAATATACATATCCTTTGCCCTGGAGTTCGGGAGCCAGTTCAGCTGCTGCTTTATCTTTTGGTTTGGAGGTTATGGCTCCGAAGAGTGCAATTTTATGTTTCTTCAATAATTCAATGGTACGATCGGGTAACGGATTACCTTCTTTGCACCAGAATTCCCAGCCAATGTCGGCATGTACATATTCGGCATCAAAACCTGCTGCTTCCAATACTCTTAATGATTCTTCCAATACTACTTTTCCTATGCCATCGCCAGGCATGGTTACAATTGTTCTTTTTGCCATAATGATTATTTTTGGGGTTTAAATTACTTTTTTAGAAAGTCAAAATTACAATAGTTTATTTTTCCGGCAAGAAATATTGAAAAAATATTTTTTCTGGAGGATATTCTTTCGTTAAACCCGGGTATATAATTGAATACCTGTTGACAGGCCAATGGCTGAATAGAATAAAAAAACGACGCTTTTAATTCTTGGAATATACGGGCAAGGTAAAACTGAAACTGCTGCCTTTTCCCAATTCGCTTTCAACCCAGATTTCGCCTTTATTGATTTTTACAAACTCTTTGCAAAGAAGCAATCCGAGTCCGGTTCCTTTTTCTCCGGCGGTTCCGTTGGTTTTAAATTTTTCATCAATCTGGAATAGTTTTTTCTGATTTTCTTCTGAAATACCCATTCCGTTATCGGATATTGTAAATTTCATGTGTCCATCCATCGGTGTGGAATGAATTTTTATTATTCCACCCTTGTCAGTAAATTTGAGTGCATTAGTTAGCAAATTTCTTACAATAGTTAGCACCATATTCGGATCGGCATAAACGGTAGCATTTGAATTTAAATCCGATTCAATACTTATCATTTTATTATTCAATCCGATTTGTAGAATAGAAAGATTGTCGGCAAAGTTTTTTTTCATATCTACTTTTTCGGGATTCCATTCCATTTTTCCCATCTGAGCACGCGACCATTGCAACAGGTTTTCGAGCAGCTCAAAAAGTCCCTGTGATGAATGATGGACTTGTTCAATATATTCGTATTTTTCAGTGTCGTCCAATTCGGAAAAGTTTTCATATAATAAATCGGAGAAACCAAGCAGGGAGTTAAAAGGGCTTTTCAGATCGTGAGCGATAATGGAAAAGAATTTATCCTTGGTGATAACCAACGATTCCAGTTCCTTCTTTTGGTTTTCTATTTCAAGATTTTTAATTCTAAGTTCTTTGGCTGTTTTTTTCTTTATCCGGGTGTTTCTTATGATAGCAGCACTTGCAAGAATAATTAGTGTCAGGGTGAGTATAAGCCAATGAATAAGATTTGTCTTTTTGGATAAGGCAAGCGATTGCGAAACATTTTCGCGCTGCAATCGTTCGTTATCGACTTCATTTTTTTCAAATTCATATTTCGCCTGCATTTCGGCGGTTTTTGAATTAATTTCACTCGAATACAGGCTGTCTTTCAATATTGCCGACGTGTCAAGATATTTGTAAGCTTTTTCAAAATCTTTGACTTTTGAATAATAGTCGGAAAGGTATTCATACCCTTTTTGCATCATAGGAAGTTCGGCTTGCGATTTGGCTAAGGCAAGTCCCTGAGAGATGCTGGAATAAGCCAGAGCATATTTTCCTGTCATATTATACAGGTTTCCCAGATTTAACCGGGCTGGTATTAATAAATAATCGGCCTTCATCTGGTTAGCAATATCAACGCATTTATTGTAGAAATACAAAGCGCTGTCGTAACGTTTGGTGTTTTGATACAGCAAGCCGATGTTGTTGTTTGTAGAAAAACTGCCTTCCGCATCTTGTAATTTTATGTATAACTGGTTAGCTTGCCTGTAATTCTGGAGCGCTTCAGTATATTTTTTTTCTTTATCGTAAATGATGCCTATTTCGCTTAAGCAGTTGGCAATTCCTGGTTCCGATTTCATTTTTTTGTAAATTTCCAGGGAGCGGGTATAATAAATATGGGCTAAGTCCGAATTGTTCAGGTTGTCGTAGACCATACCGATGGATCGAAAAACGTTGGCGTATATTTTGTTATCGTTTATTTTATACTTATCGCACGTTTGAAGGGCTTTATAATAAAATGCAATGGCTTTGTCGTAAAAAGCTAATTCGTTATAACATGTTCCGATATTAGAATAAGCAACGGCCAGGTCGCGGGAAGTGCCTGCCTTTTTAACTAAAGTTAGCCGTTGTTCATTGTACAATAGGGCTTTTTTAAAATCTCTGTTTTGATAAAGTTCCTTCGAAAGCTGGTATAGAAGTTTTATTCTTATGGTATCTTGCTTTTCTGTTTTAATCTTGTTTTCGAGGCTGTCAATTTTAGAAATTCCAAAAACATAAGTATTTAGCCCGAAAAATAATGCAAATAAAATCCATAAGTTATATTTCATTTTTCCCGATTTTGGATTATCATTTCAGATTACAATATTAATAATTTATATTGGTTTTTTTGATTGTTTTTCAAACGGATGTTTATTATTAAAATCCGGTTGATAGTTTTCGGAACTATCCAGTTCCTGTATCCAACCTTTGTAGAATCCAAGTTTTTCCATTTGATTAACCACCTCATTATATTCTTCAACCGTAATTTTACGGTTTAAAACCGGATGCGATTTTACAGCAGCTATCGGATAATACTGCGACATCAGAGATATGGCTACCGAAACGGAGAGATGATCGGCAATGTAATTTAAGACGTCGAAGCTGTTTTTCAAATTATTGGGCAAAATAAGATGCCTGATTATCAATCCGGATTCAATTTGTCCATCATCATCCATCCGCAGGGTTGAACCTTTCTGGCGAAACATTTCGCGTATAGCTGCCATTGCAACTTCAGGATAGTCGGGAGCATCGGAATATTCTCCGGCAATTTTGGAATCCAGATATTTAAAATCAGGTAAATAAACGTCTACCAGTTCTTCTATTTCACGAAGGGTTTCTTCTTTATCATAGCCATTTGAATTATACACAATAATTGGTTTATAGCCCTTTGAATGCAAGGCTTTGATAATGGATTTCATTTGAGTGATGCAATGTGAAGGTGAAACAAAACCTACGGCTTTGCAGCCTGCATCGAGGCAAACAATAATTTTTTGCACCACTTCGTCCAACGTCATTGTCTCTGACGGAACATCTTTACAATTTTGACTAATCTGGGTATTTTGACAATAGATACATTGCAAATTGCAATGCGTAAAAAATACATTACATATGCCAGTCTTGCCACTGACGACAGGCTCTTCGCCCTTGTGAATGCAGATGGAAGCGACGTTAAATGCTTCATTGCTTCGACAATATCCCAATTTTTTACCAGCCCTTTCCGCTCCGCAGTTTCTTGGGCATTGAAAACATTTTTTCTTATAATTTTCTAAACTCATGGTTTGCAAAAATACTTTAAAATCTTGTTATGGATTTTTAGACTTTCCGTTGACAATTTTAATAATTTAGAGGCTTCTTTTATTCCATCCAAATCATAAATAGAATGAGACTTCGTTGTTTGTCCTTAATATTGAATATAAGCGTATTACTTGTTGTTTGTTTCCAATTATTTTCTGGTTGTATTACAGCTCAAAATCCGAAAATCGGGTTTCTACAGGCATCCGACATTAAAAATTCTGATGCGGAAGTTCAGGCAGCCTGGAAATATCTGAAAGGAAATAAAAAGGTAAAAAGTTTTTCGATGACTTTTTCAACGCTTGCAAGGAAGGGAATATCATTGAAAAAAGCAGACGTGGTCTGGTTTCACCGAACTGACAGTGCTGATTTTAATGATAATGAAATTGCACCAAAAGCTGTTGCTAACCTGAAAAAATACCTTGCGGAAGGTGGAAATTTATTTCTTAGCGAGGATGCTTTCCGCTACATCGAAATTTTAGGCGTAGAACCCAGGAAGCCAGAAGTCCGTTATGTAAATGCAACCGATCAGGGGTATGGACGAAAACTCGGGCTGCACGGTTTTCGTAGCCATCCGGTTTTTGACGGGTTGAATGGCGGTGCTTACCTTTTTGCTCCGGATCGGGATATGAAGATCCGGCAGATTGGTTTCTTCGACCGTTTTTATCCTTTTAATGGCAGAGTGGTTGCTGTAGATTGGGCGTATATTCATTTAAAAGAAAATTCCCGGCTTGTGGTAGAATATGATTATGGCAAAGGAAAAATCTTTGCGGTGGGTGCATATATGTATTTTGATCAGAAAAACAACAATCGCGATCATCTGGAATTATTTATCAATGCTGTTTTCCATTATTTGGCTGATAAAAAGTTTAATCCGGATATTCATTATTGGGATCAGTCGGTGAACCATGTGTTTCCGTTTCGGAGCAAGTCCGATCCATTACTTCTAAATTCTTCCGGAAAATGGGTACCAAAGGATTTGTCACTGACTCTTGAAAATAGATTGGGCTCCGATAATTTTTGGGATGTGGCTGGCGAGCGTCTTGTGGTGATGGGCAAAGAAAAAGGCGGAATAGATGAAATCTGGGCACATCCTTTCATGGCATTGCGCGATTATGAGGTAGGTGTTAAATTTGCAAATCAGGATACCATTTTATGGTTCAACGATCAGTGCCCACAAGTCAAAGTCCGTCCCGAGTCGTTTAGTCGTGAGTATAAATTTGGGAATGCCGATTTTGCCGAAATCGTTACGGTTTCTCCTGATAAACCAGCCGCAGTTGTGCATTATGAATATCATGGTTCATCCTCTGCAAAGCTGATTATCCGGTTTAAAAGTAATCTGAGGTATATGTGGCCCTATTCCGAAAAAGTGCTGGGCGACATCAATTATGCCTGGGATAAAGGCTTGAATGCTTTTGTGATAAAAGATAAAAGCGAAGACTTTGTAACCATTACCGGAACGAATAAATTGCCCAATCAACAATTTATTGGAGCCTTTGATGGGTTTACGCTGGAAGACGAATGGATAAACGGAAAATATCAGAAAGACACCGTTTTTTCGCCTCAGATAACCGATAAATTTCAGGTGGAAGCATTGCAGGAGTTTAATTTAAAAACAGACGATAATCTGGATGTGATGATTGCCGCTTCGGGTGAAGGACTCGACAAAACCATGGAATATTATCGTGAAGTTTTTGAAAATCCTTTGGGAATATACAACCAATCGTTAACGAAAAATATAAATTTGCTTACCAATCAGCTTACGATTACTACGCCCGACAGTATATTTAATACGGGCTATCGTTGGGCAATGATTGGAGCAGATCGTTTTTATGTGAACACACCCGGTATTGGAAAATCGTTGGTGGCCGGTTATCAAACTACTGATAAAGGTTGGGATGGCGGACACAGGGTAAATGGGCGACCAGGTTATGCCTGGTATTTTGGTCGCGATGGAGAATGGAGCGGTTTGGCTTTGCTTGATGAAGGCGATTTTGATAAAGTAAAAAATATCCTCGAAACCTACCAGCGATTTCAGGATTTAAATGGTAAAATTTATCATGAGCTCACCACTTCGGGCGTGGTGCATTATGATGCGGCCGATGCTACACCGCTTTATCTTATTCTTGCCGGAAGGTATCTGCACTATTCGGGCGATGTAGAATTTATCCGCAATAACTGGGATCATATCCGCAAAGCATTGGATTTTTGCTTTTCTACTGATACCGATGGGGATCATCTGATAGAAAATACACTGGTAGGTCATGGATGGGAGGAAGGCGGCGGATTGTTTGGAACGCATTCCTCCCTCTATTTATCTTCGTGCTGGGCTGAGGCATTGGAACAGTCGGCATTTATGGCTAAAGCTATAGGCATGGAAAAGGAAGCGGAAAAATATGCTGACGAAAGCAAAACAGTATGCAACATCATCAATACATCATTCTGGAATGCTGATTCCAGTTATTTCTTTCATGGGAAGTTTAAGGACAGCACATTTATGAACGAAGTTTCCATTATGCCTGGAATTCCTTTATACTTTAATCAGATTGAAAAAGATAAGACGGTTCCGGTTCTCGAGCGCTTTGCCGGAAATGATTTTACTGCCAATTGGGGCACTCGCATGGTAGAGGAAAAGAATCCCATGTTCGATGCCGATGGTTATCATACCGGAAGTGTATGGCCATTATTTACCGGCTGGACTTCGCTTGCCGAATATCGCAACGGCAGACCGGTACAAGGATATTCGCATTTGATGAATAATCTGTTGGGTTATCAAAACTGGGGACTTGGCTTTGTAGATGAGGTGCTGAATGGCAGCGAATATAAGCCGTCGGGCGTATGCCGCCATCAGTGCTGGAGCGAAACTATGGTGCTGCAACCGGCTATCGAAGGCATGCTGGGGCTTAACGTCGATGCATTGGCTAACCGGATTGATCTTTCGCCCGATTTTCCAGCCAATTGGGATAAGGTTAGTGTTCAGAACATCAGGATGGGAAATCAAAGGATAGCTATGGATTACCATAAGGAAAAGGACAAAATCAGTTTCAGGTTTTCGCTTCAGCCGGTAGCGGAAGATACGATACGAAAACCGTTGATTAGTCTTTTACCCAATTATCCTGTCGGTTGTTCTGTTTCCCGGGTGATGCTTAATGGTAAAATCTATGCTCTGGAAGGTATTAACACATCACAACAGATTTTATTTGCGCTGAAGGACACCGCAACGGTTGAGATTGTGCAGAAAGGCGGAATTGCGGTTGTGCCGGTAGTTGCGAATCCTAAACCGGGCGACAGACCGGAAGGTTTGCGGGTGATCTCGGATAAAATGAACGATCAGGGCTATGCCGTTACCCTTCAGGGTATGAGTGGTCAGAGTTACGACTTTCAGGTATGGACGGGCGAAAACGATATCTCCTCTGTCGAGAATGCTGTTATCGTTTCCCGCCAAGGAAACCTCACGACCATTCACATAGACTTTCCGCCGGCGGATCGGAAATATGCCCTTAAAGTTGTAACGATAAAACAAAAAACGGACGATAAATAAATGGGAAATTATGCGATGCCAATAAAACCACAATAATTATATCTTTGTAAAATCTTTGGCGGCTGGCTAAAAGTCAAAAGCGAATGGCTTAAAAAATATAGTATTATAATCCTGCGAAATAAAATGACCAAACACGAAAATTATATCATAGAGACCAAAAACCTGAGCTTTAGTTTTGGCAAGTTCAAGGTGCTGAATAAAATCAGTCTGCATGTACCTCAGGGAAGCATCTACGGTTTTTTGGGCCCCAACGGTGCGGGCAAAACCACGACCATCAAGATTTTGCTCAGCCTTTTGAAAATAAAATCGCACAAGGCGTATCTTTTTGGTAAGGATATTACAGGCTGGCGATTATATACCCTCGAAAGAACCGGAGCTATGGTGGAAATGCCATCGCTTTACGATCATCTTACGGGATATGAAAACGTAGAAATTACCCGTATTTTGCGTGGACTGGATAAAAAACGGACGGATGAAGTATTAAAGATAGTGCACATGACCCGCGATGCCCAGCGTTTTGTAAGACATTATTCCACCGGTATGAAACAACGTCTGAGCCTTGCTGCAGCTCTGCTTTCGGAGCCCGAGTTGCTCATCCTCGACGAACCCATCAATGGCCTTGACCCCGGTGGGATCATCGAGATACGTAACCTGCTGATCAAACTGAACCAAACCCGCGGTATCACCATCTTTCTTTCGAGTCATATCCTGAGTGAAATTGAAAAATTGTGTACCCATGTTGCCATCATTAATAAAGGCAATCTGCTTTACCAGGGAACCATGGAAGAGCTTCAGCAAAAGAAAACCTCCATTAACCGGCTGAATATCGAAACCGATGACAATGAAAAAGCTGCCGGAATACTCTGGGAAAAATACACCGTTGTGCCGGGCGAGAATAACCTGATTTGCGAATATAAAGCCAAAGATGAATCGGCAAACATCATTCGTTTGCTGGTTGAAAACGGTTTGGCGGTTTATCAGGCAAAAATAGAAGTTGCCGACCTGGAAGATTCATTTTTATCCATCATTAATCAATAAGTTGCTATGTATAATCCTGTCAAATATTTTTATCGTATCGTTTCCACCGAAGTGTTGAAAAACAGGCGAACCATAGCTTTATGGCTTACATTGCTCTATCCTCTTTTTACGGTTGCATTGGTTTCTCTTTTTCTTTACGGAATGAAACATCCCAAAGCCGATCCCTGGCTCGATTTTATCCAAAATATCAATAGTGTGGCTTCTTTCTTCCTGCCCTTTTTTATTATCCTTGTGGTAGGATATGCCTGCAATATGGAAAATAAATCCAATTCATGGAAGCATTTGCAGGCTTTGCCTATTCCCCGGTGGTCGTTATTTTTTGGAAAAATATCATATATCTTCGTTCTTCTGATTTTTTCTGTCCTGCTTTTTGTTGTTTTTGCTCATGCGGCGGCCTTTATTCTCAGCAATATTTCACCTAAATATTCCAATATTACCGGTTGGATTGACTTTAATAAACTTGTGAATATGCTTGTACGAACGTATCTTGCCGGTTTCGCTATCATTGCCATTCAATACTGGATCAGTCTTCGCCGGAAGAACCTCGTTTTTCCCATCACCATTGGTATTACGTTAACCATTATGCCTATTGCCATTTTGATGGTGCTTGGAATAGCTGGGATCCTTAAGAATCCTCAGGAGCTTAAAGACATTTTTCGTTATAATCCTTATTCTTATCCTTTTTCCGACCTGTTTAATTTTACACGAAAGCCCATTTCCGAATCGCCGGAATTGCCGCAGATGACTAAAATTTTCTTAGTCGTGGCAGCGGCTTTGTTTGTTATGAATTATTTTGATTTCAGGAAGAGAAATATCAAATAGGGACGAGGGACAAGGGACGAGGGGAAATTACGAATTACGATGTACGATTTGACATTCCATGTTTAGGAAAACAAACAAAAGACGTTTTAGTTTGCAAAAGGTGGTAAGAGCAAATAAAACCTTTGAAACATGGAATGTCTGAAGGAAATGATTTAATAACTTAGTATTTTTTTGATGAAACAATTTTATTTAGCCTTTTTTATCTTCCTTTTTTCGCTGGAAGCATTCACACAGGAGATTTTCGTTTCGGGAGAGGTGAGTGGTTTGTGGACGTCGGGTACGGTATATGTGGTTGGGGATATTACTGTTCCCCAGGGACAGGTGCTAACCATAAGCCCGTCAACCAGTGTTTTGTTTACCGGGCATTATGTGTTTAATGTCTCCGGGAAGCTGATTGCTGTTGGAGGTCCTTGCGGGCATATTTCATTTGACGTAGCGGATACTTCCGGTTTTATGAATCCGGATATTCCTGATGGTGGTTGGGGTGGCATTCATTTCGGCCAGATGTCGTCGCTTAGCGATACTTCCTGTTTTAAGTATTGCTATTTTGCCCATGGCAAAGCCGTTGGCGATTCCATAAATTGTTTTGGCGGAGCCATCTGCATACGGAATTTTAATAATGTATCGTTTAACCGTTGTACATTTGACAATAATTATGCTTACCATCGTGGCGGAGCCATCTTTGCCAGTTATGCCGATATTGGTATCCAGAATTGCCAGTTCCGTTACAACAGGGCAATAAACCCTGGTCCCGATGTATGGGGCTATGGAGGCGCTTTTTTTTGTGAATATTCACAACCTTCTATACTAAATAATAGTTTTTCGTTTAACAGTTCCACGGGTGTGGGTGGAGGTGCCGCTTTTGAGTACTCTGATCCTTTGCTCGATGCTAATATTTTCGACAGCAACCTGAGCGCTTTGGGCGGAGCTTTGGGAATTATCCGTTCGACGCCAAATCATATTATTACCAATAATCTTGTTATCAATAACGAAGCTGCTTACTTTGGAGGGGGTATTGCATTCCTTCATGCCAGTCCCATAGTTGCCAACAACACTATTGCCGGTAACCGTTCCATGTACGGAGGAGGACTTTATTTTAATGATGCGGCATCGCCTACGTTTTACAATACAATTGTTTGGAATAATAAAACTGATACCATCTCTGAGGGACCATCCATGTTTATTTTTGAGATCACTTCGGCTCCTGTTTTTTATTATTGCGATATTCAATACGATACTTTGGGAATAGGCGGAAGCGGCGTCCCTGGCAAGTATTTGTATAATATTGATGCTTTTCCTGGCTTTGATACCTTAGGTTTTGATCCGTATGCGTTGGTTCCCGGTTCACCGTGCGTCAATAGTGGTTCGCCCGATACTACCGGTTTACAGCTTCCTTTGTATGATATTATAGGCAATCCCCGCCTTTACGATGGACGAATAGATATGGGAGCTTATGAATATCCGTTACCGGTGGGGTTACCGTCTGTTCGTCGTCCGATGTTAGGGACTTTAGTTTATCCTAATCCTTTTTCCGATAATCTGACGTTTGAAGCAGATGCTCAGGGCAGGATTAGCGTCGAAATGTATGATGTCAGCGGACAAACGATAGTTCAGATAAATAAAAATTCTACCGCCGGAAAGCAAACAATACTATGGAACGGAAGGGATATGGCAGGAAATGAAGTGAAAAAAGGAATTTATTTTTACCGCATTTTTAATCAGGGAAAGCCGATTGGCGAGGGTACGGTGGTAAGGAAATAAGTTTCGGAAAGGGTAGCTTAAGGAAAAAAGTTGAAGAAATCGGGCTGGAAAATTATACCATTTTGCTTTTTTTTAAAATATCTTTGCCAAAATATCAGTTAGTATAAAATGGAAGAGAAATACAACGAGGAAAGTGTAAAGTCGCTGGAATGGAAAGAGCATATTCGTTTGCGTCCGGGGATGTACATTGGTAAGCTTGGCGACGGATCATCGCAGGATGATGGTATTTATGTGCTGATAAAAGAAATTATAGATAACGGGGTAGATGAATATGTGATGGGCTTTGGACGCACCATCGACGTAAGTATTAAAGAGCAAAAAGTTACCATACGCGATTATGGCCGGGGTATTCCGTTGGGTAAAGTGATTGATTGTGTTTCCAAAATAAATACCGGCGCTAAATACGATAGCAAAGTATTCAAAAAGGCTGTGGGCCTCAATGGCGTTGGTTCCAAGGCTGTGAATGCCCTTTCGAGCTATTTCATGGTACGTTCGGTAAGGGATGGCAAGATGAAGACGGTGGAATTCGACAGCGGCAATATCATCAACGACGAACCCGTGAAAGATTGCGATTTACGCAATGGTACTGCCATCTCGTTTATTCCTGATGAAAAAATATTCGGGAAATACCATTTTATAGCCGAGTATGTCGAAAAGATGCTATGGAACTATGCTTTTCTTAATAACGGACTGACGGTTAATTTTAACGGCGAGAAGTATATTGCTAAAAACGGTTTACTCGACTTGCTGTCGCAATATATCAATGGCAACGAAATACTGTATCCTATTATCCATATTAAAGAGGATGATTTTGAATTTGCTTTTACCCATAGTGCCAAACAGTATGCCGAGGAATATTATTCCTTTGTTAATGGGCAGAATACTACGCAGGGGGGAACTCATCAGGCAGCATTCCGCGAAAGCGTTCTGAAAACTATACGTGAGTTTTATAAAAAAGATTTTGATCCGGGCGATATTCGTACAGGAATGATTGCTGCGATTAGTATAAAAATACAGGAACCGGTGTTTGAATCGCAGACCAAAACCAAACTTGGTTCCCTTACTATGGAACCCGACGGGCAATCCATTCGCAATTATATCAACGATATTGTTAAACGTAATCTCGATAATTACCTGCACATCAATTCCGAAACGGCTGAAGCTTTGCTACGTAAAATCCTGCAGTCGGAAAAGGAACGTAAGGAAATGGCTAACATTAAAAAATTAGCTAAGGACAGTGTTAAAAAAGTTTCGCTTCATAATAAAAAGCTCCGCGATTGTCGTGTTCATTATAACGATAATAACGAACATCGCCTCGATTCTACCCTGTTTATAACCGAAGGCGATTCGGCGAGCGGAAGCATCACCAAGTCGCGCGACGTAAATACTCAGGCGGTTTTCAGTCTGAGGGGCAAGCCTCTGAACTGTTTCGGACTGAGTAAAAAGGTAGTTTACGAAAACGAGGAATTCAATCTGTTGCAATCGGCGCTGAATATTGAAGACGATATGGAAAATCTTCGCTATAACAATATCGTGATTGCTACAGATGCCGATGTCGATGGCATGCATATTCGTCTTTTACTGCTGACTTTCTTTCTCCAATTTTTCCCCGATCTGGTGAAAAATGGTCATGTATATATTTTGCAAACTCCCTTGTTCAGGGTAAGAAATAAGAAAAAGACTAGCTATTGTTATTCCGAGGAGGAACGAAAAAATGCTATCACAGAATTGGGACCTGCACCGGAAATAACACGGTTTAAAGGTTTGGGCGAAATTTCACCCGAAGAGTTCAGGCATTTTATTGGTCAGTCCATGCGTCTCGATCCAGTCATCCTTAAACAGTCGTCGACTATTCCCGAACTTCTTTCGTATTATATGGGAAAGAACACTCCCGAACGCCAGAATTTCATTATTGATAATTTGCGGGTGGAGGCGGACATAGTAAAAGACCTGGAATAATTCCAGCGTAGCAGAGTTGTTTTTTTCCAGGCAAAAGCGAACTCACCCCAAACTCCTTTCTTGAAAAAAGAGGGGAATGCAGCGTATCGCCTGTGAAATGCAGCGTACCGCCCGTGAAATGTAGCGTATCACTCATGAAATGGAGAATATCACCCGTGAAATGAAGGGTGTCACTCATGAAATGCAGCGTATCGCTCGTGAAATGTAGCGTATCGTCCGTGAAATGTAGCGTATCGTCCGTGAAATGTAGCGTATCACCCGTGAAATGCAGCGTATCATTCATGAAATGCAGCGTATCACTCGTGAAATGCAGCGTATCGCCCGTGAAATGCAGCGTATCACCCGTGAAATGGAACAGTTTACTCAAGAATAGGAGCAATGCATCGAAGAAATGGAATGAAGCATTGAAGAAATGGAGTGTTCGCCTGGGTAATTAAAAAACCCACCCTAACATTGCGATAGGGTGGGTTTAACTTGGATAAGGTTGTAAAGAGGGCTATTCTTCTTCCCGCTTTACCATGAAAACCTTTTTGGCGCCGTAAGCGGCACCCAGGACTAATAAAATACTTAAGCCACCATCAATAGGCGCTCCACCGCCGCCAACCGGAGCATTTGTTTTACCACCAGTATTTGGTGCATTTCCACCGTTGGGGTGAGGGGGGGCTTGTGCTAATAGTAACAAAGGAGCTGTTGCCAAAAAGGCTGTTATGGTCAATATTCTGATTATTCTTTTCATATTCTTTTCTTTTTAATTGTTCAAATAAATCTAAATTATTGAATAAACACCTTTTTAACCAAAGTTGTTTTTGGTGCGATCACCTTAACAATGTAGTTACCCGTATTCGTAAGACGAATCATATTCATTCCCTGATTTGCCGAAGCCGATGTTACAAGCTGACCGGCCAGGTTATAAACGTAGATGTCGCCTTTGGTTAGGCTTTTCAGATCAACATACAGCGTATTTTGATTACTGTAAATTGAAGCCAAAGGATTTTCAACCTCATTGATTGAAAGAGGACTGAAATAGAGCGTGAAACGTTGCTCGTTTTCACCCGGAGTGAAACTGAATGAATAGGAATTAGCCAATAAATTGGTAGATATTCCCGTTTGGTTATCTTTCAGCGTAATGGCTTGGATATCGTTTACTTCAGTTGCTGCAATGGTATACGTACCGCTTGCTCCGGCATGAATTCCTACCGGAACGCTATTGGTTTCGGGCAGGGCATTAATGGCTAACGGAGAGCTTCCTAACGTATAGATTTGAGCGGCTTCGGCAACGTCGCCAAAGAGTTTATGTGCATCGTATTGTCCATCGAATTCGGCAGTAGCTTCAGGCACAAAATAAACCACAGCATCGTCGGTATAACCATTTCCCGAAACCTGTAATCTTACAAGATTGTTTACAGTGTTTTTAAAGAAAGATACTGGATTGTGAACACGCACTGCATCTGTCATAGCCAAAGTTCCTGCCCCCGTTGCTTCAACAAAGAATCCTTGTCCCGGAGCGATGTATTGTGAACCACCGTTAGTACCGGTAGATCCATTCCATGTTGCCCAAGTTGAAGAATTAACATGCAAATAAGTAGTGGCATTTACATTGGTTTTTGTCCAACCCGAGGCGGCATTCCAATCAATAGCCGAAGGATAGGGATTCCCTACTAAGTTCCAGCCTTCGCCATCTTTGGTAGTTGCAATGCTTTGGTTTCCTGTATTCAGTGTTCCAACGTAATTTGCTGTAAAACCTGATGCATTCCACACGGCAAAACCCTTCATTGGAGTGAGCGGTTCGGTTAATGATTCAATATCCGTATACTCATTCGTGCTTTCCGAATGAGTCTGTAAATATTTACCTACAAACATACCCGAAAGAGCGTCAGAAATAGGTGCGGAAATCAGATGCCATTCGTTGGCGGCAATATCCCGTTTAACAGTTGTAGTTCCGGTTACAGCCAAAGTACCATTCTGAATAAAGGAACCACCCGATGCAATTGTAAAATTACCATTATCGGTAAGGGTTTTTCCTGTATTGAGAGTGAGCTGTCCACCATTAGCAATGTTTAAATTGTTGCAAACAGCATCGGCTCCAATAGTTACGGTACCGCCAGCGGTAACATTAACATTGTGATAAGCATTTGGGACAACACCTAGTGACCAATTAGTAGAAGTTGCCCATGAACCTGTGCTAATGGAATTGGATACATAACCACCTAAAACACTACCGTTAGTAACATCTGTAATATAAATAGTAGCAGCTGGAGGTTTAAGTATACTACAACGATTTGTACCAGATGTACGGAAAATAAATGTTGAAGTTCCTCCATTAAATGTAAATAAAAGATCCAATAGCTTTCCATCAGGAATAGTTATCTGGTTGGGAAAACTTCCCGTAAGAAGCTTGAGTCTCGAAGAGGACTGGTTGGTAATTGTTGTATTGCCAATGGTTCCTGGTCCAACATAAGTTATTACAGTAGGATCGTAGTCAATGTAAATTGTCAGGGTATAAATAGTTCCAATGCTTGCCACATTAATCGGAAAATTAAATGTACTTCCAACAGTTGGCAAGTTCAAATTTGCATCAGAAAAAGTTGTTGTTGATAACGACTGAGCGTTAACCACCATACCTAACAATGAGAAAAAGGATAGAATTAAAAATATTCGTTTCATAATGTTAATATTTAATTATGGATGAGGATTAAAATCTGCATTTACATCTCCAGAGCAAATACCATAAAAATCTTGAACGACATTTGCATTCACTACAGATATTGCTGGTTGCTCAAAAATCCAGTCAGGAGCAACCCAATCAGTAACTTTAATGAAACCATTGTCAACGCTTAGATAAACCAAAAACGCATCAGTCATATCAACACCATCAACCTCATTAACATCTGCGGCGAGTGCTCTTAAACCTGTTAAATCACCACCAATCAAATATATTATAAAGGCATCTGTTAGATCGTAACTATATGTAGCATCAATTGTTGATGAGGCATCAAGTTTGTAATTACCAGCAATGACATTATTGAAACTAAAATTTCCATCAGTATCTGTTGTTGTTGTGCCATAAATTATGGTACCATCTGTAGATTTTAAATTAACCGTTGAATTAGGAATTGGAATTGAATTTCCTCCATCATCTTCGGCATATTTAAGCACACCACTTACGTTAAAAGTAATTGTTAACAAAGCTGGGTCAGAAGTTACATCTCCAGGTTGAACAACACATTTATACTGATAGTTATTCATTGTTCCGGTAACGGCTGAAATGGTAAGTGTATTCGTCGTAGCGCCGGAATAAATACCTCCATCAGTTATTGGAGTCCATGTTGAACCATTGTATTCCTGCCACTGAAAACCAGAGAACCCAGTAGCCGTAAGGTTGAAACTTGCACTTGCACCAAGATTAACAGTTTGGGGATCGGGTTGATCGGTAATCACAGCATCATTATAGGTTAACGTAGCCGCATCTGAAGTTATATCACACGGCTGAACGATACATTTGTACTGATAAGTATTCATATTTCCGGTTGCGGCTGAAATGGTAAGTGTATTCGTCGTAGCGCCGGAATAAATACCTCCATTGGTTATATCTGTCCATACTCCGGATACTAATTCCTGCCACTGGTAGTTGATCGCATTTGTAGCTGTAATACTAAAAGTTGCAGGGGCACCATAATTTACTGTTTGAGCATCTGGTTGATCAGTAATTTCAGGAGTAAGAGAAACATAACCATCATTAAGAATTAAAGGAATATAAGTGAATCCGGTATTAAGTAATGACGTACCGGCTTCAAATGCAATATCGGCTTTGCCCGAAGTGTAATTAAATTTTAATGTAACAAGGGAACCTGCATTGATGGTTTGCCCTGTAGCACTGGTATTGATAAACGTTAAGTGTCCTGCTGTATGAGATACCAGCCATCCGGTCAACTGGTTGGCAGTATATCCTGCATAAGTAAGCTTAGTTTTATCATAATTAAAATTGAGCGTAAGTGCACCAACATTTGCTATCGGATCACCAGCATAAGTTACCGGTATATTTGCCGTATTTTCTGTTGTACATGTTTTTGCGATGTTCAACGAACCGGTTCCTGGTGCTGCTGGGTGTAATTGGATATTTCCATTGATGAAATAAGTATTCTCAACAAAATAGCCGGATGTAACCATGCTACCCGGTTTGAATTCCAGCAAAGCAATTCCTCCTCCGTTGTAAGTAAAGTTTAAAAACATAAGAGGTGCGAATGTTCTGAAATCCCGAGGAGTAATACTTGACCATTGTAAATTTAATACTCCGTTATTTTCTGCTACAGAAAAACCATAGGTGTTATTGGTAACGCCATGATAGGTTAATTTTTGTTTATCAAAAGCAATTTTAAGAGTAATAGAATTAACGGCCGAATATGCTTCAGGGTTTAAATCGGTGTTACCTTGAATTAAGATTGGTAAGCTAATGGTTTCACCCACTTCAGCGGTTTGTGGCCAGGAGCCAACTGCACCGGTATAAGTGTTGATGTTAGGACTATTTGAGACACTACCATTTTCGTATGTGGCTGCAATAGGATTGAAGTTAAACTTGTTTATTTCGCATGCATCGGTGAAGACCATGTCAGTAGAAAAGCCTCCGGAGTATGTGAAATTAAGATCAAGTAATTTGCCGTTAATTGTTATACCGGCAGCAGAACCATACCATATAATTCTTAATTCATGGGTAGGTTGGGAATAGTTCACATTAATACCGCTGAATGCAGAATTGAGATTGCTGAAGCCCGTATAGGTAAGTAGGTCGCTATCGTATTGAATATATAATGAGATAGCACCCAAATCGCCATTGACTCCGGTAAAGTCATTCATGTTGAGTGGAACGGTAACAGTACCCGGCACGGCATTCGTTACATGCCCAAGCTGCACTGTCTGAGCCATTACACCCGACATCGCAAACAGCATTACTATGATTAATTGTAAAATTTTCTTGTTCATATAATGTGTCTTTATTATTAATAGGTTAAGTAATCCATATAAAATCATTTATTTACAGTTGTCGCAATATTTTAACCGAGTCTATAATCTTGTTATTATCTATTAATTGCAAAAGATAAGTGCCGGCAGCCAGTTTATCTAAATTCAGAGTTTGTGGTGTCTCGGATTTTATATTTGTAATTTTAGATTGCAAAACAATATTACCTTTGGTATCAATCAAATGAAGAGTAGCCTGTGAAACAGACACTCCTAAAAGATAAGTAATCCTGTCGCCAACCGGATTCGGAAAAACACTGATTAACGATTTTTTTTCAAGTCCATATTCGTCAATTCCAACTGCATTTACCACGAGTGTAGCTGCAAGAGTAGTCTCGCTACAAAGCTGTTTGGTTAACAGACATCTGTAGTTGTGATTATTGAGGGATATAGGAACCGAAATTAAACTCAATTCATTAGTGAGCGTTCCCTTATACGTGAGATTTTCAGCAAGGTTTGTCCAGATGTTACCGGAATTTTCCTGCCATTGGTAGGTAATACCGGAGAATAAAGGTAGTACGAATTTTGCTGTGCTATCTTTTATAACAGTGGATGTTAACGGTACCGGCGATAATGCGTTAAAGGCGGTAAGACTTCCATTGTTGTAAACAACATTTTGAACAACGGTATAGTCCGACAGCGCAATTTCACAGTTTTCAGTAAAACTGAAATCGGTAGCGCCTCCTTTGAGTAAAAGTCGTAAATCAAATAGTTTTCCGCTGCTGATAGTAACCGGTGACATTCCATACCAATTGACATTGATAGACGGAATACCATTACTATTAAAATTGCTAACAACATTGCCTTCCAAAAGTGCCGGATGAATATTTTCGACAGAAATGAGTGCAATGGCTGAAGTGTCTGCCTGAATGTAAAAAGTAAAGGCTGCTACATCTGCAAAGTTGTTTACTTCAACGGGAACAAGGATTTCACTATTAGCACAGCCTGCATGGTTGCTTATGCTCACAACAGGCTGACTTATCGCTTGTGGGAGCACAAGTAACCAAAATATTACCAGCCAGGTGGCGGTAAGTAGGTTTGCTTGTATGTGAATTCGTTGTAACATGTTAGTACTGCAAAAAAAACTGTTTTAAGATGATTTATGTATAAAAAAGTTGTTTCGGGTTTTTATCCCGAAACAACTTTTTCGGATTTATTCAACGACAATCATATTCTTTGTAACAGAGTAGTCGCTGCTTCCGCCGTGAAGCGTAATGCGATAATAATAAACACCCGACATCAGATCGGAACGATTTAAATCAATAGTTTGTAAACCTGCTTGCTGAATTTCATTAACTAAGGTTTTAACTATTTGTCCCATTTTGTTATAAATTACTATCTGAACATTGCCTGTTTCTGGCAGATTGTAACTGATCGTAGTTTTTTCGTTGAATGGGTTAGGATAGTTTTCAGCCCGAAGTTCTGTTGAATTTGCGTTCAAATTGGTTACAAGAGCAACAGTCTTAAGGTTATTACCTTCGATAACGGTAGCTGAGTTATCAGCTATTTCAGCATTCTGGAGTTCAAATAAAGGAGTGTTAGCATCGATATCAGCTAAAACACGAACTTTAAGGGTAGCAATAGCATCATTAGCATTGAAATGCTGGCCATCGGTGTTGAACCATGCAATTTGAACATTGCCTTTTTCAGCATCAATGCGAGCGAAATCTTCGTTATAATTAACGCCAACTACTTCAATTAAATCCTTGCGATAGTTAAGTCCAAGGGTAATTGCACCTAAATCGGCTCCGCTTTCTAAACGAACAGGAACGTCAACAATTTCGCCTTTGCTTACTTCTAATTGATTATCAGCGGTAAGTTCCATTGCTGGTTTGGCTTTGAAGCCACCATATTCAGGAACATAAGAAGCGTTGATATCGCCTACGGCACTGTAATAGATGTTTAGGAAGTTATTGCCAGCTTCAAAATTATCTGGTGCAGTAACGTAAACATGTTCTAAAGCAAAAGTGCTCCATTTATAATCATAATAAGCATTGTAGAATTTAATATCGGGTCTGGTATCTGGATCATCAGATAATGAATTTGTGAATGTGTTATTGGTGTTGAAATCATTAAAAGATACTAATTTACCAGCAACTTCAAAATTAGGCTTATCATTAGTAAACGTTGGAATGTAACCTACAGCACGGCGACTTGTAATTAATGCGTCAAGAGCTGTGATAGGATTACTAATTTTTGCTATACCACTGTTATTCACATCAGCCAGTTCTTCAGCAAAAAATCCGTATGGATAAGGTGTTGCAGAAGGAAGTCCTACCCAATGGAATGGGAGTGTATTACCAGCAGCCATGTGTTGAATAGCTAAAGCATCGGTAGCATTTACTCCACCCCAGTTATTCCATGTCCATGTTTGACCAAGGTAACCATCGCCAAGGTTTTCTTCAAGGTAGCCACCATCCCATACAATAATACTATAGGGTGCATCTGGATCTAAGTTGTAATCAAACATAAAGGATGACAAATATTCGGTTATTGTTGAACCATCTTCAATCCAGTTAGGTTGAACAGTTTGTATTTCAAGTGCATCAGCAGGATCAAAATCATAGCTGCCATCTTTTTTATCAAAGTTATCAAATAATGCTACATAGAAGTAGTCAGGAACGGTCATACCATTATAATTGGTATTAAATGGAGAAGGCATGGGGCTTTCCTGTGCATTCCAGTATTTAACCTGTCCGTAAAGAATATTTGGTTTTACGGTGATTAATATAGATGATGTATCGGAACAAGTTCCGTTGCTAACCCCAACAAATAATCTGAAAGTGCCGGTAAAGGGCCAGTTAGCTTTAACATTTACCGTGGATGCTGAAGATGAACCATCTATAACGACATCAATAGAAGAACCGGTTAATGGATTAATATTGGTAACACTCCAACTATAAGATGCTGTAGTGGCCACACTATATGTTTTAGTTTGTCCACTGTACATCGTAAGATCTCCTGTAATAGTCGGATCAGGTAATGCTAATACCGTTAGTGTTTGAGTGATAGAAGCCGGATCGGTTGTCAAAACTTCTTCAAGTGCAGGAGAAGCCATGGAAGCAATAGGTACTACTGTCAGGTTATAAACACCAACCGGTACATTATCAAAAGTAAAATCCCATATTGTGGAAAGTCCACTATGTCCTTCTAATGGGGTAGGCGCTGGGGAACCAACAATGGTAGATAAATATAATGGGGTTCCTGCTGTAATAGCATCGGGTACGATATAACTACCGGAAGCTGCTCCACTGTTATATGACCATCCTATAGTAACACCTGCTGGTATATCAACATCACATGTGATTTTTGAATCGGTAGTGATAGTTGTAGGATTGCCCGTTATAGGAGGAAAATTGAATTCAAATTGTGAACCTATAATTTCAGAACCATCGCAAACAGGATCAACAGTGCTTGCTTGTGCAAGAAGGCAATTGGTTCCGTAATTCAGAGTGTCAGCGTCAAGGACAACCGGACATGGAGTTTCCCAAGGATCAGCTACAAAAGCAACAGATTGCATAATCATTTTAATGCCTGTAGGATATTTCGTTGCGCAACCACCGGCAATTACATCTGTTAAGGTAATAGTCCAAACGTCAGTTAAATTGCTGTGTCCAAGTAATGCTGTAGGAGCGGTACCAAGAATTTCGGATAACCGGATACTGCTTTTTCCACCTAAAGCTGTAACACCAGCCAATGGAACAACAACATCATTATATTTAATTTCGGCAACGGTAGCACCAGGATTTAAGGAAACATTGCTGGTGATTAAAGCGTCAACCAAAATACTTGGGTCAATGTTTTGTGCAACGAGATCCGGGTAAGCTACGGTTACTTCAAACTGAAGAGGTGCGCCTGCTACAGTTGAAATAGTGCCCATCGGTTCATTAACGGTAACGCCGGTTGCACCTACTTTAATGACTTTGAAATCCTGAGTAGCGTATACATAATCAATGCTGTTAAGAACAGCCATGTTTTCAATTTTTACAAAGTAAGTCGAAGGAGTAACTCCGGAAATACTGAATTCCCATAAATCGGAACCTGAATGGCCCTGGAGAGGATAAGGAGCTCCACCGCCAACTAAAGTTGATAATAAGAATTCATCATTGGCTGATGGAACTGTATAAGGTGTTAAAGGAGTTCCGTCGTAGCTGATCGAGATTACAGCGCCTGCATTGATATTCCAGGGAATTGATAATGCAGCATCTTGGTAAACAGAAATTTTTGCATCGTTTTTAACGCGTGTATCTACATTCAGAATAGCTGGATAGTCGATCGTGAAATCGAAATTAACGCTTCCACAATCGGCAACATCCGGAATAGTTGATGTAGTTTCCTGTGCATACGTAAGTGTGAAGCCTTCGGCATCAAGAACAAATGGTCCGCCAAGAGGATAATTTACTATACTTTCAACCAGCACGTCAGTTGAAATTGGATTCGTTTGATCTAAACTTACAACTGTAATTTCCCAATCATAAGCCCTGCCGTTTTCAAGTGTAAACTGTACAGGAGAGATACCAAGTACATCACTAAGAAGGATTGGGCTGCTTGTTACTGTATAAGGAGTACCAGCAATTAAATTGGTTGTACCTCCGTCGGTGCTAACACCTATAATTTGTGTATTAGCTGGGAATGTACCTGAAATTCTTGCATCTACTGTTATTGTATTGTCATAGTTTGAAATAGCCGGATACTGAACATGTATCGGGATAATAACCGGTGTTCCATTAATGGTGGAAATATTGTTAATATCACTAATGTCCAGGTTGGCTGTGGTAACAGAAAATTCCTGGGTTGCCATTACTGTATGGCAAACAGTATAATCTACAAATGCAATAGATTGAATGGTGACATTGTAAGTGTTTGCAACGTTAAGGTTTTCAACACTAATCTTCCATGTATCAGTAGGTATTGCACTGTGTCCTAATAATGCTGTAGGAGCTGAACCAAGTATTGTTGAAAGTCTGATTTCTGTCAGTCCACCAATATTTGTAGTACCAGTGAGTGGAACAGCTACTCCGTTATATTGAATTTCTGCAATTTCAGTCCCTGCTGGAGGAGCCGGGGTAAAGGTGATTAAAGCATCAGCCATTACAGAAGGATCAATATTCTGGTCGGCAAGGGTTAAACCTGTACCTTGAGGATAATTTACTTTGGCTTCAAAAATAACCGGAGCATTGCTTGCGGTTTGAATGCTGGAGATAGGATCAATGGTAATACCGGCAGCGCCAACGTGGATTAGTTTGAAATCCTGGGAAGCATATGTATATTCATCGCCATAAAGAATAGCCATATTTTGGACTCCAACATAATAGGTGGAAGCATCGAGATTGGTAATACTAAATGACCATACATTGGTACCAGACTGTCCCTGTAATGGAAGTGGGGAGATACCTAACAAAGTTGATAAGTAGAATACGTTTGCATCAGAAGGAACCGTGTAAGTATTTACCAGTGTTCCATCAAAACTTACTGCAATCTGAGCGCCTGCATTGATATCCCAAGGTGTTGTTAAACCAGCATCTTTATAAACACTGATTTTTGCATCAGTTTTAACATCTTCATTTACATTTAATATTTCAGGATACGTAATTGTGAAATCGAATACAACGGGTTCATCGCATGCTGTAACATCAGGAATAGTTGATGTAGTTTCCTGTGCATAGGTTAGCGTGAATTCTTTGGTATCCAATACACCAGTGCAAAAAGTATTAGTTACCGTTCCGCGATAGGTGATCGTTTCGATTTTTACAGGAACAGTTGCATCAGTTTCACTTTTCAGGGTGATTACCCAATTAATGTTCTGTCCAGATTGATCAATCAAACGACCAGGGGTTGCAAGTCCAAGAATATCACTTAACAATACATCATTTTTACCACTCATATCATAAGTCCCTGAGAGTACGTCGGTACCATTATAAGTGATATTTAGAATAGTTGTATTGGCAGGAAATCCACCAGCTAAGGTTGTAGAAATTCTTGAATCTATGTTTACACTGGGGTCTGCCTGTTCGGGAGCAATGGTAGGATATACAATATGTATCGGAAGAATTACCGGAGTACCGGTAATTGAAGAAATATTGCTGATAGGATCAACTGTAACCGGAATACTGGTAGCATCAGGTATAACAATCATCGATTTACCAGGAGTTGGGAATGTTATTGCAGCGCAAGGAGTTCTCTCGGCTTTTACAGTATATGTTCCACTGGGAAGGCTATCCCAAACAATGGTGCTAGTACTAGGATTTACTACAGGATTATTGTAGTAAGGATCACCATGTATATCCGTAGTAAGAGGATTACCATTGAGTAATAAAGTATAGGTAACATTCCATTGGCTGCCGTAAGCAGCAGGGGAATATTCAGGATTGGTTAACGTAAGGCTACCATTATTACAATAAATGGCTTTTGTGCCTTCAATCTGATAGTCAGTACCTTCAGTGCCTGTAAAACTCAAATCTCTCTCGGCAGGAGTTCCGATAATCCAGAATTCACCACTCTGTAAAGTACCGCTTCCGTATGAAGCAAGATCGTTTGCACCTACTAATTCATGATATGCACCAGGAAGATATCTGTATGCAACATATTTACCCGGTTCATTGTATTGTCCAAATTGAATTAGACCACCGAAGTTGTTCATAACCAACCCAACCTGAGTATACTTAGGCGTATAGGTTGCATCAAGAGTAACTTTAAATAATACGTGAGTATTATTTAAAGTTGAGTTATCCAAACCGATGATAACCGATGGATCAATTGGACCGCATTGACCTGACGTTTTGTTATAGGTCAGATTGTACTGCGCTTGCGCATTTATGGACATCGCCATAAATACCAGACAGAACAGAGCAGAGGTGCCAAATTTCAATAGGCGGTCCCACCATGTTGTCTGGATTTCTTTGAAGTAACTTTTTTTCATAAGAAATAAAATTAGGTTAATAAATAAAAGTGTTTGATTTTTTAGATTAAATTTTAATAAAAAATAGTTGTTTACTTAATGTTAAGGATTTATAATTACTGTTAAATCACCTGGATCCCCCATGCAGCCACCGCTTGATGAAGGTGCAATAGGTGTAATGGAAAAAATAACTTTAGCAGGCTTCCCATCGGTTAGGACGAAAGTCAGGTCAATCAATTCTTTTCCAGTTTTAGCGAACTTTTCCAGTTTGCCTTCAACTACCTTTGCCGTCCAGGTGAACTCGCTTTCCTTTATACTTGAAACAGGTTGATAAAGAAAACGTTCACCCGATTTAGCAACCAATGATTTATTGGTGATATAAATCAGGGGAATCCTGTTTATCCGCACCTGTCCTGCAATGGCTTTTCCATCGGATGGTGTAACATCCGACTTGAAACTGTTGAACTCGGCGGCAGTATAAACACCCGGTTCTGAAAAATTACCAAATAAAATTTGATTGGGACTTGTGCCTGAGGCACATTGCTGAATAGCGAGTAGTTGGTTGTCGCGAAACAAAGCATAATACTTTGCTGGATCTGAATTGGATAGGCTGATTGTGGTTGATTGGGAACCATCACTACACAAATCGGCGCCTGTTAACTGATAACTTTGTCCGTATGCTGAACTAAACCATAAGGCTGAGAACAAGCATAAAGCAAAAACATAATAGATTTTTTTCATAGTACTTTTATAAGGTACAAAAATAAGAAAATATGTGATTAAAAAATTTATTCTTAAAGAAAGTTGTAACTTTTATTTTAGAAAATCCGTTAAAATTTAAAAACAACTTTATAAGTATAAATTACATATAATCAACATATTAACATTAATTATGAAAAATGCAATATTCAGGCACGAATATATGACATTTTATGCTAAATACAAATTATTTTTTAAAAAATGTTTCTATTTTTTTATTATTTTATAAAAACTTGAAATAAAAGCAAATTTATTACTTTGTAAAATATTGAATTTTAATAAAATATAATTATAAAACAATTTAAAACATTGTATAGTAGTTAAATAAAACTAATTATTTGATAAAGAATAAATTATGATGATAAAATATGATTAGTCCAAATCCGCCATTAGGAATTAAGAAGGGGGAAAGAAAGGCGAATTCATAAGTTTAGATGAATTCCATAATCCTTTAAACCCTTCTCGTCTTTTCATAGCCAAGGATAGCTTTAAGATTCAAGACCGTTGCAAAATGCCACAGGAGGTGAATTTTTTAATTTTGGGTTGATGATTTTTTGTTTGTTGTGATAAAAAGCCTTTTTTACTATTTTTGTCTTATTATATCTCAATAATATTGCTGCAAAAGAGGGATTTTCCCCTCATTTTTAGCATTGGAACATAATAATCCCAGGTGAACGATATAAATTGTATGCAATAGCCTTCCATCAGATGTTGAGTGTGCATTTTTGACAACCCCTATACGGTTCTCATTTTTTATGCTGCATAATATAACAAATTTATTGCTGTAAACGACACTAATATAATATTTTATATCCCTTTTGCCTTGCAATGGTCTTATACTGTGTCAAAATGGTTAAATCGAAATCAAGTGTATAGTTGTCAAATTGCAGATTATGGAAAAATCATGGATGTAAATAATTGAAAACTTCTTGGTTCGTAGCTTGGTTCAACTTCTTGAAATATTTTACAAATAACTGATTTCCTGGCATAATACTCCACTCAAAGATGTTTCTGATTACTTCATCCTGCCGGGTTACTTCCAGGTGTTCAAAACATTTAGCTTTACACTTGACTATTGATTTTTATTTTAGTTTTTCTATAGGCTTATCACTTGAGTTCTGTTAATTTGCTGCCATTTATGCTCATTTATTTTTTTCTTTTGATCCGTATTATTTACGAATACTCGTAAAACCCCTACGAATACTCGTAAAACCCCTACGTTTAATAAATCTTCTCTATTTTAAAAAAATATATTATTATTATTGTGCGCGATTTAATAATGCAAATCAAGGATTGGCAAGCGGGGGATAGTATAATTATTAATGGCTGGATTGTTAGTTTGTAAGTTATTGATCTATGTATTCGGTAAAATTGTTGTTGTTTAGATTTTACTTATTTCTTAACTTTTGATTCGCATTGATGGTGCATTTGTAACTTGTTTAAAATAATATAAAATCTTAATTAAAATTAATTTATTCACTAAAATCAAACACTTATGAAAAAGTATTTTACTTTCTTAACATTTATTATTGCTATACAATTTGCAACGCGACTGTCAGCACAGAATCTTAGCGACAGTTTATTGTTTCATTATCCATTAGATGGCAATGCCATTGATGTCAGCGGAAATGGATTCAATGGAAATACATGGTATGGAACTTATACCAATGACAGATTTGGAAATCCAACTGGTGCATTATCTTTTAATGGATATTCAACCTGCGTTGATCTACCCTATTCCCAAAGATTAAAGCCACAGTTTCCATTTTCTGTTTCTTTATGGGTTTATTTATATGATAGTTTATCTGCTCTTCAAATTTTTACTAACGATTTGTACGATGACACATATACCGGTTGTTTTATTAGTACCTCTCTGGATAATAGAATAATGATTAGTTATGGAGATGGTGGAGACCTTGGCCCTTGTTGCAGAAGAACAAAAACGGGGACAACCATGCTTTCGTATATACAAAAATGGTATCACATCGTAGGTGTATTTAGAGGTCCTGAGGATATGGATATATATGTTAATGGGATTAATGATGGAGGAACTTATGAGGGAGATGGAGGTTCAATTGCTTATTCTTCAAATCCGGGAAGTATTGGAAGAAAAGATTGTTCTGTCCATTATCCTGAATCTTATTTTTATGGAGCAATGGATGATATAGCATTTTGGAACCGGGCACTTACACAAACAGATGTTGATAATTTATACAACTATTCATCCGAATTGCCCGGAGCAGCCGGAAACATTACTGGTCCGTCCACTTTCTGTCACGGACAGACTGGAGTTGAATATTCTGTAGAACCTATACCCTATGCAACTGGTTATGTTTGGACTACACCTTCTGGTATTACTATTGTTTCGGGAGTCAATACTCATACTATTACCGTTGATTTCTCAAATACTGCTGTCCCGGGAAGTTTTACCGTTTATGGAACCAATAGCTTGGGAAATGGTACGGTATCCTCACCTTATGATGTTACTATTGATTCATGCGTAATGGTAAGCGGAATAGCTTCTTATCCTAATATAAATAATACACCTTTAGATGGTCTCACCATTAAGCTGAAAAACACAAATGAAAATGTTGTTGGTGCCGCCACTACCAATACCGACGGATTTTATTTATTTCCTAAAGTACCATCAGGTAATTACTCATTGAACATTTCTACCACTAAAACTTGGGATGGTGTAACGGCTTCGGATATTTTGTTATTTCGCAGGTATATTGTGAACACATATAACCTTTCAGGTATATTTCTTGCTTCTGGCGATGTAGACCTTTCTAACGATTTAACAGCTTCAGATATTTTATTGATAAAAAAACGTATAGTTCATGTCAGTAATTCCTTTCCTTCAGGCGATTGGTTGTTCAATAATCAGTTATTAACTGTAGATAGCAGCAATGTTACCCAGAATTTCAATGGAATTGTTTATGGTGATGCTAATGGCTCCTACATTCCTACAGAAACAGACTTTGACGTCCATTATCAGGGAAACATCAGCATAGGCTCGGCCAACGAATCAATTGGTGAGCTAACCCTTCCGGTAATTATCAGCAATATGCCTAATTTAGGCTCTTTCCAGTTTACTATTCAATACGACGCATCTAAATTACAATGGTTGGGAGTAACAGATTGGTATCCTGGCATTGATATGGCCATGGTGGCAAATCCTGCTCCCGGGCTGCTTACTTTTGTCTGGGCTGCCGATGCCAATGGCATAAACATCAGCCAGGGGACTTTGTGTAATCTTCGGTTTAATGCTAAATTAGCGGGTTCATCTGCCGTATCATTTGAAAACAATCCTACAAAAAAGGAATTCAGCGATTATGAAGGGAATCTTTTTGCTCCTCAATATACAGATGGAAACATTGGCTCGGCAACCAACATTCCCGATCCTGCTTCTTCGGAAGTTGCCGTTTATCCTAATCCAAGTAATGGGCAGTTTACCCTTGATTTAATGGTAACCCAACCTGGAACGTTTGATATTTCACTTTATAATTCATTGGGCGTAATGGCTTATCAAAAATCGGTTGCAGAATTGAATGGGAAAACGAAACTAAACCTAAATATAACCACTTTGCCCGATGGTGTTTACTCGCTGAGGGTACAGGGCAAGAACTTAAATTATATTAGTAAAATTGTAATAAACAAGTAAAAGACAAAACTAACCTTGTCGAAATTTCAATTTTTTGACAAGGTTAGTTTGGTTGCAAGGGCTATAGATATAATAATCAACCTTGCTAAGCAGAATTACAAATTTCATTCAACAGCGGATTTGGTTTGCTTATATCGTATAACCCGAACTCAGGTTATTCGGGTACGCTAAAATGATAAGCGTCCTAATAGATGTAAAAATTATCTGAACTTATTCCTACGTCAAACCTGCCATCAGAAACGGTTACGGTTTTTTCATTAAAGATAGCTTTAAATTCAAAATATCCTGAAAGAATAACTTCAACTTGTTTTTTATCAACCAGCAAGTTTTGGGCTCTTTTGAAGGTGAGCTTTCCGCTGAGAATGTTGGCTGTATACGTAGTGTCGTCCATAGATATCAATACCTGATATGCTGGATTGGTTAAGTCCAATATGGTGTCGTTTAATGTTGTTAAATTTGCATATTCTTCGGGTAAAAAATCTGATATTTTAAATGTCATAACCATTTTTTTGTGGCTATCGTAGTTCTGATGTTCTTTTTGTCCGTCTAAAATAAATGACATTTCGTTGTTTGATACACTGACTTTTGCAGGTACTGAAATATCATTAGATACAAAAATTTCTCTGTCGTAATAAGCTCCAAAAGTATTGTAACCCCATTCCGAATAAATCGGCAAACCGGGAAAATCTTTATCGTTTATAAAAACCGATTTTTTAAGTTCATAATCTTTTGAACATCCTGTAAAAAACAATACTACAATAGCAAAAATAAAAAGCTGTTTTTTCATCTGTAAATAATTTTTAGGTTGGGTAGAATTCGTTTCGAAATTCAAGAATTGTTTTAATGCACTTTTGTGTTAAGAGGTATTTGAACATTTAATTGAAACCCGGCGCCCCATAATGGATTTACCAAACCGGATGATTTGGAAGTCAAAAATATTGAAGGTAAACATACTTCAAAACTAACTGAAGGTTTTGATTCTTTGCCAAGCCTGAAACCGGCAGATCCATATATTGATGAACTAAAGGACTTAGGGTCTCCCATTAGTTCTTTCACATCTTTTTGAAAGGGATTCATCGCATCATCATAAAACGTTACATCCGTTTGCGATTGTAAAAGATAATTTATTTCTGCCCCTAATTTAAAATATAAACGAAACAAACGTGGCCTAAATGGGAAATATCGGACTTCTATTGGGATTCCAATGTAATCGGACATTTGCTTGATTTTTTTTACTCTTAAATATTCAGTGTTAATACCATCCTGACGTATACGCAAATAAAAATAATCAACATTATCCGACCAGTAATCATTCTTTCCAACCGAACTATTAACACGTGAATAATGTATTCCAGCCAGCAAACCAACCTTTTTATTTAATGTGAATATTTCGGGTTTTATTCCAATAAAACTCTTGTACATTGAACTGGTAATGTTGCTCGATGAATAATCGGTAGAATAAGTAGACATGTCTTTTCTTATATAATCCGTATTTGACAAATCACTTTCGAAAAATGTTATTCCTGTTTCGAGGCCTAAATATGTTTGTCTTATTTCCTGAGCCGAAGAAGTTACCGCACAAAGGAAAAGAAAAATGAAAGGAAGAGTTAATTTAATTTTCATGTGTATATAATTTGTTTTTAATGTCGATGGATGCTCGCATGTTACTTTCTTATCCGTATTTTTTTTATTTAACGAATGTACCTGCTAATTATTATTTCACCTGAAGTATAATTGTTGCCTTAACTATGTTTATTTATATTTTTCGTCTTTTGCCCCCAACCTTAAAAATCCTACGGGCATGGGCGATTCTATGGTTACAGGCAATGCGGTATATGGATTAACAAACGACAGGGAAAAGGCATGGAGGCGAATCTGCCGGAGTATTTCTTTGCTTGCTCCGTATTTATAATCGCCGATGATGGGACAACCGATATCGGAAAGATGGACGCGTATCTGGTTTTTACGGCCTGTTTCCAGTTTTACTTCAAGCAGGGTGTATCGGGTAAATGTTTTAAGGGTGCTGTAATGCGTGATGGCTAATTTTGCTTCCGGGCTTTCGCGAACGGAAAATATCTTCTCTTTGTATTCTTTAAGCCAGCTTTGGATGGTCCCTTCTTTTTCCTTAGGCGCACCTTCCACAAAGGCATAATACTTTTTCTCCACATCCGGCCAGATGGCTTTTATTCTCTCGACAGCTTCCTCGCTTTTAGCAAATAGTACAATTCCTGAGACTTCTTTATCGAGGCGATGAACCACATAAGCATGATTTTTTCCCTTGGTGTTTTCTTTGATATAATGATTGACGGCCTTGAAAGCAGTATCTGTCCTTTCGCTGGTGCCGCCAGAAGTGAGCAAACCTGCCGGTTTATCTACGGCTATATAATTCTCATCCTCAAATAGAACAGGAAAGGGAGCTTTATAGCGACGAAAGGTCTCATTTTTCTTTTGCTTAATAATTTCGACTTTATCATCTGGCTTCACTTCCTGATCGGGACGTTTGCTTCGAACACTATTGATCATTACTTCTTCGTAACGGATAATTTTTCGTATGTGCGATTTGGAATCCGTATCCAGCGCTTTCATCAAAAATGAAAGTAAATCACTTGTTTCTTTTACAGTAAATTTCATCTCTTTATTTTTTGGGGCTGTTAGCTAATGGCCATTTTTATATTCTTGCTCCGTCGTCAAACATTCTTTGTTTGACAATTTACATTCTTGCTGTGTCAACTTATCTTCCTTCTCAGACAACAAACATTCTTTCTTTGCCTACTGCTTATTTCATTTTGTGGCATTTTTTTGTAAAGATAAAAAAAATGGCAGTAAACAGTAAACAGAAATATAGAATCTGCTTACTGTCTGCTGCCAATGATCAGTATTGGATTATTATTGCATATTTTCGCTTAAGGGTAAGCCGTATTCTTCCACCATTTTGATGTTAAGATGTTCCAGATTGTCCAGAACCGGATTATAGATTGCTGGTATGGTAGGACGATAAACGCCGGTAAGATTGATCTTGCCTTCGAGTATCATTTCCACGCCAATGGCAGCCGGAAGGGCAACGGTACGGGCAATGGATGTATCGGTAGCCAGCGTGCCAAAATCGAGCATGCGTGAACGTATTACTTCTTTCTTACCATCGGGATAGGAAGCAAGGAAGGTATGTTGCATCACCACCATGTCGCGTTCATGGAGTCCGAGTTGCATTTTTTCTATCATCATGTCGCTGGTAACTTCAAAAGGAGAATCTATCTTGCGATTCATGGGTTTATTGTCGAAATAACCGAGCCATTCAAGAGAATTTACCGAATAAGCATTTACATCAAGGTGAAGATAATCTGCCACTTTTTGTTTGATGTTGGTAGCATCTTTTGCGCCTATTTTTTTGGCAACAAATTCAGCATAGGTTAGTCCTTCGAGATTTGTTTTGTCGTAGGAAATAAGTTTCATGACTTTTAACGCATCAATGATCTCGCACCAGCCCTGAAAACGCATCGTGCCGCGGAAAATAGTAGTAGCTTCAGGAATACCGTAAATTTCCTTATACATAATGGAATCGCGGTTAGGATAGACTTCCAGTTTTCCTACCTCAGGAAAATCAATAATGGCAGGATTACGGAAAAGATTTTCGGTGGGAACTTCTACCACTTTTCCATGTTTCAGGTAAATGGCATCGTTGTTGCCTGCCATCACTACGCCTTTTGGACTCCACGAAAATTTATATTTAAAAGGATTGGTTGCAGCTTCGGGGGCAGGTAAGGCTCCGCAAAGTGAATAAAACTCTTCCACTTTTCCGCCTTTTGCATGAATGTTGTCAATAATGCGCATAGCCGACATGTGATCAATGCCCGGATCAACACCCATTTCGTTTAGTAGTATAACTCCGGCAGCTTTTGCTTCGGCATCTAAAGACTGCATTTCGGCTTTTACATAAGAGCAGGTAACCAGATGTTTTTTATGCTTGATGCAATATTTGGCTACCATAGGATGATGGGCATAAGGCAAAAGGCTTACGGAAACATCATGCTCGGCAACCATTTTGTCTAATTCGTCGAGTTTGTCTACCGTCCATGCTACGGATTTTCCCAGCGGATTACCAGCTATCATTTCGTCGGCTTTCGATTTTGTACGTGTGGCAACAGTAATCTGTATGCCTTTGCTTAATAAGTGAGTTACGATTGGCTTCACCACCAATCCTGCTCCGAGTATTAATACTTTCTTCATTTTTTTATAGATTTTTAAAATGTTATTTTTGAATAAAGCTAATTAAAGTCTTATAAATATTGCTCGAGGTATTTAAATTCGGGAGTCAATTCGCCTTTATGAAGGATGAGCCCTTTTTTGAGTGCACGCGGCAGGTTTAAATCTTCGAAAGGTACATCAAATTCGGTATCGGCTATAGGTTTAACAAAATTTACGAGCACATCGCCAAAGCCGGAGGAAGAATCGCGGGGCAGTTCACTTGGCAGAATATCCACAGCCATCACCTGTATTCCCTCGCCTTCGTACCCCATCGTTATTTCATGACTAAAAGGATTATACACGTAAATAGGATCTTCAATGAGAGTGCTTTTTACTGTACTTTCTATCGAACCATCCACATCGCAACTGATATCGCCAATAGCAAGCAGCTTGGGCCGGCTGGCAGCAAACGCCCGTTTAAGATAATCGCGGGTAATAATGCGGGGATAATGCTCGTCCCAGTACATGCAATTCATCAGTACCGAAAGATGTGGAATATATTGAGTAAACCTACTCTGATAATCCTGGGGATTGTTGTAATAATGATGAAGATCGAATTCTTTGGTTTTATCTTTATTTTCCGATAGATGTTCTTCTTTAAAAATCACCTTATAAATGATATTGTTCGGCAGTTTATTCCGGTATTTTAATTTAAGAAGTTTTTCGGGCGAAATATCTTTTATAGGAAGCAGTCCCAGGATTTCCTGAGCGCCTTGGGATACGTTGCCATATCCGGTAAATCCGACCACAAAGGGGCGTAATGCCTGGTGCATGCCTTCTTCGGCAATTTCCTGCCCCACGTTTGAAATATCCTGTTTGGCTTCTTCCAGCGAGTGATAGGTATGTGCCTGCCTTATTTTCAGAAATGGAGTTTCCACCCCGAATGATTTTAAACGTAAGCCTAAAGCCCATAATGTATTTATCATTCCGGCCAAACCGGCATATTTCCCAAAGAAAATCAATCGTTTTCCTTGTTCATCAACAATTTTTTCGTAATCAATGAGATTGCATTTTAGTTCCATCATACGTTTCAATATGGGCATATTGTGTTTCTGCCCTTTGATGGTGTGTGAAAAAAAGACATACGTCTTATCCTCTTCAAAAAAAGATTCAGGAATTTCCTTAACGCCAAAAATAACGGAACATTTTTTTAAATCATTTTCGATTAATGCACCAGCTTTTTTATATTCTTCATCCTTAAAAACCCTTTTTTCAGAATTTTGTACAATGATGTCTAATTTTTTTTCTTTGACCAATCGCTCTACGTGTTTTGGTGTAAGCGGGGCGCGCAGTTCTTTTTCATACCTGTCTTCGTGGCGTATTCCTATGAAATTACTCATTTTTTTTAAAATTGTTGCTGATGATTTATTTTTTTATATAGGGTGGCAAACTTACATCAAAAAAATGATAATAAAACTATGGAGCAAACTAAATTTTTTATCCATTTCATTATTTCCGGGGAATAGTTAATTTTGCAAACCTAAAATAGATTATCATCAAACTCCAGTGTATAATAGTTTAACTCCTGAGCGTTTTGAAAAAAAGTAATTTCAAGAAAAAGATATTTCGTTTTGTCAAACGACTTCTGATTTTCTTTTTTGTTTCCACCATCCTTGTCGCATTAATTTATCGTTTTGTGCCTCCACCAATAACTCCCTTGATGATCATCAGGGTAGGAGAACAAATTGCTGATGGGAAAAAGGTAAGTTTGCAGAAAGATTGGGTTTCGTACGATAACTTGTCCAACAATCTGGTAAGAGCTGCTGTCGCTTCGGAAGATAATAATTTTGTTGATCATTATGGCTTTGATTTTGAAGCTATCCGTAAGGCTCAGCGACTTAATGAGCATAGCAAAAAACTTAGAGGTGCAAGCACTATTTCGCAACAGACAGCCAAGAATGTTTTTCTTTGGCCCGACCGTACCTGGTTCCGCAAGGGATTGGAAGTATATTTTACCACTTTGATAGAGGTTTGTTGGGGTAAAAAAAGAATAATGGAAGTTTATCTTAATGTGATAGAAATGGGCGATGGCATCTATGGGGCCGAAAAGGCTTCGCAGATTTATTTCCACAAATCGGCTAAAAATTTAACACGTTCGGAAGCAGCAATGCTGGCAGCCATCCTGCCCAGTCCTTTACGATGGAGCCCGATAAATCCGCCAGCTTTTCTTGTTCATAAGCAACGGGATATTATTTGGACAATGCAACGGATGGGACCGGTAAACATAGAATAAATCATTTATCTCTGTTTCATTAAAAATTTTACCTTTGCAAAAACATTAACCGATAATTTTTATTTATGAAGAAATTAGCCGTTGTAGCTTTTGGAGGTAACGCTCTTTTACGTGGCGATCAGCAAGGCACCATTGACGAACAGGAAGCCAATGCTTTGATGACCAGTGAACGTCTCCTGACCCTGATAAAACGCGATTATGATTTGGTAATAACCCACGGCAATGGTCCGCAAGTAGGCAATATAATTCTTGCCAATTCGGCCGGAGCCAAATTGCATGGTTTGCCCGATATGCCTATGGATGTAAGCGTAGCCTATTCCCAGGGATTTATCGGATACATTATCGAACAACAGTTGCGTAATGTGCTCAGGGCACACGATCTGGAACGCGACATCATCACCATCATCACTCAGGTTCTGGTGGATAAGGATGATCCTGCGTTCAGCAATCCTACCAAACCGGTGGGACCGTTTTATACCAAAGAAGACGCCGACAAAATTGCTGCCGAAACCGGTGCCATTTTTAAAGAAGATGCCCGTCAGCGCGGATGGCGAAAAGTCGTTGCTTCACCTCAGCCTTTAGGTGTGTTGAATATGCGTTCGGTTCAGAAACTGGCCCGCGATCATCAGATTGTTATTGCTGTTGGTGGCGGCGGTATCCCCGTGTATTATGTAGCCGAAAACAAACTCCAGGGTATAGATGCCGTTATTGATAAAGACCTTGCTTCGGCTTTGCTTGCTGTGAATATCAATGCCGATAAGCTTATCATACTTACTGATGTCCCAAAAGTTTGTATCAATTACAATAAACCTGAACAGAAACAAATAGACAAAATGTCGGTTCGCGAAGCTCGTCAATATCTTAAAGATGGTCAGTTTGGCGAAGGAAGTATGGCTCCAAAAGTGAGAGCAGCTATCCATTTTGTAACTCATACCGGTAAAGATGCCATCATCACCAGTGCCAATGTTTTGGGGGTTGATAATGGAGGAACAAGAATTTCAATTGTTTAAAAAAACGAAGGAATAGAAAATAGTGAAAAAGCTAATGGCTAAAAGTTAATGGCCAAAAGTTTAACTAATAAAAAATTAAAATTTGCAATCTAAAATCTAAAACAAAAAGAATATGGGCTATAATTTAAGAAACCGTAATTTCCTGAAACTTCTGGATTTTACACCTGAAGAAATAAAATATTTGCTTGATCTGGCCGCCGAGTTGAAACGTGCCAAACGTGTTGGTACCGAACAACCCCGATTAAAAGGCAAAAACATTGTTCTGCTTTTTGAAAAAGACTCAACCCGTACGCGTTGTGCTTTTGAAACTGCAGCACTCGATCAGGGAGCACATGTAACTTATCTGGGACCTTCTGGTTCGCAAATGGGGAAGAAAGAATCCATGAAAGATACGGCCAGGGTTCTTGGACGTATGTACGATGGCATAGAATATCGTGGCTTTGGTCAACATATTGTTGAAGTTTTGGGCGAGTACTCCGGCGTCCCGGTCTGGAACGGATTAACCAACGAGTTTCATCCGACTCAAATTCTTGCCGACTTCCTGACCATGATGGAACATAGCGACAAACCATTGAGCCAGATTTCTTATTGTTTCCTTGGCGATGCCAAAAATAATGTCGGAAATTCGCTGATGGTAGGTGCTGCCAAAATGGGAATGGATTTTCGTGCCGCAGCTCCCAAATCGTGTCAACCCGATCCCGAACTCGTTGCTCAATGCCGCGAAATAGCTAAAACAACCGGTGCCAAAATCACTATCACCGACAACATAGCCGAAGCTGTTAAAGGCGTTGATTTTCTCTATACCGATGTTTGGGTTTCGATGGGCGAACCCATGGAATTATGGGGCGATCGCATCAAATTATTGCATCCTTATCAGGTAAATAAACAAGTGGTTGAATTGACCGGAAATCCCAAGGTAAAATTCCTGCACTGTCTGCCGGCTTTCCATAACAGGGAAACTGTAATTGGTGAACAAATTTATAAAACTTACGGACTTGATGGTATGGAAGTTACTGAAGAAGTTTTTGAATCGCCCAATTCGGTAGTATTTGATGAAGCTGAAAATCGTCTTCACACCATTAAAGCTGTCATGGTAGCCACTTTAGGCTGCTAAACCTGCAAATAATGAATGTTGATATTTAGTTGTTTTTAAAAACCCCTGGGGTCTATCAGACCCCAGGGGTTTAATATTTTTAATTATTACAAATAAATGAAACCCACTTTACTAATCATGGCTGCCGGTGTTGGTAGCCGTTATGGCGGACTGAAACAGTTGGATACGTTTGGACCTTCGGGCGAAACCCTGATTGACTATTCAGTTTTTGACGCCATGCGTGCCGGCTTCGGCAAAATCGTTTTTGTTATCCGTAAGGAAATAGAAAAAGAATTCAAAGCTTTTTATGGCGAAAGATATTCTGGAAAAATTCCCGTAGATTATGTCATGCAAGAAATTGATGCCATCCCTGCAGGATATAGTTATAATTCCCAACGAACAAAGCCCTGGGGAACCGGACAGGCCATTTTGCTTGCTGCCGGGATAATCAACGAACCTTTTTCGGTAATCAATGCCGATGATTTCTATGGAAGGGAAGCCTTTGCTGAAATGGGTAGCTATTTATCATCCCTCGACGACAATAGCCATACCAGCTTTGCTATGGTTGGATATAAACTTTCGGAAACTCTTTCGGAATTCGGAGGGGTATCGCGTGGAAAATGTAATATTGACGAACAATCCTTGCTGAAAGGTGTAACCGAAATTATCGGAATAGAACGCCGTCCCGAAGGCTGCATTGCCTACAAGGATAAAGACGGACAATGGATACCGCTTGCCGGCGACAGCATTGTTTCGATGAATACCTGGGGATTCACACCGCGGATATTCAATTTTCTGGAACGCGACTTCAAAATCTTTTTAAACCAAAATGCCGATAATCCTAAAGCCGAATTTTATATTCCTTCGGTAGTCAATCATTTGCTCGAAACCGGCGAAGCCCATGTAAATGTATTGCTAAGCAACGATCATTGGTTCGGTGTTACCTATCACGAGGATAAAGCCTGGGTAAGTTATGAAATACGTAAACTGGTAGCTAAAGGAATCTATCCTGAAAAATTATTTGCGTAAAATGATAAAGTCCGCCGATTAGGAAATTGGCGAACTTTATCATTTTTACTTTCCGTGATAGTGCTGGCTATAAATGATATCAGTAGTTTGTTTTACTTTTCTTGCATTTCATCAGTAAGGAATCTATGCTCCATTTTCCGCCTCCGGCTATCATGGCTGCAATGGCAAGTCCGAGTATTAGTAAATGATACTCAAAACCTTCGGGTTTATTGGGTTGCATATACCAGTTCATAAAGAAGCCATTATGCAAATGAGCAGTAAGAATGATGCCGATAAAATTGCCAAGCATGGCGAGGCTGAAAAATCGTGTGGCTACTCCGGCAATTAGCGCCAGCGAACCAATAGATTCAATAAGAATAACTAAAAAGGCAATAATCCATGGCAAATGCATGCCATGGGTGAAAGCATCCATTGTTCCGCTAAAACCATAGCCTCCAAACCAGCCCAATAATTTCTGAGCTCCATGAGGAAACATAATTAAACCTAAGGTCAGGCGAACAACCAAAGCCGACCAGTCGTCCGAACGTGTTGAAAATAAATTTGTGCATTTCATCTGTTAATAATTTTAAGTTAAGGTCTGATGAAATTCATCCCGAAAATCGGGACTTGTTTCGTAATATCAATTTTTAAGAATTATCATTATATTTTCCCAATAAACAATTAATTGAAGGATATTGTTTATCGTTTTGAGATAATAAACTAAAAATAGTGTAGGAATGGTTTTAAAATAAAAAAGCATCCTAAGCTGATGCCTGGATGCTTTTTTATAAACTACAGAATATTATTTTGCTTCTTGGTAATTTAGTTAGTCAGCGTCGACAAACTCTTCGGAATCAATGTATGCATGTTTCTTGCGCCCAAATATGGAAAGAACTTTACCTGTGCCAAAGCCGAGAATCAGAGCAAGGACTACCGTAATTAAGATTCCAGAAATCTGACTTGCGGTATCCAGTTCAGGGACAACAGCAATGGCGGCTAATCCTCCAAAAATACCTGGCAATCCATGTAAGTTGGTTACACCGCAGGTATCTACCGCTTTAAGAATTTTTTTCTGTCTGTCTTGAATAATCGTAAAACCGAGAGTAGAAATAGCACCGGCTATCACACCAATGATCATGGCGGAGCCGTGGCTGGCATAATCGCAGGTGGAACCTATGGCAACACCACCTGCAAGGGCAGCATTGGCAATGTCGGAAATACTGATCTTTCCCCGAATGGTTACGGAAAGAATATATGTGATAATGGTGGATCCGCAAAGGGCAAGAAAAACGTTGACTACCGTATGCGGGATAGCTTCCACCGGAACAAGAGCTGCACAGAAACTTGGCCAGAATATCCATAAAATCATACTTCCCAGCATAGAATAACGGTCGCTTGTTGCATCAGCTTCAATGGATTTGTCCAATTCGGCTTTGGTAGTCATTGCCATAGCTGCACCTAACCCGAATAAAGCGCCAAAGGCATGAATAACAATAGAACCACCCGTATCGGCTACTCCATGTTTCATTACGTTTAACCCATTTTCCATCACTATAAATTCGTTAAGTTTATAAAATGGAATAAACAACAGGCCAAGAATAATATATTGATGTATTTTTATCCTGCCCAACAGGGCTCCGGCGGCTATCAGTAAACTGGCAGCTCCAAATTCGGCAAGGATTAATTTTTGAATCTCGCCGTTAGCTCCTCCAAAAATGCTGGAATCGCTCATTATAAAATACAAAGGAAGTGCTGTGCTTACCAATAAAAAAGTGGCAGTGAGTGTTGATCGTCCGTATTTGCGGACAAATACCATTAGAAAGCCGAAGCCTAATAGCAACATTGCCATAATGTGGATGGCGCGTTCATACTGCTGAACTTCCAATATGGATGAAATACCTGCTATTCCGCTCTTTTGGGCAAAACAGCCTGCTGAAATGAAAAGCAACAAAAATAATATCATTGCTGTACGTACAATTGTCCCTAATTTGTTCATTGTTAATCTTTTTTTGAATCGTAGATATTTTTATTGATTGATTTGATTTTGCCGTCAAATGTACAATATGCGCCAAAAGCTCAAATAAATAAAAACAAATCTTATAAAAATTAAGCAAACGTCTTAATAAATATTAGGTAAAATACGTAAGTTTTGCATAAAAAAATAGCAGGAATACGTCTTACCCGTCATTCCTGCTAAAGCATTAAAAGATATTATTTAAACAAAACTCAGTTTAAGCATGTTGGTCTGTCCTTTTTCGTTCAGCGGTGTACTACCGGCATGAACGATAACATCGCCATCAGAAATCAGATTTTTTTCTTTGAGTAATTTCAGAGAATAAGCGATAGCTTCATCAATTTTTTCAAAATCTTTGCAGTGGTAAGCACGCACACCCCAAACCAACGACATTTTCCGCAGTATTTGCCGGTTATTAGTAAATGCGAAAATATCGGATTGTGGGCGATGGCTCGATATGCGGAAAGCGGTGTAACCGGAATGAGTAAAAGTAACTATGGCTTTAGCATGAGTTTGAAAAGCCATTTTGGTGGCATGATAACAGATGGAGTCGGGAAGAAACCTTGATGCTGTTTCAATAGGCGTATGCTCATTATGGTAAAGATAGCCATTATTTTCGGTCCAGTCAATGATTTGCTGCATGCAACGTATCGTCAGTGCCGGGTATTTCCCGACGGATGTTTCGCCGCTAAGCATCAATGAATCTGCTCCATCCAATACAGCATTGGCTACATCGGTAGCTTCGGCACGGGTTGGGGTAAAATTGGTAATCATACTTTCCATCATTTGTGTGGCTATGATTACCGGCTTGGATTTTTCTATACATTTAGCTACAATCTTTTTCTGAATTACCGGAACGTGATCGAAGGAAACTTCTACTCCCAGATCACCGCGAGCAACCATCACGCCATCGGCTTTTTCGATAATGTTGTCAATATCATTAAGCGCTTCGGGCTTTTCTATTTTGGCAATAACACCCGCATGTCCGTTTTTTTCTTCAATGAGTTTTTTGAGTTCAACCACATCGTTAGCCGAACGGACAAATGATAAGGCAATCCAATCCGCATTGTTTTCTAACGCAAAGTTTGCATTAAGAATATCTTCTGCGGTCATACTGGGTTGCGAGATTTTAGTGTTGGGAAGGTTTACTCCTTTGCGGGATGAAAGAGCGCCTCCGTGTATCACCTTGGCTTTAACGGTATCTTTACGGTTGGTTTCCGTAACTTCCAGTTTAATTTTACCATCATCAATAAGAATTGTTTCACCGATGGATACATCCATTGGAAAGGCCTGATAGCTCATGTAAATTTTTTCAATTGTACCAAGGCATTTTTCGGTAACGAAAGTAACGATATCGTTTTCATTCAAATTTATACGGTTGTTTTCAATTTCACCTATACGAAGCTTCGGCCCCTGAAGATCGGCCAGGATACCAATGTTGGTATTGAGTTCAAGGTTTAACTCGTTGATAATATTGATAACTTTTTGATGATCTTCGCGGCTGGAATGTGAAAAATTTAACCGGAAAAGGTCAACGCCTTCTTCAATCATCTGAAACATTACTTCTTTGGATGCCGAAGCAGGGCCAATGGTAGCAATGATTTTTGTTTGGGAACGGACAGTACGCATATAATTATTGTGAGATTTAATGAAATGCAAAAATACAACGAATACCAAAAAAATTGGCATGCCTGTTGTTATAAAATTGTAAACAATTACTGATTATGGTTTCTGAAAGCCATGATACTATGCCTCTTTATCGGATCAGCAACTGCTTTTATAAAAGAACGGTAACCGAATTCATTATACAATATCCGTATTTTTGGTTTAAGAGAACCGTATCTTTTGTTCGGGAGAACCGTATCTTTTGCTTAAGAGAACCGTATCTTTTGTTCAGGAGAACCGTATCTTTATTTTGTTTGTTTTTGATGGCTTTTCAGGCTAACCCTAATTAAGCCGGTTTGTTCTTTTGAGGATATCTTTTTGGTTTACCCGAATGATTTTTTCCTTTACGGTAATCATTTCTGCGACCAGATGTCGGGGGTTTGTAAACTGGACCTTCGCCTAATTCTTCAGGAAGTTTTACTTTGAAAACCTCTTTACCTAACAGTTTTTCTATGGCAGCAAATTTCTGTTGATCTTTAACGTTCACCAGCGTAATAGCCACTCCGTCGGCTTCGGCACGGGCAGTACGCCCAATTCGGTGGATATAATCTTCGCCGTCGTGTGGGACATCGTAATTTATAACCAAATCAATATCTTCGATATCAATACCTCTCGAAAGAATGTCGGTAGCTACCAGAACATTTAGTTTGCGGCTTTTAAAATCCGAAAGTACCTGTTCCCGTTTTTGCTGTTCCAGGTCGGAATGGATTTCTTCCACGGCCAACCGGCTTCTCTTTAATTCTTTTGCTAATAATTTGGTATTACTCTTCGTCGAACAAAAAATTAAGATACTTCTCAGTTTTTTATTCAAAAGGAGGGTCTTAAGCAAAGGTATTTTCTGGTTTTCAAAAACCAGATAAGCTACCTGAATAATTTTATCGGGAGGGGTGGAAATGGCTAAATTGATTTCTTCGGGCTCGTGTAGGATTTTATTAGCCATTTCTCTGATCTTAACAGGCATAGTAGCCGAAAAGAGAAGATTTTGACGCTTTTGCGGAAGAAAGGAAAGAATTTTCATGATGTCGTCATAAAAACCCATATCAAGCATACGGTCGGCTTCGTCGAGGATCAAAAATTCCAAACCTGAAACATTAACATGCTGCTGGTTAAGGTGACTAATCATTCTTCCGGGGGTGCATATAACTACGTCGGCTCCTTTTTCAAGAGCTTGCTGTTCGTTAGAGAAAGAGGTTCCATCGGTACCGCCATAAACGGCTATGGAGCCAACAGAGGTGAAATATGAAAACCCCTGCATTTGTTGTTCAATCTGTACAGCCAGTTCACGTGTGGGAACGATGACCAAAGCTTTAATTTGATCATTGGAAGTGGAAGAAATAAGTTTGTGTATAATGGGAAGCAAATAGGCTGCAGTTTTTCCGGTTCCGGTTTGAGCCGAAGCGATAACGTCTTTTCCATTTAAAATGACGGGGATTACTTTATCCTGTACCGGCGTTGCCGATTCGTATCCCATTGTTTCAATCCCTTCCATTAAACGGGGATCTAAACCAAATTCAGTAAAATTCAAGGTATTCCTTTATATTAATAATCGGCAAAGGTACACAATTTTATATAAATAAAAAAGAGCCGCTTGTAACAGACGGCTCCCCACTTTTATAAACAACATTGTAATACTACTTATGCTTTATTAAATCGGATGCTCCGGCAACCTTTTTTGAAATAATTTTTGCAGATCCGCTATATACCACGTCGCTTCCGCCTAAGGCAACTACCGAAAGTTCATCGGTTACATTGAGCCGGGCGTCGGAACCGCCTTCCACATCAACAGAACATTTTTTAATAACAAAACCCGATGCCTTGATATCGCATCCGCCCGATGCTTTAAAATCGCAGATTCCGGCAGAACCATTAAATTTAGCATCGGAACCCCCATTTAAATAGCAGTGCAGATTTTTGATGCTGCCATTTAAATCGATATCGCTTCCACCGTTCATGTCAATGGTCAGGTTGTCGAAGTTTACATCCTTTTCAGTGTATACATCCGAACCTCCTGAAGCAGTTATTTTGTCCAGATCGTTAAAATAAACATGAACGTTAAGCGCTTTGGAATTATGTATGGATTTATCGGGATAAATTGTCAGAACGCCATTTTTAACTTCGGTAACAATGATGTCGTGCAGGTTTTCGTCGGCTTCCACTACCACTTTTTCTGTTTTTCCGGCAATAATATAAACATCAATGCCACCACTTGATTTAATGGCATGAAATCCGGATATATTACGTTCTTTTTTAACGACGTTGCCGTCGCCTTTGATACCGATATGTCCGGAATGACTTTGAGCCTGGGATACCGGAAGCATTTGCATAAAAATAACGACAAATGCCATGAAGAAGATGTTGAATGTTTTTTTCATCAGTTTATGATTTAAGATTTCACGTATGACGGTCGATCCTGTTGTTTTGTTACAACTTTGCAGCCTATATTTGCCAATATATTTATGATTAACCGGATGCTTTGCTTACCCATCGGTTATTTTTAATATTTTTTGTTGCTATTTGGGGCTTTAATGGTATTTTTACACAAATTTTAAAACAGTGAATAAATCTTAACATCGATAAAAATGAGAAAATTAAAAATTGTGATTATGACTATGACAGTTGTACTTAGCACAGTAACTCTAAACGCTCAGAAGCGTGTCAATCCGTTTTTTGTTAAATATCAAACGCCGTTCCAGGTACCGCCTTTTGATAAAATAGATACTTCGGATTATATGCCTGCCTTTTTGGAAGGGAAGAAACAGCAAAATGCCGAGATTGCTGTTATAATTAAAAATGCCGCAGCACCGACGTTTGCCAATACCATTCTCGCCTTTGATCAGTCAGGAAAATTGTTGACACGCGTTGCTAAGGTCTTTTTTAACCTTAATGAGGCAAACACCAACGACCAGATGCAGTCGCTTGCGCGCAAACTCAGTCCATTGCTGTCGAAACATTCCGACGACATCGCTCTTAATGCAAAACTTTTTAAACGTATCAAAGCCGTTTACGAAAAACGTAAAACATCTAAACTTGATGCTCAGCAAATACGTTTGGTGGAAAAATATTACCGCGATTTTGAACGCCAGGGCGCTAACCTGACAAAAGAAAAACAGGAACAACTGCGCAAGCTTAACGCTGAATTATCTATGCTTTCCATCACTTTTGGAGAAAACCTTTTAGCCGAAAACAACAATTTTCAGTTGGTAATAGATAATCGCAATGATCTGGACGGCTTACCGGAAGATGTTATCGCTGCAGCGGCCCAAACGGCTAAAGAAGCCAAAATGGATGGCAAATGGGTGTTTACACTCGACAAACCCAGCATGATCCCTTTTCTGCAATATGCCAAGAACCGTGAATTGCGCGAGAAAATTTATCGGGGATATTTTATGCGTGGTAACAACGGAAATAAAAATGACAATAACGAAACCGTTGCTAAAATAGTAAAACTTCGTGTTGAAAAAGCCAGGTTGTTAGGCTTCGATAACTATGCTGCCTACATTATTGACGACAATATGGCCAAGACTCCTGCCAAGGTGGACGAATTTCTGATGAAACTTTGGAATGCCGCCCTGCCCATGTCGAAAAAAGAAGTGGAAGAAATGCAAAAGATTATTGATAGCGAAGGCGGTAATTTCAAATTACAACCATGGGATTGGTGGTATTATTCAGAAAAAGTACGTAAGGAAAAATACGATCTCGACGATAATGAACTGAAACCCTATTTCAGCCTGACGAATGTACGCGATGGCATGTTTCATGTAGCAACTCAATTGTATGGTATTACTTTTACCAAACGGACCGACCTGCCCGTATTCCAGAAAGATGTGGAAACATACGAAGTGAAAGAAGCCAATGGAAAACATCTTGGAATTTTATATCTTGATTATTATCCCCGTGCCGAAAAAAGAGGTGGCGCCTGGTGTACCGATTTTCGCTCTTCGGGTTGGGAAAATGGCAAAAAAGTGGATGCTATCGAATCGGTTACCTATAATTTGACCAAACCTACCGGCGATATTCCTGCTCTTTTGAATTGGGATGAGGTTACAACGATGTTTCATGAATTCGGGCACAGTCTGCATGGCCTTTTTGTTGAAGGTAAGTATACTCGTACGGCCGGCAATGTTCCTCAGGATTATGTGGAATTACCTTCACAGGTGATGGAAAACTGGGCTGGTGAGCCGGAAGTACTTCGTTATTATGCCAAAAACTATAAAACCGGTGAAGTTATCCCCGAGAAACTTATTGAGAAAATCCAAAACAGCGGACGTTTCAACCAGGGCTTTATCACTCTTGAATATCTCGCTGCTTCCATACTCGACATGGATTTTCATGAACTTACCCAACCTCAGGATATCAATGTCGAAACTTTCGAAAAACAAGCCATGGATAAAATCGGACTTATTCCGGAGATACTTCCCCGCTATCGTTCAACCTATTTTGCCCATATTTTTAATGGAGGCTATGCTGCCGGATATTATGTTTACATCTGGGCAGCCGTGCTTGATGCCGATGCTTTTGATGCCTTTAAACAATCGGGCGATATTTATAACAAGTCGTTAGCTGCTAAATTCCGCAAATATTGCCTTGCCGAATCGGGTGATGATGAAGGGATGATTCAATATAAGAAATTCCGCGGACAGGAACCTTCAGTGGAAGCTTTACTTAAACGCAGAGGATTAGAATAAGTATTATTGCTTTAATCCGACAAAAAGCGTCTGGAATTTCCGGACGCTTTTTTTATTTGTTTTTTATTCCCGTTTTTCTGAGCTTTATCTCCACCGTTTCCTTGGTAATAAGACAGCCTTTAGGCATGGCAAGTAACGATTTTTCTATCCGGTTATAAAATTGCTCAATGGTATCATTGGTGTCAACGATTTCAATAACTACCGGTAGCTTTTCGGTGAGTTCCCAGAATTTTGAGGAGTCAATTTTACTGCTTAATCCATATCCCATTATTCCCCGGTAAACGGTAATTCCGGAAATTCCAAAATCTTTGGCTTGCATTACGATGTCTTCGTAGAGCAAATGCGAGCCAATCCTGTCGGTTGTGCTGGCATAAATTTTTAATGCCGAATATTTGTTGTCGTCCATTTCAAATAAATTTAGATAATACATACCCCAGAAAAACCGCTGCAAAACCCAGAAAAATACTTAATCCGGTGTAAAGAAAAATTGAAAGATACTGCCCGTTGTGCATCAATGTCAGGTTTTCGCTGGTAAAGGTTGAAAAAGTAGTAAATCCTCCGCAAAATCCTACCATTAAAAACAACCGAAGTTCAAGCGTAAGTATAGTACTTCGTTCGGCCAGCCCCATTAAATATCCGATGAAAAAGCTTCCCAAAACATTAATGACTAATGTCCCTACAGGTATTGAAAAAAATCCGGCAAGCAAATTGATTTTTGAAACATAATAACGGGTAACACTTCCGATAAATCCACCCGACCCGATAAGTAAAACTGTTTTAAGCATAGTTGTTAATTGATCCGGCAAAATGGTTAATCGTTTAATGAAAAAGCCAGATATTCCGACGTTATTAATTGAATTTTTTCCGGATTTATTTTTTTGTAAAAGTATTAAATAGTTTTTTATCAGATGAAAATAAAAAGTAGTACTTTTATGCAAAATTATAAAATCATTAAAAATGGAATCAATGAATTCGCTTTATATTGTAATAGCTGTGATTGTATTCCTGTTTTTTACAGGAATACGGATTGTACGTCCGACTCACCGGGGTTTAATTGAACGTTTGGGTAAATACCATCGTTTTGCCGATCCGGGATTTCACTGGATTATTCCCGTTATTGAACACATGTTTCTGGTAAATACCACCGAACAAATGGTAGACGCCGAGCCTCAGGAAATCATTACCAATGATAACCTGAATGCCCGTGTGGATGCCCAGGTTTATTTTAAAGTTAAAGACGACGAAGATAGTGTAAAAAGTTCGCAATACAACGTCAATAACTATAAGTGGCAGATTGTGAATCTGGCTCGAACTACGTTACGTAATATCATAGGTACGCTTACACTGAAATCGGCTAACAGCGAACGCGGAAAAATTAATTCGGAACTTCATAATACGCTTTGCCATGAAACACAAACCTGGGGCATCGAAATTGTACGTACCGAGTTAAAAGAAATTGATCCGCCTAAGGATGTTCAGGAAACGATGAACAAAGTTGTAAAAGCCGAAAACGAAAAAATAGCTGCCATCGATTATGCCACTGCCCGCGAAACTGTTGCCGATGGTGAAAAACGTGCCAAGATTAAGGAATTTGAAGGCATCAAACAATCGAAAATATTGCAGGCCGAAGGTGAAGCCGAAGCTATTCGCTTGGTTAACGAAGCTGCCGAAAAATATTTCATCGGAAATGCTCAAATGCTTCGGAAATTACAAACGCTTGAAACTTCATTAGCCAATAATGCTAAAATTGTTATTCCTACAGGAAGCGAATTGGTTAACATCATTGGCGATATGGCAGGCGTAGTTCCTTTGCGTACCAAAACCAAAGATAATTCGAACGTTTAATCAATTACGGATTATGAATTGACATTCCATGTTTAAAACAATAAGCTAAAGTCATGCCTTGGTTTGCAAGAGCTAAAAACAGTGCTTGGCAACATTAAAACATTGGAATGTCTAAACTGGAGAATTATCCTCCGAGAGATGGAATATGGGCAAGAGATTGTTTGTAAATTACCAGAATCCGGTAGGGGAGGATATAAAAATTTGCCGGAAAATAGAGTCTACAGGATAAAATTAACTCTTCCAGGCGCTTCGCGCTCTGGAAGAGTTATTAGGTTTGTTTTTAATATTCGTCGCCCATTTTTTTCATCTGTTCATAAGTAAACACGGGACCATCCTTGCAAACGTAGGTGCTACCAATATTGCAGCGTCCACATTTGCCAAGGCCACACTGCATCTTCATTTCGAGAGTAGTAATGACATCTTTGGGTGCAAAACCGAGTTTATCGAGCGACTGAAGCGTAAATTTTATCATGATAGGGGGGCCGCAGGTGATCACCCGTGTATTGGGGATAGAGGGTTTCACTACATCTTCCAATATTTTGGGAACTACGCCCACATTATCTTTCCAGGTTTCTTCGGGACGGTCGATGGTGAGGGTGGTTTTAATGGTCGGGTTATTCTGCCATTCCTTCAGTTCATTTTTATAAACAAGGTCAGAGGAAGAGCGAGCGCCATAAAGAATGTTGATGTCGCCGTAATCCTTACGATTGTCGAGGCAATATTGTATCAACGAACGTAGTGGAGCCAATCCGATACCGCCTCCGATAAAGAGAAGATTTTTGCCTTTGAGTTCTTCAAAGGGAAACCAGTTTCCGAAGGGGCCGCGTATACCAATGTCCATTCCTACGTCGAGCAGCGAATGGATATGGCTGGTTACCTCGCCTGCTTTTTTGATGGAGCAATCAAAATATCCCTGACGGGTAGGGGAAGAGGCAATGCAAAATGTACATTCGCCAAATCCAAAAATGGAAAATTCGACAAACTGTCCCGGATTCCAATGGAATTTTTCCATTTGTGCCGGATCTTTAATTTTTAGTCTGAATGTTTTTACATCCGGGGTTTCATCAACTACCGAATCAATGCGGCAGAGTATAGGTAATAAAAGTTGTTCCATGACTATTATGATTTACGATTTACGATGTACGATTTACGATTTACGATTTTAGGGTTTTTAGTGTTTGTGTAAAAATAGAAACCAATTCATTTGATTCTTTTATTAACGCTTCTAATTCTTCATCTGTGCTAAGTATTCCAACATCCTTTAAAAATGAAAGCCAAAATAAACTCTCGTCAGCTTCTTCCTCGACCATTTTAATCTTATTGATAAAATCGGCTTTGGATTTTGCCCGACATGCTGCTCTGTAGTTTGCAGCTACAGACGATGCGGATTTTAATAATTGATATGAAATAACGTTAGCACTTTTAGTTTGAGGAAATCTTTCAATAAGTTTAAAAACTCTTATTGCAAATTTCTTTGTTCTTTCTATGAGTTCAAATTTATCCATTTTGGATCTTTAAATCGTACATCGTAAATCGTAAATCTTACATTGTAAATTTACTTCGTACAATTTTTATTCAATAGCTTTTACATATTAGGCTTTTTCTGCAACCTGGTTCACTACTTCAAAAATACTGATGTTTACGGGGCAGGAGTTGGCACAACGTCCGCAGCCTACGCAAAGGTTCACGCCAAAGCGTTCCTTGTAATAAACAAATTTGTGCATGGCACGCTGACGCCAGCGACGGTATTTTACCGGGCGGGGATTATGCCCACCGGCCATCAGGGTAAAATAAACGTTGTTGCAAGAGTCGTAGCTTTTGTAGCGCATGCCGTTATCTTTGATTTTTTCGTCTGAAATTTTAAAACAGTGGCAGGTAGGGCAGATAAAGCTACAGGTGTTACAGCTTATGCAACGATTGGGGGCTTCTTCAAAGGCTGGGGAATCAATATTTTCCTGTAGTTTAGCATTGATGAAATTATAGTCCATCTTCAGTTTGAACGAAGCGGCAAACTTTTGGTAATGTTCCTTTATTTTAGCATCGGCATCAGCGCCGGCAGTTTTCAATTGATATTCTTTAAGAAACAGTTCTCCTTTTTCGGTGTGAGCCTGGATATGGTAATTGTTTTCTGATGTTTGGGCAACCATCACATCATAAGCGTCTGAATTTTCCACATCATAATCCAGCGAAGTGCAGAAACAATGAGTATCGGCCTTGTTGCAGCGGATGGAAATGATGACAGTGTTTTCGCGACGTTTAAAGTAGTCATCGTCCACATAATCCCATTTATACACCTTATCGAGAACCTGCATTCCACGGGCATCGCAATGTTTGGCTCCAAGGATGACTTTTCTCTGTTGCAATGTGTCAGTTTCTTCAGGTAGGTAAACTTCTGTTCCGGCGCTCGATTCGTTATATTTCAAAATTTTGGAAGTCTTTGGAAAAAACAAAGGTTTGATGCTCATGGTAGAAGCTATAGGCGAATCGGGATTGCATTCGGCGAGGCTGCTAACCTGTTTGAAATCAAATTTATTGAATTTTTCAACCGGAGCAAAGGTTAGGTTTTTGGCTATGATATCTTCATAGAACTTATCACGACCGGCTTTATCTGTTTGGTATATCTGGAAACTCATGATTTAGAGTTAAAAGGTTTTTAAAGTTTTTAAAGTTTTTAAAGTTTGTAAGGTTCTTAAGGTTTATAAAGCTGAACGAACTGAAGTCCCGAGCGAAGCAATTCGGGATTCTTAAAGTTTATAAAGTTACAAGGTTTGCAAACTTCGAATATCATTAGCCATTTATTTGTTACATAATAAAATCGTCAGGGTCTTTCAGATTATATTTGTAGAAAGCGCCCGGTTCGTCTTTTTCCATACCCGAAAGGTGATTCTGGAAATTTTCGTAAATAACCATTTCGTTTTGTTTATGAAGCAGATGAAGCGGCAGATGGCTTGGACAGGCGCGTTCGCAGTTACGGCAATCCACACAACGGCCGGCAAGATGAAGCGACCAGGTAAGCAGGGCGTGAGTTGCGTTGGGCAGCGTATTGGCGCCATTATATAAAGTAGAGGTTTCCTGATCGATACAGCATTTGGAACAATAGCAAAGCGGGCAGGAGTGCCGGCAGGCATTGCAGCGAATACAGTTTTCGAACACATTTTCAAAATATTCGCCACGTTCGGTCAGGCTTTTGTCGTGCCATGCCTTGACGTCGGCGTTGGGTGTGTATTTTTTTTCGGGTTGCTTTTCGCCAAGAAGTTCATCATAAACCATGGCATTAGGCATTACGCATTCGGTGCAATTTTGTTGTTTGTTCCCATTTTCATCAACAATACCTTCGCAACAAATGCCGACGATGTATAAATTTTCGCGTTTTGCCTGATGTTCGGTAAGCAGGAGGTTGAGGGCGCGGCTATCACAACCTTTTACTACCAAACCTACACGTTTGTTGCGGGTATGTTCGAACTTCAAATAGGTAGTAAGATTGTAATTGGATTTATTGTTAAAAACCAGTTGACCGATGTCATTGGCGTTGGTAAGCAGCAAGGGAACCTGATTGGTATCAAAAAGGTTTTGTTTATAACCGATAAAGAAGTCGATTTTATTTTCAGCAAATAGGCGGGAAGCTATTTCCTGTATTTGTTTTGTATAATCCATCAGAGCAAATCCTCCTTTCTATATTTATGAAGAGGTCCTAATTTTTTGATGTCTTCGGTAACTTTGTCTACTACTTTGGCAAACTTTGGACCTTCGGCAGCCGAAACCCATGAAAACTGTACGCGGTTTTCGTGATAGCCGACAAATTTTAATAATTCCTTGGTAACCAAAAAGCGACGGCGGGCATAATAGTTGCCTGCAATGTAGTGGCAATCGCCGGGATGGCAACCCGAAATAAGCACGCCATCGGCGGAGGTTTGCAGCGATTTGATGATAAACCACGGGTCAACCCTTGAAGAACAAGGCACGCGGATAATCCGGATGTTGGGTGGATATTGCAGACGGGAAGTTCCCGTAAGGTCGCTACCGGCATACGAACACCAGTTACACAATATGCCAATAATTACCGGCTGCCAATCGCTGGGTGCTTCCAGTGATGGATTTTCGGCACTTACAATTTTTTCAGTTATAGTATCGCTCATATAGCAAGAATCTCATTAATTATCTGTTTATCTGTAAATCCTGATAAGGTAGCAGCAAAACTGCGGCAAATGGCGACGCAGGAACCGCAACCCTGACAAACGCCTTCGTTCACTTTAGCGATGGTACGCATTTCGGTGGAACGAGGTGCAATTGGAATTTCTTCGGTAACGATGGCGGTATAGGGGCAAACCCTGATACAGTTCTGACAACCTGTACAATTTTCCTGTACAATATGCGAAATCATCGGATCTTTCTTCATTGTATCGCTGGCAAACAAACCGCATACTTTGGCGGCACAAGCCGATGCCTGGGATACCGTATCGGGAATGTCTTTGGGAGCCTGGGTACATCCGGCAAGGAAAATACCAGCTTTGGATGTTTCCACGGGACGTAGCTTGGGATGAGCTTCCGAAAGGAAGCCATATTTATCGTATGAAATACCCAGCCGGCGGGCAAGATCCGGATTGTCTTTCTGTGCCATGACGGCGGTAGCCAGTACTACTAAGTCGGCTTCCACTTCAACAATCTGTCCAATCTGTGCATCTTCGCCACGCACGATGAGTTTTTTACCTTTCTGGTAAATTTTCGAGACACGTCCACGAAGATAGGTTGCAGCTGTTTCCACCTGGGCACGTTTTACAAACTCCTCATACCCTTTGCCGGCGGCGCGTATATCCATGTAAAATATAAAGGCATGCGAATCATGGACTTTATGATGTAGCAGCATGGCGTGCTTTGCAGTGTACATGCAGCATATTTTTGAGCAATATTCTATGCCTTTGGCTTCGTCGCGAGAACCTACACATTTAATAAATACCACGTTTTTAGGAATTTCGCCATCCGAGGGGCGGATAGGTGTTCCACCGGTTGGGCCCGAAGCCGAAACCATACGTTCAAATTCAAGAGATGAAATCACATCTTTAAAACGCCCTACGCCATATTCTTCATAAGGGCTGGCATCATAAAGTTCGTAACCGGTGGCTACCACCACGGCGCCAACCTCGCGTTCGATGATTTCGTCTTTCATATCATAATCTATCGAGCCTTTTTCGCAGGTTTTTTTACAGATACCGCATTTGCCTTTGGTAAGCATCAGGCAATGTTCGGCATCAATCACCGGTTTGTTAGGAACGGCTTGAGGAAAAGGGGAGTAGATGGCTTTACGTTTGTCGTGTCCCAGGTTAAATTCGTTGGGAACTTTCACCGGACATTTCTGACTGCATGCACCACATCCGGTACAGGAAGAGAAGTTAACGTATGAGGCTTTTTTCTTTATCTGAACCTTGTAATTACCCACATAACCATCGAGCCCAACCACTTCGGAATAAGGTATTAATTCGATGTATGGATGGGTGGCAACATCAACCATTCTTGGCGTTAAAATACACTGTGAACAGTCGAGGGTAGGAAAGGTTTCATCCAGTTGAGCCATACGGCCACCGATGGATGGGCTTTTTTCAACCAAAACCACGGGAATATGAGCATCGGCAATGTCGAGTGCTGCTTGTATTCCAGCAATTCCACCTCCGATGACCAACGCTCGTTTGGTTACCGGAACAGAAATTTCGTGAAGTTGTTCGTTGGCTATGGATTTGGCTACAGCCATACGAACCAAGTCGCATGATTTGGCAGTAGCACTTTTTTTATCTTTTTGATGAACCCATGATGAATGCTCGCGGATATTGGCAATTTCGAGCAAAAAAGGATTCAGTCCGGCTTCGGAAATAGCACGCCGGAAGGTTTTTTCGTGCATACGTGGCGAACAGGCAGCGACCACCACGGAAGTCAGCTTATTTTCAATGATAGCCTGTTTAATTAAGCCCTGCCCCGGATCGGAGCACATATACTTGTAATTTATCGCAAACTTAACGTCTTTGATTTTTTTTGTTTCTTCCACTACTTCGTTTACATCAACGAAATCGGCAATGTTTGCTCCGCAAAAACATACAAAAACTCCTACTCTTGCCATTATTTTGCCTCCTCTGATTCAACGGTTTTTTTACTTTTTATTTCCTCTTTTTTCTCTGGCTCTTTTCCTATTTTTGCCAAGGCTTTTTCCACCGGAACAATATGTTTGCCCAACATAAGATCCTTTTGATCGTGGCCAAAAGCGAGGGCAAGGAGTTGCGTGAAATACATCACCGGAAGGTTTAATTTGACATGAAATAGCTTTTCGACACCCGGCTGGCGCATATCGAGATTGCTTTGGCATAAAGGACAGGCAACCACTATCATGTCGGCACCGCTTGCTTTGGCATATTCCAGAATTTTTCCGCTAAGCGATAATACAACGTCTGAGCTTGAAATAGAAAAGGATGCTCCGCAGCATTCGGTTTTAAAATCGAAAGGAACGGCAGTAGCTCCAAGGGCTTCCATGATACGATCCATGCTCATTGGATATTCTGGCGAATCGAACTGGGTAATGGCTTTGGGGCGTGTAAGCAGGCAACCGTAATAACAGGCAACTTTTAGTCCTGTAAGTGGCTTTTTTACCAGACTCTTAATCTTTTCAATTCCGATATCTTCATAAACAAACTGGAGCATGGACTTTACTTCAACAGAACCATGATATGTTCCATCATCAATGGTGGTGTTTATTTTTTTAGCTAAAACGGGATCTTTATCCAGTTCATATTTGGTAACTTTATGACGGGCATAACAGGAAGCGCAGGCGATTCCCATCGTGTCGTTGTGAAGAGTTTCGGCGAGGACCAAGTTTCGCAGAGGCAGTGCCAGGGCGAGATTTTCGGTCATGACGTGAGCCGAGGTGGCACCACAGCAATTCCAGTCGGGTATCTCGTCCAATTCAACCTCAAGCGATTTCATGACCAGTTTCAGTGTATGGTCAAATTCTTCGCTGGTGCCGTGAGCTGAACATCCCGGGAAGTATGTTAATTTTTTCATTATCGGGTTCCGGTTAGATTTTTAGATTTGTGATTTTATCAAAATTTAAACGAATAGCAATGCAACAGTTATTGTTTAGGTTGTTCTTCCAATTTTTTAGCCATATCGAACATCCTTTTAATAGCTTTAGCCGTTTTCATACGGGCAGGAAGAAGCTTAATTTTCCCTTTTCCCAGCGCAGAAGGAGCTAAAAACATATCTTTAAAATAATTACGGGTACGGATATTAAATTCCGCCATAAGCCGGAGTTCGTAGCCACGTCCGTAACGACGAACCATATCGAGGAAAATGTCGTGGAATTTTCGGATGTCTTTCACTTTTTTTGATTTTGAAGAAATATTTTCTTCAATGGCAATATGCCTGATCGTTTCCATGACTCTGGGGATATCAATCTGGCGTGGGCAACGTCCCGAACAAGCTGCACAGGTAAGGCAAAACCAACTGGAGTTTGCAACCAGTACTTCGTCCTTCATTCCCAACTTGACAAACTGCATTACCTGACGGGGAGTTATATCCATGTACATGGAAACCGGACAGGTACCCGAACATTTTCCACACTGATAGCATTCCAGTATGTTGCAGCCGCTTCTTTTGTTTACTTCGTCCAGGAAGGTATGTTGATCTTTAATACCAAGTGTTATCATTGGCTTATCCATATTTAATTGTATCCAAAATGTTTAATGCGAACTTGTAATAAATTTATTGTTTTCTGCAAAAGCAGAGTTCAAAAATATAAAATCTTAAAAGAACTTAGCGTATTTATATCGGAAAAAATTAATAAATCGGATTTTTAGATTTTAAATTACTCTCTTTCAGTTTCCAGTATGGGATATCTTGTTTTACCTTCCATTGATTCCAATAGGCAGGTGAAACTTTGATTCCCTCGGGAGTGTATAATAAATGCTCGTAAACGGCAAGTACCGGATTAAAAAGAATATTGGTAACACCAATACGATAGGTTGGTTGTGCACCTTCCTCTTTTTTAGGTTCTTCTTCCATCATCACTTCTAATTTATTGTGTTCCAATAAACGTTTGAGAAAATCAGCGCGATTTTTATCGACGCCATTTTCTACCAGTGTGCAACGGACTCCCTGAATTTCTTCAACGATATGTTTTCCTTTATTTAATGGCATATTTAATCGTTTTTAAAAAATAGAAATGGAATACCAGAATTCACTTATATTTTGAATATAATCAAAAACCTGTCCCGAAAATCCAATGATTACAATGCCAGCCACACAAATAAGCAATCCAAGACGGGTAATAAAATCATTTTTAAACCAGGCTATGGGGCTAACGTTATGATTAATAAACATTGCTTTGATAATCAATAAATAGTAGTATAGGGATATGATAGTATTTAAAACAGAAATAAAAACTAAAATATACAAGCCTTGTTGTGCGGCGGCTGAAAAGAGGAAAAATTTACCAAAGAAACCGGCTAAAGGCGGGATACCGGCTAAAGAGAATAAACTAAGCGTCATTACCCAGCATAGTTTCGGATTGGTACGGTACATCCCGTCGTAATCATCGATATTTTCCTTACCTGTAGCATTGGAAACCGCAGAAATTACGCCAAAAACACCTAAATTGGAAAAAATATAAACCAGTATAAAATAAATCACCGTAGTCATCCCAAGTACACTTCCGCCTATGATACCCAGAAGGATAAAACCGGCCTGGGAAATGGATGAAAAGGCCATAAACCGTTTCAGATTTTTTTGTCTTATGGCGAAAAGATTACCAAGAGTCATGGTAAGAATAGCAACGACGTAAATAATATCTTTCCACATCAGGACGATAGGACTAAATACGGTATATAAAATAATCACAAAAATAAAAGCAGCGGCTCCCTTGGATATTACCGAGAGATAAGATGTTACGTTAATAGGCGCTCCTTCATACACATCGGCTGTCCAAAGATGAAAAGGTACCAGCGAAATTTTGAATGCCATTCCGGCAAAGAAAAAGATAAAAGCAAGTGCCTGAAGAGGTGCATTGGAATAATTAGCAGCAATGTCTTTAAAATATAATGAACCGGTAGTTCCGTAAATCATGGAAAGCCCCCATAACAAAATACCGGACGAAAGTGCTGAAATAAGTACGTATTTAATACCAGCTTCTGCTGATTTTTCTTTGTACTTTTCGAAAGCGGCAAGGGCTGCCAAAGGTAAGGTGGCAAGTTCCAATCCAATATAAAACATCAAAAAATTACCCGAAGAAATCATAAAACTCATACCAATGAGTGTAAAAATCAGGAGAAGAATAAATTCACTTATTTTATCCTTCATCTCATCCCTTTTCAGATATTTTGCCGATTGAAGGAGTACGACAAACGTTCCGATGTTTAGGATACCTTTCATCAATTGTGTCAGGCTGCTGCTTTGATACATTCCGCCAAAAAGGGTACCCGTTGGGGTTGGAAAGAATCCGGCAATAGTTACTAATCCCATCATTACCAATGAAAAGTTAATGACTTTATGTTTTTGGGCGGTGCTATAACTTAATTCGGCTATTAAAAGGAGCAAGGAAACTACTATTAGAAATAGCTCCTGCCTCATCATCGCAAATTGTTCAAAGCTCATATTAAAAATATTTTTCGATAATCAGTTCAAAAACGTTAAAAATTAAAGCCCAACAGATTCATACTTACCAATCCCAATTTATTGATAATAGGATGTAATCCGTCGGTAATCATATTTGATAACCACAGAGGAGCAATCCCGATAGCGGCAATGGCAAAAATAAGTACACCTACCGATAAGCGTTCGTGCCATTTGGCATCAGTTAATTCCAGGTAATGATCGTTTTTAATGGGACCGAGTAATAAAGTTCCCACTACTCTAAGGATATATACTGCTGTGATTACAATAGAGGTACATGCTGTAATGGTAACTACGCGGTGAAACAAATCCGGATGTTGAAAAGCGCCAACAAAAATGGTCATTTCGGCCACAAAACCGCTGAATCCCGGTAAACCTAAAGATGCCAAACCGGCGATAACATAACAAACGCCCAAAAATGGCATAACCTTCATCAAACCACCCATTTCATTAATCAAACGGGTGTGAGTTCGTCCGTAAATCATGCCGATTAAAGCAAAGAAAAGAGCCGTCATAATTCCATGGGAAATCATTTGAATGATGGCGCCATTCAGTGCGGTCTGATTCATCATTAATATGGCAAATAACACTAAACCACAATGACTTACCGAGGAATAGGCATTAATATATTTTAAATCCTTTTGTACCACAGCACTGAAAGCCCCATACACCACACTGATAGAGGTGAGAATAATAAATATCCAAGCCATTTCGTGGGCGGCTTCGGGTAAAAGAAACATGGCTACACGAAAACAACCATAACCTCCAAGTTTCATCAGTACGCCGGCATGAAGCATAGATACTGCCGTTGGTGCCGAAGCATGACCATCGGGCGACCAGGTGTGAAAAGGAAATAATGCTCCTAAAACTCCAAATCCAACAAATAGAAATGGAAAGAAAAAACGTTGAGCCTCAATGGGTATCTGGTATTTTGAAATTTCGACGAAATTAAAGGTGAAAATACCTCCCGGAGCTGCGGAATGGAAATAAATTCCCAGTAACCCAACCATAATCAAGGCCGAGCCACCCATCAGCATCAAGGTAAGTTTCATGGCCGAATATTCACGTGGTCCGGTTCCCCAGATGCCAATTAATAGATACATCGGAATTACGGCAAGTTCATAAAACAAAAACATGGTGAACAGGTCAATGGAAATGAAAAAACCGAAAACCCCTGTGGAAAGTAAAATCAGCGAAGTAAAAAATTCTTTAGGTAAATCTTCTATTCCCCATGATGCAAATACTCCGGCAAAAATGATGAGGGAAGTTAGTCCGATCATGGCTACCGATATTCCGTCTACTCCAATAGCAAAGTGGATATTTAAACTTTTATACCATAGATAATTTTGGGTAAACAACATTTGTTCGGTATTGCCTATATGACGTTGATACAAAAATGACAGTATCAGAACGGCTGCATTGATGAGTTGAGCACTCATTCCAATGGCAGCAACTATTTTTACATGCTTTTTATCTCTGCACGACATTAACCCAATCATGGTTAATACCGGAATAATGATAAATAAGGTTAGTATATTCATTTAAAATAGCTTTTAGTATTTCAGTAAATAAATAAAAATAATGGCTAACACGACTACGCCGGAAACAAAAACATAGGCATATTTTTGTAACTGACCCGACTGTAATCCTTTGATGGAGTATGAAATGCGATTAGTAACATTGGCAATGCCGTTCATGGTTGCGTCAATAATATGGCGGTCGAACCAGGCTATCGGAGTGGAAATATACCTGAAAATAATTTTATGAGTTACAAACTGGTATAATTCATCAAAATAAAATTTATGATAGGCCGATTTATAAAAACCACCTAAGGCATGAGTCATTTTTGAAGGTATTCCGGTTGGTTTATAATAAAGAATGGTGGCTATGGTAATACCCACCAACGCAATTAAAACCGACGGGATAGCTATTCCCCATTCGGTAATGGTTTCAAAGGGCAAGCCGTCGGAAGTTACAAATTTGCTGAAAGGGATAAAACCGGTAGTTGCCGATGCAATGGCAAGAAAAATCAGTGGTAAAGTCATCGTTGCCGGAGCTTCGTGAGGGGTGGTGTGATAAACGGTTTGTTTGCCCCAGAATATATTGTAATACAACCTGAACATATAAAATGCAGTTAATCCGGCTACTAAATATTCGATTAAAAATAAAACCTTGTTGCTTTCAAAGGCGGCTACCAAAATTTCGTCCTTGCTGAAGAATCCTGAAAAAGGAGGAATACCGGCAATGGCAAGACAGGCAACTAAAAAAGTAATATGGGTGATGGGCAAATGCTTACGCAGTCCACCCATATCGGTCATGTTGTTGCTGTGCACGGCATGAATAATGGCTCCGGCGCCAAGGAAGAGTAATGCTTTGAAAAATGCGTGAGTAAACAAATGGAACATAGAAGCCATATAGCCTAATCCATGTTCGCCGCCATAGCCCGAAACACCCAGAGCAAGCATCATATAACCTATTTGCGACATGGTGGAAAAAGCGAGTACCCGTTTGATGTCTATTTGAGTACAGGCAATAACCGCTGCAAAGAGCGATGTAAATCCGCCAACCCATGCTACAACTTCCAGACCGGAAGGAGCAGAGATAGCAAAAATCGGAAATAACCGGGCAACTAAATAAACACCAGCAACAACCATGGTAGCAGCATGAATCAACGCCGAAACTGGAGTTGGACCTTCCATAGCATCGGGAAGCCATATATGTAGAGGAAACATAGCCGATTTGCCCGCACCTCCCATAAAAATGAGTATCATAGCCCAAGTCATGGTGGATAATCCCATAAAAGCGATGGAACCACCTTTTAAGATAGCCGCGCCATGAGGATTGGTAAGAAGTTGAAAATCAAAAGTACCTGTATTAAACGATAAAATTAATATTCCGATCAAAAAACCCAAATCGGCAAAACGGGTAACAATGAAAGCCTTTTTGGCTGCTGCCACTGCCGATTGTTTTTCGTAATAAAATCCGATAAGCAAATAGGATGAAACCCCCACCAACTCCCAAAAAATATACATTTGGAAAATGTTAGTGGCAATTACCAGCCCCAGCATCGAAAAACTAAATAAGGAAAGAAACGCAAAAAAATGTGAAAAACCCTTGTCGCCCTTCATGTAGCCGATGCTGTAAAGATGAACCATCAACGAAACGGTAGTAATTACAATAAGCATCATTACCGAAATAGGATCTAATATTACGCCAAGATCGATGTATAACGTATCGGTAAATTTTAACCAAAGGGTATGGAATCCAATAATTTTCTGGTAAGCGCCATCAACTTTAATACTATTGAAAAAGTATTGATAGGCTGTGTAGTACGATAATAGAGTGGATACCAGCAATCCCAGAGTTCCGAGTATTCCCTGGGTTGGCGCTTTGAATTTATGCCCCGTTAATCCCAGAAAGATAAACATCAGTAAGGGAATGAGCGGGATAAGTATGGTATAAGTGTAATCTATCATGAGCTGGATGTGTTTTAATACTAATATTTCATTTCGTCCACTTCCTCAACATTGATGTTATTGATTCGGCGATAAATATTGATAATGATAGCTATAGCCAGCGATGCTTCGGCAGCAGCAATAGCGATAATGAAAATACTGAAAAAATGTCCCTGAAGCTGGTCGGGATACAGATAGTGGTTGAATGCCACAAAATTGATGTTAATTGAATTTAAAATCAGCTCGGTTGACATAAGCATGGTTATCAGATTGCGGCGTGTAAGAAAACCATAAATGCCAATAAAAAACATTAGCGTACTGATAATCAAAAAGTATTGTAATGGAATTTCCTGATACATATCTTTTAAAGTATTAGATTATTCTTTTTTCTTTTTAGCAATAACGATGGCACCTATCATCACAGCCAACAGCAAAACACTGATAACTTCAAATGGTAGTGCATATCCATTTTCTCCATAGTTCAATAAGCTGTTGCCTATCACATCCATATTGATTTCCTTAGCGATAGCCTGATTGGCACGAAATGAAAATTGAAGGATGGCTGTTAAACAAACAATAGCGCCGGCAATAACAGCAATGGCTGCCGAAATTTTCTTTTTCCAGTCTACAGGTTCAAACTTTTGGTTGATGTGGCTGGTAAGAAGTATGGAAAAAATGATAAGTACAACTATACCACCGGCATATAACGTAAGCTGTATTGCCGCCAGAAACTGGTAGTTTAGCATAAAATACAAACCAGCGGTAGAAATCAACACAAAAAGCAGATATGTGGCTGCTCTCAGGATTCGCCGGCTGGTTACCGTGAGAATTGAAAATAACACAATAATCGCGGCAAATAAGAAAAACATAAATTGATTGCCTGTAAGTACCATTATTCTGCTCCTTTCATTAATGTTGAACCTTCGTGGTTTAATACTTTATTCAATTTGGCGCGGTTAAAAACGGCATGTTCAAAATGTGTGGAAAATGCCAGCGCTTTGGAAGGGCATGTCTTTACACATAATCCGCAAAAAGTGCACATTCCCAGGTGATAAATGTGTTTATCGAGTACTTTTTTCTTTTTTCCGTCTTCGGTAAGGATAAACTTGGAAATGACTTCGATGGTACCATTGGGACAGTTCATCTCACAGATTCCGCAGCCGGTACAACGATTTTCATTTTTTTCGTTGTGGAGCATGATGACTTCCCCTTTGCAACGTTCAAACATTTCCAATTTTTTCCGTGTTCTGGTATTTTTACCAATACGATTTTCGGGATATTGCTGGGTAACGATTTCGCTGGGATGGAAAAAATAATATCCCGTTACTTTCATCCCTATAACCAGGCTTTTGACGCCTTTATATAATCCAGTGAAGTAATTAATAATACTGTTCATAATTTCTTAAAAATGCCAACCCATGAGTACGATAAAAGCCATCAACAAAACATTAAACAGGTTGATGGGTAACAAATATTTCCATTCGAGTGTAAGAAGCTGATCGATACGAAGACGAGGAAAAGTCCATTTAAACCACATGATAATAAAGATTATGAAAAATGTTTTTCCAAAGAACCAGATGAACGGAGGTATATAATCCATAATATTGTTGAACGCTTCCCAGCCGCCGATGTGGAAAGGCATCCAGCCTCCCCAGAAAACAGTGGCTGCGATAGAAGCAACAATAAACATGTTAATAAATTCGGCCAAATAGAAAAAGGCAAATTTGATTCCCGAATACTCGGTATGATAACCGGCGGTTAATTCCGATTCAGCTTCGGCAAGGTCAAAAGGACCGCGGTTGGTTTCGGCGGTTGCAGCAATCAAATAAATAATAAAAGCAATAATGGCCGGAATATGACCTTTAAAAATAAACCAGCCGTCGGCTTGTGCTTCTACTATGGTTGATAACTGCATACTACCGGCAAGAACAATAATGGTAATCAGCGATAGCCCAACGGATAATTCGTAGCTTACAATCTGGGCTCCCGAACGCATGGCGCCAATCAGCGAATATTTGTTATTGCTCGACCATCCGGCAAGTAAAACTCCGATTACACTCATTGACGAAACGGCCAAAATGTAAAAAATACCGATATTGAAATCGATGGCATGGAGTCCTTTTGCAAAAGGAATGGCTGCTATGGCCAGAAAAGTAGTAATGATAACGATAAACGGAGCTAAATTGAACAGGAATTTATCCGCATTTTTAATCGGGATCAGTTCCTTCATCAGAAGCTTAAACAAATCGGCGATGGTTTGGATAATTCCATAAGGGCCAACGCGGTTAGGACCGATCCGGCATTGCATAAAAGCACATACTTTGCGTTCGGCATATACCAGAAACAACCCGATAACTGCATAGAAAAGTAAAAACGCAACTCCTATAATGGTCATTTCCCATATCATAGCCCATAATGGAGATAGCGAATCGTAAAGCGATTTATCTATCCATTGGGTAAATGAGGTAAAATCATAAATGTTAAACGGCATATTTTTCAGTTTTTATCTGTCAATATCTGGTATTACATAATCAAGCGAACCACCGATGGCTATTAAATCGGCAATTTTAAAACCTGATGCTAATAAATTGAGGGCGGATAGATTGCTTAAGCTGGGCGAACGGAGTTTCAAGCGATAAGGATATTTATCACCGCGGCTGTTAATATATACTCCCAGTTCGCCTCTGGCTGCTTCAACACGCTGATAATATTCACCTTCTGGTAATTTTATCACGGGTTTCATCTTGGCGCAATAATCGCCTTCGGGGATATTATCGATTAATTGTTCGATGATTTTCATGGATTCCCACATTTCATCCATGCGAACTTTATATCGCGAAAAAGTATCTCCTGTTTTGTATAATGGCTCAACAAAATCCACTTTATCGTAAATCCCGTAAGGATGATGTTTACGAACGTCGCACGAAAATCCGGAGCCTCTGCCTGATGGGCCGGTTACTCCATAGGATATTGCATCTTCACGCGAAATAATTCCGATATTTTTAGTCCTTTCCTGCATAATCACATTGCCGGTAAGCAATTGATCGTATTCCGGAAGTTTTTTGCGGAAATGTTTGAGGAATTCCTTTACTCTTTTCTGAAAATTGGGATGAATATCATTCATCAAACCACCTGGCGTATTATAACTTACAATCATACGCCCGCCGCAGGTTTCTTCGAAAATATCAAGTACTTTTTCGCGGTCGCGTAGTCCGTAAAAATAACAGGTGGTTGCACCCATATCCATTCCAAACGAACACCACCAAAGTTCATGCGATTGAATTCGAGTTAACTCACTGAGAATGGCTCGAATATATTTTACCCTTTCGGGAACCTCAATTTCGAGCGCTTTTTCTACGCACAGGCAAACGGCTTCATTGTTAATATGAGCCGATAAATAATCCAAGCGGTCGGTTAGGTGAATAATTTGAGGATAAGTGAGTTTTTCGCACATTTTCTCAATGCCACGATGAATGTATCCACAATGGGGTTCTACACTTTTTACAATTTCTCCCTTGAGCGATACTACCAGCCGAAGCACACCATGAGTTGAAGGGTGCTGTGGGCCAATATTTATGATGTATTCCTCTTCTTTGTCGAGTCCTGAATTTTTGTTTTCTTCTGTCATAGCTTACCTTTCAACGATATTGATTTCGTCAACATAATCCTTACGGAAAGGAAATCCTTCAATGCGGGTTTCATCGAGGAAAAGTTTCCTCATATCGGGATGGTTGTTGAATTTAATTCCAAAAAAATCGAAAACCTCGCGTTCGTGATAGTCGGCTGTATGCCAGATATCGGTTACGCTGTCGAGTATAGGGTTTTCTCTGTCGGTAGTACTGGTTTTTAGGACAATGCAATGATGGTATTTTGTTGATTCAATATGATATATCACTTCAAGGCTGTCCATCAAATCTAATCCGGTAAGGCAAAATAAATAATCGAACGATGTATCCTCGGCTTCACGTAAGCTTTTAGCTAAAAAGTGTAACTTTTCTTTGGGAATGATAGCATTAAGATATTGCTTCGTTTCGACTATTTCGGCTTCGGGAACTAAAGATAAAATTCTTTCTTTGAGTTGTGAATTCTCCATAAATTAGTTATTATAAACAATCTTTCAATGGATTGCGTGGTTCACGTATGCTTTCTAATTTAATTTTCCGTTGAAGTTGCATCACTCCATAAAGCAATGCTTCTGGACGTGGGGGACAGCCTGGCACATAAACATCGACCGGAATAATCTGATCAACGCCTTTAATGACGGAATATGAATTGTAAAAAAATGGACCTCCGGAAACAGCACATGCCCCCATGGCTATCACATACTTGGGTTCCGACATCTGGTCGTAAAGCCGTTTTAAAACTGGCGCCATTTTATGTACGATGGTTCCTGCCACAACAATAACATCAGCCTGGCGTGGACTGGCTCGGTAAACTTCGATACCAAAACGCGAAAAATCATGTCGCGAGGCACCGCATGCCATCATTTCTATGCCGCAACAACTGGTTGCAAAGGTAAGTGGCCATATAGAATTGGAGCGTCCCCAATTGATCAATGAATCTACCGTTGTTAATAAAATATTCCCGCCGCTTTTTTTAAAGATATTCAGGGTTTCGGTATCCTTGAAATCTTCTTCCTTCATTGACTTTATTCCCATATCAGAGCATGTTTTTTCCAGGCGTAGAGCAAACCTAAACCCAAAATAATAAAGAATATCAGTATTTCTACAAAGCCGGTCATTCCAGTCTTACGCATAACCACTGCCCAGGGAAAAACAAATACCGTTTCGACTTCAAAAATTAAAAATAATATGGCAAAGAGGTAATAACCAACATTAAACTGAAGCCAGGTGATACCTTTGGTTGGTATCCCGCATTCGTAGGGATCCGATTTTTGTGGATTTGTTGAATGCGGAGCAACAAAGTGGGAGAATAATATTGCTCCTCCTACTAATACCATCGCCACTAAAAAGAAAACTATTAATGATTCACTGCTCATAATAACTATTAATGATTTATTGTATTAGATGCTATTTTTATGACATCTGTTAATGAACGTGCCAAAATTAGAAATTCATTTCCTAATTCCAAAAAAAATAAAAATTAATTTTATCCGGAATTATTGGTATACACAAACTAAACAATTATAAATAAATTTGTTATTGGTTTTTCTGTTGAATTAATAATTAAAAAATAAAAAGATAATTTAGCAATATAAAAATGGGCAAAAGGATAATAAGCGAAAACCGGAAGAGGTAGCTTACAAAACCTGGCATAGGAATATGATTTTCTTCGGCAATGGATTTTATCATAAAATTGGGACCATTGCCAATGTATGTCATGCTACCAAACAAAACAGAACCAAGCGAAATAGCTTTGAGAAGATTTTCCGGTATCTGACCTACGACAGGTATTCCTCCAAAAAGCGATGACGATTGTTGATAAATACCTAATGCCAACGAATGAAAGGTTACTGCCGTAGGGGTATTATCCAAAAAACTGCTCAATCCGCCGGATAAAAAATAAAATGCTGTCGGTGTAGTAATATTCAGATGCTTTGCATTGCTTTCGAGAAATAAAATACAAGGAATCATAGTGATGAATATTCCAAGAAACAGGTAAGCGACTTCCTTGATGGGTTTCAGGCTGAAGTTGTTGGCCTGGTGTAATCTTTTAGGAGTTGTTTTTAGCGATGCAAAAAGCATGATCAGTAAAAACAGTTCGCGTGTGAATTTCAGGTAAACGTTATCTTTCAAAAAAGGAAGGCTGTTTGGATTAATGAATGCTATTGCCAAAAGTACGCCAGCCAGCCATAAAAAATTTATTTTACCTTCTATTTTGATAGGTTTTATTTCGGTTTTATCTCTTTTGATGTCAATGGGGGACTCTTTTTCGTGATAATACCAGTCGATGAAATAGAAAATTATCAATAATAATCCGTTGACAAATAACCATTCGGGAAAAAGATTAAAGAACCAGCTAAATGGCACGCCTCGCAAATACATCATAAAGAGCGGCGGGTCGCCAATAGGAGTGAGCAATCCTCCACAATTAGCAATAATAGCAATGGCGAAGAGAAAAATATGCGATTTTAGTTTTCGTTCCGAATTAATTTGAATCAATGGTCGCACCAATAACATAGCGGCGCCTGTGGTTCCAATAAGCGAAGCAAGCAAGGCGCCTATTCCAAGAATAATGGTGTTTGTCAGTGGGCGGGCTTCGATATCGCCAGAGATATAAATACCTCCGGTAATAATAAATAAAGCCCCCAAAAGAATAATAAATGGAAGATAATCGAAGACCATTGTATGGAAAAGATCATCCGAATATCCGTTGGAAAGAAGATAAAAAACAACCGGAATGCTTAATAATAAACCAATGATAAGTTTATTGCTATTTTTTGACCAGGTTTTTGCGAATAACCAAGGGCCAATGCTAATGGTCAGAAGCATCAGTCCAAATGGAATCAGGCTGTATGGCTGGATGATGGTCATAAAAAGATTGCAGCGATTGTAGATCGCTGCAAATTTAGGATATTAAATTAAGAATAAAACAACTTCTGGCATAAGATAATGATGACTCTCTGAATTAGGGGAATACTATGCCAGGATATTTTGTAATGTTAATTTTGGAAATTTTTGCCTGATATTGTTGATTGATGGCGTCAATAAAATAATTTGCCACTATGGCATTACCTTGAGGATTAAAATGTACACCATCCAGCGAGAATAAACCACCGGTAACAAAAGTTGTGGTAAATCTTAAGCCGTCGTAAACAAGTCCTGTTTTGGCACCCTTCATTTTGTTGCTCAAATCAACCAGCGCTAAATTAAATTGCGATGCCAACGTGGTGATGGTTTGGTTATAGGAAGCTATTGCTACAGAAATAGCTTCTATTTCAGCTAAATCCAATACGTATTGTGACGGTATGGGCTTTGCACTGCCCCAGTATGCACATTTGAGCGAATCCTGTGGTAAATAAAGTGTTAATAATTCACCTTGTTTTATTTGGCGCAGCCCACCTAATAAATTATACGGAGGTGTGTTGTCCTGAATAACGAAAGGATTTGCTCCCAAGCTAAAGCTAATATGCGGTACGCCTAACTGATCGGCTCCGGCATTATATGGAGCATAGGCAGCGTTAAGCTGATCAACCTGGGCTTGGGAAGTGAGAGCAAGTCCGTAAGCAGGGATGGTATTGAAAAAAGGCAGACTGGTAATGTCAGGAATATTGGCAATGGCGCCCTTGGCCCCGTTAGCTGTAAGTTGCTGAAGGATTAATCCCATATATTGTCCGTAAGCTACCGGGTTGGTAATGCTGTCAGATTCTCCTCCGGCCATTGCATAAGTTAACACATCATTATTGCCGATCCAGAGTGTAAAGAAAGTGGCTTGTTGTGCTAATGCATCGGCAATAATGGAAGTTGAAGCGCTTGAGGCAAACCTTCCGAAATATGGATTCATCTGACCATAGCCTTGTGCAAGAAGATGAAAAGACTTGGCTCCGGGAACGCCCATGTTATTATAAGGTCCCTGGTCGGCGATAGAAGCAAAATTTTGCGGGTTTGGCGTTCCGTTGACTAAGATTGGGCTAAGCGAGGTATTTCCTGCACAATCGGTAACATAACCTAAAATTCTTTTTCCGCCGAATCCTAATTCATCAAGCATCAGCGGTTGAGTAAATTCACCACCGCCGACTTTCTTAAATTGTTCGGCAAGCATATTGGGATACGAATAAATCTGCCCCTGGCGGTATAAAGCTCCATCGGCATAGCCAGCGGTTGTTGAGTTTCCGATTGCAATATATTTAGTGAAATCTGCTGTGCCTTTGGATGGCGAAAAATTCTCAATATCGGGTTTGCATGACCATAACATGGCAAGCAAAATAAATAATACTACTGATTTGAATTTCATAATATAATTTTTAAAGTTTAGAAATGATAAGCAATGCCAAGACCAGGAATAATAGTTGTCATCTTGTATGTCCCGGCAAAATCACCAGGTGTATATGTACGATCGCCTTTTAAGCCACTCAACTGCAGGTAGGAAAAATCAATATCAAAATGTGGTGATGGTTTATAGGTCATACCAAGAGTAACCCCGATAGTATTCAAGCTGGTAGTTTCGGGATTAAAGTAATTCTTATTGGTAGGAGTGGGGTCGTAATAACCGCCGCAACGAAGGGCCAATTTATGGTTGAACGTATATTGCATCCCAATTCTTGTAACATAACTGTCATTGTATTTTCGTGGATTATGTGAATTGAGTTTTGTAGGATTTTCCTTAAAAGTAAAGGACAGTGAATCATAAACAGACCAATGAACATAATCCAATTCCAGCGAAACCAGCATCTTTTTAGTTATCTGATACGAAATTCCGAAATCGAGATTGGAAGGAAGGGGTAGGGTTGCATTGAATTTGTTCTTTTCGGGAATACCCATTTGCTGTATGGCTTGGGGAACAGTAAACTCGGCATCGCCATTTTTAAGTTTCATCATTATTTTGGAGCGATAATCAATACCGATGCTGAGTTTTTCAGTAGCTTTGAAAAAGATTCCTGCGTTGAATCCATAATCGGAAGCAGTACCCGTAAGTTTTACCTGTCCGTTGACGCTGGCGCTATTGTATGGTAAGGCTTTATTGATTTCGGCATTGCCGGTGGCATACACAAATCCCACGCCTATTCCTAACTTATCGTTGATTTGATACGAAAGGGTAGGTTGAAAATAAAAAACCTTCAGCGATATATCCTGAATAAGGTAGCGGCCTTCCCAGTCTTTGTCCCATTTGGCTGTACTGCCATAAGGTGTGTAAATGCCAAAGCCAACGGTAAACTTCTTGCTTATTTTTCCGCTTCCATAGAGGTATAGAGGTGTTCGCAAAGGATTGTCGGTTCTTGCTGTATAATCGGAACCTGACTTATGAAAGGTGGTGTTTGCAAAAACAGTACTCACGCCAAGTGAAAAATTGTATTTGTTTTTTAAAAATGGCAGCGCTCCGGGATTGTAGAAGATGTTGCTTGCATCCCATGCTAACGATGTGCCCGTAAGCCCCATGCCGGATTGTTTTTGTCCCTGTACTCTTACCTGATAACCTCCGGCATTTACATTGCCGATGAATATTACAAGAGTACATACCAAGGTACATAATTTTCTCATGTTTTCTCTTTTTAGTGAATATGAATAAGCGAAAATACAGTTTTTTTTAGAAATACAAATTTTTTTTGGAAACTCTTTGTAAATATTTATTAACTAAAATTCAGATAATGATGGAAACTGCAAATATATATTTTATTGCCATTATTTAAGTGAATTATTGTTTATTAAGTTTAAGCAAACAAAGGATAGTATTTGTAAGGAAAATTTGATTTACCCGAACACAGGTTAATTAATATGGAAATACTTGAAATTTCTGAATTGCCCTCCATGAAAACAAATAAGCAATGTAATAACCTCAAAATCAAAAAGTCTTGTTTTTCTATTTGTGGAATGTAATTGTTTATGATTTTACGCTTTAATATGGAATTACCGAGCTCTGTAAAAGAATTACCGAGCTTAATAATCTGAGTTCGTGTCCTACTTCTGTTTTACTTGATAATGCAAAAATAAAAGGTTATTTTTTGGCCAATAACTCCTTTAAAAATAAACACCATTCTTTTTGTCCATTAAGCCCCAAATTATAATGTCAAGTCTTCAATAATTTTTATTAATTCGTTATGTCTAAATGGTTTGCTTAAAAATTGGTCCATCCCTGAAGCAAGGCATCTTTCTCTGTCTTTTTCCATAGCATAAGCTGTTATGGCAACTATTTTTATATGATTCGCAGGATTAATATTATTCAACTTTTCCCATTCACGAATTTTAAGCGTTGCTTCTATACCATCCATTATCGGCATCTGAATGTCCATAAGTATGATATCATATTTATTTTTATGATACTTATCAAGAGCAATCTTACCATTCTCAGCAATATCAACGATATGTCCTGCTTTTTGCAAGGCCGCAGTGGCAAATTTTTGATTGAGGTGATTGTCCTCAACAAGTAAAATATTTAATTGACGAAATAAACCAGACTGCTTAAAAGAATGCTCCTGAATTGCTTCCTGATTTATACCATCTGATTTTTCGAGAGTAACATAAAACCAAAAAGATGATCCTTTACCATAAAGGCTATCAAACCCAATTTCACCTTTAAATAATTCAATTAATTTTTTACTTATCGCTAAACCAAGTCCAATGCCACCTTCGCTAAAATGTGTCTGAATTTCATTGATCTGAAAAGCATTTTTAATTTTTTCCTTGTTGTTTTCAGGAATTCCAATTCCTGTATCAATAATGCTAAATTTAAGTTTAACAGAATTATTATTTTGTTCTATTAACTCAACATTAATTTTTATACCACCTTCTTTTGTGTATTTAATAGCATTGTTTATGAGATTGATTAATATTTGCTTAAGCCGCACAGAATCAGCATTAATGTATTCTGGAACAGATTCGCTGACGAAATATTGTAAATATATGCCTTTACCCTTAGTTTTCATTTCTAAGAGGCTTACGATCTCCTGAATGCTTTTTCGCAGATTAATAGTTTTATTTTCAAGCTCAACAGCTCCGATTTGAATTTTAGAAAAATCAAGAATATCGTCTATAATTGTCATTAAATTATCTGCTGAATTGGAAATGATATGAACATATTCCTTTTGTTCAGCGGTTAGTTCCGTTTGGTTTAAAAGGTCAATCATCCCTAAAACACCATTCATTGGGACACGAATATCATGTCCCATATTGGACAATAACACAGAATTCGATTTATATGCAAATTTTGCTTCTTCCTTGCTATTAAATAACTCTATTTCCATTTGCTTTCTATAATTAACAAATGACTCTTCAAGAGTATTAATTCTATGTTGAAGAAGGGAAATTTCGGCAATTAACTCTTCGTTGCTTTTATTATTTTTATTATCCATTTTCTTTGAAAAAAATTAAAGTTAAAAATCTTTTACAGTCTTTAAATGATTATTAATCATGCTAATTAAATGGCCTTGATTAATTGGTTTAGGAATGTAATCATCAAAGCCGGCCTCGAGCAATCTTTCTTTATCTCCACTCATTGCATATGCAGTTTGGGCAATAAAAGGAATATTATTATATTCTTTCCAGCGATTTTTTATTTCTTTCATTAATAGAATTCCATCCCAAGGTACTGGCAAATTAATATCAAATAACATAATATCGAATAATTTACCTTCAGAATACGTCTCTGAAATAATTTTCAAAGTTTCCTCTCCATCTACAGATAAAGTAAGTTTAAATTTATTTTCGAGCATTTTCTTTAAAACCAGACGATTCATTCTATCATCCTCCACAATAAAGATTTCAACATCGTGTTTAATAATTTCAGATGGGATTGAGATATTTACAGGCATTGATTCTTTCATTGGACTTTCCTGAATAGAAGCCGGAATAAAAATCGTAACAGTTGTTCCAATCCCCTTAATGGAATCAATAGCAATATGTCCCCTCATCAATTCAATAAGTCTTTTAGCTAAAGGCAAACCCAAACCCGCACCTTGATATGCTCGAGAATAGCCTAAGCTTTCCTGACGAAAAGCATCAAAAATGTTCGGTAAATACGCCGATTCTATTCCTATGCCAGTGTCTTTAATTCTAACATATGCTTCATTTTCGTTTTCATTATATCCGACTGAGATATTTACAAATCCCGTCTCTGTATATTTAATGGCATTTTCAATAACATCACTAATAATCTTAGCCAGACTACTCGAATCGGCAATAACAAAAGGATTATCAGCTGTTTGTATATTAAATTTAAGGCCTTTTTCATTTGCTTTGAAAACATATAGCTCAACAGCACCCTTAACAATCTCAGAAATATTACATGGTTTAAGCGAAATTTCCATGTCATTTGCTTCAATACGACTAATATCTATGATATTGTTAAGCAAATGCAATAGACGCTCACCACTTTGGGATATGCCATTTGCATAATCATAAAGTTCTTCGTTCTCCAATAACGATAATTCTGTTTCGAGTAAACTGGCAAAACCAATAATTCCATTAAGCGGAGTACGAATTTCATGGCTCATGTTTGATAAAAAAGCATTTTTTAAGTAATTAGCATCTTCTGCTTTTTTTAAAGCTTTTTTAAGCTTATAATCTAACTGATTTCGCTCATTAACTTCTTCTTCCAATTCTTTGGTTCGCAATAAAACACGTTCATCAACCTGTTGACTAAATTTCTTAAATTGATTTTCGAGTTTATTAATTTCTGATTCTTTTTTTAATAATTGACTTTTTAATTGTTTTAATGATTTTGAATAAACAATTACTATTCCCGAAATAACAAGAAATAAAAAAACGATTAACAAATATGAATAAATATACGACATGAATTTGTCTAAGAAAATGAGTTTATTATTTAATAGCCATATAGATATTTTCGAGGGGATTTATTGCAAATTGTGCAATTTTTTCATCTTCCCCCTCTTGTTTAGGATTATATGCAGTTACTTTAAATCCAAAATTTTCAAGGATTTTGGGATAATCCTGGCCGTAAATTCGGACATGGTCAAACTGACCAAACAATTTTTCTCTTTCTGCAGGGGATGTTGTATCCACTTCAAAGGTCTTTTCCGAGTTTTTTGATATCGGAACCTGAAGTATAGCCCAACCGCCGGGTTTTAATACCCTATAAAGCTCTTTTATTGCTTGATGATGCTCTTTTATGTGTTCGAGTACATGATTGCAAATTAAGGCATCAAATTCATTGTCAGGGTAGGGGATTTTTTTAATATCAACATAAGTAACTTTTCTGTCGTAATAATAATTATGATACCCCTCGGTAAATTTATCACCTTGGAAATAAGTAATATTTGTTTTTTTCAAAAGAAGCGATTTTAAGCAACCTTCCGGAGCGATATGAAGAAGTTTTATGTTTCGTGTAAACGCATCCGTTTTTTTATTTAAAAAATAATAAACAAGTCTATCACGATCAGTAGAATAACATCTTGGGCAAACATTATTTTTTCGATATCCGGCACCAATTATCTGTTTTTCCTTAATAACAGGAAAATCAAAACCGCCGGGTAATAATTTCCGAAAACTATTATTACAAAAAGGACAAAAATATTTTTCTCCTGAATAGTAAGCTTTAAGAAGTTTTTGCCATCCTCCACGGAGTTTTACTCCGACCGAAAAAGGAATAAAATTTTTTATAAAAGTTTTCATCTTGTTTTTTTTAATTAATAATCAATATTTTTTCAGTAATAAACGTATTATTTGTCTCTAGTTTTATATAATATAAACCCGAAGGAGTTTCTTCAAGCTTTAGTTCTATATTATTTATCCCTTGATGTAGATAAGATGAAAGTAATTTTTTAATTTCTTTTCCTGAAGTATCATAAATTTTCAGATCAACGAATGAATTTTTAGGTAAATATATTAAAACATATCCATTTTTATGTATTGGATTTGGTGAGACTTTAATAAAAAAATTATTTGATGCTGAGTATTCTGTTATATCAGCACCATCTTTATGACATTCATAAGCGCCAATATCAAATAAATTTCCGAAAGGTCGTGAGCGGTTAAGAAGATCATAAGTAATTCCAGCATAACTTAAATCTTTACCTCGATTAATAACTGGTGAATGAACCTGTAGATCATAATTTTGATTAAGAGTATCATCAAATAGTATTTGGGATGAATTTAATGCACAATAATTATTTAAAGTATCAAATATGGTATAAGGAATATCAAAAAAAACAATTCCGGGGTTAACTATTAAATTATTATATGCTTTATTTTGCGAACTACCATAATTAACAAACTTTATTCCACTTGTTTTGGGACCAACGATAGTGTTATTATAAAAAGATAAGCTGGTTCCAGCAGGAGCGTATTTATCAGTTGCATATATACCGTGTTTGGGGGTTTCTGAGTTATAAGTTTGTCCTGAATTAATTATTAAATTATTGAAAATCTTGCTGTTCCCTAAACCAAAATAATCAATACCATCACCTTTACCGTCTGAAATAATATTATTATAGCAATCGCACTGGCTTCCACCTCCAACCATGATTCCACTCATTTGATTTGTGGTGGCAGAATCGCTATCAAAAGTTATGTTGTTATCATGAATGGAGCAATTAAATGAGGCTGAACTAACCTGAATACCATCCCAGCCAGTGTGAGATACAATATTATTATGAATATTAACGTTCGAAAGAAGGTGGGGAAAAATTAAAGTATCCTTCCCATTACAATTTAATATAATTCCCGTATAATGAGCGTTTCCAATATACATTCCTTCATTGCCAACATTATGAATATAATTATCATGAATATTCAGTTTTTGTAATTCAAAACTATCTCTTACGGCAGAAAAAGAACAGTCAGGATCGGTTTTTGCTACAATACCAGAAAAAGCTACATTGCAAACTTCGATACGTTCAACTTCAAAATCGGTACTCAAATAATTAATGGATAATCCGCTACCATTCTCCACGTGGTTTATTACAAAACCATATTCGATTCCTGAAGTACCGCTTCCTGTGAGTTTAATATTCGAGCAATGACCAAAGGTTAAGCCATAGTTGCTATTATTATTAATTATTACTGGTCCTTGTTTATTTATAATAACAATTGGACTTTCACTGGTGCCATGTAAATTTTTAATATTTAATTGGTTGTATAACCCTCCTTGCAGGCAAATGGTATCTCCTGCCGTAAGGTTATTTAATGAATTTCCATCTATAACTAAGGTGCTTTGAGAATTGGCTTCAAACATAAAATCACAGCCATTAATTTGTGCCATTATCACAAAAAAGTGGTTAGTAAAAAGAAAAAAGAAAAATATGAATTTTATTTTTAAAGTCATAGTAAATAAATGTTTTTAAGCTCTTTTTGCTCTTTCCCAATTAACGGATTGGCTGCCTTTTAAATATCTTATAAATCCAAGATATACTGCAAAATTCATAATAAAAAAGTAATACGGAATAAAGAAGATTTTTATTTTAATTTTTTGATTTTCAAAATACCAACCGCTCAAAGCCATAATGTAAAATAATACTTGCAAATCAAAAAGTATAGAATACAAATTTAATGAAAATATCCCCTGATTAATAGCAATTATCATGTTTATTATAAATATAAAAGGTAAAGCAACCGGAGCTAATGACCAACGTAACACGCGATGTGAAATATATTGAAATGATAAAACTCCGTATCGAAATGGATTTAGTAGTTCTTTTAGCCGAATAATGGATTGAATACCTCCGGCAGCAATTCTGATTTTACGTTTTAATTCCTCTTTGACATTAGCCGAAGCGGTTTCAATGGCATAAGCATTTGGATTATATTGAATAGTATATCCTTTTTGGGCAATACGAAGCGAAATAATAAAATCATCTAAAAGGGTATCTGGTTCCACTTCCTGATAAAGTTCTGTTCGAATAGCAAAAAGCTCGCCAGCAGCGCCAACCACCGAAAACAATTCGGCATCCCATTTTTTTAAAAGTGATTCATATTTCCAATAAATTCCTTCGCCTGCACCAGCTGCAGTTTCTTTTTCGTTAGTCAATATGCGTTTTTCTCCAGAAACACATCCTGTCATTGGGTTTTGAAAAAGTTTAACAATTTCACGAACAGAATCTTTACCAAGCATAGTGTTTCCATCCGAAAAAATTACAATAGGAGTTTTTACAAATTGTATTCCTCTATTCATAGCTCCAATTTTGCCTCCACGTTCAGGCTTATGATAAACCTGAATTTCAGGATATATTGCAAGCATCTCAGGCGTGCCGTCTGTTGAACCATCTGTTATCCAAATCTGTTGCATCTTTTCTTTTGGATAATCGAGCTCCATAGAATTCTGAACCTTAGCTTTAACAAAATCTTTTTCATTATATGCAGCTACAAATAACGTAACTTCAGGTTCAAAGAGTGGTTCTGAAACTGATTTTGTTTTTCCTGCAATCAATCTTTTTATCCGTATAATTACAAACAACAGAATTCCATATCCAAGATAGGAATAGAATACAATAAATACTAGCATCCAAAAAAGAATTTTAATTGGGATCATTTGTATTTAATTTTTAATGATTAATTTTTTTTGCAGCCATATTGAAATGGTCAATTTTATAATATTCAAAATCAACTATACTATTTAATAACAATTTAATCTTTTCTTCACCTGAATGAATGGTTTCCATTACAATTAAAATATTAGGAAATGCTTTCAGAAAATTAATTGCACCTTCAATAACATTTATTTCCATTCCTTCTACATCAATTTTCATTAAAATTTTATCATCTTTTTTTAAATTTAAACTGTTGTATAAGGAATCTAATGTTTTAATTTCTACATTAACATGCTCCTGGTTATTTTCTTCTTTTTCAGCATGATGAGATGCTCCGGTATTATCAGAAACATATATAAAATCGTCTACTGAATTATTTGAACCCAAACCAAAGTTAAAAGCAATGATTTCATCTTCGAGATTATTTAACATTATATTAAAAGTTAATGCCTTAAATGTTTGTTTAACGGGTTCAAAAGCAAAACATTTCATTTTTTTTTGTGCTAATAAAAAGGAATAAGTACCAATGTTTGCACCGATATCAAAAAAGATATTATAATCCGAATAATGATCTAAAATAAACCTTTTAACATTCCATTCATAAGCATAATTTGCAAACATGAAATCTATGGTATGCTTGCGCGAAATAAACAAACCAAGACTGCTCTTATATAATCTTGTTTTACACGATGTTTTCTTAAAAAGAGTATATTTTATTGAAACAAAAACAAATAAAAATTCTCCATGCTTGATATAATCAATTAAATATCTTCCAAAAGTGATAATTTTCCCCATTAATTTAAATTTATTATTTTTATCTGTTTACTTTTTCCCATTTAAGTGTTTCCTTATTATACTGTTTTATTATTTTTGCCGGATTACCTGCTACCACTGAAAATGGCGGCACATTTTTGGTAACAATGCTTCCGGCGGCTACTACCGAATGCTTTCCGATGGTAACTCCTGCAACTATTACACAATTAGCGCCAAGCCAAACATCATTTTCTACAATAATTTTGGATTGTGTAGTTTTCTGATTAGCCGGTGGTTTTTCTATATCTTCATAACCATGATTTAACCCTGAAAGTACAATATTTTGAGCAAATATAACATCATTCCCTATGCAAATTGGACCAATTAATACATTTGACATTCCTATTCGAGTTCTATCTCCAATAATTACATCTCCAACCAAATTATTAACTGTGGAAAAGTCTTCAATAGTGGAATGAGCACCCAAATGAAATTTATTCCATGGCATTATATCCATTCGTGTACGACGCCTAATTAATGAACCCTTACCCTTTTTATGTATAAACGGATTAATAAACAGTTTTACCCATAAACGGGGTCTAGCCTGATTTACCGGACATAAAGTCCAATAAACAAATCTTTTAATTTTTGAATTTGATTTAATTATTGATGTTAATCCCATAAATATTTATCAAAGTTTAGAACTATTTACTAACTCAATTGCTTTATATAATTCTCTTAATGAATTTTCCCAGGAATGCGTTCGTGCAAAGTTTTTTCTCATCTTTTCTTTCTGGGGCGAGTTTTCAGATAAAGCTTTTTCAATAAAATGAATATATTCGGCTTTTGTGGTGGGTTGATAGGTATAGCCTTCAAAAACATCCATTGCTTTTGTCTTTGTTGCAACGACAGGCTTACCCATTGCTAAATATTCATCAACCTTTAATGGATAGTTTCCAATGGTTATTTCATTAATAATTTGTGGATTAATGGCGACATTGAAACTATTGATATGAGTCATTCTTAGATTGGTTCCTATGGGGCCAAGAAAAAAAACATTCGATATATTATGAAGTCTGCTTTTTTTAAAGATGTTATCTTCAGGTCCTGCAAGAACAATACTCCAATCTGGACGGGCTTCGGCAATATATTCGAGTAAAGAGATATCAAGTCGAATAGTAGTTAAGAATCCCAAATAACCAATAATGGGTTTTGAAATATTAACCATATCTAATGGAATTTCTTTAGAATATGTTTCATTAAAAAAGGAATCATCACAACCTTGTCCAATATAAAATGTATTTTTATTAAATTTTTTTCCGTAATTCTGTAAAAATGTAGAATTACAAGCAACAATATCAGCCTTATGCATAAATTTGGCTTCTATCTGTGCTCCATGTGCTTTCCACCAGTCTACTGCAATTAAATTATCTCGGGTATAATATATTAATGTCTTAGGCTTAAGTAATTCTTTGAGATAAAAACTGCGATATATGTCACTGTCAACAAAAAGAATATAATCTTTAAATCCTAAACGATTAATAGCTTTTTTAATTTGTTTTGCAAAACGTTTATTGTTTATTTTGTTTAAATAATTAAATAAAAAGTTAGGTTTAAGTTGAGAAATTGATTCAAGAAGAGTTCGTGGGTATAGATTCCAAAAACCATTTTTAATTTCGATTAAATCATTTTCTTTACCTTTCAAAATGCTGATTCGTTTCTTAATTTTTGAATCTTTTCTATCAAATAAATAGGTTTTTCTATCCAGAGGTGAATTAACATATAAAACACGGTTGTTTTTTGAAAATTCTAAAGCAATACTTTTACAGTTACTTCCTATTTCAACATCCCAAGCTTGTAAACCGGTAATGATTATATCCTGATCCTTCATAATAAAAAACATTATTGATTGTTATGCATATTATCAGAAGAATAAACTTCTTCATATATTTTCAAAACATTTTTTGCCATAGCATTCCATGAAAATTTTTGAGATTGAACATACCCTTTTTCAATGAGATTTGTAGTAAGAGTATTATCAGCCAATAATTTATTAATTGCTTCAGTAATTTCTTCAGTTTTATAAGGATTAATTAAATATGCAGCTTCACCCGCAATTTCTGGCATAGACGATGTATTAGAAGTTATTACAGGTGTTCCGCAGGCCATAGCTTCTAAAATTGGAATACCAAAACTTTCACGCAAAGAAGGATAAAGGAAAATTTTACATTGACTATAAATAGCTGGCAAATCAGCATTCAAGACATAACCTGTTAATTGAATATGGTTTATTAAATCAGAATTTCCAATTTCTTTGAGAATTTTTGTAAGTTCTGTTTTATCAAAATCCAACATTACTAATGGGATTTTAGAGTTACTGGTTTTTAGAAAATCCGAATAAGCTTTCAGAACACCTTTTGTATTTTTTTTGGGATCAGTATTACCTAAATGAAAAAAGAATTCATCCGGAAGATTATATTTTTTTTTGGCTTGTGCAAGTATCGTCGGATCATCAATTTTTTTGAAATGTTCGCTAACTCCGTTATAAACAGCAACTAAATTGTTTGAATCATTCATTTTAAAAAAATCCGCAATACGTTTTCGTTCAAAATTTGAAACTGTAATTATTTTTTTACTCTTTTTAATGATTGCTGGCACTACTAATCTGCGATATAGATTGCCAAATTTTTGATACCAAGTACCTGCTTTTTTAAAAACGCTTATGCTTTCTAAGTAAATAATATCATGAAGTGTAACAATTAATGGTATTTTAGTAAAAACGGGAGCAGTATTGCTTGTACAATGAAGAATATCACACTTATGAGCTTTGGCTGCTTTCAAAAGGGCATATTGTTCCCAAATTGGATAAAAACCTCCATGTAATTTTACAATTTTAAAATTTTTTGTTTCCTTTAGGCATTCGTTATCCCAATCGGGTTTAACAAATATTACATATTGATTAATAGTGTCAATTTTTTGTAGATTATTTATCAATTCCAAAGCAACCATATCCATTCCGTGCTTTTTTTTTCTAAATAATCGCTGTCCTTCAATACCTATTTTCATAATTTTGAATTTGGTAAATTTCCGTTACAATTTCTGATATAAAGATAATGATTTTTATTAAAATAAAGTTTTTTCAAAAATTATTTTTTCAATCATTATAGAAATTCATTCTTACTTAATATTTTTTATTGGTTTATTATTTGAATGTTCAGTATGTATAAAATTTTTATTTGCACCGATGCTTCGAAATAAAGAAAAAAGCATTAAAAAAAATCCTTTAGGAAGTGACCAAAGGGATAATAGAGTTTTGTAATTATAAAATTTAATAGGTATTGAGAATATAAAAACAAAAACACAACCTACAAACATTACAAACCAGCAAATACTTAAATAAACTGGATTAAATAATAATGATAAAATACAGAATATAAAAAGCAAACCAAGTAGCAAAATCCGAGGGAGCTGGATAAATTGTAAGGCCTTATCAAAATAATCATAATTTCCCTTTGTTATTAAATACCATACAGCTTTTGGAAAATCTTGTCCAAAATAATAAAACTGAGCAGAAAGCCATCTTCGCCTTTGATTTACAAAAACATCAGATTTTTGCACCTTTTCATCATAGACATAAGCATCCTCCAAATATTCAATCACATATCTTTCTCTTAAAAGTTTTAATTCAATTTCTTTATCAAATCCACCTACAGATTTAGCAGATTTCATTAGCTTTTTGAATATCTGATAATCAATTGCGATTGCTGAGCCAATAAGTGCAGATGAAAATCCTAATACTCTATGCCCCTTTCGAAAAATATTATTATTTATTTCTTCACTTATTGCATCAAGTATTGCAAACGAAGTATTTGTATTTTTTGCAATTCGATGTCCCTGAACCGCAACATAATTATTATTAAATGCATTATTAATTTTTGAAAGGAAGTCTTTTTCCATAAGATTATCAGCATCTAAAATTACAGCCAAGTCGTAATTATTTGGCAATATTTCCATTGCCTTATTCAATGCTTTTGATTTTGTACTAATTTCAAAATTCACCTCAATAAGTTTAATGGGAAGTTGTTTTAGGGAGGCGATGGAATTATCAGACAATTTATCTGCAATAATAATAATATCAAAATATTCAGTAGGATAATCCTGATGAAGCGCATCTTTAGCAGTTTCAAGAATGACAAAATCTTCTTTATAGCTCGGAATTAAAACTGCTATTTTTCTATATGTTCCCGAAAATTTATTTTCTAATTTGTACGAAAATAAGCTCGCAAATGAAAAAACAAGAACATAAATAATTGAAAATGCGAAATAACAAATAATAATATATTGTAAAACATTAAAAAAATTCATACCGTTAATGTTTTAAAGAATTAAGGTTTATGTATTCTTAGAATCAACATCATTTGTATCCTCACCAATATTTACCGAATGTTTAGTAGGATTAAAACTTTTTATAGGTTGTCTTGCATTTATCAAAGAAAATAACATTAGAACATAACCGAGTGGTATTAAATAGAATATTCGTAATGTTTTAAAACTAATAAATTTTTTGGGAATTGCACAAAACATACTGATTATAAAAAGCATAAAAATAATAAGCCAGGCGAAACGTAATACATGATCATTGAATACAAAAGCCAATAATACAGCAAGAAACAATGTTCCACCCAAAAAAATACGTGGAGGTTGGAAATGTTGCATAACTTTTTCAAAATAATCCATATTAAGTTTAACAAATAAATGATAAAATGATCTAAAAAAGTACTTTTTAGCATACAATATTTGGTTAGATATCCATCTGGTCCTTTGACGAACAAAACTTTTAGATTTTTCAATTTTTTCATCAAATACATACGCATCTTCTAAGTATTCAATACGAATATGGCGCTCTATCAAGTTTATTTCCAGTTCTTTATCTTCTCCAAAAGAATTAATGGTAGACATATTTTTTTTGAACACATCATAATTAAAAGCCATGCCTGAACCAATTAATGCAGAAGAAAATCCAATTACTCTATGTCCTTTTCTAAATATATGATTATTTATTTCTTCACTTATCGAATCTAAAAGTGCAATTGGAGTATTAAGATTTTTTGCCGTCCGGTGTCCTTGAATGGCAATGCATCCATTTTCAAATGCAGCATTTATTTTTTTCAAAAAACATTTTTCCATCAAATTATCAGCATCTAAAATGACTGCAATTTCGTATTCGTTAGAGGGCAGGATTTGCATTGCTTTATTCAGGGATTTTGATTTTGAACTTATATCAAAAGCAACCTCAATAACTTTTATTGGCAATTTTTTTAATTTATTAAGAGTAATTTCTGAAAAGCTGTCTGCAATAACAATAACATCATATTTTTCTGGCGAATAGTCTTGTTTAAGGGCACTTTGTGCAACATTAACTATTACATCATCCTCTTTATAACCAGGTATTAAAACCGCAATTTTCCGTTCATATTTAAATGGATGTATAGGAATATTGTATTTAAAAAGTCCCGCAATTGAAAAAAACAGAACATAAAATGTCGCCAGCGACATGTAAATAAATATAATCCATTTTAAAATATTTGCTATAATAATTATTATTTCCATTATATGATTTTATTTACAACATTGGATTTTCGTGAATTTCAGAATTGAATAAATTATGAATATGCCAGCCTAAGGCACGATAGTAGGCATAAAACAGTGAAAGTTTTCCCTTCATTAAAAACTTCAATGAATTTTTGGGAATGGCAATAAAAAATTGATATAAGATGGCTAAATAAAAAGTCAAACCAAAAATATTTCGTCGCATAAAAATAATACGATTGCGATTCAAATAATAAATTTTCATGGGACTAAGTTTCCCTGTAGAAATTGATTCTTTATGATAAACTAATGAATTATGAACATAGCATATACGAAATCCGGCCCGTTTAATTCGTTCACACCAATCTGCTTCTTCATAATATAAAAAGAATGAATAAGACATCATACCAATTTTTTTTATAACATTCATTGGAACAAGCATTGCAGCTCCATGGGCATAAGCGGTTTCATAATCGGAATCATATTGCCCATTATCAACTTCACGAGACCCAATAGCAAAGTTTCTAAGAGTAAATGGATTCATTGTTGTATATCCTGCATATTGAATTGTATCTGGAGTATGAAAAAACCTAATTTTGGGGCTGACAGCTCCAAATATTGGATATTCTTCAAGTTTGTCAACTAATGGTTCTAGGAAATTTTCAGTAACTTCAGTATCAAAGTTTAATAACATAACATATTTACCACGTGCTGCCATAATACCAAAATTATTTCCAGCAGCAAATCCATAATTAATAGGGTTTTTCACAAAAACAACACCTGGAAATTTTTGTTTTATTATCTGAGGATCATCTTTGGTTGATGCGTTATCTACAACAATAATTTCAAAATTTGGGTAAGTGATTTTGTTAAGCGATTGAATAAAAGCACATGTAACATCGGAATGATTATAATTAACCGTTATTATTGAAACCAATGGATAATATTTTCGATGTTTTATTGTATACATACTTTATCTCAATATGTCATATTTTTTATTTTATTGGAATGAGGGATTATGATGCAGATCTTTATTAAAAATATTTCGAATATGCCAGCCAATAGCACGGTAATAAGCAGATAATAATTTAAATTTTCCTTTAATAATAAATACAAAAAAATTTTTGGGAATAGAAATAAATATTTGGAAAAGTAAACTAATTAAGAATTTAATACCATGTATGTTTCGGCGCATATACAATAACCTGCTTCTATTTAAATAATATATTTTAAGCGGGCTTGTTGCACCCGTTGTTATGGATTCCTTATGATATACCAAAGAATTATAAACATAATAAATTTGGTATCCAGCCTGACGTAGGCGATATCCCCAATCCAATTCCTCATAATATAAAAAATAAGCTTGAGACATTAAACCGATTTCTTTAATAACTTTTATTGGTAGCATCATTGCCGCTCCATGAGCATACATTGTAATTGCATCTACATCATATTGGCCTTTATCTTTTTCACAATAAGCAATACTGTGGTTACGAATGGAATACGGATTAATTGGTGTCATTCCTACATATTGTAGAGTATCCGGTTCAGAAAAGAAGCGAATTTTGGGGCTTACGGCACCAATTTTCGAATCAGATTCTAATTTTTCAACCAAAGGTTCTAAAAAATCACTTTCAACAATAGTATCATTATTAAGCAATAGCACATACTTACCATTAGCGTTTATAATGCCAATATTATTTGCTCCGGCAAAACCTAAATTTTCAGGATTTGTAATAAGATGTATTGATGGAAAAACCTGTTTCAGAATATTGGGATCACTGTTTGGGGAAGCATTATCAACGACAATAATTTCAATATTTGGATAGCTTATTTTTTTAAGAGAACTCAACATTTCTAACGTAACTTCCAATTGACCATATACGACAGTAATTACAGAAACCAGGGGATAGTTTTGAATTTGTGTATTGTTTTCCATATGTTTAGCAAAATATATATATTATTTATTATACTAAAAATAAAAATGTCTTTTGTAATGCCAATATATTTTCAAAAATAAGGAAATATTTTGTTAAAAATAAGGATAAATGATAAATAATAAAAATTTATTTAATAATGGGTTATTGGAATATAATTATTTATTTGGAGCTATCAAAGGTAATTCATCCACATACAATTCATTATCAAGAATTTTTGACATAAATAAGAATGCCATGCTAATATAAATAATTATACCTGAAGGCATTTGTCCAAACACACCATTTCCATAACTTGCAGCCATCATACCGACAATACCAGAGGCAAGAGCACTCATTATTAATTTGAGCTCCTGATTATTAATTTTAAACATAATAAGGAAGGATGCTTTTATTATAATATAACCAATTATAATGAAATGTAATATTAACCCTATTATTCCTTGCTCAGCCCAAATTTGAACATACCAACTATCTGTTGCGACATTGGCTAAAAATCCCTGAGGCGAAAAACGTTTTCCCCAGTCTCCAGCACTCCCAATTCCTCCTCCGAATGGACGCGAAGCTAAATAAGTTTTTAGAAGTGCTCTATTTTGTAAACGCACCTGTAAAGACGCATCATCTAAAGGAGTAAAAGCTGTTCTCATTCGTCTAATTTGAGAATTACTTTCACCAATATATGTATAACGAAAAAAAACATAAATTCCAGCAAATAATATTATGCCAATAAAAATTACTCGAAAATTTTTTCTGTGTATGAGATATAATAACATTCCTGCCATTGGTACAGATATTGCTCCTCGTGTACCAGAAATCATCATTCCATATATACCACTTATTCCCATTAGAAGAAAAAAAAGTTTCTTCTTCCATCCTTTAACATTAAAAGCTACCAATAACCCAACAATTCCTGCATGTCCTTGAGCTGCCCCAAATTGACCAGCATCACTAAAAAAAGAAAATATTCGCAATTCACCAAAGATAATATGAGTAATTGCTCCTTTCGTGTCGAGCCAGTATTGTTCTGCATAATCAGGCCCAAAATATAACTGTTGAATCCCTTTTAATGTTGCTAAAATTGAAAACGTTCCCCAAATATATAGAAAAATGTACAAGTATTTAACTTTATTAAACATTAAGAAAACCAAAGGAACTGTTAATAACATATATAAATTTACCCCCCTCATAGCATAAAACCAAGCTGTACGACTTAGAGCCTCGGGATTAAAAAACTCAAACACTCCATATATAAACCAAATTAGAGATAAAAAGGTTAGGTCATTACGGATAGGAGCCCAATCTAATTTATTGTAAAACAATTTAAAAAACAAAGCAATATAAGTCAATACCAATATTCCATCTATAGACAATCCTAAGGGAACATTTAATATATAACGAGTTAACCCAATAGCAAGAAATGCTAAAACGATAACTGTATAAAGGCCTATTCGTGGTTTAACAAATAAACGATTAAAATATAATAAAACAGGAGGAATTGCCAGTATCGCAATAATTGATTTAGTACTACCTATAGATATTAGATATCCCAAACCTATAGTAAGGAGTAATATTAAAATAATAATTGATGGAGAATTAAGCCATTTTGAGCCTGATTTAATCTCTATTTGTTGATTCATTTCTTCTATGATAGAAATACAATATTAATTGATAATTTTATATAACAATCCTTACTTAAATTTAGAAAATAAAATGTGATAAAATTTCCATCCTTCCGAAAATACTTCTTTGTATTTTACATTAATCTCCCTATTTAAATAGTTGAATCCCACAATTAATCCTATGAGTGTCATGACAATTGTTGCTAAAGCAACAAATATTAATATTAAAGTATGATTGATTTGTGGAAAAAAGGTCGGAATTGCAAATACAGCTATTAAATCACCTATAATATTAGCAATGGCCATAAAAATAACTTTGTAAAAATTTTGTTTCGGTTTATTAATGCTATCCAATGCAACACCTGTAAACCTATCAATGGGTATTAACAATCCATATATACAAAACATTCTAAACACGTCTGTAGCAGCTATATATTTTTGTCCACCTAAAATAATTACAAATTCCTTAGCAAAAATAAAACTGATAATTGCAATTGGAATAAAGAAGTAAGTTATTGATCCTGAATATGAATAAAAAAAACGCTTAACTTCTGAAATATTATTTTGAATACTCGCTTTGGACATATTAGGGAAGGCTGTTGCTGCAAAACTCCGGAGTGGTATTTCAAGAATTTCGGTAAGTTTAAGAGGTACACTGAATAAGGCTACACCTTCTTTTCCTAAAATTGGGCTTAAACCTATAATGAAAGTATCAGCACTTTTTAATAAGTTACTCCCAATTAAGGTACCAATAGTAAATTTCCCAAAGTCAAGAATTATTTTATTAGTAGCTCTATTAGCTTTTTTAATCAAATGGAAACCATCCCAACGCTTAATCATACAAATAACCGAGGATAATAAATTAACAATAAGATATGCATATAACACTTCAATAACACCCCACTTAAACCAGAAAGCATTTGCCATTAAAAATAAAACAAATAAACCATTATTTATTAATCGAATATTTAATATTTTTTTAAATTCTTGATCGGCACTCAGAATCGAAATAGCATTATTAAAAGGAAGATTCAGAAAGGATAGCAATGGATACCAGACAAAAAAAAGTCTAAAGCCGGAATTCGCTATAGCATTTGTGAATGGTAAATAGGAAAGCCATATAATTGCAGAAATAATCGCTGTTGAATAAAATCCTATTACCCAATTAGATGCAATTAAACGTTGACGTTCTTCTGGTTTTGCTCCGGATAAAAAACGAATAATTGCTGTTCGTGTTATGCCAAATCGCATCATTTCCAGAAAATTACCGGCTGTAATAAATAGAACCCATTCACCCATATCATCAAGTGAAAAGGAGCGTGCGAGAATAAAAAAACTTAAAAAACCAAAAACAGCAACAACTAAATTCCCTAAAAGGGAAAGAACGTTATTATTCTTAGCTATTGAATGTATTTTTATTAACACAACCCATTATTTTATGATACTTTTAACCGGACTCTAATTCGGAAAGGTAAAGTCAAAAGTCTGACAAATTTTTGTCCAAAAGTTACTTCTTCTTCTCCTGGAGATATATTTATAATATCCTCTAATACATATAATTCTGTAAAATTAAGAATAACTAAAGGACTTTCTTTTGAGACTTCTTTAAATGTATCCAATGCCGATATATCTGCTTTAAGCCAGTGGTGATTTGCTTTTACAAGCAGAATAGAAGCATCAACTGTTTTCATCAAATTAAGTGGATATGAATGAGATAAAATCGATGGAAGTTCAAGAAAAATATAATCATAATTATAATTTTCTTCTCTTAAAAGTTTTGAATCAAAGAAATCCCCAATATTACAAATATCTGCAAATTTATTATCCACGACATATGAATAATTTATATTATTATCTTCAGATTTAATTATATTTTGATCAAGAGAATAGTTCATGTATAGTACAGCCTCTTCATTTTCACGAAGTTTTTCTATTATTTTAGAAGCTATAAGCGATTTTCCCACTTCATTTTTTGTACTAAAAAATAAAATTAAATATGGTTTATGTGGCGCAAATGCAGAATTATGATGAAGCTTAAATTTAATATTTTGTATCATAAGTTCAATCAAACGATTACTTAATAGGTTATAATCAATCTTTCCCATTTTTGATGGTAATATTTTGGGATAGGCACCTGCTAATTTTAACCCAGTAAGTTTTTCAGCTCTTTCGGGAGTTTTAATTGTTGAATCAAAGTACTCTAATATTATTATTAAAAATGCTACTAAAAGAAACCCAATAATGGCTGCAGCCAAAATAAGTAATTTTGCTTTAGATGGATTTGCTGATATGGGATAATATGGAGGATCAACAACTTTAATATTCGTGGACATTTCAAGATTCTGCTGATTCATTTTTGCTAAATTCAAACTTCGCAAAAGTTCAAGATATGATTGTTCAGCAACATTAATTTCTCGTTCAATGCGTTTAAGCATAGCCCCTAATGGAGCAAAAATTTGATAAGTCCGAAGAAAATCATTCTTTCTGTTGGTAAGAACTTTTAAACTTGCTTTAGCTTCTTCATAGGTAATTGCATTTTTTAACCATTCAGATAATAAATCTTTTATGGGTAAACCTTGTGTAGAATGGCTATATAAGTATAACTGATCAACATAAAATTTTAAATCATTTTTTACTTTTTTTGCTTGGTCATTTAAATTTTTAAGTTTGCTACTAACATATGGGTCATAGTCATCAGAAATTTTATTTATGGCTATTTTTTCAGAAATATCTGAAAGCATATCACGCTTTTTTGATATTTCACTGCTTTTCAAATAAATACTATCTTTATTTGTAAGCTTATTTTCAATTTCCCTTAATGCGGCAGAAGCTCCTGACATTCTGATTTGTTCGTCCTGATAATATTTATCAAGGTCTTCTTTTTGAGCTGCAATATATTTACTTTGTTCGTAGTAATTGATAATATTATTTGATTGATTAAATTTGAGTAATCTGTCCTCGGCATTTTTGAGTCGTAAATTAGCCAGTTTAACTTGTTCTTCGAAATATTTTACAACAGCATCAGTCTGATTGGCTTTAAGTAATCTGTAGTTTTTCATAAATACTTCGTTCAGTATTCTTAATGTTTGTAAACAAATTCCTGGGTCATCAGATTGAAAAGCGATTTTTACAAGGTCGCTATTTTGTATTCTACTTACCGTAATTTTCGAAGTAATTAACTTTATACTATAATTAGGATGAGAAAAATTCAATAATTCATACACAAAATTTGTATCACTGCTCATGTAATAAGCGGTGAGGTTATTTACCGTTTTTTCATAATCTGAAATAGTTATTCCGGGAGGAACAATTGGATCTTTTCCTGAATTATAAGATGCATATTCGGAAATAATTATTCTTGTAGTTGGGGAATCAGATATTGTAGATGTCGAAGCCATTTCATCGGTAGTATCTCCATATAATGACGTAGTATCTATTAACGAATTATGAGCTTGATAAAAACCGGAAGTGTCAACAGATACATCTTTTTTAAAAGCTTGTTTATTATTGGGATGATTAATAACTAATGTCTGCCCAACAACTAAAGAATTATTTTGTAAATTATTAAAACTAATTAAATCGGTAACAGTAACTCCATATTTTTGGGCAATCGAAAAAGTTGATTCACCTGGTTGAACGATGTGATAAGTGTAATTATTTACATTTCTTTTACGAACTATTATTGTTTGACCAGGTTTTACGTTTCCGGATGTAATATTATTTATATCTCGTAACTCTCCAATTGATATGCCATAACGGTTTGCTATTGTTGATAATGACTCTCCGGGTTCAACCACATGATAATCATTAAGATCGTTAGTATTCGCATTTTGAGTTGAAACGATTGTTTGGGAATGGGGGAGGGGTTGTTGACTGGTTTGAGAATTATTATTTGAAGCTTGTATTTTTTCTAAATTATTTTGTCTTGAATTTATTTGATTTTCTAAGTCAGAAAGTTGTTTTTCAAGCGTCTTAATTTGTTCAATTTTTTCACGTTCAGCACCTGTTTTATTATATTTAACAACTAAATTTTTTACTTCTTTGGGAACTATTTTTTGTAATTCATTCCAATTTTTTGTTGAAATATATTTCGGATCAGGCTTTTCTAAAATTAAATGCTGGGCTAATAACCTAATTGAAGTTTGCTCTATGGTTTGTCTCGAATATATAAGGTTAATAAGATTATCGAACTGCATATTTGTAGCAAAATAATCAATATTGGCACGTTGGGTTGTTTCAATGGAATATCCTGAACCTATTCCCGTATAAACAATCGTTTCGGATGAAAAAACTTTAGGACTATTTCGAGTAAAGAAATAAACCGTTGCTGCCAAAAGTATTGGAACAATTATTAAAAGAAAAATATGCCTTTTAAATAAACGTAAAAGTTGGTTTATATCCATTATTTTAAATCATAAATAAGATTAAATTTAATACCAACAATTTCTTGCAAAATCAAATAAGCTGTTTTAAAATTTGTCTTGTATTGTTCATACTCCAATGCGCCTCTTGTTTGAATTTCTTTTTGACGAGTTAATTCAACAATAGCTATTTCGCCATTTTTAAATTCATTTTCAGCCATTTTCATTTGTAAAGAAGTATATTGTTGATATTCATTGCTAATTTTTAGTAAATTTTGCTGTTGTAAAAGCACTCCATATTGTTGAATCACCATTTTTCGTACTTCAACAATTTGTTTTTCTTTTTGAGCTGTGGCTTGTTCTAATAATGTTTTTTTACGATTAATATCATTTTTACGATCAATTATATAAAATATCGGAAATCGTAAAAAAACTCCTGCCGAATATTCATTCCTTCTTGAAGTTGTTAAATAAAAGCGATTTAAACGCGTTAATTCATCTTTATCATTGTACCACCAAGTTCCATTTGAAGCATCAGCTTGTATACCAAGATACTGAGTCCAACTTCTTTTAGATGACAATATGTCGCATTTTTGATATTCGATATTGTAATGTTCGTATTTTATCAAGGGGGAGTTTTGAATAGCAGAGTCAAGTAATGCTTCTAATGGGGGTAATTTATCAGTTATGTCGTCGGTTATAGGATCAAAAATATATAAACTATCCAAACTATTTTTATTATTTTGCGAAAAAGAATAATTACTAAAAAATAAAGTAATTAGTAATATAAAAACCTGAATTTTAAATGATTTTGATTGCATCAAATAATTAATAATTATATGTTTAATAAACATGGCAAAATCCAACACTAAAATTACAACTCTTTTATAAATGAAATACTGTTTTATTCTAAAAGTTATTAAATAGTTTTTAACAATTAACAAATATCTAATCGCTTTATTTATTATACGTCAAAATATTATATACTATAATAAAAATTTAAACATTTTCTTTTTGGAATATAGCAGGAATTGTCATTAAAATAATTTTAATATCTCCCCAAAATGAATTGTTTTGCGCATACCTATTATCCAACATCTTACGTTCATCTTCCGACATTTTGCTTTTTCCTCTTTTGTATACCTGCCATAATCCAGTTATTCCTGCAGGACCTAAAAAACGTTCGCCCCATTCATCTGATGTAAGCAACTCTGCTTCATATAGTGGTAATGGGCGATTGCCAACTATAGACATGTCTCCACGAAAAACATTAATCAATTGTGGAAGTTCATCTATGCTTGTATTTCTTAAGAATTTTCCAACCTTCGTTACTCGAGGATCATCCTTGATTTTAATAAATGTAGAACTGGATTTTTCTTTTTTATGTTTTAAATAATAATCTTCACATATTTCTTGTCCAGCTATGAAAAGAATTGGTGAACATGGATGCCCTAATTTTTCACATTTTTCACATTTTCCTTCAAAAACTGTTGACTCATTAGCATCTTCTTCACCGATGTCATACTGATTTAAATGCTTAAGCTCTGTAAGCTTGGTTTCGGCTCCAACAAACATTGAACGAAACTTATAAAAATTAAAAACTTTATAACCAGTACCGACTCGCTTGGAAATATAAAAAATCTTTCCCTTTGATTCTATTTTGATAGCGATAGCGATTAATAAGAAAAATGGTAATAAAAAAAGTAGAGCTAACCCTGATAAAACAATATCAAACATCCTTTTAGAAAATGGGATTCTATATTCAATTGATTTTGTTTTAGTTTGCAAATACTTTAATGCAAATTCTTTATATTTCTTTAGAAAATTTATTCGTAAAAAGATATTGTCAGGATTTAAGGGAGTAATGTAGTAATCATCAATTTTATTAATAAATGCCTCTTGTTTATTTTTTTGCTCATACACATGATTAATAAGTATGAATGGAGTTAAGGGATGTAAATTTTTTGACACTATAAATTTAAAAATATCTATTCCATTCATTCCTGGAACATACATTTCACATAAAATTGCATCAACATTTTTATTTTCGTCTAACCAACGTATAGCCGAAAGGCTATTTTCTTTTTTAGTAATTTCATACTTTTCGGAGGTTTCAAATTGACTAATTATATTAATATCTCCACCTATGTAAAGTACTTTTAATTTTATATTTGATTGTTCATCCATAGAATGATGTTTGGATACTGAAGAATATTATTTATTTTCTTGATAGTAATAGTTCAATACGAATAGCTAACTCTTCAGGGTTAAAAGGCTTAACTATATAATCGTTAGCTCCAAGTTTTAAACATTTAACTTTTTCTGCGCTACTCTCAATACCCGATAACATTATTAGAGGAATATCTTTAAAATAACCACTAGCCCTAACATTTTCAATAAATTCATAACCATCTAAATTTGGCATCTGAATATCTGCAACAATTAAATCAGGTAAATTTCCTTCCTGCATCCAAGCTAATCCTTCCATTCCATCAGTCTTAGTTGTTACCTCGTACTCTTTATTTAAGAAATTCTCGAGAAGTATTCTTATACTTTTTTCATCATCTATAACTAGTATATTCTTTTTCATTCGATTAGAATTGATATTTTACTCCGATTAAATTATAATTAAATTACCTTATCTTTATGTTTCAATATAAATTTATTAAATTTTGCTTGAATCAAGAAAATCAATAAAGAAAAACACCCACCATTATCTCTATATTGCAAATTTATTATTTTTTTTTAATTTAATTTATAAAGTGAAAAAATAATAATTTTATAATGCATTTTTTTCGATTGGTCAAATATAATAATGATTTTTTAACAAGAACAATGGATTAAAAATGATTTATTAACTTTATTATTAACAATTCGTAGAACTTAAATATTTTATGAAAGCATTTTTTGAAGATCAAATAATTCATCACGTAGTCTGGCTGCTTCAATAAAATCAAGATTTTTTACTGCACTTTCCATTGCTGATTTTGTTTTTAAAATGATTTTCTTTAATTGATCGGCAGACATATATTTAATAACAGGATCAGCAGCAACATTAATTCGCTCACTTTCAATATAGGGCTTTTGAACACCCCCTTGGTTATTTGGAGCAACTGTTTGTCCAAGAATCAGGTTATTTGATTTAATAATTTGAGTAGGGGTGATGTTAAATTTTTGATTATATGCTATTTGGATTTCACGTCTTCTAAGTGATTCTAATATAGTGTTCTTCATAGAATCTGTAATTTTATCAGCATACATAATTACTTTGCTATTAATATTTCGTGCGGCACGTCCGGCTGTTTGTGTTAGGGAACGTTCAGAACGTAAAAAGCCCTCTTTATCTGCATCAAGAATTGCAATGAATGAAACTTCTGGCAAATCAAGCCCTTCACGTAATAAATTAACGCCTATTAAAACATCAATAATTCCAATTCTAAGATCTTGCATTATTTTTACTCTTTCAATAGTTTCTACATCTGAATGTATATAACGACAGTTAATGTTAAGTTTTCTAAAATATTTATCTAACTCTTCTGCCATACGTTTAGTTAATGTTGTAATCAATGCCCTTTCATTTTTTGCAATTACTTTATTGATTTCGTTTAAAATATCATCTATTTGATTTAAACTTGGACGAACTTCAATTGGTGGATCAAGTAATCCAGTTGGACGAATTAATTGTTCGACCACAATTCCTTCAGTTTGTTGTAATTCAAAATCAGCAGGTGTAGCACTAACAAATATTGTTTGATTTATTAAATTCCAAAATTCATCAAATTTTAAAGGACGATTATCCATTGCCGATGGAAGTCTAAACCCATAGTCAACCAATGTTTGTTTTCTGGAACGGTCACCCCCAAACATTGCATGTATTTGAGGAATAGTAACATGGCTTTCATCTATTACCAATAAAAAATCCCGAGGAAAACAATCAATTAAACAAAAGGGACGAGACCCAGGACTCCTTCCATCAAAGTATCTTGAATAGTTTTCAATACCTGAACAATAACCCAATTCCCGCATCATTTCAATATCGTAATTAACTCTATCCTCAAGACGTTTAGCCTCCAAGTATTTACCATTTTCTTTAAAATATGTACTTTGTTTAAATAAATCATTTTGAATTTCACATAATGATTTTTTCATTTTATCCTGAGATGTAACAAATATATTTGCGGGATAAATTGAAATGTTATCCATTATTTCAATTTGTTGCCCATCAACAGGATTAAATGACTCTATAATTTCTATAGTATTATCCTGGAAAATTATTCGATATGCAAAATCGGCATATGCCAGAAAAATATCAACAGAATCGCCTTTAACTCGAAAATTTCCTCTATTAAATTCAATTTCATTCCGAGAATAAAGACTATTTACCAATGAATTAAATAAAGTTTTCCTATTAATTGTTTCACCTATACTTAATCGAATAGTATTTTTTGCAAAATCATCTGGATTTCCAATTCCATAAATGCAAGAAACAGAAGATACAACAATAATATCCCTTCTTCCTGAGATTAAAGCTGATGAGGTACTTAAACGTAATTTTTCGATTTCATCATTTATATTTAAATCTTTTTCAATATACGTGTTAGTAACTGGTATGTATGCTTCGGGTTGATAATAATCATAATATGATACAAAATATTCTACTGCATTATTGGGAAAAAATTGCTTAAATTCTCCATAAAGCTGTGCTGCAAGTGTTTTATTATGGCTCAATATAAGTGTTGGACGTTGAATTTGTTGAATTACATTTGCTATGGTAAATGTTTTTCCTGAGCCCGTTACACCAAGTAAAACTTGCTTCTGATCTCCCCGTTTAATACCCTCTACAAGTTGCTTAATGGCTTCGGGTTGATCACCAGTTGGATAATAATCAGAAATTAACTGAAATTCCATCGCATTATTTTTTTGTTGATTTTTTTTGCAATATAAGGCTACAATCTATTGGATAATGATCCGAAAGATCTTCTTTAATAGTCTTAAAATTATATGCTTCAAAATTATTATCGTGCATAATATAATCTATTCTAAACGATGGGATATTGCCAACATACGTTTTTCCCATTCCATTACCACTTTCCACAAAAGCATCAAATAAACTTGAAGTCATTTTATTATATACAAAAGAAGATGGAGTGTCATTAAAATCGCCACAAATAATTACGGGGTAGGGAGATTTATTAATAACATTCATTGCAACTCTTACCTGTTCATCGCGTTTGATAAATGCAGACTTTAATTTCCAATAGATTTTTTTTGTTTTATTTGTCAGATCAATATTCTCTGTTCTATTATTAGCAATATCTGAAACAAAAAGCAAATCTTCTTTTCCGAATCGTATCGACTCGTAATGAATATTGAATATTCTTATTGTGTCTTTTTTAATGAGAACATCCGTATAAATTAGATAATTATTTTCACTATTTACAAACTGGACACGTTTTTTATTAATAATTGGATAAGAACTCATTGTCGCAACTCCCCAGTGTTGTACTCGTCCTCTATTTTTAAAATAATCAACATGATAATATTTTGCTTTCTGCAACTTAATTAATGTATCTAACACATCAAATTTTCGAGAATCATCAGAATAAAATTCTTGTAAACATATTATATCAGGAGCCTCTTTCCGAATTAATTCAAAAATTTTATTACGAGTTGTAATATTTTTATTATTAGTCCAATTATATAAATCGAAAAGTCTTACATTATATGACATAATTTTGATTTGTTGCTCAGATGGGGCTATATGTCTAAATGTATGAAATTGAATAAATGCTCGAATATGTTTCCACCCCAATAATATTACAAATAATGATAAAAAAAAGTATTTTTTTTTATTGGAAATCACCCAAAATAGGATGAAGAATATGTTTAGAATAAAAAATATTGGATATGCCAGACCAAAAAAAGCAAATTGCCATATACTATCTGCAGGGATCCAAGAAGCTATGTATGATAAAATTAATAACAATATGGCAATAATATTTAAAGCAAGCATTATTTTGCCAAAAATTGATAGATGTTTATTTTTACATTTTTTATAATTCAATATTTAGGTATTATTAGAGTTTTTAAATAATAGTTCTTTTTCTTCTTTGGTTAAACTACTATAACCCGATTTTGAAATTTTATCTAATATATTATCGATTTTTTTTTGTCTTTGGGACTTTATAAAATTATACTCCTCATCAGTTAATGGCCGTTTATTCGAATATACTTCTTTTAAATGAGATTTTTTTTTAAAATTAAAATATTTTAATATATCCTTAAAATTATTTTTTTTACTGTTTTTATCTAAGGCTAAATTTTTTAAAAAAATATTAATATAAGAAAAGCCCCATAAAGCGCCTCCAAGATGAGCAATATGACCACCAGGATTTTCTTTTTCAATGCTTAAAATATCAAGAAGAACAAATGTAATGGCTATATATTTTAATTTTAATTTTCCAATAAACATGAGATTTACCTGATAGTTTGGAATGTAAGTGGCAATGGCTATTAAAATAGCAAGTACCGAAGCAGATGATCCCAAAGCAACTGAATAAGGAAGTGAATCATGAAAAGCAGGGAAAATATTATATGAAGCAATGTATAAAATGGCACCAAAAATTCCTCCTAAAAAATAAGTTAAAAGCAATTGTTGTTTATTTAAATATTCCAAAAATATTTTTCCACTAAAATATAAAACTAATATATTAAATAGCAAATGAAGTATATTCTCTTGTAAAAACATATATGAGATTAAAGTCCATGGTTTTAAAAATAGCGAATGTATATTTGAAGGTACGGCTAACCATCCAATAATTTTTGAAATACCAACGCTCTGATTATTTTCTGGATTAATCTGATATAAAAAGAAAAACAAAGAAATTACGTTAATTATAATAAATACAATAATATTTACCATTATCAATAATGATAATGCAGATTTTTGTCTTAATAATTGTTTTAAAGAATCAAATGGAGAATGATAAAAATTCATCTTTCTAATAATTGGGGCGTTTCATTTTTTTATTCCAGTAAATGATAAGAAAAAAACCAAAAAGCATACCTCCCAAATGAGCAAAATGAGCTACGTTACTTGTATGGTCAAAAAATCCCGAAAACAATTCAATTCCCCCATAAAGTATTACAAACCATTTAGCCTTAATTGGTATGGCAAAATATATATATATCAATGAGTTTGGAAACATCATACCAAATGCCAACAATAATCCAAAAATTGCTCCTGATGCACCAATAACAACTGGTGCATTCAGAATATCTACCTTGTATTGACTAGCAAAATTAATTGCTTCCTGTAAAGCTCTTGTAGGATCATTTGCTACTAACTGATTATATTGTAAAGCAAATTCATTATAATGATTTTGAATATCGTATGAAGATATTTTAAAATATTGAGAATTTAAAAAAGAGTTGAATCCTTCGATGGACGGATTGTCAAGGAAAATATTAACATTAGTTAAAACAGGATTTATTTGAAAATAGAAAATAAAATAATGTACTAAGGCTGCACCTATTCCACAAACAAAATAATATGTCAAAAATCTTTTGGGACCCCAAACATTTTCAAGCACATTTCCAAACATCCACAAGGCAAACATATTAAAAAAAATATGCGTAAAACTGCCATGCATAAACATGTATGTTATAAACTGAAATGGAAGAAATTTTGAAGCCGAAAAGTAATGTAAACCAAGATAATCTGTTATATCTATCCCAAATGTTTTACCAAAAGCAAATGTTGCTACAAAAAATAATACATTAATAATCAAAATGTTTTTTACAACCGGGGGTAGAACTCTAAAACCGGAAGGACGATATTGTTCCATAAAATATTTTATATTGGTTTAAAAATAAGTTATTTAATAGTATGTATTACTTGAATTTATAATCAATTTCTTCAGTTTTCAAAATTATCAAACTTGGTTTTCCAGATAGTGAAATATTGGGAGTATTACAGGTAAATAGTTCATCTATCAATGATTCGATTTCTTTTACATCTAAAAATTTACCACTTTTTAATGCCAAATTCTTTGCCATAGCATTTGCTAAATTAATTTTTTTATCAATGGTTAAATCGACAAGATTTAATTTATAGTTATCAAGAACTTTTTCAATTAAGTCATTTATATTTTTCTCTGGAAAATTTGTTGGAGTACCGTTAATTATAAATGAGTTTTTACCAAATTCATCAATATCAAATCCAATATGTTTTAGATAAGGCATTAAATCTTTAACTAATTCTGTATCTGAAGGTGATAAATTTATTGGTTGAGGAAATAATAATTGCTGAGAACTTCCTTGCTGATTGGAAAGAATATTCATAAATCGTTCAAATAGAATACGCTCATGAGCACGTTGCTGATCAATTATTAATAATCCAGATTTTACATTACACAAAATATAACGATTTTGTAATTGGAAAAAAGACCGATTTTCTATTTTAAAAATATCATTTTCAAAATCTGCTTGAATGTTTTGTGTATGTGGATAAATATCAGTCTTTATAAATTCGCTATCAATTTGTTTATCATCGAAATACTTGTATAATTGCTCCCAATTTTTTTTATTTGATGATTCACTTGAGGATGAAGCAGGGGATGAATGTTTTGTTTCAAAAGGATTATAATTAGGGTCTATTGTTACGGTAGGTTGTTTTAAAGGGAATTTTCCCAAATAAGTTGGCGTTTTAAAGCTTTGTTCAATATCAAAATCAATAGACGGAGTAATGCTAAATTTTCCTAAGGACTGTTTTACTGCTGATTGTAATATAGCATATATTAGTTTACTATCCTGAAAATTAACCTCCGTTTTTGTTGGATGAATGTTAATATCAATTGTTTGCGGATCTACATTTAAAAATATAAAATATGTTGGAAATGAACCTGAAGGTAAAAGTTGGTTAAAGGCATTTTCAACAGAATGATGTAAATATGGATGCTTAATAAAACGATTATTAACGAAAAAAAACTGTTCTCCTCGTGTTTTTTTAGCAAATTCAGGTTTCCCTATAAATCCACTGATCTTTACTTGGTTTGTTTCTTGTTCAACAATTAATAAGCGTTCGTTAAATTGATTACCATAAATACTAACAATTCGTTGTTTAAGCGAAGATTTGCTTAATTGAAAAACGATTTTATCATTAATGTACATCGAAAATTCAATTTGTGGATAAGCTAATGCGATTCGCTGAAATGCTTCAATGATATGATTATTTTCAGCATTATTTGATTTCAAAAAAATGCGCCTTGCGGGAACATTAAAAAAAAGATTTTTGACAGAAATTGAAGTTCCGTCTACACAACTTATGGGAGTTTGGTTTTTCACTTCAGAACCTTCAATTTCAATTAATGTACCTAACTCATCACCAGTTCTTTTAGTTTTTAATTCTACTTGTGCAATTGCAGCAATTGAAGCTAAAGCTTCACCTCTGAAACCCATTGTACGAATGGAATACAAATCATCAACTTGTCGGATTTTTGACGTGGCATGTTTTTCAAAACTTAACCTTGCATCTGTAACCGACATTCCACAACCGTTATCAATAACTTGAATAAGTGTTTTGCCGGCATCCTTAATAATTATCTTAATATCAGTTGCGCCAGAATCTACTGAATTTTCTAGTAATTCTTTTATTACAGAGGCAGGACGCTGAATTACTTCTCCGGCTGCAATTTGATTAGCCACAATATCGGGCAATAATCTAATAATATCAGGCATTTGTTTTATATATTGGTTTGCTGGCAATTAAAAACATGGATAAGCATCCAATTTTATTTTCAAAGTTATCAATAATTTTCGACGAACTAAATGGTTTATTTTATTCCATGTGCTTTTCAAAATATTTTACCATCACAGCTTTAAAGTGAATAAAAAAGCCCTGTAATTAACAGAGCTTTAAAATATTTTAAATTTTAATTCAACTATTACGATTTTGCAAAAATTCGAAAATTTGCTTGTACAATATAAAAACTACCAAAGAATATAAAGTTATAACCTAAAGTTCCAAGGATTTCATTTCTAAAAAAAGGTATGGCAGCTTCGTAACATAACATTAATCCTGAAAAATTCATTGGATAACCGACCAATCCTGTAGTCCATACTGCAAAATTAGTAATAATGAAAAATAATATTGACGAACCAAGAGATGCAACAATTACTGATCTGAAATTTACTTTATTACGAATAATAAATCCTATGGCTACTGTAAAAATAAAAGCTGCATAAACAGCCCACATGGTATTATGAAATCCAATAATAATATCACTTAAAAATAATGCACATAGCGGAATTAAAAATGCAAAAGCTTTTCGGTTAAAATAAGCACCACCAAATAATGCCATAGCAGCAATGGGGGTAACATTTGGCCAATGTGGTAGTATTCGTACAAAAGCTGCAATAGCAATTACTGATACCACTAAAAAAAAACGGGGAGTAAGTCTTTTTAAATTCATAAGGATTAATTTAAATTATTTCTTCGCTGACAAAAATATAAAAAATCCCCGTACATAATTCCATTTTGATAAAAAATTTTATTGTTTCCCAAATGAATAAATTTGTTTCAGTGATTTACATACTTTTGGGATAAAAAATTCGAATAAACTACCTCGCAGTAAAGTTGACAAAAAATTAAACCAAAACGAAATTTAAGCTATTTTTTCTATTCAAACAGTACATGCAACTTCATAAATTATTGGAAAAGGGGAGAGGTTGTCAAAAAAAATTTCAATCACATAAATATTTGAAAGAATATGGAAATAATAGCTGAAAATGAGTTGCTCCATGTTAATATTCATAAAATTTTCATTACTTATGATAAAGTTTTTTAAAAAGAATTGAAAAACTAGAGTGATTTTTTAAAAAAAAGTATACTTTTGCAGTCTCAAATGGCCCCGTAGCATAACTGAATAGTGCATCTGACTACGGATCAGAAGGTTGGGGGTTTGAATCCCTCCGGGGTCACTAAAAAGGGTTCGCATTCAGGCAAACCCTTTAATTTTTTCATAATATTTGTCTTATAATTAATATTATGTTAAATAAACAAATCAAACAAAAAAGAAGAGCTGCAAACTCTTCTTTTTTAAATACAATATATTATTTCCCCTATTTTTTAATCTGATCTATTTGTTCATTAACTACTTTAAGTTTATCAGTAATATTCAAACGAGTATAGATTTCTTTTAATGAAATTAAAGTGCTTAAATCCTGAGGCGTTATTTCATGAGCCTTTTCCAAATAAGGCAAAGCTTCCTGGAAATTGTTATTAGCACTTAACTTCATTTCCTCATACTTTTTGGTTTCTTCGAATGGCAATTTATTAGCCGAATCAATTATCGAAGCTGCTTTATTATAATATAGGGCACCGATATTATAATAGGAATCAAAAAAATCAGGCTTTAATTCAATTGATTTTTTATATGAATTAAGAGCATCATTGATGTTTCCCATATTATCGTAATAACAACCTTGTGCATACCATATAATAGGACTTGTTGGATATAATGAAAGTCCTTCTTTTATAACAACCTGAGCGCTATTAAAATCCTTTTTAAGTCTATATATGTCAGATAATGAGGAATATATTTCTGGTCTGTTATACTTTAAATTTTTTAGCTGCGTAAAATAATCTATTGCTTGGTCATAATTATTTGTTAACTGGGCACAAATTCCAGAAAGATAGATGCATAGCGTATCAACATTCCCAAATGTTTTATTAACAGAAATAACCCGTTCGAACAGTTTCTGAGCATCAGAATATTTATCATTTTGGTATAATGTTATACCCTTATTATATAACTGATTACCAATGGTAGCCAGATTCAGATAAATTTGAGTCTTATACTCCTGCTTGGTATCAAGATCTAATGCTTTTTTGTAAGAATCGTATGCAATTTCCAATGCATTGCTATCCAGATTTTTATATTCTGGTTTAGTATTCATATGGATTTGTAAAAAAATATTACCACGATAGAACCAAGTTTTCGGATCCATCATTGTTGCTTCGTTTGTAATACAGGGCTCAATGTTTTCTTTTGCTTTATCTAATTTTCCATTACGAAGATAATTAAAAGCATCAGTCCGTTTAGCTTTTTGAGCATTAACAAAAGAAACTGCAAAAAGCACAAAAAATAAAATTGAAAATTTTCTCATATTTTTTAAATATTTAATGGATAATGGTTTAGATTTTTTCTGCAAAAGTAATAAAATTATAATATATCATCATCACCAGAGGCTTGATTTTCAGAAAAATTATTTTCAATTAATTCATTTTCAGAATTTTCATTGACGTCATGTTCAATAATTTCTTCATTATCAAGCATTTTTTCTTCTTCCTCAACTTCCACTTTTGCAACCGCAGCAATGGCATCACCTTCTTTTAAATTAATTAACCGTACACCTTGAGTTGCTCGGCCCATCACTCTCATTTCAAGAATAGCTAATCGAATAATTAATCCTGATTTATTGATAATCATTAGGTCGTCATTGTCAGTAACATTTTTAATAGATATTAAATGTCCAGTTTTTTCAGTTATATTTATAGTTTTAACGCCCTTTCCGCCCCTGTTTGTAACTCTATAGTCATCCAATTTTGAACGTTTTCCGTAACCATTTTCAGAAACAACCAAAACGTCGTCCTGATCATTTTCGATACAAATCATACCGATTACTTCATCCTCTTTACCAGAAAGGGAAATGCCGCGTACCCCAGTGGCATTTCTACCCATTGGTCTAACGGTATTTTCATTGAATCGAATAGCTCTTCCCGATTTTAAAGCCATTAAAATTTCATTATTTCCATTTGTTAATTTGGCTTGTAGAAGTCTATCTCCTTCATTAATATTAATAGCATTAATTCCATTTTGACGTGGACGAGAATAGGCTAATAATGAGGTTTTTTTGATAGTACCTTTTTGAGTACATAGTATAATGTAATTATTGTTAATATATTCAGGGTTGGTAATATCTTTAATATTAATGAAAGCTCTGATTTTATCATCAGGTTCAATATTGATTAGGTTTTGAACTGCTCTACCCTTCGATGTTTTAGTTCCTTCAGGTATTTCAAAAACTCTAAGCCAAAAACATTTACCCTTTTCTGTAAAAAACAGCATATAATTATGCATGGATGCAACGTAAAGATATTCTAAAAAATCGGCGTCTCGAATATCACTTCCTTTTGCTCCACGCCCTCCCCTATTTTGTCTACGATATTCAGAAAGCGGTGTACGTTTAATATAGCCTAAGTGAGAAATTGTTATAACTACCTCTTCATCAGCAATTGTATCTTCAATTCTAAAATCCTTTGCGGAATAAACTATTTCTGTTTTAGCTTCATCGCCGTACTTTTCTTTTATTTCTTTTAGTTCGGTTTTAATAATATCCATTCTTAAAGAAACATCAGCCAAGACTTCGTTATAATATGAAATCAACCGTTGAAGTTCTGCATAATCATTTACAATTTTTTCTCTTTCCAGTCCAGTAAGACGTTGCAATCGCATTTCTAAAATTGCTTTTGCCTGAATTTCAGATAGACTAAATGATTCAATTAAACCAGTTTTAGCTTCGTCGGGTGTAAGCGAAGATCGAATCAATGCTATAACAGCATCAAGATGATCGAGAGCAATTAGTAATCCTTCTAAAATATGAGCCTTTTTTTGAGCTTCATTTAAATCAAATTGTGTTCGTCGTATCACTATTTCATGACGATGTTCTACAAAATATCGTATTAAATCTTTAAGATTTAACATAACAGGTCGTCCGTTTACTAAAGCGATGTTGTTAACACTGAAGGAACTCTGTAAAGGCGTAAGTTGGTATAGTTTATTAATTACGACATTGGTAATAGCATCTCGTTTTAAATCATATACTATCCGCATACCATTTCTGTCTGACTCATCTCGAATATCTACAATACCATCAATTTTTTTATCATTGATAAGGTCAGCAGTTTTTTTGATTAATTCTGCTTTATTAACCTGATATGGAATTGATGTTACTATTAAAGAAACCCTTCCATTTTCATTTTCAATTTTTGTTTCCCCTCTAACAACGATTCGCCCCCTTCCCGTTTCGTAAGCTTCTTTAACTCCGTCATAACCATAAATCAAACCTCCCGTAGGAAAATCGGGAGCTTTAATATATTTCATCAATTCAGGTATAGTAATGTCGTTGTTATCAATATACGCCATAATACCATCCACAACTTCTTTTAGATTATGCGGAGGCATATTGGTTGCCATACCCACGGCAATTCCAGAAGAACCGTTAACTAATAAGCTAGGAATTCGAGTTGGTAGTACAGTAGGTTCTTGTAAGGTATCATCAAAATTCAGTTTATAATCAACAGTATCTTTATAAATGTCACTTAACATTTCTTCAGCAATTTTTTGAAGACGAGCCTCTGTATACCTCATAGCTGCAGGATTATCACCGTCTATTGAGCCAAAATTTCCTTGTCCATCAACCAACGGATAACGCATAGACCATTCCTGGGCCATTCTTACCATGGCATCGTATACCGAAGTATCTCCATGAGGGTGATATTTTCCTAATACTTCACCTACGATTCTTGCCGATTTTTTATATGGGCGATTAGACAACACACCTAATTCATACATCCCAAAAAGCACCCTTCGGTGAACCGGTTTTAATCCATCACGCACATCTGGCAAGGCTCTTGCCACAATAACCGACATTGAATAATCAATGTAGGCAGATCTCATTTGATTTTCAATATTTACCTTAACTATTTTTCCGTGATCTTCCATTTTTATCCTTTAATACAAACATTTTAAACAATTTATGTTTATTCTTTTTCGCCTACGAATTTACAAAAATTTATGAATCAAATTGCATAATACCAATATTATTACTAACATTATCCTGTTGATAATTATTATTCTACTATAACGTTATAAGTCATTTTTTTTATAATTTTGAAGTGTAATGGTTATTGTCATTATTTTTTTAATTGTTTAACTAAACAATGTAATTTTTCTTTTGTTACATAAAAAAGCAGATTATTAATGGAAGCAAAATTTTCACAAAGAGTTAAAGATGTATTAACTTATAGTCGCGAAGAAGCTTTAAGATTAGGAAATGATTATATTGGAGTAGAACATCTTCTTTTAGGTATTATTCGGGATGGAGATGGAATGGCCGTTCAACTTTTGTCAATGCTTGGCATAGATTTAGTAAATATACGTCGCATTATTGAAAAGGCAATTTTAGTAAAAAATCCTAAAGGACAAACTAATTCGGAAGATTTACCTTTGGTAAAGCAAAGCGAACGAGCACTTAAGCTTACTTACCTTGAGGCAAAAATTTATCATAGCGAACTCATTGGTACCGAGCATTTATTATTAGCCATCTTAAAAAATGATGATAATTTAGCTACGAAAATACTTCAAAAATTTGGAGTTGATTATGATTCTGTTAAAAACGAATTAAAAAACTTTTATATTGATATGGATTCAAACGCAAATATGGAAAAAAAATCAGAATTTCCCCAAGACGATATTTCGGAAAATGATCCAGAAGAAACAGAAAAAAGTTTTGAAAGAAGTCAGAAAAAAACCGAAGAATCAAAGTCGAAAACATCAGTACTCGATAATTTTGGAAGGGATATAACAAAAGCTGCAGAAGAAAATCGTCTCGATCCGATAGTGGGACGGGAAAAAGAACTCGAACGCATAGCTCAAATTCTTTGCAGACGGAAAAAAAATAATCCAATTTTAATTGGCGAACCCGGGGTTGGAAAGTCTGCAATTGCCGAAGGTTTAGCATTACGCATTGTTCAAAGGAAAATTTCACGAGCATTATTTAATAAACGTATATATATTTTAGATTTAGCCTCACTTGTAGCTGGCACGAAATATCGCGGGCAATTTGAAGAGCGAATTAAAGCTGTTTTAAATGAATTGGAGAAAAATCATGATATTATTTTATTTATTGATGAAATCCATACACTTGTAGGTGCTGGTAATGCATCTGGCTCTTTAGATGCTTCTAATATGTTTAAGCCCGCTTTGGCTCGTGGTGATATTCAATGTATTGGAGCTACTACGCTTAATGAATACCGTCAATACATTGAGAAAGATGGTGCATTAGAACGCCGGTTTCAAAAGATTTTGGTTGAACCAACTACACCAGAGGAAACAATTGAAATATTAAATAACATTAAAGAAAAATATGAAGACCATCATTTGGTAACTTATACGCCAGATGCCATAAAGGCCTGTGTTTCTCTTACTAATAGATACATGTCTGATCGTTATCTCCCCGATAAAGCTATTGATGCCTTAGATGAGGCTGGAGCTAGGGCTCACATTAGTAATATTAATGTACCTGCCCAAATCATAAATATCGAAACTCAAATTGAAGATATTAGGAATAACAAAACAAATGCAATAAATAGTCAAAAATTCGAAGAAGCAGCTAAGTTTCGTGATATTGAACGTAAATTGCAATCCGATCTTGAACTGGAGAAACGCCATTGGGAGGCAGATTCAAAAATTAACAGACAAATCGTTTCCGAAGAAAAAGTAGCCGAAGTTGTTGCTATGATGACTGGTATTCCTGTTCAACGTATTGCCCGAAATGAAAGTGAACGTTTAATAAAAATGGAAAAAGAACTGGAAAATACAGTTATTGGACAAAATGAAGCGATTAAAAAAGTTGTTAAGGCTATTCGACGAAATCGTGCCGGGCTGAAAGATCCTAATAAACCTATTGGAACTTTTATTTTTCTGGGACCTACTGGAGTTGGAAAAACACATTTAGCGAAAGTGTTAGCTAAATACCTTTTTGATACTGAAGATTCACTTATTCGTATAGACATGAGTGAATATATGGAAAAATTTGCTGTTTCTCGCCTAATTGGTGCTCCTCCAGGTTATGTTGGCTATGAAGAAGGTGGGCAATTAACAGAAAAGATTCGTAGGAAGCCCTATTCTATCGTTTTACTTGATGAAATAGAAAAAGCACATCCCGACATTTTTCATCTATTACTTCAGGTACTTGATGATGGAATGCTAACTGATAGTCTAGGCAGACGAGTTGATTTTAAGAATACTATTATTATAATGACCTCTAATATCGGTTCAAGACAATTAAATGATTTTGGACAAGGTGTGGGATTTGCGACATCTACTAAAATTGCCAATACTGCCATTTATACACAGCGTGTAATTGAAAATGCTCTCAAAAAAACATTTGCACCTGAATTTCTTAACCGAATTGATGATGTTATTATTTTTAACTCTCTCGAACGAGAGGACATACACAAAATTGTCGATATCGAACTTTCATATCTTTATAAAAGAGTAACAGCCATGGGGTATGAAATTACTGTTACTACAAAAGCTAAAGATTTTATTGTTGAAAAAGGTTGGGATGAACAATTTGGTGCCCGTCCATTAAAACGTGCAATTCAAAAATATGTTGAAGATTTACTGGCTGAAGAAATTATCAAAACAAAACTCCAACAGAATGACATTATTGTTATTGATTTTGACGAAGAAAAGCAAGAAATGTTTGTCAAAATTACCAGGAACAAGAAGAAAGATAAACCTAACTAAAAGTTATTTATAACTTATCAAACAGTTGTTTTTGATAATCATTCTTAAAGTTTTCGCCTTTATTAAATAGAAAATAATTTAATTCATTTTCTATTAATTTGAAATTTTCAGCATTCTTTTTATATATGTATTTTAGTGAAATTTCAAACCCATTGTTTTCAAAATAAATTTGGGTTTTATTTTCATCTTCAATGTAAAATGTTTCTGTATCTATTTTAGATTCAATTTTATACTTTTTAGAAAGTAATCCTATTAAATTATCAGAATTGGTTCTACTTACATCTGAAAATATATATTCACCCATAATATATATATCGTTTGCGCAATAATACAAAGCCTTAATATTATTTTCAAAGATGGTTTCTTTATAACCTATAACCTTTAAATCCAAACCATTAATTTGTATTGTATTGAAACAATTTGGTTTTCCATTAGTCTTAAATATCTGATTGCTATTAGTTAAAAAAACAGAATTCCCAAATTGAATTGCACTTTTAGTATTAAAAATGTGGGATTTGTTATTTTTTTCAACAAAAACCAAAAATCTTAATAAAAGATCATCTTTTAAGCAGGGATCGTATGGACTTCGGATATTGTGATCTTTAAAAAATTGAATATAATTATGGCTGTACTTTCCATCTTTTAATTTAATGAAAAACAGACGGATTCTGATTTTATTTACAAAAATTAAAATAACTATTATTAAAATTAAACCAAAGATTATTAAAATTCCCAATTTCAAATCCATAATAATATTTTATTATAGCAATATAACATTAAATTGCCAAAGGTAAAATTAAAATTTATAACTCCCCAAATCTTTTGTATCAAAATTATTAATAAAACTTACTTTTTCAATGTTTTCAGCTCTTGCATTACGAATAAAAATTTCAGCTGATTTTCTGAATATATCATTTCTGTTGGCATCAAACAATAATAAATAGCCAATAATCACATTACCTGCCATTTCCACTAAGCGACGGGAATGAAAATCATATAATTCATCATCATTGTGCTCATTAACTTTTTCAACACTTTTAGAAAATTGATCAGTCATTTTCATTAAAATATTTTTCAAGAAATCAAGATCTGGTTTAATTTTTCTAGTTGAAAAATCCAGCAGAACTTTCTGAAATAGACCATTTCCTACGCTTTTTATAGCTGCAACTACTTGAAGTTGCGACGTCCCTTCATAAATTGAAGTTATTCTAGCATCACGGTAAATTCGTTCAACCGGAAAATCTTTCATAAAACCGGTTCCTCCATGAATCTGAATGGCATCATATGCGATTTGATTGCAGTATTCGCTGGAAAAAAGTTTTAATAAAGGTGTAAAACCATCGGCAATTTTCTGATAATGCTTTTGTTCATTACGTTCGTCGGGAGTAAGATTTCTCTCTTTTTGGATAAAAGTATAAGATTTAAATACATCTACATATCTTGACGTTTCATAGAGTAAAGTACGTATGGCATCAATTTTAACCTTCATATTAGTAAGCAATTCATAAACAGCTGGATAATTGATTATTGATTTACCAAATTGTTCCCGCTCCTGAGCATATTTAAGAGCTTCCCGATATGCTGCCTCTGCAATGCCAACTGATTGTGCACCAACACCTAATCGAGCAGAATTCATTAACGACATTACATATTTAATCAACCCCATTTTACGATCGCCAACAAGTTTTGCTGGGGCATCTTTAAAAACCAGTTCACATGTAGGAGAACCTTTTATGCCAAGCTTATTTTCAATACGACGAACCGTAACAGCTTTAGCAGTACGATCATATACAAATAATGAAAGCCCACGAGCATCTTTTGTTCCTTCTTCAGATCTTGCTAAGACCAATGAAATGTCGGCATCTCCATTGGTAATAAATCGTTTTACACCATTTAAAACCCAACATCCTTTATTTTCATCATAAGTTGCTTTTAATTGAACAGCTTGTAAATCGGAACCAGCATCTGGTTCAGTTAAATCCATTGCAGCTGTGGCACCTTTATAAAATCTTGGTAAAAATTCATTCTTAATTTCATCGGAAGCAAATTCATGAATGGTTTCCGCACAATCCTGCAAACCCCAAATGTTTGCAAATCCAGCATCAGCTCGGGAAACTATTTCGGCAGCCATAACATATGGAACTAATGAAAAATTTAATCCGCCATATTCTCTGGGTAATGACATTCCAATCATTCCTGTTTCGACAAGAACATCAAGGTTTTTCCGAGTTCCCTCTGCATAAATGACTTCATTATCTACTAATTTTGGCCCTATTTTATCAACTTCATCAGCATTCGCATTAATAATTTCTCCCGAAATTTCACCAATAACTTCAAGAATTTTATCATAACTATCCATTGCATCTTCGTAATCCAATGGTGCATAATCGTATTTATCTTTATCGGTAAAATTGTTTTCTTTTAATCGAACAATTTTTTCCATTAATGAATGATGCAAATGAAACTTTAAATTTTCGTTATCTGTATAAAAATTTGACATGATATTTCTGAAATTTAAATAATTACTTCGAATTTTTTTTGTAATACTTTATCATTTTGGGTATTACATCCAATACACTTCCAATAACAACATAATCAGCAATTTGATTAATCGGTGCATTTGGATCGGTATTAATTGAAATTATTTGAGCCGATTGATCCATTCCTGCGCGATGTTGAACTGCACCAGAAATGCCACAGGCTATATAAAGCTTGGGACGAACCGTAACCCCTGTTTGTCCGATTTGGCGTTCATGTTCTATTAAACCACTATCTACGGCTGCCCTTGAAGCTCCAACCTGAGCACCAATTAAATCAGCAAGTTCAAATAATAATTTAAAATTTTCTTTTGATCCAACGCCATAACCTCCGGCAATAATAATTTGAGCGCTTTTTATATTAATTTTCTGAGATTCAACATGGCGTTCAATTATTTTTACAATAAAATCCTCAGGTTTTATCCATTTTCCTACATCGATCTTTTTGATTGATCCTTTGTATGTTAACGATAGGATCTCTTTCTTCATAACACCCTCTCTGACAGTTGCCATTTGGGGACGTGTTTCGGGATTGACAATGGTAGCGATAATATTTCCTCCAAAAGCCGGACGTATCTGGTACAAAAGATTTTGATATTCTTTCTGAGTACGAGTTTCATCATAATTACCAATTTCGAGGCTGGTACAATCAGCAGTTAAACCACAACGTAATGCTGAAGCTATCCGTGGGGCAAGGTCTCTGCCAACGGATGTTGCTCCGAAAAGTACAATTTGAGGTTTTTCTTCCCGAATTAAATTCATCAAAATACTTGAATGAGGTAATGTCGTATATGGAAATAACCTGGAATCATTAGCATAATGAATGATATCAACACCAAATGGGAATAGCTGGCTTTCTAAATTTGAAATATTGTTTCCGAAAACTACAGCTTCAAGTTTGCTACTCAACTGATTTGCAAGTTTTCGTCCTTTGGTCAATAATTCTAAACTAACATCCGCTATACTGCCCTCTTCGGTAATTTCACAATAAATAAATATATTATTCACGTTAGTACTATTTTCTGTTTACGATTTATATTCTGAAATAAATAATTAGAAAAAAGATATTGATTAACCAATAACATGGCTATCAATCAATTCCTTCATTAAAGAATCAATATCTTGATCATTTGATGTAAACGATTTTGATTCTTTATGCTGAAAAACAACATTTTCAATTTTTTTAACTTTGGTGGGCGAACCTGATAATCCCAACATTTCTGTATCTGCATTAAGATCATTTACATTCCATTCCTCAATATTTAGATATGGGCGATGAGAATATAATTCTGTATAATCCTTAATTTCATCTTGAAGTTCTGTTATCGTCCGTGCATGTTTATACTTCATAATAAGCTTTGAATTTCTTGGACGACATGCCGGGGCTGAACCGTGAACGGTAACTAATACTGGAAAAGGTGTGGAAACAATTTCAATTCCTCTTTCAAGGCGACGCTTTACAACAATATGCTGTGTATTAACTGAAATAACATCTTCGACATAAGTAATTTGAGGAATGTGCAATTTTTCGGCCGTTTGTGGACCAACTTGTGCTGTATCACCGTCAATAGCCTGACGTCCACATATTACCAAATCATATGGAGCTAATTTTTTAATGGCTAACGAGATAGCATAAGAAGTTGCTAATGTATCGGAACCGGCAAATTTACGATCAGTAATCAAATACCCGGCATCTGCACCACGATATAAAGCTTCGCGAATAATCTCTGCAGCGCGGGATGGCCCCATTGTTAAAAGTATAATTTCTGCGCCATTAATTTGTGTTTTGATGCGTAAAGCTAATTCTAAGGCATTCAAATCTTCAGGATTAAAAATGGCAGGTAAAGCAGCTCGATTTACGGTACCGTCGGCTTTCATGGCATCTTTTCCAACATTGCGGGTATCGGGTACTTGTTTTGCTAATACAATGATTCTAAAACTCATGGTTAAATTTTTCTATTAATTTAAAAACCGTTTTTATAAAAATTACGGAGGCACAAAATTATAAATTTAGCGTAAACTATCAAGAAAAAAGGCTATCAGCATTCATCACAGCCATCAAGACTTTTCTGATAAACAAACATTGCTCTTTTACTCATCCCCATACTTGAGAAACCTCCATCGTGGTAAAGATTTTGCATCGTAACTTTTCGCGTCAGATCTGAAAATAATGTAACACAATAGTTAGCACACTCTTCAGCAGTGGCGTTGCCTAAAGGAGACATCCTTTCGGTAAAATCCATTAATCCATCAATACCTTTAACACCACTTCCTGCAGTAGTCAGCGTTGGCGATTGTGAAATCGTATTTATTCGTATTTTTTTTTCTCGCCCATAAATGTATCCAAAACTGCGTGCAATAGATTCAAGCACAGCTTTAGCATCAGCCATATCATTGTATTCAAATAAAGTGCGCTGAGCAGCTATGTAGGATAATGCAACAACTGAACCCCACTCATTGATTGCATCAAATTTTTTGGCTACTTGTAACATTTTGTGAAAGGATAAGGCAGAAATATCAAGGGTTTTCTGGAAATAATCATAATCAATATCGTCATATGGTTTTTTCTTACGAACATTAGGGGACATCCCAATAGAATGGAGTATAAAATCAATTTTTCCATCAAAGAACTTCATTGATTTCAAAAACAAATTTTCTAAATCCTGAACCTGAGTAGCATCGGCTGGTATAACAATAGTGTTACATTTTTTTGCTAAAAGTTCCGTTTCTCCCATTCGTATAGAAACGGGTGTATTTGTTAATATAATTGATGCACCTTCTTCATAGGCTTTTTCTGCAATTTTCCATGCAATAGATTTTTCGTTTAGGGCTCCAAAGATTATACCTTTTTTCCCTTTTAATAAATTATATGTCATAATTTCAATAGTTTAATAATTCTTTAGCTGTTTCAACGGCAGCATTGGTAACAGTTTCATTACTGAGCATTTTTGCAATTTCTGTAATTCTTTCTTTCTGATTTAATAGTTTAATAAAAGAGGTGGTTGTATTTCCTTTAGTTTCTTTATATACAAAATAGTGCGATGAGCTTTTCCCTGCAATTTGTGGCAAGTGAGTAATTGCAATTACCTGCATATTATTACTCATCTTTTGAAGAATATTTCCAACTTTACCTGCAATATCACCCGAAACTCCCATATCAATTTCATCAAAAATAACGGTAGGCAACAAATTACGTTGGGTAATTAAAGATTTAAGCCCTAACATCAAGCGGGATAATTCTCCACCGGAAGCAATACGTGAAATTTCGCTCACCTGCCCTCCCCTATTCGCATTAAAAAGAAATCTAATGATATCAATGCCATCATTAGTTAAGTCTTTCGTCATAGAATGTTCTATTTTAAATTGGGCATTTGGCATTCCAACCTGAGATAAAACTTTTAATAATTCTTTTTCTATTTCAGAAAATGTATTTTTACGATTTTCGGAAATTTGCTGGCTGAGTTTTATTAATACTTCTTTTTGAAGCTGGATATCTAATTGTAATTCAGATATTTGTTTATCAATAGATGAAATGGCAGATAATTTATCTGTAAATGAATTTTTTAAATGAATTAATTCAATAATGGTTGTAACCCGATGTTTTTGTTCAAGACGATAAATGGAATCAAGACGATTACTTATTGCTTCAATTTTAAGTGGATCGTAAATAATTTTATTTTGAAGATGATCAATTTCCGAGGTAATATCTTTTAATTCAATTTGGCAACTTTTTAACCGTTCGGAAATATTCTTAATATCATCATGAATATTCAATAATGGGTCAAGCAGAGAAATCAATTCTGATAAACGATTTAATAATGAATTGTCTGATTCGGACAAGCCTACATTTACCAAAAATAAATTTGATTTTATTGATTCTGAATTTGTTAAAATTTTAAGTTCAGCTTCCAACTCCTCTTGTTCATTTTCATTTTGTAAATTAACTTCTTCTAATTCATCGACAAGAAATTGATAATAATTCTGATCAGATTTTAATTGCTGCTCTCTTTCCAACATTTCTTTCAATTTATTATTCTTGGAAGAATAAATTGAATATTCTGATTTATATTCTTTTATTATTTGTTGATTTCCGGCAAAACCATCAACCAACGCTAACTGGAATGAGAAATCATTCAATGCTATGGTTTTGTGCTGTGAATGAATATCTACAAGTTTATCCCCAATTTCTTTTAAAAGGTTTAAATTTACAGGTGTGTCATTAATAAAAGCCCTTGATTTTCCGGCAGGATTAATCTCTCTTCGCAAAAGAGCACTATCATCATAATCAAGGTTATTTTTTTCAAAAAAATCCTGCAGTCCATAATTTTGAATAGAAAAAATACCCTCTACATAACATTTTTTTGATTTGTCGAATAGCACAAAAGTATCTGCTCGCTGTCCAAGGATAAGAGATAATGCTCCTAATAATATGGATTTACCCGCACCCGTTTCTCCTGTAATTACAGAAAAACCTCTATTAAAATCAATTGACAGATTTTGTATGAGTGCATAATTTTCAATACGAAGGTGCGATAACATATCGTAGTTGGTTAACAATAAGAAACAAATGTAATAAAGAAAACCTTAAATTTTATTTTTAATTAAGTATTTTCTGATATTTTGAGGAATTTGACGGATCAATTTCCTTCAAAATATTGATGGCTTTGGTTTTATCTATGGGTGCAGCTTGCGAATAAATATTGATTAACTCATCACGTTTGGCATCCAAAAATAGCTGTAATAAAAACAAGCCAGGTTTTTGACGATTTACTTTGCGGAGTAATTCCAGACTTTCGGAAACAGCTGTTCGACCATTTTCGATGTTTTCAGTCATTACATCCAAACCTAAGCGATGAAATTTGTAACTTGCTTCACGTATTGGGCTGTATGTTGTATTCATTAAGTTTTCAATTAACCAATATCTATTTTTTGTACTTTCAAAAGCTTTCCATCCAGATTCAGTTGCATTTTGTGCAGAATTTAATATTGACTGAGCCTTTTCAAAATAAGGTGTACCACCAAACAGAGAATATGAATCGCCATCATATCCAAGCACAATATTAATATAATAAGCTAATACAGATGTAAGATTGGAGGTAAATGTATTTTCGTCGTAATCAAGAGGCTGGTATTCAATATATTTAAAATCAAAATCATTATCTACATAATTGATTAGAACGGAATTGTAATTGGTTTTATAGATCGGTCGGCGAATAACTAAATTTAATTTTCCTTTAAATTCATCACTGGAAACCCTTTCAGTAATCGTAATCATAAAAGTACATTCAATACGTTCCTCCACTTTATATTGATAATTTGACCATTTTCTGTTATTAATAAATTCATAAATAGCCTGTTGTAGGGTTTGATATACTTTTTTATCCGTACCTTCTACTTGTTGAGCGGTTACTTGTACGGAAGCATTAAATTCCTGAGCAAAAGCCTGAACTGAAAAAATAAAAAGTATAAACGAGAAAATAATTTTATGCATAAAAATTGAATTAAACATTTTTAACAAATGAATGCTTTTCAATCATTTGCTTTATTAAATCGGCAATATCTTTAGCAACTTCATTTTTTGATTTCAAGTCAAATTTAGTAATATTACCTTCTTGGTCAATGGCAGTAATTTTATTTGTAGTAACAGCAAATCCCGCTCCATGATCATTTAATGAATTTAAAAGAATCAGGTTCAATTTTTTCTGAATTATTTTTTTTTGCGCATTTACAACCTCATTTTCAGTTTCGAGAGCAAAGCCAGCTAAAAATTGTGAATTACTTTTTCTTTTTCCTAATTCTGCTAATATATCTATGGTTGGCTTTAATTTTAATGATAAATCCGAATTTGATTTTTTAATTTTTTGTTTGTTAATGGTTATTGGAGCATAATCAGAAACGGCAGCAGCCATAATTGTAATATCTGTTTTAGGAAATAAATCAAGACAGCAGTCATGCATTTCCTTAGCAGATGTTACTTTAGTACAGCTAATTGAAGGGTTATTGGTTGATAATTGGGATGGTCCGGAAATCAAATGAACATTTGCACCTCTATTTGCGAATTCTTCAGCTATACTAAATCCCATTAAACCTGATGAATGGTTTCCGATAAAGCGTACAGGATCAATATTCTCATATGTAGGTCCAGCTGTTACCAAAATGCTTTTACCACAAAAATCATCACGGGTTTTAAAATATTTTTCGATAATATTATATATAATATCAGGTTCTTCCATTCTACCACAGCCAAATAATCCACTTGCTAATTCTCCACTAGCAGGTGCTATAATCATATTCCCGTGCGACTGTAATGTTTCAACATTTTTTTGGGTTACCGCGTGCAAAAACATATCGACATCCATTGCCGGTGCAAAGAAAACTGGACATTTTGCAGCAAAATATGTAGCGAGGAGCAAATTGTCGACAATTCCATTAGCACATTTACCAATAGTATTAGCCGAAGCCGGAGCAACAATTATTATATCTGCCCAATTACCCAAATCTACATGGCTATTCCATTGTCCATTTGTAAGGTTGAAAGGTTCGATTAAAACAGGGCGTTGCGACAGCGTTGACAGGGTTAGCGGAGTAACAAAATCAGCAGCTTTAGGCGTTAATATAACCTGAACATCTGCCCCTTCTTTTTTTAATAAACGAATTAAAAAAGGTATTTTATAAGCTGCAATACTTGCTGTTATTCCGACTATTATTTTCTTTCCCTTAATCATCAAAATGTCAATTAATCTGATTTAGTTAATGTGAATATTATTCTTTTAGCGGATTTCTAAAAAAGATATCACCATCCAAAAACTCAGTAGTTGCTACTAAAGTTGCCTTTGGTAGATGCTCATAATGTTTGGCAATTTCAATTTGTTCTCGGTTTTCAAATACTTCTTCCAAATTATCACTGGGTAAAGCAAACTGAGAAATTTTATTATTTAATTCTTCTTTCACTTCAGCAGAAATTTGGTTAGCTCTTTTTACAATAATATTGACAGATTCATAAATATTATCTGTCGGAGCATTCAATTTTTGCACATCTCTGGTAATTGCAAGCATTTCAACCTTTGATTTTTTACTTTCCATGTTAAAAATAGTTTTTAATAAATTTTAAAGAATTTTTCTGCATCATATTAGCCTGATTTAAGTACGAACTCTCAGGATAGGCCGAAATAAAGCTATCAAAAGCTTCAATTGTTGCCTGATACCTTTCTTTCTTCTTCGATTCTATACTTTTTGTTGCATATTTATAATTAGCCTTAATTATATCAAACATAATCTCTTCCCTATGAGGAGTATCGGGAAAATCTCTTAATACATTATTAAAAGTAGTAATAGCGGCCTTATAATCCTCCATTTTGAAATATAATTTAGCTGTTTCAAACGATTTTAGTTCTAATTTTCCCCTCAACTTATCCATTAATTCATTACATTTTGGGATACGTTCGCTTTGAGGATAAGCATTAATGAAAAGCTGAAATTCCTTAATCGATTCCGTAGTATTCGTTTGATCGAGGTTATATTTCGGAGAATCCATATATTGGCAATAAGCACTCATATAAGCACACTCTTCTGCAAACTGACTGTTTGGAAATTTTTTAGCAAATTGCTTAAAATAATAACTTGCTGTAATATAGTCATCTTGTTTAAAATAACTATATGCATAATAATAATTGATTTTTTCTACCTTATCAGTACCAACATAGACATTTATCAACTGATCAAAAAGTTGTTGTGCACGATAATAATCTCCATGATCATAGTAAGTTATGGCACGTTCAAATTTTTCGTTATTGTCATTACTTTTTAGTAATTTTTGATATTTACTGCACGAAATGAATTGAAATGCAAATATTATTAAAATAGGGTATAAAAATCGTTTTAACATGCTGCAAAATTAATATTTTTAGTCGAATAAAAAACGTTAAAATTAAACAGTTATTATCATTTAAATAACATTTAAACAAATCAGTGTTATTTACCTCTAAAAAAACATTTAGTTTTGCAGTGCAATTATATTTTTTTCAACAATTAATAAATCACACGAGATATGGATATATTTAAAAAAGTAAAAACCAATTTAGGCCCCATTGGGCAATATGCCAAGCAGGCGGATGGATATTTTATGTTTCCTAAATTAGAGGGAGAAATATCCAACAAGATGTTTTTCCACGGAAAAGAACGATTAATTTGGAGCTTAAACAATTATCTTGGAATAGCCAATCTTCCTGAAGTTAGAAAAGTAGATTCTCAGGCTGCAAATGATTGGGGATTGGCCTATCCTATGGGTGCAAGAATGATGTCGGGACAAACAAGTTATCATGAACAGTTGGAAAGAGAATTAGCTGAATTTGAAGAAAAAGAAAGTGCTTATCTTTTAAATTTTGGCTATCAGGGAATGGTTTCAATTATTGATTCCTTGCTTGATAGAAATGACGTCGTTGTTTATGATGCCGAAGCTCATGCTTGTATTATCGACGGATTGCGTTTGCATATCGGAAAACGATTCGTTTATCCTCATAATAATATAGAAAAAATGGAGAAGCAGCTTCTTCATGCGCAACATGTAGTCGATCAAACGGGTGGAGGAATTTTGGTTATTACAGAAGGCGTGTATGGCATGTCGGGTGATCTTGGAAAATTAGATGAAATTATAAAATTAAAACAAAAATATCATTTTAGGTTATTAGTCGATGACGCCCATGGTTTTGGAACAATGGGAAAAACTGGAAAAGGTACTGGCGAACACTTTAATGTTCAGAAAGATATAGATGTTTATTTCGCTACTTTTGCTAAGGCGATGGCTGGTATAGGCGGCTTTGTTGCATCTAATGCTGATGTTATTGGTTTTCTAAAACATGTTATGCGATCACAAATTTTTGCAAAATCATTGCCCATGCCAATGGTTATCGGAGCGTTGAAACGTCTCGAAATAATTCGCACACAACCACAACTTAAAGATAAATTATGGACAATTGTAAGGGCATTACAATCTGGATTAAAAGAAAAAGGTTTTAATATCGGGAATACCCAATCTCCAGTTACTCCTGTTTTCCTGTCGGGGAGTGTACCTGAAGCTACACAATTAACACTTGATTTGAGAGAAAATTATAACATTTTCTGTTCAATTGTAACTTATCCTGTAGTTCCTAAGGGAGTTATATTGCTAAGATTAATACCTACCGCCGTTCATACATTACAAGATGTAGAATATACAATTGATGCCTTTTCAAAAATAAAAGAAAATTTGAATAATGGTAAATATTCAAAGGGGGATATTCCGGATATTCAAAACCTATAAAATTTTCTACATAAAAAACCTGATTTAGTAAGCTTTATCAGGTTTTTTATTTTTAAACGATTTTTTAAATGAGAGAAAGTACCTATAATAAAATCGCAATTTCCATTAATTCTTTTGCATATTTTGTTATTTCATATTTGGTAGTGTTTTTCCTTTCTCAGTTTATCACTATTATTACAACATTATCATGTAACATCCCGGTACAACTTTTTTTTCATAAGATTGAATTTTTAATACGAAGCACATCATGGACAAGTGATTCGGTTAAAATTATTTTCAGCGCTGGGCCTATTTCTGCACTTGCTTTGGGATTTATTTTTTTAATAATTTATACCAAAGTAATAGATACGAATGGCTTGCTTAAGCTGTTTTTTTTATGGGGTTTTATACACGGATTCACCATTTTTTTTGGTTCTATACTTATTGGAACATTTATAAACCAAGGCTTTGGATATGTTATTAACTGGCTTTATTGTTTTGATACCGCAAAATTAATAATAGTTGCCTTTTCCCTGATAATTATGCTTTTAATTGGACTAACGGTTCCAAAATATTTTTTCACATCAGCAAATACATACTATAATAGTCAGCATCCAAAACAAAGAAAATCCTTCCTAATGAATCAAATACTAATCCCATGGATGATTGGAGGAACCGTAATAAATCTATTTAAGATATCGAATAACCAAGGGATTTATCAATTTAGAATTTATGATATAATGCTGTTTTTCTCTTCCTTATTAATTATTTTACCATCTTTTTTTCAAATATATAAATATCCTGAATTATATTTTGATGAAGAACCCAAAAGCTTTTTTATATCATGGAAAAGTGTTGTTTTTAGCATTGTATTACTACTTGTCTTAAAAATAGGTTTATACCGGGGAATACGACTCGGCTAAATCTCATTAATTTACAATAATTTTTCTAAGAAAATTGCCTTGTTTGGTAATTATTTTTAGTAAATAAAATCCTTGCTTAGGACTTAATTTAAAAATAAAATTCTTTTCATTCGCAGCAGTAGCGCATTCTAAAATTTTTCCATAAATATCAATTACCATTATTTCCTGCATTTCTATAGGGGATTCTATGTTTAAAAAATAAGAGGTTACAGGGTTTGGGAATATTTTAATCGAATTTGCATCCAATTGTTTTATTCCTGAATTTTTAGGTTGCAATTGAACGTTTAGTATGGTTGCATTTAGATCAGTAACGGCAACATTTTGAATTGTTTTGGAATAATGACAAGGAGCCGAAAAAATTACGGTATAACTTCCTGCCTTGATCAGACGATGATAATCACCCATGGTTGCCGATGAATAAACATACGAACTGTCAGCATCATGATTCTGTATGAATACTTTCGCCTTTAGTGGTTCTCCCGTCAAAGAATCGGTAACCGTCCCTGTTATCCCATAATTGGCCTGTTCTATATAATTTAAAAATGAACGGTAATTATAATTCCAATGCGATTCCAACTGACTTGCCGGTAGTAATTTTGTATTCGATAATTCTATCGTTACTTCCCTGCAATGCTGAAAATAATTCATGTAATCCTGACGACCACCAGCTACTTCATACCATGCATAGCCATTGGTAATCCCATTATTCAAATCGGTCATATAACCACTACTGTGTGCATGAACCGTATCGGCATATTCCCGACTTACATTTACCCACCAATTATTATCCGGATGTAGTTTTGCCCAGGTATCCCATGGATAATTCACCACTTCTGCTCCTCCATGAAAATTTGCTGACATCACTATATGATGAGCCGACGCAAAATTCATGAAAGAAACTGTCTCTGCCTGCCAGGCTTCTCCATCTGGATGCTGACCATCCTCCGGATCTGGATAGTTTCTGTTCATATCCACTCCATTGGCATTGTATCGGGTTGCACCATTCACCGTATTATTCCCTCCATGATAAGTCCCGTCCGGATTGGCTAACGGATTAATCCATATCACCATATTATTTATCATGTTGGTTACCCGTGTATCTGTACCATAATTCGTTAATAAATAATCTATCAAATGAAGCATCAACACGTAACCACACACTTCATCTCCATGAATGGACGAGGTATATAAAAACTCAGGCTCTCCTTCATCTTCATTTACATTATCCGATATCTTTACGGCCAGTAACATTCGACCACTCGCTAATACGCCGATAGTATCTATTTTACAAATATCAGGATGCGCTGCCTTAAACTGACTTAGTAAATCCAAATACGCATTATAAGTTGGGTAATAATCCCAATTCTGCCTGCTCTTTAAATCGATCTTATCTACCATCACCGGATGAACCAAATCCCCCGGATTGGGCAATAAGGTGTATTTATACCCTAATTCAATAAACCGCGAAAATTCTTTACGATTTGCATACCCCCAAACAGTATCTCCCTTAACATTGTCTATGGATATTGTCTTTGTTAATTTGTGTATCGCTTCCTTGCTGCCTATGGTAAACCGAAAATAAATCTCCGACTTCTTCGAAAATAATTCATCCAGCGTATTGCTATTCCCCTCTAACCCCTGAGACTTAATCGCCCCCATGAACACAATGTTTAATAATAATAAAATTATAAACCTAATCCCTCTTCTCATTTCTTCGCCTGTTTAATACCATTTCAAAGATAAAAAAAATAGGCAAATGTTTTTCATTTGCCTATTCCTAATTTTTTTTAAAAAAATTATTTATTGATAATCAGTTTTTTTATAATTTTTTCATTTCCTGTTTGAATTTCTATTACATAAACACCGGGGCACAACATGCTTAAATCAATTTTGTTAACACAATTTTGACTCAACAGCACTTGATTATCATTATAAACTAACTTGCCCAATGAGTTATAAATAGTAATGCAGGATTTGGTATCTAACGAATTGAACGAGTAAAGTCGGAATATTCCGTTTCCAGGATTCGGATATATAGAAATATTTTCTACAGAATTTACGGTTGTTTCTGTAAGTTCATCAATAACACCATCTTTAAGCGCAACATCAAATATATTTGCATCAAAATCACTAAATTCACATCCCGTTGGATTATTTGTCCATGAAATTTTCGATGCTTCTGAGGAGATCGGTTTAAAAACGATATTACATAAAATACCTTCATCAATGTTGATGCCTTTATTATCAGCAGTCCAAACAAAAGTAATCTTACCTGCTTCTGTATTACCTACAATAGCCGGCTCTATTCCATTGAACCAATGAATAATATTTTCAAAAGAAAGTTTTGAAGGATCATACTGGATAGTAAATTGGAAAGAACCAAGGTTGGAAAAAGCAGTTGCACGAACAGGGATAATCCATTTTCCTTCGGAGAAAGTTCCACGATCAAAAGACAAGGAAGTGGTGGTAGTGGTTTTATTTCTTTCCATATCAAAATAATTATTATCCGTTAGCGAATACGATGCATTGGCATCTCCATAAACAATGCCATTGAAATTTTGAGTAACATTTTCATTATTTACAATAATATTCTGATTATTAAAAAGCCAATCGCCTAAAGGAAAAGTTGTAATTATAGAGCCTATTCTTTTCTTAATCATTAAAATATCACTTGCGGTTAACGAACCATTTCCATTGATATCACCACAAGCCAAATAAATTCCCGATAATAGGGTGATATTTGCAATGTGTTTTTTAAATAATAAAGCATCCGTTGCCGTAACACCGCCCCAGAGTTTGGTTGTCGAAACTTCCAGCGTATATGTTCCATTTGCCACTTCTGTAAACGCATAGTCTCCCGATGCATTAGTTGTTGTTGTTCCGATAACAACTCCAGAACTATTTTTCAGATTTATTGATACATTGCTCAATGGAGTGTTAGATGTATTGGGGTATGTAACTTTGCCGCCGATTGTATGTCCAACCGAACCTCCCATACATTCAATGGTTGCAGCCCAGCCCAATGCCGTTTGAGATCCATCAGAGGTGAATTTAAAAGTCAAAGCACCACTTGTATTTGAAGCGGTTATCTGACCAGGGCTTACAGAACCCGTAAATGGGCTTCCCTGAACTTGGGGAGAACTTGTATTTGCGCCATTGTATATATATAATTTATCATATCCGCTTTCCGTACTAAATTGATTAAAAGTAACCTTTAGCATTGCTCCTTGGGTTGCAGGATTGATTGTCATTACATAATTTTCATTATTGCTATAGCTTCCATTGGGGCCACCCGAATCATAAAAATTACCAGAACAAGTCGTTACCGTATTATTTCCCATTAAAATATTCTGAGCAACAACGATATAATCTTGTTTTGTCAATGTGGCTGTGTCATTGCCATCAGAAATCGTAAGAGAAACATCATAGCTACCAGCATCGGAATATCTTACTACGGGATTTTGTTCGGTAGAGGTTGATGGAGTTCCTCCCTCAAATGTCCATTGCCAACTTATAGGATTACCACAGGAAACATCAGTAAAATGAACATCTTCGCCAAAAGTAATATTTGTTTTATCTGCAGAAAATGTAGGGTTTAATCCGCTATAAGGCTGTAATTGAACGTTTAGTATGGTTGCATTTAAATCAGTAACGGCAACATTTTGAATTGTTTTGGAATAATGACAAGGCGCCGAAAAAATTACGGTATAACTTCCTGCCTTGATCAGACGATGATAATCACCCATGGTTGCCGATGAATAAACATACGAACTGTCGGCATCATGATTCTGTATGAATACTTTCGCCTTTAGTGGTTCTCCCGTCAAAGAATCGGTAACCGTCCCTGTTATCCCATAATTGGCCTGCTCTATATAATTTAAAAATGAACGGTAATTATAATTCCAATGCGATTCCAACTGACTTGCTGGTAGTAATTTTGTATTCGATAATTCTATTGTTACTTCTCTGCAATGCTGGAAATAGTTCATGTAATCCTGACGACCACCAGCTACTTCATACCATGCATAGCCATTGGTAATCCCATTATTCAAATCGGTCATATAACCACTACTGTGTGCATGAACCGTATCGGCATATTCCCGACTTACATTTACCCACCAATTATTATCCGGATGTAGTTTTGCCCAGGTATCCCATGGATAATTCACCACTTCTGCTCCTCCATGAAAATTCGCTGACATCACTATATGATGAACCGACGCAAAATTCATGAAAAAAACTGTCTCTGCCTGCCAGGCTTCTCCATCTGGATGCTGACCATCCTCCGGATCTGGATAGTTTCTGTTCATATCAACTCCATTGGCATTGTATCGGGTTGCACCATTCACCGTATTATTCCCTCCATGATAAGTCCCGTCCGGATTAGCTAACGGATTAATCCATATCACCATATTGTTTATCATGTTGGTTACACGTGTATCTGTACCATAATTCGTCAATAAATAATCTATCAAATGAAGCATCAACACGTAACCACACACTTCATCCCCATGAATGGACGAGGTATATAAAAACTCAGGCTCTCCTTCATCTTCGTTTACATTATCCGATATCTTTACGGCCAGCAACATTCGGCCACTCGCTAAAACGCCGATAGTATCTATTTTACAGATATCCGGATGCGCTGCCTTAAACTGACTTAATAAATCCAAATACGCATTATAAGTTGGGTAATAATCCCAATTCTGCCTGCTCTTTAAATCAATCTTATCTAACATCACCGGATGAATCAAATCCCCCGGATTGGGCAATAAGGTGTATTTATACCCTAATTCAATAAACCGCGAAAATTCTTTACGATTTGCATACCCCCAAACAGTATCTCCCTTAACATTGTCTATGGATATCGTCTTCGTTAATTTATGTATCTCTTCCTTATTGCTGCCTATGGTAAACCGAAAATAAATCTCCGACTTCTTCGAAAATAATTCATCCAGCGTATTGCTATTCCCCTCTAACCCCTGAGACTTAATCGCCCCTATAAACGCAACATTTATTAAAATTAATAATATAATTGTAATTTTTCTTCTCATTTCTCTGCTACTTTAAGCCATTAATTATTGATTCTATTTGATTATATGTTTGTTTTCCTACTTTTACAATGGGTAATCGTAAATTATTTTGAGCTAAGCCTACAATTTCGAGAGCTGCTTTAATACCTGAAGGACTGCCATCTGCAAAAATTGCTTCTATAAAAGGTAAAAGTTTCAGATGAATTTCGCGAGCTTTCTGAAAACTTCCTTTTAAGCAAAGTTGAACCATTTCCGAAAATTCTTTTGGATATAAATGAGCCACAACAGAAATAACGCCGTTAGCACCACAAGACATCAATGGGAGAGTGAGCGCATCATCTCCGGAAATGACTAAGAAATCCTTCGGGCGGTTTCTGATTATATTCATAATCTGAAGCATATTTCCGGAAGCTTCTTTTATACCGATAATGTTTTTATGTTCGTTCGCTAAAGTAATAACCGTTTCGGCAGAAATATTTACACTCGTTCGGCCAGGAACATTATACAAAATCAAGGGAACAGGAGCAATACTTGCTATCGTTTTATAATGAAGGTATAAACCACGCTGTTGCGGTTTATTATAATAAGGAGTAACTGATAATATTGCATCTATACCATCAAAAGAAGTAGATTTTATTTGATTTACAACTTCCTGAGTATTGTTTCCGCCCATTCCCAGTACAATTGGAACCCGCCGGTTAACAGTTTCTAAAATAAAATCTATAACCGCAGTTTTTTCATCCCACGACATTGTTGCAGCTTCACCGGTTGTACCCAAAACCACGAAATAATTCACATTATTTTGTAATAAATGTTCAATAATTTTACCAAGGGAAGAAAAATCGATGGTACCCTGCTTATGAAATGGCGTTATTAAAGCAACTCCAGTTCCCGTAAATTTTTGCCACATTGTGTTAATTGTTTAATGAGTTTAAATAATATAGAATTTGATGTATATAATCTCTTAAATCAGTTGTTTCGTTATTTTTAAACATCAGATCAAAATAATTGGAATTACCAGAATCAAATAATCCGATTTTAAATCCAGATTGGGATAAACCTGAAATATATTGGAGCGTAAAATTATTTTCAAGACTAAAATCAACAAGAATATCAAAGGGTTCGTTAATAAATGGTTCAATAAACTTTGATGTTGGCTTCCCATACCAGTTATAATTAGCCTTTGTAATTAAATCGCAGGAGAGTTTTTGAATAAAATAATGAGGCATCCGTTTGCTATTAAAAAATCCTATCGATTGTACTTTTTTGTTTTCATCCTGCCATTTTTTTATATATTCATTTACAATTTTATACTCTTCTTCATCTGAAAATGAATAAAGTACTCCAATATTTTTTGCATCTGCGAAATTAGTTATTCGACGCTTTCTGATAGATTTATTGTTTAACAATTCTTTTTGAAAGAAGTAATTGCCTACCCTTTTCTTAAGTTTGGAAAATAATCTCACGGTTTTATAATTTGTTGTTATTTAAAACTATGCAATAATAAACTTCATGCAATTACTATTATTGTTAAAAGTGTAAAATTAAAATTTATTGTCGTATCAAAAACTTTAAAGAAGAATTAATTTAAATTATTTGACGTAGCACTGAAGAATTTCGCCAATATAAACATGATGAAAATCATTTGTTGGGTAAATTTCATGCGGAATCATTTTGTCGATAAAATGATTGTTTTTTAAAACATCGGAATATATCTTACGACACTCTATAATTAATTTTGATTGTTTGTATGCTATGCAATTGTTTTTAGTTTGAAATGGCAATAACCCTGTAGTTTCCATTTTATTAACATTTCTTCCCGAATTACTTCCACAATAGTTTAGTATATCCCGATACGTTTCCTTAAAAAAACAAAGCGAAAAAAGATCGTTTTTCTCCACAAATTGAAAAGTATAACGCTGCGGGCGAATAAAACATATTGCGATTTTTCTATTCCACAAAACACCAAAACCGCCCCAACTTGCAGTCATTGTATTGAAATTATTTAGGTTACCTGCAGTTATTAACATCCAGTCAAGATCGAGCAACTTAAATGGATTTTCAGAAATTTCTTCTGGTTGAATTTCTTTGAATATATTTTCCATAAGTACTATTTTTGTCGGATAAAGAGATGTTAATTTAGCAAACAAAAATATTAATAATTTTGAAAATAACTTTTTTAGGAACAGGAACTTCTCAGGGAGTACCTGTTATTGCCTGTGAATGTAAAGTTTGCCAATCACATGATTCAAGGGACAAACGATTAAGATCTTCAATTTTAGTTGAATATGAAAATGCAACATTTATTGTTGATACGGGACCTGATTTCCGCGAACAAATGTTGCGAGCACAGGTTAAGCGTTTGGATGCCATTTTAATTACACATGCACATAAAGACCACATCGGTGGTTTGGATGATGTTCGGGCATTTAACTATAAACAACGAACATCCATAGATGTATATTCAAGAAGTGATGTTCTGGAATCAATTAAGCGCGAATTTTCGTATGCTTTTGCCAAAAATCGTTATCCAGGTGTGCCCAAAATTACTTTGCACACCATCGAAAATGCCCCTTTCTTAATAAATAAAATTCCAATTATCCCCATTGAAGTGTTGCATTATCGTATCCATGTTTTTGGATACCGTTTTGGTGATTTTACATACATTACAGATGCCAATTATATATCAGATGATGAAAAGAAAAAAATAATGGGCACTAAGGTATTGGTAATTAATGCACTGCGAAAAGAAAAGCACATTTCACATTTTACATTAAATGAAGCCATTGAAATCATTTCGGAAATCAAACCACAATATGCTTATCTGACTCATATTAGCCATTTAATGGGTTTGCATCAAGATGTTGAAAAAGAACTACCGGCTAACGTAAATTTAGCTTATGATGGATTAGTCATTAATGTATAAAAAGCAATTTGAATAAGAAGTTTTTATTCCAAAAGCTGTTGTTTTGTTTTTTGTTTATTTTTATAAACTTTTTATTCTGCGTTTAATAATTTTATTCCCCGATAGCCTTTTATGAAACGAAAAATTTTCAACTATTTTTTTGTTACACAATTTTTAATCTTAATAAGTTGTTTTACGGTTTATTCCCAAAATTATTCCCATAATAATAAATGTAGAGTTATCGTATTCGAATTAAATAATAAAATTGATTTTACCACTTTAAAAAATACTGAAATAGCATTTACCTATGCTAAAATTCAAAATGCAGACATTATCCTTTTGGATATTAATGTTAATGGTGGTTTAACAGAAATATCCGATTCGATAAGCAACCTTATTCTTCAGTCGAAAATCCCTGTATACGCATTCATTACTAATCAGGCTGTTTCGCCTGGTGCAGCCATCGCGTTATCTTGTAAAAAAATATATATGAAACCCTATGCTCAAATAGGCGGGAAACTTACGATTGACAGAAATAAAAGGAAATTTTCAATCAAGCTTCAATTATATCAAGATTACTTATCAACAGCAAATGGCAAATTTCGAAAGCAAAATTCAGCATCAGTTGAACCAATACTATTATCAGCATCAGAAGCTTACGCAAGTCATTTAAGTGAAGGATGTGCAGATAATATTCCACAAGTCCTTGAATTAGCTGGCATAAATAATTATAAAATTATTAGTCAGCATGCCAATTTATTTCGCCAAATTATTGGATTTTTGACAAATCCGGTAGTTTGTGGAATTTTAATAATAATTATTGTTGGCGGATTATACTTCGAAATGGAATCTCCGGAATTCGGGTTTCCCCTTTTTGCTTCAATCATTTCAGCTTCCATCTATTTTACTTCGTTATACATAGAAGGTTCTGCATCTTATTGGGAAATATTTGTTTTTATTGGAGGTATTATTTTATTAAGTCTTGAAGTTTTTGCAAACCCCGGGTTTGGTATTTCTGGGATTGCAGGCATTATTCTCATCGGTTTGGGATTCTTTTTGTGTTTACTAAACAATCATTTCTATGACTTCTCCAAAACATCACATTATCTTATCCTTCAATCGTTAGCGGTTGTTATTTGTTCAATGATATTTTCGGTGATTGGTTCTTTTTATTTAAGTAAAAAAATACATACGTATCCGAATTTATTGAAATACTTTTCTTTTAAAATTATCCAAAAGCGGGATAATTCATCATCTAAAGAACCATTAAATCTTTTGATAGGGAAAAGTGGGACTGCTTATACCAAATTGTATCCCACCGGGAAAATTATTATCGGAAATGAAATTTATGAAGCAACGTCGGAAGTCCCTGTGATTGAAAAAAATGAAAAAATTCTCGTTACAAAAATAGAAACTTCTCAGCTTTATGTTAAGAAATTATAAATTTGCATTTCTATTTTGAAGGTAATTTATTTCATTTTTGATTTAGTATAATCATACCGTCCTAAATGAATATTTTATCTTTTCAATATCATATTTCAGGTTATCAATATCTTCATAAACATAAAGTAAAGGAAAAGGCAACATAAAAGTATTTTTTTCGTTTCTTATTCTATGATAAAGGGTATAAATATACATAAATCTTATGGCAGTCTTAATGTATTGAAAGGCATTAATATTGAAATACATAAAGGAGAGGTTGTATCAATTGTTGGTGCTTCGGGAGCTGGAAAATCTACCTTGCTTCATCTTTTGGGTATGCTTGATAAAGTTGATTCCGGCAGTATAGAAATTAATAATGAACAGGTGAATAATTTCACTGATAAAAAGTTATCGGATTTTAGAAACCATAATATCGGTTTTATATTCCAATTTCATCATTTATTACCTGAGTTTACGGCAATTGAAAATGTTTGTATTCCCGCTTTTATCGCAAAGAAATCGAAAAAAGAAGCCGAAGCCCGGGCTCTCGAGCTTATTGATTTTTTAGGCTTATCAAATCGCATTCACCATAAGCCGGCACAACTTTCGGGTGGCGAGCAACAACGTTTGGCCGTAGCACGTGCATTAATTAATTCACCCAAGGTAATTCTGGCTGATGAACCCTCGGGAAATCTTGATTCTGAAAACGCAAGGGAACTTCATAAGCTCTTTTTCTCACTACGGGATAAATTTAACCAAACCTTTTTAATTGTTACCCACAACGAGGAACTCGCTCATATGGCGGACAGAAAATTAATCATTAAAGACGGCATTATCATAAACTAAGAATTTGCAAAATCATCGAAACATGGCTCTAAAAATTAAAACTACAGGATTTTTCATTTTGCTTCACCTTGCATTTCTGAATACATGGGCACAAGACATCGCCATGACTAACAATCAGGAACAATATCGCTTGTTCGAAGCTTCCATTGTGAAAGCCGAAGAATTTCTGAAAGCAAAAGATTATAAAAATGCCAAAATAGAATATAAAAATGCCCTTAAAATACGCCCTGAAGCCATTTATCCAAAAGATAAAATTGAGCAAATCAACAAACTTTTTGACGATCCCGAGGATGAAAAGGCTTTTAACCAAGCCATAGAAAACGGCAACAATTATCTATCGGCCAATGATCCCAATAAAGCTAAAACAGAATTTGAAAAGGCATTATCTTTAAAACCTGACGATAAATATTCGAGAAGTAAAATCAGAGAACTAAAAGTGATTATTGCCAATCGGCAAAATATTAAAGAGCTTTTCGATAAAGCCATTTCGGAAGCCGACAATTTATACAAAAACGGAGACCTGATCCCGGCTTTACAAAAATACCATCATGCGGATTCCCTGTTGCCCAATCAGGAATATCCCCAAACACAAATTTCTGCCATCGAAAAAATCTATGCCGATAAAAAAGCCATTCAGGACAAATACGACAATGCCATAACCGAAGCCGATAATTTTTATATTGCAAAAAATTTTGAAAAAGCTAAATCTCAATATCTGCTGGCATCCAAACTTAAACCTGGAGACCGTTATCCTATCAACATGATTGAGCAGATCAATTCTAAAGTAAATTCAACAGAAACGGAAACTGAAACAGAAGCGTCCCCCACTCCCACCTCGGATATTGTTGCTCAAAAAACCGAAGAAATAAAACCTGCATCCAAAGACTCTGTCGCCCAAACCCCGACCCTGCTGGCCGATAATACCGTAACAAAGACGGAAACAAAGACAGAAGTAAAATCAGAAAACAAGACAGAAGACAATACAGAAAGAAATCCGGAAGTCAATGAATTGTTGCAAACCCAAAAACAAAAAACATCCAACAAGCTGGACAATCTGAAATCGGCCTTCGAAACTTCCAAGGATTTGCTGAAAAAGGATATAAAAAATGCCCAAAAGAAATTAAAAGAAACTCCGCTGGCTGATAATAAAACAGCAGTCAAAAAAGACAGTCTGACGAAAAAAGAAGAAGTCAAATCCCCTGAAGTAAAAAAAACGGCTAAAGGAAAAGCAACCCAAACTTTAGATACCCTTGCCAGTAAACCAGCCGTAAACCCGGTAAAGGAACTAAAAAAAGAACCGGTGATTGAAAAACCAAGCCTGACTCCGGAGCAAATTCAAAACCAGGAAAATTATAAAAAATCCATTGCTGAAGGAGATAGGCTCCTCGCTTCCAAATCCTACGACATGGCTCTTGAATCCTATAAAAATGCACTTCATCTCCTGCCCAACGAAAGCTATCCCAACGAAAAAATAAACGAAATCATCGGTTTATTTACGGCTCATATCGCCACTACACTTAACGAAGCCACTACCAAAATCACTGCAAACACAGAGAAAAAGTTTAACTTTCCGGTCGCTGACCTCAAAAACAAGAAAAACAATTACCTTTTGTTAAAAGCCAAAGTGCTTGGTAATAAATCGCCCAAAATATTTGTAAATTATGGTAAAGACGCCCAAAAGAATGGTGGCATTGTGTTGAAAAACATAACAGATACCAATTTATCATTCTACCTTATCCGCATCAGCAGCCAGGATTTATGGATTCGCCTCGACAATTCATGGATCGGCCTGTATCCGGCAGGCGGAGATATCGAAATAGAAACAATGCAAATTTGCAATCCCGAATAAAAATCAGAAAATTACAATAAATAATGGAACAATATTTTAAAAAGTTTAGAACAAATATTATTGGAATTGATCAGGAATTTGAATCTCCTTACGGAAAACAAAAAATAATATATGCCGACTGGGTTGCCAGCGGACGTCTATATAAACCTATCGAAAATAAACTGGCAAAGACCTTTGGCCCTTTTGTCGGGAACACCCATACCGAAACCAGCGAGACCGGAACATTAATGACTAAAGCCTATCATTATGCCCACGAAATCATCAAAGAGCATGTCAATGCAGGTTCAAACGACGTTATTATTACCGCCGGCTTTGGAATGACGGGAGTTATCAGCAAGTTTCAGCGGATACTGGGACTAAAAACCTGTGGCGTTTTGCGTGATAAAAAATGTCTCCAGCAATCCGAACGGCCCGTCGTATTTCTGACGCATATGGAACACCATTCCAACCAAACTTCATGGTACGAAACCGTAGCCGAAGTAGTGGTGCTGACTCCTGATGAAAACTTATTAGTCGATCCCAGGGAACTCGAAGCCCAGCTTCGTAAGTATTCCAACCGCAAACTAAAAATCGGATCCTTCTCGGCCTGCTCCAATGTAACAGGAATTGAAACGCCCTATCACCAGTTAGCCAAAATCATGCACCAGCATGGTGGGTTATGTTTTGTGGATTTCGCCGCTTCGGCTCCTTATGTCAACATCAATATGCATCCCGACGATCCTATGGAAAAATTAGATGCTATTTTCTTTTCGCCTCATAAATTCTTAGGAGGTCCCGGAACATCAGGCGTCCTTATTTTTGATTCGTCCATGTATAAGCCATTTGCCCCCGATCAGCCCGGAGGAGGAACTGTTGACTGGACCAACCCCTGGGGCGAATATAAATACGTAGATAATATTGAGCTGCGCGAAGACGGAGGTACTCCCGGTTTTCTCCAGGCAATAAAATCGGCCTTATGCATTAAACTCAAAGAAAATATCGGCGTAGAAAAAATGCGCAAAAGAGAAGATGAACTTTTGAAAATAGTCTTTACGGCACTTCCTAAAGTCCCCCATATACACATCCTTGCCGATAATATAAAAAAACGTCTGGGTATTTTGTCGTTTTATATCGACGACATCCATTATAACCTTATCGTAAAATTGCTGAACGATCATTTCGGGATACAGGTACGCGGAGGATGCGCCTGTGCCGGAACCTACGGGCATTTTTTATTAAATGTATCTCACGAACAATCGAATCGTATCACCCAGCAGATTAACAGGGGCGATTTTTCGGAAAAACCCGGCTGGGTTCGTTTGTCGCTCCACCCTACCCTGACTAACGACGAATTATATTACATCATTGATGCTATCCGGACAGTATCCGAAAAACATAAGGAATGGGAAAAGGATTACGTTTACAATAAACATACCAATGAATTCCGCAATATCAATGAAGCAGAAGACAAAACATCATTAATAAAGCCTTGGTTTAAAATATAGCCGGTACAGAAGGCTAACCTATGGAAGGTACCAAATGCCGGCAACATCTGATACATGAACCCTATGACCAGTAACAACAAACTTATACTGATCAAAGTCTTCCATACCCTGATATGGATATTTTATAATGTTGTTATTTTTTATTTGTTATATGCTGTAATTACCAACAGAATCAACAAATGGGTCTGGATATGTAACGGGCTTGTCGTCTTTGAAGGAATAGTGTTAGCCATCAGTCTGCCATTCCTCACCCTTCAAATCTCACGCATTGCTCATCTACAAATTTTCCTTTGTCTGTAATCCATTCCGGCAAACCGGGGGATTGCACCTGATTTCCGTTGGTTTCCCTGGTGGCAACTTCCATGTTAAGGGTAAGCAATTGTTCCAGAATATCCTGTTGCGGATTGAACCCATAGGCTTCGGTTACGGCTTCGTCTAACATCCGGTGAAGGTCTTTGATGGGATTTTTGCCGGGCTTTTCCAGCAGGCGGTACAAGTCGCGAAGGCTCATGTTGTAATCCTTCAATGTCCGGCTACGTTCCTGATAAAGATTACGTGCCGCTTCTGCCACCTTCTCCACCTGTTTTTCTGTGGGATGCTGGGGAAAAGGAAAAGTATCCCAAATAGAAGCAGAATTATAATTAGGTGTCATGGCAAGAGTAGTACATTTTTCTATAAACCACAACCAATGAATATTCGACTGAATAATGCCAAATGTATAATCATCCTGAAAAGCAAAGCACATGACTTTATCATTTGGATTAATTTTCGAAGAAATAAATTCAAATATTGGTCTTTGGGTTACTCTTGCACATGCTATATACCGTTTTAAACCAGAAACAGACTGCAACATATCTTCTCTTCTGCGCCACATTTTCCACCAAATGCCTAATTGTGCCACTCTGCCATTTGGTTTCGTTATACCGGCTTCTTCATCCTTTGCTTTCTTTTCAACATCGGGTAAAACTTTTTCTTCAATTATTTGGTAAAGTTTATGATATTTTGATGCTTCTATTTGGTTTTTATAAGTAAAATCAATCACAAACCTGCCGGGCTGGGAACCCGGGTTGGAAACTAATTCGTCGCCTATCAGAAAAGGCTTCAATATTTCGGCATATTCAGGATGCTGTTTCAGCAGTTGCAATCCTTTGGCTTTGCTGAGCAGGAATCCTTCGTGTCCGTGGGTTTGTCCCTGAAACACCCGTTTGGGAGTGCGGTTGCATTGCAGCACTCTGGCAGAAGAAACATCGGTTTTCAGGCTCAGGCTACTGTTGATACAGCTTTGTCTGAGACTTTGCAATGTGTCTTTTTCATCAAGGAAATATAATATTTTTTCTCCTTCGTATTCTCCCTTTTTCCAGTTGATGATACTTACAAACACGGCGGCTTCGCCACTCCATTTTTCGCTGCTTACGGCATTAAAAATAGTTCCCCCGTTGTTAACTATGTAATCGAGGCTGCCTTCGCGACTGTAGTTCTGGCGAATGGTGTTGGTTCCTACCAAACCGGCATAACATCCGGGTTTCAGATGCTGGTGTGCTTTGTAAAACCAATACACACAAAAGTCTGCCCTGCCCGGGACTTCGGGATAGGCTGCCCGCAAACGGTTAATATATTCTACTCCGAACTCCTGTTGCATTTTATTCTTGCTCTGGTAAGGAGGGTTGCCGATGATGACGTCAGCCTGTTGCCATTCTCTGGGACTGCCATTGGCATTGAGCAGGGCATCTTCGCAGATAATGTTTTGATCGAGATTATCCAAAGGCAGGGGTTTAAACTTTTGGTCATAGTCTTCCCTGTTTTCTGCCCACGAAAGTTCTTTGGCTATCATCAGGGTAACTTTGGCAAGCTCTACAGCAAGGGGTTTTATATCTATACCATAAAATTGCCGTGTATTTACATAAGGATATTCACGCAGGAAGTCCGCCAGCCGCTGGTCGTCGCCTTTGTTAACAGAGTGTTTTCTGACAAGAAAAAGAAGCTTGCGTTCTATCAGTTTCATTTCCTTAAAGGCAACAAACAGGAAATTACCACTTCCGCAGGCAGCATCTAAAATTTTAAAATCAACGAGTTCGTTAAGTAAAATATAATAATCGTCGAGTGATTGTGCCTGATCAATCTTCCTTGTCCAGGGCTGCACGATTACCGGGTCAACAATTTTTTTAATATCCAACTCATGGGTATAATGCGCGCCAAGCTTATGCCGTTCGGTATCATTAAGGGCTTTTTCAAAAATGGATCCGAAGATAGCTGGATTTACTTTATGCCAGTTTTTAGAAGCAGCAGCGCTTACCAGTTCTATTTCATTTGGCGTTAATTCGATGGAATAAATGTTCTCGAATAACCCTCCGTTAAAATATTCGACTCCTTTATATCTGCCGCTGGCAGTGACACCCGAGATATTCATTTCGCGGAATAACCCGCTGATTAAATCATACGATTTTTCAACCGGATTAAAATCATCTTTAATTTCATTCTGCAACTCCTGCAAAATGCGTGTAAAAATATTGGATGGTAAAAGGTTTACATCCTCAGCAAAAAGGGTAAGGATTAGTTGCAGGCAATAGCGTAAAGCATCCTCCTGATTATACCGTTTGCTAAGCGTTTTAAATACATCGGTCAATAAATAAGCTACTTTTTCCGTAACGTCGTCCTTATTTTTCCCGAAAAGAGGAGTAGCCGGTTTTGGGAGCATGAAAGCAAAAGCATCTTTCATGTCGGGTAGTTTGGAAAGGGGTACTATTTCCAGTGGATCGTAAATCTGGCGATTGAGGTCGTAAATCCAGAATTCATCGAAGTTGCACAAAATAACGTATTGCGGACGGTTTGGAACAAGCTGTGTCCAGTAAGTAAATGCCTGCTGGTAATGCAAATCAAGCTTTTCGCCCCGTTTTTTCATTTCAATCAATACGATGGGTTTCCATACTAAGTCGGCAAAACTGGTATTACCTTTTTTTCCGTCTTTAATCCTGAATTCGCAATCGGCTCCAGCGCCTTTTAATCCTTCGGAATAACCCAATGCCGTAAAAAAATGATCTAAAAAAATCTGGGCTTCGCCCTTTTCATCGCCCCGTATATACGTTTGGCAATAGTCCACAAAATGGGTTAAGGATTCACTTGGCATAAACTATTTTTTATTCCCCAAAATTAACAAATTATTTATTCATCCAAATACTTTCAATGTTTTTTACAGCCGATTATCCAATGCCAGCAGCCAATGGCTAATTGCCGTCAGCAATCAATTAAAAATTATTTTACAGTTAAAATCATTTATTGTAGCTTTGTAATCTGGAAAGGTTGGTAGTGAACCCGCAAAGTAAACTTGTATTAACGTATACATTGAAATGATGATTGCTACCGGAAAAATAACTGTTCTCATCGTGGATGATGAACCTGCGGCATGCGATGTACTTGCCTTTTTTTTGAACGACTATCCCGAAATCCACCTTACGGGTATTGCTCACAGCGCCGACGAGGCATTGACGATGATTCTTAAGCACTGCCCCGACATTCTCTTTCTTGATGTTCAGATGCCTGGGAAAGACGGGTTTTACCTGATCAATAAACTGAAGGAATTTTCCTTACATCCCGTCATTATCTTTTTTACCGCTCATTATGAATATACCATACCGGCCTTACGCGAACGGGCGTTTGATTTTCTGATGAAACCCGTTGATGCACTGGAACTGCGCAATGCCATTGCCCGCTACAAAACCGTGTACCGTAATGGAATACCACAGGCTACGGAAAATTCCGGAAAGCCGAAAGCCAGGCTAAAAATAGTTTCGCGCAACGGCTGCCAACTGCTAAAATACGAACAGGTAGTTTATTGCCTCTCCCAGCATAATTATTGCGAAATCCACTGCACCAATGGCGAACATATCATGGCTACCTTTACGCTAAAACACATCGAGCAAATGCTGCCTTATCCTCAGTTTATCCGCATCAGTCGTTCGTGCATCATCAATACCACATTTCTGGAAGCCACCGAACACAAGGGCTACCACTATTGTATTCTTGCCTATAATGACACCAAGCTGAAACTTCGTACTAATCCTGAAGGAGAAAAACTGCTGCTGAATATGTGAATGAGTTTATACGGTTTGTAAGGTTTATAAAGTTTATAAGGTTTTTAAGGTTATAAGGTTTTTAAGGTTATAAGGCTGAACGAAATGAAGTCCCGATATAGAAGCGCTTAGGAGGAACAACTTAGCGATTCTTCATCGGGAAGCGAAGCGATTCAGGATTTATAAAGTTATAAGGTTTGAATTGGTATTGATAAGCAGCCAATAGACAATATCTCAAATAATCCAAAAGCCGCAAAAGTTCCTCTGCTCCTACAAAAAAAAAGAATCGGGTGTGTTTTTAAACCAACTCATCCCCCCGGCCCTCTTCTCTTGGAAAAAAAAGAAGGGGGAGCAGAAGAAAGCCGCAAGAGTTGATATGACTAAAAAAACGTAGTGAAACTTGGTGTCGGAACTTCGTGCAACATTGTGCTACTTTTGTGGCCATTAGCTGTTAGCCGTTAACTGTTAGCCAATTGCTAATAGCCAATAGCCAATCTCCAGTAAATAACTTGCCTATTCCGGTAAATAAGTCCCATAGTTCGTACTCTTTCAATCTAAGTTCGTCCCTTTTCAGTTGTTAGCCTATTGACAACCAGCTATTCATTGTTGTATCTTTGTATCAAAAGTTCTTTAGTTATTAAATTTTTATGGTCTTTGGTCTATTGATTATCCTGTGCTGTAATTCCGGTCAGCAATGTATCGGAAGTTGACAGACTATGGTAAAACTTTTACAGCGTATGGTAAGGCTATCGACAAAGTATGGTAAAATTTTTACAGCGTATGGTAAGACTATTGACAGACTATGGTAAAAAGTTGACAGACTATCATAAAGCTTTTACAAAGTATAGTAAAGGTTGGATAGTATAAGGTAAGAAATGGGTTATGATGTACGATGTATGATTTACGATGTACGATTTATTTTATGAATGTTAGATTCTAAATTACTGTTGTCCGATAAAAATATCAGGACTAAAGTCCTTCAGATAATTACGATTTGTAACTCCAGGCTTAAGCCTGGAGTTAATAAAATACAGTAAACGTTGGGTTTTAGCCCTTCAAAGATTTTTTATTGAGTAATAATAAATATAAATTAAAAAATTAATAACACATGAAAAGAAGAACAAGACCGGCTTCGGGGCTGCCATTTAATTTTATGCTTGAGAAGTCGAAAGTGATTGTAGCTGGCTTTAAAGCCAATATTGCGGATTTCACCCCCTTTGATCCGGATATGAATCTGACCTTTGCCACCGGCATCGAAGCCGCTATCGAAGAAGTGGAAATGCTGCCTTCGGACCGGCTGATGCGAAGTCGTTTAGTGCAACTTACCCGTGGGATATGGGGTGAGATGAAACAATCGTATACTATAGTTAAGCATGTACGTTATTTCCTCGACAAAGCCTTTCCGGGCGATGACGACATTTTACATGAATTCGGTTTTCACGATTTAAGCAAAGTACGCCGTTCGCAAAAGAAATTTATTCCGTTTATGAAGGAGTTTCACCTGGTGTGTACAAAGTATAACGTTCAACTTAATGCCGCCGGTTTTAGTGCGGCTTCCATAGCCGAAATAAAGACCCGTGCAGTTGCCCTTGACGAACAGAACACCAACCAGGAACTGTATAAAAAGGAAAAGTACGTTACCACCGGCAAACGCATTAAACTCTACGATACATTATGGGGAAAAATTACAATGATAAACAAGGCTGCACGACTTATTTATGATAACGACCCCGATAAACTGTCGCTGTTTACCATTTCCGAACCTTCCACAGGAAAACCTTCAGGGTTTGGCATACTGACGGGGATGGTTACCGATATCAAGACCAACAAAGCCATTGAAGATGCTATTGTGGAACTGGACGGTACGGAAATCAACAGCACAACCGACGAGAATGGCGAATTCTATATCGACGAGGTGCCTGTGGCTACCTATAAACTGACGGCTACTAAAGACGGCTATGTCAGCCTGACGCTCGAAAACATCGTCATCGTTGCCGATCAGGAAACCGACTGCGAGGTGAAGATGACGGAGGAGGATGGATAAGGATATATTTGTAATGATCCTCAGTTGCTATTTCAATTGTCTGGGATCTATGATGGGTAAAAAGGCATGATGTAACCCTGTGCCTCTGAATTCTGCAAACATAATTCCCCTGGTAGTTGAAATTGCAATTGAACTTAGCATCTGATTGGTGACGACGGGTAGCTCAATTTGGTGAGTTGTTTCATCAAGGTAATTAGTAATGTTTGGAATCTGAAAAATACAGGCAGTCTTGATGGAAGCAAACTTTGTTTGAGAATCGTCCGATAGGATATCTACAGAAGTAATTGCAACGGTAATCTTTATGTCTATACTATGCTTTAATTCCACTTTAATGTTATAATTAAAAGTATAGCCTTTTGGAAATGGGGATCGCACTTCTTCCATTTTATTTTCAAGCAGTTCCACTCCTGCTAATTTTATTTCAAAATTAATATTTTCTATATTTTCCATTAGTTTTTATATTGATTTGAAAAAGAATTCATGGTTTCAAAGCTCTGGATATTTGATAGCTGATTATAAAAAGAGGCATCATATGGCAGATTGCCAATTGAGGTTTTTTCCGTTGAGATGATAATTTGAACGTTTGCATGACCGACTTGTGGTTCGGTAATATTGATCAGCTTAATTTCTAAAATCCGTTCAATATCAAATAGAGTGTCGGCAGTAAAGTTATGCGTACCGCTCAACCACTTGGTTATTTCGGAGGGGCGTTTGTTTAAAGCCCTTGCAAAGTCCACTTTTTTCATGTTCTTTGACTTAAGCTCTTCATCAATACGGGCGGCTAACAACATCCTTTTGCGAATCCGTTCCCTTTCTTCCGCTGTTATTTGTCCTAAAATTTTTTCAATCAAAGGACTCTTGTACTCTTCTGCTGTTTTCATGTCAGGTAATATTAAAAGTCAAATTTCCTGTTAATCCATATCCGTCATCCGAAAAAATAATTTCTCTTTCTTTAATTTTTTGTGATATATCGTTGGATAATTTTACCATTATGGTATTTTCCCGTTTCAATTTTTCATTTTCCTGCAAAGTTCTTATCTCTTTGGATTTATACCCTCCGCCACCAACGATGACTAATGTTGCTCCATAACGGATGCAATAGAGCCTGAGTTTTTTTCCTGGAAGGTCGTATAATGCACAAACTCCATCGCCCGGTTTACCTTCAAAAAGTTTAAAGTATTGTTCTCTTGCTCCGGTATCATTTCCTATAATTTGTAAACGTACAAAGATATCTTTTAGTTCACTTAAAAATAAATTTTTATTTTCTTCGACAAAAATATCAAATAATGTTTTTTGTTCGCTTTTTTTTAAAAATGAATAAATACCAGCCATTTTACCACTGAATTGATCTAACTTTACAAGTTGGTATTGTGTGTTATTTTTCATTTGCAAAAATATAAATTTTGGTTAAAAGTAAAATAGCCTATAAAAATTATTTACCATTCATAGTTTTCATACTTTTCCTGTTCTTTTCTATATTTGGGATTACAATAGCCATAATATTTCTATTTCCAAAAATAAAAAATATTTCAATGACTTTAAATGTTATAAATCATTTTTAAAATTATTCAAAAACTTCGATTTCATTATTTATCTGTATAATTTGTCATTCTATATCCTTACTATTTAAAATTGTAAAAGGTTTGGTATATAAAAGCATGCAATGTTTTGTTGAAACACTTAAAAAGCAAAACGGCATAGTTCAATGCATTTTTCCCTTACCTTTGTTTTGTTTTAAACAAACTGCATTATGGAATCGATGCCCAGAATAAACAAAGTAACAGTCAGGTCCTTGCAAATTGAAGACTATTCCCTGTTGTCGCAATCATTCAGAAGAACATACACCAACGGGAGCGACGAGTTTTGGTCGCGTGAACAGATTGAAAAGTTGATTAAAATATTTCCTGAAGGTCAGATTGTTACGGTAGCAGATAAAAAAATAGTGGGATGTGCTCTTTCCATTATTGTGGATTACGACAAAGTTAAAAACGACCACACCTACGACTCCGTTACCGGACACGAAACGTTTAACACACACAATCCCAATGGAAATATCCTCTATGGCATCGAAGTCTTTATTCATCCCGATTACCGTGGACTTCGCTTGGCGCGGAGAATGTACGAATACCGGAAAGAGCTCTGTGAAAAGCTGAATCTGAAAGCCATCATGTTTGGCGGACGAATTCCCAATTATCATAAATACTCCGACGAGCTACGCCCCAAAGAGTATATCCAAAAGGTACGTAAAAAAGAAATCTTCGATTCCGTACTTACTTTCCAGCTTTCCAACGATTTCCATGTACGCAAGGTAATGACCAACTACCTGCCTAACGATGAGGAATCAAAACATTTTGCATGTCTTTTACAATGGGATAACATTTATTATCAGCCACCCACACAGGATTTTATTCCTCAAAAAACGACCATCCGGCTTGGGCTGGTGCAATGGCAGATGCGTAGTTACAAAACCCTTGATGATGTTTTTGAACAGGTGGAGTTTTTTGTGGATGCGGTATCTGACTATAAAAGCGATTTTATACTTTTCCCCGAATATTTTAATGCTCCGTTGATGGCAAAGTTCAACCATCTGGGCGAATCGCAGGCTATTCGGCAGTTGGCTCAGTACACCAACGAAATGCGAAAACGTTTCATCAGCCTTGCCATCAGCTATAATATCAATATCATCACCGGAAGCATGCCGCAGCTTCGTGGCGACGATCTGTACAATGTAGGCTTTCTTTGCCGCCGCGACGGCACCTTCGACACTTACGAAAAAATACATATTACTCCGGACGAGACCAAAAGCTGGGGACTTTCCGGTGGAAAAATCATAAAAACTTTTGACACCGACTGTGCAAAAGTCGGGGTACTTATCTGCTATGATGTGGAATATCCGGAACTTTCCCGTATCATGGCCGATCAGGGGATGCAGATACTTTTTGTACCGTTTCTCACCGACACGCAGAATGGATATTCCCGCGTACGGATTTGCGCTCAGGCACGCGCCATTGAAAATGAATGTTATGTAGTGATTGCCGGGAGTGTGGGAAATCTTCCGCGGGTGCACAATATGGATATTCAGTACGCCCAGTCGGGAGTTTTTACGCCTTGTGATTTTGCTTTTCCAACCGATGGGAAATGTGCAGAAGCAACGCCAAACACCGAAATGATTCTTGTGTCGGATGTGGATCTGGATCTGTTAAATGAATTACACACTTATGGCTGTGTACGAAATTTAAAAGACCGGAGAAATGACCTGTATGAGTTACATCTGAAAAAATAGCTATCCCCCATTCTCGGTTATATGCCTGGTGGAACGGAATAACTAATCCACCATGATTTCGTCGGCAAACATCCAGCAGGTATCTCCAGCCCCTTTGTGCCACGAAGGACAATTTTTAACGCCTACAGCCTTCACCTTAACATACCTGGCTTTGACAGAGTTTAACGTTTGGGTAAAATCTCTGATTAAGATATCATCCTGCTTCGACGTAGCATCATTGGATATTTTGGCTACTTCGGTAAAATTTATTCCATCATTGGAAAGCTGGAAAATGATTTCCGAAGGCATAAAAATCCAGGCATTCTGATTTTGTAAAAAGCCGATGCTTATCTTAGTTACCGGCATAATCTTGCCAAGATCGACCGTTGCATCAAGATCGGTAGCAAGATAGCCCTGCCAGTTACCATCGCGGTGATTGGTTGATCCCCGTAGCCCATCCACCAATGTATTGTTGCCATGGGCAGGATAACGATTGCTGTAAGCGGTAGCTAATTTCAGTTCCCGACCTGTAGACATACTAAAAACGAGACTCAGCACGGATGGTTTTTCCATTAGTTTTCCATCTTCAAAAATGGCTGTTTTCAGTGTAGTGCTTTGTGATAATTTTAATGGTCTGCAGTATATTTTCGATGACATTTCGGGAACGGAACCATCCATAGTATACCGGATTTTAGGATTTAACCTTTCGGTTGATAACGAAACTTTCATTTTATGCCGACCAATGGCTGTCGAAAGAAAATCTATTTTATAGGATCCTTTGGAAAAATTAACCCCCATGATCTGAAGCCGGGTAAAAATATTTGTATTTAACCGGGAATTAAAATCATTCCAGTTCCGTAACTCTTTGGATGTCCAATTTACTTCCGAAAGGGCTATCATTCGTGGAATAGCCATATATTCAGCATGCCCTGGAGTAGGGATATATTCTGCCCACACATTTCCTTGAGCACCCAAGATATATTTTTGTTGCTCGGAAGAAAGTTCTTCGGGGGTAGGTTCATAGGAATAGACTTTGGCAAGAGAGGTAAAGCCACCGATAGCCTTGGGTTCAAAATCAGGATCGGCTTGGTAATGATCAAAATAGCAATATGAACCGGGAGTCATAATGACATCATGTCCCATTTTAGCAGACTGTATGCCGCCTTCGACGCCACGCCATGACATAACAGTGGCTTCCGGAGCCAGCCCGCCTTCCAGAATCTCATCCCAACCGATAAGCTTGCGATTCTTTGAAATAAGATATTTTTCTATCCTTCTGACAAAATAGCTCTGAAGTTCGTTTTCATCTTTCAGATTTTCATCTTTAATCCGTTTTTGGCATTTAGGACATACTTTCCAGTTGGTTTTATCTGCTTCATCGCCACCAATATGGATATATTTAGACGGAAAAAGGTCAATCACTTCATCGAGGACATCCTGCAAAAAGATAAAAGTGCTATCATTGCCGGCACAGAAGATGTCGATATTGGGCCAATATGAACCCGTTGGGACAGTAAAAGGTCCGCCGGTGCACGACAACTGCGGATAGGCGGTTAACACTGCCAGACAATGCGCAGGCATTTCTATTTCGGGTATGATGGTAACAAAACGGTCGGAAGCGTACTTTACAACTTCACGTATATCGTCCTGAGTATAATAGCCTCCGTAAGTGGCTTTTTCACCAGGCTTCTGAGGTTCTCTTTCCATCCATGGCAAATTTTCTCTATCTACATGCCAGGCACCAATTTCTGTTAACTTCGGATATTTCTTTATTTCTATTCTCCAGCCCTGATCGTCGGTAAGATGCCAGTGGAAGGTATTCATACGGAACATCGCCAGGAGATCAATATAACGTTTTATAAAATCTTTGGGAAAGAAATGACGTGAAACATCCAGATGCATTCCCCGATAAGAATATCGGGGCACATCTTTAATTTCGGCACAGGGAACCATCCAGTTAACTCCGGTTACCACTTTTGATGACATTATTTCCGGAGGGAACATCTGCAAAAGCGATTGAATACCATAAAACAAACCCTGTGGTTTGTATGCCGAAACCGAAATATTTTTCCGGTTAACCATTAAACGATAACCTTCGTTGCCGAGTTCCTTTTCACCATCAAGTTTTAATGTGATGACATTCTGCGAAGCAGTACCACCTGTAAGTAATGAAATACCGGTGGATTGCCTGATCTGGCTTTGAAAAAAATCAGCCACTTTAGCTGCCATACTATCGGCAGGTATAGCAATAGTTGTATGACTATTAAGTATAAATTTTCCACATTTTTCCTTTACATGAGCCGGAAGAGGAACAATAGAAATCTTTCTTTTGGAAGGAGACGCCAAAACTAAGCTTCCGGAAAGAATAAATAAAATGGTAATGACAACGAGGGGGTAGATTTTTTTCATCTGTTATTAATTTTTAATTTATTGGTCAGATGGAATATCCATAAAACATCATTTTCGGGTTGTTTAAACATTGTTCTTATGGATAGTTTTAAATTTTAATGGACTCATAAATGCCGGCAATAATCTCTTGCATCTTACCATATTGCTCTTCCATTGTTTGCAAAAGCCGGAACTGAGCTTTGGTTCGCCGGAGATTATGATCGGGAGAACTGGTTTTAAAATAATGATCACCATCAAGATAATCGGTAAGAAAACGCAGTCCAATAATAAAGGTCATAAAACGGGCAGAAAGCGCTAAATTTTCAATTTCTATGGGAAGTAAAAAAGTGTAAGTTTCGCTAAGGTACCCTTGAGCATATGCTTTAAACAAATTGATATCCAAGTTCATTTTAAGCAAATCGGCTTCATCTTCATCGGCAGTGCTTGCCCCTGTACGTATAGCATCGCCAAAATCATGCAATACTGAACCGGGCATTATCGTATCCAGATCGGTTACACATAGTGCTTTTCCGTCGTTATCAAAAAGAATATTATTAAATTTGGTATCATTGTGAGTGATGCGTAATGGTATCAATCCATTAATTATCTTATCATTAAGCAATAATAATTCTGTAACACGCTCTTCTGCAAAACAGATTTGAGCCAAAGCTTCTCCTACCCTTCCGGCAGGATTCTTTTCGACCGTTTCCCGAAAAGCTTGCATCCTACGTTCAAGATTATGAAATTGAGGAATAGTTTCCGTAAGCTGATGCGCATCCATATCCGACAACAGTGCCTGAAAACGTCCGAAAATTTTTCCGCCTTCATGTGCTTTAGCTATACTGTCAACATTATCATAACTTTGAGTATCTTTTATATAATAATAACAACGCCAGTAATTTCCATTATCATCCTTCATAAAACTTTTGCCATTAGGACAATACACAAGTTGCATCACTTCTCTTGAAACATCACAGTCCGGTATACATTCCAATTTTTTATGAATAAAGACTGTAGCCAGTTCAATATTGCGCATCAGCCTGGGAACATCTTTAAAAATATGATGATTTATTCTCTGAAGAACATAATCAGGACTATCGGCAGGCAACGTCTTAACCAAAAGAGTATCGTTGATGTGCCCCGAACCAAGGCAATTAACTGACGCTATTATTGCATTTTCAACAAAATTTCCAAAAATCTGCTGAACAGGAAAATCTATCATAATGATTACTTTGTCCGGATTTTATGCCCAGAAATTGCGTAATAAAATATCTCGATATAACACGGAACCAATATCCAATATGCCATTTGTGGATCAAACATATCGGCTAACTTTCCAAAAAGAAGAGGAAGTAGTGCCCCTCCTGCAATTCCCATGATAAGCAAAGATGAACCTATTTTGGTAAACCGTCCCAATCCATCAATGGCTAAAGGCCAGATGGCAGGCCACATGATAGCATTGGCCAATCCTAACATGGCAATAAAATAAACAGAAGTATACCCCTGGGTAAACAAAGCAAATAAGCTAAGTATGAAACCAAGAAATGCAGAAAAAGCGAGCGCTTTATCCTGAGTAATATAACGTGGTATACTAATGATGCCTATAATATAACCAACAACCATTGTAATCAAAGTATAGGATGTAAATACTTTTGCCTCGGAAAGGGGTATGCCAATAAGTTTACCATAATTAATAATGGTATCTCCGGCCAATACCTCCACTCCTACATAAAGGAAAAGAGTAATAACTCCTAACACCAAATGTGGAAACTGAAATACATTTTTCTTGGAATGGTTAGCGGTTGCTACAATTTCGTCCTCCTCTTCGGTATCGATATCGGGCAAAGGCGAATATTTTACCAAAGCCGCTAAAGCAACTAAAACTATTGCCATAATTAAATATGGAATAATAACTCTCTCAGACAGTCCGTCGAGAGCCGTAGCCTTCTGAAGCGAATCCATATTTTTAATGGAACTCACCAAAGTATCGGTATCTTTAAGAATAATGGCACCTAAAATAAGGGGACTTATGACCCCGGCCACTTTATTGCAGATACCCATGATACTTATTCGCTTGGCCGCACTATTGCGAGGACCTAAAATGGTAATATACGGATTAGAAGCTGTTTGCAGTATGGCAAGGCCAGTACCCATAACAAACAAACCTGTAAGAAACAGTCCATAAGTACGCGCCAGAGCAGCCGGAATAAATGTCAACGCTCCCAAAGCCATCACCAATAGGCCAACAGACATTCCTCTTTTAAAACCGGTTTTCTTCAAAACCCATGATGATGGTATAGCCATCACAAAATAAGAGATATAAAAAGCAAAAGTTACAAAATAGGCTTCAAAATTATTAAGTTCGCAAGCTATTTTGAGATAAGGGATTAATACACCGTTAAGCCAGGTAACAAAACCGAAAATAAAAAAAAATATTCCGATGATGGTCATGGATAAAATTAAGCCTTTACCGTTAATTTTGGGGGTACTACCATTAGATGGAGACATCATTATTATTTGAATTTAAAATTTTGCCAAAAATAGGGAAAAATTATTATCCCTATAATCAGATTCTTCTTTCTTTTATAAAACCAAACTTATTGGAATAGGGCATCAACACGATGCTCCCCTTGCCGATTTATCTGGCTATTTTGAAATAATAAATTATTGTTTGCTTTTTAAAAAATCATTGATTTAGCAATTTGCATTCGTTGAGGATCGGTAATTTCCAATTCATATTCCGGATTTTCCGGATCACCCATAAATACTCCGCTGTTGCGATAAATCATTTTGCTATTGATTTTATGTGTAAGATATACATGAAAATCGGTTGCGCCAGTGGTTTTTATCACCTGACGTAGATTTTCTTCATTAAGTCCTCCGCCAGGCATAATGCAAATACGACCATCGGCATACCTGATTAAATCAGCGATAAGCTTCGCTCCTTCATGAGCATTTTCCTTTTGTCCGGAAGTCAACACTCGATCGACTTTTAACATTATTAAATCGTCCAAAGCTTTAAAAGGATCACTGGTCATATCGAATGCCCGATGAAAGGTAACCTGCATGGGATGAGCCAATTTAATAAGTTCGCGGCAACGGTTTACATCAACCGTGGCATCAGGATTTAAAATGCCAAGCACCACGCCATCGGCTCCCAATTCTTTTGCCATCACGATATCTTCTTTCATGATATCGTATTCAGTATCGCTATAAAGAAAATCGCTTCCTCTCGGTCGTATCATCACCATGATGGGAATTTTCAAATGTTTACGAGCGATGCGGATACTTCCTGCACTTGGAGTAGTTCCGCCTTCAAGCAGATTTTCACAAAGTTCTATGCGATCGGCACTCCCTTTTTGAGCCTCAATTGCCGATATGGTCGAATTAACACAAGCTTCTAATATCATAGGTTATTTAAATTTAAAATTTTAGTCATAAAGTTAATCGTCGTAAACAACGCAGTCCATTTTTATATCGAATTCACCGGTAGGCACCTGATCAATCATCTGAAAATCAAAACAAACTCCTACCTTTTTGGATTTCACTGTCTTTAGTAATTTATCATAAAAGGCTTTCCCTCTTCCCAGACGGTTGTTTTGCTTATCAAAAGCTACGCCGGGAACTATTATTACATCAATTAATTCGGGAAAAGGATATAATTCGCCATCGGGTTCAGGGATTCCAAAACTTTCGCCCTTAACCATTTTATTTATACCATTAAATTTCTTTAATATCAATTCATTGCCATTAACCGAAGGAAGAATAATTTCTTTTTTATCTGCCCATTTTTGTACAAAATCATGGGTTTGAACTTCATCATTCATTGACCAATAAAGCATGATCGTTTTAGCATGAATAAACCAGTCGGTTGTTTCTATTTTTTGGAAAATAGAATGCGATTTCTGAATCTTTTCCTCATTACTTAACTGGTTTTTAAGCTCTTTAATTCGCTGCCTGATAATCTTCTTTTTTTCGTCAACCATAATAAAAACAATCAAATATTTTTTCTTTTCAGCCTACAAATTTAAATCAATAATAGACACCGACATTGCCTTTTCGAGTAATAAATTAAGGATTTAAATTTTGTTTTTTTCAAGTTTACTATTTGGTTTAAAAAAATTCATATTTTTACAAAAGTTTATTTTGGTATAATTATAAAAACAAAAAATATGAATTTTATAGTATCCAGTTCATTATTATTAAAAAACTTACAGGCTATTGCCGGAGTATTAAATTCGAGTAACACATTGCCGATACTCGATGATTTTTTATTTGACTTAGAAGGTGAAAAATTAACCGTAACCGCTTCCGACTTGGAAACCACCATGTCTGTAACCATAGATTTAACCATGTCCGGTGAAGAAGGAAGTATAGCCATACCTGCAAAAATTCTTTTGGAAACACTAAAAACATTTGCAGAAACGCCTTTGAGCTTTACTATAAACAACGAATCTTTAGGAATAGAAATTTCTGCAGGAGAAGGTAAATATAAACTGACAGGTCATAATAGCGAGGAATTTCCCCGTGTCTCAACTATCGAAGCTACTTCTTCGATAACTATTGATTCAAAACTTCTGTCGAATGCCATTTCAAGGACGCTCTTTGCTGCTGGTAACGATGAACTTCGCCCTGTAATGACCGGATTATTTTGTGAATTAACTCCCGACGATATGACATTTGTAGCAACAGATGCTCATAAACTCGTTCGTTATAAACGTACCGATGCAAAATCTGAGTCTTCCACTTCATTTATTCTTCCCAAAAAGCCTATGAATCAGCTAAAAAGTATTCTTTCGCACGAAGAATGCCCTGTTGCAATTCATTATAATCAAACCAATGCTTCCTTTAGTTTTAATAGCATAAATCTCATTTGCCGTCTTATAGACGGGAAATACCCTAATTATGATGCCGTTATTCCTACAACAAACCCTAACATTCTGATTATTGAGCGTATACCTTTCTTAGCATCCATACGCCGTGTGGCCATTTTTGCCAATCAATCCACACATCAGGTAAGATTAAAAATTACCGGACGTGAGTTAATTGTATCTGCCGAAGATATCGATTATTCCAACGAAGCCAAAGAACGCTTAACCTGTACTTACGAAGGTGAAGACATGGAAATTGGATTTAACTCCCGTTTTCTTCAGGAAATGTTGAGCAATTTCGAAACTGATGAAGTCCGGCTTGAAATGTCGTTGCCTAATCGGGCCGGAATTCTTCTGCCTGTGAACAACGACAACAAAGATGAAGATATTCTCATGCTGGTTATGCCTGTGATGTTGAACCAGTAGTATCTGTTTTATCGTATTTTTTAAAAAGCAAGGTCTATTTTCCTTGCTTTTTTTTATCAAAATAAATTGACATGGACTTAAAACTTAAAGACAAATTTTTAACGTTATGGGATAAGTATTTCGGTATTGCCGAGTTGCCTATTTCTTTCTTCTTTGGACATAACGATGGTACAGCCACAAAAGTCGTTACAAATAAAAAATGGAGCTGTATTATTTGTGAATTATCTCAGGTACGCAGAGGACAATCCTTGGCTTTCGATGAACAAGCCGTTTTATGCGGAGGTGCTAAAAGATTTTTAGGTTATGCAGATACTATTCGTCCCGGATTTGAGTATTTTCTTTCCTGCGGAATCCCCGGCAAATTGGAAGGAGAACGATATATCCAAACTCCGGAAATGGTTTTGGAATTAGTTAATAAACAAGTAACGCTTCCCAGCAAAGGAAAAGAAATCATTTTTAAACGATGGGATAAATTAAGCATAAATGATAATCCGGAAGTAATTCTCTTTTTTGCCACTCCCGATGTACTTTCGGGGCTTTTCACCCTCGCTAATTTTGATCAAACGCGCAGTGATAGCACTATCACTCCTTTTGGTTCAGGATGCGCTACAGCTATACATTACCCTTATCTTGAAAAAGATAAAGAAAATCCAAGCGCAGTTATCGGCATGTTTGATCCATCGGCCCGTAAATGTGTTTCCTCTGATATGCTTACTTTCGCCGTCCCGTTTAAAAAAATGGTAACAATGATTGATTTAATGGAGGAAAGTTTTTTAATAACTTCTACATGGGAAACGGTAAAAAAGCGAATTAACAGAAAATAATAACAATTGTCCTTATTACACAGACAGGGAAAGTTTTAATTACTTTTCTTAAGCTCTATCAATGTAATTTCGGGTGGCATCCCAACCCTCCCAGGATATGCTATATTACCCAACCCTCGATTTACGTATAAATACTGTTTTTTGTTGCAGGATTCGCTTGAATACAAACCAGCCCAATATTTATACATCCACTGAGCCGGACTCCATTTTATTCCCCAAAATTCAATGCCCATCTGCATTCCATGAGTATGTCCCGAAAAAGTAATATCAATATCTTTATATTTAGAACAAACTTGTTTTTCCCAGTGCGTAGGATCGTGCGAAAGCAACAATTTAAAGGGAACATTCTCAGTTCCGGATAAAGCTTTTCCCAAATTTCCATTTTTTTTGAACCGGGTATGTGAACTCCAATTTTCTACACCAATAATAGCTATTGCATCCTTTTTATTCAAAGTATCTACACCCGGAGGATAAATAAGAAAATTCTGATTATTGAGTAACGTCCAACCAATACGCTTCTGAAAATCAATCAGATTATTAAAGTTTATGGTTTTAGCTTCAGGAGAATCCCATCTGGAATAATCCCCATAATCATGATTTCCTAAAACAGAAAAAACACCATACTTTGATTTGATTTTTTTTAACTGGTTTTCAAAGGGGTAGGCTTCGTTGGTTTGAAAACTGACTAAATCTCCCGTAAAAAACACTAAATCGGGGTTTAACTCATTTATCATTTTGACAGCTCTTTGCATGGACTTAGTTGAAGTCCAGCTTCCAAGATGCATGTCCGATATTTGTACGATACGTAGTCCATCAAAAGCTTCGGGTAAATTTACTAAATGAATAACTTCCTTTTTTACTTTAAAATTATATGCCCAACTTGTCATGCCAACAAAAAGGCCTACAAATGCAATGCTCCCCCAAAAAATTCCCATGAAAATTAAAATTTTGCTCCTTCCCGTTTTTTCTTTTAATGGTTTTTTAAAAATATGATTAACTGCTTTTTTAATAAAGTATAGTAAATCAGATAGTAAAAAGAAAGCAAACGGGAATAATTTAGAAATGTAAATAATAATAATAAGACCTAACCAATAGGTTCTTAAACTCCTCTGATTATCTGCAAACGGATAAATAGCTGTGAATGCAAAAAAACCTACGAATAAAACGAACGGTAACCAAAAAAGTTTTGCCAGGAATTGGCGATTTAACAATTTTTTAGCTTGTATCCATCTTTTAAACGGGAACCAAAGGTATAAATCCATCAATAGCAAGATGAAAAAAATGGGAAGGCGCGAAGCATACATGGGAAATAATTTTGCCGCCACCGAGTACACAATAATAATCAGCACTATAAATAATGTGCTTAAAAACAGTTTTTTCTTCATTTGCAATAGGTTTACTAAAAAAAATATCGAATTCAATAAAAATTGCCTTCGATATTTTTTTACAATTGATTACTTAATGTACAATTTTATTCGCCACCTTTTACATAATTCACTAAACCTTTAGCCTTGAATATTCCCATGAGTTTATCGGGTAACGGAGCAAAATAGAATTTTTTGCCGGCAATGCTGATCATACCTTTTTCCATATTTACTTCCACTTTATCTCCTTGCCGGTAAGCATTAACGGCTTCCGGTACCAATAATATCGGTAATCCCTGATTAACAGATGAACGATAGAAAATTCTGTTTACAGACTTGCAGATTACAGCTTTCACACCTGCAAAGGCTAATCCAACAGCGGGATGTTCTCGTGAACTTCCACAGCCAAAATTAGCTCCGGTAATTAAAACATCACCCGCTTTGACTCTTTCGGAAAAACTGTCATCAAAACCTTTAAAAAGATAAGGTAATATTTTGTCGCCTTCCGAGCTATTAATGTTATAGGTTAAATTTCCAGCAAACATCTGATCCGTATTTAAATTATCGACATCGGCATAGTTCCAGATACCTTCTGACAAACGATCATCTGTTGCTTTAATATCCACTGTTTTACTTTGTTTAGCTTCAAATGGATAGATATTGTTTGCCGCAATTCCTCTTGGATCAGCAATTTCACCTTTCAAAGCCGAGAAAGCGACAGAAGCCGGAGAAGCTAAATAAATATTTGCATTGGGATTGCCCATTCTTCCCTTAAAATTACGGTTTGCCGTAGAAATAATGGTATAGTTGTCGGCCGGAATACCCTGCCCTGTTCCGAGGCATGGTCCGCAGGAAGGAGCCAATACACTTGCTCCAGCATTCATAAATATTTCTATCAGACCTTCTTTTATTGCCTGTAAATAAATAGATTTAGATGCCGGAATGACCAATAATTGGAAATTTTTGGGAATATGCTTGCCTTCAAGGATTTTAGCAGCAATGCGCAAATCTTCCAATCGTCCGTTGGTACAAGTGCCTATGAGTGCCTGATTAAGTTTTGTTCCCTGAACTTCAGAAATGGCTTTCACATTATCCACATGATGAGGCGCAGCTACAACAGGGAATATGTCAGCCAAGTGAATTTCAATTTCTTTTAAATATTTTGCATCAGCATCTGCCCAAACACCTTCTGTTTTTTCACCAATAAATTCCCAAAGTACTTCATCTGAAGGGAAAACGGCGTTTTTTGCACCCATTTCAGAAGCAAGATTGGATAATACCATACGATCGGAAATGGAAAGTGTTTTTACTCCTTCACCATGATATTCAATGCTCATATAATCGGCTCCACTCGAACCTATCATGCCAATAATCCATAAAGCAAGGTCTTTCGCGAAAACACCTTCTTTTAATTTTCCATGAAGAGTGATTTTTACAGATTCCGGTACACGAAACCAAGTTTCACCTTGTTTCCATAAACCTGCTGTTTCAGTGCGATCTATCCCTGCAGCAAAGGCGTTAAAAGCTCCGGCTGTAGATGTATGACTATCGCTTCCAACGATCAACATTTTAGGACGGGCATAATACGACATGATCTGATGACAAATACCATCGCCCACATCATGAAATTTTTTAATACCTTGTTTGGAAACAAATTCACGAATTTTTTGATAATCATTTGCTAATTTGGCATTTGTAGGTGGTGCATTATGATCAAGAACTATCAATATTTGATTGGGATCTGCAACAGTGCTCCCTCCCATTTTAGCAAAAGTAGCTGCTATACTTGCCGTATTATCGTGAGATAAAACAATATCCGGCTTTTTGAATACAATGCTGCCACAATCGGCTGCAAAAATCTTTTCGGCAAAAGTTTTTCCTGACATAGACTATAGTTTTTATCGTTAATTTTTGATTTTTAATTTTATATCCTTGTTTTTAAGTAAGAAATGATGATGAAAAATTGTGTCAAAATTACATTATTTTTTGCATCTGATACATTAATCGGATTAATCACAATTTAAATTTGTAAAAAATTTGGTTATATTATTTGAATTTGTAATTTTGCACCTCCGTTATAAATCCTCCGAAGAGGTGGAAAAGTTCTTCTTTTAAAGAATAAGTTAAACTAATCCCAGGTTTTCGGAGCGAAGTTATCGTACTTTATTTTTTACTATATTAATTAAGCCAATATAAATCTGGAGAGGTGGGTGAGTGGCTTAAACCAATCCCGAAAGTTCGGGACTAAACTGTCGTACTTTGTTTTATTTTTTACTATATTAATTAAGCCAATATAAATCTGGAGAGGTGGGTGAGTGGCTTAAACCAATCCCGAAAGTTCGGGACTAAACTGTCGTACTTTATTTTATTTTTTTACTATATTAATTAAGCCAATATAAAATCTGGAGAGGTGGGTGAGTGGCTTAAACCAATCCCGAAAGTTCGGGACTAAACTGTCGTACTTTGTTTTATTTTTTATCATATTAATTAAGCCAATATAAATCTGGAGAGGTGGGTGAGTGGCTTAAACCAACAGTTTGCTAAACTGTCGTATTCGTAAAGGGTACCGGGGGTTCGAATCCCCCCCTCTCCGCACAAGATATGTTTAAATTCGGGGTATAGCGTAGTCCGGTCATCGCGCCTGCTTTGGGAGCAGGAGGTCGCAGGTTCAAATCCTGCTACCCCGACAACTTAAGATCAGCCATTTGCATGTAATTTTGTAGATGGCTGTTTTTTTGTTCGACACACAAACCACACACAGCTTTATCAACCCCCTAAAATCCAAACCTTTTGGGTGGTTGCCGTTTACTCCGGAATCAGTGGCGCTGGTTCATCAAAATGATCAATCGAACTCAGATAATATTAAAAAAGCCGCTAATGATATTAACATTAGCGGCTTTTTATCTTCTGATCTGAAATTTTTACTTTACATCCACTAATTCCACATCAAACACAAGTGTGGAAAATGGTTTAATTATATCACCAGCTCCGGCTTCACCATATCCAATTTGTGAAGGAATAATAAGTTTTGCTTTGCCACCAACTTTCATTTTTGCTATACCTTCATCCCAACCGGGTAGAACTTGTCCTTTACCAAGTACAAATTCAATTGGTTTTTTACGATCATACGAAGAATCAAATTTGGTACCATTTAACAATTTGCCGGTATAATGAACTTTCACAGTTTTACCAGCACTGGCTTGCTTTCCGGTCCCCTTTTTCACTTCAATGTAATACAATCCTGTTGCTGAAGGTTTAACGGAAATTCTGTTATCTTTTATATATTTTTCTAACAACTTAGGTTCTTCTGCCTTTAAGCTTTGTTTCTCAGCATCCTGGGCTTTCTTTTTAACCGCTTGCTCTTTTTCATAAGCTGCTTTGGATTGGATACTAACCAATTCAATATCATATAATAATGGGGTAAATGGAGCTATAACTTCTCCTCTGCCCTGTTCACCATATCCGATTTTGGAAGGTACAATAAGTTTTGCTGCACCGCCTGCTTTAAGCATTCCAATTGCTTCGTCAACGCCTGCATTATCAAAAGGTTTACCATATTCAATTTCTACAGGATTCCCTTGATCTTTGGTGGAAAACAAAGGTTTGCCATCCAATAATTTTATTGTAATATTAAGTTTTACCATTTCGCCCTTAACAGGTGATTTACCACTTCCCTTTTTGGTTTCAATAAAATACAGTCCCGAAGAGGTAGGAGCCGTTGTTATTTTATTAGTAGAAATATAGTTTTTCAAATCAACGATTTCTTTATTTTTAAGCATTTCGTTGCGTGCTTTGGTTTCTTTTTCAATCTGAGCTTGACTTTGAGCCTTTAGTAATTTGACGTCGATGTACAAAACGCTATTGCTGTCAACAAAAGGAGGAAGTTGCTGGCTTCCAACTGTACGGATGAAAAAAGAGTCGGCATTAACGATAAAAGTTGCACTATCGCCAACATGCATCATTTTTAATCCTTCAAAAATATCGCCTTTATAGTCTGATTTTTTAAGTTGTATTTGACTTGGTGCACCCTTACCATCATAAAGTGTAGAATCTTTTAAACGATAAGCCAAACGTAGGGTTAAAATATCTCCTTCTTTAGGCTGAATTGAATCTGTGTTTTTTACATAAAACTTATAATATAAGCCCGAATCAGTCTTTTTAAATCCTTTGTATTTGGAGCATCCTATAAATGCAATAACTACAAGCATAAGAAATAAATACTTGTTGATAGTTTTGATTTTCATTTTTAATTATATATTAGGTTAATAAATTATGGTTTTTCTTTTAAATTTTCTAATGTAATATCGTAAACAATCGATGCTTTTGCGGGTATTTTATTGTTATCGCCTATCAATCCGTAAGCAAGGTGCGAAGGTAAAATAAATTTAGCTTGGTCGCCAACATTTAACAACAAAATTCCTTCTTCTAATCCACTTTCAACTCCTCCCCTGCCAATTTCAAATTCTTTAAATCCTTCTTTTTCCGACGAATAACATAAATCACCGTTTAATAATCGGATGGTATAACTGATAACTGCAATTTTACCTTTTGAGGCTTTTGTTCCTTTACCATGATGTAATATACAATATCTTAAACCCGTTCCGGTTTGCTCCATTGTTAATTTTTCATGTTTAATGTATTGATTAATTAGGTTGTCTTCTTCGTCAACCATTTTTTTATTTATATTTATCAATGCATCACGATATTTTTCCGGGTTAATCTGTCTGTTTTCAATCCGATGATTATTGCAAGCAGGGAACAGAACAAACAGACTGATCGAAAAAATAAAGAAATATTTTATCTGTAAATAATTCATTTAGATAATGTCTGATATAATTGGCAATTCAAATCTGATGAAGAGTTAGGTTATTCGACTGATGAAGAACCTAATGCATCTTTATAAGCTGGTAATAACGATTCGAAAAACTGTATTGTTTCATCCATGGGTAAATAAGAATCGCCTCCGGCAGCATTTCGATGTCCTCCGCCATTAAAATGTTTACGTGCAAAATCATTAACCGAAAAATCGCCTTTCGAACGAATAGATAAGCGTATGGCTCCCTCTTTTTCTACAAACAATACCGCAAGGTTGATTCCGCGAATAGAAAGTGCATAATTAACCAAACCTTCGGTGTCTCCTATTTTATAATTAAATCGCAGAAGTTCGGCTCGGGTGAGATAAATATAAGCCGTATGATATTCGGCTTTTACAATGAATTTCTCACTTAAGCTATAACCTAATAATCTCAAACGATATTCCGAATAAGTATCATAAACCAGGCGATGAATATTTTGACCATCGATTCCTAATTTAAATAATTTGGCAATAATTAAATACGTATGTTCGCTATTGCAAGAATAACTAAAGGATCCGGTATCTGTCATCATTCCGACATAAATACATTCGGCTATGGCTTTATTTATCATCTCTCCGTCGCCCAAGCCTTCAATAAAATCATAAATTAATTCTGAAGTAGAAGAAGCATTTACATCCGAAAAAGCAAAGTCAAAATCACAAACGGGTTGAGGATGATGGTCAATCATTATTCTTACGGCTTTGTTTTTTGAAACCTGTTCGCCAAGTTTTTCCAATCGGACAATCGCATTAAAGTCAAGGCAAAATATAATATCTGCTTTATCAATAAATTCATCTGCTTCTTCTTTATGATGCGTATAAGCTAATATTTTTTCCTGCCCGGGCATCCATGACAAAAAAGCAGGAAAATCGTTGGGAACAATAATCTGAGCATTGTATCCTTTAATTAGCAGGTAATTATATAAAGCGAGCGAAGAACCGATGGCATCTCCATCGGGATTATGATGGGTAAGGATTAGAATGTTTTTCGAAGAGCCAAGTAATTGGTTAATCTGTTGTTTTTGTTCGGATGTCAATGTTTTTTTATTTTAAATAATTAGCAAAATTACAAACAAATAACGTGGATTGGCTAAAATATGTTTATTTTTACTTTTAAAAATAATTAATGGTAAAAAAATGATTGGAAATAAAACATTGACCATAATAAAGCCCATGGCCGTTAAAAAAGGTTTTATCGGGCCTATACTGACAAAGATAAGTGAAGCAGGGTTTCGTATCTCGGCAATGAAGTATCTTCAGTTGACCGTAGAGGAGGCGAAGGCGTTTTATGATGAACACAGGCTTAAGCCCTTTTACGACGATTTGGTGGCTTTTATGTCGTCGGGGCCCATAGTGGTTGCCATTATTGAAAAGGAAAATGCGGTAGAAGAATATCGGCATCTGATTGGACCTACCGACCCCGCCAAAGCGCCTGAAGGAAGCATCCGCCGTTTGTATGGCACCAACCTTCAACAAAACGGCGTTCATGGTTCGGATAGCGATATTAGCGCCGAAAGAGAATGTAATTTCTTTTTTTCCGCTTTGGAACGCTATTAATCTTTCCCCGGCGAATATTCGGTAAATGTTCTGTCGGAATAAAAAATAATTATCCGTTCAATACTTTTGGGCGGATCTTCCTTTTGTATAGAGGGCGGTTGCATTTTTGGCAACTCCGGTTTTTCCGTGCTTAATTTTTCCGTCAATATCCCGGTTTCCTTTGGCTGAATGTCGGGCTGCGGGGCGTCGTCGGGTAATATCTCGCTCTCGTTGGGGAATAAAGACTCTGTTTCGGGTTTAACTTGCTGTATTTCGATTTTTTCAGGAGGTTGAGCCGTCGATGCCATTTCCTGGGCAAAAACAGGAGGTGTCGAAAACAAATCCACCGTTGCATACATTTGTCCTGTTCCGAAGAGCAACCAATCCGAATTGATCTCCGGAAACCGTTTCAGAATTTTTTGAATAAATTCGAGGCTTGGCTTGTTACGTTCCGACAATACATGCGACATGCTGGAACGCTGTATACCTATTTCATCGGCAAACTGAGAAGCGCTTAGATTTTTGCTCTTTAATATTAAACTTATCCGTTCGGTCATGGGTTACAATGTTAAATTTACAAGTTACAAAAATAACTTTTTTATCAAAACAAATGAAAATTTTTCCTATTTACAATTGTTACCCACTGTTGGCAATTGTAATTTCTAATTTTATAATTGATATGATTAATGTAAAATGTCTTAATTACTGTTTATTATAGAAAAAATAAATTAACGTATACACAAAAATACGCTATTTTTCGATTATTTAAATTTATTATTGATATAAACGACTATTAACGCTGGAATAGAGTTATTAAAAATACTATTACGGTTAATTATTGGAAAAACAGCCCTATTTACAATCCTATCCAAAGAAATTAGAATGTTACAATTGGTGTTTACCATTGCAATTACATTTGTATTTGAATACATTTGTGAATCGATTCAATTAATTATTGAAATTCAACTACATTATGATTTGTTCTGTTTAACGGTTACAATTGTAATTTCGGGCTTTCCGTTTGTACATTTTAGCAATATTACAATTGTAATCAGTCGGACGTTGCTTAGTGGAAAGAAAAATGTGGTAAAAATGATGGTTCCGGAAAATGGTTTTTGAGGTAACGGAATGGATAAACGCTTCGCCGGGATAAGTGCACGAGCTTTGCTCCTATCCTATCAAAAAAGGAAAAGTATTTTTTAAATCAGTCTGCAGGGGGAATAGTTTTAGAAATTCCCCGTTAAAAAAATGTTATTCAGTTTTTTCAGGCGGACTTTGGGGTCTGCCGTCGTAAAGCAGGAATTGCTGAGCCATGGCATAATTATTTTTATACACTAATTTGGCGGCATCACACACGCTTACCATATCGGCCCAGACCTGATTGTAGGACAAAACACGTTCCTGGGTAAGCTCAAGCCGGCTACTCATGTATTTGTCCCTCTCGTTAAATTTTGTTTCGATAGCCGAAGCCTGAGGTTCCAGCTTATCGATGATAGCCTGGGTTAATCCTTTGGTCATTAGCTGGGGCTTGAATTGTCCGTCCGAAGCTACGGTGGCAACTTTACGAAGCAAATCGCGCACGCTAAGAGGCGACTTGCGGGATTCGTCATAAAGATGACGACCAAATTTATGAAGAATGGCTTTGTCGCCATTAAAAGTATGTTCGACATAAAAATAAACCGTCTGTATCGTATCGCAGCCATCGGCTACCAATTTATTCAAATCCTGGGTCATGACTTCCTGGTCGGCGAGGAAGTCTTCGTCGGTTTTGACGTTTTTAGCATCAGTAATATGCGATTGCCATTGGGTGGCAAAGGGCGGTGCTAAATAAGGAGCTATTTCAATAAAATCGGATTCCTTTTCAACGAAAATATCATGCTTCGTTTGGCTATCCTGCAACATTTCCTGGCTATCCATTGAATAATCCAGGGTAGGCTCGTCTGGTTTTTTCATTATTGAAAGATTTTAAGGATAAAAAATAATGTTACTTAATACAAAAGTATAGCATTTTTTCGTAACAATAAAAAAGTTTTTTAAAAAAAGTTTCATTTTTTATAAAAAAAACTTCCATTAAGTAAAAAATTAACGGATTTAGCTATCGAATGCCAAAATTTCATAGAATAGATTTGCCATTTAGTGTATCGTTTCCGAGCTCGGAAAGCTTACACTAAATGCCGGAAAGCTTATACTAAACGGCGGAAAGCCTACGCTAAATGCCGGAAAATATATCCTAAACGGCGGAAGACATAGACTAAGCAATGGAAAGCTTATACGATATGCCGGAAAGAAAAAGCAATAAACAATGCTTGGTTTATAAAAACGATATTGGCCTACCCTATGCCTGACGGATAAATATTATAGGTTTATATAATTATTGGTAATAAAGCACTGACTGAACCGGAATATGGTTATAACCAATAGAAGTTAATCAAAATAGGATTGATTAATGAAAAATTACTATTTTTACCGGAAAATATTGCACATTATCCATGCTGACCGAAAAGAAAAACATACTCCTATCGCTGAATAAAGCTTATCTCAAACAAAGTCTTATCCGGAATCAGATCGAACTACTAAAAACGAATCTGAACATTTTTTTTAATCGTCTTCATAGGGATGAATCGGAGGAACATCAGAAAAACATACTGAGCGATCTGCTGAAAGATACCTGGTATAAGGGTTTGTATGAAATAAATACCCATGGAAGGATAGACCTTGCCATACACAATGGGAAAAAATCAGATGATACAGTGGGCGTAATTATAGAAACCAAAACGCCAGGCAGTAATGAGATGCTGACGGAGAACAACATCAACACCAAGGCGCTTCACGAATTGATATTGTATTATTTTGATCAAAGGGAATTATCGCATAATATTGAGATAAAACATCTGGTGGCTACCGATTTTTACCATTGGTTTATTTTCGATGAAAAGGATTTCGATAAATTATTTTTCCGGAACGCCAAATTTACTAATCTTTATAAAATTAAAAATGAACAAGGACGGGATAATCCATTCTTTTATTCCGAGGTTGGCAGACTCATCGCAGCTTCCAGCGAAAAGCTGCCATTTACGTGTTTTGATCTTAATAATTTTAAAAGTGCTTCCCTGAATAGTACTGAGGATGGTGATGATTTATTATGCGAACTGTTTAAAATTTTATCACCGGAACATCTACTCAAAAAATCTTTTGCTAACGACAGTAACCAACTTAACCGCGAATTTTACAACGAACTACTTCACATCCTCGGCTTAGAAGAAATAAAAGAAGGCAGTAAAAAGCTTATTCGTCGACTACCTAAAGGCAAGCGTAACGAAGCTTCGATTATCGAAAATACAATAAATATCCTGCAGCGCGAGGGAAAGTCCAGTAACGGCTCAGAATCCAATAACGATCCTTGGTTTGATAATGCTATGCAGCTATGCATTAGCTGGCTGAATCGCATATTGTTCCTTAAATTGCTAGAAGGGCAGATTGTAAAATACCACAAGGGCGACACGACTTATGCTTTCCTTGGTAATAATTTCATATCAGGCTACGACGATCTGGATGAACTGTTTTTTGAGGTACTTGCCGTAAAGCCCGGAGAACGAACGGATGTCGTGAATAAAAAATATGGCAATATTCCATACCTTAACAGCTCGCTGTTTGAACCCACTTCAACCGAACGTGAAACGATATTTATAAGTTCATTAAAGGAGCGTATTCCACTATCGCTTTACCGGCAAACGGTACTAAAAGATGCGCAAGGTAAAAGGCTTACCGGCAATAAGTCAACGCTGGCATATCTTTTCGATTTTCTGGATGCTTACGATTTTGCTAGTGACAGTTCGTCCAAAATACAGGAACAAAATAAAACCCTAATTAATGCTTCGGTACTCGGACTGATTTTTGAAAAGATTAACGGATATAAAGATGGTTCCTTTTTTACTCCCGGATTTATAACCACCTATATGTGCCGCGAAACCATACGCCAAGCTGTGCTGCAAAAATTTAATGATACATACAATAGAAAATTCAACAATTTTATTGAATTGTACAATGCATTGTCAAAGATGGACATTAGGGAAGCCAATGAAGTAATCAACCAAATAAAAATATGCGATCCGGCTGTTGGTTCAGGACATTTTTTAGTTTCGGCATTAAATGAGCTGATTGCTATTAAATCGGATTTGCAGATATTATGCGACGTAAAAGGAATGTTGTTACGTAATGTTGAAGCAACAGTAGAAAATGATGAATTAATCATTACCGATGGCGAGGGCAAATTTTATGAATATAATTTTAATAATAAAGAATCGCAGCGAATACAAGAAGCTCTTTTCCACGAAAAGCAAACCATCATTGAGAATTGCCTGTTTGGTGTGGATATTAACCCAAATAGCGTAAAGATATGCCAATTGAGGTTGTGGATAGAGTTATTGAAAAATGCATATTACCTTGTTTCCGAAAATCTATCCGAGGGACAGAGAGCCTTACAAACACTACCTAATATTGATATCAACATCAAATGTGGTAATTCCCTCATCAGCCGCTTTACCTTAGACAGCAGCCTCAAGAATGCATTAAGGGGGACCCAATGGAACCTATTTTCGTACCTAAACGCCGTAAAAACATATAAGGAAGTAACTGAAAAAAATGCAAAGCGGGATCTCGAAAAAATAATTATATCCATAAAGAATAGTTTCGGACAAGAAATATCGCGTAATCATCCCAAGGTTCAAAAACTTAATAAGCTAAAGGAAAAACTCTATAATACTTTTACAGGATTGATGCTTTTTGAGCCGGAAGCGTCATACGGAGGTAACCAAAATACCAAGATCGATCAAGAGCAAGAAAAATTGGTTGACGAAATTAAAAAGCTCGAAAACGAGCTGGAGTACGAACGGGATTCCGAGATTTACCGTCGTGCCTTTGAATGGCGGTTTGAATTTCCGGAAGTGCTGGATGAAGAAGGAAACTTCCTTGGCTTCGATGTGATAATAGGAAATCCACCTTATGGTATATCGTTAAAAGATAAATACAGGGCAATTATTAGTCAAAACTTAGGAAAAGTACCTGATTACGAAATTTATTATTACTTTATTAATCTTGCTAAGTCATTACTAAAGGAAAAAGCATTTTTGTCGTTGATTATTCCAAATTCTATCCTGTTTAACGTTTTTGCGAAAGAATATAGAAAGGAATTATTTAGTCATTGGAGTATTGATGAATTGGCGGACTGTACATCATTCCCTGTGTTTGCTGAAGCTACAGTTCGTAATGTAATATTACGATTTAAAAGAACCAGAGGTATAAATATAGTCGGATACCGCCCTACAAGCAAAGTACTATCATTCGATGATCTTGTTTCAAATCCTGTAAATTATACAAATAAAAATATTCTGCTATTGAATAATAACAACTGGGGGCTGATTTTTAAATTAGATCATAAAATTATAGACCTTGTAAGTAAAATAAAAAATTCTAAACAAAGGTTAGGAGATCTGTTTAAAGATATTTCACAAGGATTGATTGCTTATGATAAATATCAGGGACAAAGTGAAGAAATAATAAAATCACGGAGTTATCATGCTTTTAGTAAAATTAATGATAACTATAAGCCATGGCTTTGGGGTGAAGATGTTACTCGTTATCATTTAACCTGGAATGGTAAAGAATACATTAATTACTGCAAAGGAATAGCAAATCCTAGAGATCCCAAATTTTTTAAGGGACCAAGGATTTTGGTAAGAGAAATAACAAGCCCTAATATTTATGCTTGTTTTACAACAGATGAATTATATAATGACCCGGCAATTATTAATATCCTTAATTCCGAATCGAGCAATATTTCAATTAAATCTGTTTTGGGGATACTAAATTCTAAATTAGCAACATTTTATCACTTTAATTCTTCTCCCAAAGCAACTAAAGGAGCATTCCCTAAAATATTAGTTGACGATATTAAAAACTTTCCTATTCCGTATATTGATTCGGCATCAGACCAAATTATTATAGAAAAAGTAAATCAAATTCTTACCCTAAAGAAAGCCGCCCCACAAGCCGACACATCTGTTATAGAAAAGGAAATAGATCGGATAATATATACGTTATACGGGCTAACGGAAGCAGAAATTGCCTTAGTGAAAGGTAATCCCCACGGGCATTAGCATAAATTTCAAGATAGAAAACTGTCGAAATACCGGATGCAAGCCGGAATTACCTGTTTTTAATTTTTTCTATCGCCAGCAAAATATTTTCGTTGGTAGCCGGTATTGGTACATCGGGTTCCGAACGATGGTCGCCTGTAGCCGAAATTGCATCTTTGATAGCCAGCCACACCGAAAAGGCAAGCATAAACGGGGGTTCTCCGACTGCTTTACTATTTTGAATGGTTAAAGGATTGGGCGCTTCGTGCAATAATTCCACACGAAAATCCAGGGGAATATCATTAATTGTTGGTATTTTATACGTATCCGGCGAAACGTTGAGAACATTACCCTTCGCATCCCATTTGAGTTCTTCGGTTGTACACCAGCCCACACCCTGGATAAATCCGCCTTCGATTTGTCCGATATCAATGCCTTCATTCAGGCTGTTTCCTACATCGTGCAATATATCTGTTCGTATAAGTTTATGTTCGCCGGTCAATACATCGAGCAGCACTTCCGAAACGGCCATACCAAAGACATAATAATGGAAAGGATGTCCCTTACCCGTAGTTTGATCAAAATAAATATCCGGCGTAGCATAAAACCCCTTTGCACTGAGATTCACTTTCCGGAGATAAGCTATCTTAAGCAATTCCTTAAAAGAAACAAAGCGATTGGTATCTCGAGAATCAATAACTTTGTTATCGTTAAACAGGATATTTTCCGACGATGAAAGAACGATATCCGCATTTTTATTGAAAAGTGTAACGGCTACATCGGCCAGCCTCTTTTTCAGTTTATCCGTAGCATTTTTAACGGCCATTCCGTTCAGATCGCTTCCCGAAGAGGCGGCAGTAGCCGAAGTATTGGGAATTTTAGATGTATTGGTTGCATTAATTTTTACAAAACCAGGGCTTATTCCCAGCTCCGAAGCGACAATGCCCTGAATTTTGGTGTGTAATCCCTGCCCCATCTCCGTTCCGCCATGATTTACCAGCACCGTCCCGTCGGTATAAATATTTACCAAGGCTCCTGTCTGGTTAAGGAAGGAAGTTGTAAAAGATATTCCGAACTTAACAGGAGTGATTGCTAATCCTTTTTTATAAAAAGAATTAACCGCATTGAATTCATTCAAAACTTTACGCCTGTTATAATAGTCCGAAGTTGAAATAAGTTTCTCATAAATACGATTCAAACGGTTGTTTTCCACCATTTCGCCGTAATGCGTAATGTTTTGGTCGGTTAAGCCATAGAAGTTTTTAAACCGAATTTCGGCAGCATCTTTTTTAAGATACCTTGCAATGCGGTCAATAATGGTTTCAATAACCGCTATACCCTGTGGACCGCCAAAACCACGGAAAGCCGTATTCGACGGAAGATTGGTTTTCCATGCCTTACCGGTTACCCTGAAATTGGGAATAAAATAAGCATTATCAGCATGAAATAATGCCCTGTCCAGAATAGCCATTGATAAATCTGTTGCTGCTCCTGCATCTGCATTTAGTTCCATGATGCAGGCTGTAATTTTACCTTCGTTATTAAAACCGGCTTTATATTTTGAAAGAAAACGATGCCGTTTGCCGGTAATACGCTGGTCATCCTCTCGGAACAAGTGTATTTTAACCGGTCGTCCGGTAGCATTAGCCAATAATGCCGTCCATGCAGCCGTATGGTTTCCCTGAGTTTCTTTTCCGCCGAAACCGCCTCCCATACGACGGACTTCCACCACAACTTCATTTCGCTGAATACCCAATACCTGGGCAACGATAGCCTGTGTTTCGGAAGGATGCTGTGTAGAGCTATAAACATTCATTTCATTTCCTTCGCCGGGAATACAAAGGCATGTTTGAGTTTCCAGATACCAATGTTCCTGAGCGCCGGTAAGCAAAGTCCCGTCGATTTTATATTCTGCTTCAGCCAATGCTTTGTCGGGCACTCCCGTTTCCATGATGTGAGGTGGTGCAATCACGGAATTTTTTTCCATGGCTTGTTCGATGGTTAAAATTGCTTCGAGTGGCTGGTATTTAATAGTAATCAGTTTTTCGGCAGCGATGGCTATTTCTTCACTTTCGGCAGCGATGAGGCAAATAACCTGTCCGATAAAAAACACTTCATCTTCGGCCAGACAGAATTCGTCGTTAATTACGGCTCCCATTTGATTTATGCCCGGAATATCCTTAAATGTCAATATTGAGTGAACACCGCTAACCTTTTTAGCTTTACTGATGTCAACACTTATGATCCGGGCATGAGCCTGACTGCTATAAACCACCCTTCCAATCAACAAACGGTCATTTACTGGCATGTCATTAATATAAACCGATTCTCCGGTTACATGTTTTATGGCGCTATCGAGAGGTAGTTTCATTTTGACTGTTCATTATTTGTTTCTGAAAAAAACTTTAATAATAAATTTCTTGCCATAATCTTTCGTGTATCTGCGTTAGCCCGTGCATCATCAATGGGTTGAAATTCGTTATACAATATACGCATTGCCTGTTCCACGATGGGTTGGTCCCAATTTTTTCCGGTAAGAAATTTTTCCGTTTTAACGGCTCTTTTCGTAAAAGCAGCTACTCCGCCAAAAGCTAATATAATTTCTGAGACATGATTTGTGTCCAATTTCAATGAAAAGCAAGCCGAAACAGTAGAAATGTCTAAATTTTTGCGCTTGGATATTTTGTATGATTTAACGATCAATCCTTCGGTGGACTTTGGAATAATTACTCCAACAAGGATTTCATCTTTCTGAATATCCGTTTGACGATAGCCCTTAATAAACTCTTCAAATTTCAGGATACGAATTTGCTGCAAATTGCAAACAATAACTTCAGCCTTATAAGCTATCAGAACAGGCAAAATATCACCTATAGGCGAAGCCGAACAAATATTGCCTCCAAGGGTAGCCATATTCCGTATCTGCGACGAACCGAAAACGTTCAGCATTTGAGACAGCGAAGGAAAATAATCAGCACTTATTGTTTTAAGTTTTTCGATGCTTATGCCGGAATTTACCTGTAAATGATCCGGATTGTCGGAAAAATGAGACAACTGAACAATTCTTGATAAATCCAGGATCAAACTTAAGGATTCATGCTTTTTGGTTTGCCGCAAAGCGGTATCAGTTGCTCCGTTAATAACAATAGCTTCAGGATATTTTAAGCGGATTTTAAGCGCCTGGTTCAGCGTTAGTGGCTGAAAATAATGGCAGACGGCAGTTTGTATTTCCAACCATCTTTTATCGGAGTTTATTTCATTTAGAAGCTCTATAACTTTGGGTTCTGATTCCGAAAAGTGGTCTTTTTCGGTATTTTTACAAGCCATTTCAGCCGCATTGACGATGGATTGATATCCGGTACAACGGCAAAGATTGCCCGTTAATGCATCCGCTATTATTTCACGCGAAGGATTGGAATGATTTTTATATAATGCAAACATTGACATCACAACGCCGGGCGTACAATAACCACATTGCGTTCCATAGCAATCTACGATGGCTTGCTGTACCGGATGCAATGTTTGTTTACAGTTTTTTTGACATGCAAGATTTTCAATGGTTATCAATTGCTTTCCATGAATCATCGGGAGGAAAAGAAGACATGAGGTAACCGCTTTGTATTGCATTTTCCCGTTAACTACTTCGCCTAAAACCACCGTACAGGCTCCGCAGTCACCTTCGGCACAACCTTCTTTTACCCCTTTATGATCGGAAAGCGAACGGAGATAATTCAATACCGTTGTCGTTGGTTTCAAACCGTTAGCCGCATTTTTAAAATCAATTTCAACAATGCGGTTATCCAAGATAAACCTAACAATATGCTTAACTGGGCTCATTTTTTATGGTGTTTTTAACGTCTATCAGTTTGGCAATAATGCTCACGGCAATTTCTTCGGGCGTTTCAACGGCAAAGGGAATGCCAATGGGCATATCAATATCTTCAATTTGTTCCTGTGTCAGGACTTGGTTTTCGAGAAAACGGGTTTTTAAATAAGCAACCTTCTTTTTGCTTCCGATCATTCCAACATAAGCATGAGGCTTTGCGGCAACGATTCCCGTAATCTGTTCGTCGTACGTATGCTGAGGCGTAGTTACCACAATATAAGTATTCCTGTCAAAATCCGTTTCAAGTATAGCTTCAAAATAATCTTTACTGATAAATGTAGCACCGGGAAGGTTTATTGAATCAAAAATTTCCTTTCGCTGGTCAAATATGGTAATCCGGAAACCAAATTCAGTTGCCAGTTTAGCTACGGCTCTGCCCACATGACCTGCACCAAAAATATAAAGTTTGGGTGATTGATGGAAAGGTTCCATATACACGGTCATCTCTCCCCCGCATTGCATACCAAGATCTTCCTCCAATTGATAACGTTTTACTACCGGTTTATCCTGGGATAATAATTCAAATGCTTCATCAATCACCTGTTTTTCGATGCTTCCGCCGCCAATAGTACCATATAATTCCCTGGTAGAAGTAACAATCATCCTTGAACCAGCCTTTCGGGGTGTGGAACCTTTGGTTTCGGTAATGATGCAAAGGGTAAAAGATTTATTCAGTTTTTTTAATTCTTCCAGTTTTGAAAAGATATCGATCATAGTTTTAAATTTCAAAACATAAAAATACTTCTTTTTTTAAAATGGAAAAGATAAAACACTTATTTTGCTAAGAAAATTTACGATGAAAATTCAGCATAATATATCATCTTGCATTTCCTTTATAAAAGACGAATTGGCAATGCTATATCCCCAAACAGAAATCAGAGGATTTATACGAATATTGTTTGATGTTTATGCAGGATTATCGGTAACCGATATCCAATTAAAAATTAATGAACCCTTACCAGAAAATGCTTTTCAAAAAATAACAAATGCTGTAAATCAACTGAAAACCTTTCGTCCGATACAGTACATTACCGGAAAAGCTTATTTTTATGGTTTAGATTTTGAAGTCAACGAAAGTGTACTTATTCCACGCCCCGAAACGGAGGAATTGGTAAATTGGATAATTGATGAGTCCAAATCAGGTTATGATAAAGAATTCTCAATTCTCGATATTGGTACCGGAAGCGGATGTATTGCAATTGTCCTGAAAAAGAATCTTCCGATGGCAAAAGTTTCGGCGATGGATGTTTCGGAAGAAGCATTGGATGTTGCCCGGCGGAATGCTGTAAAAAATAAAACGGAAATTTTATTTGTTCACAACGATATTTTGTTTGGTAAAAATCTTAAACCGTCACAAAAATATGAGATCATTGTCAGCAATCCACCCTATGTATGCCAATCGGAAAAGCCGCTGATGAAAGCCAATGTAATTGATCATGAACCTTCCATTGCATTGTTTGTGGCTAATGATAATCCTTTAATCTTTTATGATGCCATCGCTGATTTTTCGCTTGTAAATCTTAAATCCGGAGGAAAACTTTTCTTTGAGATAAATGAACATTTTGGCAATGAGGTATGCGATCTTCTGAAATCAAAAGGGTTCAGGGATATAATTTTAAAACAAGATTTTCAAGGAAAAGACCGTATGATTAAGGCAATCCGATAAATATTCTGTGTAATATTTTCAAGGTTATATCATAAATGCCACCGGAGAAGCCTTCGCGCAATCCGGCAATATTCAATATTGCAATTTCTTCATCTTCGAGCCATTCTTTTACTGACAAAGGGTTTTCGGCTTTTGAAATATCAAAGAGGAAATAAGGTTTATTATACAATTCTGCACATTTCAATGTCAGATAAGTACCTTTATCCATTGCTTCGTCGTAAATGATAAGAACTCCGTCGGCCATCTGAACATTCATTTCTGTGCGCACGGCATATTCGGTACTTTCGGTTTCGATAAGGGGATAATATTCCGGAATACTTCCATCTTCGGCTAAACGATTTTTGGGACAATACCCACCACAAGAAAATTCGTGCGAAAGTGCAAAGTCAAGAGCTGCCCGGTCTACTCCCGTTTGTCCTCCCGAAATAATTTTAACTCCTGTGATCATCAGAAAAATTTAAACATTAATAACTTTCTTGTCTTTTTCCGATACAAATATAAACGAAAATTTTGTTTAGAAAATGGAAATACCTTGCTTAAAATGACAGCAAATTACAGCTTACTACTTATTTTTTGCTGAATACGTATCTTTGAGTGTAATTATTTTCAGACTATTTTTATTTACTAAAGCCGGATTTACAGGTTGGTGATTTTTCGTGTGAAAATAAATCACCATTTTATCGCCCGCTACCATATCGAAATAATTATCAGAAAAGAAACCATCGGCACCATCAAAATCGAGAAAGATATTTTTAGCTAATTTATTAGTGGTTAATGTTATCCTAAAGCCATCATTGGAAGGATTAATGATATAATTCACTTTTGAATCGGGTAAATTAAGTTCTTTAGGAGGCACAAAAAAATGCAGGTTGCGGGCGGCAAGAGTATCGTTTGTAAAGAAAAGACATTCCATTAAAATCTTCCGTTTATCCAATTTCCCGGTTAATTTATCAAGATCGTAATCATAAACACACTGGCTGGTATTGGAAGAAATTTCCGTTTGATAAAGAGTATCTTTTATCACATTTCCATCGAAATCGGTTAAACGGAGTTGCAGATTTCCCGTGAGCTGATGAAGCTTATCGGAAACAAGGAATATTTTCATCCAGCCTTTATCTTCAGTAGCTGAAATGAGTAAAGGACTAAAAACTTTTCTGGCAAAATAATGCAAAGCCTTTCGACGACCGTAATAATCCAATCCCGACCATGAAACTACAGGCCAGCAATCGTTAAGTTGCCAGTAAAGGCTACCCATACAATATGGTTTTGCCCGTCGCTGGGCTTCAATAGCCAAAGTTATACCTTCGGCTTGTAACAACTGGCTAACATAAATGTAATCATTCAGACTGTCGGGAATATGATAATCACATTTCATATACTGGCGTATAAGTTCAAAACCGGTGGGATGTTTTTGATGTGTTTTCAGAACATCGGAATAAAGATAACGCTGGTCGGGAGTGGTAACAGCGGTGATGGTCTTGCTGTCAGGAAAAGATTGAAAACCGAATTCGCTCATAAAACGCGGTACTTTTTCCTTAAAGATTTCAAAAGGCTGCGCGCCCCACCAAACACCCCAATAATGCGAATCACCCTGAGTCATGCTTTCGCTACGTCCCCAACCTATCTGAGGCGACGAAGAAACATAAGGCTTAGCCGAATCAAGTTCCGACACAAGCCCCGGAAGCATCTCTTGAAATATCTTTACATAATTATTCCATATGGCTGCTGAATCGTTGGACGAATAATGGTATTGTTTTTGCCAACCCCAGTTATGCCAACCTTCGTCTATCTCATTATTTCCACACCATAACGCCAAACAGGCATGGTTTCGCAAACGTATAATATTCTGAATTGCCTCTTCTTTTATATTTTCAATAAAATCGTTGCCTTCGGGATATATTGCACAGGCAAACATGAAATCCTGCCATACGAGAATGCCATTTTTGTCGCACAAATCATAAAATTTGTCCTTTTCGTAACTTCCCCCACCCCATACACGAAGCATATTCATGTTCGCTTCTTTTGCCGCAGCAATAATTTCCGAATAATTATCATCCGTAACGCGTGGCAGAAAATTATCCGGCGGAATGTAATTGGCTCCTTTCATAAATACAGGTATGCCATTTAGTTTAAAATAAAAACTTCGGCCTATCGAATCCGTATCCTGAACCAATTCGATAGTGCGTACACCTATATTTATGCCGAGAGAATCGAGAAAACGATTATCAGTGCTTTTAATTTCAAAGGATAAATGATAAAGATAAGGTTCGCCCAAACCATTAGTCCACCATAGTTTTGGATTATTAATGGTGAAGTCAAGCCGGGACTGACTTTCGTCATTAACAGGATTCACTACCTTTTCAGCAAGAAGCAATCCATGAGTATTATCCTTCACGGAAAGGATGATTTGCCGAGGAAGCGGTTGTCCGAGACTGAATACTGCTGTATATTCTGCTTTTTTTTCATTAACGCTATGCTGAATAACATCAATGTTTTTAATTCTTGTCCTGTCCCATGCTCTCAGATAAACCGGTTTATTTATACCGCAGGTAACAAAACGTGGTCCCCAGTCCCAGCCAAACTGATAGGCAGCTTTACGCGTAAAAACGCCTACACCACCAGGTAAACTCTGCGGATATTTAATGGTTTTTTCCTTTCCAATACGAACGGATGAAGCAAAACGGATAAACAACTGATTTTTGCCTTTTTTCAGGTATTTTTTACAATCGGCTTCCCAGCTTCGGAACATATTATCGGCATCAAGTAAAAAATAACCATTGAGATAGACCTTGGCATAGGTATCGAGTCCTTCAAATACCAATGAGATATGTTTTTTACTCAATAAAATAGAATCCACATCAAAATAGGTTTGATATTCCCAATCTTTATTTTCTATCCATTGTAATTCGGTTTCGTTGTTACCGAAATAAGGATCTTTTATCGAATGATTATTCAATAAATCAAGATGGATACAGCCGGGTACGGAAGCTTTGTTCCATTGTATTCCCCCCACCTGACGGTATTGCCAGCCGGAAGAAATATCCTTTTTCATCACATTGGCTAAATCTTGTGAAAATAAAGGATCTGATAAGTTATGAATCAGAAAAGAACACCCTAAAAAAACGACAGTTTTCAAAAAAGTGCGCATGTTATCTTATTTTTTGCAAATATACTCTTCAAATCAGTAGTTCAAATATTTTTCTGAATGAAGAAAAGAAAACATTTATAACTACACATCTTTCTGTAAAAATGGAAACAACGGAATATAACATTGAATTAGCCTGGCTTGTTAAAATAATTTTTACTTTTGGAATTGAATTCTCAACCAACCTTTCAGTTCGGAATGATAAAAATAAATTTTTAAACCCATATTATAATGAAGCGATTATTCTTCTTAGTTATACTTCTTGGAATTCTGATACCGGCATGGTCACAAAAAATTGAACAACCAAAACTTGTTGTCGGCATCGTTGTGGATCAGATGAGGCCTGAATATCTTTTCCGATTCTATGATCAGTTTGGCAACAATGGTTTCCGTCGGCTGATGCGTGAAGGTTTTTTCTGCCGTAATACGCAGATGAACTATGTTCCGACCTATACGGGACCTGGTCATGCCTCTGTTTATTCAGGAACAACTCCACGCTATCATGGTATTGTGTCCAACGACTGGTACGATCGTGAGACTAAAAAATTTCAGAATTGTGTAAGCGACAGTACCGAACAAACCATAGGCAGCGAATTGGATAAACGCGGAATTTCGCCCCGTAAACTTTTAGCAACGAACATTTGCGATGAACTGGAAATATCTACCAATCATAAAGCAAAGGTTATTGCTATTTCGCTAAAGGATCGTGCAGCCGTTTTGCCTGCCGGACACATGGCCGACGGCGCTTTTTGGTTTGATGAAGGTTCCGGCAATTTTGTTTCGAGTACTTTTTACATGAAATCATTGCCTGGCTGGGTAAACGACTTTAATGCTCAAAAACATTCTGCAAAGTATATGAATCAGGTGTGGGAACCGCTTCTTCCCGACGATTCTTATCCATATTCGGTTCCCGATGATAACGATTATGAATCCTTCAAAGGCAAGGACAGGCCTGTATTCCCCTACGATCTGAAAAAACTTAGCGCATCAAATCCATCCAGTTGCCGTATGCTTTTTTCGACGCCTTTTGGCAATAGTTTGCTGGCCGACTTTGCCATTGATGCCATCGAACATGCAGATTTTGGGAAAAATACATGCAGCGATTTCCTGGCTATCAGTTTTTCGAGTACCGATTATGTGGGACATGCATTTGGTCCGTTATCCAAAGAAATTAATGATACTTACCTGCGCCTCGACCGTGATATCGCCCGTTTGCTTGATGCTTTGGATAAAAAAATAGGCAAAGGCAATTATGTTCTTTTCCTTACCGCCGACCATGCCATGGCTGAAGTTCCGAAATATCTTACCGATAATAACATTCCGGGGGGTAGTCTTTCTTTCGACGAGTTGAAAAAAACAGCCGAAGCTTATCTTAACCAAAGATTAGGCGATGGCAAATGGATTGATGTTGTGAGCAGCGATCAGTTCTACCTCAATCGTCAGTTGATTGCCGATAAAGGATTAAACCTTGTTCAGATGCAGAATCTTTTAGCCGATTTTCTGCGCGGACAAAAAGCCATTGCACAGGTATATACCGAAAATCAACTCGACGGGCAGGAATTTACACAGGATATTGCTTCACGGGTACAAAAAGGTTTTTACTATAAACGTTCGGGCGATGTAGCCGTTGTGCTTGAACCCGGCTGGATAGACAACATGAAATTTGGTTCCACCCACGGTTCGGCATATACTTACGATACAAATATCCCGCTGATATGGTATGGTGCAGGAATTAAAAGCGGTGAAAGCACAATTCATCACGATGTAACCGACATTGCAGCTACATTGGCTATTATACTGCACACTAAATTTCCCAGCGCCTGCATCGGCACGCCTATCCGTGAAGTTTTGGGTAAATAAGGGATAATTTTTATAAAAATAAATAAGCTTTTTCTTTAATCTGATGCTGGTAAGTATCAGAATCTGTCGTTGTCTGATGTATAGTGTGGTATTATAAATTTAAAACCTTAAACAGGTATCAACAAAATTGATGTTATCAGATTACATCAGGCTTCTATGTAATTACAGGGTGAGAATATTTTTATATGCTGATATTTTTTATAGTACAAAAGTTATAGATTTTTTTTAAACAGGCATTTTATAAAGTACAAAAGTCATGAATTATTTCTAATCATGTATTTTATAAAGTACAAATGTTATGGATATTTCATAATTGGGCATTTTGTATAGTACAAATAGTATAAATTATTTTTAAACAGGTATTTTATAAAGTACAAAAGCTATGAATTTTTTCTAAACAGGCATTTTATATAATACAAAGGTTATGAAATATTTTTAATCCGGTATTTTATGTAGTACAATGAATATGAATATTTTTCAAGCAGGTATTTTTTGAAAAGAAATGGTAATATAATTTTTTCATTCCTTATTCTTTATCATTAATAAACCAGTACTTATTTTTCCATCCCATCCAAACTAAAGTATTATGATTTATTAAAATTTATTTATTGAATATTTATTTTTTTTATATGATTTAATTTCCTTGAAATTTTATAATTTTTCTAAGTCCATTTTATTTGTTTTTTTATATATTTGTTGCACAGAAACCACCTAACAACTAATCGAATGTAAAAATATTAAAAAGGAAGGAGTTTTTTCATGCATTACGTTTATCATCCCAATAGCGATAAGGAGCGAAACAATGTATTCGTTCGTATGTATGGACTTATATTTACCCCGGAAGGCAAAACAAATGAAGAAGCCCGTAAAATTTTTCTTCCGGCTACACTTGATCATCTTTTTGTCTTTGTTCCTGCCTTTATTACGGCATATAATCGTCGCAACCTTGTCATTTCGGCATGTAATAATGTTACAGGACAAAAAAAGGTACTCAAAAAGGCGGCAAAGAAAATCATTTCCCATTATTTCCATGGTTTAAAAAATGGTATTAAACGGGGCATTTTCAAATCATCCGATCGTAATCTTTATGGACTCAATACCGGAAATAACAATATTCCCCTGATGATTTCGGAACGTGATATTCTGCATTGGGGAGCATTAATTATAGACGGTGAAGCAGTCCGTGTGGCACAGGGAGGACTCCCGCTATCCATGCCTTCGGTTGAGGAAGTAAAAACAGTGTTGGATAACTTTAAAAATATCCAAAAACTTCAATCGGAAAGGAAGATGGATTTGGTAAATGAACAAAAGAAAATCAGAAAGCTTCATGCCGAAGCCGATGAGCTGATTACCGAATTATGGGATGAGGTGCAATTCTATTTTCGTAAGAGTGAACGCGCAGCACGCCGGCTGCAATGTAGTCAATGGGGAATCATTTATAAAACCCGTTACAGAAACACCAAACAGACTAATGATACACAGCAGGAATAGGTTAATTTAAGATTTGGGATTGCAGATTTAAGATTTTGGAATCAATGATTAAATAAAATTGAGGATAATGACTGGAAAAATAAGGCAAAAAAAACTAAAAAATCAATAAACATTAATAATACAAAAAATTGGTTTGAAAATTTATATATAAAAGATATTTTTTAACTTTGCTTCATATTTATTTTTGAATCAAAAGATATTAAAATCAAAAATAAGAAATTATAAGATGATAAAAATAAATTTGTATCAAAGTTGCGATTATGTAAATAAAATTAGGTATGTAATAATATCTCAAGAATAAAGCTAAACCATAATATAAAAATTATTATTAAAACTAATAATATAAATTATTATAATAAAGTTAAATTTTAATATGATAAGACTATATTTAGATTGGAATATTTTAAATCAAATGAAAAATGGATATTTTTCAGATTTATATAATATTTTGAAATTTGATAATAGATTTATAATTTTTTATTCAACAGCACATATTGATGATATTTTTGCAAGTTATTCAGAAAAGAAAGAACAACAAGTAGTAATAAATGCTGATTTACAATTTATTTCAGATTTTTCTAAGAATAATTGTATATTAAAGACTAAAGAAAGTGCTGTTTATTTTGATATTATTTCACCGCATAAGCTATTTGAAAATAGAATAGAAAGTGAGGAGATTATAAAGAATTTTAGTATTGATAACTTAGCAAAATCATTCGATAATACAGAATTCAAAGAATTAGCAGAACAAGCTATTAATTTATTGAAATATATTCCAATAAATATAAATTTAACTAATGCTTTAAATGATTCTCAAACTTCTAAATATTTAAATATCTTATTTCCAAATTTAAATGAAAATCCAAACTTTGGAGATTTAATTAATAGTTTTATGGAAATGGTGAAAAAAATGAATAATGATACAGCTTATGATGATTTAAGAAAAATATTTCAAAATGGATTAAATATTAATCGAGATAAAATATTTGATTCAAAAAATCCATTTGATGATTTAGTGAAGTTATTATATCCAATATCTAATAATGGGATTGATGGTCTACAAGAAAAAATAAATGAAATCAGAAACATAAATGTTCTAAATTGGTTTGATACTTTTGCCAATACTTATATCAATTTAGATATTGCAGGATTTCAAGAGGATAAAATAGGAAAAAATAAAAATAAAAAACAGACCTTTAAAAATACTATGCAAGATGCCTTTCACTCTGCTTTTGCAAGTGCTTGTGATATTTATATATTAAATGATAAAAGAGGATATCGAAAAAGTATTGAAACATATAAACATTTTAATATTAATACAAAGGTTTTTAAACCTTATGAATTCATAGAATATTACAACAAATGTTTAAATATTAATAATGGAAATCAATTTCTAAATCTTATTATAACTCATTTGAAAGAAACCAAGCCTTTTATTACACCCAATAATAATGGGGATGGCTATTTTAGAGTTTATCCTTCAAGCTTTTATTTTTTTAATTTTTTTAATAAAATATATGTCATTGATTATAAGAATGAAAATGATAGTGAAAATAAAATTGTAATATTATTGAGTAAAGACAAACCAACCAATGGAAAATTTACTTTATTTAAAGAAATTAAAAACCTTATTGAAAATCTTAATAATTACTTTGGGCAGGATTATGACTCATTGGGTTCATTAAAGTTTGAAGAATTTGAAAATCTCGATAAATGGCAAGGAAGATATTGGATATTGGATAAATTTTCATTAAGACTCGTTCAAATTAATGGTTATTTTCAACTATATATAGACATTTATGACGAAAAGTCACAAAATATTTAAAAATAATGTTATAAATAAAACTTTTTATAGTTTACAGAATTCGACAAAATTTCGATAGTTAAAGGTTGACTGAAATTTAAGGAAAGTTAGAATTATTATTTATCAAAAACTCATTAAAATGATATTAGATCACGTTGCAATTTGGACAGATAAATTAGAAACACTGAAAGATTATTACATGAACTATTTTGGTGGAATTCCAAATAAGAAGTATACGAATGAAAAAAAACAATTCAACAGCTATTTTCTGACTTTCAAATCAGGCACAAGACTTGAAATTATGACTATACCCGATATTAAGGATAATACAAGCGATTTATCAACGGCAATATATAAAGGAATAACTCATTTGGCTTTTAGCGTGGATACAAAGGAAGAAGTTGACAAAAAAGCAAAACAACTTTTAGGCGATGGTTATAAAATAATAAATGGACCAAGAATAACCGGGGATGGTTATTATGAATTTGAAACGCTTGATCCGGATTTTAACAGACTTGAAGTTGCCACAAAAATATAACCCTGACAGCTAATAACAGATCAAATAAAATTTTTAACAGAAAAATAACCTTAGTACAATGAAGAAAATCATCCTTACTACATTATCTATTCTTTTTACCATAACCCTTTGTTATTCCCAGGATGTAATAACAAAAAAAACGGGCGAAAATATTAAAGCCAAAATATTGGAAGTTGGACAAACGGAAATAAAATATAAAAAGTTTGACAATAAGAACGGGCCAACGTATATCATTTCAAATTCGGACATATCTATGATTCTTTATGAAAACGGAACAAAAGATATGTTTAATGAAGAGAAAAAAACCGGAGATATATCTTTTTTAAATTTAACAGAAGAGGAACTTTTTGTAAAGGGACAAACAGATGCAATCAAATATTACGACGGATATAAACCTGCGGCTACGGGAACATTAATTGTAGGATTGTTATCCCCTCTTGCAGGATTAATACCGGCCATCGCTTGTTCTTCCACAAAGCCAAAAGATCTTAATTTAAATTATCCCAATGAAGTATTAATAAAGAAACCGATTTATCATAAAAGCTACACTACAAAAGCAAAGAAAATAAAACAGGGTAAAGTCTGGAGTAATTGGGGAATGGCATTTGGAGCCAATTTAGTTTTGGCTGCGATTTTAGTATTAAATTAATGACAATAAAACAGAATTAAAATTATAAATTAAAACCATGAGTTATTATTTTATTGCCCAGATTAGGATTAAAGATGAAATTGAATATCAAAAGTATCTTGATAATGCTGATAATATTTTCAGAAAATACAAAGGAGAATATTTATCGGTTGACAATAACCCACAGATAGTAGAAGGTAGTTGGAATTATACACGTACAGTACTGATCAGATTTAATAATAAAAATGATTTTGACGAATGGTATAATTCAAAGGATTATCAGGATATATTAAAACACAGATTAAAAGCTGCGGATTGTGATACGATATTAATAAAGGGATTAAACTGATTACAACGGATAAGTTTAACAAACATAACATAAAAGATTATCAAATTATTGCATAATAAAAGTAAATAAGCATGAACTTAATATCCGGAAACATAAAACTTAGAAGTTTTACAGAAAATGATGCCCAAAGGATGGCTGAATTAGCTAACAACGAAAAAATAAGTCAAAATTTGCGTGATGGTTTTCCTCATCCCTATACGCTGAACGATGCTAGAACTTTTATTAAAAATTGCATGAATCAAAATCCAATTACAACTTTTGCCATTGAATATAACGGGGAACATGTTGGAAATGTTGGGTTGATGCCCGGACAAGATGTATACCGGAAATCGGCAGAAATCGGATACTTTATCGGAGAACCTTATTGGAATAAAGGCATTGCTACAATTGCAATAAATCTGATAACAGAATATGGTTTTAAAGATTTGGGATTAGTAAGAATTCATGCCGGAGTATTTGAATATAATAATGCATCGATGCATGTACTGGAAAAATGCGGGTATGAAAGAGATGCTGTATTTAAGAAAGCTATCGTTAAGAAAAATTCAATTTGGGATGAATATCGGTATTCGAAAATAAACTTGAATTGTTGAACCAGCAAATATTCCCTTCGAACTGGAGGTAGCGGCAGTCATTCCCATAGGTTATAAAACTGATGATGCAAAAATTCTGAAACAAAAAACGATTACCATTTCCGAAAGGATACATCATAACCGATGGTAATAAATAGTCATGCCTGATAAATCCAGCTTATCGTTTTTTTAAAAATCTTCCGGTAACGCTTTGTTCGCAGGCAATAATATCTTCCACTCTGCCCTGTGCAATGAGGTATCCGCCGTTGTTGCCACCACCGGGTCCCAGGTCAATCACATAATCAGCTTGCAAAATAATTTGCAGATCATGCTCGATAACAATAAGAGTATGTCCTTTGGCAACTAACTCTCTGAAAAGGGTAAGCAGGTATTCTACATCATGGAAATGCAGCCCGGTAGAAGGTTCATCGAGCAAATATAATGAAGGTCCTTTAGCTGTTTTCATTAGTTCGGTGGCAAGGGTAAGCCGTTGTGTTTCGCCTCCGGAAAGGGTATCCAGTGCCTGCCCAAGCTGGAGATAGCCCAGTCCCACCTTTTGAAGCATGGCAAACTGTGTAGCCAGCGTTTTATGCCCGGCGAAAAAATCTGCCGCTTCCTGCATGGTCATTTCCAGCACCTGCGCAATACTTTTATCCTGATAAAGACAGGAAAGTACTTCGGCACGGTAACGGCTACCCTGACAATCGTCGCACACCCGCCATACATCTGAAAGAAAATCCATGCTAACTTTTACCTTTCCTCTCCCCTGACAGGTTTCGCACCAGCCGGCTTTTTCGGTAAACGAAAAATGGTTTTTCCGTAAAGAAAGTCGTTTGGCATCGTCGGTAGCCGCAAAAACATCACGAATATGGTCAAAAATACCAGTATAGGTTGCGGGAGTTCCTGTAGAAGAAGAAATTTGCGACTTCTGCCGTACCGCTACGATACGCTGAAAACGTTCCAACCCTTCCACCGAAACACATCCGCAGGCTCTGTTTTTCTCTTTTGAAGCATACAAAACATCGTAAACGAGGGTAGATTTTCCACTACCGGAAACGCCGGTTATCACAATCATCCCCCCTGAAGGAATTTTCACATCTGTATTTTTCAGATTATTGGCATTGGCTTTGCGGATAACGATGCCAGGCTGCAAATTTGCTGATGTGCCAGCTTTCAAAGATATTTTTTCGTTAAGATATTTTGCAGAAACAGAATCCGGATGAATTCTAATCATTTCCGGGCTGCCTTCGGCAACGATTTTTCCACCATTTCGTCCGGCACCGGGTCCAAGTTCAATAACATGGTCAGCGGCAAGAATAACTTCTTTATTATGTTCAACGATGACGATGGTATTTCCCAACTGCTGCAACTGACGGATAATTTTCATCAGTTGTGAAACATCCGAAGGATGCAAGCCTACCGTCGGTTCGTCCAAAACATAAGTGATGCCGGTAAGCCCGTTGCCAAGCTGGGCGGCAAGACGTACCCGCTGGGCTTCCCCGCCCGAAAGAGAATGGGCGCTACGGCGCATGCTAATGTAAGATAATCCAAGGGATTGAAGATTTTCCAGTCTGCGGATAACTTCCCGGCAAAAAGTTTGAGAAAGTTGCTTTTGCGAACCCTGCAAATGGGAAGGAAGATGATGGAAAAAAGTAAGAGCTTCTTCCACCGGATAAGAAGCTAATTCAGCAATATTAATTCCATCAAGAATAAACCGAAGAGACTCTCTCTGCAACCTTGCGCCATTGCATTCCGGGCAATTCACTTCTTTCATCAGCGAAAGCATGCTTTGCCCGCGATGATCGGCATGCTTGCGATCATATTCTTCTTCCACCAAAGTGGTAAATCCCGGCCATTTCCCTTTAAAATGATGCTCCCCGGTAGTATTGTTCCGCTTGAAATTCCATGTAATTTCATACTCCTCTTCTCCGGTACCATACAAAGCAACCTGTTTTTCCTTTTCCGAAAGTACATTCCATACTTTGGAAAAATCATAACCAAATTTCCGGCCAACGGTTTGAAGTGTTGCAATATATTGTCCGTAAGGATCGCCATAAAACTTGCCGGTTTTGGTACCGTCCATTGCACCATCTACAATGGATTTTTCAGGATGTGTAATCAAAGACGCCGGATCGCAAACGATTTTTACGCCAAGCCCTCCGCAATGTTTACAGGCACCAGATTGATGATTAAATGAAAACATAGACGATAAACCGGCACTTTCTCCTTCAACTGTCTGAGCCACCCTTGAATACAGCAAACGATAAAGATCATAAATACCTGTAAGAGTGCCTACCGTAGAACGAGGATTGACATGCAATTCCCGCTGGCCAATGGCAATAACGGGCGTTAATCCCGACACTTCTTCAAAATCAGCCTTGTTCTGCATTCCCATCTGCGAACGCAGGTAAGGAGAAAAACTTTCCATAAAACGGTTCTGGCTTTCGGCAAAAAGGGTGTCAAAGGCAAAGGATGATTTTCCGCTCCCCGAAACGCCGGTAAGTACCGTAATCTTGTTATGAGGAATGGTAATATCAATATGCTGAAGATTATGGGTGGTAATGTCGGTAAACTTCAACTGCTCCAAAGCCGGCTCTTTTCTTTTTTTATCAGAAAAAACAGGTGGCAACGGAGGAGAAAAGTATCGTTTTAAAGCCTGACCCGTTAAAGACTTTTTGCAGGCTGCAACTTCATCCGGTGTCCCGGAAACAACTACTGTGCCGCCTTTTCTGCCACTACAGGGACCTAAATCTATTACATGATCGGCAGCAGCTATCATCCCAAGATGATGTTCAATCAAAATGACAGTATTCTGCTGGTCGGCAAGAGCATGTAGAGCCTGCAACAAACGGCTCACATCTGCCTGATGTAGTCCGGTGGTAGGTTCGTCGAGAATATAAAGTGTATGCGCCGACTGAGGCCTGGCCAATTCGGAAGCCAGTTTTATCCGTTGCGCCTCGCCACCACTCAGCGTGGACGAACGCTGACCCAAGCGTAAATAGCCTAATCCAAGGGCATCCATTGTTTTGACATAACGGAAAATCTTTGGCTGGTCAGTAAAAAAATTACAGGCTTCGGACACTGAAATATCGAGAATCTCCGAAATATTTTTCCCTTTATAGCCAACAGCAAGAGTGTCGTTGCCAAAACGCCGGCCATTGCATTCTTCACAAAGTATCTCCACATTGCCCATAAAGTGCATCCCTACTTCCTGATAGCCTGCTCCCTGGCAGCTTTCGCATCTTCCGCCTGGAGTGTTAAAAGAGAACATCCCTTTTCCCAGGTTTTTGGCTTTAGCCTCCGGCAGAGAAGCAAAAAGGTCGCGAATGTAATCGAACATACCCGTGTAGGTGGCAGGATTGCTTCTTGGTGTACGCCCGATGGGCGACTGGTCGATGGTAATTACCTTCGAAATATTTTCCCAGCCGGTAATGGAATGGAATTTTCCGGGAAGTTCCCTGGCTCCGTGTAACTTGTTGTGCAGAAAATTTCCAAGAATTTTTACGGTGAGTGTAGATTTACCAGCCCCGGAAACTCCGGAAACCACATTTAGCGCTTCCAGCAAAAAACGCACATCGATGTTTTTCAGATTGTTTTCTTCAGCACCTTTTATTTCGAGCCAGCCATTTCCCTGGCGACGTTTGGCTGACATTTCTATCTTTTCTAAGCCTTTATAAAAAGATAAAGTACGACTTTTGTATATTTCTGATTCAGGAAGGTTATTTATTTCCGTTGCCGGAAGATTTAATAGCACCCGACCGCCAGCATCGCCGGCAGCAGGACCAATATCAATCAACCAGTCGGCATGTTGGATAAAAGCTTCCTCGTGTTCCACCACCATCACCGTATTACCCTTATCGCGAAGTCCTTCCAGCACTTCTATTAAACGATTGGTATCGTGAGGATGCAAACCAACAGAAGGCTCATCGAAAATATAAAGCAAACCCGATAAGCCGGTTCCAGCCTGGGTAGCCAGTCGAAGACGCTGAGCTTCGCCACCCGACAGAGTCGTTGACTCACGGTCAAGGGAAAGATATTCCAATCCCAGCCTTTTCAGTAAATCTATCAATTTGTTCATCTGATAAATTACCGGCCATGCTACCTCTTTTTCCTGTTCATTAAAATGAAGACCATTAAGAATATCTTGTAACTCATTTAATTGCAAAGCAGCAAGATCGGCAATGGAATGGCCATAAATCTTTACCGAAAGGGCATTATCATTCAAACGTGTTCCATGACAGGCGTTGCATTTTACCGAACGCACAAAACGCAATATGTTTTTGTTTCGGTCGCGTTTAAGGATGGTTTCCATCACCGGAAGGATACCTTTGTAATAGCCTGTTTCGCGGGGTTTTGCAGTAATGCCAGTCCACCGCATGCGCGACTCAAGGGTATGTTTTCCGTAAGGGATCTCAATTTTATCGCTACCATACCAAATAATGTCTTTCTGTTCCGGTGTAAGGTCTTTCCAGGGAATATCGACAGAGAAACCCTCGGCATGGCAAACCTGATCCAAAATATCCATTGTAACCTGTGAATAAATGATATATCCATTGGGAGCCGTTATAACCATGCAACCCTGGCGAAGGCTTTTATTTTTGTCAGCAACAATCAGTTCCGGATCCAGACGGTCTTCTACACCCAGTCCATTACATACCGGGCATGCACCGGCAGGAGAATTAAAGGAAAAAAGGCTTCTTTCTATCTTAAAATCAACATGTGCATTTTCTGTTTTTCCCAAACGGGCAAAAAGCAGGCGGAGCATGTCGTAAAGCCCCGTAATGGTTCCGGCAGTAGAACGAGGATTTCGCACCAGCGACTTTTGGTCGATGGCAATGGCAGGCTGTAATCCACGGATACTCTCCACAGCCGGACGTCTCATCTTGCCCATCCATTGCAATGCATATGAAGAAAAAGAACCGAGATAGCGATTTTCGGCCTCACGATAGATCACATCGTACACCAAAGAGGATTTTCCTGAGCCAGACACGCCGGTAACCAGTATCAGTTTATTCTTAGGAATATCAATACTAACCGATTTCAGATTGTTTTCCGAAGCATTGCCGATGCGAATGAAATTGTTTTGTTCCATGAGGCAAATTTCGTGAGAAAAAGTTTATCTATTTTATTTTTTATTGGTGAATGGCGATTGGATGGCATAAATTTCTTTAAAAAAATCAGGATGATATATTTGAAAAAATTTTTGTCCGATATTTTTTGTAAGGCTAAAGCCCAGTGTTTACTGTATTTTACTAACACCAGGCTTAAGCCTGGTGTTATAAATCATAATTATTTAAAGGACTTTAGTCCGAATACTTTAATCGGACAACAGTGATTTGAAAATAAAAATATTGTATTTTAGCTGATGAAATAACAGATTTACATGACCAGATGCGGGTTTTGGCATGAATTGGACAATGCATAAAAAACTGAAAAAGAAAGCTTAAATTTATTTACTAATTTTTTAAAAAATATAACACCAATTATGGATTTGAATATTAAGGCTGTTTTTCCCGGAAAATACATCCAGGGGCAGGGTGTTCTTAAGGATTTACCCAATTTGATCGGATTGTTTGGTAAAAGAGGATTGATGATTGCCTCGCCGTCGGCAAGAGAAAAAATTCTTCCACTTTATGGAAATGATATGAATTCAATACAGGTGGAACGGTTTAACGGAGAATGCTGTGAAAAGGAATTAAGCCGTATGGCTAACCTGATAAAAAAGGATAAAATAGATGTGATTATTGGAATGGGTGGCGGAAAAACAATAGACACGGCAAAAATATCAGCCGACAGAGCTGGCATTCCGGTGATCATTGTGCCAACTATTGCTTCCACCGATGCACCATGTAGCGGTTGTGCTGTTACCTATACAGATGAAGGCGTTTTTAAATCAGTTTATTATCAGAAAATGAATCCTTCCATCGTACTGGTTGATATGAATGTGATTGCTGCTGCGCCGGTACGTTTTCTTGTTTCAGGAATGGGAGATGCGTTGTCCACATGGTTTGAAGCCAGATCGTGTGAACGGACTCAATCCAGAAACGAATGCGGTGGGCTAAGCACAAGAGCTGGACTTTATTTAGCAAAAGCCTGTTATGAAACATTGCTGGAATATGGAGTTCAGGCCATGAAGGACAATGAAATGCACATCGTTTCACCTTCGTTGAATTATATTACGGAAGCGAATATCCTGCTTAGTGGAATTGGTTTCGAAAGCGGCGGCCTGGCAGCAGCTCATTCCATCCACAACGGATTAACTGCGCTGGAAGAAACCCATTCTTTTTATCATGGCGAAAAAGTTGCTTTTGGTGTATTGGCTGGATTACAACTTACCAATGCACCTGCCGAAGAAGTTGAAGAGGTATTTTCCTTTTGTGAAAAAGTAGGGCTACCCACAACATTTGCAGATATTGGCATTCAAAATACTGACAGGGATCATCTTATGAAAGCCGCAGAAAATGCGTGTATTCCCGACTCGGCTATACACCACGAAGAAGGAAAGATTACGTCTCAAAAAGTTCTCGATGCGATGATAAAGGCCAATGCCTTGGGTAATGCAAGGAAAGTTACCTCCCGTTGATTTTGAAAATTTCATGGAGTTTTGCTAAAAAAGCAGTACTGAAGCATTCACAGTTTTCTGATTTTAAAGAAATAAGATTTTCATTTTTCTAAGTAAAAATTTACGAATCATTTTATTAATTATTTCATATTTTTACACCGAAATTTTAACAACCTTTATTTATGAAAAAAATATTACTCATTTTCTTGTTATTTATCGCTTGTACCCCTTTATTTAGCCAAACAGTTGATGTAACAACTGCCGAAAAAGCTGCCTTGCAAAAGATTGCCGGCACCACTCAAAAGAATATTACTATAGAGCAACCCGACACGTATTATTACAATGGAGATACTCCTTTGTTTTACTTTTTTCGGTTAAACCCATCCGGATATGTAGTTGTGGCTGCCAATTACCAGTTGCCACCCGTGATTGCTTATTCCTATACCAACAATGCAGATCCGGAAGGGCAACTGCTTCAACTGCTGCGTTCGGATATCCAATTTAGAATGCAGGCGCTTCCACAGTTACCGGCTACCATAAAAGCAAAAAGGAAAGCTGCCTGGGATGCCCTCCTCAATCAAAAACAGTTTCCAAAAGCAGAAGAGACCTTCTTGGTGAAAAGCAACTGGCATCAGGATGCGCCGTATAACCAGTTTTGCCCCCTCGATCCTCAGAATGGAAACCGTAGCATTGCCGGTTGCCCAGCCGTTGCCATGGGGCAAATTGTAAACTATCATCAAACCACCAATAGCGTTATTTTTTCGGACCAGGATGATTATTATCATAATTATGATGGCCGCAAGTATTGGATAGATAACGATTATGTCGCTCTTGATTTTCCTTCTTTTCCTATGCTGAATGCATATCTGGATACTCTCGAAATGCACTATACTAACCAACAAAATCTTACTAACAACGATATGGCAGCGATGACTTTTGCATGTGCGGTGGCTGCCAAGCAAGTATTTACTTCTTCAGGTTCGGGTACATTTGGCGTAAGCCAGGCTTTGGATGCTTATCTAAAATTTAATTTTTCAACCGCAAAGTTGCTTACCGACAGCGATACCAATGTGTATGCGCACATGGCTGAAAATATTGAAAATGCTCTTCCAGTACATCTTGCAGTGGTCGATCCGGCGTGGAGTTCAGGGCATAATGTAGTGGCCGACGGACATAATACTGAAAATTATTTTCATTTAAATTTCGGTTGGGGTGGTTATTCCAACGGCTGGTACCTCCTGCCCGACGAATTTCCTTACGGACTGACGGTGTTGGAAGGTGTCGTTGTAGATATTGTGCCAAACAATGTGGGTATTTCCAAAATGGAAAAACAAACTTTTTGTCTGTTTCCCAATCCCGCTCATGAAATAATTAATATAGATCGCCCGGAAGCCACAAAGACCAATGTTGAGATTCTTAATTCCTGCGGACAACTTTGCTATAGCACAGAATATACAGAACAACATTTTTCTATGGATGTTTCCGGATTAAAAAACGGAATGTATGTTATAAGAATAAAAAACACCAAAGGCTCTTTTATTCAGAAAATAATTAAATATTAAAATATCCGGAGATTTAGAGTTGGGAAGGCATTTCCCACCCAACTCTAAACTTCCAGTTCATAACTATAAAAGTATTGCTAATGCAGCGTCATAAACAGGTTCGTCTACAATTTCAGGTACCTGCTGTGTGTAAAGTACTTTAGCATTTTCATCCAAAACAATTACCACCCGTGAAAGCAGGTGTGCAAGCGGACCATCAATAATTTCCAGACCATAGTCTTTTCCAAATTTTCCGGTAGCAAAGTCAGAAAGGGTAATTACATTTTCGATGCCTTCGGCGCCGCAGAAACGTGCCTGGGCAAAGGGCAGATCGCGTGAGATGCACAGCACTTTAGTATTGGTTAGTCCGACTGCTTTTTTATTGAAGTTTCTTACCGAAGCAGCACAAGTGCCGGTGTCGAGACTTGGGAAGATGTTTAGTACTAACCGTGTTCCCTGAAAGTCATTTAAAGAAACTTTGGAAAGGTCATTTTTTATCAGCTCAAAGCCGGGAGCTTTTACGCCAACATTTGGCAATTCGCCCGAAGTATGTATCGGGTTTCCTTGTAGGGTAATTGTAGCCATTTTTATCTTTTTAATTTAAATTAGTAGAATATTTTTATCACCATAGATAACAATATTCGCAAATAAAATGTTTAGCGAAGTCTGATTTTTTTCACAGAGTTTATTCAGACCATCCGGTAGATATTGTTCCGTTAATAACCCCGGTTTTTATGTTCACAACTTCTTGTTTAATGCTATCGGAAATAAGTGTTTCAAAATTGTGGTAAGGGGCAATGTCCACGCCATTGCTGGCGAGATCGTATCGAAGAGTTTGTCCGCCATGGAACTGCCCGTTATGGATGCTGGTAATTTCCGAAGAAATAGCTACATCAAGTCGCTTCATACAGGAAGTAAGAAGGGAAGATCCAACCTGTGGAATGGAATAGAACTGGTCGGTATCGACCCCTATTCCGGTTTTGGAAGCTTCTTTTACTTTATACAAGGCTCCATTTCCCGTTTTGCCAGCACATGCAAATATTACTTCTGCTCCCTGCTGAATCAGACTGTCGGCTATGTGTGCGCCTTGTAAAGTGTCGGCAAAATTAGTAGCATTAGCGCCGAAAACTAGTACTGCCTGGCCGTATTTTGTATTAAAATATTCAACCCCTTTGGTAAAACTTACGGTAAATTGTTGTATTTCGGGAATATTCGGTCCACCAACATAACCTACAGCCGGATTGGCGGGATTTTTATGCCATGCCTGGTAAGCTGCCAGGAAACCACAGGGGAAAGAAGCCTGGTCAACCTTATAGGTAGCGCAAACTACATTTTCGGGAACAGTTTCATACGAATAATCAAGGATGATAAACTTCGTCTTTGGATTGGAAGTAGCTGCCGCAAGAGTGGCTTCTGCAGCATCATAACCAAGGGTAATGATCACATCAAATTTATTATCGGTAAAATATTTGATATTGCTTGCAAGCAAAGCAACATCGTTGCATTCTTTTACTTCATATTGGATGGGGACAACTTTGGCAACAGCTTGCAATCCGGCAATAGCCTGCTCATTAAATCCTCCATCGTTTAAGCCACCCAAGCCGCTTACTAATCCGACTTTTAATGATGAATCGTCCGACTTTTTACAGGAAGGCATTATGCCGAAAATAAACAATGTCAATATTAATAATACTAAAGATTTAGTTTTCATGGCAATGTAATTTTTGTTGTTCTATTAAAATTATAATTTTTCGTTTGTAAAATAAAATCTGATATGTATTCTGAGATTCGGTTTTTTATAAATAAATTTAATTTCCAATAAAGTTTGAGTCTCAGGTTTTAAGTTTCAGAAATCTCGTTTATTTAAGCCATCCGGTAGATATTGTTCCGTTAATGACCCCGGTTTTTATGTTCACAACTTCTTGTTTAATGCTGTCGGGAATAAGCGTTTCAAAATTATGGTAAGGGGCAATATCCACGCCACTATTTGCAAGTTCGCAATAAAGAATTTGTCCTCCATGAAACTGCCCGTTATGGATGCTTCTAATTTCCGAAAGAATAGATGCATCTTGCCGTTTCAAACAGGAAGTAAGCAAGTACGGCCCAACCTGGGGAATAGTATAAAACTGGTCAGCATCCACCCCAATTGCTATTTTGGAAGTTTCTTTAATTTTATACAAGGCTCCATTCCCCGTTTTACCAGCACAAACAAAAAGTACTTCGATTCCCCTTTGAATCAGACTGTCAGCTAAATGCGCGCCCTGTACGGTATCTGTGAAATTGCTGGCATTAGCGCCGGAAATCTGCACCGATTTATGATATATGGTATTAAAATACTCAACTCCATTGGAAAAACCTACAGTTAGCTGTTGTATTACGGGAACATCTGGTCCCCCAACATAACCTACTGCCGGATTGACGGGATTCCTTTGACATGCCTGATAAGCTGCCAGAAATCCACAAGGGAAAGCTGCCTGATCAACCTTATAGGCAGTACAAACCACATTTGCAGGTATAGTTTCATACGAATAATCAAGAATGATAAACTTTGTCTCTGGATTGGAGGTAGCTGCCGCAAGAGTGGCTTCGGCGGCATTATATCCAAGAGTAATAATTACGTCGAAATTTTTATCGGTAAAATATTTGATATTGCCTGCAATCTCAGACGGATCAATGCTTTGTTTTACTTCCCATTCAATGGGTACAGCTTCGGCAGCAGCTTTCATTCCAGCTATAGCCTGCTCGTTAAAACTTCCATCTTTCAGATCGCCTAAGCTGGTTACCAACCCGACTTTCAATTTTGGAGAATCATCTGATTTTTTGCAAGATGGCATACTAAAAGAAAGCATTAACAGGAATACAAACAATACTAATGATTTAGTTTTCATGGAAATTCAATTTTTGTCATTTATATTAAATTAATTTAAGATGTCGATATAATTTCAGGCTGGTAAAAATAAAAAAATAATATGTGCCTGTATGATTATTTTTTATAAAATTTGAGATACTATTTTACAGGCATTTATGTAATGAGCAAAAAAGAACTATCATTTGGTTTGTAGTCAAATCATTAAAAAAGAAAAGGTTGCTAATGCTCGGATTTATTTGTATTTCAGGTTTTATTGACTAAAGTCAATGGCAATAAGTTATCAGAAATATAGGGGATGAAATCTGATTTTACCTTTATCACTGCATTCTATCGCAGGAAATGGAAATTTTATAAAACCAATGGTATTAAATAATATCTTCAAGGCTTCCGAGTGGGTTTTGATATGGGTAAGATCAATATCGCCCGACAGGTAAAATTGCCGGTGTCGTTGGAAATGGGGTATGATTTTTCCGTTGTTTTCATCAGGATTATAATCGGCACCAGTCATCCCTTCGGCTCCATACCCAACGGCAATATTCAGCCATTTCGGGAAACGGTTTTCCTTTGGCAGGAAGGAATAAACATTGGTCGACAGCCAGTAGGTTTGTCCGTTATAATCCTTAATCGTATTTTCCAGCAAATTACTACCTAATTGGTTGGGACGATAATCAGAATATTTGGTCTGATGAAAAGAATATTTGAGCAAAACCCGTTGTTCGTTCCAGGCAAGTTGTTGCCCTACAAACAATGCCGAACCAAGAGTATTCGCCGTAAAATCGCCTACCGAAAATCCCCATTCCGACGAAAAGCCATCGAGGATCTCGATAATAGCAAGATAGGAAAAACCGAGGCCACCTCCATATAACGCCGATTTCTTCTGATCTACTCCCGCCCATCGAAAGCCTTCAAAACCGATCTTACTGATGTAGTACGACGTAGTAGCATGCCCGCACTTGTCCATTTGCAGCCATTCGCTGTTATCGTTAAAAAAATGGAAACTCGATTGCGGATAATCGCTGTACCATAAACTATACAAACCAGCCATAGACGTAACCCATAATGCCCCTTCAGTAATTAGGATGCCGTTCAACCGCTTGCGATTTATGCCCAAAGTATCATTCTGGGCCGGAAGCACAAGCGTCAGCACAGAAAAAAATATCAACATAAAAGTTCGGCAAGCTATCTTCAAAGGTCTTTTCTTTTTTTAGGCTTCATTAAAAACTTATGTTCCTCTCCTTTCAGCAAACGGCTGATATTTTTATGATGTGTTATCGGAACAAATATCCCAACCATGAACGAAAAAATAATAAGAGAAAGATGTTGCTGATGCAGGAGAAACGTTTCGATAAATGGGAATACAATGGCCGAAACTATCGATGCAAGTGAAATGTACTTCCACAGGATATAAATAACAATAAAAATACCAAGTACAATAAAAAAAGCAACCGGGAACAACCCAATGAGTATTCCAACCAGCGACGCCACTCCCTTACCGCCCTTGAAACCGACATAAACAGGAAAAATATGCCCAATTACCGCAACAATTCCCAACAGAATCTGGTAATTGATAAAATAATTTGATTCCAAAGGCAGTGAATTACCGAAATATCTCGCCAGGATAACGGCTAACCAGGATTTAAAAATATCAAAAGCCAATACCGGAATTCCTGCCTTGGCACCCAAAACACGGATAGTGTTGGTTGCACCCGCATTGCCACTCCCCTGTGTCCGCACATCAACACCATAGAATATCCGGCCTATCCATACGGCGGTAGGTATCGAACCTAAAAGATAAGCAACAACAATTCCCAAACCAAGCTTTATCATCGATGTCTGTTAGTTAATATTAAAATAAATCGTCCCAATATTGTACTTAATCTTTAGATATTCCATATTTTAAAGGTATTGAATAATATTACCAGTCGTTGCATGCGCAGCATAATTTGATTCATTTCCTTGAAACATAAAACATCTCCTTTTTTAATTTCCTTCATTTACCGACTGCATCTTACGCATAAACTGTATCCTTTTTTCGGGCGTAGAAACAATATATTGGTACGAGGATTCATTTTCTTTGCCTTTAATGGTACGTTTATCTTCCTTGGTTCCGATTAAAATATTATTAAAATCGTTGTTGGACGAAATGGCCTGGAGCAGCGAATTGCTATAGTTGAAAAAATACCAAACCTTAGGACTTATCTCCAGGTAAATATTGATGATGTCGCCGGTACGCCGTTTTACCAATTCCACATACCCGTTCATGTATTTGTTTACCGGTGTTTTGCCAATATTGCCTATACCGATAGGTCCGTAGGAAATATAGGATTTGGTACGGGCATTCCATTGAAATTTTATGTCGGTGAATACTAAGGTATGATTCAGCTCGGAAGGGATTTTACGATATGCCCCATAAAGTTTCATTTCGTTTGTAAGTTTAAAGGCTTCGTCTACGCCAACCATATCGACCAGGGCTTTAGAATACAAATCGTCCGAAAGATTGACGCCTTTCAGGTTGGCTGTTTTTAGGTCTTCCTGAAGCTTTTCCAAAGCATTATCCGAGAAGTAAAAATCCATGGCAAGCACGGTTTCGAGCGTAGTAGAATCGGGAATAATGTAATGAGTGAAACTGCCAAAACTAAATAATTTCAATTGTTCCAGGTCGCTACCCAGATTAAGCTTCCCTTCTCCTGTAAGTATACATTTTTCCTTATTCAGGCAAAGATAATTATCACCGATTTTGGGATCGTTGAGTCTGGCAGGCGTAGAGATACGGTAAGCATTAGTTGCTTTATTAAAGTCAATCACTCCCGTAGCATTCAGCAACGAAGTATCGTTATAATAACGGGGAAGCGAGCAAAATGCCGGATAAGCCACACCGTCGGCAGGCGAAAACATCAAAGAAGCATACAACTTTTGCCTGTCTACGCCACGAATCTGGGCATTGATGGGCAGTTGGATATTTTTAGGATTGACTTCCGCTTCAAATTTCACCCAACTTCGTTTATTGTTGTCGCAATCGTGATTTATCATAAAATAGCCATCAAAATTCAGAAAATCTTTGGACGTGCTCATTTTAATATTTCCTTTAAAACTAAATTCAGGGCTTAACGAAAAATTGGCAGAATCGGAAATTCGTGCCGAGGCGATGGTTTGATTTATGTTGGGGTCAACGGAAATATTATCAAAATAAATGGGTTGCATTGTACCATTTTCATCAAAGTAATTGTAGTAGCCTTTGGCAAAATAGCTGTGTTTTGTATAAATATTTACTTCGGCATTGTAGATATTATGAGCTTTGTTGGTGGTATTGGCAATAATGATGGCATCGTCCAATGGTTTCATCTGGGCATTTTTCAATATCGTAACCTTACCATCGGTTGGAAAAACGGCAGCATCGGCTACCTTGATAAGTTTCACATCTTCGGCATAAATAACATTTTCCTTCAGATTATATCGTGCTTTCAGGCAGTAAAACTTGATGGAATCCTGCTTGGGATGGGTGGAAACAAACTCCGAACCATGCAAATCGAGGTCTATCAGTTGGCTGGGAGTCATACTTTCGATATTCGGAATTTTTTCGCTGATGTTGTTGATCAGTTCAATTTCTTCTTTTTCCATAAACCAATCCAGCTGATCCATATAACAATAGTAAAGGTTAGCCGGAAATTCCACTTTTGTACTGTTGCCTTTGGTACGGAATTCACCTTTTCGCTGATCGAAATCAATATGTCCATGCGAAAAATGGGTAGTCATGGCCATTTCTTTTAAATCAAAGGTATTCAGTTTAAAGAAAACCGAATCGATATCAAATGTGTGGTATTTAAACACAAAACTATCAGATTTTAAATCGGCTTCTTTAAGCTTAGCAAAACCTTCGCCTGTCAAACCGTTGCCGGATAACGTAAGTTTACCGTCGAGCAGGGTTTGTCCGTTGTACATGCTGAAACTTTTATCTTTTTTATTTCTAACCGCAAACAGGTTATCGGATATTGTCCAGTGAGCTGTGGCATCTTCGGCATACACCATGGGAAATTCAACCTTAGCCATCTCTTCTTTGATTTCGAATTTTTTCAAAACGGCATTTAGCGAATCGGGATAGAATAAAAACTTGTCGGATGCAGAAACAGAAGTCAGGTAATTTAGTGTTCCGCTTCCAATAAGTCCTTGGTTGCTCAGGCTGATTTCGGCAAAGAAAGTCCCCTTTCCATCGTAAACTGGCTCCCCTTTTGCAGGAAGTTTTTTTACGAATCCAAGCGAATAATCGGATTGAACCTTAAGCGGTTCGTCGAGGTTAGGAAAAATACCACCCGAAACAAGATAGCCTTTAAATTGCAAAGCATCGGTCGTAAAATTAGCTAAACTATCGATAGTAAATGGATTGACATGGTAGAAGAATTTCTCTTTTTTATATGCACCGTTTTGGATCGTTGGCTTATCGTAAAAGGCAAACGATTCGATTTTGCTGTTAAAGGTTGGATAGCGCGGAAAAGATTTCAGACTCGATTTATTATCAGGCGAATCAATCAATAATTCACCGCTAAGGTCGGCAATGGCTGTCTTGACTTTCACCAACGGAAAGGCTCCGTGCCTATCCCTTTCCCTGCTATGAACCTGAAAGGTGAGCGAATCAATGGTGGGAAGGTTTAGTTTAAATTTATCGTATTCAAAAGAAGATTCATGGGAATAAAAATCAAAGAATCCGGCATGCACCAGGCCGGTAAATACAAAGTCCCTGTTTTTCTTCATCATGATTTGCTGATTGGCGGGATAGATAAACACTTTCTGCGAATCGCTCAAAGCAACTATCGGAACTCCGCGAATAGCCATATCAAAATTGGATAGATTGAGCGTGGCATTGGGTTGTTTATATACTGATGAATTAAATTTTATTACATCATAATCCATTTTCCCGGCACGCGCTTTCAGATAATCAAACAGTTTGGGCTTTATCAAAACTTTATCCGTTTCAAAATTATAGATGATAAAACCGTTGTTGGCAAGATTCAGAAGCATAGCCCGAACATTGGTAATGGATAAATTCATATAATCGGATAACTCGTAACCAAAAAAATCGGAAGTTCCGTATTTAGATGAATAATTGGCCAAAACAAACAAGGGATTGATCTCGTCCATTCCCTGTAATTTATCAAAACGGTAAGCCGAATAATAATTACTTGATTCAAAAGCAACTCTGCTCGTATCGTTGATTCCCTGAGTCATCCGGAAATCAATGGTTTGTTCGCCAATTTTCCAGTTTAGTTCCTCACAATATATATCTAATTTATGATAGGAATCAAAAAAAGGTGTAATCGCCGAATTCACAGTGTTGCTGCTTGTAAGCAAAAGTTCCTTTTTAGAAATTAAATATCTCATAGTCAATCCTGAATGATAAATGGAATCGCTTTCAAAATAAATGCTTATGGATGCACGCTCCGATGAAATTTTATCTTCCCGTATCAAGAAACGATTGGCAAAAATATTGGCAACAACAGATTTGTCTTTGAGAAAAACAAGCTTTGCCACTTCGTTGTTTTTGCCCGATCCTATAATTTTCGAACCTTCCATTGCAAAGCCACCCTGATAATCTATATTTTCAACAAGATTATGGATCTGAAGATCGTGGCCGTAAGATTCGAACCGGGGATAAGTGGCCGTTTCCTTGTTATTTCCTCCGGCCATTACTTTTTCTTCAAGCTTTCCTAAAATAGGTTTTTCAAAAAAAACGGTATTGGAAAACAAAACGGAATCGGCATCAAAATAATTAAGATTTAAACTTATACTGTAAAAATCGAGTGCCGCAAATACTTTCTCCATCCCAACCCGGCTCCAGTTTATTGTTCCGCCCTGCCCTTTCCAATTATTTTTTAAAGGTGTAAAGACACCTTTCGTATGATAAATAACTGAGCTATCGTTGCTGGCAACACAAATCAAATCGAGCGAAGGAAAAACAACCGTTGGAACGCTGTCGCACTGAAAATAAAAATCCATGGTTCTGAACTTCCAGGAAGAAGTACGTGTTTGAAGCAAACAATGATTAATAAGCAAATTATGAGATACTTCAAGGTAATTTTGAAACTGATTATAGTTCTTGCCGGAGATAATTTTATTCAAACCGGTATTCCAGGCATTAAAACTCTCGGAGGATTGTCCGGAGTTTATAAATTCCACAAATACAGCCAGGAATGATGCAAACTGAGGATATGGCTTCATCCTGTTTTGCAACATCATATTACATGTCGAATACATTTTTAAGCGTTGCGAAGAAGCAATTTTATCACTTTTCCATAAGGCGGTAAAGTTTTGCAGAATCTTTTCTGCCTCAGATTTGTTGGCAGGATTGATCTTGTCAAAAATTGCAATCATTTCGTCGATAAACTTAACAGAATCCGGCGAAAAACTTTTTATATCCTGGGCAAAAAGCGTCGTTAACGGGAAAAAAAGAACAAAAAACAAAAGAATAAATTGCCTTTTAATCATATCTTTCCGGTGCTGGAATTGGATTATCAGAATTAAATTAGCGGATGGATGTAAACATTACAGCCACCCAATCATTTTTTAATTTGTTACCGGCAAATCTTAAACCATATTTTTCCGCTTCATTGCATATTACCGGAATATCGGTTTCATAAAAACCGCTCATCAGCAACAATCCGTTATCTGCAAGACAATGACGATATTTTTCAATATCATTCAGTAAAATATTCCGGTTGATATTGGCCAAAATGATATCAAATTTCATTCCGCCAAGCATAGTAGCATCTCCCTGATAAACATTGATATTGGTAATATTATTTTTCTGAACGTTTTCGACGGAATTATGGAAAGCCCATTCATCATTATCAATGGCTTCAACAGACGTAGCTCCCAGTTTTGAAGCCAAAATTGCCAGGACTCCAGTTCCACAGCCCATATCAAGAAGTGTTTTATCCCTGACATCCATTTCCAATAAATATTCAATCATCATGGCTGTAGTTTCATGATGAGCCGTTCCGAACGACATTTTAGGTTCAATCACAATTTCATGGAGTATTCCTGCGACCGTAGGGTGAAATGGTGCCCTGATCAGGCATTTACCGGCGATAATCACCGGGTCGTAATTGCTTTCCCAAACGGCATTCCAATCCCGATCCTTGATAAACTTATGAGTAAACTGAATCTTTTTGTTCGGGTTTATCTGCTGAAAACATTGCTTTATCTTTTCAGTGTCAAATTGATGGGCAACAATATAGGCATTAAAACCGTTTTCTGTTTCAGAAAAACTCTCAAACCCTTGCTCCGCGAGAGAAGCAATAAGAATTTCGGATAAATCGCCCGAATCAACTTCTACGTTTAATTCAACATAATCCATTTACAAGTATTTATAAAAATGAGATGCTACGTTAAAAACTTTTAACAATTTTGATGAATTCATCGGATTTAAGCGATGCTCCGCCGATAAGACCGCCATCAACATCAGGATTGGCGAACAATTCTTTGGCATTTTTAGAATTACAACTGCCACCGTATAAAATAGAAAGGTCGTCGGCTACAGCTTTTCCATATTTTTCAGTCACCAGTTTCCGGATAAAGGCATGCATTTCCTGAGCCTGTTCCGAGGTGGCGGTAACTCCGGTTCCTATAGCCCATACTGGTTCATAGGCAATTACAACTTTCTGAAATTCTTTTGCCGGTAAATGAAAAAGCGATTCTTCCAATTGTTTCTTCACTATCTGTTCCTGATTACCAGCATTCCGTTCGGGTAGGAGTTCGCCGCAACAAAAAATCGGGTAAAGATCATGGCTAATTGCCAGATCAACCTTACGAGCAAGCATTTCATGTGTTTCTTTAAAATATGCCCTGCGTTCTGAATGTCCGATGATTACATAATCAATATCGAGCGATTTCAGCATAGACGCTGATACTTCGCCGGTAAAAGCGCCGGATTCATTATCGTTAAGGTTTTGAGCACCCACAAAAAAAGCGCCCTCTCTGGCAATGTCTTTCGCCAGCTCGAGATATACAAACGGCGGACAAACAATAACTTCTGTTTCAATACCATCTATTTCTTCTAACGCTTCATCTATATCGCACATTAATTCATCGGCTTCCTGAAATGTTTTATTCATTTTCCAGTTACCGGCTACAATTTTCTTTCTCATAATCATTAAATTTAAAAATTAAGAAACCCTGACTTTGGGATCTAACATTCCGTAAATTATATCTACAAATATATTAATAACGATCAGAATAATGGAAATAAATAATACGGCACCCATGATCACAGGAAAATCATATTTTTCCAAGGCATCCACAATGACTACTCCCATTCCTTTCCAATCGAATACGTATTCAATAAAAACAGCACCAGCCAGTAGCGAAGCAAACCAGCCGGTGATAGCGGTTACCACAGGATTCATGGCATTTTTTAACGCATGATGCACAATTATCCTGTAAAAAGATAAACCCTTGGCCCTTGCGGTGCGGATATAATCCTGCGAAAGCACATCAAGCAAAGAACTACGAGTAAGTTCTACTACAATGGCTAACGGACGAATACCCAAAGTTATTGCCGGAAGAATCAGGTTTTTTAAGTCAAGGTACTCCCCTCTTCCAAAATCATCCACCGTGTACATACTGCCAAACATATTCAAGCCGGTATAGTCTGCCAGCAAGAAAGCAAATATCCAGGCAAAAAGTATGGCGGCAAAAAAAGATGGTAACGACATTCCCAAGACTGAAAAAACAAGGGATAAACGATCGAAAAAACTATTACGATAAATAGCGCATAATATACCGATCAAAATTCCAACTATCATTGCAAAAGCAATGGCCACTGTGGCTAAGAGGAAAGTAGCCGGAAAAGCCGATGTCAGGATTTCGCTTACAGGTCGTTTGCTTTGATACGAACGCCGTAAGTATGGTTTCTTTAAAATCAGTTCATTATGATTTCCTAATTTCAAAAGCGTTAAATGAACAGAATATTTAGTCTCGTCGAGATACCAATAATTATTCTTATCGGTAGTATTATGAAAGGAAACCGGCGACAAATCGTTCAAAAAATTAAAATACTGGGTTATCATAGGCTTATCCCTGCCGAGGTCGTGATTGATGGCTTGCACCGAAGCCATATCGGCTCGTTGCCCCAACATCATCCGGGCAGGATCACCTGGTAAAACATTGAATAGCAGAAAAATAATGGTAACGACTCCGAAAAGTACCAATAATCCATAAAGCAAGCGTTTCAGAATAAAATTGACCATTACCTTTACTTTAGATACTTCTTTTTAACCTGATTATAATCAGGAAAATCATGATAATGCCATTTTGCCAGAACGACTCCATTTTTGAGCAATAGCAAACCCGGATTGGCCCGAACCATGGTTTTTAAAATTACATCATCGGCCGAATAAAAGGCATACGCTGCCTTGGTTTTATTGATAAAGCTTTTAACATTACCAATACTATAAAGGGCTATTAATGAATGTCCATCCTTTTCAGCTAAACCGTAGAAATCGTTTATTTTTGTGAATGCTTTCAAATGGGTCTTTTCAAGATCATAAGCAACCAGGATAAACTGGTAGCCAGGATTTCGTATAAATTCGGAAGTAACATCATTGCCAGAGGAATCCGTGATTTGTAAATCAGTACCTTTTAATGAATTTGGATCCTCTATCCGTTGGCTGACAAATTCCCATTTTGCAACCCATGCCGTATCGTTATATGGAAAATCGGGTGACAAATATTCCTTTGTCTCACCTGTTTCTTTATTACGATAAGTAAGATAACATTTTACAGGAAGCGGATGCTCGTTAAACATTTTATTTCCGACTTTCCAGGACATAAAATCGATAACAGGTAAATGACGGTAATTATACATCGAAAAAGCATCAAAAGTAATGATAGTCAGAAAAATGATTACTATTTCTGACTTTACCCTGAAACATGGTTTGATTTTTTTCCGGTTTAAAAAAACAGTCAATACAAAAATCATTAATATAATGTTTTTCAGGAAAGTTTGCCAGTTGGTGAGTTTAATGGCATCGCCAAAGCAACCACAGTCGGGAACAGGATTATAGAGTGCATCGTAGAATGTTGTACACGTAAAAAACAGCATCATAAGCAGTAACAGCCAGGCAACTTCTTTTATCCTGACATTCAATAATAATAGAATACCTACGGAAAATTCAACGGTACACAGAAACACCGATAAATACAATGCCGAGGGAATAGCCCATTGTGTACCAAAGGCAATAAAATAATCTTCAATACGATATGCAGTTCCAAGCGGATCAATTCCTTTTACAAAACCGGAAAAAATAAAAACACATCCGACAAGCAATCGCGAAATGACCGTAAAAATCTTAGTGCTTTTCTTCATTTTCAAAAAATTGGAAAACAAAATTACGATTTGGCATTATCGGCTTCCTCATCAATTTTAATTAAAGCAAAAATGGAATAATTTATAATGTCGAGATAATTGGCATCAACACCTTCCGAAATAAAGGTTTTACCATCGTTATCTTCTATTTGCTTGATCCGCAATAATTTCATTAAAATAATATCATCCATCGAGTTAACTCTCATGTTCCGCCAGGCTTCATCATAATCATGATTTTTATTGCCCATCAACGCTTTTGCCTGATAGATATACTTATTATAAAGTTGAACGGCAATATCTTCGGAAAGATTTAAATTTTCTTCATCATGTAATTCCAATTGTATCAATGCCATAACCGAATAGTTGACCATACCTATAAATTCCGGCTTAATTCCTTCAGATATTTTTTGAGTACCTTTGTCGGCAATGCTTCGAATTCGTTGGGCTTTAATATAAATTTGGTCGGTAAGTGATGGCGTACGTAAAATTCGCCATGAACTTCCGTAATCTTTCATTTTGATTAAAAAAATTTCGCGACATTGATTAATAATATTTTCAAACTGGTCGGAAGTACTGATCATGATATTTCTAAATTACTGATTATAATTATTATTAAATAAAAATATGACTATGAATTCGACCGATAAAGATACATCATTTTCGGGAATCTCCTTTTTAGATTGTAATGGAAAAATAATAAATCTGGAAAAGCCTGTGGTTATGGGCATACTCAATATTACCCCTGATTCCTTTTTTGACGGAGGAAAATATTTGACAACGAATGCTGTGATCCAAAGGGCAGAAAAAATATTGGACGAAGGTGGTTCAATTATTGATTTAGGAGCTGTATCCACACGTCCGGGAGCAAAGCAAATTTCGGAAAGTGAAGAATTAAACCGCTTATTACCTGCGCTAAATGCAATCCTCAAGGCATATCCGCATGCTATCGTTTCTGTCGATACCTATCGTGCAAGCATTGCTCAAAAAGTTGTTGATTCGGGAGCTTCCATCATCAATGATATTTCTGGTGGAAGCATGGATTTACAAATGTTTTCAACGATTGCTAAATTAAAAGTGCCTTACATTCTGATGCATATGAAAGGTACGCCACAAAACATGCAAATCAATCCCCAATATTCAAATGCCGTAAACGAGATTAAAAAAATACTTCGGGATAAAATAAACGACCTTCATGCCCTTGGTTTCAAAAATATTATTGTTGATCCCGGGTTTGGTTTTGGAAAAAGCGTTGAACATAATTATGAAATTTTAAATCGTTTGGCTGAATTTAAAACTTTCGGTTATCCTGTACTCGCAGGAATGTCACGCAAATCTATGATTAATAAAGTATTAAAAATTAATCCAGCAGAAGCTTTAAACGGAACTACGGTTGTTAACACAATAGCTATTTGTAATGGAGCCGATATTTTACGGGTTCATGATGTAAAAGAAGCTGTAGAAACAATTAAAATAACCGAAATGTTGAAACGATAATTCAATTACTGTATATTTGCAACAAACACTCAAGATAAATGCTTCAAATTGTTTTAAGCCCTCTTTTTCATATCCGCCTATTGGATATTATTGATATATTGCTTGTTGCTTTGCTTTTGTATGAATTATACAATTTGTTGAAAGGTACGGCGGCAATCAATATTTTCTTTGGAATAATTTCCGTATTTGTTGTATGGAAGGTCGTAAAAATTCTTGAGATGGAGCTGCTTGCTGAAATTTTAGGAGCATTTATCAGTGTTGGTTTTATTGCACTGATTGTTGTTTTTCAACCCGAAATCCGGAAGTTTTTGTTACTTATTGGTACTCCTGGATTTGTCAAGAAAAAAAGATATCGTTTTTTATTTTGGCGAATACGTTATGAAGATTCTAATCTGGATACCGATCCTATTATTCAGGCCTGTCATAAAATGGCTATGTCAAAAACCGGAGCCATTATTGTTATAGCCCGAAAAAATGAACTTCGCGAATATATTGAAACAGGCGAATTGATTGATGCACGGATTTCCGAACAGCTCCTTGAAAATATATTTTTCAAAAACAGTCCATTACACGATGGAGCTGTAATTGTGTCAAACAATATGCTGACTGCCGCCCGGTGTATACTTCCGGTTTCGAAAAATCAAAATATACCTGTTCAGTTAGGCTTGCGTCATCGCTCGGCCGTTGGAATAACCGAACGCTCGGATGCAATTGCCATCGTGGTTTCGGAACAATCTGGTAAAATAGCATTTTGTAAAGATGGCATATTAACTACCAAAGTCGAACCGGCTCAGTTAAAAAATTTCCTTGATAAGGAATTGAACTAAAAATCAGAAAATTATTTCTTTGCAGAAGTTATGGAATCTGATTTATGTTCAAAACTCTTCATCAATTCTTCGGGTGTTTTTCCAAGATTATCGATGGAAGCCTGAGCATCATCTGCCAGATTGCTTTTAGGAAAACGTTTAAGAAATTCAGTATAAATATCTTTGGCCCTGCCAAGCTCATTCAAATAGTTTTCATAAACAAATCCTTTGAGAAATAAACTTTGCGGAATCCGCTTATTATTAGGATATTTTGTAAGAAGGGTATCCAACCAATCGGCTGCCAGCTGAGCTTTTCCGGTATTCATTAAAATAGTGGCCACATTATAAATGTAAGTCGGAGCAATCGTATCGGTCGGATATTTTCGATAATATTGCTGATATAAATCTACCAATTCATTGGTTTTAGCAACATCTGCTTGGCCAGTAGTATCCGAAAACACTTCTTTTTCAAGATTTTTAATTTTAATTTCAGCTCTTTCTTTAGCTGGTTTACAGGAAGAAATTATGACCATTCCTGAAAAAACAATAACAAACAAATTAGTAATTTTCATTTTTTTATTAAAATCTGATTATTGGTTATTTATTTCCATTTTTTTTATTTGAATGGAAAATCATTTTATAATCAACGTCAACGATGCCTTTAGAAATATCTGTAAGTTTCCGCTTGAGAATCATTTTTCTTAACGGATTTAGATGGTCGATAAAAAGAACGCCATTTAAATGATCATATTCATGCTGCATAATCCGGGCCATGATACCGTCATACTGTTCGTCGTGCCATACTTTATTCGCATCCTGGTACTTAATCCTGATCTTTGATTTACGTTCCACATATTCATCAATGTGCGGAATACTAAGACATCCCTCACTCATCGAGCTTATTTCGCCGTCTTCATCAAGGATTTCGGGATTGATCAGTACTTTTTTAACATCCGTGAGTTCGGGAAATTTTTCTTTGTATGGGCTTGCATCCATCACAATTAGCCGCAACGACTTATTAATTTGAGGAGCAGCTAATCCCACGCCATTAGCAAAGTACATTGTTTCAAACATATCCTCAATCAATTCGTTGATTTCGGTATCTTCATCCACTTCTTGGGCAATTTTTCTCAATAAAGGGTTCCCGTAGGCTACAATAGGTAAAATCATTTTCTAAAATTTGGTGCAAAATTAAATATTTCCGGATTTAAAAGTCATATACGATTGTAAAATCAGGGTTGCGCTGATGGAATCAATCAACGCCTTGTTTTGTCTGTCTTTTTTTTTCAAACCGGCGGTAACCATGGTTTGAAATGCTATTTTTGATGTAAACCGTTCATCCATACGTTCAATCAGAATATCGGGGAACTCTTTTCTCAATATTTTAATAAACGGTTCTATAAAAATAACAGATTCAGATGCTGTATTGTTCATCTTTTTGGGTTCGCCTACCACAAAAATATCAACCTTTTCCCTACCACAATAGCCTTTCAGAAAAGAAATTATATCTTTGGAATGAACGGTAGTCAGGTTTGTAGCGATCATCCGAAGTTCATCGGTAACGGCAACCCCTACCCTTTTCTGCCCATAATCTATGGCTAAAATTCTACCCATTCCGGATGCTTATATGATTTGATTGTTTAACTAAATTGAATATCTGTGGATTATTATAAAACCCGCAGCAAAAATACAAAGAACATTTAATGTGAAGCGAATAATGTTTAATTTTGAATTTTAAAACAACATTAAATGAATAATAATCTACAGGAAGTTATAGAAAAGGCATGGTCGGAACGTTCATTACTTCTTAATATCAGTACAAGAGACGCAGTTTGTGAGGTAATTGAATTACTTGATAAAGGAAAACTACGTATTGCCGAACCTGAAGGAAATACCTGGAAGGTAAACGAATGGATTAAAAAAGCGGTAATCATGTATTTTCCTATTAATGAGATGAAAACCATTCAAGTTGGTCCTCTTGAGTTTCATGATAAAATAAAACTTAAAACCGGCTACGAAAAATTAGGAGTTCGGGTAGTTCCCCATGCCATTGCCCGTTACGGATCGTTTTTGGCTGAAGGAGTAATCATGATGCCATCGTACGTAAATATTGGAGCTTACGTGGATAGCGGTACCATGATCGACACCTGGGCTACGGTGGGATCTTGTGCACAGATTGGAAAAAACGTTCATCTGAGTGGAGGCGTAGGAATAGGTGGTGTATTGGAACCGGTACAGTCGGCACCAGTAATTATTGAAGACCATTGTTTTATCGGGTCACGATGTATCGTGGTAGAAGGTGTTAGGGTAGAAACGGAAGCTGTATTAGGCGCTAATGTCGTTTTAACCCAATCGACCAAAATAATTGATGTAACCCAATCGGAACCTATCGAAATGAAAGGAATTATTCCTTCCCGTTCGGTAGTTATTCCGGGAAGCTTTACCAAAGCTTTTCCTGCCGGAAATTATCAGGTTAACTGTGCTTTAATTATTGGAAAACGAAAAGCTTCTACTGATTTAAAAACATCGCTCAACGAAGCACTACGCGAATATAATGTTGCTGTATAGCATGTTTTTAATTATTTTTGCAGGTTAAATCAAAATTCTATTTTGAAAAAAATTCTTGTCATACAAACAGCTTCTATAGGTGATGTGATTTTATCTACACCTGTCATCGAATCGTTGCATTCAAAATTTCCTGATGCAAAGATTGATTTTTTGCTAAAAAAAGGCACAGACAGTCTTTTTAAGGCTCATCCTTTTCTCAATCAGGTTATTGTTTGGGATAAATCGAAGCGTAAGTATCCTAATTTTTTAAAAATATTAAAAAACATCAGGCAAACTCATTATGATTATGTCATCAATATTCAACGATTTGCCTCAACGGGTTTCTTAACCGTTTTTTCCCATGCCCAAACGAGCATTGGATTTGATAAAAATCCTTTTTCATTATTTTTTACCCAAAGGATAAAACATATCATTTCGGAAAAAGAAACGCCTTTGCATGAAGTTGATCGTAACCTATTATTAATTTCCGGGCTGGTCGGAAATCAACTAAAATCTATTAAGTTATACCCTTCCAAGGATGACTACCACCAGGTTGAAAAATATAAAGGTGGTTCTTACATCTGCATCGCTCCTACCTCGTTATGGTTCACTAAACAATATCCGGAAGCAAAGTGGGCTGATTTTGTTCAAAAACTCAGCCCGGAAATAAAAATCTATTTTTTGGGTTCGGGCAACGACACCTTAGCCTGTCAGCATATTATCGAAACATCTCATCATCCCAATGCGTTTAACCTGAGTGGTAAACTTAATTTTTTAGAATCAGCAGCTTTGATGGAACATGCAACGATGAATTTTGTGAATGATTCGGCACCTCAGCATTTAGCTTCGGCGGTAAACGCTCCGGTTACGAGCATTTTTTGTTCCACCGTTCCCGAATTTGGTTTTGGACCTTTATCCGACGATTCGGTAATTATAGAAACTACCGAAAAACTGAGTTGCCGGCCCTGTGGGTTGCATGGATACAGAGCTTGCCCGGAAAAACATTTCAAATGTGCACTAACTATACAAACTGAACAATTGTTGAATAGAATAAAATGATGGAAAAAAGTACTATTGAAATTGAAGTTGAAAATGCACTGAAGGTGCTGAAAGCAGGTGGAACCATACTCTATCCTACCGATACAATCTGGGGTATTGGCTGCGATGCTACCAATGTCCGTGCCGTCGAAAATATCTATAAAATCAAACAACGGGCCGAAAGCAAGAGCCTTATTGTTCTGGTTGATTCTTTCGAAAAAATCGGACAATATGTAGCAAAAGTCCCTGATATTACTTTCGATCTGGTTTCGGGGGTTGAAGAACCACTTACCATCGTATTTTCCAATGCCAAAAATTTAGCTAAAAATGTAATTGCTCCCGATAAATCCATCGCCATCCGCATCGTAAAAAACATTTTTTGTCAAAAACTGCTCCAGCAATTTGGAAAACCCATCGTATCCTCATCCGCAAACATTTCCGGAGAAGCCACGCCACTATATTTCAATAAAATAGATAAAGAAATCATCCAAAAGGTTGATTATGTCGTAAAAGTCGGGCAAGATAACTTCAAAGAAGTGAAACCATCAAAAATTATCCGCATCAACGAAGATGGCAGCTACGAAATTATCCGAAATTAGTTTGCATCGTTTTATATCCCGAAACTGACAGTTATCCGGACTAAAAAGGAAAATCTTCCTTCAGATTAACTTTTTGTTTAATATCCTTGCTTACCGGCTTTTGAGCCTGTAGATGTTTACCATTTCCTTCCACATAAATTGCTTTATACGGTTGCGTAGGACATGAAAATTCGCAGGCTCCACATCCGATGCAAATAGATTCATCTACCTTGGGAATTACCAGATTGTCGGTATATGGAATCATATGAACGGCCTTGGTTGGGCAATGTTCGGAACAAGCGCCACAAGCCGTATGATTGGTATAAACAACGCAGTTCTTTTCGATAAACTGAGCTATTCCCAACTGGGTTTGTTGCTTTTCTTTAACGGTAAGCGGCAACAAAGCTCCGTTCGGACAAACCTGAGTACACAAATGGCAATCGTAATTACAAAAACTAACTTCATAATTCATGTGCGGCTGCATAATACCGTTTAATCCATATTCTTTTACGGAAGGTTTCAACACCTGTGTCGGGCAAATGCTTATACAAAGCTGGCAAGCGGTACACTTATCCGTAAAATGCTGTACACTAACTGAACCAGGAGGCGTTACCGGATTTTTCTTAGAATTAGGATAAATCGTATTTCGGGTTTTCTGAATCGTTTTTTCACCAAAAGCTAAAAATGTCATTCCTAAGGTAAAAAGAACTGAAGTAGCAATAAACTTCCTCCGGCTATTTGCTGAATCCGTTTTTACAGCTTCAGCATTCTTAACAGGAAGATGATAATTAATACTTTTTGTCTTGCATACGCTCAGGCAACTCATACATCCGACGCATCGCGAAAAATCAAGCTGATGTGTTTTACTTTCAATACAGCCGGCCTTACAAACCGAAGAACATAAGCCACAGGAAGTACAACTTTCCTCATTAATCCTGATCTTGAAAACAGATGCCTTGGAAATTAAACCTAAAAATGCACCAACCGGACAAACAGTATTGCAATATAACCGGCCTTTAGCTATCGAAAACCACAGAACTAAAATTAAAAATGCCGACGAAAAAATAATGGCAAAAAGACTGTAACCTGTAGTTTCTATAGGTTTAAACCAAAAGATATTGCTGGCGGCAAGTTGTTTTGAAGAAAAATTATTGATTAATATGAAAACCGGTTTTACTAATGTTACCGAGATTTTACCAAAAGCGCTGTAAGGATCAAGAATGGTTAGTAAAAAAATATTTCCGAAAAGCAGAAATAAAACTACCGCACCCAATATTGAATATCTGATCCAGTTGTAAGTACGTATAAATTTGAATCTTTTTTTCCCGCCAAACTTTTTTTTGAAATAAATAACAATATCCTGCATTGTACCTAAAGGGCACAATGTGGAACAATAAATTCGTCCAAACAAAAACGTAAGAAGGATGATAAAAATAAAGCCAATGGTGCCTAAGGTCAGCAAACTTAAAAAGCTCAATAGCGATGGCACAAACTCCAGAAAAAGCACCGAATTGATAAGCGATACGGAAATCCTGCCCGAAAAATCAATAAAAAATAAGAGTATCAATAGAAAAACAGAAAGCGATACGACAACCCGTAATCGCTTAAGTAGTTTAAAAAACATGGTTTTATTATTTTATGGCACCACGCCTGGTTTTATTATCGAATTGACATGTTGTTGGCAACAAACAGAGATACAATTGGACAATACGACAATCGGGCAGTTTAATTAGAGAATAATTTTTTTAATATTTAACGCTTTCAGATTACTTTGTCCAATCTTCATTGCATTGGCAATGTGTATATACGGAACCTCATCGGGGTCGAGGCCAAAAATTTTGGCGGCGGCGGCATCGGCGGCAACAATATCGGGTGAAATAATCATTTGCTTCATGGTAACAATATCTTTTTCGGAAACGCCACGGGGACCATTTTTAAGCATAACCCTGTAAGCATCCACCACATTAAGTGTTGGTTTATGCAATGAAGCGCAGTCGGCTATGCACTGATGCAAATCGGTACGATGCCAATAGCTGCGATCCCATACAATACCCATCAGGTTTTTCATGGAAATGGTAACGTTGGATGAACTATGATGTTTTAAAACAGGAACATTAACAAAAACATCGGTATCAAGAACTAATTCATGAACTTTGGCCGATTTTAGTTTTTTCCCTTTACCTATGCTTATCGTTTGGTAATAACTTTCTGTATTCCCTGGAACAATTTTTCCGCCGGCATCTTTCACCGCTTTTTCTATTCCACTATTTTTATAGCAATTATTCCATTTGTCGCAGGTGTTATCAAAAACATAAACTTCTTTAGCTCCGGCTTCAAGACAACGTTTTACAATGCGGGCAACCAATTTGGGATTAGTGTTTCCTCCCCTTTCGGGCGAAACATCCCAACCGATATTGGGTTTTACCAGTACCTTCTGGCCTTTTTTTACAAAAGATTTCATTCCGCCAAGTTGTGCAATGGCTTTATCAAACATCACTTCGGGCTCGCCACCCTTGATGGCAACCAGATCATAAGCCAACGGATTCTCTGCCGGATTCATACCCAAAGCGCCGGGAATATCACCCAACGAAAGTCCAACTCCCGCAAGTATTCCGGCACCAATACTTTTTTTAAGAAAATCGCGACGTTCCATAATTATAAATTTCCGTCAAAAATAATTATTTTTTCGATTTCTGCGTTAGCATTATTTTTATCTTTATAGCGTTAATAAAAGACTATGCAATCTATCCGGGAAATATATAAAATTGGACACGGACCTTCGAGCAGCCATACCATGGGTCCTAAAAAAGCTGCGGAAATGTTTTTAGCAAAAAATCCTGATGCGGCAAGCATTAGAATTACGTTGTACGGGAGCCTGGCAGCTACAGGCAAAGGGCATTTAACCGACAAAATCCTGATCGATACTTGTCTCCCGAAACCGGTTACCTTTGAGTGGAAACCATTGGTTTTTCTTCCTATTCATCCCAATGCCCTTAAATTTGAAGCCATTAATCAAGATGGTAAAGCTACCGGCGAATGGACGGCTTACAGCATTGGCGGCGGCGACATCATCGATGATCATACCAACCTGAATAAAATTTCCGTATATAAACTCCGTCATCTTTCCGACATTCTCGAATGGACATTTAAAAATGGCGCCACGCTTTGGGAATATGTTAACGAACATGAAGGCGAAGGTATCTGGGAATATCTTAAGGATGTTTGGGATGTGATGAAAGCAGCTATTGTGAGAGGCATCGAAAACGAAGGTACATTACCCGGAGTGATTCATCTGCCGCGCAAAGCTTCATCGTATTACATTAAATCGAAAAGCTATCAGGGATCGCTCAAACGGCGTGGACTGGCTTTTGCCTATGCTTTGGCAGTTGCCGAAGAAAATGCCTCCGGTGGCAGAATTGTTACGGCACCGACCTGTGGTTCGTGCGGAGTATTGCCAGCGGTATTGTATTCGTTGATGGAAGGCTATGAGTTTTCCGAAATAAAAATATTACGGGCATTAGCCACCGCAGGATTGATCGGTAATTTGGTAAAAAAGAATGCTTCTATTTCGGGTGCAGAAGTTGGTTGCCAGGGTGAGATAGGAACGGCTTGCGCTATGGCTGCTGCTGCCGCCACTCAATTGTTTGGCGGGACACCTTATCAGATAGAATATGCCGCTGAAATGGGATTGGAACATCACTTAGGTTTAACCTGCGATCCGGTAGCCGGATTAGTTCAGATTCCCTGCATCGAACGCAATGCTTTTGCGGCTGCCCGCGCCCTCGATGCCAATAGTTTTGCGATGCTTTCGGATGGAAAACACCGCGTAAGTTTCGATAAAATGGTAAATGCCATGAATCAAACCGGACATGATTTGCCAAGCATCTATAAAGAAACTTCCGAAGGCGGATTGGCTCTCTTTGCCGGTAAATATAAAAAGAGTGATACCGGAAGCAACGGCTGAACAAACCCAGGTCTGTTTTGTTATTGGGATTGATGTTTTAATTGTATTTTTGCCAAAATTAATAACTGATGGTTTTTGTAACCCGTATCGAACGTTTTAATGCCGCACACCGTTTGTTCCGTCCCGAATTTTCCGACCAACAAAACCTGGAAGTGTTTGGCAAATGTTCCAATCCCAACTGGCACGGACACAATTATACTTTGGTTATAACCGTAAAAGGAGAAACAAACCCCGATACCGGCTTTGTAATCAATCTTAGCCTGTTGAGCCGTTTGATCAATGAACGGGTAATTCAGAAACTCGATCATAAAAACATCAATCTCGAAGTTGATTTTATGAACGGTAAATTGGCTTCTACCGAAAACTTAGCTATCGGCATCTGGGATCAGCTTTCGGAAGAGATACAAAAAAACGGAGCGATGCTTCATTCAGTAAAGCTTATTGAAACAGAAAACAACTCTGTGGAATATTTTGGATTTTAATAAAACGCTACATGACAACTATTGATACCGATGTGATAAAAGAAATGATGAAAGAAAATACCATGGACGGTTACGAACAGTTTGATTTATACAATCCGGAAACCATTGCCAAGTTAGCCTATCATTACCGGGAAATTCTGAAGCTGATAGGCGAAAATCCCGAACGCGAAGGGCTGCTTAAGACTCCTGAACGCGTGGCCAAAGCCATGCAGTTTTTAACTCATGGCTACGATTTGAATGCCGAAGAGATTCTCCGTTCGGCGATGTTTAAAGAAGATTACAAACAAATGGTTATCGTAAAGGATATCGAAATCTATTCCATGTGCGAACACCATATGATTCCTTTTTTCGGCAAAGCCCATGTAGCTTATATTCCTAATGGTTATATCGTCGGATTAAGCAAGATTCCCCGCGTAGTGGATGCCTTTGCACGCCGTCTTCAGGTTCAGGAAAGGCTTACAACCCAGGTTAAGGATTGCATCAACCAGACGCTTCATCCCCTTGGCGTAGCTGTGGTTATCGAAGCCGTACACATGTGCATGTCCATGCGCGGAATTCAGAAACAAAACTCCGTAACTACCACTTCCGATTTCACGGGCGCTTTTCTGGTGGACAAAACCCGTTCGGAGTTCCTTCATCTGATTTCATCAAAACTTCATTAATACCGTTAAAAATTGTTAAGCGCTTCAATATAATTTGTTTTATATTTGTTCGTTAATAAACCATGGTATGATTTATACCAAGTAAATTCTAAAAACCGTTATTTTTGCATCTAAATTTAAAAAAACAATAAAAATGTATCAGAACGAAACAGATTTTAATTTATCACAAAGTCGTTACGAAGCGGTTCCGATGGCAAAAACCTTCTTATCCCAGGTTTTTTCATGGATGTTTCTCGCTTTGTCCATTTCAGCAGTTACCGCTTATTATTTTGGAACCGACGAAAGTCTGCGTTCCTATTTATTTGGGGAAACAGGCATTACCGGCTTAGGCTGGATTGTAACCCTCGCTCCTTTTGGATTTGTGTTGCTGATGTCGTTGGGATTTCAGCGTCTGTCTGTCAATGCAATTACCCTTCTGTTTGCCGCTTTTGCCATCCTTATGGGAATGAGTCTTAGTTTTATCCTGGTGGTTTATACTGCAGGTTCCGTCTTTCTGACGTTTGCTGTTACTGCGGGCATGTTTGGAATTATGGCTATCACCGGATATACCACACAGATTGACCTCAGCAAATTCGGTTCCCTGATGATGATGGGACTTATCGGAATAATCATTGCCAGCCTTGTAAACATGTTTATGCACAGCAGTCGCATGGATTATATCATCAGTTTCCTTGGCGTCGTTATCTTTACCGGACTAACGGCTTATGATGTACAAAAACTGAAACGCATAGGAGCAGGTGTTCAAACCGGAGCCGAAAGTACCCGTAAGCTTGCCATTATGGGAGCCATGACGCTTTACCTCGACTTTATCAATCTATTCCTTTTCCTGCTTCGTTTCCTGGGAAACAGAAAATAGTCAATTACGAATTACGATTTACGAATTACGATTTAAGAGGGCATTCCATGTTTATAAAAAATTTAAAGGGCGTTTTGTTTTTGTCAAAACCAATGGAAATGGATAATCATTTCAAAACATGGAATGTCTAACAACTACAAATTACGATTTACGATTTACGAATTACGATTTAAGAGACATTCCATGTTTGCAAAAAATATAAAGAACGTTTGTTTTTGCCAAAACCAATGGAAATGGATAATTATTTCAAAACATGGAATGCCTAACAACTACAAATTACGATTTACGATTTACGAATTACGAATTACGATTTAAGAGACATTCCATGTTTGCAAAAAATATAAAGAACGTTTGTTTTTGCCAAAACCAATGGATAATCATTTCAAAACATAAAATGTCTAACAATTACAAATTACGAATTACGAATTACGAATTACGATTTAAGAGACATTCCATGTTTATAAAAAATTTAAAGGGCGTTTTGTTTTTGTCAAAACCAATGGAAATAGATAATCTTTTCAAAATATGGAATGTCTAACAACTATCAACCACAATCAACCATCAACTAACAACAATCAACTAAAAAGATGAAAGCTTATGTTTTTCCAGGGCAAGGCGCCCAATATGTAGGAATGGGAAAGGATTTATACGACAATTCCCCTCTTGCCAAAGAAATGTTTGAAAAAGCTAACGAAATATTAGGTTTCCGGATTACCGACCTGATGTTTAACGGAACCGATGAAGACCTCCGGCAAACCAAAGTTACCCAGCCGGCTATTTTTCTGCATTCCGTTATTCTTGCCGCTACCTTAGGCAACGATTTTAAACCCGATATGGTTGCCGGACATTCATTGGGCGAATTCTCGGCATTAGTGGCCAATAAAGCCCTTTCGTTTGAAGATGGGTTAAAACTGGTTTATGCCCGCGCCATGGCCATGCAGAAAGCCTGCGAAAAAGAACCTTCAACGATGGCTGCCATTATCGGACTATCGGATGAAGTGGTGGAAGAAACACTGAAGACCATTGATGAGGTAGTGGTTCCTGCCAATTATAATAGCCCGGGACAATTAGTCATCTCCGGTTCGATCAAAGGAATTGAAATTGCCTGCGAAAAGCTGAAAGCCGCCGGAGCCAAACGTGCATTACCGCTTAAAGTGGGCGGAGCCTTCCATTCTCCGTTGATGGAACCCGCACGTATTGAACTTGCCCAAGCCATCAATGCTACGGCTTTTAATACTCCCGTTTGTCCCGTTTACCAGAATGTGGATGCTTTGCCTTATACCGATCCTGCCGCTATTAAAAAGAACCTTATCGCACAACTTACTTCACCCGTACGCTGGACACAAATCTCGCGCAATATGATAGCCGACGGAGCTGCCACCTTTATTGAAGTAGGTCCCGGCAATGTATTGCAGGGATTGATTAAAAAAGTAAGCACCGAAGTGGTAACCATGAGTGCCTGATAATTAGTTGCCGGAATAAAAATCCTTAGGCATTCCATTGGTTTGGGATGCCTTTTTTGTTTTTATTCCCCGGCAACTATCCATTTGCTTTCCTCAAAAACACATCGGAATAATAAAATATTTATTAGAATTGGTTTGGATAATTAAAATTAGTGTAATTTAGTGGGCGGAAAAATATGGGTATTTAATAGATAAAAGGTAATGGCGTTAACCGAAAGGTTATACGCTATAAATAAGAACCAATAAATAAATTTAATAATTTGTAACATGAAAATAAAAACTCTAATTCTTACTGCAATAATTGCAGTTATGTTGACATCTTGTGCATCAAATACTTTCTTTCAGGTTTATAAAGTTACGCCTACTGACAAAATCATATTAAAGGAAAATAATTTGGTTTATGAAGATAATAATTGTAAAATTTTGTATAATTTATGGAATGATGGTGGCAATATTGGATTTATGTTTAAAAACAAAACTGAAAAGAATATCTATCTAAACATGGAAGAAAGTTACTTCGTTCTTAATGGAATTGCTCATAATTATTATCGAAATAGAGTTTTTACAAATTCTATAAATAAAGGAATATCAGCATCTCATTCTGCAACTGTCTCAGAATCCATGACAGGAGTAAATTATATAAATTTAATTCAGTCTAATAGAATTTCTGCAATAAATTCGGTTGATATTATGGATGCTTCGGGTTATTCTGTATCCTATAATGAAGAAAAAATAATATGTATTCCCGCTTTAACTTCTAAAATTGTTTCAGAATATTCGATAAATAAAATACCATTTAGACATTGTGACTTATTTCAATATCCAACAAATAAAAAAATTAAAGTTGTTACTTTTACAAAAGAAAATAGTCCACTTGTTTTCAGTAATAGAATAACTTATACTGTCGGAGAAAAAAATGAACCGATCAAATTAGAAAATGAATTTTATGTAACAGAAATTGGAAATTATCCAAAAAGTAAGATTGTTGATGAAAAATTTGATGACTATTGCGGGAAAAAAGAAACTAATATTAATTCAATTTTGATAGAATCTTTTAATAATTTTTCACCTGATAAATTTTATATCAAATATGATATTGGACAAACAAAGTGGATAAAATTATAATATATATTTTAAGAAATATCTATTTAAAAAATGATTAAATGAATTTCAATAATTAATACAAAAAATATGGAAAATAGGCCTTCAATTCCCATAGAATTGAAAAGAAAAGTCTTAACAGAAGCAGGACATCGTTGTTCAATACCAACTTGCAGATTTCCGACAACAGAAATTGCACATATAATACCCTGGGCGACTGTCAAAGAACATACCTATATGAATCTAATCGCATTATGTCCAAATTGTCATACGAGATACGATAAAGGTGAAATAGATAAAGAATCAATGATGATTTATAAACAAAAACTGATGTTTATATCTGATAAATTTTCTCATTTTGAAATAAATGTATTAGATCATTTGAGTAATAAAAATCATGCATTAATAAATGGAGAATTGCTTATTAAGGATTTAATTGACGAACAACTTGTTGAAATAGATGAAGTTTACACAAGTATCACGTATGATGATAACAGTGAAGATTTAAATACATTCTCTGTTCGGTTAACATCAAAAGGACATGAATTTATTCGTCAATGGTATGATGTTAAAGATAAAAGTATAATGTATTAAGCATTAATTTACAAAAATAAATTTTTATTTCTACTAATCTTTTTTCGGTGGCTATTAGTATAATCTTGAATAAAAATGTAAAAGATGCAATATTGATTTTGTATAATAACCTTAGAAAAAAAATGATAAAAATAAAAAATATTTCAGCCCAGATTATTAAAATACAGCATAACAATTTATTATACAGAATTTATTTTCTTTTATTGATAATGGAAAATAAAACAATCATTATTAACAAAATTATGATTTTAAATTGATCATAAAATAGGATAAATTGCAGAGTTAAGTAATAGAAACTATAAATTATCGTATCATTGAATTTGAAAACCTTAGAATAAAACACAGACTTTTGCTGATATAGCTTATTTTAAAATAGATTTTAATTTAGATAAGTCAAAATGATTTTCAGACATATCCAATCTTATTATTCATGTTTGCATGAATAAAATCAGCGTTAAATCTGTTTATATTATGATTTGTGTTTATCCGTTTTTTCCATGAAATCCGCGTTCTATTCTTTTTTGATATGCGACATTCTATTTGTCGAATTACTTAACTCAAAAAAATTAAAAAAATAATAAATTTAAAAAACTAATAATTAATTATGGAAAACAAAAGAATTGAAGAAATAAAAGAAGAAATAAAACAAATAAAAAAATTATCTTTTGATGATAGATATTTTGAATTGGACATTTATGTCGACCATATTTTAAATCATCTAACAAATTTAATTAAAATAGAAAATGAGAATAAAGAAAAATATATAAATATTTGGAAAAATTTAGATTATACAAAAGGAAAAGAAATACGTCAGGCTCATTTTGATTTTAATCAAGCAAAAAAGAAAAATGCAACTAAAATACATGAAACAGATTGTAAATTAAGTTTTAAAAAAGCCATTGAACAGGTTGAATTAGAATTGCATGATTTTATAAATTAATATTAACAATATTTTATAATTAATCAAATAATTTTGAAATAATTATAATTAATAAAATTATAATTTCAAATTGATTATAAAATAAGTTATACTTCCGGACTAATTATTCTATCGCTTTGTCAATTTGGTTTTTCACAAAGATAAGTATCAGAAGAACTAAAACAATTATCCTGCTCACCTGAACAGTTATTTTAGTCACTTGGAAAGTTATCTTAGTCGCTTGGAAAGTTATCTTAGTCGCTTGGAAAGTTATCTTAGTCGCTTGGAAAGTTATCTTAGTCGCTTAGGAAGTTATCTTAGTCGCTTAGGAAGTTGTCTTAGTCGTTACGGAAGTTGTCTTAGTCGCTAAGGAAGTTGTCTTAGTCGCTTGGAAAGTTGTCTTAGTCGCTACGGAAGTTGTGTTAGTCGCTACGAAAGTTATCTTAGTTACTACGGAAGTTGTCCAAGTCGCTAAGATAACTTGCTTAGCGTAATACACACTCTTTTTTAAAAAAAATAAAAAATAATTATTAAGATAATAAACTGTATTAGTTGAAATTATGAAATATTTGCAAAAAACAGCAAAAATTTTCATGAAAAATGATACAATTTATCAATTTTTTTTGTATATCTTTGTATTATGAAAGCACTTATAAAGGGCTTTCGGTAGTTAACGGATTGTTTAACAAAAATTGTTACTTATGCGTGCACGAACATCTGCCGTAACTTTAGCAAAAGCTAACGAAAGGTTAAATAAGCTTTCCATTATCAGTCCTGCACTCGACCTGGGAGAAGGACTGACGCTTGAAATTTATGATGGGAAAATCAATACGTTTAGCACTAACCTTAAAGCTTATAATGTACTTCTTGCTAAAGTTGATGATGACGGTGTTAAGCTGGATGCCATGGAAAAGGATCTGATAGAATATGGCACACGTATGCTATCGGGTGTCGGTTCGAAGTATGGTTTCGATAGTGAACAATATGGTCAGGCCGGGGGCACTCCCCGCAGCGAAAGGAAGCGCCCTGTTCGTAAACCTAAATCCACTTAACGTTGAAAAGAAAAACTCCGGGACCCAGGTAACCCGGAGTTTTTTTTAATATCCCATTGAAGTCTATCCTAAAAATTTAAATTTTTGTTATGCCACTAAAACACAAAAACACTAAAACGCACAAAAATTCCATAATCAGTGTTTTTATCTTTAATGAAATAAGACTGCCGTTAGACAGGTTTAGAGTTCTTGAGATTTTGCAGCATTAATTTTCTTTCCTGAAAAAATTTTCTGTTTCTGCATAAACAGCTTTATTTAAAAGAGATGGATTAATTATACCAATTATTATTCTCCAAAAATAATTTAATAACAAATAGCCTGAAAATCATTTTATTAATTTTAAAATGCAATTTTATGATTGCTTTTTGTAATTTTTATTTGTCTAAATGTAATTTATACATTACATTTGCAAAATAAATTTTAAAACTTATCGCACATGAAAACAAAATTGTTGTTCCCCTACCCTTTCAGAAAAATCGGATGGATTTTTTTAGGCATTGGTTTATTTCTTGTTCTATGGATGGAACTGATTGGTAATATCGGCTTTCTGGGAAATATTCCGGTTTTTGCCGTTTATAATGATATCCCATTAAGTCATTCAAATGGTTTCTTTAAAATTATCTCAGATGATTTTCAATATGAGCTTATCACTCTTTTGCTGATTACCGGAGCTATGTTTGTTGGTTTTTCAAAACTTAAAACGGAAGATGAATTTTCGCTGAAGCTGAGATTTGAATCTTTGCTCTGGGCTACGTATGTAATGATTGCCGTTTTTCTATTCTCGCTTATTTTTATCTACGGGTTTGCCTTTCTTTCTTTTGCATTTTGTACGCTGATTATTTTTCTTGTTATCTTTAATCTGCGTTTTTATTTTGTCCTCTATAAAGCCAAAATATCAGTATGCCATGAAAAATAACCTTAAAGTGGAAAGGGCAATAAAAAACATTACGCAGGACGATTTGGCCAAGGTTATCGGAGTAACGCGGCAAGCCATTAATGCCGTCGAACTTTGCAAATATGTGCCTTCAACGGTGCTTGCCCTTAAATTATCGGAGTTTTTTGGCAAACCTGTCAATGAAATATTCTTCCTGGAAAAGACGGATTAAATAATAAATAAGTAATAAAAACGACAAATTGTCGTATCATTGAATTTGAAAACAAATAAGAATAGAACGCGAATTTTGCTGTGTTTATATTATTATCAGCGTTTATTCGTTTTATTTGGGGGAATCCGTGTTCTATTTTTTTCTGATATACAACATTCTATTTGTCCAATTACTTATAAAATACTTTTATGGAGAGTTTAAATAAAGTTGCAAAAATAACCGTGATCTTCTGGTTAATAAAAATTGTTGCAACTACGCTTGGTGAAACACTGGGAGACTTTATATCGATGACCCTGAATTTAGGATATACAGCGGGAATAGGCATTACCCTTCTTTTTTTTCTAATCGTATTGCTTATTCAATTATCGGTAAAAAAACATATTCCCATTATTTATTGGCTGGTGATTATCGGAACGACAACTTTAGGAACGGAAATCTCTGATTTTATAGACAGAACGTTACATTCGGGATATACTTTGGGTAGTCTGATGCTTGTCTTTTGTCTTGCGGTAACGTTGGCTTTTTGGTTTAAAAGATTTAAAAGTCTTGAAGTTTATCCGATTACCGGAAAAACAAAAGAATTATATTATTGGACGGCTATACTTTTTTCCAACAGTTTGGGAACAGCATTTGGCGATTTCCTGAGCGATAATGCAGGATTAAGTTATATACATGGCGCAATGATAACGGGAACAATTATTTTGATCATTGTTCTTTTGCATTACTTAACCAAAATCAATCATATTCTGTTGTTTTGGATTGCTTTTATATTTACACGACCTTTCGGTGCAACATTCGGCGATTTCCTTACCAAGCCATTATCGAAAGGAGGATTAGACCTGGGAACCCTTACGTCTTCACTACTATCGGTTGTAATAATGGCAATTCTTGTATTCATTTCGCAATTACAACAGAATAAATTGCCCGACAACAAATAATCGGGATTTCGCTTCGCTCAACTGCCTTTTTCTGAACCACAATAGGCACATTAGAGCACATATTTTTAACCACAATAGGCACATTAGGCACCGCCTACTGCTTACTCCTTACTCCTTACTGCTTACTACGCTCAGCCTTACAAATCCCAGATCGCTTCGCGCATCCTTATAAATCCCGAATCGCTTCGCTCGGGACTTCGCTTCGCTCAGCCTTATAAACCTTAAGAACTTTACAAACCTTAAGAACTTTATAACCCTTTCGTCTTCAACAAATCCCTTATTTCAGTTAATAACTTTTCCTCATTGGTAGGCAATGGTTCAGCGGGTGCCGGAGGAACTTCCTCATTTTTCTTCTTCATCCGGTTCATGGCTTTTATCATCATAAAAATAGCAAATGCCACGATAAGGAAATCGAATACGGTTTGAATAAAATTCCCGATATTGATAGTAACCGGTTGGGCATGGGCGTTACCCGCCAGGTCGGCTACCACATTATTCAGTTTGATCTTGATATCTGTGAAGTCTACTCCGCCAATCAGCAATCCGATGGGAGGCATAATAACATCTTTTACAAACGAAGATACAATTTTACCAAAAGCAGCTCCGATAATGATACCTACGGCCATATCCACGACATTTCCGCGCATGGCAAATTCCTTAAATTCTTTTATCAGCTTCATAAGGCAATAATTTTAAGATTACTATTTTATTTATCAGAAATTATACGAAAATCCTACGCCCAACACTTCCTTAAATTGTGTGCGTGGACCTTTTTTATCGGTTCCATCGGCATTTTTCCCATCCACAATCATAATATCATCATCATAAATCATCTGAGTTGATATGGTGGCCGAAACATATTTGTTTACTTTAAGCGAAATCAGATTTTCCCAGTTAACATCAACATTTTGTGCATTCTTTAAATAATTGGAAAACAAATCAAGCTTAATCTGAAAAGAAATATTTTCCATCAGATTTTGTTTATAAAGCATACGAAGGTATCCTCCGAATTCGGTACGCAGGTTTTTGCCGTTCTTTAGTATTTTTCCTGTGGAATCATAAACTGCCGGATCCACGCCAAAGGCTCCGGAATTGGCAAGTTCCTGATCATAAACAAACGTAAATCTTTCGGTAACCGGAGTAATAAAAATATTAAAATTATCATTAGGCTTATAATCTATCCCCACAGCCCCGATTAAATAAGCCGGAGCAAAAAACGATGAAATTTTTACAGAATCATTCGGATAATTATATCCCGGCGACATTTGGGTTTTAAAATTTAGCAATACGGCATAATACCAACTATCGAAAGCTTTTTGTCCATATTTAAGTAATAGTTCTATCTTATCGTCAGTTTTCCAGGCTCTTTTTTTATCAGCCTGCTTCAGCAACCCATAGCCAAAATCAAGAGTATTATCCCAACGTGATTTTCCCTTATTATAATAGGCAAATAAATTAATCATCGTACTTCCGGCCAATGAGCTCTGGCCTCCTGCTGCCCAATTGGTCAACGATGTTTGCGAAAAGTTGAGAGCCGTTACGCCCCCGGTTTTCCAATTATTAATGGTATCGTTGCGTTGTGTACGCAACAACTTTTCGGCATCGGTTACCTGTCCAAAAATTATTCCGGACAATAAAATGAAATAAATGAGTAATAGTTTCTTCATGGGATTTTTTTTATTTCAAAAATACAAATTATTTGATAATTATCTACAATATTATTTCATTTTTCTGAACCACAATAGGCACATTAGAGCACATAGAATTTATTTGCCTACTCCTTACTCCTTACTACCTACTGCCTATTCCAATAAAGATTCGCTAAGTCGTTCCTCCAAGCGATTCTGTGCCGGGACTTCACTTCGTTCAGCCTTACAAATCCCAGATCGCTTCGCGCATCCTTATAAACCTTATAAACCTTATAAACCTTACAAACCTTACAAACCTTATAAACTTTATAAACCTTATAAATCCCGAATCGCTTCGCTCGGGACTTCGCTCCGCTCAGCCTTACAAACTTTAGAGTTTGGAATTTAACAATTTGCCCGAAGTAAGTATTTTCTCAAGATATTTTTCCGTACGGGCGTTTTCCAAAGCATGTAAATAATTTTCGTTGTGCATATCGCTGCCAAGGAAATCAACCATCCCGAGATCAACAAACTTCTCGGCCATCTTTTTTACCATAGCCGAATAATAACCTCCCAATGAAATGGTGTTTACCTGAAAAAACACTCCGCGGTCTTTCAGTTCTTCATATTTTTTAAAATCGTTGAACCAATAAGAATACCTTTCCACATGGGCAAGGATGACTTTGTATCCTTCAATCTGCAGGTTAAAGATCAGATTATACAGATTGGGATTGGGGCTAAAGAAAGAAAGTTCGACGAGAATATACTTATCGCCGAAGGTCAACAGATTATTTAATTTCAGTTTTTCCTCAAAGCGATCGTCCAAAAGGTATTCGGCGGCGGCATCAATTTCGACAGGTATCCCGGCTTTTTTAACTCCGGCTCTTACATGTGCCAAACCATTGAGAATAATTTCAGGGGTATTAGTATAAAAATCGCCCTGAATATGGGGAGTGGTAATGATTTTACCAAATCCCATTTCATTCATTCCACGAATTAATTCGATGGAATCATTAAGTGTTTTTGCACCGTCATCTATTCCGGGAATAAAATGAGAATGCATATCGGCAAACAAGGAAGATAAGCTCAGCGGATGCGATAATTTCTTTTCAGGAAAGATGTTTTTAAAAATATTCATTTCTTACTTTTGAAAATGATTAAGTTCTCATCATTCATTAATTATACAAATCAAGGGTTGAAACCTTCTCTGTGTAACTCAGTGCTTTCTCTGTGTAACTCCGTGTTATAATATTTAAATCGCACAGAGAACCACGGAGTCCCGATAATTATCGGGATCACAGAGAACCACAGAGTTTAATTGCATACCCAATGATCTTTTATATCATTTGATTAATTTCTATATTCTTATATTCCCTGATTCTCATTAATCATTATTCATTAATCATTAATCATTTGAATCATTTTCCATATTGTTTATCGTAATACTTCTGGTAATCGCCCGAAGTAACATTATCGAGCCATTCTTCATTTTCGAGATACCATTCGATGGTTTGTTCGAAGCCTTCGGCAAAGCGTATGGTTGGCTGCCAGCCTAATTCTTTCTGAAGTTTAGATGCATCAATGGCATAGCGCAAATCGTGTCCGGCACGATCTTTTACGAATGTAATCAGTTTAGCCGAATCGCCAGGCCTGCGGTTGAGTTTGGCATCCATGATCTCGCACAACTTTTTCACCAGGTCGATATTGCACCATTCATTGTTTCCACCAATGTTGTATGTTTCGCCATTTCCTCCTTTATGAAAAATAAGGTCGATTGCTTTGGCATGATCTTCCACATACAACCAATCGCGGATGTTTAAACCTTTTCCGTAAACAGGCAGGGGTTTTCCGTGTTTGATATTATTAATGCACAAAGGAATCAGTTTCTCGGGAAACTGGTAAGGTCCGTAATTATTGGAACAGTTGGAAATAACCACAGGCAGACCAAACGTATGATGATAAGCCCTGACCAAATGATCGGCGCTGGCTTTGGATGCAGAATACGGGCTGCGCGGATCGTAGGCTGTAGTTTCGGTAAAATAACCTTCAGCACCTAAAGAGCCATACACTTCATCGGTAGATATCTGGTAATAGCGTTTATCTTCCGGATTTTCCTTCCAGATCAGGCGGGCAGCATTCAACAGATTAACCGTTCCCACAATATTTGTAAAGATAAATTCCGTTGGATTGGTGATGGAGCGGTCAACATGCGACTCGGCTGCCAGATGGATGACACCATCGAACCGATATTTTTCAAACAAAGCATTGATAAATGGCGCATCAACGATATCGCCTTTTACAAATTCGTAATTTGGTTTTTTTTCGATATCTGTCAGGTTGGCAAGATTCCCGGCATAAGTCAGTTTATCAAGATTGATAATTTTATAATCGGGATATTTAGTAACAAAAAGTCGCACGACATGCGATCCGATAAAACCGGCTCCTCCGGTAATAAGTATGGTCTTCATAATTTCAGATTTCAGAATTTAGAATTAATAGTCTGGATTTATTGTTTATTTTTCAAAGCTTTTTCCCAATTCCAGGCCGAAAGCATCATTTCGTCGAGTCCTTTTTCGGCCTTCCAGCCTAATTCTTTATTGGCAAAACGAGTGTCGGCCCAGACTTCGATAACATCACCCGGCCGGCGATCGACAATTTTATAATTTAATTTCGTACCCGAAACTTTTTCAAAGGAATTAATCACTTCGAGCACCGAGAATCCATTTCCCGTTCCCAGGTTGAAGACTTCGCCTTGTTTTTTCATTTTTCCGTTAAGCATACGGTCAACGGCTATCACATGAGCTTTGGCAAGATCGACCACATGAATATAATCGCGGATGGGAGTGCCATCGGGTGTGTCATAATCGTTACCAAAAACACGCAGAAAGTCCCGTTTGCCGATGGCCGTCTGGGTAATATAGGGAATAAGATTATTGGGAATTCCCAATGGCAACTCTCCTATCAATGCCGATTCATGAGCACCGATAGGATTGAAATACCGCAAGGCTATCGCTTTTAAATCCGTAACAGCAACAGTATCGAAAATTATATCTTCCGAAATTTGCTTGGTATTTCCATACGGACAAAAGGCTTTTTTGATGGGCGAAGTTTCCTTTACCGGAAGCTCATCGGGCTGTCCATAAACGGTGCAGGATGAAGAAAACACGAAGTTGTTAATTTTATTTTCCTTCATCCCGTTAAGGATATTTAGCAACGAAAAAAGATTATTACGATAATACATCAACGGTTTTTCCACCGATTCGCCCACAGCTTTGAAGGCGGCAAAATGAATAATGGCATCAATTTCGGTATGCTTCCTGAAAAATGCCAAAGTCAGCTTTTCATCGGCAAGATCAAACTGTTCGAATTCCGGACGGATGCCGGTGATTTTTTGAATATTATCCAGCACTTCTATGGTTGAGTTGGAAAGATTATCAACCACTATCACTTCATAGCCTTTTTGCTGAAGTTCCACCACGGTATGCGAACCAATAAACCCCGTACCTCCGGTAACCAATATTTTCATGGGTAAATAATTTTAGATTAACGTCGGATGGAACCCGCATGTGAGATTTCCATCCGTATTTTTATAAATTGTCCTTTGCTAAAGTTTTACAACCTTGTTGTTTTCAAGTTTATATTTTTCGTTGCTTTCGGAGCAAACGGCAATTCCATCTTTATCGAAATGCAGCCGGCAACCAAATTCGCTCATCCATCCGATTTGTTTCGCCGGATTGCCAACGACCAATGCATAAGCAGGAACTGTTTTGACAACAACCGCACCGGCTCCGATAAAGGCAAATTCGCCGATATCGTGTCCACAGACAATGGTTGCATTGGCACCGATAGACGCTCCGTGTTTGACAATGGTTTTGGAATATTGTCCCCTGCGGTTAACGGCGCTGCGGGGATTGATGACATTGGTAAAAACCATGGATGGTCCCAGAAAAACATCATCCTCACAAATCACTCCGGTATAAATAGAAACGTTGTTTTGAACTTTAACATTTTTCCCGAGAATAACCTCCGGTGAAATAACCACATTCTGACCAATATTACAATTTTCGCCAAGCACACAATTGGCCATAACATGCGAAAAATGCCAGATTTTGGTTCCTTTACCAATCGTGCAACCTTCGTCAATTATTGCTGTTTCGTGAGCAAAATATTCTTTATCCATAGTTGCTTATTTACAAAATTCCAATACCGACGAAGTAATATGTTTCAGTTGTTCCTCATCCAGTTCGGTATGCATAGGAAGCGACATTACTGTTTTGCTAAGCATTTCACATGCCGGGAAATCGCCTTCTTTGTAACGAGGATCGAGATAAGCTTTTTGCATGTGCAATGGAACCGGATAATAGATCATTGCAGGAATTTCTTTTGAATTAAGATATTCGATGAGTTTAGCCCTGTCCACGTTGTTCAGCAACAAGGTGTATTGATGAAAGACATGAGTCGAATTTTTTGCCCTGAAGGGTGTTTTCAGTTTTGAACAGGCGGCAAATGCCTTGTCGTAATAATCGGCAGCGGCTTGACGGGCTGCAGCATAATCATCCAGATGACAAAGTTTGGTTTTGAGTATAGCAGCCTGAATGCTGTCGAGACGCGAATTTACGCCAATATAATCGTGATAGTATCTTACAACCATTCCATGATTAACCAACACGCGCAGTTGTTTATCCAAATCATCATCATTGGTAAAAATAGCACCGCCATCGCCGTAGCAACCCAGGTTTTTGGAAGGGAAAAAGCTGGTACAACCTATATTGCCAATTGTTCCGGCTTTTTTACGAGTGCCATCAGCAAAAATATATTCAGCGCCTATGGCCTGGGCTGTATCCTCTATCACAAACAGATTGTGTTTTTTGGCAATGCTCATGATGGCTTCCATATCGGCACACTGACCAAAAAGATGAACCGGAACAATAGCTTTGGTTTTAGGAGTAATGGCTTTTTTAATCGCTTCGGGGCTAATTAAAAAAGTATCGGGATCAACATCCACCAAAACCGGAGTCAAACCAAGCAGGGCAATAACCTCGGCAGTTGCTATAAATGTAAAAGATGTTGTAATTACTTCATCACCGCGTTTCAATCCTAAAGCCATCATGGCTACCTGTAAAGCATCGGTACCATTGGAACAAGGGATAACGTGTTTAACATTCAGATACTTTTCCAGATCTTCCTGAAACTGTTTTACGGCAGGCCCATTAATAAATGCAGTAGAATCAATAACTTCCTGTATTGAACGATCAATTTCTCCTTTAATTTTTTGATATTGACTCTTTAAGTCAACCATTTGAATTTTTTTCATCTTTATGAATCTTTATAAATTAATTTTCCCTTTTGCAAAGATAAAGCTATTTAAACTTAATCAAAATTAAACGTCAATAAATCACAAACTGGTATACGCATTTTAGTATTTTTGCGTTCTTTTATTTTCTATATGAACCCCTGATATAATACGTGAACAAAAATGTATTGTCCGTATTTTACAGGCATGTAGATTCTATTAGACCTTTAAAAGACAAATCATATTCTAATGAAAGTAAGAAATTTACTACTATCTGTTTTATTATGTTTTCCCTTTTTGCAGGCAAGTTCGCAAGTCAGCATAAAAGACTCATCCATCTTCACAACGATGTTTTACGCAACATACTCCTACCAATTTCCTGGCGGAGATTTGGTAAAACGTTTTGGAAATAATTCCAACATTGGTGGAGGAGTAATGTTTAAAACACGAGGCAACTGGTTGTTTGGAGTAGAAGGAGATTACTTGTTTGGAAACAAGGTAAAAAACAAAAATGCTATATTTAGCAATATTTCAACCACTAACGGCTATTTAATTGGAAAAAACGGATCGCCAGCCAACATTTCCTTTGGGGAAAGTGGAATGTGGGCTACGTTAAAATTGGGAAAAGTAATTCCATGTTTTGGTTCCAATCCAAATTCCGGGATTATGATTGTAGCTTCGGGAGGCTATATGCAAAATAAAATCAGGATTGATGTTAAAGACAATAACGTAGCTCAGCTTACCGACAGCTACAAAAAGGGATACGACAGGCTTTCGGGAGGAATGGGTGTGAGTGGTTTCCTTGGTTATTTGTATATGGGAAACCGTAAAATTATGACATTTTTTGGTGGTGTCGAGTTTACACAGGCATGGACGAAATCGTACCGAAAATACAATTATGATGAAATGAAACCCGACCTTGCCAAACGGATAGATAACCTTGTGGGCATAAAATTCGGCTGGATAATACCTATTTATAAAGCCGCACCGGCAAAATATTATTATTATTAATTCCCGGAATTCATTCTGTACGTTATAAAATAATACCTTTATCCGGCAATTTGCCAAAGTCAACAATTAACGATTATCAAGCGATGCCTTTACTTTATAATTTTGCCATATTCATTTATTACCAGGCCATTCGCATTGCATCTTTTTTTAATCCCAAGGCAAAATTATGGATAAACGGCAGAAAGGACATCTTTAAGCAAATAGAAAATTCCATTGGAAGTGAAGATAAAATTTCATGGTTTCATTGTGCATCCTTAGGCGAATTTGAGCAGGGACGACCAATTATTGAAGCTTTCCGTAAACAATTTCCCGGTTATAAAATTCTGCTTACCTTTTTCTCCCCTTCTGGTTACGAGATCAGAAAAAACTATCGGGAAGCCGATTTTATTTTTTATCTACCCATAGATAATCCAGCGAATGCCCGACAATTCATTAAATTAGTTCATCCATCCATTGCCGTTTTCATCAAATACGAATTCTGGTATAATTACCTGACCCAGCTCAAAACGAATAACATTCCCGTTTTGGTTGTTTCAGCCATTTTCCGTCCCGAACAACATTTCTTCGCATGGTATGGCGGATGGTTCAGAAAAATGCTGCAAAATATTACGCATATTTTTGTTCAGAATGAAGCTTCAATGGCTTTATTAAATTCAGCAGGCATAAAAAATGTTTCCATAAGCGGTGATACCCGTTTCGACAGGGTAGCTTCCATTGCCGGAAATGCCAAACATTTTCCATTGATTGAAACGTTTGCCGGAAACAATAAGCTATTCTTAGCCGGAAGCACATGGCCAGCCGATGAAAACCTGCTTATTTCGTTGATAGATCAACATCTCCCCGGTTTAAAATTTATCATTGCGCCTCATGAAACAGATAAAGACAGAATCAATCAGTTAGTATCGCGTTTAAACGCCTCTGTCCTTTGCTATTCCCAGGCAAATGAAAAAACAATTTCCGATTACCAGGTTTTAATTATTGACAGCATCGGTATTTTGTCGCATCTTTACCGTTATGCAACCCTGGCCTATATCGGAGGCGCTTTTGGCAAAGGATTACATAATATCCTCGAAGCTGCAACCTTTGGTAACCCGGTGATATTTGGCACCAACTATCAGAAATTTAAAGAAGCGGTGGATTTAATTCAACGCCAAGGAGTATTCAGCATAACTAATGCTGAAGAATTAATTTCCAAAACCCAAGAATTACTTTCTGATAAAAATTATCATGATAAATGTTCGGAGATATGCCGGAATTACGTTATTCAAAACCAGGGAGCCACCGGCATTATTCTGACAAAAATCAAAAATTATCTTTTATAAATAATTAATGATTGATTTTTATTTTCTGATATTCGTCAAACTTTTTCTTAACCTCAATCAAAAAATCATAATCTTTGGCATTCCGGCCAAAAGACTCTTCGAAATCGCAAAAGCGGATAAAGTCATCTAATTTTTCTCCTTCCAGATGAGTGATTTTATACACATTATTATTGCTAAATCTCCATTGCAAATATTCCCAGTAATTATCCTTTGCCACAAGCTTCGACACTCTTTTATAGGCTTTCAGCTTTTTATCAAAACGCTCATATATCAGAGAAATAGGATTTGCCAGAGTAGCCGGAGCCTGATTGTATGGATTATCATATTTTTTTCTCACCGGCATGGAGGCAATAATCTCCACCTCTTTGAGCTTAATATATTTCGGATTTAAGTAAATTTTAAAGATTTTAGGATAGCTGTACACACTGTCGTTTAAAAAGAACAACATGGAATAATAGGACATGGCGGCTAAATACAAGGTATCCGTCAGACGTACCCTGATTTCGAAATAACCTTTATTATCGGAAGTAACAATTTTCTTAGTTCTGGCATTTTGAATGGTTATAAATGAAGCTTCCATCAGATTTTCCTTGTTCACGGTTATCCCGCGAAAAATAAAATCATTCACCACCTGGCATTGAACCAATTTACCCAGAAATATAATTAAAACGATGATTATTAACTTAGCCCAGACTTTACTCAAAATGAATATTGAATTGATAAATCAAAATTTAAAACAGGTTAAAACGATTTCAAAAAATGCTGAGTACTTTGTTTTTTCTTAATTTACAGCTTTTCTACAACAAAGATAATCCAAAGGCAAGTCAAAGAAAAGTATAATCATTAAAAATAATAATTGATTAACGCTATTTGAGAGATTGTATGATAATTTTGAAATCTTTTTTTGTTAAATTAAATTAAATTTTAAATTTGTGAGTTAATTTTTACAAATCATTTACTCTCTAATCGCATAATTTTATGAAAATTGTCATAGTTGGAACCGGATATGTAGGGTTGGTAACAGGAACCTGTTTTGCCGAAGTTGGTCTCGATGTAACCTGCGTTGATATTGATAAGAAAAAAATAGAAAACTTAAAAAAGGGCATCTCCCCTATTTATGAACCTGGTTTGGATGAAATGATCGAACGGAATGTAAATAAAGACCGTTTGCATTTCGATACCGACATAACCAATTGTTTGGCTGAAGCTGATGTGGTATTCAGCGCAGTAGGAACTCCGCCCGACGAAGATGGCAGTGCCGATTTAAAATATGTGATTGATGTTGCCCGCACCATAGGTAAAAATATGAATAACTATTTATTGATGGTTACCAAGAGCACTGTTCCGGTAGGGACAGCACAAAAGGTGCGTCAGGCCATACAGGAAGAACTGGATAAAAGAGGTGTAAATATAAATTTTGATGTCGCTTCCAATCCTGAATTTCTGAAAGAAGGTAATGCCATTGACGATTTTATGAAACCCGACCGTATTGTAGTTGGAATTGAATCTACACAAGCCGAGGAAATCATGAAACGCCTTTATAAACCCTTTACCCTTAACGGACATCCTATCATTTTTATGGATGTTCCTTCGGCAGAAATGACAAAATATGCGGCAAACTCCCTGCTTGCTACCAAAATCAGTTTTATGAACGATATTGCCAATCTTTGCGAAATTATAGGTGCCGACGTAAATATGGTTCGCAAAGGAATAGGCAGCGATTCACGCATAGGAACAAAGTTTATTTATCCGGGAATTGGATACGGCGGCTCATGCTTTCCAAAAGACGTAAAAGCATTAATCCACACTGCCGATGATAATGGCTATTCCATGCGGATACTTAAATCGGTGGAAGCAGTGAATGAAGATCAGAAATCGGTTTTGTTTAACAAACTAAATAAATATTTCAATGGTAAGTTAAAAGGCAAAACCATCGCTTTTTGGGGATTGTCGTTCAAACCACAAACCGATGATATGCGCGAAGCTCCGGCATTGATTCTTATAGATAAACTTATTAAAGCCGGATGCAAGATAAAAGCTTACGATCCCGTAGCTATCGAAGAATCAAAACGTCGCATTGGAAATATTATTGAATATTGTAAGGACCAATACGAAACATTGATTGATGCCGATGCTTTGTTTTTAGTTACAGAGTGGACAGAATTCCGCTTTCCTAATCTCAATGTGATGAAAAAATTGCTGAAAACTTCCGTGATATTTGATGGACGCAATATTTATGATCCCAAAGAAATGAAAGCTGCCGGATTCGATTACTATTGTATAGGAATTAAGAGTTAAAATAATATAAACCAGGGATTGGCTAAAAAACTTTTGAGTTCTAATGTTCTGTTTACCCGTAAGGGTGTATTTCATGACGAATAATTAAGGAAAAACCTTTGTTTTAGCCCATCCTATTAATATGAAAAAATGGGAAAACGTATTTTAGTTACCGGCGGAGCAGGATTTTTAGGCTCTCATCTTTGCGAACGGTTGTTAAATGAAGGAAATGAAGTGGTATGCCTCGATAACTACTTCACCGGACAAAAAAAGAATATTGTTCATTTGCTTAGCAATCCATATTTTGAATTGATTAGGCATGATGTTACTACCCCCTTTTTTATTGAAGTGGACGAAATCTATAATCTTGCCTGTCCGGCTTCCCCCATCCACTACCAGTATAATCCCATTAAAACGATTAAAACCTCGGTGATGGGCGCTATCAATATGCTGGGACTGGCAAAACGCATACGTGCAAAAATTCTTCAGGCATCCACCAGCGAAGTATATGGTGATCCACAAATTCACCCACAGGTGGAAAGTTACTGGGGGCATGTCAATCCGATTGGAATACGCGCCTGCTATGACGAAGGTAAACGTTGTGCCGAGACCTTGTTCATCAATTATCATCAACAAAACAACGTTCGTATTAAAATTATACGAATCTTCAACACCTACGGCCCGCGTATGCATCCCAATGATGGCAGGGTAGTTTCCAATTTCATCATGCAGGCATTGCACAATGAGGACATAACTATTTATGGCGATGGCTCCCAATCACGCAGTTTCTGCTATGTCGACGATTTGCTCGATGGCATGATCCGTCTGATGAATTCCCGCGAAGATTTTATCGGTCCGGTAAATATCGGCAATCCGAATGAATTTACCATTAAAGAACTGGCAGAAAAGGTAATTGAACTTACAGGATCGAAATCAAAGCTGATTTACCAGCCTCTGCCTTCGGATGATCCCCTGCAACGACAGCCAAACATTTCTTTAGCCAAAAAAGAATTGGGCTGGGAACCCAAAATACAATTAAAGGAAGGCTTAATTAAAACCATTGAATACTTTAAATCCATAGAATAAATTTAAAGTACGATTTAGAATTTTAAAAGACATTCCATGTTTCAAATAATAAACCAATAAAATGCCATTTTTGCAACAGCCGATGATACTATTTATTGCTTTCAAAACATGGAATGTCTGACAACTATCAACAAACAACTAAATGAAAATACTCGTAACGGGCTGCAACGGACAACTTGGAAATGAAATACGGAAGATTGCAGGAGATTATTCTGCCATGTCGTTTATTTACACCGATGTTGCCGAGCTCGACATCACCAATATCAACAAAATAGATGAATTCGTTACCGCGAATCCTGTTGATGTTATCATTAATTGTGCCGCCTACACCAATGTGGATAAATCCGAGACGGAACGGGAAATAGCCTATAAAGTAAATGTTACGGCAGCCGGTAATCTCGCAGAAATAGCCGTGAAGCATAAAGCAATGTTGGTTCATATTTCGTCCGACTATGTGTTCGGAGGTACAAGCTACAAGCCTTATAATGAAGACGACCCTGCAAATCCCCAGGGCTATTACGCCATTACTAAATTTCAGGGTGAGGAAGCTATTCTTAAAACCGATGCCAAAGCAATGATCATACGTACTGCATGGCTCTACTCCGAATTTGGAAACAATTTTGTTAAAACGATGTTGCGTCTGGGAAAAGAAAAAAAAGAACTAAATGTAGTCTTCGATCAGGTAGGTTCGCCAACCTATGCCGCCGACCTGGCAAAAGCTATACTCGATATTCTTCCAAAATATAATATCCAGGGAATAACCATCTATCATTACACCAACGAAGGCGTTTGCAGTTGGTATGATTTTGCTCATAAAATAATGGAACTCTCAGGCAGCCCGTGTAAGATTAATCCAATCGAAACAAAAGATTATCCCCTACCCGCACCCCGACCTCATTTTAGCGTGCTTAATAAATCAAAAATAAAATGTACCTTTGGAATTGCCATTCCTCATTGGGAAAGCAGTTTGAAAATTTGTTTAAAAAAGTTAGGGAGTTCATAAAGTTCATAAAGTTCATAAAGTTCTTAAAGTTTTTAAAGTTAATAAAGCTAAACGAAGTCTCTGGAGAACCGGAATTTTCAAAGTTATAAATGTTTATCAGGTTTTTAAAGTATGAAATTCGACAAGTTTGAAGATATGATTGTTTGGAATAAATCGCAGGAGCTTGCTTTGGAAATCTATAAAATATTTACTGCAAGTAAAGACTTTGGTTTTAAGGATCAAATTCAACGGGCAGTTATCTCAATTAGTAATAATATTGCTGAAGGATTTGAAAGAAAAAGCAATAATGAATTTAAACATTACCTGTTTATTGCCAAAGGAAGTGCCGGTGAAGTTCGGAGTATGCTTTATCTTGCAAAATCATTAAATTATATTAACGAAGAATGTTTTAAAAGCGTAATTGAAAAATCAGAAATAATTTCGAAAATGCTATCTGTGCTTATTAGTAAGTTATAAACTTTACGAACTTTACGAACTTTATAAACCTTACAAACCGTTATAAACCTTACAAACCAAACCTATGAAAAATATCGATCCTTTTATTTTATCCCGCGCCAATCAATGGCTTAACGGGAATTATGATGCTAAAACCAAAGATGCAATCCACTATTTGATTGAACGCGATACCGACGAACTTACCGATGCCTTTTACCGCGATCTCGAATTTGGTACCGGAGGATTACGAGGCATCATGGGAGCCGGAACCAACCGCATGAATAAATATACGGTAGGCATGGCAACCCAGGGATTAGCCAACTATCTTCTGATGATGTTCCCCAGCCTTAACGAAATTAAAGTTGCTATTGCACACGACAGTCGCAACAATAGTCGATTCTTCGCACAAATTGCAGCCAATGTTCTTTCGGCTAACGGTTGCACCGTCTTTCTTTTTGATGACCTCCGTCCTACTCCCGAATTGTCTTTTTCAATCCGTCACCTGGAATGTCAGAGTGGAATAGTGATCACCGCCTCTCATAATCCGAAAGAATACAATGGATATAAAGTCTATTGGAATGACGGAGGACAACTGGTTCCGCCACACGACAAAAATGTAATTAATGAAGTGCAGAAGATCACTTCCGTAGATAATGTAAAATGGGAAGGCGTACCCGACAGAATTATATCCATAGGAAAGGATATAGATGCGGTATATCTTCAAAAAATAAAAGAGCTTTCACTTTTGCCCGAAGCCATCGAAAAGCATAAAGACTTGAAAATTGTTTATACACCTATCCACGGTTCGGGAGTAAACCTTGTTCCACAAAGTTTAAAGAACTTCGGATTTCGGAATGTAAGCACCGTAAAGGCACAATGTATTCCGGATGGTAATTTTCCTACCGTAAAATCGCCTAATCCCGAAGAACATGCCGCCATGAGTATGGCCATCGAACAAGCTCAGGAACTTGATGCCGATTTAGTGCTGGCTACCGATCCCGATGCCGACCGTGTAGGCGTTGCTATCAAAGATAACCATAACCGGTTCATCCTGCTCAATGGTAACCAGACGGCTTCGTTGCTTATATACTACCTGCTCAACCAATGGAATACCCAAGGAAAAATCAAAGGAAAGGAATTTATTGTCAAGACTATCGTTACCTCCGAATTACTTAAGAATATTGCCGATCATTATAAGGTAACCTGCTTTGATGTACTTACCGGCTTTAAATATATTGCCGAAATCATCCGCAAACATGAAGGAGAATTATCTTTTATTGGCGGTGGCGAAGAAAGTTATGGATATCTCATTGGTGATTTTGTCCGCGACAAAGACGCAGTGATCTCGTGTAGCATGATAGCCGAAACGGCAGCCTGGGCCACTTCACAAGGCTTCACATTATACGAACTTTTGCTCACCATTTATCATCAGTTCGGATTTTATAAGGAAAGTCTTTTATCGGTAACCAAAAAAGGAAAAGCCGGAGCCGAAGAAATTCAACAAATGATGCTCGGATACCGAACCACACCCCCGGCCAAAATCCATAATATTGATGTAGTAATGATCAAAGATTATCTTAAAGGAACAGAAACAAACCTTGAAAAAGGATATGAACAACCACTCGGACTTCCAAAATCAGATGTTATCCAGTTTTTCCTTGCCGACGGAAGTAAAATTACCGTTCGTCCGTCGGGAACCGAACCCAAGATTAAATTTTATTTCGGTGTAAAGGGCGAACTAAAAGACAAACATCTGTTTACCGAAACCGATGCATTGTTAGACGAAAAACTAAAAGGAATAATTGCCTCGATGAAGCTCGGATAATTGGTTTATTATTAACCTGAGTTCAGGTTAATACATTTTGCCCATGTTAATAGAATTTGTGGCCGTAAGAAAAGTCAAGACCAATAGGTAAAATCTTAATTTTTTCTTTTTTCGGTCTGTCAAAAATATAAGCAAGCCAGATTCTGCTTCCAATGTTTTGGTGTGAATTTTCCCATTGGAACTGTACCCCTGGTACAAGCGAAAGAATAGAAATGCCATTGGGATCTCTTTCAGATTTATGCCTTATGGGAGAAATTAAATAGGAATACTGTAGTCCAATTTCGGGGCGCCATTTATTATTGAAAAAGTGTACACTGTAACCCGCATTTACTGCAAATGGGACAATCAGCTTCCCTTCATAAGCAGCAAGAATACTCGAATTTAAAGCATTGTGATCATCAACCCAATATGTAAAATAGGGTCCGAACATTAAAGCCCCACTCAGAACTACTTTTATACCAACCTCAGGATGCTGTGCCGATGCTTTCTTTTGAGAAAACAATAGTGTTGAAAAAATTAAAAGACACATAAAAAGCGATCTGAAATAATGCATATAGTTTTATTTAGAGATTTTTAAGTCCGTATCAATATTTCGTTTTTCTGTCTTGTTGCAATAATTTATTATTTGATTTTCTGTCTGTCACACATGGCAGTAATAGCCGGCAGCATGAAACGTTGCCGACTGCGAGAAACCCCCAGGGTTTAGCAAACCCTGGGGGTTTCAAATTCCGCCTCTCCCGATAGCTACTGGAATGTAAAAGATTCTTCCCGTTAACTAATTACTGGCAGTGCCGACTGTAATTACGTTCCTATTGAACACCGCCGCAAATTATTCTTATGTTTTCTGCCTTTTTTATGGTAATTGTCTCTTTAGTATTATTTTTTACAAATATAATGGTAAAATTTAAAGATTCCAATCATCTAATGTTTTTTTTATTTTATCAAATCCTTAGAAAAACCCCCAGGGTTTGGCAAACCCTGGGGGTTTAATAGAAAAAACTCCACCCCTGTTAAGCGGAATTACATCCCGGATACTCGGGATCGCTTGATTAGCAACCGTAATTCTTTTCATCAGCAGCAGTTAAAGTACATTACTACTTTTTTTGTTTTCTTTGAATATGCAATTGTCCTTCCGTCTTCTTCTCCAATTAAATAATTGAATCCAATGGCTGTCCTGTCAGATTGAATATCATTCCATATTTCCTTATCTGAATAGTCCTCATCAAAAACCTCGTCCTGTTTTATTGCTGGATACTTAAAATTCTTCTCTTCAAAGAATTTTTTGATTCGATTTATCATATATTTTTCTCTGTCTTTCACAGATTCTAAGTCGCCTTCAAATCCATAATTCATTAATAGATAGGAAGGAAATTCCTCTCTCAAAATTGTTATCTTGTCGTTACTAATGATTGTAAAAATTACGTTTCCCTCTGCGATTGATTTACCTCGAATACAAATGTAAAATTCATCCTTCTTGTCAACTTTTGAGAAGGCATGCACTGCTCGTTGTTCTATCAATACTGAATCAATAATTGTCGCAGATTGCAACTCATTTTTTAAACTTAAAGTTTGACCTGTCGAACTTTTTATGTTTACTATCAAGAAAAAAACAATTAATATCCAGTGTTTTGTCTTCATGGTTGCTGTCTCTTATTATGGTTGCCAACGATTATATAACCCCATAATACTGGTTACTTCGTCATTAGTTATCTTAACTAAAGCGCAAATATATAGTAAAATTTAAATATCCCAATAATCTAACATCTTTTTTATTTTATTAAAACTCCTTAGAAAAACCCCCAGGGTTTGCCAAACCCTGGGGGTTTCAATACACTTTTTATCCGTTATGGAATAAATTACTATAATTCTATCATTTATAGCAATGCACCTTCCCTTTACCGAACGCTGTCATCGCCTTATTTTTTGCTGTCGTCCCCTTATTAAGCCATATTTTTCCTTTATGCTGGCTTATCTTTGTTTTATCGTAATGTATCTCCCTTTTATAGCAATGCATCTCCCTTTTATAGTAACGTATCTCTGTTTTACAGTAACGTATCCCTGTTTTATAGTAACGTATCCCTGCATTATCGTAACGTATCTCTGCTTTACAGTAATGTATCCCTGCATTATCGTAACGTATCTCTGCTTTACAGTAATGTATCCCTGCATTATCGTAATGTATCCCTGTTTTACAGTAACGTATCCCTTACCTTGCCATAGAATAACAGAACATTAAATTGTTGTAAAAGCATTCCCGGGAAGGATAAAAACACAGCGTTTTTAAATAAAATACAGTCCAGCCATCGTAATGCAATATTTTTTTAAAAATAATTATTTTTTTAATGACGATAAACGGTTGATATTATGAATATAAACCAACCAAAATTTGTATTAATAAATTTTTTTAAAAAATATTTGTTTATTAACTAATTTTTGTTGTAAATTTAACGCCGAAATTGAAAGCTTAATTATAAGAATTATAATATGGAAGAATTAGTCAAAAAATTGTTTCCCTACCCCATGCCCATAGTGTCGGCAAACGCCCATTTGCTTATTTCGTACCTCAACGAAGAGCTTTCAGAACTAACCAAGATTGATCCCGACCTGAACCTATCGTGGCTCGACTCCTTTTCGACAGCCGTAACCAACGCCGACGCCCTGCCTTCGGATAACTTAGTTAAAAAATGGAAAGCTGGAAAAAAATTAGAACAGGACAGCAACTTAAAATTAAGCTGCGAAAAGTTTCAGTTTGCCAAATATTTTGTTCAAAAGACATTTACTGATCATCCCGAGAAGATAGGTGAATTTGGGTATGATATTTATGCCAAATCGCACCAAAGTCCGGAACTGATGATGGCATTGCTCAGTCAATTTATAATGACCGCAGAAGAGCACAAAACCGAACTTATTGCCAAGGGCTATCTGCAATCGTATATGGATGAGATAAAACAGCTAAAAGCCGCCCTGGAGCTATCGCATACCGAATACGAGAAATTTAAGTCAAAACGTACACAATACTCTCAAAACCGCATCAAAGCCTATAACTTAGTATGGACTTATATGACCATAGCCTGCAACGTGGGTAAAATAGCCTATGCCGACGACCCGGTGAAGTATCAGCATTACATCCTCATCGAAAAATCGACGAACGAAAGCGGCAAAGGCTACGGAATAGTCAAAGGCATCGTAAAGGACAGCCTTACACTGAAGCCCTTACAGGGAGCCGAATTGCTGATAAAAGATACCGACTACAACGACATGAGCGATTCCAAAGGCGAATTTCTTATCGACGAAATAGCATCGGGCAATTATACACTGTGCACCTCGCTTGCCGGGTACACTGCCAGCGAAATATCCGTTAACGTGGAAAACGATAAAGAAACCACTGTCGAAATAAAACTCACAGCCTAAACCTCACTCTACTCTACCTCAACAAATACCTCCTTTCTTAATTGCTCCTTCCATAGCGGGTGGAAGGAGCAGAGTGGGGTTTTTTTGTGTAAAAGATAACGCTATTGATTTTTATCCTAATGTGGCTAAAAATGAATAAGTTTTTATATTTTACCCCGGGGATCCGACGAAAGGAAATTTTTTATTCTTTTTTCCCATCGTGTAGGCTTAAAATATTTTAAAAAAATATTTATCATGACAGGAAATGTATATCAGATTTTATTTATAGATTTGCATTAGATTTTCTTTCGTTGTCTGATAATATCGTATAAAACAATTTCAGCGGTGAGCGGAAAATAGATTTATTTTAATTAAAATCAACTTGATAAGGAGTATGACGATGAAATTAAAATTTACAGCATTAGCTTCTATTTGCCTTTTGATATGCACAATGGCCTGCACAAAAAGTAACGGCAAACAGGTTTCAAACGCCTATACTCCGATTATTGATACCAGTTTACGGTGGACCATTGAAAAACGTTTTAATAAAGATGCATATCGTCCCGTAATATTTGAATACCGTATAGGCAAAGATTCCGTGTTTGGTTCCAAAGTTTATCAATCGGTGATGAGTAAAAATATTACAGCAGGCGACAATACAGAAACTGTAGTCGCATACCTGCGTGAAACAAGTGATGGTAAAATTTATCAGATCGACGTTTACGATGCAACAGAGTATCTTATCTATGACTTTGGCGTGCAGCAGGGCGATACCGTTACTATAAAAAACGGTTGTTTCGAACAAAAGCTTACCGTTGCTTCTGTTGAAAACATCGTAGTGAACAACAGCAATAGAAAAAAGATAGTATTAAACTACAAATGTTTTCCCCCCTCTTCTACAAGAACCTGGATAGAAGGAATTGGCTCGCTATTGGGATTGTTGAATACAAATTTTGAAGGTTTTGACTGTACGGATGATGGAATTGATATCATTTCATCAGGAGGAACCGGTTCCACATTGCGGAGTGTGCATTGTAATGGTCAATTGGTTTTTGAAAATAAGTAGGAACGAAACCTGCCCTACGCTCTCCTAAATAAATAAAGTCCAGCATATCAGAAATAAAATAGTTTGTGGTAATAAGAAATTGCGTATCTTTGCCGCTCAATTAAATATTTCCTAATGACCTCATTTACCGACTTGGGTATTGATCCAAGAATTTTAAAAGCCCTTACCGCTTTGGGCTTCGATGCTCCTATGCCTGTACAGGAAGAAGCAATCCCCGTATTATTAAGCGACAAAAGTGATTTGGTAGCCCTGGCACAAACCGGTACAGGCAAAACCGCCGCATACGGAATTCCTCTTATCCAAAATATTAATACGAAATCCAACAAACCTCAGGCATTAATCCTCTGTCCTACCCGAGAACTTTGCATGCAAATTACGAACGACCTCAAAAACTTTGGAAAATACATTGAAGGTTTATCTGTTGTTGCCGTATATGGCGGTGCAAACATTGACACCCAGGTACGCCAGATTCAAAAAGGCGTACAGATTATTGTAGCTACCCCGGGACGTATGCTCGACTTGTCGAAACGCCGTGCCGTTGATATATCCTCCATTCAATCCTTAGTACTCGACGAAGCCGACGAGATGCTGAATATGGGTTTTCAGGAAGACCTCAATTCGATACTTTCGCAAACGCCCGAAGATAAACAAACCTTGTTGTTCTCGGCTACTATGCCACGCGAAGTGGAACGCATTGCCCGCGGATATATGCACGACCCTGTGGAAATTACCATAGGCACGCGTAATTCAGGAGCCGAAAATGTAAACCACTACTATTATGTGGTTCATGCCAAAGACCGCTACCTTGCCCTTAAACGCATAGCCGATGTTAATCCCGACATCTACGCCATTATCTTTTGCCGCACGCGCATGGAAACACAGGAAGTGGCCGATAAGCTAATCAAAGATGGTTACAACGCCGACTCGCTGCATGGCGATTTATCGCAGGCACAACGCGACAGCGTGATGCAGAAATTCCGCGAACGCAATCTGCAGATGCTTGTAGCTACCGATGTTGCTGCCCGTGGCATCGATGTGGACGATCTTACCCATATCATCAACTATAATCTTCCGGACGAAAATGAACAATATATCCATCGTAGCGGACGTACCGGCAGAGCAGGAAAACTGGGCATTTCCATCGCTATTATCAACCTGAAGGAAAAACATATCATCAAGCAAATAGAGAAGCAGATAGGTAAAACCTTTCGCCAGGCGAAAATTCCCAGTGGAAAAGAAGTATGCGAAAAGCAACTCTTCCACATGATCGACCGTATGGAAAAAGTAGATGTTAACGATAAAGAAATTAGCTCCTTTATGCCCGTCATCCTTAAAAAATTAGAATGGCTCGAACGCGAAGATCTTATCAAACGTTTTGTATCCATGGAATTCAACCGTTTTCTCGATTATTACCGCAATGCTCCCGACCTCAATATTGACGAAAGCAAGGAAGAACCACGTGGTAGTGGCAAACGTTCCTCTTCATCCAAAAACTATGCTCGTTTATTCATCAGCCTTGGACGTATGGACGGCATTGGTCCGCAAAATATCATCGGACTTATTAACGATGTTACCCATACCCGCGAAGTACGCCTCGGTAAAATTGACATCAAAAACAGCTTCTCCTTTTTTGAAGTAGAAAACGAATACCTTCCGCTCGTTCTTTCATCAATGAAAAATCAGATTTATTACAACGACCGCGAAATAAAGGTAGAAGTTGCCGAACCTATGGCTGAATCGCACGAAAAATCTTCCAGAAAAAGCCGTCAAAGCAAAGGATCGTATAGCAATTCCGACTCCGAATACCGCCAGAGCGATAAAAAACGCGGTTCCGACAGAAGTCAGCGTAAATCGGGTGGCTATGGAAAAAAAGAAGGTTTTGCCGGAAGAAAATCGTTTGACGACGACAACAAATGGCAAAAAGACCGCAAAAAATCTTTCCGTAAAAAGCACTAAAAAACCAAAGCAATTTTTTAGTGATTAATAAAACACAAAGCCTGCCGAACCACCGCAGGCTTTTTTATTTTTTTCAGATCAAACAGGTAAAACAAAAGACAGGTAAAAATTTTAACTGTATATTTTAAAAAAAAGTTACTTTTGCCGCAATGAAACTGTTTTGCTTCATATTGTCGATGTACGTTATCATTCTCTGTGGATTTCCATGCAGGGATAATGGTGAACATTCCGATAAAACGTTTAATACAGAGCAAAGCGCAAACAATACCCAGCATGATCAATATTGTCATCACTGCTCCCCGTTTTGCGTGTGCAATTGTTGCCAGGTGAATACCCTTACGGAAATCAGGCTGACGTTAGAAAGCATACATACCATTCCTCAAATACTGACATACCGGATTAAAAAAGTACGCTTAGCAGAAGTAATAACACCCATTTGGCAACCGCCTAAGTTAGCCTGTTAATAATTATCCCTTTTCTAAAAGTTTTTTAGCCCTTTGCCTACGGTATAACCGTAAACTTATGGTTTGGGCTTGATTTAATTAATCATCCAGCGCCGATTCACTATGTCTGGCGCTAAAATCAATAATTATGATAGATAAAATAATCCGCTTTTCTATAAATAATAAATTAATTATCGGGTTAATGATGCTGTTTCTGGTTGGCTGGGGAATATATTCGCTCACCCGCTTGCCAGTAGATGCCGTACCCGACATCACCAACAACCAGGTACAGATTATTTCGGTTGCCCCCACACTTGCAGCCAACGAGGTGGAACAATTTATCACGGCACCCATCGAAATATCCGTGGTAAATATTCCCGACATCATCGAACTTCGTTCCATTTCAAGATTAGGCTTATCGGTGGTAACCGTCGTGTTTAAAGACCATGTAGACATTTATAAAGCACGTCAACTTATCGGTGAACGGTTGAGCGAAGCCGAAAGTCAAATTCCGGAAGGACTCACTACGCCCGAACTGGCTCCGGTATCCACCGGACTGGGTGAAATTTACCAGTATTTTCTTCACGTAAAGCCCGGATATCATTATTCCATCATGGATTTACGAACAACACAGGACTGGATTGTTCGCCGCGAACTTTTGGGAACTCCCGGAGTAGCCGACGTGAACAGCTATGGCGGAATGCTGAAACAATATGAGATAGCCGTAAACCCCGAACGCCTGCATGGTATGGGTATCAGCCTGACAGATATTTTTAATGCTCTTGGCAAAAACAATCAAAATACGGGTAGTGCTTATATTGAAAAGAATCCTACAGCATTTTTTATCCGTGGCATCGGATTGGTAAACTCATTGAGCGATATAGAACAAATACCAGTAAAAACAACAAGCAATGGTTTGCCTATATTGATACGCGATGTGGCTAAAGTACAATTCGGAAATGCACCACGTTATGGTACGTTTGTGGTAGATACTGTCGGTGAAGCCGTAGGCGGCGTAGTGATGATGCTCAAAGGTGAAAATGGTTCGCAAGTGATTGCCAACGTTAAGAAAAGGATAGAAACGGTTCAAAAGTCACTACCCGAAGGTATAGAAATAGTGCCCTATCTCGATCGCACCGACTTGGTTGGCCGTGCCATAGGAACCGTTTCCAGAAACCTGATCGAAGGAGGACTGATCGTCATCTTTGTTTTGGTTTTGTTATTGGGAAGTTTACGGGCAGGACTTGTCGTGGCATCAGTTATTCCGTTAGCCATGCTTTTTGCCGTTTCGATGATGAATCTTTTTGGGGTATCGGGTAATCTGATGAGTCTTGGCGCCCTCGATTTCGGATTGATTGTTGATGGAGCAGTGATCATTGTCGAAAGTGTAGTTCACCGCATTACGCAAGGAAAATTAGCTGCATCAGGCATACTAAAACTTTCCAAAAATCAGATGGATGAAGAAGTATACCATTCATCAAAACGCATGATGAATTCGGCAACTTTCGGGCAAATCATTATCCTTATCGTATACCTGCCGATACTTGCTTTGGTTGGAACAGAAGGGAAAATGTTTCGCCCGATGGCCGAAACGGTAAGCTTTGCCATCATCGGAGCATTAATACTTTCGTTAACCTATGTGCCAGTGGCTTCAGCATTATTCTTAAGCCCGTCGACCCAACGGAAAGCTAATATTTCCGATAAAATAATGACTGGTTTACACCGGGCTTTTGAGCCTTTGTTAAACCTTGCGCTAAAGCGGAAAATTACAGTCGTCATCGTTTCGGTAATATTGTTTGTGCTAAGTATATTATTATATAATTCGCTCGGAGGTGAATTTCTTCCCAATCTCGAAGAAGGCGACCTGGCCTCGTCAGTGATTACACTTCAGGGCGGTTCGCTCGAACATACAACAGAAACCGTTGAAAAAGCGAATAAAATATTGATGTCTCAGTTTCCGGAAGTAAAACATGCCATCTGTAAAATAGGCGCCGCCGAAATACCTACCGACCCTACTCCTATGGAAACCGGCGATTATATCATTGTGATGAAGGATAAAAGCGAATGGACAAGTGCTTCTACACGCGAAGAAATGATGGAAAAGATGGAGAAAGCCCTTTCGGTTCTTCCCGGAGTAGTTTTTGAATTTCAGCAACCTATCCAAATGCGGTTTAATGAACTGATGACCGGAACCAAACAGGACGTGGCCATAAAAATATTTGGCGATAATCTGGAAACGCTTGCTACAAAAGCCTCACAAGTTGAAAACATCATTAAAAATATTCCCGGCATTGTGGATATCAATGTGGAAAAAGTTACCGGATCAGGACAAGTGCAGGTAGTTTATAATCGCGAAAAGATGGCGCAATACGGAATAAACATCGCCGACGTAAACGATTTGCTCAAGACTGCTTTCGCAGGAAATTCCGCCGGTGTGGTTTACGACGAAGAAAAGCGTTTCGACCTCGTGGTTCGTTTCGATAAGAATTTTCGGAATGACATTGAATGTATTAAAAGTATGTACATCCCGTTGGCTAATGGCAACCAGATACCGCTGGATCAGATTGCTTCGGTAGAAATCAAAAATGGAACAGCACAGGTTTCGCGCGAAAGTACGCGAAGACGAATCAACATTGGATTTAATGTACGCAACAGGGATGTGCAGACAATCATCAACGAAGTGCAGGCAAAGATTGATAAACAACTGAAACTGCCAGCGGGTTATTATGTTACCTTTGGAGGTCAGTTCGAAAACCTGGAAGCAGCCAAACAACGATTAGCCATTGCCGTTCCCGTAGCCCTGTTGCTGATATTCGTTTTGCTGTTTTTTACCTTTCACTCCATAAAACAAACCCTTCTGATTTATTCTGCCGTGCCACTTTCGGCCATAGGCGGAATAGTGGCGTTATATTTACGCAATATGAACTTCAGCATCTCGGCAGGAGTAGGATTCATCGCCTTGTTTGGAGTAGCGGTTCTCAATGGTATCGTGTTGATTGCCGAATTTAACCGGCTGGAACAGGAGCGTGGTATTACCGATATTTATGAAAGGGTTCGCAAGGGCATGAAAACACGGCTACGTCCGGTAATCATTACCGCTTCGGTGGCTTCATTGGGATTTTTACCAATGGCTTTGTCCACTTCGGCTGGTGCTGAAGTGCAAAAACCATTGGCCACCGTTGTCATTGGAGGTTTAATTTCGGCTACCTTGCTTACACTTATCGTACTTCCGGTGCTTTACATCCTGTTTTCCAATAAAAAGAAAATCAATTCGGGCATAGCTTCAAAAAGTCTTGTTACCATTCTGGTGATAGGATCATCCCTGATATTTTCCCAGGGGGTGATGGCTCAGCGAAAAACGATGAAAACCATTACGCTGGAACAGGCAATAAACCAGGCATTACAAAATAATGGCAACATCAAATCGGCAACCATGCATGTGGATTTGCAGAAAAAACTCGTGAATACAGCCTGGGACATTGGAAAGACAAATATTGATCTGGTTTACGGCCAAAGCAACTCGTTGAAGAAAGATAATAACATCAGTATTTCGCAGGATTTTTCGTTCCCGGGATTGTACATCAATCAAACACGATTAGCAAAAGCCAATGTTAACTTTTCGGAAACAGAACTTGTTGCCACTAAAAATGAAATACAATGCAATGTAAAAGCTACGTATTACCAATTAGTTTATTTTAATGCCCGGTTAAAACAACTCGACCATCAGGATAGCCTTTATACCGAATTTTATAAGGCAGCTTCCCTGAGAGTAGAAAAAGGCGAAAGCCCTCTGCTTGAAAAAACGTCTGCCGAAACTCAGTTGATGGAATTAAAAACGCGAAAGTCTCAAATTCTTTCGGATATAATCATTTTTGGCAAACGGTTGAAAACCATACTAAACGAAAAAGAAGATATTACAATTGCCGAATTATCGCCTGCAAAACTGAATTTAACTTTATCTTCCGATAGTTCTGCTTTGACAAAAAATCCTTCGTTAGCGCTGTTACGTCAGCAAATTGAAATCAGCCGCAGGGAAACCCGTGTGGAACGCGCAAAACTTTATCCCGATTTCAACATAGGCTATTTCAGCCAGTCTATCATTGGATATCAGGAAACGAATGGCGAATCGCATTATTATTCTTCCAGCGACAGGTTTACAGGATTACAGGCCGGAGTTAGAATTCCGCTATGGTTTAGCTCTCAGGCGGCAAAAATACAGGCAGCAAAAATCAGCGAAAATATTGCCAAAAACAACCTGGAATATTCGCAGAACGAAATGAATAACCGTTTGACTGAACAATACGAAGCATATCAGAAATACAAAACGTCGCTTGATTTTTATGAAAAAACAGCTCTTCCGCAATCGGAACTCATCATCAAACAGGCAGGCAAAAGTTATTTCGGCGGCAGCATCAATTACATGGAATATATTCAGAATATTGAAAAAGCACTCGAAATAGAATGTGATTATCTTGAAAATTTAAATAATTATAATCAGGCAATAATTGCAATAGAATATCTTATCGGTACAAAATAAAAATACAAAAAGAATGAAAACAATTAAAATTATCACTTTACTAACCATAACCATCCTTTTTTCCTGCAAAAGCAAAACAGCAAAAGAAGATGACCAGCACGAAGTGCTTCCCGCTAATACAGTGGAACTAAGCAACGATCAATACAAAATTGCAGATATCACTCTTGGTTCTGTCGAAGAAAAAATACTCAGCAATACCATTAAAGCAAGCGGTACCATAACATTTCCACCACAAAATATGGTTTCTGTTTGTGCCAGTATGGGTGGCTATGTTAAAAAAAGCGCCCTCGTTGAAGGTAGCCCTGTAAGAAAAGGGCAAATTCTGGCGACCATTGAAAATGCTGAATTTATTGACCTCCAGCAAACGTATCTGGAAAGCAAAAATCAATTAGAATACCTCGATTCCGATTTCAAACGACAGAAAGAACTTTACAAGGAAAACGTAAGTTCAGCCAAGTCGTATCAACAATCGCTTGCCGAATATAAAAACCTGAAGGTTAAAATTGCAGCTCTGGAACAAAAGCTGGCCATGATCGGCATCAATACTCATAAATTGAAGGAAGATAAAATAACCCGCGAAATAGAAATCACATCCCCAATCAATGGTTTTCTGAAAACCACCCATGCCGTGATTGGGAAATACATCAATCCCACGGATGTTTTATTTGAGATTATTAATAATCAGGATGCAACTTTGGAGTTGACACTTTTTGAGAAGGATATTACAAAGGTATTCATCGGGCAAAAACTCGATTTTGTCCTTCCCAACAATCCGGGGATAACACAAACGGCAACTGTTTTACAGATAGGCAAAGCCATCAACGAAGACAAAACGGTAAAAATTTATGCAAAAATAAATTCAAAAACCAGCGGACTGGTTGCAGGCATGTTTGTAAATGCTTTTATACAAACCAGCAATAATCAGACTGACGCTCTGCCGAATGATGCTATTGTAAGTTTTGATGACAAAAAATACATTTTCATCATCAAAGGCAAACGAAACGAGGGGCAGAAAGTGGTTACCGATTTTGAACAGGTGGAAATAAAAACGGGAGTTAGCAATAACGGGTACACCGAAGTTATTTTGCCGGAACATATTGATAAAAAGAAGGTCAAAATAGTAACCAAAGGAGCTTACAGCCTTTTATCCGCCATGAAAAACGCCGGTGAAATGAGTTGTTAGCAACGGTTTAAATTTCAGAATAACCATTAGCTCAATTATTATTATTAATGATTGTATTTTTTGGTAAATTGCAACGTTTTTTTAATAAAAAATAATTTAGCAAATGAAATTCAAAGCCAAAGAGATAGCAGACTTGCTGGAAGGTGTGGTTGATGGTAATCCCGAGGAAACCGTAACTAAATTATCAAAAATCGAACATGGGGAACCATCCAGCCTTAGCTTTCTGGCAAATCCCAAATACACGCCATACATATACACTACCGAAGCGTCGGTGGTAATTGTTGATAAAGCTTTTATCCCTGAAAAACCAATAAAATGCACCCTGATAAAAGTTGAAAACGCTTACACTTCTTTCGCTAAGCTGTTGGAAATTTATGATCAGATCAACCGTAATAAAACCGGCATTTCCGAAAAAGCTTTCATTGCTTCTTCGGCAACCGTCGGCAAAAATGTTTATATCGGCGAATTTGCCGTGATTAGCGAAAACGCTGTGATAAATGATAATGCCAAAATTTATCCTCAGGTTTATATCGGCGAAAATGTAAAAATCGGAACTTATACAACCCTGTTTGCCGGAGTTAAAATTTATTCGGATAACGTAATTGGGAATAACTGTACGTTGCATGCCGGAGTCGTCATCGGTGCTGATGGCTTTGGTTTTGCTCCTCAGGAAGACAATAATTATCAAAAAGTGCCACAGATAGGTAATGTAATTATTGAAGATAATGTCGAAATCGGAGCAAACACAACCATAGACAGGGCAACCTTAGGATCGACCATCATCCGGCGTGGGGTAAAACTGGATAATCTTATCCAGGTAGCCCATAATGTTGAAATCGGCGAAAACACGGTTATTGCTGCACAGACCGGCGTTTCGGGATCAACAAAAATCGGGAAAAACTGTATGATCGGCGGACAGGTAGGAATTGTCGGACATATTACCATCGGCAATAAAGTACAGATAGGTGCACAATCGGGTATCGGAAGCAATATTAAAGAAGGCGATGTGGTATTAGGATCTCCCGCATTGGACGTAAGTACTGCCAAACGTTCAATCGTTTATTATAAAAATCTTCCAAAATTGGTTGAACGCATCAATGAATTAGAAAAACAACTTAAAAAAATAAATGAGCAAAAATAAACAGATAACAAGGAAGAAGTTTACTTTTGCAAACAATATTTGATTTTACTGGAATGACTGAAAAACAAAGAACAATTCAAAAACCCGTAACCGTTAAAGGTGCGGGATTACATACCGGGAAAGAGGTTACGCTAACTTATAATCCTGCTCCCGAGCATTACGGATATAAATTTAAACGCATCGACCTTGAAGGGCAACCCGTGATTGATGCCAATGTTGATTTTGTTGTAGAAACAGCTCGTGGCACTACATTGGAATATAACGGCGTTCAGATACTCACCGTAGAACATTCATTGGCGGCTCTGGCCGGTTTGGAAATTGACAACTGTCTGATTGAACTCGATTGTGAAGAAACCCCCATTCTCGATGGCAGTTCAAAATTTTATGTGGAAGCTCTGCTCGAAGCCGGCATTGTTGAACAAAATGCCGACCGCGAATATTTTGAAATCACTTCCAATATCACCTATTCCGACTCCGGAAAAAAGGTTGAAATGATTGCTATCCCAAGCATGGATTACCGTCTTTCGGTGATGATAGATTATGGTTCCAATGTATTGGACACTCAAAATGCCACGCTCCTGAACATTGATGATTTTAAAGACAAAATTGCTCCATGCCGTACGTTCGTTTTTCTGCACGAACTGGAATATCTTATCCAAAACAACCTGATCAAAGGCGGCGACCTCAATAATGCTATCGTCTTTGTTAACCGTTTGATGGAAAAAGACGAACTGGACCGATTGGCGAAATTTTTCAATAAACCCAACGTAGAAGTCTTAAAAGAAGGCATCCTGAATAATGTTAAACTGCTTTTCAACAACGAACCTGCACGTCATAAACTACTCGATGTTCTGGGCGACCTTGCTTTAGTAGGAATGCCCATCAAAGGACATATCATTGCCAACCGTCCGGGACATCATTCCAACGTTCAGTTTGCAAAGCTCATCAAACAACAGATACGCGAAACTAAAAAAACACGTAAAGTTCACAAATACGATCTGACGAAAGCGCCGCTTTACGATATCAACGCTATTAAAAACATTCTTCCTCATCGCCCGCCATTTCTGCTTATTGATAAAATAATGGAAATGGACGACCATCACGTGATAGGCGTAAAAAATGTTACCATGAACGAAGGCTTTTTTATGGGACATTTTCCCGACGAACCCGTGATGCCAGGTGTACTTCAAATTGAAGCCATGGCTCAGGCAGGAGGTATTCTCGTGCTGAGTTCTGTTCCCGATCCCGAAAATTACGTTACCTACTTCCTGAAGATAGATAATGTTCGCTTCCGCCAACGCGTGGTTCCCGGCGATTCCCTCGTGTTCGATCTTAACCTTGTTTCGCCTATCCGCCGGGGAATAGGCCACATGAAAGGCTCGGCTTATGTAGGAAGTAAAATTGTAATGGAAGCCGAAATGCTTGCACAAATTGTTAAAAAAAAATAACGTAACCCCATGAATCAACCTTTAGCCTACGTCCATCCCCAAGCTAAATTAGCTAAAAATGTAGTTATCGAACCCTTTGTTAATATTGAACGTAATGTCGAAATAGGCGACGGAACCTGGATAGGTTCCAATGTTACTATTATGGAAGGCGCACGTATTGGAAAGTATTGCAAGATATTTCCCGGAGCCGTCATTGCCGCCATTCCTCAGGACCTGAAATATGACAACGAAGACACCATCGTAAGAATAGGCAATAATACCACCATCAGGGAATTTGTTACCGTTAACCGCGGAACCAAAGCCAGCTGGGAAACAGTGGTAGGCGACAACTGCCTTTTAATGGCGTATGTGCATATTGCCCACGATTGCATTGTAGGTAATAATTGCATCCTTGGCAATGCAACCAACCTTGCCGGTCATATCAAAATAGATGATTGGGCAATAGTCGGTGGCATGACGGCAGTTCATCAGTTTGTTACCATCGGTTCCCATACCATGATTTCCGGAGGCTCATTGGTTCGTAAGGATGTTCCTCCCTACACCAAAGCTGCCCGCGAACCCTTAGCTTATGTTGGTATCAATTCGATTGGATTACGCAGAAGAGGATTTACAAGCGAAAAGATCAATGAAATTCAGGATTTGTACCGTTACATTTATGTAAAGGGCTTAAACGTAAGCCAGGCCTGCGATATGATAGAACGCGAAATGCCGGCAACGCCCGAACGCGACGAAATACTTTCGTTTATCGGCAATTCAAGTCGCGGAGTAATGAAAGGATATACCCGCGGACAACAGCCATAAACAATAACATTTGATTAAAAAAGCCACGGAATAATCGTGGCTTTTTTAATACCTAAGGTATGAAAATTACACTCACAAAAACCGGTAAACGTTTTAATTCCGATTGGATTTTCAGGAACCTTGACTATGAATTTAACAGTAACAACCGCTATGCAGTCGTAGGAGCTAACGGTTCGGGAAAATCAACCCTGCTTCGGCTCATTGCCGGTAATATTACTCCCAGTGAAGGCCAAATTAATTACGAGTATAATGATAAAATAATTGCTCCCGACAATATTTTTCGCCATCTCGCCCTTGCTACTCCTTACCAACAGCTTATCGAAGAATTCACCCTGCCCGAAATGCTGCATTTTCATCAGAAATTTAAACCTTTTGTAAAGCAATTTACTCCCAATCGAATCTGTGAAATACTTGCTTTTCCCAAATCGGAATCCAAGCAACTGCAATACTATTCCTCGGGAATGAAACAACGGGTGAAACTGGCAATCGCTATCCTGAGCGACACTCCCCTATTACTATTGGATGAACCCTGCACCAACCTCGACCAGCAGGGAACAGACTGGTATCACAATTTAATCAACGACTATTCGGATGACCGGCTCATCATTGTATGCTCCAACCACAAACAAGAGGAAACAGTCTTCTGCAAATACTTCCTGAGCATGGAAGATTATAAAAAAAGCATAGTATAAACAATTTCAGCTCATTTCAAATCAATTTCGGGACATTTCAAATCGATTTCAGGACATTTTAAATCGATTTCAGGACATTTTAAATCGATTTTGGGATATTTCAAATGACGTTTAGTCAGTTTTAAATTGATTTCAGCACATTTCAAATCAATTTTGTAACATTTTCAATCAATTCCGGTGCATATAAAATTGATTTCAGACCATTTTCAATCAATTTCAGTGCATATAAAATGAATTTCTGAACATTTTAAATCGATTTCAGCACATTTCAAATTGATTTCATCGCATTTTAAATCGATTTCATCCTTCATTAAATGCCATTATGTCAGGTGTAAATTAAAATAAACCCTCTTCAAATTAAAAGATAAAGGAAATGAAAAAAATGATACACATTTAAAGGATTATGTTGTATAATTTTTAGCATGCTTGCCATAATGCATATTTTTTTATTTTTAAATAAAATAAAAAAAATTTCTCTTTTCTTACGAATACTCGATAAACTTCTACGAATACCTATCTATCTTTTATCATAAAAATCCCTAAAATATTTATTATTAATTATTAGTAGTTTATATTTGAAATTAAATTATTACAAAATACTTTTTAAAAAAGGTATTCATAAATAAAAATATCTATTTTTGCACCCTAAAACGTTTTTAGTATTAAAGTCAAAAAAATGACCAAAGAAGAACAAGTTAAATCGGAAGCCATACAAGCAGCAAAGACTCTCTTTCAACATTATGGACTTAATAAAACCACGATGGAAGACATTGCCAAAGCAATGGGTCGGGGTAAAAGCACTTTATACTATTACTATAAAAGCAAGGATGAAATATTTAAAGCTGTTGTTCTAAACGAAATTGACGAAATGCATATCAATGTCAAAACTGCTGTAAATAATGTTTCCTCTGCCAGGGAAAAATTGCTTGCTTATTGCCTATCAACGTTTAAATCAATAAATACGGTATCAGTAATTTATAAAATTATTGTGGGCGAAATAAGTGAAAACATGAATCTGGTACTTGAATTACGTGGAAAATTTGAGAAAAAGCAAAATGAGTTACTATATAATATCCTTAACCAAGGCATTGTAAATGGCGAATTTGTTTCCGAAATAAAAAGTGATATTGATTTGTTGACCTTTTCTATGAATAGCGCACTATCTGGTTTAGTTATTGATTTTGTTATTCATAAAAATTTTCCGGGATGGGAAAACAGAATCGACTTATTAATAAATATCTTTCTTAAAGGGCTTTTAGCTTGATATCAATACTGATATCAATATTTTTTTAATCAAAAATCGACTAAAAAACGAAATAAGTACAAATGAATAATAATTTAAAGATGCAAAGAAAAGAAATTCCAACCCTTGTAGCATACTTTATGATAATAGTATGCATGGTAAGTTGTAACAACAAGCATGGTGATAAGCCGGATAATGATCTTAACCAAGTAGTTAATGTAAAAGTACAACAAATAGCCACATCTTCAGGAAGTACGGAACAACCGTACATCGGTATGATAGAAGAATCATCGTCGGTTCCATTAAGTTTCTTGATCAGCGGAAATGCAGATAAAGTTATGGTTTCGGAAGGGCAAGATGTAAGAAAGGGACAGCTTTTAGCTGTTATAAACAGTGGAAATTACCAGAATGCTTACCAAATAGCTGTTTCAAAAGAAAGACAGGCAACTGATGCCTACAACAGACTCGAAACCATGTATAAAAGTGGGAGCTTACCAGAAGTTAAATTTGTGGAAATCCAAACAGGACTTGAACAGGCACGTTCAATGGTAGCCATATCAAAGAAAAATCTGAACGATTGCAAATTGTATTCTCCCACGAATGGAACCATCGGTAAGCGTATGATTGAACCTGGGATGAATATCATTCCAGGAAATCCTGTTTTTCAGTTGGTAAAAATTGAAAAAGTGTATGCCACTGTTCCTATTCCCGAAAACGAAATTGCAACCATTAAAAAAGGGCAAAAAGCTACCATCAGCGTCAGTGCTTTGGGAAATAAAAGCTTTGAAGGTACCATAGAAGAAAAAGGCGTAATGTCGAATCCGCTTTCCCATACCTACAAAGTTAAAATTACCATGAATAATCCTCAGAAGTTGCTTCAGCCCGGAATGGTTTGTAATGTAATTATTCACAATAATAACACAGCAGGAAAAATAGTAGTTCCTGCCGATGCAATACAAATAGATCAGAAAGGTCAGAAATACATATTCGTTGCTGATGGAAATAAAGTGGTGAAGAAAAATGTGGAAACAGGCTCGCCATATAAAAACGGCGTAATTATTACATCGGGATTACAACCAGGCGATCAGCTAATCATCGAAGGTTATCAAAAAGTGAGCGAAAATACCACCATTCAAATCGTAAAATAAGATGAGAAAAAAAATTGGAATTGTTGAATCTGCCATGCGGCACTGGCAGATCTTATTTTTGATCACTTCTTTGCTGGTTTTATTTGGCGGCTATGCACTGTTTAACATGCCAAAACAGGAATTTCCCAAATTTACCATCCGGCAAGGATTGGTTATCGGAGTTTATCCGGGAGCCACCTCTGCCGAAGTAGAAGAACAGTTAACTACGGCTGTCGAAAGATACCTTTTCAGTTTCAAAGAAATAAAGAAAGAAAAGACTTATTCCCATTCCAAGGACGGAATGATGATCATCTACGTGGAACTGAATGATGATGTGAACAACGCAGATGAGTTCTGGTCGAAACTCAAGCATGGGCTAAGTACATTTAAATCCCAATTGCCATCCGGTGTGCTGGCATTGATAGCCGATAACGATTTTGGCGACACTTCAGCACTTTTGATTACGCTGGAATCGGACAATAAAAGCTACCGCGAGTTGGAAACATATCTCAATAAATTAGAAGACCGTTTGCGACGGATACAATCTGTTTCCAACCTTCGGCATTACGGATTGGAAAAAGAACAAATCAGCATTTATCTCGAAAAAGAAAAACTGACAAATTATGGAATCAGTTCCTCTACCCTTCTGGCCAATTTGTTTACCCAAGGTTTTACTACCACCAGCGGATCGGTGGATAACAGCCAGTTTATTGCCCCTATTCATGTTTCCAAATCATATTCCAATGAAAATGACATTGCCGAACAAATTATTTATTCCGATCCTGCCGGAAACATAATCCGGCTGAAAGATGTAGCACGTGTGGTAAGGGAATACCCTAAACCTGACAATTACATCAATAATAACGGGAAAAAGTGCTTGCTGATTTCTATGGAGATGCAGCAAGGCAATAATATTGTGCAATATGGCCGGGATGTGGATAAAGTGCTTAAAGAGTTTCAGAAAGAACTTCCGCAAGGTGTCAGCATCGAACGGATAGCCGATCAGCCCAAGGTTGTAGGCAATTCTATCACCACCTTCCTTAAGGAACTTCTCTATGCCATCATCGCCGTAATATTAGTAACGATGGCTTTGTTACCACTCAGAGTTGCCTCTGTGGCAGCATCCTCCATTCCAATAACCATTTTTATCTCCTTAGGAATAATGTACCTTACAGGCATGGAATTGAATACCGTTACATTGGCAGGTCTTATCGTTGTGCTTGGGATGATAGTGGATAATTCCATCGTAATTGTGGATAGCTATATGGATAAACTTGATCATGGAATATCGCGATGGAACGCATCCATTAGTAGTGCCAAGGGATTTTTCAAAGCCATCTTTTCGGCAACACTTGCCATCAGCATCACCTTCTTCCCTTTCTTAGTTACATTAAAAGGAATGTTTGGGGACTTTGTCAAATTATTTCCCTGGACAGTTTCCATCACTTTAGGAATATCACTTTTGGTGGCCATGCTTCTTATTCCTTTTATTCAGTATATAACTATCAAAAAAGGATTTCTGCAATTAAAAGATTCCCCAAAAAATAAAAAGCGAAACTTTTTGGATATTGTTCAGTCCACCTACGAAAAATGGCTGATAAAAGCATTTAATCATCCCCGTTTGACATTGATTCTTGGCGGATTATCCATCTTTGCCGGCATCATTATTTTTTTCCAGATTCCCCAGAGACTGATGCCTATTGCCGAACGGGATCAGTTTGCCATCGAAATTTATCTTCCTCAGGGTAATTCCCTGAATCAAACAGCTATGGTTGCCGACAGTCTGAAAAATATCCTAAAAAAGGATAACCGAATCAAATCCATAACCTCTTTCATTGGAACCAGTTCACCTCGCTTCCATACCAGCTATGCTCCCAACATGCCAGCCAAAAATTATGCTCAATTTATTGTAAACACAACCTCTCAAAAAGCAACCATTCAATTGTTGGACGAATATTCTGGCAAATATGCCGACCTATTCCCTAATGCCCATATCCGATTTAAACAATTAGATTTTCAACCATCAACAGCTCCTATTGAAGTCAGGGTTTCAGGCGACAGTATTGCAGATTTGAAAATTGCCGCTGATTCATTAGCTAAAAGAATGCAAAAAATTGATGGGCTGGTATGGGTAAGAACCAATTTTGAAGAAATGCTTCCTGGAATGCAGGTGAATATCGATCCTGTGGAAGCCAATCGATTGGGCATTACCAAAACTACCGTAGCTACCAATCTGGCTATGCGTTTTGATGGTCTACCGATAACCACCTTATGGGAAAAAGATTATCCTGTAAGCGTAAAGTTAAAAGCTGAACGCGAAGGTGATGTCGATTATAATGAAATCGAAAACGAATATATTCATTCGTTAATTCCAGGAGTGTCGGTGCCTTTGCGTCAAATAGCAAAAGTAAAACCCGACTGGAACCAGGGGCAGATTGTTCGCCGCAATGGTGTTCCGACCATCAGCGTATATGCTGATGTGGAACGCGGAATAAATACCAACACCGTATTTTCAAAAGTTAAAAAAATAGCAGAAAAGTGTCCCTTACCCCAAGGTACAAGCCTAAGTTATGGAGGAGCTTATGAATCGGATGCCGAAGCTTTGCCGCAAATTATAGGCGGTTTAATGTTAAGCATAATCATAATTTTCCTAATCCTGTTATTTCATTTCAAACGGATTAATCTGGCATTATTAGTCATGGGGTCGGCAAGTTTAAGTCTTCTGGGTGCCGCCATCGGTGTCATTGTCATGAAACTTGAATTTGGAATAACCGCCATCCTTGGAATTGTCAGCCTGATTGGTATTTTGGTTCGTAACGGTATAATAATGATTGATTATGCAGAAGAACTACGGTTTAAATACAAAAAAACAATACGCGAAGCGGCTATGGAAGCCGGTAAGCGAAGAATGCGTCCCATTTTTCTTACTTCGGCAGCCGCATCTATGGGCGTAATCCCCATGATTATAAGCCGAAGTGCATTATGGGGACCTATGGGAACGGTTATTTGCTTTGGCACTTTAACTTCTATGGTTTTATTAGTATTCATTTTGCCTGTAGCTTATTGGCTTATTTTTAAAAGAGTAGATAAGAAAAAAGAAAAAAAGAAAGCTAAAACTTTATTAAAAGGGGAAATGATAAAAGCTACGTTGGTGGGTATCCTGCTTGTTCTTGGGCTGAATAATTATGTTTCGGCTCAAAACAAATATTCGTTGGAACAATGCAAAACACTTGCTCTGCAAAATAATGCGCTGATTAAGAACAGCAGGCTGGAAATAGAAGCATCCAAACAAACCAAAAACGCTGCATTTACCAAATATTTCCCCAATATGAGTGCCCAGGCTATGTCGTTCCGGTTTACCGACCCGCTTATAGATTTAAAAATTCCTGGTGGAAATCTGCCGGTTTACGATGGCAACCCGGCCAATCTGGCAACGGCTACCCAGTTTGCCTATTTTCCGGGCATGTCTTTTTCCGGATTAGATAAGATAAACACGGGCGTTATTGCTGCCGTGCAACCATTGTATGCCGGAAGTCGCATAAGTAATGGTAACAAGCTTGCCAATCTTGGCATAGAAGTAAGCAGCGAAAAATCACAACTGAACAGAAATGAGGTTTTGCTTAAAACTGAAGAGCAATACTGGCAGATTGTCTCGTTGAACGAAAAAATGAATACCATAAACAGCTACGAAAAGTTGCTCGATGCCCTTTACAAAGAAGTAAACAACGCTTATCAAAACGGATTAATTACACATAACGATTTGCTTAAGGTTAAGTTGAAACAAAGTGAAGTGAAAATGAATAAGATGAAACTGGATAACGGACAGCATCTTGCTTTGATGGCATTTTGCCAGTACATTGGTGTAAAGTATGATTCTTTATTAGTACTTTCTGATTCTGTAGTAAACATTTCGAAACCAACGGATGTATTTGTTGATCATCATCAAGCCCTTACAAACAGGGTGGAATACCAGCTTCTGCAAAAAAGCATAGAAGCCGAAACATACCAAACCAAGCTTAAAAGAGGCGAATATTTGCCCGAATTAGCCGTAGGAGCCGGAGCTATGTACCTTGGAATGGATGAAAAAGATAATAATAATGCTTTTGTGATGGCCTCTCTCAAAATTCCCGTTTCCGACTGGTGGGAAGCTTCCCATACCCTGAAAGAACGTAAGTTGAAAGAACAAATAGCTAAAAATAACGCAGATAACACTTCGGAACTGCTTATTGTACAAATGCAAAAAGCCTGGAATGAATTACAGGAAGCCGACAGAGAAATTGCTGTCGCCGAAGAAACCGTTGCTCAAGCTGAAGAAAATCTGAAGCTGAATAACGATTCGTACAAATCGGGGATGGTAAATATTTCCGACCTGCTGGAAGCCCAAGCTTTGCTGCAAAAAGCAAAGGACCAGCTTACGGATGTTAGGACTAATTATCAGAATAAATTAGTTGCCTATATGCAGGTTACAGGAAGATATTGATAGAAAAATAAAGGTGAGATTAAGAATTTTAGAACGGTACCGTTAATTAATTGTATCTGATAAGATATCATATATCTCTTTTCAGGAAACACAACAAAATATCAGAAGACGCTCCCCAATAGAAGAGCAAAATGATAACAAAAGCAGGAATATTCCGGTTGAAAGGAATATTCCTGCTTTTCAAAACAGAGGTTTAAAGTTGCTTCAACAGATTTGCCATTTCAATAGCAGCAACGGCAGCATCAAAGCCTTTGTTTCCGGCTTTTGTTCCGGCACGCTCAATGGCTTGCTCAATGGTATCGGTGGATAATACGCCAAAAATAACGGGAACGTTGGTTTCGAGACTTACCAGCGCAATGCCTTTTGCCACTTCTCCGGCTACCAGATCAAAATGGGGCGTGGAGCCACGAATTACAGCACCCAGACAAATGACTGCATCATATTTACCACTCGTTGCCATTCGCTTAGCTACCAAAGGAATTTCAAATGAACCCGGAGCCCAGGCAATACTTACATTTTCTTCATTTCCACCATGACGCTTAATGGCATCAAGTGCGCCGCCCAGTAATTTGGCACCAATAAACTCGTTAAAACGAGCCACGACAATTCCCAAATTTAAACCTTCGGCAATTAATTTTCCTTCAAATGTTTTCATGTGTTATTAATTTTTAAATTTATTGGTTCCATAAAATATCATTCTCGATTGGTGTGAGCATACTTATGGAAATTTCATCTTAAAGCGTTAGTTATATTTGATAAAGCGTTAGTTCAGTTACAACAAAAACCAATCATCACTGTACATGCAACAAATGCCCCAGTTTGTGCAACTTGGTTTGCATATAAAAATGATTTTCTTCATTACAGGCCATTTCGATAGGTTGGCGTTCCACCACTTCAAGCCCATATCCTGAAAGCCCAGCCACTTTGGTAGGGTTATTCGTCATGAGTATGATTTTTTTTACGCCCAGGTCGACTAATATCTCCGCACCTACGCTATAGTCACGAAGATCGGCTCTAAAACCAAGGGCAATATTCGCTTCTACGGTATCCATGCCTTTTTCCTGCAGTTCATAGGCTTTCAATTTATTGATCAGGCCGATCCCCCGCCCTTCCTGACGCAGATAAAGCAATACGCCTCTTCCGGCTTCCTCGATGCGGCGCATGGCTTCGTGTAATTGTTCTCCGCAATCACAGCGTTTTGATCCAAAAACATCGCCTGTCAAACATTCGGAATGAATACGTACCAGCACCGGTTCGTTGTTGTGAATATTGCCTTTAACCAATGCAATGTGATGTTCGCCATTAATTTTATCCACATAACCATAAGCCTTAAAATCGCCATAAGCAGTGGGTAATTCGGCCTTAGCTTTTCGTTCAATTATGGATTCATGCTTCCGGCGATAGCTTATCAAATCGGCAACGGTAATAAATTTCAGTTTATGTTTTTCTACAAATGCTCTTAAATCAGGCACACGTGCCATCGAGCCGTCCTCATTCATTATTTCGCAGATGACCCCTGCCGGATAAAGTCCGGCCATGCGAGCAAGGTCAACGGCAGCTTCCGTATGCCCGGCACGTTCCAAAACACCACGTTCTTTGGCAATTAATGGAAATATATGCCCCGGACGAGTAAAATCCTTAGGTTTCGATTTGGGATCAATTACATGCAAAATTGTTTGAGCCCTTTCATAAGCAGAGATTCCGGTGGTGGATTCATGCCAGTCAACAGAAACGGTAAACGCAGTTTGTTTGCTATCGGTATTACGTTGAACCATATAGTCAATCTGTAACTCGTCCATACGTTTACGCGTAACAGGCATGCAAATCAATCCTCCGGCATGTTTTACCATGAAGTTAACCGCTTCCGGAGTAACTTTTTCGGCAGCAATAATAATATCGCCTTCGTTTTCACGATACTCGTCATCTACCACAACAATCATTTTTCCCTGACGAATATCCCCGATAGCTTCTTCTATCGAATTAAATGGTTTCATTTGTTATTAATTTTGTTTTTTATTGGTCAAATAGCCTGCCCTGATTTCTCGGGGGAGAATATCCATAAAATATTATTTTCAATTGGTTTAATCATAGTCCTTATGAATATTCCATTTTTTATATATTTGATTTTAAAAGTATCCGTTTTCTCTCAGGAAATCAATACTGATATCCTTTGGTTCTTTAATTTGCGGGTCAGTGCTAAAGCCTGAAAAGCGTTCAACATACTTCCCTATCATATCGGTTTCAAGATTCACTCTTTCGCCCGGTCGTTTACCGCAAAGGGTAGTTTCATTTTTTGTGTGTGGGATAACCGACACCTCAAAGCTTTTATCATCCACATAGGTTACGGTTAAACTGATTCCGTCAACGGCAACCGATCCTTTTTCAATAATATAGCGCAACAATGATTGATCGGTAGCAATGCGTATCCGGATGGCATTATCGTCTTCGCGAAAATTAAAAATAATGCCTTCGCCGTCAATATGCCCACTGACAAGATGTCCGCCAAGACGATCGCTCAATTGCAACGCACGTTCCAGATTTATTTTGCTTCCTGCCTGGAGTGATCCCAGATTGCTACGGCTAAGTGTTTCGGGCATTGCATCAGCAATAAATGAAGCTTTGCCAATGGAAGTTACGGTAAGGCAAACTCCATTCACAGCAATGCTATCTCCTACCCGGGTTCCTTCCAGTACCTTTAAAGCGCTTATTTCAAGTGTGGCTGAACGCTGTCCGCGACTGATGGCTTTTAATGTACCTATTTCTTCAATAATTCCTGTGAACATGTCTTATAAAGGATTATTATCTGATAAAATTAATGTATGATTAGTTTTTCCTGTTACCAGGATATCGCAACCTATTTGCTTTATCTTCAGATCATGAAGGTGTATCGATTCATCAATAGATTCAAATCCACACCCTTCTACCGGGGTAATTGCTTTTTGTCCACCAATGAGCATTGGTGCAATAAAAAACTGAACTTCATCCACGATGCCTGCACGCAACGCCGATTCATTCAAAGTTCCTCCACCTTCAAGCAATATTCCATCAATTTCCATTTTGCCTAAAGTTTCCATTAGAATATTCAAATCAACAAGTCCATCTTTATCTGGAAGAATCAATACCTTGTGTCCGGCATTCATTAACTGCTGACATTTTACGTCCGGGCATTGCCGTGTGGTCGCAATTATCACCGGATTGTTTTCTCCGTCCTGCAATATGCGGGCAGTAAGAGGAATACGCCCTTTGCTGTCCACTACAATTCGCACCGGATTGCGTCCCTTTGCATTGTTGAGACGGGTGGTAAGTTGCGGATCATCAATAATCACGGTATTTACACCTACCATTATCCCCTTCAGTTCGTTACGTAATGTGTGTACATATTGCCTCGATTCATGACAACTTATCCATTTTGAATGACCACCAACCGTTGCAATTTTACCATCAAGCGACATGGCCGATTTAAGAACAAGATACGGCCTACCCGTTTTAATATATTTTATAAAAATTCGGTTTAGCTCCATAGCTTCTGCTTCAAGCAATCCCACCTCTGCCAGAATGCCATTTTTACGCAGCTTCTCTATACCTTTACCTGCGACAAGAGGATTCGGATCCTGCATTGCTATTACAACCCGGCTGAATCCGGCATTTATCAGTGTGTCGACACAGGGAGGAGTTTTACCATAATGAGAGCATGGTTCAAGTGTAACGTACATAGTTGCACCTTTAATATCTTCATTGGCATGGCGTATGGCATTTATTTCAGCATGAGGTCCACCAAATTGTTTGTGATAACCGCTTCCGATAACCGTATTGTTTTGCACAATCACGGCACCCACCAATGGATTGGGATTTACTTTCCCTACACCGCAGGCAGCTTGCCCGAGCGCCATACGCATATACCTGATATCTTCGTTGTTAATCATCTGTTTTAAAATAAAAACCCCGAATGGTATCTCATCGGGGTTAAATATCTTTTGAAACAACTGATGCCTATTTAGCAGGTACAGCAGTATATACAAATGATCTTTTCTTCTACCATCCAGACTTTAACTGTCGGTACCGGAGTTTCACCAGTTCAGTCTTCCGGGAAACCGGAAGAGTTGCGGACTTTACCGCCGGTAGGGAGTTCCACCCTGCCCCGAAGAAAATATTTTTCAGATTTTATGCAAAGGTATAATAAAGTATTCAGGCAAACGAAAAAATATATAATTTTTTTCGTTAATCCTTTTATTCATAACATGAGACTTCTGTTTGTACTCGGTTTGGATATAACATTACTGATTTTTTTAAAAAATGCAAGAAGTAAATTTTTGATTTTATGCTATTTACAATTTAATTTGCATTTTAATGTGATTTTTTTTGAACTCTTTGTTGTAGCAAATGTTATTTGTGTAATTTTGCAAACCGAACGGTCGGTATTTTTTTTTAAAATCTAATACAATGAAAGACACAAAGGAATTTATTTTAAAATCTGCTTACGATTTATTTCTACATAATAATTATGAAGCAGTTACTATAAATAAGATAAGCGAAGCAACCAAGCTTACCAAAGGAGCTATTTATCACCATTATGCCAACAAAGAAGATATTTTTAAGGCTGTGGTTGATAAATACATGATTGAAAATAAGGTAAAAATACCCTATGAACACACAAGCCTGGATGATTTTATTCAGCACACCATTAATGATGCACAAAAAAAAATTTCGGAAGAATTGGCTCAAAACATCGGTTTTCAGAAGGTAATGCCATTACACTTTATTTCTTTAACGATTGATGCATTGCAATACTACCCTGGCTTTGCCGAAATTGGTCAGAAATTTTATGAAAATTTTATTAATAAATGGAAAAGTGTTCTGGATGATGCCGTAAAAAACGGTGAAATACGGAATGATATTGATACCGAGATTATTTCGATGAATTTTTTAAATATCAGTACAGGTATCATTGGTAATATGATTATGAGAGGTTCCATTGATTATGCCTTTGAAATGTTTAAAAAACAAATGAAAGAATTGTATAAAATCATAAAACTATAAACATTCGGTTGTTTATTTTTTTATTTAAAAAACATACCGACTGTTCGGTATAACTAATTTAAACTTGAAATGAAAATTAAACCAGTGTATAATTACTAATAAATTTATGAAAGGTAGAGTGTTAATTTTATTTATGTTCAGTTTTGGTCTGTTTATGCAAAACGTAAGCGGACAAACGGAATTAAACAATTTAATCGGCTATGCACTAAAACATAGCCATGAAATTCAAAAAGCAGATTTTCAGATACAGGAAGCAAACTACATGCACAAAGAAGCTTTGGGAAAAGGCTTGCCGCAAATTGATGGCTCGACAAGTTATAGCATAATGATGTTCAATAAAATTAATATTCCGGCATCGGTATACAACATGGTTCCGGCAGAATATGCCCCAATGCTTAATAAGTTAAACAACATTGATAAACTTTATTCTGCCAGTGCAGATTTACAGGTAACCCAATTGATTTACAGTCAATCGTATTGGCTTGGTTTGCAAACTACAAAAAAGGCTCAGGAACTCTATTCAATTTTAAAAAACAAAAACGAGGAAGAAATAATTGCCGAAGTCGCAAATGGCTACTACCAGGCAGGTTCCTTGATGTTGCAACTGAATACAATAGAAAAATCCGTAAAGAACCTTGAGGGAATTTATAAGATTGCAGAATTGAGTTATCAAAATGATTTGATAAAAGAAACCGATGTAAACCGCCTGAAGGTAACCATTACAAACCTGGAAGTTACGAAGCAAACCATTCAAAATGGAATAGATATACAGCTAAACTACTTAAAAGCATTAGCCGGAATGCCGGGCGATTCAACGATTACCATAGATACAGCCTCATTTATACATGTTTCGGAAAGCAAACTGGTAAATAATGAATTTCAAATAGGAAATGTTCCATCGTATCAGGCATTGATGAAACAGTCTGAAATTTATAATCAGCAGACAAAACTTTCGAAAGCGCAATATTATCCAACGCTTGCGGCATTTGGCAAACTCGGTTATTCATCCTACAATACAAGCTCTGACATAGATAAGTGGAATAGGATGACAACCATAGGATTAAGCATGTCCATTCCTATTTATAATTCCGGAGTAACCCATGCCAAAGTAAAACAGTCGTTGCTGAAGCAAAAGCAATTGGATGAAGATATTTTGCAAACCAAAGATTTCTTGAAGGTCGATTACCAAAATGCCTTTTCCGAATATCAAACAGCCCGGAACTTGTTGGGTGTACAAAGAGACAATCGCGAACTTGCCCAGAAAGTCTATCGGCAAACCATGTTGCAATATCAGGAAGGGATGGCTTCGCTTGCCGATTTACTGAACGTCAATTCCGATTTCTTACAGGCAGATAATTCCTATAATCAACAAGTAATAAAATGCAAAACTTCAGAAATAAAAATGCTTAAGGCTACCGGTAATCTTAAAAACATTGTAAATATAAAATAATTAATAAAATACTCATTCTTATGAAAATCAATAAAACCTATATCACAGTAATTGTCATTGTACTTGCTGCCTCAATATTTGTTGGATATAAACTCAAAGATAATAAAAAAGAATTTCAAAACGACATCGCCTTTAGTCAGCGTAAGGTGGACAAAATTCCTGTATCGGCAGAAACAGTACAAACCGGAACGCTTTCGGAAAATGTTGTGGCCACCGGAAATTTAGAAGCCTCGGATGTACTAACCCTCGTTTCTGAGACTCAAGGTAGAATCATTAAAGTTTATAAACAAAAAGGCGACAGGGTTTCTGCCGGAGATATTATTGTAAAAGTGGACGACGAAGTCATTGCTGCAAATGTTTTAACCGCCGAAGCAAATTATGCACAAAATCAAAAAGATGTTGAACGTTTCACGCGTCTTGCTGCCGAAAATGCCATAGCCAAACGCGATCTGGAGCAAGCTTCCATCGGTTTGAAAAAAGCCAAAGCTGATTTAATAAATGCCCGTAAAGCATTAAGTAATACGAGCATAAAATCGCCTATTTCGGGCTATATTAATAGTGATAACATAACTTTAGGGCAATTTCTGGCAGGCGGTTCGCCGGTATGCGAAATCGTTAATAATAATACCCTGAAACTTAATATTAAAATTTCGGAACACGAGGTCTATAAAATCAGTAAAGGGCAGAATGTTACAGTACGTCTAGGCGCTTTTCCGGATAAAAAGTTTTCAGGAAAAATAACATCCATTGCCGAAAAAGCAGATGTCGCCATGAAATTTAATGTAGAAATTACGCTTACTAACGACACAAAAAACCATTTAAGAAGCGGATTATATGCGGAAGCTGAACTACCGGTTAAAAATGAGCCCAAACTTATCATTAAAAAAGAGTGCATTATAGGAAGTATGGAAAACCCGGAGGTATATGTTGCACAAAATGGAAAAGCGGTAAAGCGCACATTGATTATCGGACAAAGCAATGATAAACTGGTGGAAGTACTTAATGGCTTATCTGCCAACGAAAAAATTATTACCAGCGGGCAACTTAATTTAAAAGACGGTGATAATATTAACATCATCAAATAAATATTCCTAAAAAAAAGAAATAATGAAGATAACTGAAATATCAATAAAACGTTCAACCATCCCGGTAGTTGTATTTACCTTACTTGCATTAGCAGGGATATTTTGCTACACTCTTTTAAACAAAGAGCTTACTCCCAAGATGGACCTGCCAATCAATGCAGTAATGACGGTTTACCCCGGAGCTGCTCCTTCAGAAGTGGAAAGCTCGGTTACCAAACACGTGGAAGATGCAGCTTCTTCTTTGGAAGGAATTGATAAAATTACTTCTTATTCTTTCGAGGGCATGTCGATAGTTTTGATTCAATATAAAGATGGCATCAATGCCGACATGTCGTTGCAGGAATGCGAACGAAAAGTAAATGCCATCAAAGATGATTTTCCCGAAAACAGCAAGGATCCTCAATTTATGAAATATGATCTTAACATGTTTCCCATCATGAGCATTGCTGTTAAATCGAATATACCCGATAAGGAATTCTACGACATCATTGATAAGCAAATTAAAACCAGGCTTTCCCAAATAAAAGGAATCGCCCAGGTAGATATTATCGGTGGCAACCAACGGGAAATAGAAATCAAAGCTAATGCCCAGAAACTGGAACAATACGGCATTTCACTGCTTCAGGTAAAGCAAATGATTGAAGCGTCGAACGTGGACTTCCCTGCCGGAAAAATTAAAGATGATAATACCAAATTTATCGTAAGGCTTGCCGGCAAATTTAATAATCTTGATCAGATAAGGGATTTGATTATCGGTCAAACGAAAGAAGGTTCTGTTATAAAATTGAGCGATGTGGCTTCAGTGGTGGATGGCTCCAAGAAAACAACTAAGCTTGCCCGTATCAATGGAGAACCGGCTATCGGGCTGAGTATTCAGAAGCAGACAGATGGAAACGCCGTAGAAATAAGCAAGGAAGTAAGAAAAGAGTTTGCCGGTTTCGAAAAGCAATATGCAAAGCAAAAGCTTAAGTTTACCATCGCCAGTGATATGTCCGATTTTACCAATGAAGCTGTCAAAGGTGTTATGTTCGATCTTGTTTTTGCTATTGTTCTGGTATCAATCACTATGCTATTGTTTTTGCATACATTCCGTAACCTGACGTTTATTTTCGTATCCATTCCTACTTCTATTGTTTCCACATTTACGTTTTTCTGGCTTTTTGGTTTTTCGCTTAATATACTTACCCTATTAGCATTATCAATTGTTGTAGGAGTTATTGTGGACGACGCCATTGTGGTGCTGGAAAATACATATCGCCACCTTGAAATGGGCAAAGCCCGACGACAGGCATCGCTTGATGCAATCAAGGAAATTGGTATTACCGTTACGTCTATCACCATTGTATTGATAGCGGTTTTCCTTCCTATCGGGCTTATATCGGGTACCACTGGTCAGATTTTACGTTCTTTTTCATTGGTAGTTGTAATTTCTATTCTAATAAGTCTTCTGGTTTCATTTACCTTGGTACCGTTGCTTACATCGCGTTTTGGTAAACTTAAAGTATTTAATAAAAAAAAGCCCTTCGACCGTTTTTTGCTTGCTTTTGAAAGTATTATAACCAGGTTTAAGACAGCGATTCTTTCGGCGCTTCATTGGACGTTAGGGCATAAAAAAATTACCATTCTTTCGGCAGTTGTACTTTTTGTCGGTTCATTTCTTTTGGTATCCAAAGGCTTTATTCAAACCGAATTTATGGATGCCGGCGACCGTGGCGAATTTATCGTAGCTATGGAGTTGGACCGGACAGCCACATTGGAACAAACCAATGGAATGTGCCTTGCTATAGAGAAAAAAATGCTTCAATACCCTGAAATACAAACCATATTTACAAAAGTTGGCTCCAAAGGAGGAAGTATGTCAATACTAGAAACCCCTTATGCTGCCGAATTTTCTATAAAGTTAGTTTCTAAGGATCAACGAAAACTGAGCGCCAAATTATTTGCCAAAAAGCTTCAGTACGATTTAAAATCTGTTTTCCCCGGTCCAAAATTCAAAATAGAAGAAGTAAGTATGATGGGAACCACAACCACCCCGGTAGAAATTTATGTACGCGGAACCAATTTTGAAGAAGTGAGAGCATATAGCCAGATTGTCCTGAACGAACTGCGAAATATCAAAGGGACAAGCGATGTGGAATCAACAGTAGAAAGTGGTGATAAAGAAATGGTGGTGAAATTCGATCGCGAAAAATTAGCAAAACTCGGACTTACCATCGGTGAAATTGGTAATCAGATGTACATGTCGTACGAAGGAAACCGCGACCTCAAATACCGCGATGGAAGCAACGAATACGATCTGTTCATATCATTAGACGAATTTGACAGGAAAAGCAAAGCCGATATTGAAAATATTTCATTTGTAAACCATTCGGGACAGCTTATCAAACTTTCGCAGGTGGCAGACATCAGCGAAGGAGAAAGCCCTTCTACACTTATCCGTTATAATAAACTACCCTCCGTTCGTATATCGGGCAACTTAGTTGGTATAACCATAGGCACGGTTGGCGAAGAAATAAAAGCCCGGCTTGCCAAAACGGAAAAACCGACAGGAGTCGAGGTGGTTTATGCCGGCGATATGGAACGTCAGAGTGATTCCTTTTCGAGCTTGCTCATAGCTCTTGCTGCATCCATTATCCTTATGTACTTAATAATGGTTGCGCTGTACGATAGCTATATATACCCATTGGTAGTGATATTTTCGTTACCATTGTCTATTATCGGAGCATTATTAGCGCTGGCATTGGCTGGCAAAAGTTTGAGTTTGTTTTCCATCATGGGAATTATCATGTTGATGGGGTTGGTTGCCAAAAATGCCATCTTGGTGGTTGACTTCGCCAATAAAATGCAGGAAGATGGCAAAGGAGTAGTACAAGCTATTACCGAAGCTACTTCTGTCCGATTCAGACCTATACTTATGACCAACCTGGCACTTATTATCGGGCTTATGCCTATAGCACTTGCCGCTGGTGCTGGTGCCGAATGGAAAAACGGACTGGGATGGGTACTTGTTGGCGGTTTGTCCAGTTCTATGTTTTTATCCCTTCTTGTAGTACCTGTTATTTATGTTATTCTCGACAAATTAGTGAAAAAACATAATAAAAGAAACACTAAAAAAGAACTTACAGAACAAGAAACCGCAGAAAAAGGATTATTAACAGAAGAATAATTAAAACTGAAAGGGAATGCCGGTTTAATCTGGCATTCCCCTTATTAAATAATCATGATGACTTAAATTAAACGTCTTAAAACAATAAAATTCTCAGTAAATGACACAAATCCTTGAAAAACATTTTGAATTGTTAAAGAAAACATTTCTGGAATATGGGATTAAAAGTATTGCCATGGACGATATTGCCGGCAGTCTGGGCATTTCAAAAAAAACGCTTTATAAGGAATATGCCAATAAAAATGAATTGGTAAGGGATGTTTTTCTGGAAGACTTTTCACAATTTATGACTATCGCCAATTCAATACCAAAAGACAGTAGCTCTGCCATTGAAGAATTATACCGGTTATCCGATTTATTCATAACCAGTCAAAATTCATTAAGTATATCTACATTGTATGACTTAAAAAAATATTATCATGGGCTGTTTGCCGAAATGGTAAAATTGATAGACACATCAATAAATGATTTAATCACCAATGGAATAAAACGAGGAATAGCTGAAAATAATTTCAATCCGGATGTTGAATATGATAAGATAGCTTGCTTTTTCGCCTTTATTTTCGAATCGTATTTCCTGCATCCGTTACATAATCTTTTCGATGCATCTATACCGTTTTCAGGAAAAGATATAATGAATTACTTTTTTAAAAGTATATGTACACAACAAGGTATCGAAATATTGAAAAACATTCAAAATATTCAAAAACACTAATCAATGTATATTTGACAATTAAAACCAAAGCCATGAACACCTGTGAAATCGGGAAAAAAGCCGAACAACGTATAGGATACATATTTTTCAGAGGATTTACCTTATTAATTTCCATTATTCCTTTTCGAATACTTTATTGGTCATCCGATTTTTATTCAATAATGATGCAATATGTAGTACGCTATCGTCTAAAAACGGTTACGGAGAATTTAAAAAACTCGTTTCCTGAAAAAAACGATCAGGAAATAAAACGGATTGTTCGCCGGTATTACAAAAACCTTTGTGATATTTCACTTGAAACAATCAAAGGCTATTCGTTAAGTACAAAAAGAATACTTTCCCGTTATCAGTGTTTAAATCCTGAAATTACGCATAAATATTACAAGGAAAATAAGGATATAATTATTGCTATGAGTCATTATGCCAATTGGGAATGGGGAACTCAGGTGGCAAGTAAATTTTTCTTACACGGACCTGTTACTTTTTATAAGCCACTTTCCAATGAATATTTTGATAATTATCTCCGCCAGCATAGAATGAAACAGAGCATGGAATTATGCTCTATTTATAAACCAAAACTCCTGCAACGGTTAAACGATGAACCTCCCAAAGTTTATTTTTTGGTAAGCGATCAAAGTCCAAGCCGGGGTAAAGAGAAAAAGGCATATTGGGTAAATTTTCTGAATCAGGATACAGCATGCCTTCATGGTATCGAAAGCTATGCAAAACTGTTCAATCTGCCTGTATTTTATGCCGACGTACAAAGGGTAAAACGTGGCCATTATACCATCGAACTGGAAGAAATTTGCACGTATCCCGAAAATACCCGGCGCGGTGAGATAACAGCTAAATACATAAAAAAACTTGAAGACATCATCCTGAAAAAGCCGGACGACTGGCTATGGTCGCACAAACGATGGAAATTAAAGAAGCCGGATGAAATGCTAACTGATACATTTCCCCAGAAATTGGATTAATTCTGTCATAAAACGAACCATAAAACTTCCTTATCACATGAACAAAAAACCGAGTGTAGCTTTCTCAGAGATTCCTCCCTTCGGTCGGAATGACTGACAAATAAAAAAATCAATGATAAACAGATGAAAAAGCTGCATACATTAAACTTCCTTTTAACATTTTTTCTTCTTTTCAGTCTTATCGCTTGCGAAGATGCCTTCCAATACAGTCCTTATGCATCAAAAGTGGACGATAAAAATTTAAATGAAAAAAATTTGACAAATCTTAGGCAAAATACCATAAATACGGATACTTTTTCATTTTCGGTAATTGCAGACAGTCACTATTATTACGATAATTTAAGTGAAGTGGTAGATTACATAAACAGGGATACCGAAAGCATGTTTACTGTTCATGCCGGCGATCTTACCGAAAGCGGTTTATTATGGGAATATCGTAATACCTACAAAATAATTAATAAACTCCACAAACCTTTTTTCGCATGCATAGGTAATCATGATTATTTATCTAATGGCTCTGATATTTTTTATCATTTCTTTGGGAAAAGAAATTATACCCTGAATATCGGAAAAAATAAATTCATTTTTTTTGATGATGTGGTCTGGGAAAGCATTAATCATAATCCCGATCTCGACTGGCTGGAAAATGCTATTTCTACTGCCGGAACCGACACCAGTATTTTTGTTTTCACCCATATTCCGCCTTGGACAGATCAGTTAACCGGCGAAAAAGAAGAACGATTCAGAAAAATGATGACCGACAATAAAGTTAAGGCCGTAATCTGCGGACATCTGCATAATTACGAACAGGAAGATCATTATCATGATGGTGTAATTTATATTGCTACCGGAAGTGTGTGCAAGGAACATTATATCGTTGTCAGGATAAAAGGCAAAAATTTCTCGATAGACCCAATTGATTTTTAACGAAATAGAAATGAATAAATTTTTACGAATATTGTTTGTTGTTTTTTTAATATTGTTTTGTTTTGATGGTTATTCGGGCAACGACGGACATAAAGAAAAGGCTTTTCAAAAAAAGTCCCTTCCGTTGATGCCCGATTACCTTAAATTACAATATGCCGGAAATATAGGACTGGGGTCTGTGGGAATAGGCTATTTTTGGTGGAAAGATAAAATGCAAACCGAAATCTTTTACGGAAAAGTTCCATCCTGGGCCGGAGGAAATACCATTCGGACTGTCGCTTTAAAAAATATGGCAAATATTTATGATTTTCATCCTGCTCCCAATATAGTAATTAAAGAGCAAATAGGTTTTTCTGTCAATCTTGCGTTTACAAAAAAAACCTATATGGATCTTCCGGATTACTATCCTACAAATTATTATTCACCTAATGCAATCCATCTAATGCCTTTTATCTCGCAGGAATGCATCATGTATTTCAAAAAAAATTGTTTTGTTAAAAAAGCCGGGGTTTATTACGAGTGCAATGCAATGGATACCTATTTATATCAAAGCCTGAAATCTAAAGAGGTAAATTTTATAGATACCTTTGGTCTCGCTTTAGGTTTAGTGATTGCTTTTTAATGAAAAAATAAAGGTGCTGCCTTTTCCTAATTCGCTCCGGGCCCATATTTTGCCACCATGTTTTTCGACAAATTCCTTGCATAAGATAAGTCCAAGACCCGTTCCTTTTTCTTTTTCTGTACCTAAAGTACTAAATTTACTATCGATTCTGAATAATTTGGGTATATTTTCTTCGGCAATGCCAATTCCATTGTCCTTGATAGAAATTTCATAAGATTCGTCGTTGGGGATCAAGGATACAAAGATCTTTCCAAATTGAGGAGTAAATTTTATGGCATTTGCCAAAAGATTGCGCAAAATAGTATTAATCATGTTTCTATCACCATTCACAAAGGCTTCATCAGTAATTGTTGAAAAGATTTGAATATTTTTTCTTTCCGCCTGATTAGTCAATAAATTGATATTTTCATGAATTATACTTTTTAATTCAATAGTCTCTGGTTGATAATGTATGCTTCCCGTTTGTGAACGAGCCCAAACCAGCAAATTTTCAAGCAGTTCAAAAGCTTGTTTGGAGGAACTTTCAATGGTACGTAAATATTTTTCTATTTCATCCTTATCGTAATCGGAAAAGTTATTGATCAATAAATCAGAAAAGCCCAAAATGGAATTAAAGGGACTTTTTAAATCGTGAGCTATAATGGAAAAAAATTTGTCTTTAGTTGCATTGAGATCTCTTAATTCCTCAGCATTTTTTTTAAGTAAAATCTCGGCAGCTCTGCGTTCGGTAACATCGCGTAAAATTCCTTCATGGTAACGAATATTATTTTGTTCGTCCATAACTAACCAGCCATGATCCTCCACCCATAATTTGGATCCGTCTTTTTTTCGTAAAGGATATACCGCAATTTCTTCGAGTTCCTCTTGCAGTATCGCACTTTCACGGTCGGAAACGTCAAAATAGAGTTGTTTTTTTATATCTACGGCAAAAAGTTCTTCTTTATTAGCATAACCAAGCATTTTATACATTGCAGGGTTGGCATCTATAAATTTACCATCGGGAGTACTTCGGTATACTCCGTCAGGTATAGATTCGACCAGATTTCGATATTTTTTTTCGCTCTCTGCTAAAGCTTTTTCTGTTTGTTTACGTTCAGTAATATCGGTAGCTATGCCTACCAGCGCTACAATTTTTCCTCGTTCATTTTTTACTGCTGATGAGGAAATAGATATGGGAAAATCAGTGCCATCTTTACGACGATTAAGTAATTCACCATGCCAGTTTCCATTTTTTGTTGCAGGAAGAATTTTTTTAATATATTCAGGATCGTTGTTTGGTGATCGTACTATTGAAATATTTTTGCCAATGAGTTCATCTTCGGTATATCCATACGTTTTCAAGAACTTTTCATTAACAAAAATAATCTTATCTTCAGTATCGGTAACACTTACACATTCCGAGAGGCTCTTCATCGTATGCGAAAGCAGACGCACACGTTCATCGGCATTCTTCCGCTCGGTAATATCCATTATGAGGCAAAAAAAAGCGATAATCTCGTTCTTTGAATTATAAATGGGATTTACAGACAACTCTGCCCAAAAAGATGAGCCATCTTTCCGTACATATCGTTTTTCAATATGGCGATTATTTTTATTTCCATTCAGGAAATCATTAAAACAATCTTCTGTTGCTTTTATATCGTCGGGATGGGTTATTTCCGCATTAGCAAGATTAACAAATTCTTCTTTGGTATACCCCATCATTTTAAATGCGGTGTCATTGCATTTATATAATCTTCCCTCTGTGTTTGTCAACAGAATACCAAAATTCTTTGATGCAAACAAAGCATTAAATAATTCTTCCTTAAACTTTATTTCATCATTCATTGATTTTCCTTCTTTAATAACTTAAAAAAAGTATCTGTTTTTTGAACATATTCTTACATTTCCCAAAATATGTAGGCAAAATTAGTTGTTTTTTTTGGATTAGAATTCACTTTTTAGGAAATATTTGCTTTCTATACTATAATTAATTCTCCGATTTATTTTTTATTTTAACTTTGGCTGCTGAAAATAAAAATAATCAATCATGTCAGAACACGAAAAAGAGACTGTTAAAAGCTTACCCGAAAACGCTTATAAAGAGCTAAAAAAAGGTGAAACATACGAACCGGTAATGTCGCCAAACAAAATTTATCCCGAAGTAAATTTCCGCTCCGTAGGCATGGGATTAATTATGGCAATAATTTTCTCCGCTGCGGCCGCATACCTTGGATTAAAAATTGGCCAGGTATTTGAAGCGGCTATCCCAATCGCTATCATAGCCGTTGGTTTTTCGACGCTTTCCAAACGAAAAAATGCACTGGGTGAAAATGTCATTATCCAAAGCATCGGAGCTAGTTCGGGTGTTATTGTTGCCGGAGCTATTTTTACACTTCCTGCTTTATATATTTTAAAACTTGAATCACAATTTTACCAGGTATTTCTTTCGTCACTCTTTGGCGGATTTCTGGGAATTCTTTTCCTGATTCCTTTCCGTAAATATTTTGTTTCGGATATGCACGGGAAATATCCTTTCCCTGAAGCAACAGCAACGACCGAAGTATTGATTTCGGGAGAAAAAGGCGGAAAGCAGGCACGCTTGTTATTAGTTGCCGGATTAATTGGCGGTATTTATGACTTTATCATTGCCACTTTCGGTTGGTGGAGCGAAGTATTTACCTCCCGTGTAATCCCTGCCGGGGAAATGTTAGCCGATAAAGCAAAAATAGTTTTTAAGATGAATGTTGGCGCTGCCGTAACCGGTTTGGGTTATATCGTCGGATTAAAATATTCGGCAATAATATGTGCAGGTTCATTTTTGGCCTGGTATGTCCTTATTCCCATTGCATATCACTTTGCCGACGGACAAACCATTGCTGTTGGAGCTAATATTACCAAATTGCTCAACGATATGTCGGCTGAAGAAATTTTCAGAAATTATATCCGTCAGATTGGTATTGGCGGTATCGCTATGGCGGGAATCATTGGTATTATCCGTTCATCAAAAATCATCCGCACGGCTTTTTCCTTGGCTGTAAAAGAAATATTTCATTCAAAAAATCTAACTTCCGAAACAAAGAGAACTCAACGGGATCTGCCCATGTCGATCATTGCCGGCGGCATCCTTCTTACAGCAATCATGCTGTTAATATTCTTCCTCTTTGGTGTTGTACATAATATCGGACTTGCTTTGGTTGGACTTGCCATTGTGATGGTTATTGCTTTTTTATTTACCACCGTAGCTGCCAACGCCATTGCCATTGTAGGAACAAATCCTGTTAGCGGAATGACGCTGATGACTCTTATTTTATCTTCATTAATTCTGGTTTCGGTAGGTTTATCAGGTACAACGGGTATGATTGCTGCTTTGATTATTGGCGGAGTAGTTTGTACCGCTCTTTCCATGGCTGGAGGCTTTATTACCGATTTAAAGATTGGTTATTGGCTGGGGACATCTCCCTACAAACAACAGACATGGAAATTTCTGGGGACTATAGTTTCGGCAGCCACTGTAGGCGGAGTGATTATCATACTTAACAAAACTTATGGATTTACTGGTCCGAATGCAATGGTTGCTCCCCAGGCAAATGCCATGGCAGCAGTTATTCAACCCATGATGTCGGGTCAGCCCGCACCCTGGCTGTTATATGGTGCTGGTGCTTTTCTGGCGCTTATTCTTACCATGATAGGCGTTCCGGCACTGGCTTTTGCTTTAGGAATGTTCATTCCCCTCGAATTAAATACACCTTTACTTGCAGGTGGACTTATCGCTTATTTCGTTGAAACACGTTCAAAAGATGAAAAGTTAAACCAGGCTCGCAAGGAACGCGGAACACTTATCGCTTCAGGATTTATTGCCGGTGGCGCTTTGATGGGCGTTGTCAGCGCAGTACTTCGTTATGCAGGCGTGAATCTGGTGAATACGGAATGGTTTGAATCACACTCAGCCGAAGCTCTTGCCATTGTTATGTTTGCTGCCCTTTGCGGATATATGATCTGGGAAACTTTACGCGCAAAGAAAGAAGAAAATTAGTTTATCATCGAATGCTGATTTTTCATAAATTATTAATTTAAAATAAAAATAATTAACCCTGTTTTAAAGTATAATACCCATGAAGAAAAATATTCTTGACCGCTTTTTGAATTATATCGCCATTGACACCCAAAGTGATGAAAATTCGGAAATCTGTCCAAGCACAGAAAAACAATTCAATATTGCTAAACTTTTAATAAAAGAGCTTAACGATTTAGGTTTGCAAAATGTCAGCCTCGACGAAAATTGTTATATCCAGGCAACTTTGCCGGCAAATACCGACAAAAAAATCCCTGTCATCGGATTTATTGCCCATATGGACACCAGTCCCGATATGCCCGGAAATGCATCTACCGCCCAGTTGATAGAAAACTATGATGGCAGCGATATTTTACTGAATGCTGAAAAAAATATCATATTATCGCCTTCAGATTTTCCGGAAATGCATGAATATACCGGGCAAACACTGATCGTTACAGATGGGACAACCTTGCTGGGAGCCGATGATAAAGCAGGCATCGCCGAAATTATGACCGCTATAGAATATCTGGTTAAACATCCCGAAATCAAACACGGAACCATTCGTATTGGATTTACTCCTGATGAAGAAATAGGCAGAGGAGTTGACAAATTTGATGTGGAGAAATTCCATGCCGACTTTGCCTATACACTCGATGGAGGGGGCATAGGTGAACTGGAATACGAAAACTTTAATGCGGCAAGCGCTAAAGTTTACATCCAGGGATGCAACATCCATCCGGGTTATGCCAAAAACAAAATGTTAAACGCCATACTGATGGCTATGGAATTTAATGCTTTGCTCCCTGTAAACGAACGTCCTGAATTCACCCAGGATTACGAAGGATTTTTCCATGTAGTTAAAATGGAAGGTTCGGTGGAAAAAGCATACCTTCAATATATCATACGCGACCACGACCGCACAAAATTTGAACAGAAAAAAGCTCTCATCACTGATGTCAACACTTTTATGAATCAACGTTATGGTGAAAAAGCTTTTACCCTTGAATTAAAAGACCAGTACTACAATATGCGTGAGATGGTGGAACCGGTTTATCATGTGGTAGCTACGGCTCAGGAAGCCATGGAATTGCTTGGAATAAAACCTAAGGTAGTTCCCATTCGCGGGGGTACCGATGGAGCCCGTTTATCCTATATGGGCCTCCCCTGTCCTAATATTTTTGCCGGCGGACATAATTTCCACGGAAAATATGAATATCTACCCGTCGAATCTATGGTAAAAGCTTCGGAAGTGATATTGAAAATAATAGAACTTTATACCCAGAAAAGCATATAAAATTATCATTTAATAAAACTGGAAAAGCTATCCTTGGGGTAGCTTTTTCTGTTTTCAGTATCAAATTTAACCCAATTTGCAGTCCTAACATTAAAAAATTGACCCTCGTGGCATTTTGCAACGGTCTTATGTTTTTTATAAAACCGGAGCTTCCCGTTTTTTTCCCCCATCTGCCTTCGGAACCAACTCCTGATTGGTCTTCTTTATCAATTTAAATGAGGCTTCTTTTTCTCTTTCTTCCTCCTTTGGCTCTTGCTGACGACCTTCTGCTATTTCATATACGTTTCTCATTTTTCATGATATAAATATTTGATAAACAATTTAATGAACTCTTTAATGGCAGATTGGGGATAAAAAAATACATCTTATTCATAAAATATTAACCAAAATTAATTTGAATGATTGAAATATTTGTAATTTAGTGCTCGAAAATATTTTGTAAAAAGTAAATATTTGAGAAATAAAGACAATTGTAGTTGTATAAAGGCTATTTGCAAATACACAATTAATTATAATTTATGCCGGATATGAAAAAACTAATATTAGCACTTTTTATAATTTGTACTGTAAGCCAGCTTTTTTCGCAAACGTTTCAAAGTAATTGTCCAAACTCAGATTTTAGTCAGGGAAATTTTAATAACTGGCGTTGTTATTATGGAACCTTTGCGGAGCCTGCGCTACATTCTGGCATTGCTCCTGATCGGCATGTAATCAATACCGCGCCCGGAAGCCTTGATTCAAATACTTGTTATGGATTACTGACCGTCCCTGCCGGAGAAGCATATACCGCAAGATTAGGTAATTCTCGAACCGGATCTGAAGGTGAACAACTTCGATACTCCATTATAGTAACTAATGAAACAAATTTATTCATCTATAAATATGCAGTCGTACTTCAAAACCCGTTTAATCATAAACCAAATCAACAACCAAGTTTTACAATAAAAATTACAGATGAAAATGGAGCGGTTTTTGATTCTGCATGTGGATATTATTATGTTTATGGCCAACAAGGGTTACCCGGATGGTCAACCTGCGATAGTGTTGTATGGAAAGACTGGACAACAGTTGGCTTAGATTTAAATCCATATTTAGGACAAAAAATAACGATTATTTTTACCACGAGAGACTGCTCAATGGGGTTACATTTTGGTTATGCATATCTTTCAGCTTCTTGTGGCAAACTACAAATGACCGTTAGTTACTGCTCTCAGGACTCTTCAGCAACATTAACGGCTCCCCCTGGTTTTACTTATCTATGGAGTAATGGAGATTCTGCCCAATCAATAACTATCCATAATCCTGTATCCGGAACTATAGATAGCTGTATCTTAACATCCGTTAACGGTTGCCAGATTACAATTTATGCTCCACTATTTCCAACAATTGTAAATCCAAATTTTAGCTATTCATCTAACTGTACCGACACTCCTATTCTTTTTACAGATTTAAGCACGGTAAATCAAAATGAAATTATCGACTGGGTTTGGGATTTTGGAGACGAAAGCCCATCTGTAATGAATACTCCTGAGCCCACTCATATTTATACAAATACAGGGACCTATTACGTCAAACTTAAAGCCTATGCTTATGGAGGATGTTGCGATTCGATTGTAAAACCCATAACAATACATTCAAATGCAAATTCCGATTTTAGCTTTATTTCCAAATGCAATAATCTTCCTATTCCTTTTTTCGATTTAAGCACTATAAATCAGGATACGATTACCGAACGGAAATGGGATTTTGGAGATGGAAGTTTGCCTGTAACAAATATTCTCAACCCAACGCATACTTACGAAAGCCCAGGGACATATAATGTTTCGCTTATCGCCAGTTCTTCCCATGGTTGTAGTGATACCATAACAAAATCCGTAAGCGCCTATCCGTTACCTTTAATCCAATTTTATAAAAACGCATCATTAATCACAACTTCTTCTATTGTATTGTGTCCCTTCGATACTATTAATCTGAATGTAAGTCATTGCGGTACCAATTTTGAATGGACAAAGAAATCGGAACCTTATTGGTTTTCCAATGATCATTCCATTACATTATCTAACCCGGGAATGGGAATCTATGTTGAAACATATTATTTAAAAGTTACCAACGAATATGATTGTTCCTCATCGGATTCGCTTAACGTTCTCTGGGATTTTAGCGGGTGCGTTGGAATTAATGAATACAACAATTTCATAGCCGCTATTTTCCCGAATCCTACTACGGGAGAGATTACTATAAATATGGAACAAAGTTATGATATTTCCTCAGTAGAACTTTTTAATTTCCAAGGACAAATGCTATATAAACAAAAATACAATAATTATCACACCAACCAATTGTCCCTGAATCTGGCTAACTACAAAAGAGGAATTTATTATTTAAAAATTTCATTAAATGACCGGTTTGAGATAAAAAAAATCATATCCTATTAAAACATTACAGTTAACCAAACGATAATGAAAAAGATATTGGAATATTTTTCTTTAAAACTACTCATCTGTTTTGTCTTTGTTAATGTAATTATTTGCCAAAAGAATATCTTTTCTCAGAATAGTTGTGGTTATAAAATCGCACCTACTAATTGTAATCCGTCAATCATTGATAAGGAGGCAAACGTATGGTATTTTGGTAAAAATGCAGGTTTAAATTTCAATACCATTCCTCCCTCTGTATTAAATAATGCAATTATAAATCAATTGGAAGGAGGCGCTTCCGTTTCCGACAAATCCGGGAATTTCCTTTTTACCACAAACGGTGAAGTAATGGATTTGATAAATAATAGTTTTCAGAAAATATCAAACAGTGATCATTTAGATGGTCATTATAGCGCCACCCAAAATTCGATAATTATCCCCCAGCCAGGGCATGATAATATCTATTTTGTTTTTACCGTAGGTATTAATCTTCCTTATCCGTATGGACGCGGATTAAATTATACCGTTGTTGACATGTCGGATAATGGATCAATAATAGATAAAAATAATTCACTTTTACCATCAATTTCCGAAAAGATTACCGCGATAAAACATGAAAATGGAAAAGACTACTGGATTATCGTACATGAATGGGGTTCCCGGAAATTTATTGCATACCTTCTTACCGAAGACGGGTTAAAATCGCCCGTAATAAGTGAAACCGGTACAGAACATACCCAGGATGATTTAAATAATAATGCCATAGGTTATTTAAAAGCATCCCCCGACGGTTGTAAAATAGCACAGGCAATTTATGGTAAAAGCATAGTTGAGCTATTAGATTTTGACAAAGCTACCGGAAAAATTACAAATGCCATCACTTCAAATCCTGTTTTCATCGGAGCATACGGCATTGAATTTTCCACCGACAGCAAAATGTTATATCTAAGCACTAATAATTATGTGTTGAATTCATCTTTTAATTCAACACTTTATCAATTTACTATTGATAACGGCTCTTCTGTTTTTGATAATCCGGTTGTAGTAACTTCCGATTCCATAATTGATTATTTAGGTTTGCAAGTGGCCACAGATGGCAAAATATATGTTGCCACTTCTATCCGCGAGCAACTCCCTTTAGATGGATACGATTATATCGGAGTTATAAATAATCCAACAAGAGCCGGTTCAGCATGTAATTTTAACAACATCAATCATCAAAGCAATAATGGCATTTTTTTAAATGGCGGTAAATGCCGGATAGGTCTTCCCAATTTCATTCAGAGTTATTTTTATATTCCTAAATTCACTTATACATTCAATTGTTTTAACGACAGCACTCAATTTACGATGGTAAACCCTGCGAATGTTGATTCTGTGCTTTGGAATTTTGGCGACAGCACCTTTTCTACCGAAAGAAATCCTCATCACAGCTTTCGCCAGGCAAAAGATTATTATGTAAAACTTACCGATTATTTTAACGGAATTGGATATACAGATTCATTATTGGTGAACATTAATGATTTACCAAAGCTATTAATTAATAACGGGATGGATACCACGTTTATATTTCCCAATGAAGATATTGTTTTAGATGCAGGAAGTGGTTTTCAGAGTTATTTATGGAGTACCGGAAGCACAAATCAATCCATCCGGGTTAACGAGGTTGGTCTGTATACCGTTACGGTAATCAATGAAAATTGTTGCGAAAAAACTGATTCTATTTATGTTAAAATTTTTGAGCTAATTGTTCCTACGGCTTTTCTTCCGAAAAGCAGCGGACGTGACAGGGAATTCAAAGTGATTGATTATTACAATGCAGTTAAGGATTTTAAAATTTCCATATTCAATCGCCTCGGAAAGATGGTATTTACATCGGATGATATAACCAAAGGCTGGGATGGCAACAATAGTGCTTCCGATGTTTTTTATTATAAGCTCAAAGTTGTTTTAAAAAATGGAAAAGAAATTCATAAAGAAGGGAATATTACGCTAATAAATTAATATCAAACGATTGAAACGTTTATCAGTCATAGTATTATTTATATTCACCGGATGGAATCTGATTGCCCAGGATGTGCATCATTCGCAATTTAATTCTTCGCTATTCATGTACAACCCGGCAATGACGGGTCAAAACCAAAAATATTTTACGGCAGGGCTCAATTATCGTAATCAATGGAATGTTTACAAAACGTTTTCATTTTTTATGGACAAATCAATATGCCAGGATTTCTTAGATCGAGATAAATGGGGAATTGGTTTGTTCTTTTTTAATGATAAAGCTGGCGACGGCGATTTAAAAACTACCGAAGCGGCTCTGTCATCTTCCTATTCCAAATGTTTAAATGCCGATCAAAGTTTATTTTTTTCCTTAGGCGCTTCGGTGGGTTGGGTAAGTAAAAGTATTTCCTACGACAATTTACAATTTTTAAGCCAATATACAGGACTGACCTACGATCCTACCCTTCCGCCCGACCTTTCCGGTGCTGGCAACAGTTCAAATTATGTTGATTTCAATGGAGGTTGTTTACTCGATTATCATCCTTTTTCAAAAACGGGTTTTAGTTTGGGTTATAGTTTAAATCATATCAATAAACCCATCTATACTTTTATGAATATCGACCAACGCCTACCCTGGAAATCGGTATTTCATGGAAGCATTTCAACAAAAATCAACAGAAGTCTTGAAATGGAACCCTTCATCTATTATTCAAAACAGGAAGCGTCGGATGAATTACTTATTGGCGCTCAGTTTTCTTTTCTTATTTCCAAATTAGAATATCACTCCAAACATCCTACAAAAAACATCGTAAAATACATCACATTACGAAGAAAGGACAAAGAAGATTTTTACTTTTTATCCGGAGCGATGGTAAGAACTACTCCATTCAGGGATTTTGTGGCATTTATTGGCTTCGACTATAATAAATATTACTTTACCATTAGTTACGATGCAAACATTAACACCGGAAAGGAAATTATCAAACGAAGAAGCGGAATAGAATTTTCATTTATAAAAAAATTACCTTTGAATAATAAATTAAAAAAATGCAACAATTTCGATTAATATTTATGGTTATTGGCTGTCAACCCTGACAGGTTTGGGAAACCTGTCAGGGTTAGCTTTGTTGATGGATGTTCCGGAAATCATGAACAGCTTTTTCAGGACAATGGAATTCATGCTACGGAACATTATCATCAATTGATTGCAGAAAGATAATATAACGAACTGAATAAAGAGATAGAAACCGCAGCTAAATCCGGCACAAACACAAACCGGCAGGATCAAACGAAAGAAAATACATCCCGATAATAAAATATTTACCGGAATTAGTTTGGAGAATTAAAATTAGTGTAATTTAGTGGTCAGAAAATACTTTGGAAAATGGAAATAATTTAGACATAAATACAATTGCGTTTAAACGACCGGTACCGCCAAGAGTAAAAACGACACAACAGACAATTTGCTGCTAAAAAAATAAAAGAAAACAAAATAATGAACAACCAACGCACAAAACAGCATCCCGATATTACATCGGGACAAACCGCTCAATTTGTCCCAAATATTCTTCTGAAAGCCCATACCCACGACCGAAGTTAGCAAAAGAGCTGCAATTTTACTGACACACACAGTGCCATATAGAGACTTTAACTGTATTTTTGAAAAACGTAAAAAAGAAAAATTAAAATATGATAGATTTTAAAGCAAAGGCAAATTTGATATGGCAAGTAGCCGACTTACTACGTGGAGATTACAAACAATCTGATTACGGTAAAGTAATTTTGCCGTTAACTGTTTTGAGACGACTTGACTGTGTTTTAAAACCAACCAAAGAAAAGGTATTGGATTACTTACTTAAGATCCAAAAAAAATCAGATAGTACAAAAGATTTAATTCTGAATAACATTGCTGGACACAATTTCCACAACAGGAGCAAATTTGATTTTGAAAAACTCAAGAACGAACCAGACAAAGTTGCGGCTAACCTTAGAAATTACATCAATGGTTATTCTACAAGTGCGAGAGAAATAATTGAATATTTCAGTTTTGATGACCAGATTGATAGAATGGACGACCCCAAAGCCGACATTCTTTTTCAGATAGTTAAGAAGTTTGCTGAAATAGACTTGTCCGACATGGACAGTATGGAAATGGGTTATGTGTTTGAAGAACTAATCAGGCGATTTTCTGAACAATCAAACGAAACAGCAGGAGAGCATTTTACACCAAGAGAAGTAATTAAACTCATGGTAAATGTACTTTTCATTGCAGACAACGAAGCACTAACAAAAGAAGGAATTGTAAAAACCCTTTATGACCCTGCTTGCGGAACAGGCGGAATGCTTTCAGTTGCCGAGAAACATTTAAACGGCTTCAATAAAAAAGCAAAACTAGAAGTATTTGGACAGGAAATTAATCCGGAATCTTATGCAATCTGTAAATCGGATATGCTAATAAAAGGGCAGAATCCTTCAAATATAAAGTTTGGAAATACATTTACAGTTGACGGACTTGAAAACGAAAGATTTGATTATATGCTTTCCAATCCACCTTTTGGAGTGGATTGGAAAAAAGCAGAAAAAATAATCAAGGCAGAATACGAAAATAAAGGTTATTCAGGTCGTTTCGGTGCTGGATTGCCTCGTATCAATGATGGTTCGTTATTGTTTCTGCAACACATGATTTCAAAAATGAAGAAAGACGGTAGCCGAATCGGAATTGTTTTTAATGGCTCACCTCTTTTTACAGGACAGGCAAACAGTGGAGAAAGCAATATACGACAATGGATTATTGAAAATGACTGGCTCGAAGCCATTATTGCCATGCCTGACCAACTCTTTTACAATACTGGCATTTCAACCTATGTTTGGATCATCAATAATCGCAAAAGCGATGAACGAAAAGGGAAAATTCAACTTATAAATGCAACTGGTACCAAAGACGAAGAGTTAGTAAAAGAAGGAAAACTGGAATACAACAGATTTTGGAATAAGAAAGTGCCGACACTTGGAAACAAACGAAAAGAAATATCTGAAAATGGTGATGAAAAAGGCATTGGCTTTATTACCAAACTCTATGGCGATTTTGAAGAAAACGAGTTTGTGAAAATTTACCCAAACGAATTTTTTGGTTACTGGCGAATAACGGTTGAACAACCACTACGAAATGCAAAGGGAAAAATTGAAACTAACAGTAAAGGAGAACCAAAGCCTGATAGCAGTTTAAGAGATTACGAAAATATTCCTTTTTTGAAATACAACGAAAACAAAAAACTCGTTCCACAAACCATTGCAGAATATTTTGACCGAGAAGTAAAACCAAACCTACCTGATTCGTGGGTTGATGATAGCAAAACAAAAATTGGTTACGAGATTAATTTCACAAAGTATTTCTACGAATTTAAACCTTTGCGTTCGTTAGCTGACATAAAAGCCGAAATTCTTAAATTGGAAGAAAATACCGTTGAACTTGAAAAAAATATTTTAAAATAATGAAAATAAATATTAAACAGGCAATAAAACATTTCTACTCTATTCATTCTTTGGCTTTAGTTTTTGAAGAAGCTATTTGTAATTCTCTTGATGCTTTTGCTTCAAAAATTGAAGTAAATATATCAATAGATGAATTAGATAAACCAGAATCTTTGAAAATTACAATAAAAGATAACGGCGAAGGGTTTGTTCAAGAACGTTTTGACAAATTTTGTAAGTTACTTGAGGTTGATGAAGATACTCATAAGGGTATAGGAAGGTTAGTGTTTTTGCATTATTTTGAAAAAATTAATATTCTTAGCAAATACGGAACAAAACAGAGAAATTTTGATTTTACAATTGATTTTGACGAAGACAAGATCAATAGAAAAGAATTTGAGACTGGGTTAAATCAAAAAGAGACAATATTAACATTTCAAAGTTATTATCCCCCAAAAATAGCTAAATATGATTATATTTTCCCTACCTATCTAAAAAAATACATTCTTGAACAGTTTTATCCTAAACTATATCTATTAAAAAAAGAAAAAAAAGAAATTGAAATAATTTTTAACTTAAATGTAAAAAATTTAAAAAAAGCCCAAGTAATTGGTGCAAGGAAATCTGTAATAACAACTAATGATATTCCTGAATTAGAAACTGTAAAAATTGATTCCGGTTTTATACCTCTATTTGAAGAATCAGAAGTACGATTTTCAATTATAAAACAAGAAGTTCCTACAGATGCATTATTAATAACAGCATTATGTATTGATGAAAGAACTTTTAATTTAACAGACATAATTTCCACTGAAAACATTCCATCAGGATATGAGCTAATATTTTTATTTTATTCAACCGCATTAAAAGGGAAAACTGACACTTCAAGGCAAAATTTGAAAGAAGACGATATTTTTTTTAAAACAATAAAAAAAATATTTAGACAAAAGATTTCTGAAATTTTAGAAATCCGATTACCTCAAATTAAAGAAAGAAATTTTTCAACAAAAGAATCTCTTACTAAAAATTATCCGCATTTGATAGGTTATTTTAATCAAGAGGAAATCGGGTTTATTTCTAAAGCAAAGTCTATTGAAGAAGCACAAAAGAAGTTTATGAAAGACCAAAAAGAAATTTTAGAAGCGACTTCTTTAAATGATGAAAAATATGAAAAAGCTTTAGAAGTATCTTCTAGAACATTAACAGAATATATTCTTTACAGAGAAAAAATAATTGAAAAAATTAGTGAAATAACTCAAGAAAATTCAGAGGCAGATATTCATAATCTAATTCTGCCAAAGCGAACTATATTAAAAGATAATAATCACCTATCAAGTATTTACTCTAACAATTTATGGCTGTTGGATGATAAGTATATGACATTTACAAAAGCCTTGAGTGAAAGGACAATGAAAGAGATCATCGAAGAAATTACTAATGCGGGCACAACAAAAAATGATGATAAAAAACCTGATATTGCGATAATATTTTCCAATAATCCCGAGTTAAAAGAAAATTCAAAAGTCGATGTTGTTATAATTGAACTTAAAAAAAGAGGTATAATTTTAGCAAAAACAGAGGAAGTTATAAGTCAATTAAAACAAAGAGCTAGAAAACTAATGAATTATTATCCTAATAAAATTCAACGAATATGGTTTTATGGAATTGTTGAATTTAATGATGAATTTAAAAGATCATTAAAAGACGAAGAATATACTCCTCTATTTTCAAAAGATAGTCTGTATTATAAAGAAAATAAAGTTTATCTAAATGCAGATTCTGAAATTCCTTATCTAATTGGAACTTATATATTATCTATTGATGCTTTTATTGAAGATGCTAAAGCAAGAAATGCCACCTTTTTAAAGATTTTAAAAGAAGGATTTACAAATTCAAACAATATAGAGGATGAATAAATACAACAAATATAAACCTAGCGGCATAGAGTGGATTGGTGAAATACCTGAACATTGGGAAGTGAAGAAGCTGAAATATTTGATTAGCAATAACGATGGCGGTGTTTGGGGAAATGATGGTGGGAACTTCTATGTGCTGCGATCTACTGAAATTAACGTTGATGGAAGTTGGAATTATGAAAATGAGCCAGCTATTAGAGATTTATCTGAGTCGGAGTTTAGCAAGTCTATTTTAAAAGAAGGTGATTTACTAATAACTAAATCAAGTGGTAGTGAACTACATATCGGAAAAACAGGATTAGTGAATAAAAAAATTGCAGAAATGAAATGTTGTTTTTCTAATTTCATGCAAAGAATTCGTCCACAAAATAATCAGAATCCAAATTTATTGTTTCATCACTTAAATTCAAAACTTGCAAGGGAACAATATAATTACCTTAGCAATACGACCACTGGTTTGGCAAATCTTAGTGCTGAAATAATCAATAGTATTTTATTTCCTGTACCGCCAACATTGGATGAGCAAATTGCAATAGCCAATTTTCTTGACCAAAAAACTGCTGAGATTGACGAACTGATTAAGCAAAAAGAAGAATTGCTATTACTTTTTGAAGAAGAAAAAAAAGCAGTAATAAATCATGCAGTCACTAAAGGAATTGACCAGGACGCAAAATTAAAAGACAGCAAAATTGAATGGTTGGGTGAAATACCTGAACATTGGGAATTAACTAAATTAAAATATGTTACAAATAAAATTGGTGATGGAATTCATACAACTCCAACATATACTGACTTCTTCGAAATTTATTTTATTAATGGAACAAATTTAGAAAATGGAAAAATAAGGATTACTGAAGGTACAAGGTCGGTAGATGAAGAAGAGTATGAAAAACATAGAATAAATTTGGAATATGGCACTATCTTAATTTCTTTAAATGGTACAATTGGTAAAATGGCTTTTTATAATGGAGAAAAAGTTATTTTAGGTAAAAGTGCCGCTTATATTGAATGTAAAAAAGAAATTAATAATGAATTTGTTTACTACTTTTTACAATCAAACTATTTAAAAAATTGCTTTGAAGAATCATTCAGTGGTACAACAATAAATAATTTATCTCTTCATACATTACGAAATACGAAGTTAGTAGTTCCAGAAAGAAATGAACAAGATAGAATAGTAGAGTTTATTAAGCAAAATATTCTAATAAAGGATATTCAAATAGAAAATACCTTAAAGCTAATTGGATTCTTAAAGGATTATAAAATAGCAATGATTTCAGAAGTTGCAACAGGTAAAGTAAGAGTAATTTAAATAGAATACAATATGACACTTTGTGTTTCATGGATAAGAAAAGTAAATAACAACGAAGAACTAATCTTCGCAACTGATAGTTGTCTTTCGGGTGGCGAAAGATGGCATTCAGGTGTTAAACTTTTCGAACTTCCCCGAAAAGATTGTTTGATTTGTTTCGCAGGCGAAACAAACAGAACTTATCCGTTAATTTTAAATCTCATTTCTTCTATCAAATTTGATGAGCATCTTTCAAGCTCACATACCGATGTTAGTGAAGTACTTGAATATCTATCTAATCTTTTTACCACGCTTTGTAATTCAATTACAGATTACGGAACTCAAAACTTTAAAGATGTATTGGGTGAATTTGAGTTTTTGTTTGGTGGTTGGTCGTGGAGACAAGGCAGGTTCAGGCTCTGGAAATTAAAATACAAGTTTGAGACTTCGGCTTTTGTACACGATGAAGTTAATGACGAAGGTATGTTTTATGAATTTATTGGCGATGAAACACAAAAGGCAGAATCATTATTGGAAGAAGAAATAAAAAACAATGGAAAAATTCTATATCGTCATTTTGATATGGAACCTTTCAAAGTTCTGTTAACAATGATACGTGAAGATGAATATACTACAATTGATGGTGCGATTCAGATTGCAAAAATTCATCCTCCGGGTTCAACCGAATTTTTTGGTGTTTTATGGCCATCAATTGATGGGAAGAAAACATTTTTAGGAAAAGATGTGAGTTTTGAAAATAATCCAGCCGTAAACTTTATCGACCCTGATACAGCAACAATAATTGGTGAAGAATTGCCCGAAAAGCTTACGTTGATTGATGAAGCAACTTATGGTGTGAATACTGAATTTGTAAAAAAATGTTATCCAAACGGATTATTGAAAACAGAACTGACCAAGCGTGAAAACCATATTTTAAAATCAATTTTTAATGACATTGCCTATTCTCGTTTTCTTGAAAGCGAAAATGCAGAAATTGAAAACGTACAGCAACAATGAGCAAGATAACTACAGAAAATACATTTGAAACTGCAATTGTCCAATCATTGATTGATAATGGCGGATATTCGGCAGGTAATGCTCCCGATTACAGCCCTGAATTGGGATTGTTTAAATACGAAGTATTACAATTCTTACAAGAAACACAACCTGAAAATTGGCAGAAAATATCTGGAATACATGGCTCCGATGTTGATAATCGGATTATTCAACGCATATATAAAGAAATGGATTTGCGGGGCAGTTTAGATGTTATTCGCAACGGATTTATTGACTACGGAGTTCGTTTTAGATTGGCATTTTTCAAACCCGAATCAGGATTAAATCCAGAAACACAAGTATTGTATGACAAAAACAAACTGAAAATCTATCGCCAAGTTTATTTCTCTTCGCAAAATAAAAATTCTGTTGATTTATTAGTTTCATTGAATGGAATTCCATTAGCTACGTTGGAACTTAAAAACCACTTTACAGGGCAAACTGCCGACAATGCAAAGATTCAGTATGCTACAACACGAGATAACAGAGAATTGCTTTTTGCATTTAAAAAACGTGCGTTAGTTCATTTTGCTGTTGACCCTGATGAAGTTTACATGGCGACAAAACTCGATGGGAATAAAACATATTGGCTGCCATTCAACAAAGGTTTTAACAAAGGCAAAGGCAATCCACCAAATCCAACTGGATATAAAACGGATTATTTGTGGAATGAGATTTTAAAAAAAGATAGTTGGCTCGATATTGTTCAGCGTTTTGTCCATTTACAAACCGAAGAAATAGAAATTGATGGAAAAACATTTAAAAAAGAAAAACTTATTTTTCCTCGTTACCATCAATTAGATGTAGTTCGTAAAATCACAGCAGATTCAAAAATCGCAGGTTCAGGAAAAAACTATCTTGTTCAACACTCGGCTGGTTCAGGCAAAAGTAATTCTATTGCTTGGCTGGCTTATCGCTTATCGAGTTTGCATGATAAAGACGATAATCGAGTTTTCGATAGTGTTATTGTTGTAACCGACCGAAGAGTTTTAGACCAACAATTACAAAATACTATTTATCAATTTGAACATAAAACAGGTGTAGTTCAAAAAATTGATAAAGATGCCAACCAGTTAGCTTATGCAATCAATTCAGGTTCGCATATTATAATCACAACATTACAAAAATTCCCATTTGTAATTGATAAAGTTGGCGATTTACCCGACAGAAAATATGCAGTAATAATTGACGAAGCCCATAGTTCGCAAGGCGGAGAAGCTCACAAAAAAATGAAAGAAGTTTTGTCGGCTTCTGATAACGACCCTGAAATTGAAGAAACTGAAGATTATTCAGCAGAAGATTTTATAAGGGAGCAAGTTGAGAAATCGGCAGCAGCAAGGGGACAACAAAAAAATATTTCATTCTTTGCATTTACAGCAACACCAAAATATAAAACCCTTGCGATTTTTGGCGAAAAAGACATTGAAGGCAAACCACAACCGTTTCATCTTTATTCAATGCGTCAAGCCATTGAAGAAGGTTTTATTCTTGACGTTTTAGAGAATTACACCAATTACGAACTGTATTTTAAACTCTCGAAAGCAATTGAAGATGATCCGACTTTAAACAAAAAGAAAGCAACAAAGGCAATAGGACACTTTGTGAATTTTCATCCTCATAATTTGGCTCAAAAAACTGAAATTGTAATTGAGCATTTTCGACATATAGTTGCAAAAAAGATTGGTGGCAGAGCAAAAGCAATGTTTGTAACATCTTCAAGAAGATTGGCAAAACGATATTTTGAAGAGTTTAACAAATACATTAAAGAAAACGACTATACAAAGGAATTAAAAATTTTAGTGGCTTTTTCAGGTAGTATAATTGATGACAATTATCCCGATGGAGTTACTGAACCTCAGTTAACTGGTTACGGAGAAAAAGAATTACCAAGAATTTTTGAGAAAGATGAATACAGAATTTTAATCGTTGCAGATAAGTATCAGACAGGTTTCGACCAGCCAATGCTACATACAATGTACGTTGACAAAAAACTATCTGGAGTTAAAGCAGTTCAAACACTTTCTCGTCTAAACAGAACAGCCCCAGGGAAAGAGGATACCTTTATTTTAGACTTTGTAAACGACCGTAAAACAATTTTTGAATCATTCCAACCCTATTACGAAAGAACAATTGTAGCGGAAGAACCAGAGATTAACCATTTGTTCGATTTAAAATTAAAGTTAGACGAAAAACAGATTTTTTGGCAATCAGAAATTGAAGCATTTGCAAACATCTATTTCAAACCAACTGGCAAATTAACCACGAATGATCAAGCTCATCTTTATTCATTTATTGACCCTGCTATTGACAGATTTAAAACATTAGAAACCGAAGATGAAAAGGACGAATTTAAAAAGAGTTTAAGAACGTGGACTAATTTGTATGCTTTTCTTTCGCAAATTATACCATTCATTGAACCTGATTTTGAGAAGTTTTATGCTTATGCAAAATTGCTACAAACGAAATTACCAAAAAGGGAGTTGTCCGAAAACTTACAACTTAGTGATGAGATTGCAATGGAGTATTATCGTTTGCAGAAAGTAAAAGAAGGCTCAATTGATTTAATAAAAGGTGAAGATGGAGAATTAGACGGTCTTTCAGAAGCTGGCATAAAAAGGGCAAAAGAAGAAAAGGCTCCGCTTTCCGAAATAATTGATTTGCTAAATGAAAGGTTTGGGACTGAGTTTGAAGAAGCCGACAGACTATTTTTTGAACAAATAGAAACAGAATTAATTCAAGACGAAAAATTACAATCTCAAGCAAAAGCCAATAAAATTGACACTTTTAAATTTGCCTTCGAAGATATTTTTGTAAATAAGCTTATTGAAAGAATGGAGCAGAATCAAAACATTTTTGACAAGATTATTGAAAACAAATCTTTTGGCAGCTTGGTAAAAGAAATAATGATGAAAAAGGTTTATGATAGAATTAATGAAGAAGAAAAAACCCCGATTGAGCAGAAAATGCTTATCCGCTCGGAACATAAAGAAATTTATAACTCTGCAAAATAGAAATGAGCATTTAAAGCAATATACATAATAGAAACTAAAATTGCCATATAATCGAATTTAATAGTTTAAAAATAGAACACGGATTATATTATTATCGGTGCCTATCCGTGTAATCCGTGTCCTATTCTTTTATCGGCGTCTATCCGTTTTATCCGTGTAATCAGCGTCATATTATCTATTCTCAGAATATTTCCACCTCAAACTTTCCTTCTTTTACCGTATCGGCATTAAAAACATTAAGAAATGTATTTCCCATTGTTCCTAATATCGCAGGCGAAACATTGGCACTGGCTCCTGTGGGAAGCGAATAAGCATTGGCAGGAGCGGCAGCGGTGGCGGAATCGGCCGTATAAAACAATAAAGTAATATCGCCGGTATTGCTGATGCTAAAAATTGTTTTATCGGTAAATGTATTATTTGCAATAGAGGTTACCTGTGCCGGGGCGGCGGTGCCGGAAATAAAATTATTTTCACCATTGCGTGATTTATATCTCAGTCCCCATTGACGGCATTGCATACGCCTTGCGGCAGGTGCGCTCTTGCGATAATAAAATACGACCTCATCCCACAAATCATGAATTAATGCATTAACTTCGATGCGCATCGGTTTTAATTCTCCCTGTATATCGCTCAGTTTAAGTTTATTTTCAGCAAGAAGATTCTGCTTACTTTTAAAAATATCAAACAATGTTTTTACCTCAACTGCCGAAGGCATCGACATAGCTACGCCTCCTCTGGCGACGCGGGCGGCTTCTCCTTCGGCTATTACACTGCCCCAACGTAATATATCATCATCGGAAATCAATCGGGGAAGTTCCCTGCTGGTAATATCCATGCCATATAATGCAAGATCTGCGGCCTGAAATAACTTCCGGTCAATACCATTAAATAAACCCTGGAAATAATGATTAATAATTATAGAAGAATCTGATTTTGATGTGTTTTTTAGAAGTGTTGCATTGCTTTTATCGGTTATGCAAACATTCATTTGTTTATATTTGGCAATAAACAAAGGTGCATAACTGCGCATTTGCTCAATGGTAGAATTGAGAAATATTTTTTCAGCCTCCGGTTTCACGGTTCCATCGGAATTGAAAATAAGATTAGACGAATTTTCGAGGACATTACATCTGTCGCCATCACTGTTTGGATAAATAAGTGTTATCATAATAATCATGTTTTAGGTTAATAGTCAGTTTAATTTTGAATAATTATAAGTAATAGAAACTATAAATTGTCGCATCATTGAATTTGGAAACATTAAGAATAGAACACGGATTTGTGCTGGAAATAGCGGATTAAAAACGGATTTTAATTCCGACAAGTCGGAATGATTTTCAGACATATCCGTTCTAATTATTCATGCTTGCATGAATAAAATCGGCGTTAAATCTGTTTGTATTATGATCAGTGTTTATCTGTTTTTTTCCGCGGAATCCGCGTCCTATTCTTTTTTGATATACGACATTCTTTTTGTCCAATTACTTAATTAATAATACAAAATTAAAAATGTTTTTTCAATAACAAATTATTTTTATAAAAAAATTAATATTTTATTATTATTTTTAATATTTTATTCGTAAATGCGACGATTTTTTAAAAATAGCATAGGATAAAATATTAAATATCAATAATTAACGCGAATGATAAAGCATAACACATTGTAATTAAAATTATTATCCTACTATTGATAATAAAAACAATGATTATCTGTTTTTTATATAACAAGTGGTTGAAAAAAGTAAACCACAAAGGCTCAAAGAGCACTACGTATTTTATTCTTTGTGTATTCTAAGACTAAACCAAATTTTTTTTAAAATTTTGTGCATATAATGTTACATAAGGAGATTGTCGTTTAATTACTGAAAAAGCCCTGTAAACAAGTTTACAAGCAATGGCATTCATTACAGACTGATGATGTTTCCCTTCTTCTTTTTTTCTTTTATAATAATTCTTTATTTCCTTGTCATGAAGCGCAGCCGCATTAGCTCCATTAAACAAAAGGGACTTAATTGTTTTATTTCTCAATGAACTTGTTTTTGTTTTGCCCCGGATACTTGATCCTGATGAGTGTTCAAAAGGCGCTATTCCGGCATAGCAATTGAATTTACGTGCATCAGTAAAAGATTCAAAATTTTGAGTTAAAACCAGTAAATAAATTGAAATAATTGGACCTATTCCCTTGATGGTTTTCAATAAATTAAAATTATTTTCAAGGGTTTTATCTCTTTTTATTTCTGACATTAATAACTCATCAATGGATTCAATTTTTACCTTAACCTCAATTATTTGTTTTTTAATTTCATCAACTACATAATCAAAATGAGTTAACTGGCAAACTGCTTGATGACTTTTTAAACTATTTTGCAACTGTGTGGATATCCTTACCATTTGATTACGATAAGTAAGTAATTGTTTTATTTTCTGAAAACAATCAGAACTCATCTTCGATGGTTGTAGCTTATCCCGAAACGTATAAGCAAACATCGCTATCCTTTCGGCATCTACCTGGTCATTTTTTCCTCGAGTCATTCCAAGTGAAAGCTTTATCTGCAGTGCCGGAATTATGCTATACACACAGCAAATTTGTTCTAATTCATAACATAAGGAAAATCCATAATGACCGGTATGTTCGAAACAAAACCAGCAATCTTCCAAGTTTATCTTTTCTTTTTTTAATGTAGAAAACAAAGATTGTATACCATCTGCTTCGTTTTTAATCACAAATTTGTTGGCTATTTTCTTTTTTTCTGCATCATAAACAGCTACATCTAACTTGCTTTTTGAAATGTCAATGCCTACATAAAATTTTTTCATAACTTTGCATTTAAGGTTAAAACAAAAAACGTTACCGGATTGGTTGAGAAGCTGAAACCTTTAATAAGCCTTATAACTTAAGATTCTAACTGGCAAATCTCAACTCAAAAAGGGCAGAGGACTAATACACAAAATAGAGATTCTTCTATGACTCTGTTTAGTTCACCTCTGCTCTTTCCGGTTAACTATTTTATAAAAGTAATACCTCTTTTTTAATTCGCAAAACTAAAGGTTTCTTAGTGACCTTAGTGGTTAAAAAAATATAAATGCAAAAAATCATAAAGTAATTATTATTTTAAAAATTTTAGTGGTTAAAAAAAAGTAAACCACAAAGGCTCAAAGAGCACTACGTATTTTATTTTTCGTGTTTCTTAGTGGCCTTAGTGGTTAAAAAAATATAAATGCAAAAAATTATAGTGTAATTATTTAAAAATTTTTAGTTGATATAATTGCTCATAAATGGACTGCCGGAAAAATTTCAGTCCATTTGATTACTCACAGATTGATTATTGAAAAAAATTTAGTTCATTTATTCTCTCACAAACTGACTACTGAAAAAAAATTAATTCATTTGGTTGCACTCAAAATGACTAATAGAAAAATTTCAGTTCATTTAATTGCTCATAAATGGAGTGCTGGAAAAAATTTAATTGATTTGATTGCTCTCAAATGGATTATTGAAAAAAATTCAATTGATTTGGTTACTCACCAATGGACTGCAGGAAAAATTTCAGTCCACTTGGCTGCGCTCAAAATGATCGATAGAAATATTTTAGTTATTTTATCTTTTAATGATAGTCAGTGTTTTTGTAATTGGATAGCAATGATTAAAATGCTATCAAAACAAAAAAAACCGGAATATGTAAAAATAATTTAAAAACCTTGTAATTTAGTAGTCGGAAATTTTGCGGAAAAATACGATATTTAAATATAATTACGTTTATATGTCGGCAGCAAAATAAACGACAATAAATTCTCAGACTATGAATAGTTCGATTTACAGTGTGATTACCGGAACAGGAAGTTATATCCCAACTGTACATTTCGGGAACGAAGATTTTCTTACCAACGAATTCTATGATTCCGACGGGAAGAAGCTCGAAAAAAAGAATCAGGAAATAATTGACAAGTTTCTCGAAATAACAACGATTGCAGAAAGACGGTATGTTACCGACGATCTGGTTACCTCCGATATAGCTTATTTTGCTGCCATCAAGGCCATCGAATCTGCAAACATTGATAAAGAAAAATTGGACTACATCATTGTTGCACATAATTTTGGTGATGTAAAAAGCAACAACCGTCGTTCGGATCTGGTGCCCTGTTTAGCCGCAAGGGTAAAGCATAAATTAGAAATAAAAAATCCGAATACGGTTGCCTATGACCTACCTTTTGGTTGCCCGGGCTGGTTACAGGCCGTCATCCAGGCCGATTACTACCTGAAATCGGGAGATGCTAAAAAAATATTGGTTATCGGTGCCGAAATATTATCACGCATCAGCGATCCACACGACAGAGACAGCATGTTGTATTCCGATGGAGCCGGTGCTGTAGTTCTGGAAGCCAGAAAAAGTGATATGCCCATCGGAATACTCGCACATAAAACACGCTCGGATACTTTTCTGCATTCCGCCATGTTGTATATGGATAAATCGTACAATCCCAATTATAAAAACAAAGACGATTTATTTTTGAAAATGAATGGCCGGAAACTATACCAATATGCATTGGAAACCGTACCTCAGGCAATAAAAGATTGTCTTGAAAAGAGTGATGTCCATCTTAATGAAATCAAGAAAGTGTTGATCCATCAGGCCAACGGAAAGATGGATGAAGCTATATTGAAAAGACTTTTTAAGCTTTATAATATTGAAGATGTACCCGAATATATCATGCCAATGACGATTTCGTGGTTAGGCAATTCGTCGGTAGCCACCCTTCCTACCCTATTGGATATTATTCTGAAAACCGATTGGAAAACACATAAAATAAACCAAAACGATATCCTTGTTTTTGCTTCTGTAGGAGCAGGAATGAATATTAATGCGATGGTTTATAAGTTGCCGGAGGAATAAGGAGTAGGCAGTAAGCAGTAGGCAGCTGAACGAAGTGAAGTCCCGAGCGAAGCGATTCGGGATTTGTAAAGTTTGTAAAGTTCTTAAAGTTTATAAAGTTTGTAAAGTTTGTAAAGTTCTTAAAGTTTATAAGGCTAAACGAAGTGAAGTCCCGATATAGAAGCGCTTAGGAGGAACGACTTAGCGATTCTTCATCGGGAAACGAAGCAATTCAGGATTTGTAAGTTTATAAAGTTTATAAAGTTTATAAAATTTGTAAGGTTTATAACGTTTTTAAAGTTTTCATGTGCTCTATTGTGCCTATTGTGGTTCAAAAAGTGGACGAATCCAAGAAAATCATCCGATCATGATTGATCATAAATTACAACAAATTATTCCGGCAATTCTTGAATGGGGAAGATTGCGGGAAGAAATTACCGGAGTTGCTTTAACAGGTTCGTATGCCCGGGGTGAAGCCAGGGAAGATTCGGATATAGATTTATTGATTTTTGCAGAAAATCCTAAAACATTCGGACAAACCGGATGGATAAAAGATATAAACTGGAATAAAATAAACTTAGAATTCAGATCGTCGAATGATGGATTTTATGGGAACAATCAATTTATCCAGTTTCTTTTTACCAGCGGACTGGAAATAGAATTTATTTTTCCCGACAGGGAATGGTTAAATGATGCGCCCTTGAAACCGGAAACCATATATATTCTCAAAAAAGGATTTGTCATTCTATATGACAGGGGACAAAAGCTGAAACAATTGCAGCAGAAATTAAACCCAAATTGTCCAAAGGACTTAAAATCCTTTGCCATCCCCTATCGCATACGGGAGTTATAACCAATCCGACAAGGATTGTCCCCGCTTTGCTTTATTATATTTTTTAAAACCACGAGGCGTTATCTCATTCTGTTTATTTTTGTACCCAAAAACAATGAATAAACCACCATTTAAAAGGGAAAATCACTACATAAAACAAGCATGCAAAGGATAATAGGCAATCAGTATAAAAGGCCAACAGGATTATTAGGGAAAATAATTGCCCATAAAATGATAAAAGGAAACATTCATGATTATGAAAGAGTAATTTCCCAACTGGATATTAAACAAAACGACAGGTTATTTGAAATCGGATATGGAATCGGATTCGGAGTGGACAAAATATCTTCAGATTATGATTGTTTTGTATCGGGCATAGACTTTTCGAAGGTGATGTACAACATAGCCGCAAAAAGGAACAGAAAGCATATCGAAAATAAAAAAGTTGAATTGCTTTACGGAGACTTCCTTGGCTCAGCAATAAGTTCCGACCCGTTTGATACGGTTTTCTGTTTAAATGTTATCTATTTCTGGGATAAGTTGGATGAACCATTTTCAAAAATAAATGCATTGCTGAAAAAAGGTGGTTTGCTTTGCATATTTATGTGCCATCGCGATTTTATGAATACCGTTAAATTTACCAAAGATGGGATTTTTAATAAATATTCTATCGAAGAGGTTGTTGATAAATTAAAATCCGCAGGATTCGATAACATACATTATGATTATGCTAAAAAAGGTTATGTCATAAAATGTAGAAAATAGGCAAGCATGCGACTGAAGTTATGGCACAATTAAAAACAGAAACAGAGATGAATGAATTTACGGCAAACAATAAGGAAATATTACGCTTGATTGAAGAATGGGAACCCAAGCTACGGGCTCTTTCCGAAGAAGTAATAACATGGAGACGAAACTGCCAGAACAGGACAATCAAGCAGATTGTCGGGCATATGATTGACTCGGCTTCAAACAACACACACAGGATCGTTCATCTGCAATATCAGCCGACTCCCCTTATCTATCCTGATTATGCCAACCTTGGCAATAATGACCGGTGGATTGCCATTCAGAATTACCAGGCTGAAAAATGGTACGATTTGGTTCAGCTATGGAAATATTCCAATATCCATATTGTTCATGTAATCGATAATGTGAACCCCGGTAAATTGAATAATGAATGGATTAGTGCACTAAACACAAAAGTATCGCTTAAGGCAATGATTTTAGATTACCTGCGGCATTTTAAATTGCATCTGAATGAAATTGATGAACTGATAAATAAACCCACTATCTGATGGGAACAGGCCATAAGCGGTAAATAAAACTGATAATATTATTTTGCCTTTTCTCTCCTTCTCTTTACATTTGTGGAGGAAAACAATGAAATATCCATAAGGCTTTAGCCCAACCAAAAATGATATTTTATAAATATTCCATGCGACTAATAAATTAAAAAATTAATAACACATGAATAAAAAAGCATATTCCATTATGCACAAGATCAAAAAAACATTTTCCCAATAATTCGAAATAAAATCAACCAAATACAATAAGAGTAATGACATTCGTAGATTATTATAAAATCTTAGGGGTTGAAAAAACGGCAACGCCAACGGAAATTAAAAGCGCTTTCCGGAAATTAGCCAGAAAGTATCACCCCGACTTGAATCCGAATGATAAGGATGCAACCAAGAAATTTCAGGAAATCAATGAAGCGAATGAAGTATTGAGTGATCCTGAAAAACGTAAGAAATATGATCAATACGGAAAAGACTGGGAACATGCCGAACAATTCGAAAACGCAAAACAGTATCAGGGACAGCCATCAGATTCGGGGAAAACAAGGTTTTCGGAAACATCTTTTGAAGAAAGAGATTTTTCTGATTTTTTTGAATCCCTGTTTGGTGGAGCGGCAGGCGCAGGTAAAAGGCAGGTAAAATTCAGAGGAGAAGATTACAATGCAGAATTACATCTGGATTTAATGGATGCTTATCATACCCAAAAGCAAACACTGACCATAAATGGAAAAAACATACGGATTACTATTCCTTCCGGAATAGAAAACGGGCAAACAATTAAAATAGCAGGGCTTGGCGGACAGGGAATAAATGGCGGGCCAAACGGCGATTTATATATTACATTTTCAATAGCCAATCGCTCCAAATTTAAACGGTTAGGAAATGATTTATATACTACGGTAGAATTAAATTTATACACAGCCGTGTTAGGAGGTGAAATCACCATAGATACCCTGGACGGAAAAGTAAAGTTAAAAGTAAAGCCTGAAACCCAAAATGGAAGTAAAATAAAGTTAAAAGGCAAGGGATTTCCTGTTTATAAAAGTGACGGACTTTTTGGGGATTTAATTATAACGTACGAAATTAAAATTCCGCAAAATTTAACAGATAAGGAGAAAGCTTTATTTACTGAATTGTCAAAATTGTAATTTAAAATGTTAGCCATGCAAACAGAAAATTTAATATCCATTAATGAATTCTGTATCAATCATAATACTGAGATTTCTTTTATACAATCATTACAACGAACCGGATTGATAGAATTTACTTCTATTGAAGAAACTTTATATGTTGATACGGATCAGCTCCAGCAATTAGAAAAAATTGTTCGGTTATATTACGAACTGGGAATTAACCTGGAAGGCATTGAGTCTATCATTCATTTATTACAGCGGATAAGCTCGATGCAGGATGAAATTATTTCGCTTAAAAACAGGCTTCGTCTGTATGAACCAAACGAATAAATAGTTTCAATACTCCTGACGGGGTTTGAAACCCCGTCAGGGTTGGAATTTGGTAAATTTTATTTTTTCTTCTCCACTGGCGTCAGTTTAATCAGTTTTACACCATGGGCAGGAATTTTATAGGTAAGGCTGACGTTGGCATAGCCAAGATTACGTTGCCTCCATACGTCGCGCACTACCGGGCTACCTTTGATATTTAACTTTTCCAGCGAAACACTAACATAATCGGCAAACATTCCCTTATTGAACAAGCCCACGGCAAGGGAACCATCTTCGAGGGGTTTTGCCCATACTTCCTTATCGTCCTCCGCTAAAACCTGCTTCGCCTGAATGCCAAGCGCATCCTGATTGATTTCGATCACTTCATCGTTGGAAAGCAGGTTAAAGGTAAAATCGTCCATCTGAGTCATATCGCAACCGATGAGCAAAGGCGATGCAAGCAGCGACCAAAGGGAAATGTGGGTATATTGTTCGTTGGGCGATAGACGCGAAGGATGTAAGTTTCCCCAACCAACCATACCAACTACCAGCATATCCGGATCGTTCCAATGACCGGGACCGGCATATTTTTCCTTACCAGCCTGTCCGAATCCTATGCCCGACATGCTTTCCCAGGTATCTGTAATATCGCCGGTGGTACGCCAGCAATTGCCACCTACGGCACTTCCCCATGTCCACACATTACCCATACCATACTGGCAAAGACTGTAAACGATATCACGTTTTTGTTTATTCAATGCATCATTCATGGTAAGATAGGGCTTTTGAAGCTCGATAAGGCTTTTATCCTTGGCAATATTACCATAGGAGCACCAGTCGTATTTCAGATAATCCATTCCCCAATTAGCAAATTGTTTGGCATCGTCGGCTTCGTGACGGTAGCTGGCAGTATAATCGGCACAAGTTAATGGCCCAGGCGAAGAATAGATTCCTATTTTCAAACCCTTGGAATGAACATAATCTGAAAGGGCTTTCATATCGGGAAATTTTTTATTGGAATTGATCATTCCGTCCTTATCACGAGCATTTCCATCAAGCATCGTATCGTTAGAGCCGGGTTTAATCGCCCAGCAGTCGTCAATATTAATGTATGCCCAACCATGATCGGCTAAGCCGGAAGTGATGAGTACATCGGCTGCCGAACGGATTTTCTGATCGTCTACTGCTTCGGCAAAACAATTCCAGCTATTCCAGCCCATAGGCGGAGTGAGCGCTATCTTGTTTCCTACCACGATGGTAAACTGGCGTTCCGCTTTTCCAAGAGAATTGGTAACGGTAAGCATTACTTTATGTTTTCCGACAATTGAAGTACTGCCTGAGATAATTCCTGTGGATGCATTTATAATTAATCCTTTAGGTAATCCTTTGGCAGCATATTTCAAAGGGCGCTTGCCGGTAACAGGAACCCGGAAAAGAAATGGTGAACCGGGACGAACGCCATAAATTCTGGCGCCGTTTATCCGGGGCTCCGGCGATGGCTTGGGCGTTAGAATTTCCTCTTTTTCGCGTGGTGGATCTACAGTTTCAGGATGTTGGCCAACAACGATAAATTTAGCATCTGCCCAGTCGGCATGATCCCAGTTAGGTCCGTCGCCTGTAGTTTCTACCAACAATATCACTTCTTTAACCCCATTTAAATTCAGTTTTACTTTAGCCTTTTCACCAGCTTTCAACACTTCGCTTTTCCACGATTCTTTCTTGTCGCAGTAAATCTTGAATCTTACGCTTCCGGCAGCCCCATTGATTTCATCATCCAGGCCTACCTGCGATTCGAAAGACAAAGCAGTTCCCTTAAGATTGATATATAAAGCACTTCCGGCATGGGTACCAAAACCTTTGACATAGGTTGTTCCGGCAATTTTTATAGGGTTTCCATCCACCGACTTGTCGGCATGAGGGTCGCCCCACCCCTGACGGGCTTTGGTTATATCGAGAGACGAAAGCCAAACCGTATCGGCTGACTGAGCAATAATAAAAGAGGTAAAACCAAAGATTAATAAACAGAAAAGGATTAATTTTTTTAATGAGTTCATGATGTATAATTTTTATTCAATAGTGATTTCATCGGCAAAAATCCAGGATTTCTCCCCGGCAGATGGATGTGAAGGAGGCAGGACTCCCGGATTTTTAGCTACGACTTTTACAAACTGTCCCTGCAGATTCAGTCCTTCCAGCGTAAACGTTTTGATGATACTGCCTTCCTTGTCGGCAGGGATATCATTAACCACGGTTCCAACAAGTTTGTAGTTTACATCATCGGACGAAACATAAAAATCAACCTTCTGGGGCATAAGTATCCATGAGGCCATATCCTGATTAAAACCAATGGCTAATTTATGGATGAGGGAAGTTTTGCCTAAATTTACCACGGCATCTACATCCACTCCCTGATAACCTTGCCATGAACCGGTATGAAAATCGCCTTTACCATAAATGCCGTCGATCAAAGCAATATCGCCTCCGGCAGTGTAACTATTGCTGTATCTGGTGTTCAGTTGCAAGGTTCTGCCCTTGGGAATTTTATTAAAACAGGATGTAACGGTAAAACTGGGTTGATGGTCAACATAAGCTACAATTTTTAGTGTAGATGTGTTGGTGAGTAAAAAAGGTTCAGAATAAAGCGACGAGTTTTCCGAAGGCTGACTGTTGTCGAGTGTATAATATATTTTGGCTTTATCATTAGCGCAGCCAAGCACGACAAGCGTGGAATCGTAAAAAACCCTGTCGCCCTTTTCCACCATAGGATTTGGCGTAATAAAATTATCGGTAATGGCCGAAACGGGAGCATCTCCATCCGTGCTTCCCCATGCTTTATTGGGCTGGGACATCATATCCAGTTGAAGCTCTCCACCCTTCATCAAATCGGAATGACGGAGATAGCAATGATTGGTTGCAGTGCCATTCAAACGGGAAGCAGAGATATAAAAATTATTATCCGAAAGATTATTCGCCTTTATTGCAAATTGCTTTCCGTTTTCGAGATGTATCGTAACTTTATCAAATAAAGGGGTTCCGATAGCGTAAAAATCGGAAGCCGGGGTAACGGGATAAAAGCCCATGGCGCTAAGCACCAGCCAGGCCGACATTTGTCCGCAGTCCTCGTTGCCGCTCAGTCCATCGGGTTGATTATGATATAGCGTATAAACGATTTCATGAACCTTTTCCTGGGTTTTCCATGGCTGGCCGGCATAATCGTAAAGATAGGCTATCTGATGGCTTGGCTCGTTGCCATGTGCATATTGTCCGATGAGTCCGGTAATATCAGCCTGATCGCGTCCGGTGGTTTGGGGTTTGGCGGCAAACAACCCGTCGAGCATGGTAGCCAATTGGACTTTTCCTCCAAGCATGGCAGACCAGTTTGTAATATCCTGCGGGACATAAAAGCTGTATTGCCAGGCATTAGCTTCGGTATAATTAAAGTTCACTTCTGCCGGATCGAAGGGTGAATACAAGCTGCCGTTTTTCCTTGCCCGCATAAATCCTGTGGTAGGATCGAAAAGATTTTTGTAATACTGAGCCCGCCGGATATAGGTTTTATAGTCTTCATTCTTACCCATTTTTTTTGCCATCTGAGCGATGCACCAGTCATCGTAGGCATACTCCAGCGTTTTGGAAACCGCTTCACCTTCCTCATCGGAAGGAATATAGCCCAATGTTTTATAAAATTTAAGCCCAAGATGATCCTGCTCGGCGCTATGTTTTACGGCTTCCAGGGCTTTCGATGCATCAAACCCGCCTATGCCTTTCATCAAAGCATCGGCGATCACCGGGACGGCATGGTAGCCAATCATACATCCGGTTTCGTTAGCCGAAAGTTCCCATACCGGAAGCATTCCGCCCTGCTGATATTGCACAAGAAAAGTATTGATAAAATCGGCGGTACGTTTTTGTTCGATAATAGTATACAATGGATGCGCTGCCCGGTAGGTATCCCAGAGCGAAAATACGGTATAGTTTTCAAAGCCTTTGGCCTGGTGTATCTTCAAATCGCGTCCGCGGTATTTGCCATCAACATCCATATACAGGTTGGGATTGAGCATGGCATGGTACAAAGCCGTATAAAAAATGGTCTTTTGATCGTTGGAACCACCTTCCACCACTATTTTATTCAATTCCTTGTTCCAGGCCTGTACGGTGTTTGTGCGTATGGTTTCAAAACTTTTGTTACCGATTTCGGCTTCCAGATTCTTGCGGGCGCCATCAATGCTTACACCCGAAATGCCCACCTTTACGGTAATCACTTCGCCTTTGTAAGTATTAAACGTTACAAAAGCTTTCACATTTTTACCATAAGCCGTTTTTAGGTTTTTCAGTTCATCATTCAATGCAATGCCTGAATTGATAAAAGGTTTTGAAAAACGAGCCACAAAAAATACCTGCTGGTCTTCTGCCCATGCCCGGGAACGGCGCATGCCCTGAATCTCGGTATTGCTGACAATAGTAACCGACGACTCGATAACTTCATCGCGATGTTGCAGATCAATAATGATATTAGATTCTTTACTTAAAGGAAAAGTATATTTATGAAAACCTGTCCTGGCGGTAGCCGTCAGTTCGGCTTTGATATGATAATCATCAAGCATCACGCTATAATAACCGGCCTGGGCGGCTTCATTCTTATGACTGAACTTAGAGCCGTAACCCGATTTAGGTTTTCCTGCTTCGCCACGTACCACTTTCACCTTGCCGGTAGTAGGCATAATCAGTATATCGCCATAATCGGAACAGCCGGTTCCGCTGAGATGGGTGTGCGAAAAGCCATAAATCAGGCTGTCGGAATAATGATAAGCCGAACAGCCGTCCCAGCCGGTCAGTCGTGTATCCGGACTTAGCTGAACCATACCAAAAGGAAATGATGCGCCAGGATAGGTATGTCCGTGTCCTCCTGTGCCGATAAACGGGTTCACATATTGTGTCAGGTTGCTTCCGCCCGATTTGCCGGCAGGACTTTTCTGGGCTTTCTGGCTCCATGCCGGAAACGACAGCAGGCAAAGAGCCAGACTTAATGTCGCTATGGTATTTCTTTTCATTTTAATTGAGAATTTAATTTTTATTTGTTTTTTTAACGCGTTTCAACGTAAGTAAATTCATGGGATTGCCTCCTAAATCGTGAACATTTTTCTGAACAAAACGTAATACCTGGTCGTAATAAAGCACTACTACCGGCGCTTCTTCCATCACCAACGCATCCATCTGCCGGTAATACCGGTAGCGTAAGGTATCGTTCACTTCTTTTTGAGCCTTCAGATATAAAGCATCAAATGCTTTGCTGGAAAAATGAGTATAATTCGGACCTTTGGGACAAAAATTATCGGTATAAAACAACGAGAGGTAATTTTCGGCATCCGGATAATCGGCTATCCAGGAACCACGAAAAAAGTTTACCTTCGACTGCGCTATCATCTCGCGTAAAGTTGCCGGAGGATTCACATCAATTTTAATTTTCATTCCCAGTTCGGTAAGTTGCTGCTGAATATACTGACACAAGTCCAGATAAGAAGCATTGGTGGACAAGGTTATTTCGGGTAAACCTTTGCCTTGTGGAAAACCTGCCTGCGCAAGAAGCTTTCGCGACTTGTCGGGATTGTAACCGAATCCATGCCGGTCGTTGGTATCTACGCCGGGCATCCCTAATGGAATAAAACCATAAATTCCCGGTATACCAATGTTGTTGCGCAAATAACGCATCATCTTTTTCCTGTCGAATCCATAATTGATAGCCTGGCGGATGGCTTTTAACCGTAACGGACTTTTTTTAACAACATCGGAACCGGGATCAACTAAAAAACCAAGATATTCGGTATTGAGATACGGCTGGGTAAGCAACGTAATTTTATTCTGATATTTGGGATTCAATGCTCCATTCCGTGTTAGCAGTTCATCTTTATAACTGGCATCGATGCCCGACATAAAATCGAGGTTGCCTTTGACAAATTCAAGAAAAGCGGATTGCTTATCCACAATAAATGTAACGGAAACAGCATCTAAATACGGCAGTCGCTGACTACCGTCGGTTTCAAAATAATCGGGATTTTTAACCATTACCAGCTTAACGCCTTCTTTCCACATCTTAAACTGAAAAGGCCCCGTTCCCACCGGATTCCGGCGAAAATCATTGCCATAAGTCTTCACCGCTTCCTGCGGTATCACCGAACAATAGGTCATACTCAACAAACCCAGAAATGGCGGAAAAGCCTGCTTAAGTTCAATGCAGAATGTGGAATCGTTGATAGCCGTAAACGAAAACTTTCCTCCGTTCTGTTTCACATTGTTAAAAACCCATGCTCCTGCCGAAGCTACCGCCGGATCAACAATGCGGTTGAAGCTGTAAACAAAATCGGAAGCAACTACCCTCCTGCCCTTTTGTCCCCGAAATGCCGGATTGTTATGAAAATATACATCATTGCGAAGATGAAACGTGTATAATGTGCCTTCGGCTGAAATATCCCAGCTTTTGGCAATACAAGGCTCGATAGCTAACTTATCGCTGAGTTGTACCAACCCATTGTATAATTGATTGCATGCCCAAATATTTGCCTGATTGCGGGCAAAAGCCGGATCAAGGGACGTAATGCCGGCAGATTCATTATATCTAAATACGGTAAGTAATCCTGTGTTTTTAGTCCGTCTGCCACATCCGGAAACGAAAATAATAAGAATAAAAAAAGGTAATATCCGCCGGTTCATTTCTTCAAAAAATACTTTGGGCAAATATAAGACAGCTTTAGCACTTATGACTTTTTTTTTGTAAATTTGTATTCTGTATTAACCATAATAAATAAAAACGGAGGTTGTAATGGAAAATATACTGTTAAAATATATGGACATTCGCTTTAATCAAGGTTCGGAAATGCTACCAGCTACCCCCTCGGCTCCTTTCGTAACCATTTCGCGGGAATTTGGATGCCCATCCAAGCTTATTGCCAACAGACTTACCACGGAAATAAACAAGATGCAAAAAACTCATCCATGGCATTTTGTTAATAAAGAAATTATTGAAGAATCAGCCAACAAGCTAAATGTGGATCCGATGAAAATCAAATCGGTGCTGAGCGCCCAAAAAAGAGGCATCATGGACGATGTTATTTCTTCCTTTTCATCAAAATATTACATTAATAGTATTTCTATACGGAAAACCATCAGCGACATCATTAAAAGCATCGCCATCAAAGGCTATGTAATTATTGTCGGCAGAGGCAGCGTGGCTATCACCAAAGGTTTTCCCAATTCCCTTCACATACGTTTGCAGGCACCTTTGGAATGGCGTATCAACGAAATTTGCCGGGTAAATGGCTTAAGCAAATCGGATGCTGAAAAGATGGCCGACGATACCGATACCAAACGAACGGCTCTTATCGAATCTTTTCTGAAATGCAAACCCGACCAAAGCATCTTCGACCTGATTTTTAATTGTAAAACAATGGATATTAACGAAATTGTGAAATCCATTGTTTATGTCATGGAATTAAAAAAAATGATTTAATGTTATCAAATTAATTTTACATTTGTGCCGGTAAAGGTTATCACCGAACCGGCAAAGCTATCGTTTATAAATCTAAAATTAATCTTCCCCATCATGATAAAAAAAATATTTCCAGTTATTCTGCTGACTTTATTTACCATCACCCTGACATCGGCACAACAGTCAACCTATAAAAGAGGTTCCGAATATTGTTCGTATAAAAAAATTCACAGCAACAAACAATTAGTTCCTTTAGAATCAATTTCACCTATCCCCGGACATACATTTGACGTGCTGAATTACAAACTCCAGCTGGATATTTTCAATTGTTTTACCAGTCCCTACCCTCATACCTTCACAGCCAGCAACATCATGACATTTAAGGTGGACAGTACCCTTAATCAGATTAAATTAGACGCAGCCAATAATTCGCTCACCATCGATTCGGTAAGGCTTGCCGCTGCTTCGTTTACACATAGCAACGATAAGCTAACCATCAACCTGAACCAGACTTATAATGCCGGCGATACCGTAACCATAAAAATTTATTACCGGCATAATAACATAACGGATGGTGCTTTTAACGTTAGTGGCGGTTTTGTGTTTACCGATTGCGAACCCGAAGGCGCCCGCCATTGGTTTCCCTGCTGGGATAAACCTTCCGACAAAGCCAAACTCGATTTAACGGCAAGGGTTCCGCTTAATGTTAAGTTAGGTTCCAACGGTTCGCTGATGGATTCAACCATTAGCGGCGGAGCACGTTATTATCATTGGGTTAGTCACGATCCGGTAGCAACCTACCTGATGGTGATGTCGGCCAAAGTTAACTACAATCTCGATATCGTCTATTGGCATAAAATATCCAATCCCAACGACAGCATTCCCATCCGCTTCTATTATAACCAGGGCGAAAATCCGCATGCCATGGAAGCCGAAATTATTCCCATGACCACCTATTATTCCCAAACATTCTGTGAACATCCTTTCGAAAAGAATGGTTTTTGCACGTTGAACAATCTGTTTTCGTGGGGCGGAATGGAAAACCAGACACTAACCAATTTCTGTCCCAACTGCTGGAGCACCTCGCTTCTGGCTCACGAATTTGCTCACCAATGGTTCGGCGATATGATTACCTGCGCTACCTGGGCCGATATTTTCCTTAACGAAGGCTTTGCCACCTTTATCGAAGCCTTGTGGACAGGACACGAACAAGGATACAATGCCTATCATAACGAAATAGTGGGCAATGCAAGTACCTACCTTTACAGCAATCCCGGCTGGGCTATTTCCGTTCCCGATTGGGCTGTTAATACTCCCTCATCCGACGTATTATTCGACTATGCCATTACGTACATGAAAGGCAGTTGTGTAATGGCTCAATTGCGCTATGTCCTTGGCGATTCACTCTTTTTTGCCGGAATGAAAGCATATGCCAACAATCCCGATTTCAGATTCCATTCAGCCATAATCCCCGATTTTAAAAACCAGATGGAAACAACCACCGGAAAAGAATTGGATTGGTTTTTCGACGAATGGATTTACACCCCCAACCATCCGCACTATCAGAACTGGTATAGCTATCACAATATGGGGCATGGCAGATGGATGGTTAAATTTACGGCAAATCAAACGCAAACCAATACCGGATTTTTCCAGATGCCTATAGAAATTAAATTTTCTTTCGATGGCAAAGGCGATACAACTATACGCGTGATGAATACTTCCAACCACCAGCTCTTTACCTGGATATTCGATGCCCGTCCTGTCGGCGTGCCTCAGTTTGATCCCAACAACAACATTGTGCTGAAAGAAGCAAGCATCATTCAGCACGAGGATAACCGCATGAATTATGAGCCACCTTTAAATTAAAGCTCCCCACCTGCGTTTTACCAGGAAAATATTCTGTTTTATCCTTTCCTGAATTGCTTTTATAGCAGTTCCGAATCCTATTATTCTATGGTAGAATAATGGAATAATTACTATAAAACATGGAACAACTACTATAAAAGACAGAACAACTACTATAAAACACAGAACAACTACTATAAAACACAGAACAACTACTATAAAACAGGGATACGTTACTATAAAACAGAGATACGTTACAATAAAACAAAGACACGTTACAATAAAACAAAAACACGTTACTGTAAAACAAAGACACGTTGCTATAAATGATAAAAACACAATAGTTTAACTATAATACGATGCTTTTTTATTGAATTAGTAACAACTTTCATAAAAAATTGCAGGGAAAATGGGATATACGATATTCCGTGCACTTGTAAAACTTTATCCTGATATTTGTTATTTATAAAATCCGAAAGGATTTAATTTGGATAGCCCCGAATGAAATTCGGGATATGAGTCAATTTTATCGTCGGGAACCCTGAAATGGTTTAATGATAACCCTATTGAACCCCTATCGGGGTTCCTCGTTTGCAAAACATTTTTTACCCCGAATTGCATTGGGGACTATTTATATTTAACCACTTCGTGGTTTAAAGAAGTTTTTCATCAAACCCTGATTGCTCCGTGGTTCTAACGATTTTTCGTCAAACCTTTTATTCATTAGCTTGCGTCTGATAAATAATCCGGATTAAACTTTTTTTCTCCGGCGGTGTTTAATCCCTGAATAGAGTTGGAAATTAACCTTTCTGAAAAAAGAATAACTTTGCCGATAGAAATTACTACAATCAACATGTCGTTACTTAATCTGACCCAGGGCGAAAAAGCTATCATTACCAAGGTAAAAGGACGCGGAGCCTTCCGCAAACGTATCATGGAAATGGGTTTTTTGGTGGGTAAGGAAATTACGGTAGTTAAAAAAGCTCCGTTGGGCGATCCGGTGGAATACAACATCATGGGATATAACGTAAGCCTTCGCAACAGCGAAGCCGGATTAATAGAAATAATCACCGAAGCCGATGCGATAAACCTGAAAGAATCGGAATACCACGGCACATTCAGCAGCGATTTTTTCAGGCAAACTGCCGAAGAAAAAGGCAAAACCATTAATGTAGCCTTAGTCGGGAATCCTAATTCGGGCAAGACCACCATCTTTAATTTTGCTTCCGGATCGCGCGAAAGAGTTGGCAACTACAGCGGAGTTACCGTCGATGCCAAAGAAGCCCATTTTAAGCACAATGGATTTACGTTTAATGTTACCGACCTTCCGGGAACTTATTCCATTTCGGCTTACTCGCCCGAAGAATTATTTGTCCGCGATTTTATTTTCGAAAAACTACCCGATGTGGTGGTTAACGTTATTGATTCATCAAACATAGAACGCAACCTCTACCTCACCACCCAGCTCATTGATATGGACATTAAAGTCGTGGTGGCTTTAAATATGTATGATGAAATGCAAAAAAACGGCGATCGCCTCGACGAAAAGCAACTGGGCAAGCTGATTGGAATACCGTTTGTTCCCACCATAGGTTCCAGAGGCAAAGGCATAAATGAACTCCTGGAAAAAATTATTGAAGTATACGAGGATAAGGATAAAACCGTAAGGCATATCCATATCAACTATGGCAATGCCATCGAAAAAGGTATTTCGGCCGTCCAGGAAAAAATACGTATCCCCGAAAACAGGGATATGCTCCATACCCTATCTTCAAGGTTTTTATCCATTAAACTCTTAGAAAAGGATGCGCAGATAAAATCAAAAATAAAGTCTCTTTTTAATGCCCCGGAAATTGAGCAAACCTATACCAAAGAAATAAAAAGACTCGAAACCGAACTCCTCGACGATACCGAAACATTGATTACGGATGCCAAATATGGTTTTATTGCCGGCGCTCTCAAAGAAACCTTTAAACCCAGCCGCGAAGCAAGGGTGAAGAAAAGCGAATTGGTGGATGTATTCATCACCCATAAAATCTGGGGTATTCCCATATTTATTGGCTTCATGTGGCTGATGTTTTATCTCACGTTCAGTATCGGTAATTATCCCAAAACCTGGCTCGAAGAGTTTGTTTCGTTTGTTGGCAACACCATCAGTCAGAATATGAGCGATGGGATGCTTAAGGATTTGCTTATCCAGGGTATTATCAGCGGTGTGGGGGGCGTAATTATATTCCTGCCCAATATCATGCTGCTTTTTCTGTTTATCTCGATAATGGAGGATACCGGATATATGGCACGTGCCGTGTTTATTATGGATAAAGCCATGCACAAAATCGGACTACATGGCAAATCATTTATTCCCCTGCTTATGGGATTTGGTTGCAACGTGCCGGCTATACTTTCCACACGCATTATCGAAAGCAAGCGCGACCGGTTGATCACCATACTTATCAATCCATTTATGTCGTGTAGCGCGCGTTTGCCAGTATATATTCTGATGATCAGTGCATTTTTTGCTTCCTACCAGGCAAGTATTTTATTTTCGCTTTATGCTATCGGAATAAGTATTGCCATCATCTCCGCCTTGTTGTTGCGTAAGACATTTTTCCGCGAAAGCGATGTGCCCTTTGTAATGGAATTGCCGCCTTACCGCCTTCCGACCGTCCGCTCGCTGGTAAAGCATATGTGGCAACGTTCGGCACAGTATCTGAAAAAAATCGGTGGGATCATCCTATTGGGAGCCATCATCGTGTGGGCTTTAGGATATTTTCCCCGTCATGCAGATAACGACCTTGCCCAGGAAAGTTCCTATATCGGACGTATCGGCAAGTTTATTGAACCGGTAATGCGACCCTTAGGTTTTGATTGGAAGATGAGCGTTAGCGTGGTTACAGGCGTTGCCGCTAAGGAAATTGTGGTTGGAACCATCGGCGTTTTGCACCATGCATCAGCCGGCGACAATGAAAAGTCGGGAAGTATTATTCAAAAACTACAAAACGATACATACGATTCGGGACCTAAAAAAGGCGAAAAAGTATACAGTCCACTCGTTGCTTTCTCGTTTATGCTGTTTATACTGATTTATTTCCCTTGCATAGCGGCGCTGGCTGCCATCAAGAAGGAATCGGGAAGCTGGAAATGGGCATTGTTTTCTATCGTGTACAATACTTCCTTAGCATGGTTAGTATCTTTTATTGTTTTTCAAACGGTAAGTTTATTTTAAAATGGAGTCCTACGATAAGCAAACGGTTTTTTATGTTTTATTAGGCATTTCGCTTTTGCTTACCCGAACTCCGGTCATCGGGAAATATTTCCGCGTAGTTAATACCATGATTCATGAAAGCGGTCATGCACTGATGACGTTATTTACCAGTGGCAACATTCTTAAAGTAGAACTTTTCAGCAACACCGAAGGCGATACCGTTACTAAATCGAGTAGCCATTTCTGTCAGATGCTGATTGCCTTAGCCGGTTATCCTTTTTCGTCGGCAGCAGCTTATTTTTTCTTTTATCTGATCAAAACAGAAAACCAACTGATTGTTCTTTATGTATTAGTTGTGTTTTCGTTGTTAAATTTAATCTTTCTGGTCCGTAACGGATATGGTGTTTTCTGGTTGATCACTTTTTCGGCCTTGCTTATTGTGGCTATTTATTTTAAAAATGAATTTATCATTTATGCCGGAGCCATATTTTTATCGCTCATTGTCCTTACCGATTCTGTAATTTCCGCTTTTCATCTGTTTATTATCAGCATTACCAAACCTCAAAATGCCGGAGATGCCAAAAATTTGAAAACTTTTACGGGAATACCGGCGTTTTTTTGGTCGCTATTGTTTATGGTAGTGGCACTTTGGATCGGCTATAAATCCATCGCTTTATTTTTTAATATTCCAGCCATCCCTTTTTTATGATACAGGAAATCATTGCTTCTTTAATTATCGTTGCCGCCGTTGTAGTTGCTGTAATTTTGATTTACCGCAGATTGAAAAACCCGCTCAAAGATTGTGAAGGGTGTTCCAACGATTGTTCATCGTGCAAGGTGTTTGAAATCAAAAAAAAGATAGAAGAAAAGAAGAACTTAAGCCGGTAGATTGGTATTATTTTTAGTTTTGCAGAAATAAATTCATTAAAAAATATAAAAATGATTAATAAAGAAAACTTCTTTAATGGTTTTAAAGTATTCGACAAATCGGTAGTATTGGAAATTATTGACCTTTTTATTGAAGAATACCCCGACAGGATAGCTAAACTAACTGCAAGCATCAAGGAAAAAGATTATGCCGCTTTAAAATTTGCTGCCCACAGCCTTAAAGGAGTCGTTTCAAACTTTTTTGCTCCTCAGGTCGTTGATCAGGCAAGAGAACTTGAAAACTTAGCCGCCTCAAAAGTAAACAATACGCTGGATATTACCGATGAAATGCTGGATACAAAAATCAATTATACCTTCAGCATTTTAAAAGAAAGCTTATTCACTTTTGTTGAAGAGCTCAAGCAATTAAAAGTGGAATATCCGGATTAATCCTAAACTCCGGCTTTGTCCAACCGGTTCAATGCTTCGATGGCTTTGGGATAATTCACTTGAATTTCCAGTACTTTCTGATAATCGGCACGGGCTTTCACCGCATTTCCCATCAACTCATACGAAAAGCCTCTGTTATAAATGGCTTCATAGTATTTGGGATCCAGATTAATGGCTTTTTCAAAAAATTCCACGGCTACATTATATTTTTTCAGGTAAACCATATTGAGATACCCCAGATTATAATAGGCAACTTTGTAATTAGGATCTATGGCTATAATCCGGTTATAATTATCCGTAGCCTTGTCGTACATCCCGTTTTCCTGGCAAAATAACGCCTTCCCATACAATGCTTCTATGCTCTTTGGATTTATCCGCAAAGCATTGTCATAATAGCCTCCGGCAAGTTTATCTTTCTTTATGGCGTACATGTCGCCCAATTGCATAAAGGCTTCAAAATAATTTTGATTAAGCTCGACTGCCGATTTATAATTTTCAACGGCTTTTACCGTATCGCCGGTTTCCATCAAAGCAAATCCCTGAATAAAAAAAGCTTCCGGATTATTTTTATCCATTTGATGCGCTTTGGTTACGTACTCAAAGCATTTTTTATAATCTTTGATGATGAGAAAAAATTTGGATATTTTCAAAACCGGTATCGGATCGTCAGGAAAAGTCTTCATGGCTTTTAGTAAAATATCCTGCGCTCTGCTCGGCTTTTTCATCATCAGATAAACATCCGATAATGTGCAATAATATTGCGATTTTGAAGCATCCAATTGCATCGCTTTATTAATATCGGCTAATGCTTCATTCCATTTATCATGATTCAGATAGTACTTTGACCTTGCATCCAACAAATCAGCATTTTTAGGATCATCCTGAATTTGTTTGTTCAAAGCAGCCAATTCAGAAGGCAGGTTTTGATTCAACGCCTGGTTATTCTTATTTTTACATCCTAAAATGGCAAACGAAAATGCAAAAGCAATGATAAGCGAGTATTTAAAAGCAGTATTCATCAGATTTTTTTTGCAAAAATAAAAAAATAGCCCAGACAAACCATGTTTTTATTGATGGAATGTCTGGGATGTCAACAAATTGACAAATAATAAATTAAGCAGATTGTAATTTTTCCCTGATTTGTTTTTCAAGATCTTCGGCAAGTTCAGGATTATCGGAAAGGAGTTTTTTTACAGCATCTCTCCCCTGTCCTAACTTGGTATCGCCATAACTAAACCATGAGCCGCTTTTATTGATAATCTTAAAATCAGCGCCCAGATCAACAATTTCACCGTTTTTAGAGATTCCTTCTCCAAACATAAGATCAAACTCTGCTGTACGAAAAGGCGGAGCCACCTTATTTTTTACCACTTTCACTTTCACACGGTTGCCTATAGCCAAATCACCATCTTTGATTTGAGCCATTCTGCGTATATCAAGCCGTATGCTTGCATAAAATTTCAACGCATTACCACCAGTTGTTGTTTCTGGATTGCCAAACATAACACCAATCTTTTCGCGAAGCTGATTGATAAATACACAACAGCATCCTGTTTTACTTATCGTTGAAGTTAATTTGCGCAAAGCCTGCGACATCAAACGTGCCTGCAGCCCCATTTTTGAATCACCCATCTCTCCTTCAATTTCACTTTTGGGAGTCAGAGCTGCTACTGAATCAATAACAATCACATCAATAGCTCCCGAACGAATAAGGTTATCGGCAATTTCCAGAGCCTGCTCACCATTATCGGGTTGAGAAATCAGCAAATCGTCAATATTTACGCCTAATTTAGCAGCATAAAAACGATCGAAAGCATGTTCTGCATCAATAAAAGCGGCAATACCACCTTTTTTCTGTGACTCGGCAATAGCATGCAGGGCTAACGTAGTTTTTCCCGAAGATTCCGGTCCATAAATTTCAACTACTCTACCTTTGGGCAAGCCCCCGACTCCCAGAGCTGCATCCAAAGCTATGGAACCTGTTGAAATAACTTCAACGTTTACTACGGCATTATCACCCAATTTCATTACTGTACCTTTGCCATAGGTCTTGTCTAATTTGTCAAGCGTTAGTTGTAAAGCTTTTAGCTTCTCTGAATTTACTTCTGTCATATTTTTATTTTTATTCTATTTATACTCTTCGAAAATCTGCTGTGTATGATTTTTGGTATCCACCTTCGAAAATATTTTTTCAATTTTTCCATCTTCCGAAACAACAAATGTAGTCCGGTTTATGCCATCAAAAGTCCTTCCCATAAATTTTTTAGGTCCCCAAACGCCATACGCATTGATAATATTCTTTTCGGTATCAGGAATCAACGGAAAAGGCAAATTGTATTTATCCGAAAATTTCTGGTGTTTTTTCTCATCATCAGCACTTATACCAATAATTTTGAAGCCTTTACCGATAAGCTGTTCATAATTATCCCTCAAATTGCAGGCTTCGGCAGTACATCCCGGAGTGTCGTCCTTGGGATAAAAATAAACAATAACTTTCTTACCAATAAAATCCTTAAGCGATATCAGTATTCCATTCTGATCCTTAGCATTAATTTCGGGCGCCTTGTCGCCAATTTTTAGTGCTGCCATAAGTCATACGTTTTATTTACGAATTTTCAATTAATTATTAATATTGCAACGCTATTTGATAGTTAATAGTTTTTTACAAAAATAAACGTTTTTTTTAAGTTTTTCATTCCAAATAAAAATTGTGAACAACTTTCTTTTATCCGTGTTATACTAACCATTTGTTTTTACTTTTGAGCATTCAAATACTTAAATTAAATCATGTCGAAAATACTTTCCCTTTCTGAAGCCGCTTCTATTGGAATTCATAGTATTATTTTAATAGCCAAGGCCGATACCAATATGAATGTCAATCAAATTGCCGAACTAACCGGATCTTCAAAGCATCACGTAGCTAAAATTATGCAACGACTTGTAAAAGAAAACTATCTAACCTCTAACCGTGGCCCTACCGGCGGTTTTTCCCTTAAAAAAAATCCATCAGAAATCACACTGCTCCAAATTTATGAAGCCATTGAAGGTCAAATAGAAATATCTGCCTGTCCTGTTGATCATACCATCTGCCCTTTTGATAAATGCATCATGGGTACCATTGCACAGCAAACTACACTCGAATTTAAGGATTATCTCCAAAACCATACCATCGAAGAAATGATAAAGAATTAATTTTTTGATTCTAAATTTCATTTTCAAAAAACTGATTATCAAAATTATTAATTAATAATTAAATTTTTTTAAAAATTTATGTATCAACAAACATTTTTATTTATACATTTGCGTATTCAATTACCTAAATTCCTATTTAAGAATGAAACGAACTATAATTAAAATAGATGATTCAAAATGTACGGGTTGTGGTGCTTGTATACCCAACTGCCATGAAGGCGCATTACAGATTATTGATGGAAAAGCACGATTGATCAGCGATTTGTTTTGCGACGGGCTGGGCGCATGCATCGGGCATTGTCCCGAAGGAGCCATAACATTGGAAGAACGTGATGCCGAAGCGTATAATGAAACAAAAGTGATGGAATCTATGGTGAAGCAAGGCAGAAACACTATTCTCGCCCATCTTGAACATTTGCGCGACCATAATGAACAGGAACTTTTAAAGGAAGCTGTAGCCTTTATTAAAAATAATAATATTGACATGAGTGAAAATGCAGAAAATCCTTTTTTAACAAAAAAAGAAACTATAAAAAAACAGGAAGCTAATGGTTGTGGCGGTGGCTGCCCCGGAAGCAAAGCCATAGACTTTAAAATTGATCTGAAAAAAGTTGAAGAAGCCGGCGAAAGTAATAATCCTCCTGCCCCATCAGAACTGCGCCAATGGCCGGTGCAACTTCATCTGCTGAATCCGATGGCATCGTATTTTAAAAATGCCGACGTGGTTTTAGCTGCCGATTGCACAGCCTTTGCAATGGGTAATTTTCATGCCGGTTTTCTGAAAGGGAAAATACTTGCCATTGCCTGTCCCAAGCTCGACTCAAACAAGGAATCATACATCGAAAAACTAACTTCAATGATAACGGACTCGAAAATCAATACCTTAACAGTGATGATGATGGAAGTTCCCTGTTGCGGCGGATTGATGCAAATGGCTCAACTTGCGCTGCATCAATCGGAAAGGAAAATACCTTTGAAAAAAATCATTGTCAGCATACAGGGAGATGTGATGAGCGAAGAATGGATTTGATTTTAATGAGCTAAATCTTTAAAATATTATGCTTTAAACCTAAAAAACGACTATCTTTATAGCTTCAATTTTTAAAAAAATTAACCAATGATTACCAAATTTCACAATAAATAACCGGTCGATCTGGAATCAATATCCGGTAACAGTAAACCTAAATATAAATCTTAAATTTTAAATTGTATGAGCATGTTTTGTTATCAATGTCAGGAAACAGCCAAAGGTACCGGCTGTACCATTAAAGGTGTTTGCGGAAAAACCGATGATGTAGCTAATCTTCAGGATTTATTAATTTTTATGCTGAAGGGAATATCCATTTACAGCACGGAAGCCCGCAAAGCAGGAATCGAGAATCCATCGATAAATCATTTTATCATGGAGAGTTTGTTTACTACTATTACCAATGCCAATTTTGATAAGGAATCCTTTATTCCACGTATCAAAAAAGCTTTGGTTTACCGTTCGGAAATGAAAGTTACTGTTGAAAAAGCCGGTATTAAAATGCCGGAAGTACTTCATGAAAGTGCATCCTGGTATGCCGATACCATAGAAGCATTTGAAGAAAAAGCCAAGAGTGTAGGTGTACTTGTAACCGAAAATGAAGATATCCGTTCGCTGCGCCAACTTATTATTTATGGCATTAAAGGTATGGCAGCATATGCTGAACATGCTTACAACCTTGGTTACGAAGATGCATCGTTGTATGAATTTATGCAACGTGGTCTGGTGGAAACCTTAAATGATGAATTAGGTGCTGACCAACTGGTAGCCCTGGTTCTCGAATGCGGCAGCAAAGGCGTAACAGCCATGGCTCTGCTGGATAAAGCCAACACAACATCGTATGGTAATCCCGAAATAACCAAAGTAAGCCTTGGTGTGCGTAATAATCCGGGCATTCTTATCAGTGGACATGACCTTAAAGATATGGAAGAGCTATTGAAACAAACTGAAGGCACCGGTGTGGATGTTTATACCCACAGCGAAATGCTTCCGGCTAACTATTATCCCGCTTTTAAGAAATACAGCCATTTTGTGGGCAATTATGGTAGCTCATGGTGGCATCAAAAAGAAGACTTTGCCACGTTTAACGGACCAGTGCTGTTTACAACCAATTGCATCGTTCCTCCACCTGTGAATGCCACCTACAAAGATAAAGTATTTACTACCGGTGCTGCCGGTTTCCCCGGATTTAAGCATATTCCATCAAGGGAAAATGGTAAAGTAAAAGATTTTTCAGAAATTATAGCCCTTGCCAAAACCTGCCCTGCTCCTACCGAGATTGAAACCGGTGAATTAATCGGCGGGTTTGCTCATGAACAAGTATTTGCTTTGGCTGGTAAAGTAGTTGAAGCCGTTAAATCGGGCGCTATACGTAAGTTCTTTGTGATGGCTGGCTGTGATGGCCGGATGAAAGACCGCGCTTATTATACCGAATTTGCCGAAAAACTTCCCAAAGATACCGTTATTCTCACTGCCGGTTGTGCCAAATATCGTTACAACAAGCTTCCACTGGGCGACATCAATGGAATTCCTCGGGTATTGGATGCCGGACAATGCAACGATTCCTATTCATTGGCATTGATAGCCCTTAAGCTGAAAGAAGTGTTTGAACTAAACGACGTAAACGAACTACCTATCGCCTACAACATCGCCTGGTACGAACAAAAAGCTGTTATCGTCCTGCTTGCCTTGCTTTCGCTTGGTGTAAAGAATATTCACTTAGGTCCCACCCTGCCAGGATTCCTTTCACCCAATGTGGCAAAGGTATTGGTCGAAAACTTCGGAATTGCAGGCATTACTACCGTGGACGACGACATGAAATTATTTCTGAATTAAATATTGAAGCTATGAATGAGGATATCGAAATCTGCCATTGCAATGGCATTATGAAAAGCGAAATCGTGAAAGCTATCATGGAGAATAAGCTAACTACTGTGGAAGAAGTACAAACTGAAACCACTGCCGGAACGGTTTGTGGTGGCTGTGTAGATGACATTGAAGATATTCTGAAGGAAATTAACGGATAATTAACCCCTTTAATACTTTTGATTATGGATAAAATGGAATATACCAAAGAAAAGGTTTTTACTTTTGGCGCTATCATTGATTATGCGCCAGGCGCTATCGTGAGCAAAACCATTATTAATAAAACTACCGGTACGGTTACTTTGTTTTCTTTTGATGCCGGACAGTCGCTGAGCGAACATACGGCTCCCTTTGATGCATTAGTTCAGGTAGTGGAAGGAAAAGCACTGATTACCATTAATCATATAGATCATGAATTAAAACAAGGCGAAAGCATCATTATGCCTGCCGGCGCTCCGCATGCAGTGATGGCTACCGAAAAGTTTAAAATGATACTTACGATGATTAAATCGTAATTTGCTTCCGTTGTAATTTCAACAGCAATTTGCCGGGATTTAACATAGCCCTGCAAATTGCTGTTTTTTTGTTTTTATCTGCAAATATTTCGTTTTATAACCAACGTTAATGCAGTTGATTTATAATATCAGGCTTAAGCCTGGGGGTAGTAAAACACAGTAAACATTGGGCTTTAGCCATTCAAAGAAAATCTTTAATCGGATAATGAGGAATTGCTGAGCATTATCAAGGTCTTTTTTTAGAAGCGGGAAACATCCTGTAAAGTTTGAGTTTGTCTCACCTTAAATAGCATTTGCCTCTTCTTAAATGAAAAGTGTCCGAAAAAAATAGCATTTGCTTCTTTTCAAATAGAAAGTGGATGACTTTAAATAGAATTTGCTTCTTTTCAAATAGAAAGTGGATGACTTTAAATAGGATTTGCCTCTCATTAAACAGAAAGTGGCAGAGCTAAATGCCAATGTGGCAGATTTGAAATAGAATTTGCTTCTCTTTAAATAGGATTTGGCATTTACAAATCGAATTTGCCAACCTTTAAATCCAAAGTAGCCTATTTAAAATGGAAGGCGGAAGATTTTAAATCCATAATGCAGCTTCAGTAATCCGGGGCAGGCTGTCCCGAATTCAATTTATCTGTTTTTTAATACAATACGTAAATCTATTAGACCCCATCCTGCCCTTTTCCAAGTACTCGGGAAGAGTTAAGCAAGCATTTATATTCAAATTAATCCTGATTTGAAGCTTTGTAAAAAAAATTTTATGTTTTTAAATTTAATCTATTCTATTGACAATGTGTAAATAATATCTATTGCCGAAAAATATTTTAAAAAAAATGCAATTTTATTTGGTCATATAAGAATAATATATTAAAGAAATGTCGTAATTTTATCGGCTAATAAAAGTAAAGCCCTTAAGGGAAACTTATTAACTACTTTTTAGCACTCATTAAAAAAAATAAAATTATGGATAATTTATCATTAAGAAAACTGAAAATGTACCATGACGTACAAAGTGTATTTAACACCCATAAACAAAAATGGGAATCATCGGTACCGTTCAAAACGGAAGTGGAGACCATGGATGCAACCGTTACGGCTATTGAAGACAAAGACAAAATGCTGAAAGGTTCCGAAAGCGTAAGCGAAGAGAAACTACAAACAAAGGAACTGTTGTTGGACACCACCCTGGTGATATGCGGTGTGGGTATAGCCTATGCCGCACAGATAAAGGATGCCGGACTGAAAGCCATGTTTAATTTTACAAAAAGCGACCTGAAAGAAGGCAACGAAAAAGAAATATATACCCGTTGCGTTGGCATTGGAAAGGCTGCCGAACCTATTCTTGATAAACTACTTCCCTTTAACCTGCCCCCGGATCAGTTGACAGTACAGGCAGAAGCCGCTTCGGCTTTCGATAAACTGATTCCCGCCCCACGGGAGGCACGTACCGCCGATAAGAGTATCAAGGAAGAAATGAAAATCCTGTTTAAAGAATGCGATACCCTGTTAAATGTGCGCCTCGACAACATGATGCTTGTTTACAGGAAAAGCTATCCCGATTTTTATCTTGAATATACCAACGCCCGCCAAATCGGAGGATGGAGTAAGGGAAAAGGGGAAAATGCACCGATGGGGTAATTTGAAAATTTGAAAATGGGATTTCTGATTTTTTAATTAGAATCTGGAAATTGGGTAATCCTGTCTGAAAAATAGTGAAGTGAAAGGATTAAAAAGAAATATACAGATTATTTAACAATACCATAAACAATTTTAATAATAATCATTATGATAATAGACATTCAGATATTTAACAATACAATTGCTAAATATGACAAAAGGGAGAAACGAAATAACTTCTTCATACTTGCAAAAAAATTAATTAATGCAGGCTTTGAAACAGAGGGGCAACTATTAATATTGGCAACCTGGAACTTTGCTGGTTTTCGATATGCAGAAAAAAATTTTGATGTTGAACAATTCAAGGTAACATTTTCTGGTCTTAAACAAAACTTTGATAATTTAAGCGAACAAAATTTTCAAACAATAAATTTTAACAAATACAAAAATGACATTCAAGAAATTTACACAACATTATCAGAAATAAAAGGTGTTGAATATACGGGTGCTCCAAAATTAATGCATTTAAAAAATCCAAATGTTTTTGTAATGTGGGACACTTATATCCGAGGAGAAAAGTCAAAAAAAATTTATGACCAACTTGAAGCAATTAAAAATGGGACTTATCAATATAAAAAATATTCAAAATATTCTGACGGATATATTGATTTCCTACAAGATATGCAAGACAAATTCAAAAAATTAAATTTCATCAACGATGAAAAAACATTGGCAAAAGCTGTGGACGAGTTCAACTATGTAAATATAACTCTACCATTACAAGAAATAGAAAAACAAATACGCAATAACAAAAAACAGAAAAAAACCACGTAGTGGTTAAATTATTGTAGAAAAAACAGAATCAACAATCAATCTTATTCCCCGAAGGGGATAAGCAAGGGTTGGCAATTTTTCATGATCAAATATCCGGCGGAACAGCTGAGGATTTACACCTTCGTTAAGAGTTTACTAAAAAATAATGATTAAACAAACGTTACCATCAAACAAAAAAGTCAATCAGATAATCTCAAGGCTATACCAAAAAATGATTATTTTTGTAGAATGAGTAGGCGAGATAAAATAATAAATAAGATTATCGGGATTGCTGATACAAAATATCCTGATGCAGAGATATATTTGTATGGATCCCGGGCACGTGGAAATGCCAAAAAATTATCGGATTGGGATTTATTGATTTTGCTGAATTCAAAGAATATCTCCTTTGATCTTGAAACAAAGCTCATGGACGAATTCTATGAACTTGAACTTGAAACGGGAGCGATAATTTCTCCATTGATTTATTCAAAAACTGATTGGGTGCAAAACCATTCTTTGACTCCGCTATACGACAATATTCAAAAAGAAGGTATAAAAATAAAATGACAGGTTCAAAGATAGATTTGATAAGATATCGCTTAGCCCGAGCAAGAGACACTTTTAATGATGCCGAGATTCTGGCGGATAAAGAAAAGTGGAATTCAACCATAAACAGGCTCTACTACTCGGCATATTACGCAGTCATGGCATTGCTTTTAAATTCTGATTTAAAACCCACCACACATAATGGAGCAAAATCAAATTTTTCGGAGTACTTTATAAAAAAGGGAATAATACCTAAAGAATTTGGCAAGATATATTCGCAACTTTTTACCTGGAGACAAAAAGGCGATTATGATGATTTGTTCGATTTTGATAAGAATACAGTTATCCCGTATTTTGAGCCGGTAAAAAAAATGATAGAAATAATTGAATCGAAAATCAATTCATTCCCCGAAGGGGAGCAACGGGTAAAATAAGATCTTTATCACTGTTATCCGGTAAAAGTATTCGGACTAAAGTTTAGCCCTTCAAAGATTTTTTATCGGACAACAGTGAAAATTTATGGCAAAAGGCTTTTACAATGATTTTTTTTGTATGTTTGGTTATTATTTAAAAACCATAAGCCATGATTAATTTAACGCATTATGATGAGGCTCCCAGGGTAGATTTTGCCTTCGACGGACGCCGGATGTATACTTCCGCTAACCTCGAAATAATTCATTTACGGCTAAAACCCGGCGAAAAGCTTGAGAAACATACCAACAAGTTTATCACTATTTTTTATGTGCTTGATGGCACCTCGCTACTTATAACCGATCAAAAGCCGTTGCAGCTCAAACCGAACGACAGCATAGAAGTGGCAGCCCACACCGAAAGATATTTATTCAATAATTCGGTACATGATTTTCGCGTGCTGGTGATCAAAAAACTTAAAGGAGCCTGAACAGTCAGCACAAACTCTTGATGGAGAAAAGGAAAAAGGTTATTATCATCGGCTCAGGCTTAGCCGGAATGTCGGCGGGCTATTATTTACAGCAAAATGGTTTCGATACCGAAATTTTTGAGTTGCATTCATCATCCGGCGGTTTATGCACTTCGTGGAAACGGAAAAATTATCTCATCGACGGCTGCATTCACTTCCTCACCGGCACTTCACCCAAAGAAAATACCTATCAGTTCTGGAACGATTTGCTTGACATGCCATCGGTGGATTTTATATACCAGGACACCCATGCCGTGGTGGAAGACGAATCCGGCAAAAGAGTAAGCCTGTACAGCAATGTCGATAAATTAACGGATGAATTATTAGCCATAGCGCCTGAGGATAAAAAGCAAATCCTTTTCCTGGTAAAGGGTATTAAAAAGTTTACAGACATGAAGATGCCGGTTGACAAACCCTACGAATTGATGACCCTTAGCGATAAGCTGAAGGTGGCTTATCAGATGTTGCCTTACCTGTATCCGCTCCGCCGGTTGATGATGATATCCAATGCCGGATTTGTTTCCCGGCTAAAAAGTCCCCGTCTCCGTTATGCTTTTTCCACAGCTTTTATCGGCGAATTTCCCCTGTTCTATACCGTGATGCAAATGGTGTGGAGGCATAATAAATCTACCGGATATCCCAAAGGCGGAGCGTCATACATCAGTGGGCAAATCGAAAATAAATACCGCAATGCCGGCGGTGTCATTCATTTCAATTCGCGGGTAAGCAAAATACTCGTAACTGATAACACTGCCATGGGCATTGAGCTTGGAAATGGCGATAAACATTATGGCAATCTCATAATTTCCGCTGCCGACGGATATTCCACCATCTACTCCCTGCTTGGAGGCAGGTATAAGGACAAAAACATTATCGAACGGTACGAAAGCGGCGTTTTTAAAACTATTGATAAAACGCTGTACGTCTCCATTGGCGTCAACGCCGATTTTTCCGGACAACCGCATAAGTTATATATTCCGCTCGCTAAACCTATCCATATTGATCCGCTTACCGAATTGAATCTTCTCGATATTACGCATTATTGCGACGACATCCATGCCGCCCCCGAGGGCAAATCGCTGCTGACGTTAATGCCCCAGGCCAACGACTGGGAATACTGGCACAACCTCAGGATGGATGACCGCATCCACTACAATGAGGAAAAAAAACGTATTGCCATGGACATTATTGAGGCGTTGGAAAACCGTTTCGGAAATATCAGCAACAACGTTGAAATGATTGATGTGGTTACCCCAGCTACCTATATCCGCTATACCAACAACTGGACTGGAGGACAGATAAGCTGGAGCACAACCCGCAATACCTTTGGCAAACCCACTACCTGGCAAATCAAAGGCCTGTCCAACTTTTATATGACAGGACAATGGGCCGGAATCTCCGGCGGATTAAATAGTGTTGTGATGATGGGCAATCATCTTACACAGATTATCTGTAAAAAGGAAGGAATTTCCTTTAAAAAGAAATGATATTTGTATATTAAACCCTCAGGGTTTGATAAACCTTAAGAAAAACCCTCAGGGTTTGATAAACCCTGAGGGTTTAATACATTTGCCACTCAGCCGGAGAAGCCGAGACCGCGAATATTTGTAAAGGAATCAACCTTTTTATTCCTTTAAATAATGTTAAATAAATCGAATAGCCTATTTCAATTTAGCAGGTTTTTTCTTATCTTTGTTAAAATTTTCAGGCAATGGGTTCGGAACAAAATGAGGGAAAAAGAAATATTCAGGAAGAGAAGGCTGGCGAAGACTTAGCACAACAGAACCTTAACCTGCGGTTTCTTAACGATACCGCTTTCCATCTTGCCCAATTAACGCCGGAGCAGGATATAAAGGTTTTTCTTTGTACCCGATTAAAAGAATTTACCGGAGCTGCTTTCGTAACCTATTCGGAATACAACCACAAAAAGCGAGTACTGAAAACCCGACATATTGAAACTGATCAAAAAATACTGCAAACAATAATCAATACCGTTGACAAAAATATTCTGAATACAGAATCTCCGGTGAGCGAGGAGATTTACCAGGAGTTGATTCATAATGTAGTAATACAAAGAAATTCATTGTCGGATATAACCTTTGGAGCCATACCGAAGATAGCAGATTTTCCTATTAAAACGCTAACGCGTACGGATCGTTTTTATAGGATTTGCTATGTAATAGCCGGTAAGATTTTTGGAACTTCGGTAATTGGAATGAAAAAAGGGCAAAATGTACCTTCAACGGAATTGTTTGAGTCGTTTGCGAACCTTGCAGCCATTACCCTTCGCCGGGAAAATGCCGAAGATGCTTTGCGTCAAAATGAGGAAAGATTTCGCTCATACGTCGAAAATTCGAGCGATATTATCTATTTATTATCACCCGAAGGGATATTCACTTACGTATCTCCCCAATGGACCAAATTACTTGGCTACCCGGTAAATCAGATTGTAGGTCAGTTGTACGAAACATTTATCCATCCGGAAGATGTTATTCAAACGCGTAGTTACCTGGAACGCGTCATACTTTCCGGCGAAAGCCAGGGCACTATCGATTACCGGATCAGGCATCTCGACGGAAGCTATAAATGGCATTCGTCCAACACTTCTATTATCCACAATGATAAAGGTGAAGTTACTTCTTACTTAGGTATTGCAAGAGATATTACCGAACAAAAAGATGCCGCTGAAGAACAGAAAAAATATTATCTCCGTTTAAATAAACAAAACGCCACAATAATAAAGCTGGCAACCGACGAGCATCTGACCAAAGGAAATCTGGAAGGTTTTTTCAATAAAGTTACCGAAGCGGTTGCCGAAACAATAAAAGTTAGCCGTGCAAGCATCTGGCTTTTTCAGGAAAACGAATCACAGCTTATGTGTGCTAATTTGTATGAACTGCCAATGATGCGTCATTCCCCGGGACAAATTTTGCATGCTAACAATTATCCCGAATTTTTTAAAAAACTTCGGACAAATCTGGTAGTGGCAGTCAACGATATTTTGTCGGATATATTAACCCCTGAATTTAAGAACAACTATTTATTACCTTTGGGAATAAAATCATTGCTTAATGCTACCTTCCGGGTTTCCGGCAAGGTACTTGGAATATTATGTCTGAGTCATACCGGTGAAACCCGCATATGGCATGAAGATGAAGTTTTTTTTGCCAATCAGGTCGCCGATCAGATTGCAATAGCAATCATGAATCATGAAAATACGATCATCAGAGAATCGCTGGCACGTAACGAAAAAAAATACAGAAGCTATTTCGAGAATGTTCAGGATGTTTTTTATCAAACGGATATGGAAGGTCAGATTGTAGAAATAAGTCCTTCCATCCAGCGGTATTCCAATTATACCCGCGAAGAATTGATAGGAAAAACATTGGAATCCATTTATGTCGATCCTAAAGACCGGGAGTCGTTGCTAAAAGAAATACAGGTAAAAGGAGAGGTTTTCGATTACGAAGTAAAATTATTTAACAAGCACCACAAGATTTTTTGGGCTTCTGCAAATGCACATTTTTTTTACGATAATGATGGAAAAATACTTGGCATAGAAGGCTCGCTTCGCGATATTACCGAACGTAAGCAGGTAGAAGAAACGTTAAAACGCGAACGCATTTTGCTACGAACCTTAATTGACAACCTGCCCGATACGGTTTATATAAAAGATGCCGAAGCCAGAAAACTTATAGCCAACCTTGCCGATGTGGAAGTAACCGGTTATAATACGGAAGCAGAGATTCTGTACAAGACGGATCTTGAAATTTATGATCCGATAGTGGGAGCACATGGATACAACGAGGACATGAGGGTGCTAAAAACCGGCAAGCCATTGTTGAACGAAGAAAGCGCCTTTCCCGACAGTAAAAGTGGAAATTTACGTTGGTTACAAACTTCAAAAATCCCTTTATTTGATGAATCAGGAAACATTATCGGACTAGTTGGTATAGGCCACGACGTTACCAAACGCCGCCAAATAGAAGAAGCCCTTCGCGTAAGCGAAGAAAAATACCGCACGCTGATAGAATCCATCCCCGATGGGGTTTACCGGAGTACACCGGAAGGTAAGTTACTGGAGGTAAACCCTGCATTAGTTAAAATTTTTGGCTACGACAGCCGGGAAGACCTGATGTCTATCAATATTAAAACGGACTTATATTTCGATATAAATGATCGGGAAAGCGCCATTTTAAAGGAGAAAAAAGAAGAAATGGCCATTTATCCTCTGCGGAAAAAAGATGGTTCCCGTATTTGGGTGGAAGACCATGGATGGGTAAAAACTGATGAACAAGGAAATATCCTGCAATACGAAGGAGTACTACGTGATGTTACCGAACGAGTCAATGCAGGACTACAATTAAAAAAGTATGCCGATGAGCTAAAAATTGCCAACGATACCAAGGATAAACTATTCTCCATTATTGCCCATGATTTACGAAGCCCCTTCACTATCCTGATGGGCTATGCAGGGCTTCTCAGCGACGACTATGAGGAATATTCGGAAGAAGAGCGTAAAGACATGATAAAGCACATTAAAGATGCGGCAGAAAACAATTTTCTGTTACTGGAAAATCTTCTCACCTGGTCGCGTAGCCAACGGGGACAGATAAAAGTAAATGCCGTAAAAACAGATATCGGGAATATTTCCATAGAAATTATTGGGATACTTAATCCGGTTGCCGCTGCAAAAAACATTCAACTGACGAATAAAATCACTCCCGGCACTTTCGCATGGGCTGACACCTCTATGGTACATACAATATTGCTAAACCTTACCAATAATGCCATTAAGTTTACCAATTCTGGTGGATTGGTAATCATTGAAGCCGGTATTTCTGGCGACAAAATACAGGTAAGTGTAAAGGATAATGGAGTTGGAATGGCACAGGAAGAAGTGAAAAATATCTTCAGACTCGACGCTACACATTCCACTCCGGGTACGGCAAATGAAAAAGGAACCGGTTTGGGTTTACTTATCTGCAAGGAGTTTGCCGAAAAACTCGGAGGCACTATTTGGGTAGAAAGCGAACCGGGTAAAGGAAGTACATTTATTTTTACGTTGCCGGTTTCGCAAGATTAGCTCACTAAGTTGGGTCTGCAAATAATCCAAACCGGTAATAATTTCTTTACAAAAATTCCGTTAATCGTAAAAATCGATACACTATGGGAAAAAGGAATTTTATTGTATTGTACACTCTACTGATGTTAGTTGTGCCTTTTTATGGCAAAACGCAGGAAGTCAGAAAAGGAGATGTAAACTTAGGAATTGCCATGGGACCGGCAGCTAATTTTTATGATTATTCTTCAGATATGCGGCCTGGTTTTTATGGGTATATCGAACAAGGGTTCTGGGAAGCAGGGCCAGGAACGATTGCTTTGGGTGCAGAAAGTGGTTTTTCCTTTTTACATCACGAAGGTGGCGACTATAAATATGATTGGACTAATTTCTTCCTGCTCGCCCGCGGATCATATCATTATTATATCAAACCGGTACACTTGGATGTTTATGCTGGTTTTACCAGTGGACCTCGTTTTACCGCTTTTTCTGACAAATATAACCATAGCATTCATCAGGATTCACCGGATTATAACACTGTAAATTTCCATTTTGGAGGATTTACTGGTGCGGCTTACCAGTTTAATAGCAAAGTTTCCGGATTTGTGGAATGCGGATATGATATTACCAATATTTCTGCCGGGTTACGGTTTAAGCTACGTTAAACGCTTTGGCAATAGCTTTTTTATTGCATCATTTGTCTTATTACATCATAGAGTTTTATCTTAGAAATAGGCTTTGAAACATATCCGTCGCAGCCAGCTTCCATGCATTTTTCTATCTCTTCAGGCATGGTATAGGCTGTTTGAGCAATAATTTTTAGCTTAGGTTTTATTTTTTTAATGCTCTTGGTGGCTTCGTATCCATTGATTCCCGGCATACGGATATCCATTAAGATAAGGCTGACCTCCGGATTTTCCGAAACCAGGCGAATTGCCTCTTCCCCACTTTTTGCCCAAAGAAGGTGGGCTCCCGTTTTCCTTAGCATTGCTTCTATCAGGGAATAATTCGATTCAATATCTTCCGCAATCAGAAGGGTGGCATTTTTTAAGTCTGGTATACTTATTTCTGGTATGTTTTCTGATAATTCTGATTCTTTCTGTACAACATCAGGAAGACGGAAATAAAAAGAAGACCCTTTGCCTTCTTCCGAGTCTACCCATAGCGAACCGCCTAATAAATTGGCTATTTCTTTGCAGATAGCCAGTCCCAGCCCAATGCCTCCGTGTTGGCGTGTATGAGTATCGTCTACCTGACGGAAACGTTCGAATATCAACTCTGTTTTATCCGATGGAATCCCGATTCCCGTATCCTGAACAAAGAATGTTATATCTTTTTCGGTAAAGAAATATCCAAACTCAATTTTTCCTTTTTTTGTAAACTTTACAGCATTACTCAACAGATTGGTAAGCATTTGAATTAACTTAGTTTTATCCGTAACGATGGTTGTGGAAATGGTATTGGGTTCAGGCTCGAATAAAACGGATATGTTTTCTTTTTTTTCGTTATCAATTTCGGCTTCAACTGCCGATTTCATTTCCAAAAACACATTATAAACAGAAAAACTTTCCGGCCTTATTTTCAGTTCTTTTGTCTGAAGCATGGAAATATTGAAAATGGATTCAATGATACTAAGCAGGTGATTGCCACTTTTGTTTATTAATTTTGCCATTTCAAGTATTTCGTCGAGGGGTAGACTCTCATCAATTAAACTACTGAAACCAATAACCGCATTTAATGGCGTTCGCAGTTCATGGCTCATGGTAGCAAGGAATGCTGACTTTAAACGGTCGCTTTCTTCGGCTTTTTCTTTGGCTAATATAAGTTCTACTTCTTTTTTCTTTATTTCAGTAATATCGGTAAAAGTGCCAATAATGCCCGCAACTTTATCCTTTTCGTTATAAAAAACGGCTTTGTCATAAATTACCTGATGTTCTTTCTGATCCTTATCAAGGATAACAGATTCATAACGTTGCCTGCTTTTATCCCGTAACAGTTCCATATCCTTTTCATTGTACGTTTGGGAATACAGTTCTGGCCATAATTCAATTACCGTTTTGCCACGAATTTCTTCAAGCGATTTGCCAAACATTTCAGAAAAAACTTCGTTGCAACCCAGGTATTTGCCTTCGATATCTTTATAAAATAAAGGAACAGGAATGGAATGCAGCATGGCATCGATAAAATAATACTGCCGTTTGATTTCATTTTCCGCTTTTTTACGTTCCGAAATATCCCTGACGATACCCACCGCACCATAGCCTTGGGAAAGTTGCATACCAGCAAGAGAAAGTTCAATATCAATAATAGTTCCGTCCTTTTTTAAAGCTTCCAGTTCTACTACTTTTCCAAGCATGGGGCCCTCTCCTGTTTCTTTAAAATGCTGGAATGCCGGTAAATGTTGCGAATGATATTTAGGAGGAGCCAGCAAGGAATGCATGTTTTTATTTCTGGCTTCTTCAATGGAATATCCGAATATTTTTTCAGCTCCGGGATTCCAGTAACTAATTTTCCCTTCATTATCAATCATGATGATGCCGTCCTGAGCCGAAGTTGTTATCAGTCGGAATTTTTCCTCACTTTCTTTAAACTTTAGCCTTTCATTTTTAAGTTTTAAAACACTTTCGACAGCTAAGGGCAAACGGTGGAGCCTTTCTTTTACCACATAATCCCAGGCACCGGCTTTGATAGAATCGGCAGCAGCTTCTTCCGTTAACGTACCGGTTACGATAATGAATGGAATATTAGGATTGATTTCTTTTGATATCTTTAAAGCATCTATTCCGTTAAATTGCGGTAAATTATAGTCACTTAATACAATGTCAAATTTTATTTCCGTAAGTGCTTTAATAAAATCATTTTTTGAAACAACCCATGTAAACTGAAAATGATAGTTTGAAAAAGATACTACCGATCTCTTCACCAGTTCCATGTCATATTCATTATCTTCCAGAATCAGTACTTTCAGCGTTTCCATAATGTTTCCCTTTCTTTACACGGTTTTATTTACTATAGCCCAAAAAGAACCTATTTTTTTTGCAGCTTCTATAAAATCATCATAATCCACTGGTTTCACCACATACGCATTTGCACCCAAATGATAGCTTTCTACCATATCGCTTTCCATAGATGAAGAGGTAAGCATGACTACCGGTATGGTCTTTAAATCTTCATCCGATTTGATGATTTTTAAAGCCTGTATGCCATCAAGTCTTGGCATTTTAATATCAAGCAATATCAATACCGGTTTTTCTTTCTTCCTGTTTAGGTATTTGCCATTGTATTTCAGGTAGTCCAAAACCTGAACGCCATCCGTAACTACGTCAATGCGATTGCTTAATCTACATTGTTTAAAGGCACCTAACGTCAATTCGATGTCATTTTCATTATCTTCGGCATAAAGAATCGGAGGAATATTTTCCATAGAATTTTATTTTATAATGTTATAAAAAATGTAGCTCCATTATCTATTTCGCTTTTGGCGGTAATGGTCCCGCCATGTTTATGAATTATTTGTTTAACATTAGCCAGGCCAATACCCGTTCCTTCAAATTCACTTTGGGTATGCAAGCGCTGAAAAACGCCGAATAATTTGCTGGCATATGCCATATCAAAACCAGCTCCGTTATCCTTTACGAAAATAGTATTTTTTTGGTCAGTATCTTTATAAGATCCTATTTCTATTATTGCTTTTTCCTTTTTGGATGTAAATTTGATGGCATTGGAAATAAGATTTTCGAAAACCATTTGTAAAAGCCCGGAATCGCCATTAATCACGGGAAGTTTGCCAACTTCCATTTTGATTTTCCGGCTTGTAATCTCCGGTTCAAATTGGTTGATAACATTTTTAACCAGAATATTCAGGTCAACTTCCGTTTTTTGTATAGACTTTCGCCCTAAACGGGAAAATTTTAGCAAATCGTCTATCATCCTTCCCATCTGAATAACCGAATCGCTAATTTTTGAGAAATACCTGTTGGTTTCATCAGAGGATTCAGAAATTGTATCTTTTAAAATTTTGGAAAAGCCATCAATATGACGAAGCGGGGCACGCAAATCGTGCGAAATGGAATATGCAAAAGACTCGAGATCCTTGTTAGCATCTTCGAGTTGTAAGGTGCGTTCCTCTACCTTTTTCTCAAGATGCTGATTTAGCTCATTTAATTCGGTTATATCCCGGGAAATACCCAAAACACCCATCAAGTGGCCTTCTACGTCGTACATAGGTGTTTTTATGGTTTCAAATAAACCTTTATATCCATTGCCGGCAAAAATTAATTCCTCCGTATTTATGGAAGGTTTGCCTGCCATCATGGCTTTACGGTCTTTTTCTCTGAAGAAATCGGCAAGAGAAGTATCCAGAAAATCATAATCGGTTTTGCCGATAATATCTTTTTCTTTTGCTCCGAAAAAAAGTTCAAATTTTGGATTGCATAGTATATAAACACCATTATGATCCTTCAGCCATACCAAATCAGGAATGGATTCAATAAGAGTGCGCAACCGTTTACGCTCGTTTTCCAGTTTTAGTTGGGCAATTTTTCGTTCGGTAATATCATGAATTACACTAAGTATATATTGTTCATCATTCAGGCTAATGACCTCTGCCGACGCTAAGCAATTCCTGACATTTCCCTTAAAATTGAAATCACATTCAAAATCCCGTACACTGCCGTTTTTCTGCAAAAGCGATGTAAATTGATTCCGCTGTTCGGGGATAATCCATAAATGAATATCGATTGTTGTTTTTCCAATACATTGATCTTTGGTTAAGCCCGAAAGAGCGATAAAAGAATCGTTTGCTTCCACTATTTCCCCTTTGTTAAGGACAGTGATTAAAATAGGATCAGGACTACAACGGAAGGCTTTGGCAAATTTTTCCTCACTTTTTTTCAGATCATCCAATGTATTTTTCAACAGGGTGATGTCGCGCGAAAACATCGCAACGTTTTCGATGGTTCCATCTGCCTCCATTATGGGCTCTATCGTATTTTCGAACCATTTTTCATTATACGTATCGGTAAACGTAATACCTTCTCTGGCTTCGATACATTCATTAATAATCTTTATCCTGTTTTGAAAAACAGATAGCGGCAATACTTTGCTTGCCGAAAATCCAACGATTTCTTCTCTGGTTTTTCCCCAGCGTTGGAGTAAAATTTTGTTGCATGCCTGAAATTCTCCCTTACGGTTGGTCATAGTGATAGCATCGGAAGATGCATCCAGAACTGCCTGTAAAAGATTATTGGCGTTGCTGAGTTTTTCTTCGCTTTCCTTGAGTTTTTGCTCGGTAACTTTTCGTTCGGTAACATTACGTACCGCACCATAAATACTTTGTAATGCATTTCGATTGCTGTCCCAAAGAGGATGAGCAAATACCTGCACCCAAACCACTTCTCCCCGTTTATTTAGTGTGCGTATTTCCGATTTTATGGCACGGTTACTAAAAAGATTCTGCAAATCTTCATCATCTTTCGCCAGATCATCGGGATGAACAAAAGCACGCCAGCCTCCTTTAGCCTTGTATTCCTCGAAGGTAAAACCTGTGATATTCTCGAAGGCACCACTTATCCAATTTAATTCAAGAGAATTGTCAGGATGTACCATTGTAGAAAAAACATAATCGGACGAAACTTCTGATATAAGCCGGTAACGTTCTTCGCTCCTGTTAAGTTCTGCCTGAATCTTTATTCTTTCATCAATATTTCTGCTGACTCCAATAAATTCAAGTAAATTCCCCTGTTCGTCCCTGTTAGCAGAAATAACGACTTCTGCCCAAACCGTTGAACCATCCTTGCAGGTATGTTCCAATTCATAGCAACCAAAAACATCTTTTTTAATGCCTTTTGCTTCTTCTTCCAATGTTTCCGCTAATAGTCGTAAAGCTTTTGGGGCTGATGTGGGAGTAAGAACATCATTAATGCTTTGTTTGTATACTTCTTCTACCGTAAACCCTCTGAGTTGCTCTACCGATGAACTGACGTAGGTAAATTGCCCCTGCAAATTCAAAATCCAGATAACATCGGAAACTTTTGAAATAAGGATATGATAACGATCAAGCTCCGTCTTCTTTTGTAACAATTCGTTTTTTAAAGCAAGATTTTCTTGCAGAAGCATTTCGTAAGTTGGATTGTTTTTTATCATGGCGTACATTTTATTATAAAATTTACCCCGAAAATTATTTTAATAATACCAAACCTTATATTTTCAACATACCATTTTCACCACAACTATGTTTCAACTTTTTAATCGTCCGTTTCAAAACAGTTTCCAAATGTAAGCTTTTTTAATAAGTTTTTGTATAAACCTTTATTTTTTTAACAAAAAAAAATGCCTGGCTATATAAACAGTTTATCTGGCAACCGGCATATAACCCAGGCACTCCAAATCGAACGGCTGGCAGGCTCAAAAAACGAATCGGCTGCAAACAATGCCATATAAAACGAAAAAAATTGCATATGGCTTGTGTTACATTACTGATGAATCCTGTTACATGAAGGCATGATGATTAAACATTGCTGATGTTTATCGTTACATGAAGGTATGATGATTAAACATTGCTGATGTTTATTGTTACATGAAGGTATGATGATTAAACATTGCTGATGTTTATTGTTACATGAAGGTATGAAATGTAAACAATCGTGTATGAATATTAAAAATCAATGGATGAAAGCCAAGCATTGAAGGATGAAAGCCAAACATTGAAAGATGAATGCCAGGTATCTTAGGATGAATACCAAGCATTAAAAGATGAATGTCAGGTATCTTTAGATGAATTGCGGGCAATTTAGGTTTGGATATAATCAATTTTCTGTGTCGGGCAAACAGCTTATGATCGTTGGGGTTTTGCCTTGATTCAACAAACTCAGCCTCAGGGGAACCGATCAAAAAGTATTTTTTATTTTATTTTTTTTTGGTACATTGTGTATACTTTGTAACCATTGTATTCTCAATACTTTAAAATTTAACCACAAAGGACTCAAAGTCCCGAGTACCCGGAATCACAAAGGTATCAAAGGCTTTTGATCAACCCCTTACAAATCATAACTGTCGGAATGACTTTAGTCCAAATACCTTTATCAGATAACAGCGATTAATTAGTTACTTTTTTAAAAAAAAATTTTTATCAAAATGTAAATGATGTATAATTAAATATCGTAACTTTACACCAATTTCTAATAAACTATTTATTATTAACCTTTTAAATTTTATTTTATGGATATTACTAAAGAAAGTAAGCTAAGCATGTTTCTTGTACTTATCCAATGGATCGATGCAAACATGCAAAAACTGGAACATATTCCCGGCTGAGCGGAATTTGCAATTCCGCTCGGAACATAGCGGAAATTGTATTTCCGCAATCATATTAAAATAAAAATATGCCGACAGGTTATCAAATAAAAGATCAATCCCGACTGAGCGGAATTTGCAATTCCATTCGGGATATTGCTTGCTACGGTATAATACATGGATTTTATTTTGGAAAAATGAACAGGGAAAAATGAAACTGATAAACCTGAAACGATTGAAAAAACTGCTTAAATCAACGTGCGAAACTTGAATTAAAACAATTATAAAACCCTAAAATGAAAACAAAAATGAGAAAACTTACGTATGCAATGTTCGTGGTTGCAATAGCCATTACGGCATGCCAACCCAAAACAAAGACTGTCCCTTTTGATGCGGCTACAGCCAAACAGCAAGTTACCGGTATATTGGACAGCATTTATTTAGCGTATAATATCAAAGACACTACGCAGTTTATGTCTTTACTGACGGATGACGGCCTTTATTTGGGCACCGATCCCAAAGAATTCTGGGATAAGCAAACATATTCCGGACTGATGAACAAAAAAATTGCCGATACAGCTTCGGCAAAACTAACTGTCGATAAACGCGAAATCCATTTCAGTAAAAACGGAAGCTCAGCCATTGTCATCGATCAGTTTTTTATGGACTGGAGCAAAAAAATTCCTGTTCGCCATATTCTCCACTTTTATAACATGGATAATAAATGGAAATGCGATTTTGCAAGTCTGACAATTATACCGAATAATGAAGATTTATTTAAAATAGCCCAGGCTGTGAAGTAACGGCTATTGGCTATTGGCTATTGGCTGTTAGCTATTAACCATCATCTTCTCCAGGCTCAAAGCTCCAAACTCACTGCTTGTTGGCTTAATAAAAAAAACTCAAGTCAGCTTGTAAAAAATGAGTATTTTTACTTTTTGATCAGAACCAATAAAAGGCAATAATCATGCATAGCCAGGAGCCTAACCATTGGATGGTATATTTTTTATCATAACAAGTCAACCTAATATTTACAAACAATGTCCAGAAGAAGATGCACGCAAATTGTAAGAGGACAACACGCTATTGATGGTGCCGGTGTTCACTTACGCAGGGTTTTGGGGTTGAGAACCGTTAAGGATTTTGACCCGTTTTTAATGTTGGATGGTTTTGATTCTACAGATCCCGGAGATTACATCAAAGGGTTTCCATGGCATCCTCATCGGGGAATCGAAACGGTTACCTATCTGTTGCAAGGCGAAATCGAACATGGCGACAGCTTAGGTAACAAAGGATTTATAAGAGACCTCCAATGTCAATGGATGACAGCCGGATCCGGCATTATTCACCAGGAAATGCCTATGGCTTCCGAAAGAATGTTGGGCTGTCAGCTTTGGGTTAACCTTCCGCAAAAAGAAAAGATGACACAACCCGCCTATCGTGATATTAAAAAAGAAGACGTTTCCTTGGTTCAGGAAGAGAACGCTACGATCAGGGTATTGTCCGGAAACTACAATAACCATCACGGGGCTGTGAAAGGTGAATATGTAAAAATCCAATACCTCGATGTTGCCCTGAAGCCCTATTCCAGTTGGCATTACAAGGAAACTTCCAATGATCAGACACTATTTCTCTACCTGATTGATGGCACGTTAGCCGCCGATGAAGCATTGATTAATTTTGAAGAAAAAGCCTGTGCAATCCTGATGTCAGCCTCTTCTTCAAAAGGCAGCGATTATGATGAAGTGCTGGTGAAAGCAAGCGATAAAGGGGCAAGATTTTTCCTCATCGCCGGCAAACCGCTTAACGAACCGGTAGCCTGGGGAGGCCCCATTGTTATGAATACAAAAGAAGAATTGGATCAGGCTTTCAGAGAACTTGATAATGAAACCTTCATTAAACACGATAAGCCACAATATTATTATTAGATTCACCCACGAATAGATATGACCCGACAGACCTGACGGCGCTGTCGGGTCATCTTCATTTTTTCACTTCCAACTAAAAAAAATCAATATAAATTTTTTTTGTATTATTTTTTTGTATATTTAGCACCTTATTCTAATACATATCAGTTGCAAGGGTTAAGGGTTAGATAATCGTTGTAATAAACTGAAATATAAGAAAAAAGGCGACTTGCGCCGCCTTAAATGTTTTCACAACGGAATAATCCTTATTGTGATTTGCTTCTAATTGTGAAGCAAAAGTAGACTAAAAAATGAATCAAACAAATAAAAAATGAAAAAAATATTAGGTTTGGACTTAGGCACGAATTCTGTCGGATGGGCATTGGTTGAGAATAATTTTGAAGAAAAAACAGGAAACATTATAGGAATAGGTTCCCGAATAATACCAATAGACCAAGGAAGCTTAGGAGAATTTGATCGGGGAAACTCAGTTTCCCAAACCGCTGACAGAACCGGATTCCGAGGCGTACGACGGTTACGCGAACGTTATTTATTACGTCGCGAACGCCTGCATAGTGTATTGAACATCCTTGGATTTTTGCCGGTTCATTATTCTCAGCATATTGATTTTGAAAAACATTTTGGTCAGTTCTTAGATGAAGCCGAGCCTAAATTAGCCTATAAACCAAACCCGGAATCTGGTAAAAGCGATTTTATTTTTAAATCTTCCTTTGAAGAAATGCTTGCTGATTTTGCAAAACATCAGCCTCAGATGCTCACCAAGAAAAATGGTGAACCCGCATTGATACCCTATGATTGGACAATTTATTACCTACGCAAAAAAGCCTTAACGCAGCGTATTGAAAAAGAAGAACTGGCTTGGCTCCTACTCCACTTTAATCAAAAAAGAGGTTACTATCAATTACGGGGGGAAGAAGAGGAAGAAAATGATAATAAGTTAGTCGAATTTCATTCGCTTAAAGTGGTTGGCGTAGTAGATAGCGGCGACAAAAAGAGTAAGGATGAAATCTGGTATAATGTAATTCTGGAAAATGGTTGGATATACAGACGAACCAGCAATGTACCTTTGGATTGGACGGGTAAAATAAAAGAATTTATTGTTACCACTGATTTAAATGAAGATGGTACGATTAAAAAAGATAAATACGGTAAAGAAAAACGATCATTCAGATCCCCAAAGGATGATGATTGGACGTTGGTTAAGAAAAAAACCGAATTCGAAATTGATAAAAGCGGGAAAACCGTTGGAGCCTATATTTATGACACCCTGCTTCAGAATCCCAATCAAAAAATCAAAGGTAAATTGGTTCGTACCATCGAACGAAAATTTTACAAAGAAGAGTTGCAAATTATCTTAGAAAAGCAAAAGATATTTCATCCTGAATTACTCGATAAACAACTTTACACAGCCTGCCTTGAAGAATTGTACAAAAGCAATGAAAACTACCGGAGCAGCGTAGCTCAAATGGATTTCACTTATCTATTCCTTAATGATATCATCTTTTATCAACGTCCGTTGAAAAGCAAAAAATCGCTCATAAGCAATTGCCGCTACGAAACATTATCCTACAAAGATAAAGAAGGTAATATTATTTCAGTACCCCTTAAGTGCATTGCCAAATCACATCCGCTGTACCAGGAGTTCCGGTTGTGGCAGTTTTTGCAAAACCTAAAGATTTATCAACGGGGAAAAGAAGTGGAAGGAAAACTGCAATTTGATGTAGATGTTACTTCCGATTTTTTAAAAACAGAAGAGGATTGGATAAGCTTATATGAATGGCTGAACGACCGGAAAGAAATTGATCAAAAAGTATTTTTAAAATATCCTGCATTTAACCTGAAAAAGAATGCCGAACAATACCGGTGGAATTATGTAGAGGAGAAAATTTATCCTGCAAACGAAACCCGTGCGCAAATACTTACCCGTCTATCGAAGGTTGCAAACGTACCATTGGGATTCTTAACTAAGGAAATAGAAGAACATCTTTGGCACATCCTTTATTCGGTCGAAGACAAGAAAGAAATTGAAAAAGCTTTAAAAACATTTGCCTGTAAACATCAATTAGGTGAAGATTTTGTTGATCACTTCATCAAATTCCCGCCGTTCAAAAAGGATTATGGTGCTTATTCGGCAAAAGCCATTAAAAAACTTTTGACTGTGATGCGCCGCGGAAAATACTGGAAGCAAGAAGCCATTTCCCAGGAAACGACTGCTCATATTAATGCCATTAACGAACGGCTGGAATCTGTTGCTTTTGACAGGAAAAAAATTGAAGAAATTACCGATGACGAAATTCCCAAACAGGTTTTAAAAAGTTTTATTGATTGTGAAAGCCCATACAAAGGATTGAATACATATCAGGCTTGCTATGCAGTATATGGACGGCATTCGGAAGAAGGAGAAGTTATCCGTTGGGAAAGTAATACCGATATTGAAAATTTTTTAAAAGAATTTAAGCAGCACTCGCTACGGAATCCAATCGTGGAACAAGTGATCACCGAAACATTACGTGTAGTCAACGATATATGGAAGCAATATGGAAAAGGTGAAAAAAATTTCTTTGACGAAATTCATATTGAATTGGGCAGGGAAATGAAAAACACTGCCGAGCAACGAAAAAAGATGACAGAACAAGTTTCGGAAAACGAAAACACCAATCTCCGTATAAAAGCATTGCTGGCAGAAATGAAGAATGATGATTCGATAGAGAACGTTCGCCCTCATTCTCCCAGTCAGCAGGAAATCTTAAAGATTTACGAAGAAGGTGCATTGAATTCGCCCATAGAAATTCCAGAAGATATTCTGAAAATAAGCAAAAATGCACAGCCCACCTCATCGGAACTTACCCGGTATAAACTCTGGCTTCAGCAAAAATATCGCTCCCCTTATACCGGTAGCCCCATCCCGCTAACTAAACTCTTTACAACTGCCTACGAAATAGAGCACATCATTCCGCAATCGCGCTATTTTGATGATTCGATGAGTAATAAAGTAATCTGCGAAAGCGAAGTGAATAAAGACAAGGATAATGATACTGCTTACGAATATATCCGGAATAATCAGGGCAAGATTATTGAACTTAGTTACGGAAAAACTGTAAAACTCTTTACCGTGGAATCCTATGAAGATTTTGTTAAGAATAATTTCGGTAAGAACAAGGGAAAAATGAAACGATTGCTGATGGATGACATTCCCGAATCTTTTGTTCAGCGTCAGCTCAACGATACCCGTTATATCAGCAAATACATAAAAAACCTCCTTTCAAACATTGTTCGTGAAGATGGCGAACAGGAGACCACTTCAAAAAATGTAGCTGCAAGCAATGGAGCTATTACATCCATTCTAAAACAGGAATGGGGATTAAATGACATCTGGAACGACATTATTTCGCCCCGTTTCGAGCGACTGAACATTCTTACCCATAGCAATCATTTTGGCGAATGGACAAACAAAGACGGCAAACAGGTTTTTCAAACCCAAATGCCTTTGGATTTGCAAAAAGGCTTTAGTAAAAAAAGAATAGACCACCGCCATCATGCCTTGGATGCCCTGGTAATCGCCTGTGCTACCAGAAATCACATTAACTACCTTAACAATGTGAGTGCAAATTCAGGCAAACGTTACGATTTACGTTCAACCCTTTGTTTTAAACACAAAACAGATATAAATGGTAATTACAAATGGATGTTCTACAAACCCTGGGAAACCTTTACCCAGGATGCAAAAAATAAATTATTAACCACACTTATAAGTTTTAAACAAAACCTCAGAATAATCAATAAAACGACCAACTGGTACCAAAAGTGGCAACAGGACGAAAATGGACAGCTCAAAAAAGTCTTTACAAAACAAGAAAAAGGTGAAAATTGGGCTATACGAAAACCTATGCACAAGGATACTGTCGCTGGTTTAGTGAATTTGCGTTTCAAAAAAACCGTTTCTCTTTCTGTTGCGCTGGATCAATGGGAAATGATTGTTGACAAGCCACTGAAAAAACAAATTAAAACCCTGATAAAAGAAGGATACGATAAAAAACAACTTTTGAAGTTTTTCAAAACGAATGAGAATACGTTTAATGGCTCCAATATTGCTAAAGTCGAAATTTATTATTGGGCGACGGATAATGTTGCATCCCGTACAACGCTGAACGAAACGTATAGCTCCTCTGCTATAAAGAGTATTACTGATACCGGAATACAAAAAATCCTGCTTAAGCATTTAGAAAAATACAACGAAGAAAAAGATGGCAAAATCATCGAACATCCCGAATTAGCTTTTTCGCCCGATGGCATTGATCGGCTAAATGAAAATATTACTGATCTTAACGATGGCAAATTTCATCAACCTATTTTTAAAGTACGGACCTATGAACCCAGGGGAAACAAGTTCAGCATAGGGTATATCGGTAATAAAAAGGATAAATATGTGGAAGCTGCCAAGGGTACTAACCTTTTCTTTGCCATTTATCAGGATAAAACCGGTAAGCGAAGTTACGAAAGCATACCTTTAAATATAGTAATCGAACGCCAGAAACAAGGCTTACAATCTGTGCCCGAAACAAACGAAAAAGAAGAACAATTGCTGTCTTATCTTTCGCCTAACGATTTGGTATATGTACCTACCGAAGAAGAAATTGAAAATCATCAAAGTATTGATTTCAAAAATTTAACAAAAGAGCAGGTAAAAAATATTTATAAAATGGTTAGCTCAAGTAGTACTGATTGCTTTTTTGTAAGAAACGATATTGCGGCTACCATTTGGAACAAAATTGAATTTTCAGCGCTTAATAAAATGGAAAAGTCAATTGATGGAATAATGATTAAAAAAGTTTGCTGGAAATTGGAAACCGACCGTTTAGGCCGAATTATTAAAGTCAATGGCAGCCACATTTAAGCCTAAAAACACAAGCAATGATTCTTACGCTCCATCACCAACCATTAATTTACGATCCGGCTCAATTTATGCTCCAGAATGGCAACTTGATGCTCCCTGATGCCAAACCAATGCTCCCTGATGCCAAACCCATGCTCCGGAATGGCAAACCGATGCTCAAGGATGGCAAACTGATGCTCAAGGATGGCAAACCGATGCTCAAGGATGCCAAACCAATGCTCCGGAATGCCAAACCGATGCTCAAGGATGGCAAACTTATGCTCAAGAATGGCATTCGCGAGCTTTTTATACAAAAAGTATTAACCTTTAAAATAAGAAAGGAGGATAACTCATAAACAAGCATTCATTATTCTACAATTTACTTAATTACTAAAACCTATTAAAAGATAAAGACTATGGCAAATAACAAATTCAGGGTAGTCATTCCCGAAAATCCTGCAGCAAAAATAGCTCTTGCAGAGAAAATCAATGCTAAACATATTGAAGCAGGGGCTCAATCCCCATTACATTCGCTCGAAACGAACAAATGGGAAGAAAATGGACCTAAAGTTGCTACCTGCCGTCAGCTGCATAACGAAGCAGAAACGAAGAAACAACAGGCAGAAGTAGCTTACCGTCAGCGCGACGTATTACTGGATCCAATTACTAACTCCATAAAAGCCAGCAGAGATTTACTCATTGGCGTTTATCGTGAAAATCCCAAAAAACTGATTGATTGGGGATTTGTGGTGGATGATACCCCACGTGCACCCAAAAAAACGGAATAAAGCTTCTGTTGAAAAACGCAGGTGCCGTTAGCCTGCGTTTTTTCAAATACTCAGTGCTCTTTGTGCCTTTGTGGTTTACTCTTTTTTAACCACTAAGAACACTAAGAAACACAAAGAAAAAAGAATAACTTAGTGCTCTTTGGGCTTTTGTGGTTTATGCTTTTTTTAACCACTAAGAACACTGAGAAACCTTTAGTTTTGCGAATTAAAAAAGAGGTATTACTTTTATAAAATAGTTAACCGGAAAGAGCAGAGGTGAACTAAACAGAGTCATAGAAGAATCTCTATTTTGTGTATTAGTCCTCTGCCCTTTTTGAGTTGAGATTTGCCAGTTAGAATCTTAAGTTATAAGGCTTATTAAAGGTTTCAGCTTCTCAACCAATCCGGTAACGTTTTTTGTTTTAACCTTAAATGCAAAGTTATGAAAAAATTTTATGTAGGCATTGACATTTCAAAAAGCAAGTTAGATGTAGCTGTTTATGATGCAGAAAAAAAGAAAATAGCCAACAAATTTGTGATTAAAAACGAAGCAGATGGTATACAATCTTTGTTTTCTACATTAAAAAAAGAAAAGATAAACTTGGAAGATTGCTGGTTTTGTTTCGAACATACCGGTCATTATGGATTTTCCTTATGTTATGAATTAGAACAAATTTGCTGTGTGTATAGCATAATTCCGGCACTGCAGATAAAGCTTTCACTTGGAATGACTCGAGGAAAAAATGACCAGGTAGATGCCGAAAGGATAGCGATGTTTGCTTATACGTTTCGGGATAAGCTACAACCATCGAAGATGAGTTCTGATTGTTTTCAGAAAATAAAACAATTACTTACTTATCGTAATCAAATGGTAAGGATATCCACACAGTTGCAAAATAGTTTAAAAAGTCATCAAGCAGTTTGCCAGTTAACTCATTTTGATTATGTAGTTGATGAAATTAAAAAACAAATAATTGAGGTTAAGGTAAAAATTGAATCCATTGATGAGTTATTAATGTCAGAAATAAAAAGAGATAAAACCCTTGAAAATAATTTTAATTTATTGAAAACCATCAAGGGAATAGGTCCAATTATTTCAATTTATTTACTGGTTTTAACTCAAAATTTTGAATCTTTTACTGATGCACGTAAATTCAATTGCTATGCCGGAATAGCGCCTTTTGAACACTCATCAGGATCAAGTATCCGGGGCAAAACAAAAACAAGTTCATTGAGAAATAAAACAATTAAGTCCCTTTTGTTTAATGGAGCTAATGCGGCTGCGCTTCATGACAAGGAAATAAAGAATTATTATAAAAGAAAAAAAGAAGAAGGGAAACATCATCAGTCTGTAATGAATGCCATTGCTTGTAAACTTGTTTACAGGGCTTTTTCAGTAATTAAACGACAATCTCCTTATGTAACATTATATGCACAAAATTTTAAAAAAAATTTGGTTTAGTCTTAGAATACACAAAGAAAAAAGAATACTTAGTGCTCTTTGTGCCTTCGTGGTTTATTTCTTTTTAACCACTAAGAACACTAAGAATCACAAAGAAAAAATACTTGGTGTTCTTTGTGCCTTCGTGGTTTATATTTTAATTGATTAATTTTTACTTTAAAATGGTTTATTATGAACGAGAATGATATCTCAAGAATTGTGCTCGATTGTGCTATTAAAGTACATTCTGAATTAGGTCCGGGTTTACTTGAATCGACCTACGAAACCTGCCTGAAATACGAACTTCAGCAAGCAGGACTTATGGTTGAACAACAGAAAGTCTTACCGGTAATTTATCATGATGTTAAATTAGATTGTGGTTACCGGATTGATTTAATAATTGAAAACAAATTCATCATCGAAATAAAATCAGTAACAGCTCTCAATGATGTACATCTTGCACAAATACTGACTTATCTGAAACTATCGGGTTGTAAACTGGGTCTCCTGATGAATTTTAATGTAGCAAAATTGAAAGATGGAATTAGACGAGTCATCAACGGTAACCTCAATGATTAAAAACACCTCGTGCTCTTTGTGCCTTCGTGGTTTATTTCTTTTTAACCACTAAGAGCACTAAGAATCACAAAGAAAAAAGAATACTTAGTGCTCTTCGTGCCTTTGTGGTTTATTCTTTTTTTAACCACTAAGAACACTACGGATCACAAAGAAACATAGCTGTAAAACAAAAAAAATGATTAAACGAACTCTTTATTTTGGCAATCCCGCCTACCTGCATCTGAACAATGAACAATTGATCATCCGCCTGCCGGAAGTGGAAAAAAACGAAACCCTGCCCAAACATTTTAAAAAAGAAGCCGCCACATCCATTCCCATTGAAGATATAGGCATCGTAGTGCTCGATCATAAACAAATAACCATTACCCAGGCATTGCTCGAAAAATTACTCGATAATAATTGCTCGGTGATCACCTGCAACGAAACTCATCATCCCTATGGATTGCTATTGCCCCTTTCGGCTAATACCCTGCAATCCGAAAAGTTCAGGGTACAAATAGATGCTTCCCTTCCCTTAAAAAAACAATTATGGCAACAAACCATCAAGTGTAAAATTACCAATCAGGCACAACTGCTGCTATCCAAACATAAGCAATCTGTTGCCAATATGCTGCACTGGGCGGCAAGTGTAAAAAGCGATGATGCCGAAAACCACGAAGCCCGCGCTGCGGCTTATTATTGGGAACATCTATTCACAGGCTTCCCCGGTTTTCGTCGTAGCCGCGACGGCGAGCCTCCCAATAATCTGCTCAATTATGGATATGCCATACTAAGGGCCGTAACGGCAAGAGCATTGGTGGCAAGCGGAATGTTACCAACCCTCGGGATTCATCACCACAACCGCTACAATGCTTATTGCCTTGCCGACGACATCATGGAACCCTATCGCCCTTATGTAGATAAAATGGTTACCGACATAATCGCCGAAATAAGTGATTTATCTACACTCACCCGGGAGTTAAAAGCCCGTTTGTTAGGTATTCCGGCTATGGATATTCTGATCAACGGACAAAGCAGTCCGTTAATGGTTGGAATAACACAGACTACCACATCGCTTTACCGTTGTTTCGAAGGCTCGGCCCGTAAAATTGTTTATCCCGAAATGACATAACCGCTGCCGGTAAGAACCGTCAGACAGATAATACCGGACAATGATTAACGAACGTTTAAATGCATACAGGATTATGTGGGTATTGGTTTTTTTCGATTTGCCTACCAACACGGCAAAGGAACGTAAAATAGCCAGCGATTTTCGTAAAAATATGATGAAAGACGGGTTTGCCATGTTCCAGTTTTCTATTTATATGAGGCATTGTCCCAGTCGCGAAAATGCCGAAGTACATATCCGAAGAGTTAAAAAAGAATTGCCCGATAAAGGGCATATAGGCATCATGTGCATCACCGACAAGCAATTTGGCGACATGGAAATATTCTATTGCCGCCAACAAAAGGAAGTGAACATACCCGTACAACAACTCGAATTGTTTTAAAATTAAAAAAAAAGTAAAAAAATGTTTCTTTGGAATGTATTCGGTTTATTATTGCTCTTGGCTTTTTTCAGGATTTATGATAAAATACGCAATAAGAGTTCCGTAAAACAAGTATCAACAGGGCACAAAGTTCTGGAATCAACACCTGAGTACAGCATAATTCGGGTAAAATTTCCGCATCCGGCAACCGCTTCCGAAGGAACGATTAAAGAATTTCTCGATAAAGAGTATAATCCGGACGTGCTGGAGAAATATATCGCGCTTTGCGACGAGCACAATGCACCGGATAAAATACGGCAGATGATAACCGACCGTTTAACAAAAATAAATACCCTTTCTGCAAACCGGTAGTGTTTATGATTACTTAAAATCAAGAAACCTTAGTGTATTCTAAGACTAAACCAAATTTTTTTTAAAAATTTTGTGCATATAATGTTACATAAGGAGATTGTCGTTTAATTACTGAAAAAGCCCTGTAAACAAGTTTACAAGCAATGGCATTCATTACAGACTGATGATGTTTCCCTTCTTCTTTTTTTCTTTTATAATAATTCTTTATTTCCTTGTCATGAAGCGCAGCCGCATTAGCTCCATTAAACAAAAGGGACTTAATTGTTTTATTTCTCAATGAACTTGTTTTTGTTTTGCCCCGGATACTTGATCCTGATGAGTGTTCAAAAGGCGCTATTCCGGCATAGCAATTGAATTTACGTGCATCAGTAAAAGATTCAAAATTTTGAGTTAAAACCAGTAAATAAATTGAAATAATTGGACCTATTCCCTTGATGGTTTTCAATAAATTAAAATTATTTTCAAGGGTTTTATCTCTTTTTATTTCTGACATTAATAACTCATCAATGGATTCAATTTTTACCTTAACCTCAATTATTTGTTTTTTAATTTCATCAACTACATAATCAAAATGAGTTAACTGGCAAACTGCTTGATGACTTTTTAAACTATTTTGCAACTGTGTGGATATCCTTACCATTTGATTACGATAAGTAAGTAATTGTTTTATTTTCTGAAAACAATCAGAACTCATCTTCGATGGTTGTAGCTTATCCCGAAACGTATAAGCAAACATCGCTATCCTTTCGGCATCTACCTGGTCATTTTTTCCTCGAGTCATTCCAAGTGAAAGCTTTATCTGCAGTGCCGGAATTATGCTATACACACAGCAAATTTGTTCTAATTCATAACATAAGGAAAATCCATAATGACCGGTATGTTCGAAACAAAACCAGCAATCTTCCAAGTTTATCTTTTCTTTTTTTAATGTAGAAAACAAAGATTGTATACCATCTGCTTCGTTTTTAATCACAAATTTGTTGGCTATTTTCTTTTTTTCTGCATCATAAACAGCTACATCTAACTTGCTTTTTGAAATGTCAATGCCTACATAAAATTTTTTCATAACTTTGCATTTAAGGTTAAAACAAAAAACGTTACCGGATTGGTTGAGAAGCTGAAACCTTTAATAAGCCTTATAACTTAAGATTCTAACTGGCAAATCTCAACTCAAAAAGGGCAGAGGACTAATACACGAAATAGAGATTCTTCTATGTCTCTGTTTAGTTCACCTCTGCTCTTTCCGGTTAACTATTTTATAAAAGTAATACCTCTTTTTTAATTCGCAAAACTAAAGGCTCTTTGTGCCTTCGTGGTTTATTTCTTTTTAACCACTAAGAACACTAAAAAACACAAAGAAAAAAATACTTAGTGCTCTTTATGCCTTTGTGGTTTAAAATAAAAAAACCGGCCATTCACCGGTTTTTCACACTAAAAACAGCTTCATTTTTAAATTCTGAATAAGGCTTTAAACTACTGAAATCAATCCCCTTAACCGGGGGTCTGCTGTAATCAGTAAGTCAAAGATACAATTAGAAAGCAAATCACAACCAGCAAACAAAACCGAATCTAAAGTTGAATGCTGTAATCAGTAAGTCAAAGATACAATTAGAAAGCAAATCACAACTGTAGCAACATAGATTGATGCCGACGATGGCTGTAATCAGTAAGTCAAAGATACAATTAGAAAGCAAATCACAACACTATTAACGGAAGATTATCATTATTACCGGCTGTAATCAGTAAGTCAAAGATACAATTAGAAAGCAAATCACAACATATCCGTCCGGCGTTACCCAAAATCCACCGCTGTAATCAGTAAGTCAAAGATACAATTAGAAAGCAAATCACAACCCTTTACTTTACTAATCTTGATATTCAAAGCTGTAATCAGTAAGTCAAAGATACAATTAGAAAGCAAATCACAACTCCCTCAGCCATTCTAATGTCATATTATAAGCTGTAATCAGTAAGTCAAAGATACAATTAGAAAGCAAATCACAACTTAACTGAAAAATTAAATGTCCCCATATTTGCTGTAATCAGTAAGTCAAAGATACAATTAGAAAGCAAATCACAACCTGTTCAATTGTCCAAAAAATGGTCTTTTCGCTGTAATCAGTAAGTCAAAGATACAATTAGAAAGCAAATCACAACTATCAAAACGAATCTTCATCCCATCATAATGCTGTAATCAGTAAGTCAAAGATACAATTAGAAAGCAAATCACAACCGATGACGCATGATTATGATGATTTTTTTCGCTGTAATCAGTAAGTCAAAGATACAATTAGAAAGCAAATCACAACTAATTTTTTAAGCTCATCGTAGCAAACCTTGCTGTAATCAGTAAGTCAAAGATACAATTAGAAAGCAAATCACAACGCAGGCGTTGGTTTAATCAAAAGTGCTGTGCTGTAATCAGTAAGTCAAAGATACAATTAGAAAGCAAATCACAACAAGTCTTTCAAGTCTCCTCTCGATTCCATCGCTGTAATCAGTAAGTCAAAGATACAATTAGAAAGCAAATCACAACACATATCCTTAATATATTATTAACCTTAAAGCTGTAATCAGTAAGTCAAAGATACAATTAGAAAGCAAATCACAACTAATTTTTAAAATTAAACCTTCCCCTATTGCTGTAATCAGTAAGTCAAAGATACAATTAGAAAGCAAATCACAACTGAAGCCACGCTAAAGGCTTTTATGATACAGCTGTAATCAGTAAGTCAAAGATACAATTAGAAAGCAAATCACAACTAGCAGACGAAGCTCTTACATTGAATAAGGCTGTAATCAGTAAGTCAAAGATACAATTAGAAAGCAAATCAACGGCACGAAGGACTTAAAATCCTTTGCCCATCCCTTATCGCATCCTGCCGAAATTGAAACAGGATCAGATTAGCCTTGTGCCGATCCTGTATTTTTTGAATATTCCGGCATAAACGACGAAAAAGAAACAGAAATAATGGTGATGATGGAGAAGGATTAACAACGACGAAGAAAAAATCGTGGGTATAAAAAAATGAGTTTTCAATAAAGCTCCTGGGGGAGCGATAAGTAATTATTTTAAAAAATAAAGCATCATTTCATTTCGAAATAGTTATATCAATAATCTGGACAGCCATATCATCCCGGGTCGACCGGTTATCAATTAGCCAGCGTTGAAAATCTTCGCTCTTTATGGCTTTGGGTAGCTTATATTTTAGTTCCTGTTCTTCATTAGATAGCATTCCCATATTAAGATTTTCCTTTAATACCGGCTTATTCAGCTCCGATTTTGTAAAAATGATAAAGATGCGGTTTATTTCTTTTGATGAGTTGGTTGCCAGCTCATATTTATCATCTACAAAATCATTTTTCTCTCCAAAATAGTTTATTTCATTAGAAAAGAAAAAATATTCCTTATCGGCTTCCACCGGAACACCATTTTCGTATTTAGCCTCCATGTTATGATAGGGCAGCAAACGTTGCGAAAACTGGTTATCGTCAATAAAAATACTCAGGAATCCGCTTTGCGGACTACGGAAATAAAAATACAAAGCATCGTTATTTTGGAAAGAGCTGGTTTTGCAATTCAGTTTCAGGCAAGCTAAGGGTGAAGCATCAAACTGAACCGGAATATCCGCCAATTCTTTTGCTTTCACTTTAATATTACAACGAATCTCCCTAATCTTTTCGGCTTTTCCATTAACAGTTTTTTCGCCTTCTACTTCTTTAAATTCCTTATTAATTACTTCAACTACTTCTCCTTTTACATACGTATTGGCAATCGAAGAAAAACCGGAATGGGTTTCTACTTTTTGACCGGTCATCTGATTTTGTACAAAAGTGCTGTTGCCCTGAATAATTACTTTCCCAAAAGCACGCTCCAGGGCATCAACGGTGGCAAGCTGTTCTGCTTTTTGCTGAACTTCAATTTTCGATTGGGTATCGAGCCACTCCAACTGGTATTCACCACTGGTGGTGATTATTTCCTGCGAAAAAAGCGGAAGGCTAATCAACGAAACAATAACGATTAATAGAAAACGATTCATTTGAATTTGTTAAAAAAAACACCTCTCAAAGCTAAGTCTGAGAGGTGTAGTATGCTATATTTATTTTGAAAAGTCGGTGATACGATCTAACTGTTCGTCGTTCATTTTCATTTTTTCCTTAAGTTCCTTTTTAATCACTTTTTTAGCGATCACCAGCGATTGAGCTGTTTCATAAAAAACCTTTACCTGCACTTCAACATTTTTAGTATTGGGAACATTCCTGTAAATCTTAAATAACGGATTAATATAACCAAGTTGGGTAGAAATTAAGTTTTTAGAAGTTTGAACCACCTGGGTAACAGAAGCAGCGTCTTCTCTATTGATTTGTTCATTTCCCAAATTAGTAGAAACAAGTGAATTCATCAAAGTTTCTATCATACCGGCAAGTTGAAGTTTGGCCGTTTCTATGGCTTGCATTTCGGCGGCAGCTTTCGATTCGGCTACGCCGTTTCCATCGGCGGTAATGTATTTTTGCTGTCCCTTTTCATCGGTCATCAACTGTTTTTCCTGTGCTGTTTGTAATAATTTCTCTAAGGGTAATGAACCGGGAGCCACATTCCATCCCTCGGCTTTCATTCGTTTTGCATCTTTTCTAACATCTTTAGATACTTTGCTCGTCATTTCTTTGTGTATTTCCTTGTCTGTTTTTTGTGCACACACAATATTAACATTACACACAAAAGAAATAAAGAGGATAACACCGGATAAAATTAATAATGTTTTTTTCATGATAATAATATTTAGGTTAATAATTTGTTGGTTATTTTATTCAAGAATTAATTAGTTAATTCAAAATATCATTTCGTAAATTTAATTTCACCTGCGTATGGTCGTCGTCATAATCGAATAACAAATCACCATTAGCTCGGAACAATTTTATATAATTCAGAGGATACCAAATAAATGATTTTCCAACTTTTATATTTGATAAAACATCTATTTGAGCATTACCGTTTTGATAATTTATAATTTTAATTTTTGCGTTATTCTCAACCTTGATTTTTCCAAAACAAACCGGGTTTTTGTCAGCATTGATAATAAAAATAATGCCATCAGAATTTTTTATTATGTTAATTTTACTAATATTGTTATAAATATCAACGTATTTTATCCTGAATAAGGGATTGTTTTTATCCAAAGCTGCTTGAATCGACTTTCCTGCAATAACAGCATTATTGCTCTTTATTACATTTATAATCGCAAATAATCCCGCTATGGATTTGTCGCAATGTTCGGAAATAAGTTTATCGTTTTCTGTTTTCAAATCAGTAACCGGATTAAATGTTTCCATGCTGGCATACGAAACTTTACTCACATTCAAACCCATGGAATTTGCAAAAGAACCTGTTACATAAATATTGTTTAATGAATCAACGGCAATACCATAATTTGTAAAGTTTTGATCTTCCTTATATAATTTGGTATCTTGAAACTCGCCTTTTTCGGTAAATTCAGCAACAAAAATTGAAAAAGTGTCGCGTTCTATAGTATCAAAGCCTGTTTTAGCGACCCATAAAACGTCACCATTGGATGCAAATTTTGCAAGAAATATATCGCCGTTAGAATTTGCCGGTAATACTTTATTTTCAAAAATAAGGGTATCGTTGAACGAACCAGTAATAATGCAACCATCATGTTTATCTAAAGCTATGTCATAAGCAACATTGCTTCCCTTGCCCCTGCCCTGCTTTGCCCATTGCACTATTCCATTTTTATCATATTTAGCAACAAAAATTTCTTTCTTATTACTATCGGTTTGAATACTAAAACTTCCGAAATTTACTTCACCGCTAAAGAAACCAGTTAAATAGCTGTTACCTTCGCTATCAACAATAATATCCCGCTTATTATTAGCACGATTACAACCTAAAGCCAATGTTTTTTCCCAAATACTTTTCTGTAGTACGTCTTTATTTTGTTGGTTTTTCAAGGGAATTATTTTAGCTGAAACATTTTCAAAGTCTGGCATAGCTTCTCCAATTGGAGCATCAATGTATGTTGGATCGCATACGGTAAAAGTTTTATTTTGAAAAACAAACTCATCACCTTCAATCTGTTGATCAAAATGAACGGCTGTGGACATGTGCCCGGGATACTCAATTCCCACAACTTCATGCTTAAGTAATTCTTTCACCAGAAAAGCATAAAACACTGCGCGGTCTTCGCAATCACAAAACGGATAGTGTAAAACATCTTCAACAAAAAAGAATTTTTCATGACTAAATTGTTCCTCGTCCGTTTTATAATCAAAAGCATTTTGAACAAAATTGAGAAGAAACTCAGCAGCTTCCGTTTCCGGTTTATCTTTCATCAATGGATATAAGCTATCAATAATGGATTCTTTGGCAGCCCGTGAAACCATGGCATCAAAATAAACACTTATCTGTGCCTGCGGATAATCATTATAAAAATCAACAAGGTTTTTATTGTAATTAATGGAAAAATTATATTTTTTATCTCTATACCTAAAATTAACTTTTCGATTACCAATTTTTTCTGCAAGATTTAATGGTGAATCTATATTTAAATCCATCACCAAATGTGCATCTGGAAAATCTTTATCGTAGGTTCGCACTTTAGTTTCTTTTGAATCAAGGAGATAATATCGTAAATTATTGTAATTTAGAAAATTTACATTGTAAATATCGATTGTACTTGCAATTAATATAAAAACATCGTTATTATCCGCATAAGCTATTCTGGCTTTATAACCCGACCGCGTTAATAAATACCATGTTAATAAATTTTCTGACTTTAATGAAGAAGGAAACAGTTGTTTGGAAAAATTTTTTAAAAGCAAATAATAGCCCCAGTCATTTAAATTTAGGTTGGTTTTTATATTTTTAAATTTATCAATCAGGTTCGGATAATTTGTCTCGCACATTTTTGTCCAGTACGAGCTTATTGATGTATTATCTACAGTATCTTCAATCTGAACAGAGATACGGGAATCATAATTAAAACTAAGCTCTGAACCGTAAAATTGGAATTGGATGGTGTTTTGTTCATATTGCAAATCTTCGGTTTTTTGTAAGGCAGGAATCGGAAGGCGTGGCTGCAAGACCATTTGATCTGCAATAGGAGGTTTTGAGACGGGAATTAGTAAAGGAACATCTTCTATTTTGGATGGTGTAAAATTAGGCACAACTTTTGGTTTGGGCGCTTCTGATGGTTTTATTCCTTTACTAAGTGTAAACTCTTCCCAGATTTGATCAAGATATTGAGCAAATTCAGCATCTGTTTGTATAATATACTGATCGTATTCATGCTGATTTTGTTGTTTGAATGCATCAAATTCCCTTTCCATTTTTCTTTTGATTTCATCAAAATCCTGCGCTTTAAGTTGGCAAGTAAAATTTGAGAAAAAAATGATGAATATAAATAATAATTTTAGTTTTTTCATTTTATATAGTTAAATATCAAAATATATAATCAGAAAAATAAACAGGAACAACAAAAAAATCAATCTTTTTTATCTTTAACTATTCTAAATCCTATGCTTAAATTTTCGCTCCTCAGATTTGCACCACTTCTGGCGGTAATTTTAATTACATCTGGGTTATCAATCCACGAACCACCTCTAATAACATGTTCCGAACCTGTTAAAGGGCCTGTGGGGTTCATCATTTTGCTATTACTATAATATGCCTTATCGTACCAATCCGAGCACCATTCCCATACATTTCCCGACATATCGTAAATACCAAGTGCATTCGGTTTTTTCATTCCTGCATCATGTAGATTACCATTTGAATTTTCATGATACCAAGCAACCTCATCAGGATTGGTATTACCGGAAAAAGGGTAATTCGTCTGTTTGTTTCCTTCGCGGGCAGCATATTCCCATTCGGCTTCTGTCGGCAAACGTCCGTTTGCCCAGCGGCAATATTCCGAGGCATCTTTCCAGCTAACATGTACCACGGGATAATTATAGTCATTAGCGGTAAGTTTATTGCCTAAAATATCAAATTGCCAGGAAATATCTGAACGTTTTTCCCATGCTGTTCCATTCCAAATGAAACTTCCATTATATTTTTCGGCTTCTGTTTTATATTTAGTAGCATCAACAAACTTTTTGAATTCACCAACAGTAACCTCATATTTTCCGATATAAAATCCTTTAATATTGACTATATGGGGAGGTTTTTCATTATCCTTTCCGGAATTTGATCCCATTTTATAAGAGCCTCCTTCAACATAAATCATTGAATTTAATTCTTTTGATGCATTTGATGTTTTTTTGGGAATTCTTAGATCAAGCATCTGGTTTCTTAAAATAATGTCAGATTTGCTCCAATTATCTGCTCCTTTGATTTCAAAATAATGATTACCTACTGGTATATCAGAAATTGTATCAACCGAATTTGCTAAAATTTTTTGTTTAAAAACCCCATCAATATATAACGAACCATCAACCTCGGAAATTAATTGAATACAACCTGTCATTATTCCATTATTATCTTCAGAAAGATTATTTAATTCATTATTTGATTTTATTTCATTCCTATTAATTGCAGGTTGATTATCAATATTAATTACATCGTTTTTATTTTTCTCTAAATTCTTTTTACCTTGTTCTTGTGGTGGTACAACAAAAACAAAATCCCCTTTATCGAATTTAGGATCATTGATAGTACCATATTGAGGATGCTGCGTTTCGTTGGAATACTTAACAACGGTTCTATAAATAAAATCACCAAGTTCAGTGCCTGTAACATAGCCATCTTCATCTTTATCTGCATCGCCATTAATAGCACTAATAAATTGTCTTCTAAAATCACTTTTGTCCGATACTCTCTCGTATTTACTTCCGCTTGTAATAAACTGACGAACGGGCTTTGTTGTATTTTTACTTATAGCTTCAGGCAACGCTCTTGATCCGGTAAAAACAGACCCGGCAAAACAGGCATCAAATAAAAATAATGCATGTTTTGAATTAATTTGATCGGCATATATTTGAATTTGTTGCATCGGCATTGCTTTGATCTTAAATTCAGTTAATTTTTTTGTTGGATCTGGGGCTTGAGCCGGAACGATATAACCCATATCCTCTCCAAAATTTTGTGCTATTGTATAGCCATGACCTGCAAAATAAAATAATAAGCGATTATTTTTATCTTGACCATATTTGTTGATAAAATCAATAAATTCATTGTCAATTGAAATTTTATCTGGTGGATTGATAAATGTAATAACTTTAAAACCTTGTTTTTCAAGAGCAGATTTGACTTCGGAAATATCTTCTTTAACACCAGGCAAAACAGGCCATTCGGTATAATCGCTCACACCTATTATAAGTGCATAACTTTCGTTATATAGTGGTTCAATTTTACCATTAATTTTCACATCTACTTTTTTGAAGCCCCTAAACTGAGCAAAAATTGACTGTGAAAATAGCGAGGTTAATAGGAAAATACAAATAAATAAAAATTTACCACTTTTCATAACCCTTTAGTTTTATGACTTTACAAATGTATATATTTTTTCGTAAAAATCAAAAAAAAATAAACATCAGAAATGATTTATTTAGCCATAGTCGTAAAAATTATACGTTTTTCAGCATTTAAATTGTGTTCGTCTATTTGTTTTCTATTATTAGCAAGTATTTGATTAACATCATCCAAAACATACTCAAATCCATCTATAATTTTTGTATTCAATGGCTTAAATTTTTCAGTTTGAGCATTCATTTGTAATATTTCCACTCCGAAAGGAGGTGAACAAATAAAGTTAATATTAGCACCCGCACTTATTAATGTAAGTTCATTAATTTGTTCGGGGCTTATATAAAAATTATCTTTAAATAAGACTATCTTTCCATCGGCTTGATAATATATAAATCGTAAATAACATTCATGATTTGCTTTAACAAATATTTTGAGTGTATCACCTTCCGTAAAAAGAAGATTATCAAATCCCTTATTAGTATATAAATCAACAAGAATTCCACCGCCTGCATTTTCGTTTTTTGCTAAAGCTTTTATTTTATCATTTAAAGCTACAGTTTTTGAGGGCTCTACAGCAATATGTTCATTACTTAACCATGAAATGGGTAAAAAACCTTCAACCCCGGCCAATAATTTTCCATCCTGCAGATTTTTAAGATTTGCAATAATTTTCAGGTGCTTATTACCTTCAAACCAAAATGTACCACTAATTCTGTAATTATATGTTTTTTTAAAATTACTATCTGTTAAAATAGGATTGCTTGTTGCAATATGAAAACCTTCGTCCATCAGTTTGGATGGAAATATAGCAGCAAACCTTCGTGAAAATTCCGAAATCGTTTTGGTTTCTTCAAAAGTAAAATTCTCTATTTCAATAACTCCATTAATCTCTTCTACCGATTTTTTTAATTCATCAGCCATAAATGTACAAACATCGTCAAGAGTGAGTTGCTCGCTTTGTAGTAATTCTTTGATACAGCTATTAACCTGTATTTCATATTCACTAATTCCTATCACATCCATTGTTGAAATATTATCCAACATTAAAAGGATTGATTGATCCTGTTTATACTTTTCAAACAAAAGATAACACTCTCTAAATGTTTTAAGCGCTAATTTTCTATCATTAAGTTTTACATATTGCTGAGCATTGTTTATTTTTTGTTCAATTTCCAGTTTACTATTAATTACCAAATGTTGATAATAACTTATTAATTCTGATTTCTTTACATAAACAAAAACATAAGCTTCTTTTTGGGAATAATCATAATATTTATCTGTTATCATTCCGGTAATACTTGCTTTAGAAAAAGAAACACTTGCTTGTTTAAAAACTTCATGGGTTTTAGTATTAATGATATCCGTTGCAAGTACTACTTTATTTTCAATAGAAACCTGGATTTGTTCAATAAGTTCACGTTTTGCTGACTCTAAAAGTTTATTAAGTAATTCTTCAGGTGGCTTATTCTGGCTATTAATCTCAGAAAAAAAGCCTGTCAGGTATTCAGATTTGGGATAAAGCATCTGTCGTTGATATAAATCTGTCCATTTAGGCTTTTGAGCATAAATAGCAACGTAAGACGATATTATTAAAAGAATTAATATAGTAATTTGTTTTTTCATTTTAAGCAAATAACTACCATAATTAAATTATTGTTATTTTTGTTCTTTCAGGTATTCTTCTTTTTTTTGTTCCTGTTCCTGAATAAATTTTCCTTTCATAGAATCACCTTTTTTGATAAAATCTTCTTTTATCGTTTCCATATTTATCAGATAGTTCTCCATCCAATCCCAATCATCATATATAAAATGAAAGCGTATCTCATCATCACCCGGAGTTTCACTATTGCTGACAATCCAGAAATACATTGTATTTTTTTTAAAGATACTTGTACTTAGGGACAAAGAAGTATCTTTGCAATTAATATTAATTAACTTACTTACTCCATTTTCGTATAATAAAAAATAAATGGATTTTTCGTTGATCGGCTTATGCCATACAAATTTCAATGAATCACTTGAAATAATTGCCGAATCTTTTGGCTGAATCATTGAGGTGTACTCATACGTTTTTTTTGTGCGGTAAACGGCTCCCTTTATTACCATAACTGTTTGAGGTTCTTCTTTTTCAATAATTTTTTGAGCCACATATTTAAAATATTCTTTTGAAAGAGAAGATTTATTTTTTAAACAGGCAGATTTTAAATTTTCATAAGTATAAAACCCTGGATTAGTGATTGAAATCGCTTTATCATTTCCACATAATAAAACTAAAGACGAATTATTACTAATAAAGATTTTACAGTTTGATGGAATTACAACATTTTTTTTAAGTTGTAATTTCCCCCCATTTTCATTCATACTTACCGAACCTTTTACCTGGAAAACAACAAAATCATCACATTGTGTCCATGCAAAATATGGAAAAAATAAAAACAATAATAAGTATATTTTTCGCATAATATAATAATTTAACAACGCTTTCTAATAAATTTGACCATTCTTGCATAATAGATATCAAAAGTCTTATACATAAGTATAGGAGCTAAAAAATAGGCTGAATTAATACTATAACTAAAGTTTTTATAAATCAAAAATACAAAATAAATTAACAAACAATTTAATAAAAGGAGAATTGCTGGATAAATCAAATTAAAATGCACTATTTTTTTTGAATAAGTAGAAATTACATAAATGTAAAAATACGATATAATGAATGAAATCAATATAGTAAGCCATAATGGCATTTCATTAATATATTTTTTTGATAAAATCATACTTATAATATTAGCATGAATTACCATTCCATACATATCTGGGTGCGACCTGCCGCTAATTTCTGAGTTTAATGGTGTAAAGTAAATATCTTCCAAATCATTCGCTGATGTAATATTTTCTCCCATGTAACCCATTAGTACAATTTTATTTTTAATTATATTTAAATCGGTAAGTGAATCAAAAATTTCATACGTATCGAAACAGGTAAATGCGGAATAATTACCAATATAGTTTATTTTCTCTGTTTTATTTTTTCTTTTAATAAGAAAATTGAAGGCATCTGGATTATAAACTTGTACTAATCTGGCCGTCAATGAATATATTGTGTCATTATGAAATTTTTCTTTAGGCATAAAAAATCTTACTGTTGAAGTTTTAGGATTGTTTCCACCCAGATTGACATGGCCAATTATTGCATTATAAAAAAATGGATTAGATTTTTCCAAGGTATCATACCTTTTATATGCACTATTATAACCCTTAAAATAAGCAGCTAAAATGAAATTATTATCCCTTAAAATTTGATCCTTTAGGTAGCTATCTGTTTGTTTTTCTTTTAATATTGAAAAAAAACCATCAAATCCGATAACCTTAGGTTGATACTTGCGAATAATTTTTATTTCATCAGCAATCTGTTTTCTATTTAAATGTCCTATGTTTACTAAAACAATGTTTGTATCAAGAATGTGTTGATTTTTATTAAATTGAGAATAAATCAGATCGCTAAAATTAAAATCCTTAAGTGCTTTTTTAAATGGATCAAAAACTGACAGATTAAACCCAATTAACCCCAATACAGTTATTGTTAAAAACAATGCAATATTCGATACTAAATAATCAAATCGAAATATTTTTTTGGCAATCCTTTTAAAGTAACGCATTACAATGTAAAATTACGCATTGCAAATATAAAAAATGATTGACATTTTTCCTAATTTTAAATTATTTAAGCTGAATTTGCCAATATACTTTTCTAATATTTTTTTTAAGACTTTTGACTTAGAGCTTAATTATTTTACCTGTATATACCCTATTAGCACACAATATCTTTACAATAAAGAAACCTTTATGTAGAAAGCTTAAATTATCTATATACAATTTATTACCACTCATTATGCAATTATCGGTTTCAAACAATTTAGTTCCGGGAATATTAAATATTTGAATACTTTTAACTGTTGTAATTTCTGAAGGAAATGTAAATGAAAGAAAAGAAGAGAATGGGTTTGGAAATATTTGAATCCCTTTTTGTTCTGTTCCGGGTATATCAATTCCGCCAAGTAGGTTTATTGCATATAAAAAATTGGGAATACCATATCCTAATAAAGAATCAGGATGAGTAAATTGATTTGCACTGGACTCAATGGCATAAATAATTTCCTGATTATTATGATTTAACTTTGACTGCCACAAGCATGCGGACATTCCAGCTATTATAGGTGAAGAAAAAGAAGTTCCGCTTTGGTATGAAATGCCTCCATTTAAGCCAGAAGTAACAACATTATATCCCTGAGCTACTATATTGGGTTTAATTCTATTATCATACGAAGGTCCCACAGAACTAAAACTGGCATATAGACTATCTTGCTTTACTGCACCTATAGCAAAAACACTATCTCCATCGGCGGGAGCGCCAATATATTTCCAGCCTGCATTTCCATAATTACCTGCGCTGCAAACAACTAATATGCCTTTTTTTGCTGCAAAATCTGCACCGACTGTAACCACAGTTGTATTTCCGTCTAATTGTGAATACGTATGGTTTTGTGAAGTATCATCAAAAGTGGTATAGCTTAATGAAGAATTAATTATATCAACCCCAACACTATCAGCAAACTCTGCTGCAGCTATCCAGTTATATTCTTCACCCACATATTCGGCATAATAATCTTCGGAATGAAGTAACCAATAATTTGCTTTAGGAGCTGTTCCGATAAGTTTCCCCTGTAGAAAACCGCCCATTGTTGATAATACCATCATCCCATGTGGGCTCATGCCATATCCATAAACATTTTCACCAGGTTTTACAAAATCCCTGGTCCCTAAAATTTGATTATTAATTCTTAGACTATCAAAAACAGACATCGTATCTACATTAAGGAAACCCGCATCCAATACTGCTATCGTCATTCCCTGTCCGCGATATCCGGCATTATGCAATGCATTGCCAGAAATCATTTTAATTTGATTATATGAAGCTCCATAGTCATATATATCAGAATTTTTATTTAAAACATTGCTAATCATAGTCTCTCCATCTACAATTGATGATTTTTTATCAGAATTGCATTTATTAGATGCATTACCATCCTTGATTTTTCTAATTTCTTTAACAAATGGCAAGTTACCAATGGCTTGCAAATTATTGCTACCAGTTAAGACAACCCCATTCAACCATTTTAAAGAATATTTAATATTTCCGCCAGCAGATTTAATTTGATTAACATATGATGGATTTACAGGCAAATCGCTTACATCAATATTGATCGAATATCTTTGGCGACGTTCTATTGATTTTATCGTTAAATACTCAGATGGATTAGTAATGCTAAAAGGGGAATTATTTTTATCCGTAAATAACACAACATATTCATCATTAAAATTTTGCGATTGACAAAATAAACACATCAAAACAAAATACATGCTAAATAAAAAAAATTTCATAAATTTCATTGATAAATACTGATTTTAGATTGTTTAAAAGGTAAAAATATGCATTGTTTGTCGAATTTACAACTTATTACAATAAAGATAGTAGTTCATTTTACAAAAACACAAATAAAAAGACCACCACAGTTAATTTATTTAACTTTAATTCATTAAAAGATCAGAAGGGAAATTCGTCCAAATTGCATATTCTTGTCCAAAAGATTTCATAATATTTTCCCAGAGGTTTGATGGGTTTGTATTAATAATTTTATCAATATTAGTTGAAGAGACTATCCATGAATCGTCTTCCAATTCCCGGTCTAATTGTTTGGGTTCCCACCCAGAATAACCAATAAAAAAACGTATATTATTAGTGGTTAGGACTTTTTTTCGAATTAAATTTTTTACCATTTCAAAATCACCGCCCCAAAAAAGTCCATCCATTATTTTTACACTATCTGGTATGATTCCTTCAATTTCATGAAGGAAAAACAAATTATTGTAACTTACCGGACCTCCAAAATATAAAGGAAAGTTAAAACCAATAAAATCATTTGATAATTCAGATAATTTTAAATTTGTCAATTTATTAATAATTAATCCAATGGTACCATTTTCATTATGTTCCGTTAATAAAACAACTGATTTTTTAAAAAAAGAATCAACCAAAGAGGGATTAGCTATTAATATTTTACCTTGCGAAGGATTAATTTTCTTTTTCATAATTTTCAATCGTTTCAAATTGCTAATTTTGTAAAATAAATTTAGCCTACGAATAATTCAGGCAAATAATTTTTATCAAAAATAATACCTTTTTCAAAATGAATAAACAAGATAATTTTTACAAATATACTTCTTTCAGAAATAAATACAAATTCTTTTCTTACGAAAAATATTCTTATTACATTTCAGATAGTTGCTTCCATATCAAATACGAATTTAATCTTAACGATACATTTTATTTTAAACCTACGATAAATATTCCGCAGAAGGAAATTTTTAATTTGCAATCCATTACAGAGAACGTATCTATTAATTTTTTAAATAATATTATTTTCAATATCGGAATGGTTGAATTATTAAGTTATTGGAAAACTACCTGTTCGCCTAAAATAATAATAAAACCTCATTTTCTAACCTCAGAACAAATATCGTTTTGGAAAAAACTATACTATAATGGTTTAGGAGAATTTATTTATTTAAATTCTATTCAAACTGATGAAGATCAATTTTGTGAAATTTATGCTAATTCGGGCAGCAAATTATTCCCCGAATCAATAAATACAATCACCGATACTCTTGTTCCTATCGGGGGAGGAAAAGATTCTGTGGTTACGCTCGAACTTCTATCTTCTCTAAAAACCAGCAATTTACCATTAATCCTGAATCCCAGAGGAGCTACACTTTCGACTATATCAACTGCCGGTTATTCAATTAATAATATTTTTGAAATACAACGCACAATACATCCGCAACTATTAAAACTCAATGAAGAAGGATTTTTAAACGGGCACACTCCGTTTTCTGCTTTATTAGCTTTTATTAGTATACTTGCAGCAGTCATATCTGGCAAAAAAAATATAGCTCTTTCAAACGAATCGAGTGCCAATGAATCAACAATAGTAAATACGAATATCAATCATCAATATTCCAAAACTTATGAATTTGAACATGATTTCCGAACCTATGTAAAAAATTACATCTCAGATAGTTTTAACTATTTTAGTTTTCTTCGTCCCTTAAATGAACTACAAATAGCTAAATTATTTTCGGGATTTCCAAAGTATTTTCCGGTTTTCAAAAGTTGTAATGCAGGTAGCAAAACTGACATTTGGTGTGGAGTATGTTCTAAATGTTTGTTCACATATATTATTCTTTCACCATTTATTACATCAAAATTATTGATAGAAATTTTTGGCAAAAATTTACTTGACGATATAAATTTACGATTTTATTTTGATCAACTAATTGGTATTAAGAATACAAAACCATTTGATTGCATAGGAACACCAGATGAAATTAACACAGCATTAGTAATGACTATCCGAAAAACAGAAAATCATTTACCAAGATTGCTTGAATATTATAAAACATTACCTATTTATAAAATATTCGAAGACACGGACGGCAAAATCCTTTTACATAACTACAATAAAAACCATTTTTTAACAGAACAGTTTGAAAAGATATTAATTCAGAAAATAAATGCTTAATAAATTAATAGAAAAATTTGAAAATAAAAGGACTTTAATACTTGGATTTGGCAGAGAAGGTCAAAGTTCATATAAATTGATTCGGAACTTGTTTCCGAATCAGATGCTGACAATAGCCGATCAAAATGAAAATTTGAATACTACTATTTTAAAAGGAGATACGAATATTAACGTTATTCTCGGGAATAAATGTTTGGACACACTTAATGATTATGAATTAATATTAAAAACACCGGGAATATCACTAAAAGATCTGAAATACTCATTATCCAACAATAAGCTTTCCTCTCAAACTGAAATATTTTTAGAACTATTTTCAAAACAAATAATTGGCATCACTGGAACAAAAGGTAAAAGTACAACCTCCAGTTTGATTTTTCACATTATAAAGCAATATACCGATAATGTAATCATTGTCGGAAATATAGGACAACCTCCTTTTAACATGCTAAATTCAATAAATCATTCTACTTTCATTGTTTATGAGCTGTCCTCACATCAACTTGAAAAGATATCTTTTGCTCCACATATATCAATACTCCTAAATCTTTATCAAGAACATCTCGACCATTATAATTCATTCTACGACTACCAATTAGCCAAATTCAACATTACCAAATATCAAAATAAAAACGATTATTTTATTTATAATGCTGATGACCAACTAATAACTAATTTGGTTAATCAATTTAACCTAAATCGTAAATATCTTCAATTTTCTTTAACTAAACAGGTTGAAAACGGCACTTTTATTAAAAATAATATCATAAATTTTGCCTATCAAAACGTACTTTCAGAACCTTATAACATTGAAAATAAACGTAAATTAAAAGGCACTCATAATTTGCTCAATATTATGGCTGCCATTAATGCATGCAAAATTTTGGATATACCAGACATTTTTATTACAAGAGGAATCAACTCTTTTAATACCCTACCTCATAGAATAGAATTTGTAGGTGAATTTAACAATATTAAGTACTATAACGATTCCATTGCAACCATACCAGAAGCTACAATTCAAGCCATTAAAACATTAAATGGTGTTGATACCTTAATTTTGGGTGGTTTTGACAGAGGCATAAGCTACGACAACTTAATGCAATTTTTATGTGATTCAGAAATTACCAATCTGGTTTTTATAGGGAAGGCTGGCGAAAGAATGAATAACATTATCAATAATTTGGCTCCTCAAAAGAAACGCATATTTTTAACAACAAAATTTGAAGATGCTGTTTTGATTGCAAAAAAATATACTAAAACAGGTGGAACATGCTTATTATCACCTGCTGCAGCAAGTTATGACCAATTTAAAAATTTTGAAGAAAGAGGTAATAAATTCAAGGAATTGGTAAGCCAAATTTAAAAATATCCTAAATCTATTTACCTAAGTATCATCATTCTTCTTTAATTATCTTTTTATTAGATGTATTTTTGGAAGACATTTCAGTTTTTTTAGAAACTGTTGGCTTTTCAGATGCTGATTTTTTAACCTTAACCTGTAAATTTGATATGTTCTTAGCATCTGCACTAATAGCATCTTGTTGTTTATCAGTTTTTACATCAATTTGTTTCTGCTGAATATTCATCTTTTCAGTAAAATTAAATGGACGTTTGTGTTGGCTTTTCCTTCTAACGCCATAACTTCCAATAATTATTTTACCTCTACGCGTTTTTTTATCACCTTTTCCCATGACATAAAAAATTAGTTATTTAATTGTTTTGTAAAAATAATAAAGTTCTTTCATTAATGGATAATTTTACGTAAATAATTATAATTCCGATAAAAACTTTTTTTCAATTAATTCGCACTTGTTGATTGAATTTCGCATCCAGTTTAACATAACATCAACTTTTTCTTCTTCAGTCAAAAAATAATCGGATGATTTTTCCCTGATTTTATTGGTAAAATAAAACATTGCAATAGCTACTGATACAGAAATATTTAAACTTTCTGTAAAACCATACATCGGAATTTTCATGGTATAATCGGCATTTTGAAGAGTTTCTTTCGTTAATCCATTTAATTCTGTTCCAAAAATAACAGCTATTTTTTTATCAACAGGTACATCTTCAAGTTTTAATGCCTTCTCATGCAACGAAGTAGCAACAATAGCATAACCTTTATTTTTAAGATTTTCCAGACATATTTTAGAAGCATTTTGTTTTTGTGAATATTTATAAACATTTAACCATTTTGACGAGCCCAATGCTATATCAGAATTAACATTGAAATGGTTTTCATTTTCAATAATATGAACATCCTGAATGCCGAAACAATCACAAGTACGTAAAACCGCACTCGCATTATGCGATTGAAAAATATTTTCTAATACAACAGTTACATATTTTGTGCGTTGAGAAATAATTTCTTCAAATTTTAGAAGTCTATTATCTGTTGCAAATGTTGAAAGATAATTTAATAATCTTATTTTTATTTCTTTATCAAGATATTTATCCATATAATTCTTATAAAATATTTTCCAAAAATGATTCGCCAAAACGTTAAAGCAAGGTTACGAAATTAAACACAATATTTATTCTGTTATAATTTTTCACGGTATTTTTTCACGTTTAAATAAAAAAAACTATTTTTGCACCCTAATTAAAAAGATTATGGCAAAAAAGACAGATACGACGGAAGACAAAATTCAAGCAGTAGAGCATGCACTAAGCAATACTGAACTTTTTATTGAAAAGCACCAAAAAATTATTATGATAGTTTTAGGAGCTATAATAGTAATCATATTGGGATATTTTGGTTTTAAAAAGCTATATTTACAGCCAAAAGAAAAAGAAGCTCAATCTCAAATGTTTATGGCAGAAAAATATTTTGGTCAGGACTCTTTGAAATTAGCCTTAAATGGAGATGGTAACTATCTTGGTTTTCTGGCCATTATCAATGATTATGGAATAACCAAATCGGCTAATCTTGCTCATTATTATGCAGGTATCTGTTATTTGAAACTAGGTCAATTTGAAAAAGCAATCGATTATTTAGAAGGTTTTAAAAGTAATGAGCTTTTTGTAGGCCCAATGGCTGTAGGCGCTATTGGCGATGCCAACATGGAGCTTGGTAGAACAGACAAAGCCTTAGAATATTATTTAAAAGCTGCCGATAAAAACATAAACGATCTGACATCTCCTTTGTTTTTATTAAAAGCTGCTTGGACTTATGAAAAGAAAAATCAATTTGATAAAGCATTAGAATTGTATAAGAAAATCAAAACTCAATTTCCCAAAAGTGCCCAGTCACGTGATATTGACAGATATATAGCTCATGTCGAAGGTGTTTTGGAAAACAAATAAGTTATTTGAAAGGTTAACTATATCTTTCTAAATTTTATTTACTTATACCTGTTCAATTTTGAGCAGGTTTTTTTTTGATAATATATGGACGAAAAAAAATTACGTATAGTTTTCATGGGCACCCCTGATTTTGCTGTAAACACATTAGATATGCTATTTACAAATGGTTATAATATTGTAGGTGTAGTTACAGTACCCGATAAGCCTTCCGGAAGAGGAAAAAAAATACAAGAATCAGCTGTTAAATCTTTTGCCAAGCAACATCATTTAAATATATTTCAGCCTGATAATCTGAAAGATGAAGGATTTGTTAATAATCTAAAACAATTGCAACCCGATCTGCAAATTGTTGTTGCATTCCGGAAACTTCCTGAAATAGTTTGGTCGCTGCCCAAATATGGCACATTCAATCTTCATGCTTCATTATTACCCCAATACAGAGGTGCGGCACCAATCAACTGGGCAATAATTAATGGAGAAACGACAACCGGTGTTACGACTTTTTTTATCAATAATATTATTGATTCTGGTAACATTATTTTTTACGATAAAGTAGATATCCTACCTTCAGACACTTTTGGAGAGTTACACGACAAGCTTATGAAAGCAGGAGCTACCATCGTAATGAAAACGATCAGTGCTATTTCTTCAAATACTATCAACCCTATAAAACAGGAAACGTATAACATACTTAATGAAAATATAAAGATCGCCCCAAAAATATTTAAAACTGACTGTCGCATAAATTGGACTAAATCAGCCTCTGATATTATTAACTTTATCAGGGGTTTAAATCCCTATCCCACCGCCTTCATGGAATTATCATCTCCTACTTCTGAAAAATATACGCTAAAAGTATTTGGCAGTCATATTGTTAATGAAGAAACATTGTGCGTTCCGGGAAGTATTAATACAAATGGCAAAACTTTTTTGAATGTTTCGTGTTCTGACGGATGGATTTCAATAGATCATCTCCAACTCATGGGCAAAAAGGATATGAATATCGATCAATTTTTAAGAGGATTTCCAATAATGAACCAATGGAAAGCTCTATAAAAAGACGTTTTTAGAAAATTTTTGGGATCTTTTTATAAAAGTTATTAACAAAATGCCCGTTTTATCAACTTTTACTTGTATTATTGAAAAATTGTATCGCAACATTTTCGAAAATGGTTTATATTTGTGATTAGATAGTATCACTTAAATATTAATTAAAAATTTAAGAAAATGAACAAAACAGAATTTATTGATGCATTAGCATTAGAAACTGGTTTTTCTAAAGTAAATGCAAAAGTTGCAGTTGATGGCTTTGTTTCCTCCCTTTACAAAGCTATCCAAAAAGGTGACAAAATTTCTCTTTTAGGTTTTGGCACCTTTTCGGTAACCCAAAGATCTGCCAGAGTAGGCAGGAATCCCCAAACCGGCAAACAAATTAACATTGCTGCCAAAAAATCTATAAAATTTAAAGCCGGAAAGGAATTCTCAAATGCAGTAATGTAATCTTACATTACTAAATAAAAAAGCTCCAATAATATGGAGCTTTTTTATTAATTTTTAAATACAAAAACGATAAGGTAATTTAGCATCCTCGCCGGCATAATGCACGCCTATGCGGGGAGATACATTTATTTCAGAATCTAATATTTTCAATCCTCTGTCTTCCAGCCAAATTTTATTCTCACTTAGGTTTAATCCGGTATGAGAATAATGAACTCCTAATATTTTACATACATTTCCAGGTCCTATCCCAAAATTAGCTGATATTTTTGTTTTTGATGTTCTTTTTAACATTTCAGATAAACCATCTATGGGTTTAATTGCTCTAATTAATACAGCATCAGGAATTCCAGCTATATTTGTAACAACATTAAATAATGAATGAATGCCATAGCATAAATAAACATAAGCAACTCCCCCCTCAAGATACATAACCTGAGTTCGTTGAGTAAAACGATTATTAAATGAATGGGAAGCTCTGTCTACTATGCCTTTATATGCTTCTGTTTCTGTAATCATTCCGGCTGTTAAAATCCCATTAAAATTAGTACATAAACATTTACCAAGCAACTCTTTAGCAATTTGCACTACATTATCGCGTGTATAAAAGGAAGTTGGAAGTTTCATTTTTAGTGGGTTTTTCCCCTCCATTTTAATTTATGATCCTCATTTTCATAAATTTTACCATAATCTTTAAGCCATTGAATAGCCTTTAGCATCTTATATTCGTCAATTAACTCAAACATCCCCAGAACTTCGGATTCAGACAAAGCTTTTAATTGTAATACCGGTTTAATTGCACTAATAATATTGTCCATTTCATAATCGCTCAATTCTGTTTTATTGCGATTAATGCACACATCACATTTTCCGCAACGTTTACTGTCCATTTCGCCAAAATACTTTAACAATAACTGATTACGACAATATTGGTTGGTTGTTGCATAATGTATTACCGATTGAAGACGACGTTCTGCATTTTCTTTCAGCTCTAAATAATTTTCCTTTGAAATAGAAATATTTTTTACATCGGTTCTTTCATAATTATAAACTATCTGCGGAAGAGATTTTTGAGGTATATAAACCAGTACTTTCATTAAATGCAGCTTCTTTAAAAGCGCTATCACATCATCCTTGGATATTTCTGCACGATTGGCTAATTCCGCTTCACTTATTTTGGTAAAATCGGTAAAAATACCGCTATATGAACGTAGAATCAACTTTATAAATTTATCGTATTTTATGTTTTCAACCTGGAAACGATATAATTCATCTTTTTTTAGCAAAAATATAATTTTAGAATATGAATCAGACGAATCAGAAAGAGTTATATACCCTTCTTTTTCAAGAAATTTTAATGAATTAAAAACAACAGAAGGCTTAAACTGGTACGTATTTGAAAAGGCATTAAGTTCAAAATCGAATGAAATATCTTTTCCTCCGCCAACGGCAAGTTGATAATAATTACCCAATGCCTGATAAACATTTTTAATAATTTCTGGCTCAGGATAAGCAAGTTGTAAATTATTCTGAGCATCAATTACATCAGAATTTTCATACAATAAAATAGCGCTGGCATTCAATTCGTCTCTCCCTGCCCTTCCGGCTTCCTGAAAATAAGCTTCCAGTGATTCCGGTAAATCTAAATGAACAACAACCCTGACATTAGGCTTATCAATACCCATACCAAAAGCGTTTGTCGCAACAATAATCCGGTACTGTTCACGCATCCAGGCATTTTGTCTGCGATCGCGGGTAACTGCATCCAAACCTGCATGATAGTAGCTTGCTGTGATATTATTTTTTTCGAGAAACTGTGCAATTTCAAAAGTTTTCCGCCGGCTACGAACATAAATGATACCAGAACCTTTTAATGTATTGAGAATACGTATCAGCCTTCCGAGTTTATCATCTTCTTTAATAACATAATACGTTAAATTTTTTCGGGCAAAACTTATTTGGAAAACGTTTTCAAAAGGGAAATTCAATTTTGCCTGAATATCTTTCACTACTTCAGGTGTGGCTGTTGCCGTAACAGCCAAGATCGGAATTTGAGGTAAGAATTTTCGTATTTCTACAATTTTCAAATACGGTGGGCGAAAATCATATCCCCATTGCGAAATACAATGGGCTTCATCCACAGCAATTAAACAGATTTTCAATTTAGACAAGATGTTACGAAATTTTTCGGTTTCAAGTCTTTCTGGTGAAATATAAAGAAATTTTATATCTCCATAAATACAATTATTAAAAGCAATGTCAATTTCATAATAATTTAGCCCCGAATAAATTGCAACAGCTTTTATTCCTTTGCGCTTCAGGTTTTCCACCTGATCTTTCATTAATGAAATCAACGGAGTAATTACCAAACATATTCCTTCCATTGCCAGCGTAGGAACCTGATAGCATACTGATTTTCCGCCTCCGGTAGGTAGTAATGCCAACGTATCTTTTCCTTCCATAACAGATCGGATAATTTCTTCCTGCATGGGACGAAAGGTTGAATAACCCCAGTATTTTATTAAAATATTCCGGATGGGCATAGTGTTTTTTGAATCTTACGAAATTAAGAAAAAATTAAGAAATTTTCGATATTCACATCACGAAATATTAAATAAGCTACCCAAATTATGCATCCGGCTGGCTGTAAAGATTATTTTAACTCTTGGCATACCTAATAATTAAGCATTAAACATCTCTGAATTCATCAGGATATACCACGACTCCCGAAACCCCGGATAAGCCATCCGGAACTAATTCCTTTGCCATAAAAACATCTTCAGGAACTTCAAAAGGAGCTTTAATATCAAAAAGAGATGCGGGTTTAAAACCAAATTTTAGATAATAATCCGGATGTCCAACAACAATTACAGAATGGAACCCAGCTTCAGCTGATTTTTTTAATCCAACTTGAATTAATTGGCTTCCAATGCCCATATTTTGAAATTCGGGTAAAACAGAAACGGGTGCTAATGCAAGTGCTCTGTGTTGTAAAGTGCCATTATCAATGCCAACTGGAAAAAATAAAATATGCCCTACGACTTCTCCACCAAACAGGGCAACAATAGATAGTTCTTTTATAAAATCTTGATTTTTACGAAGTTTTTCAACTAAAAGACCTTCATTTTGTTGACCAAAAGCAAGATCGTTTACCATCGTAATGGAAAGATAATCGGATTGAGATTCTGAGCGTATTGTAAGATTCATAATCGTTTTTTTAGGCTGTAAATATACAAAATGAACAATTAATATCGTTAGCCGTTAAAAATAAAATCCTAATTTCAAAACCAAAATCAGAAAATGGAAGCCATCCAACCAACCGTCAGCAAACGTGTTACTTTATTTATTACTACGCTTACCTCCTTTTTTACGCCTTTTATCGGTTCAGCCGTGAATATTGCATTACCTACCATTGGCAGAGAACTTCAGATGAATGCCTTAACTATTGGTTGGGTAGCAACTTCATATTTACTCACGGCAGCTATATTTTTGGTTCCTTTCGGAAAGCTTGCAGATATTTTAGGACGAAAAAAAATTTATACCTGGGGCATAATTTTATTTGGATTAACATCACTTTTGTCTGCGCTTGCATCCAATGCGTTTTTACTTATATTATCAAGGGTTTTACAGGGCATTAGCGCCTCCATGATTTTTGGAACAGGAATAGCTATCCTTACCTCTGTTTTTCCGGCACAGGAACGCGGAAAAGCTTTGGGAATAAATGTAGCGTCTACATATCTTGGCTTATCCATAGGGCCTTTTATTGGAGGTATGTTTACTCATTATCTTGGCTGGCGTTATCTTTTTGTTACACTTTTTCTTATGAGTTTAACTGTTCTTCCATTTATTTTCTATAAGATGAAATCGGAATGGGCTGATGCAAAAGGCGAAAAATACGATTATCGTGGAGCGGCAATTATTGCAACCGGATTATTTGCACTTATGTATGGATTTACATTACTTCCTTCCATAAATGGTTTAATTTTATTAATCATAGGTATTGTATGCCTGATTACTTTTTTTAGGTGGGAACAAAAAACAACTTTTCCTGTAATGAATGTTTCCCTTTTCAGACACAATACAGTATTTATTTTTTCAAATCTGGCAGCATTTATTAATTATAGTGCCACTTTTGCCGTAGGATTCCTGCTTAGCCTTTATCTACAATATATCAAAGGATTTAATCCTCAACATGCAGGAATGATCATGGTTGCACAACCCTTAGTTATGGCATTATTCTCGCCTGTAACGGGACGTATTTCCGACAAAATTGAGCCAAGACTATTAGCTTCCGCCGGTATGGGATTAACCGCCATTGGTTTAATTTTGTTTGTTTTTCTTGGATTTCATACGTCTGTAGCACATATTATTTCTACGCTTGTGATTATAGGTTTAGGCTTTGCTTTATTTTCATCACCCAATACCAATGCCGTAATGAGTTCGGTAGAACGGAAAAATTACGGTGTAGCTTCAGCAACACTTGGTACCATGCGGTTAACCGGTCAGGCCATGAGTATGGGAATTGCCATGTTGATTTTTTCTTTATTTATTGGAAAAGTAAAAATCAGTCCCGAAAATTATCCACAATTTCTTTACAGCATTCGGTTTGCCTTCAGCATTTTTTCAGTTCTTTGCATCATTGGAGTTTTTGCTTCAATGGCAAGAGGAAAACTACGAAAAAACACAAGTTCTTCGATTTAAAAAGAAACACCAGAAATGAGGCTAATTATATTTGCTTAAAGCCTAATTGCTCAATTTTTTCGAGCCATTTTTTCCGACGAATTTCAGAAGAGCCTTTGACGGGACCAATTGAAGTTATTTTTACTGGATTGACACCACAAAATTGAAGAGTTCCTTTTTTAACAGCATTATGACCAGGCTGTTTGGTAAACAAACGATAGAACAACGGAGGCGAATCCATAGTAACAATAAGGCGGGCTGATTTACCCGAAAGAAGTTTATCCCATCGCCAGGTATTGGCACGGTACCGGAAGGCAAATCCCGAAGAGAACACTCTGTCGAAAAACCCTTTGAGCAAAGCTGGAAAAGTTGCCCACCACGTAGGATAAATAAACACAAGATGATCTGCCCAACGTATCTTTTCCTGAGCATCGATAAGATCGGGTTCGATTTCTTTTACAGGAATGCCATCAAAACTTATATTGAATTTTAAATCACAAAGCTCTATCCATTGAATTTCAGCACCTGAATGCATAGCACCTTTTTGGTATGATTCTGCCAACGAATGACAATAGCTGTCTTTTTTAGGGTTTGCCTGAATGATCAGAATTTTTTTCATTACTAAAAAGTTAAGGATAGGTAGGACTTACTTTGGTAGTATTACTTGCTGTTTCACAAAGTTTTTTTAGCTTTTTCAGACTATTTTCCAGATCGGGTGTAAGTTTTTGCTTAAAGAATAACCGGGTATATCGGGTAATGGGATTATAACCCAAATCATTCTTATCCATCCATTTTACGATTGTTTTCTCCTGTCCCTGAGAATTAATCATAATTTCACCTTCCGATTTGAATTCTCCATCATTAATAGATAGTTGATAATGAATATATTTATTTGCAACAAGCTTATTAAGAACCAATTTACCCTTGCCTTTCATTTTGCTGTCCCACATATAGGTAGTTCCATTTTCGCCATCGAAACCAATAAAAGTGTGTTTCAACGAAGTGTCTGAATCGGTTTTCCACGGTATCCATTCGGTCCAAAGCTGGAGGTGGCTAATATATTTATACACCAATGCCTTATCGGCAGAAATAATAATACTGCGCTCTATCAAATACGTTTTGGGCAACAGGTAAGAGCCCGCAGCCAAAACTGCTATAATTGCAAGAAACCAGGCAATGATGATTCGAAACAGCTTCATATAACCGGTTTATTCAAATTTTATGGGGTCGTTCACTTTGGTTTTTAATAGAGCCATATCTATAGCTTCAATCATTTCATCAATATAATGGAACTTAATTCCTTTGATATAATCGGATTTAATGTCCTCAATATCTTTCTTATTCTCTTTCGAAAGGATGATATCGGTTATCTGGAATCTCTTGGCTGCCAATATTTTTTCCTTGATACCGCCAACAGGCATTACCTTACCGCGAAGTGTAATTTCGCCAGTCATCGCGATGTTTTTCTTAACTTTTCGCTGGGTGAAAGCACTTGCTAAAGCCGTAAACATAGTGATACCAGCGGAAGGTCCATCTTTGGGTGTAGCACCTTCAGGCACATGAATATGGACATTCCATTTTTCAAAAATATCGGGATTTATATCGAGCAAATGAGCATGGGCTTTCAGATATTCATACGCAATTTCAGCCGATTCCTTCATCACTTCGCCCAGATTTCCAGTAAGCGTCAGATTTCCTTTACCTTTACTAAGACTAACTTCAATAAACAGGATTTCACCTCCATAAACAGTCCATGCCAAACCGGTAACCACGCCGGCAATTTCTCCATTAAGGGAATCTTCATGCTGAAAATGTGAAATCCCTAATATTTCCTTAATATCCTTTTCGGTAAGCTTTTTATTATACTTTTCATCTGAAACGATAAACCGAGCCTGATGACGGATAATTTTTGCAATATTTTTTTCCAGGGCACGAACACCCGACTCGCGGGTATAATCCTGAATTATTTTTTCAATTATGTTATCAGTAAATACTAATTGTTTAGGTTTGAGTCCATTTTCCATAAGCTGTTTGGGAACAAGATGCCGACGAGCAATTTCGATTTTTTCTTCAATCAGGTATCCGCTCAAATCAATAATTTCCATACGATCGCAAAGTGCAGGATGTATGGTTGCTAAGGAATTGGCTGTAGCGATAAACATTACTTTTGACAGATCATACTCAACTTCCAAATAATTATCGTAAAATGTTGAATTTTGTTCCGGATCGAGTACTTCAAGCAAGGCAGCCGCAGGATCACCGTTAATGTTTGCTCCGATAACTTTATCAATTTCGTCCAAAACGAATACAGGATTCGAGGCTTTGGATTTTTTAATGCTTTGAATAATACGTCCGGGCATAGCTCCGATATAGGTTTTGCGATGTCCACGAATTTCGGCTTCGTCGCGTAAACCGCCAAGCGACATCCGGATATATTTACGTCCGACAGCACGGGCAATGGATTTGCCAAGCGAAGTTTTACCCACTCCCGGAGGTCCTAAAAGACAGAGAATAGGCGATTTCATATCGCCTTTCAGTTTTATAACAGCAAGATATTCGATAATGCGTTCTTTAACTTTTTCCAATCCGTAGTGGTCTTCGTCAAATACCTGCTGAGCATGTTTCAGGTCAAAATTATCTTCAGTACCTTCGCCCCAAGGCAAATCGACCAGAGTTTCCAGATAATTCATCTGCATGGAATATTCCATAGCGTAAGGATTCATCCGCTGAAGTTTCATCAGTTCTTTATCAAAAATATCAGAAACTTCCTTGGACCATTTTTTATCCTTGGCTTTATTTTTCATTTCCGTAATTTCCTGTTCATTATTGCCAAAGCCCAATTCATTCTGAATGGTTTTAAGTTGTTGATTCAGGAAATAATCGCGTTGTTGTTTGTCAATGTCTACCTTAACTTTACTCTGTATCTGATTCTTCAGTTCGAGCATCTGGAGTTCTTTGGTTAAAGCCGCAAGTACTTTATTTGCCCGTTGTTCCATATCAGAGATTTCAAGAAGCATTTGCTTTTCATTAATATCTGAATTAAGATTGGACGAAATAAAATTAATCAGAAAAACCGGACTTTCAATATTTTTAATAGCAAAGGCCGATTCCGAAGGAACATTGGGAGAATTATTAATGATTTGAATGGACAAGTCCTTAAGAGAAGAAATAAGCGCTTCAAAATTTTTATTCTTTTTCTTTTTTTCATCAATGCCAAATTGAACGACTTTAGCTTTGAAATAAGGCTCTGTTTGAACAGGTTCCTGGATTTGAAATCTTTTTTTCCCCTGAATAATAGCAGTCGTACTTCCGTCGGGCATCTGAAAGGTTTTAAGAATATAAGCTACCGTTCCAACTTTATTCATATCGTCGAACGTAGGTTCTTCTATTTCCGAATCTTTTTGTGCAACAACACCTATTATCTTTGAGCTCTTGTAATATTCACGAATAAGATTGATAGACTTATCTCTGCCAACAGTAATCGGAATGACCACGCCGGGAAATAAAACTGTATTTCGAAGAGGTAAGATCGGAAGTATTTCAGGAACTTCTTCAGCATTCATGATTTCTTCATCCTGTGGGGTAAGTAAAGGAATAAATTCGGCATCACTTTCTACAATTTCAGAAAAATTAAGCATTTCGGATTCTATGAGGTTGTCCATTATTTTTTATTAGATGACAAAATAAATACAAGGATTGTTTATTCCTGACGGAATTGTAAGGTATGATCAAAAATGATGCTAAAAATTTCTTTGTCTATATCGTCCAAATTAACATTTCTTCGCTGATACACTTCAAATGCCACATTAAGAGCCTTTTTAAGGTTATATGTTGAAAAACCGGAAGTTCCGCCCCACGAAAATGAAGGGATAAAATTACGTGGGAATCCTGCACCAAAAATATTACAACTTACGCCTACCATTGTTCCGGTATTAAACATCGTATTGATACCACATTTAGAATGATCGCCCATAATTAACCCGCAGAATTGCAATCCGGTATCAATAAAAGTCCTTTCAGGATAGCACCATAATTTTATGTTGTCGTAAGTATTTTTCAGGTTGGAATTGTTTGTTCCTGCGCCAAAATTACACCATTCGGCTATGACAGAATTTCCGATAAAGCCATCGTGTGCTTTGTTGGAATATCCGAAGAATACCGAATTATTGACCTCCCCTCCTATTTTGGAATAAGGTCCAATGGTTGTAGCGCCATAAATTTTAGCGCCCATTTTTAAAGTTGAATGTTCGAGCATAGCAAAAGGCCCTCTCACGAGGCAACCTTCCATAATTTCGGCAGACTTACCGATATATATCGGACCGGCAGAAGCATTCAACGTTGCACCTTCTATTACAGCTCCTTTTTCGATGAATAAATTTCCATTTCCGATAACAGTATTGGTTTTGCTGAGGGGCTGCGATTGTTTACCTTTAGTCAGAAGCTCAAAATCTGCTCTTAGGGCGGCTTCGTTTTGATGGAAAATATCCCAGGGATAATAAATTTCCGTGTATGGAATTTCGCATTGAACTTCTGTCTGAGAAAGTTCATCCATCACAAAAGGTTTATCCAAATCATCAAACGTTAACCGCATGGCAATAATCGTTTCGCCTTTGGCAAGTGTCTGGTTGGGTTCCAGCTTATTGATTGCGTTTAGCAATTCTTTGTTCGGACAAATACCTCCATTAATCAAAAGGCTTTCTTTACCACGTACTAATGGAAATTTTTTACTCAGGTAATCTTCGGTTAATGTTGAAGTTTTGGAAAGCAAATAGTTTTCCCATTTTTGGCGAATGGTTAAAATGCCAAACCGGATATCGGCAACCGGACGAAAATAAGTTAACGGCAGCAAATATTCCCTGCGATTATCATCAAAAAGTATATAGTTCATTCTTTTACCTAAATTAGGGTTATCTGGCAAAATTATGTAAAATATGGGTAAAAAAAAGCCCTTTTTATCAAAGGGCTTCAATAAAAAGAAATTTCTTTTCTAAAACTATTGTTTTGCTTTAAGATCCAAGTGTTTCTGATAACGGCTCTTAAATTTATCAACACGACCGGCAGTATCTACCAATTTCATTTTCCCTGTATAAAAAGGATGAGATGTATTGGATATTTCGAGTTTTACCAAAGGATATTCTTTGCCGTCTTCCCAGGTAATCGTTTCTTTAGTCTTAACTGTTGATTTTGTAATAAAAACATAGTCATTAGACATATCTTTAAAAACAACCAGACGATAATCTTTGGGGTGAATGTCTTTTTTCATTGCATTTTGTACTTTAAATTCAGGCGGCAAAGGTATTAAAAATTTATTAATTGCCAAAACTTTATAAAAAATTAATTTGCTTACTTTTGGTTTTGCAAAAATAGAAAAATTTATTGATTAAAATCAAAACTATGATAGACAAAATCAAACATTTAGCAGAAACATACCAGCAATACACCTCTCAAAATCTTTCCAATTTAGTAAAGATTAAGTCGGTAAGCACTTCCGAAAAAGCTGTGGCTACCGAATTAAAACGTCAGATGGAAGAAGCCGGGTTTGATGAAGTTAAAATTGACGGGCTGGGCAATGTTATCGGACGGATAGGAAATGGCAAAACCAGTATTGCACTCGACGGACACATTGATACGGTAGATTTTGGAAATATGAACAACTGGAACTTCGATCCGCTTTCTGGTGAAATTGAAGACGGTTTCGTAAAAGGACGCGGCTCTGTTGATCAGAAAGGCGGGCCGGCAGCTTTTGTTACCGCTGGAAAAATTATTAAAGAATTAGGTATAGATAAAGATGTTACGGTTTATTTTACCGGAACGGTGATGGAGGAAGACTGCGATGGTTTATGCTGGAAATACATTGTGGAAGAAGATGGCATAGAGCCCAATTTTGTTATAAGCACCGAACCAACAAATCTTAACATTTATCGCGGACATCGTGGACGGATGGAGATAGAAATCAGCTTCCGGGGTATTTCGTCGCATGGATCGGCTCCCGAACGCGGCAAAAATGCCATCTACATGGCTTCAAAAATTTGCCTTGAGCTTGAAAAGTTAAACAACAAACTGAAATTTGACGATTTCTTGGGAAAAGGAAGCCTTACTGTTACCGAATTTGTTTCCGGCAGTCCGTCGTTGTGTGCTGTAGCCGATTTTGCTAAAATTCATATCGACCGCCGCCTTACCTGGGGTGAAACCAAAGAATCGGCAATAGCAGAAATCGAAAATCTTATCACAAACATGGATGCCAAAGTGTCAGTGCTGCATTACGAAGAAACGGCATACACTGGTTTGCGCTATGGAATGGAAAAATACTATCCCACCTGGAAAATTGATGAGAACAGTACCATTGTTAAGACGGCTGTTTCAGCCTTTACGGAACTTTTCAATAAAAAACCATTGATAGATAAATGGACTTTTTCCACCAATGGCGTTACCATCAACGGGTATTATGGTATTCCGGTAATTGGCTTCGGGCCGGGGAACGAAGTTTTTGCCCATGCTCCAAATGAAAAAGTGCCCGTCAGCGATCTGGTGGCAGCTTCTGCTTTTTACGCAGCCTTTATTTATAAAATATCCACATTAAAATAAAAAAAATGCATAACGTCAAAGAACTTATTCAGAAAATAAAAGATAAAAAATCGGGGCTCTATCAAAAAGACTTTCTGTTGAGCTGGGAAAAAACAAGAGATGAATTGGATATCATTCTTGAAGTTGCCGAAGCATTAAAAATATTACATCAGAATAATATTTCCACACGATGCTTCGACTCTGGACTTGCCATATCACAGTTTCGCGACAACTCCACCCGCACCCGTTTTTCGTTTGCCTCGGCCGCCAACCTTTTAGGATTGGAAGTACAAGACCTGGATGAAGGAAAATCCCAGATTTCGCATGGAGAAACTGTCCGTGAAACAGCTGTGATGATTTCTTTTCTTTCGGAAATCATCGGGATACGCGACGACATGTACCTTGGCGAAGGCAATGCTTATATGCGTGAAGTGGGTAATGCACTGAATGATGCTTTTGAGCATAAAGTAATCAATCAACGTCCGGGCATTGTAAACCTACAATGCGATATTGATCATCCCACCCAGGCCATGGCCGATTTGTTGCATCTGAAAAAGACTTTCGGAAGCCTCGGAAACCTGAAAGGAAAAAAAATTGCGATGACATGGGCTTATTCGCCAAGTTATGGCAAACCACTTTCAGTTCCGCAAGGCATCATCGGTTTGATGACACGCTTTGGAATGGACGTGGAATTAGCCTACCCCGAAGAATACCATCTGATCCCCGAAATTACAGAGTTAGCCGGGAAACAAGCCGGGAAATCCGGTGGCAGCTTTCGCATAAGCCATTCCATGGGCGAAGCTTTTAGCAATGCCGACATCGTTTATCCCAAAAGCTGGGCTCCTTTCACGGTGATGCAACAACGAACTATCATGTTGAATAATAATGATACCCAAGGATTAAAAGAACTCGAAAAAATCTGTCTTGAAAATAATGCCAAGTTTAAAAATTGGGAATGCACTGAAGAAAAAATGAAGCTTACCCGTAATGGAAATGCATTATACATGCACTGCCTGCCTGCTGATATTTCCGGAGTTTCGTGTATGCAAGGTGAAGTTTCGTCCAGCGTTTTCGATAAATATCGGACTCCGCTTTACAAACAAGCCGGATTTAAGCCATTTGTTATAGCCGCCATGATGCTTACCAACCGTTTTGAAAACCCGGCAGCCCTGTTGGAAGACATGCTTGAGGACAAAACGGCAAGAAAATATATGTTTTAACGAGCATTTTTTAACGCTGTCAGAGTTGCTGATTAAACGGGAAACTTTCGGAAGGCAGTGATCAGGGTATTTCTTCGTCAGGAGTCGGCGATTGGATTACGTTTTTTATTTTTTTAACTCGTTGGAACTATATTTATCCTTATTTTTACGTAATTTTGACATGTTTAAATTAAGCATCACAAAAATAAGAGACCACGATTTAATCGTAATCTGGCGATGCCGGTTTGTAATACCTGAAAAAATAAAATAACCTTAAAAAATTAGCCATGCTTTTTTTTGATCAATCCAGTTTGTCGGGAATAACGCTTCACAAAGTAGGAAGCAAAATTGAAGATGAAGGTATTCTGTTTTCAAAATCGGAACTCCGGACAAACGATAGCCTCAACAACGTATTGCTAAACTATTTTCTTTCTCCTTTCAAATCCGATGAATTTTACCATCTGTATCACGACAGTGATATAAAATACAACGAGGTATATGGTTTTGTTTCGGAAATATTCGATAATCCCAATTCGCTTTACGAACAATCGGTAAATCTTGCCAGGCATCTTTACGAGCAAAGCGTTCATCCTAAAATCAAAAGCGGGGAGTTTTATACCGTTTATTTCAAAGATTGCATCATTAATAACAATACTGTTGATGCGGTAGGTTTATTTAAATCTGAAAATAAAGATACTTTTTTAAAGATATATCCATCCGTTGATGGGTTTGACATAGAAAGTGAAAAGGGAATAAATATCAACAAACTCGACAAGGGATGCCTGATATTTAATACGGAACGTGAGAATGGCTATGTGATTGCAGTAGTAGATAATTCGAGTAAAGGAACTGAAGCTCAATATTGGATGGATGACTTTCTGCATGTGCTGCAACGCAAGGATGAGTATTACAATACGCACAATGTACTTTCGTTATGTAAAAACTTTGTAACCAAAGGGCTACCTCAACAATTTGACGTCTCCAAAGCCGATCAGATTGATTTTTTGAACAAGTCGGTAAAGTTTTTTAAGGAAAAAGATAATTTTGAAATGGATGAATTTGCCAACGAAGTCATCGTTCAGCCCGATGTTATCGAAAGCTTTAAAAAATACCGAACCGATTATCAAGACGAATACGATATGGCCGACAGCTTTGCCATTTCTGAATCGGCCGTAAAAAAACAAGCCCGAAAGCTTAAAAGCATCATTAAATTAGATAAAAATTTCCATATCTATATTCATGGCAACCGCGAGCTTATCGAACAAGGCATAGACGAAAAAGGAAGAAAATTTTATAAAATTTATTATCAGGAAGAAAGTTGATTTTTTATTGTACCGGTTAAAAATTGAGCGAGCCTATAATCTTTTTCAATGTATCGGCAGAATGCCTGAATTGTTCTTGTTCCCTGTCCGACAGTTCCAGTTTCAGGTATTGTTCCACACCATTATTATTAACACACGAGGGTATGCTTATACACACATCGCTTACGCCGTAATAGTCGGTAATTAGCGAAGATACCGGCAAAATAGAATTCTCACTTCTCAAAATTGAACGTGTAATTTTAAGCAAAGCTAAAGCTATAGAATAATTGGTTGCCCCTTTGGCTTCAATGATACTATGTGCAGAATTTTTAACGCTCTCAAATATTTCCGATAATTCATTTTTAGCATTGCTAAGCCCGGCATAAACGGAACAATACATTTCGATATCCATTCCCGCAATAGTGGCATTACTCCACACAGGCAGTTCGGTGTCCCCATGTTCACCAATAATATATGCATGAACATTATTGGGATCCACTTTACAATATTCGCTTATCATATATTTTAGCCTTGCCGTATCCAAAACCGTTCCGGAACCAATCACCCGGTTGGCAGGAAAACCTGATAATTTCAGAGTAACATACGTTAGAACATCTACAGGGTTGGTTACGACTAAAAGGATAGCGCTTGATGCATATTTGGCAATGGCTGGAATAATATCTTTGAAGATAGCCACATTTTCTTCCGCCAGGTTCAGTCTGGTTTGTCCCGGTTTGCGATTGGCGCCAGCCGTAATAACTACAATATCCGCACCTTCGCAACCTTCAAACCCGGCAGCATAAATTTTTGTAGGATGAGTTAAACTTAATCCATGATTTAAATCCAGGCATTCGCCTTTAGCAAGCAATTCATTTTTGTCTACCAAAACAATTTCTCTGGCTAATCCGCTTATCATTAACGAAAAGGCAAAAGTGCTTCCTACGTTTCCCGCACCAATGATTGCAATTTTAGGTTTTAATGTTTCCATATTTTTTCTGGTTAATGAATTTCCCGATTTAATTATCTATAAAACCGGTTAAAAATAATAACACCTTTAACGTCATTTTGTTTATTTCTTTAACTGATTATATGATATCTTACCTAAACCATTTATTTCTCTGAGAACCACAAAGCCCACCTTGTTGAAAATATAACGATATCCACTACTGTGGAAGTCCTCAGTCGCGTAGCAAACGGGAGTTACTATAGGTTAGAAAACAAAAAATATGTAATAATAGATACTAAAATTTCGCAACACAAAACAAAATTATAACAGGGCTCATCCAACAATCATATTATCAAAAATACTGATTACCTTTGCAATCTCAACCTTGTTGCATTTGTTACTTAAATTTAAGTATTAAAAAACTAATGGAAGAAGACATTAAGAAAAGCCACGAAGAAATCATTCAGGAATCGCACGAGCGAAGCAAGGAGTTTGGTGTGGAAAAGTCGAGGGTTTTCCCTAAAAAAGTTCTTTCGGAAGACGAGCTTAGGCAGTTGTTGAACCAGAATAAGGAATTGATGGATATTGCAACTCCATTTCTTGAAGAGCTTTCCGATTTTCTGAAAGGTACCGGCTACATTTTAGTGCTTACCGACCATGAAGGTTGTATTCTCCGGGTAATGGGCGACAAAAAAATCATCAGCGAAGCGGAATTTTTCAATATGGTGATGGGCGCCTACATGTCGGAAAAAAGCATAGGCACCAATGCCATGGGTACTGCCATCAGCGAAAATGTACCTATTCAGGTTACAGCCGACGAACATTTTGTTTCGGCTTACCATCGCTGGACATGTTCGGCAGCTCCCATCCACGATACCGAAGGCAAAATCATTGGAACCATTAATCTTACCGGCGACAGCCAGTCGATGCATCCGCATAGTCTCGGATTGGTAGTAGCAGCCGTTCGTGCCATCGAAAACCATATCGAAAACATCGATATCCAAAAGCAGTTGTTCGATTCCAACATGTATGCTTTTGCCATGATGAATAATCTATCGTACGGAGCTTTTGCCATTGACCTGAACGACGACATCCACTGGGTAAACGATACCGCCTGCCGCACATTAAACATCCGACGCTTAAACCTCATCAACCAGCCTATCATTAATTTTTTTAAGGACTGGCCTAAAGTTAAAAAATCGGTAATCCAGGAAATTCCCTACATTGACGAAGAAGGACGATTCCAGATAGAAAACCTGGATGAAAAATTTCTGCTGAATGCCCTCCCTATCAAAACCAAGGAAAACGAACTGCTTGGTTTTCTGCTTACCTTCCGCGAGCTAAGCCGAATGATCAAATTAGTAAACAAATATACCGGTAGCAGGGCAAGGTTCACTTTCGCAGATATTACCGAAAACAGCAAAGCCATCAAATCGCTGGTGAAAAATGCGAAAATGGTAGCAAACAGCCCTTCCACCATTTTGATTACCGGCGAAAGCGGAACCGGCAAAGAAGTCTTCGCCCAGGCTATCCATAATGCCAGCGAACGGAAAGATTCCGGTTTTGTGGCATTGAATTGTGGCGCCATTACAGCAACTCTTATCGAAAGTGAATTGTTTGGCTACGACGACGGTGCTTTTACCGGTGCAAAAAAAGGTGGTAATCCTGGCAAGTTTGAGCTGGCACATAAAGGCACCCTTTTTCTCGACGAGATTGGCGAAATGCCACCCGACATGCAGATTCGGTTGTTACGGGCTTTGCAGGAAGGCTCCATTACCCGCATTGGTTCCAACAAAGCCATTGACGTGGATGTCCGCATCATTGCCGCTACCAATAAAAATCTGGAAGAAGAGGTAAAACAGGGGCGTTTTCGTCTCGATCTGTTTTACCGGCTAAACATCATACACCTGCACGTTCCTCCTTTGCGGGAAAGAAAAGAAGATATTCTCCCGTTTCTGCGATTCTTTATCCGGCGAAAAGCCAACAGGCTTAACATGAATATCCCGGATATCCCGGTGGAAATTATCGATAAAGCAATGGCATACCACTGGCCAGGCAATGTGCGCGAACTGGAAAACTTTGCCGAAAAACTTATCCTGCTCCAGGGAAAACTTACGCCCGAAATGATGGATGAAGAATTCCGTACGGTTTTGGAAAATAAGAATACAGTGCAGGAAACAACAGAAAATACAATTCCGGCTTTGCCTACAATATTTATTCCAAAATCGATTGAGGAAGCAGAAAAAGAAATCATTGAAAAAACATTGAAACATTTCCGGAATAATATGAGCCAGTCGGCAAAATCTTTGGCTATCAGCCGAAATACCCTTTACCTGAAAGCCAAAAAATACGGTATCCCCATTTAGTGTTACTTTTTAGTACACTGTGCAAAATTATTACAACCCAAACGTTTAAAAGTGTCATCATTTATGACACTTTTTTTATTTGTAAAAACAGGTAAATCCATAATTTAATAAATACCAGTATCATACTAATTGTGGCACGTCGGTTGTTATAGGAAAGGCACAAGAAAATAATTTATTAACTAAAAATAAGGAGATTTAATTATGTCACGTTTCACATTGCCCCGCGATTTGTATTTTGGCCAGAATTCATTAGAAATATTAAAAACCATAAAAGGGAAAAAAGCTGTAATCGTTGTTGGTGGCGGTTCGATGAAAAAATTCGGATTCCTGCAAAAAGCGGAAGACTACCTGAAAGAAGCAGGAATGGAAGTTAAAATTATTGAAGGTGTAGAGCCTGATCCTTCGGTAGAAACAGTAATGAAAGGTGCCGAACTGATGCGCCAGTTCCAACCCGACTGGATAGTAGCCATGGGTGGTGGTTCGCCTATTGATGCTGCCAAGGGAATGTGGATTTTTTACGAACATCCCGATGCTACCTTCGAAGAAGTGGCAAAACCATTCAATATTCCTCAACTGCGTAACAAAGCCCGCTTTGTAGCCATCCCATCTACTTCCGGAACAGCTACCGAAGTAACGGCGTTCTCGGTTATTACCGATTACAGCACCCAGATCAAATATCCTCTGGCCGATTTCGAAATTACCCCCGACATCGCCATCGTTGATCCCGAACTGGCTTACACCATGCCTCCAACCCTTACCGCTCACACCGGAATGGACGCCATAACCCACGCCACCGAAGCTTACGTTGCCTGCAACCGCAGCGACTTCAGCGATCCTCTGGCTCTGAAAGCCATTCAGATGATCAAGGACAACCTGGTAAAATCGTTTCACGGTGATAAAGAAGCCCGCGACAAAATGCACATTGCCCAGTGCCTTGCCGGTATGGCTTTCTCCAATGCTTTGCTTGGTATCGTTCACAGCCTGGCACACAAAACCGGAGCCATTTTCCATATCCCTCACGGATGCGCCAACGCCATTTATCTGCCTTACGTAATGGACTACAACCGCAAAGTGGTAGCCGAACGTTTCGCAGAAATTGCCCGCTTCATCGGACTGGAAGGTAAAACTACCGACGAACTGGTGGATGCTTACCGTGCCTTCATTATCGACATGAATCATCAACTGAACATTCCTTGTTCGCTGAAGGAATATGGTGTAAAAGAAGCTGATTTCAAAGCCAACCTGGATCGTATTGCCAACAATGCCGTTCTGGATGCCTGCACCGGCAGCAATCCAAGGGAAACCGGAGTAGAAGATTTTAAAAATATTCTTACCGCCATTTATTATGGAAATAAAATAGATTTCTAAAAGATATCTCCCGCAGAAACGAGGATGAAAGGCTTTATGGGAAACCAATTGAATTTCATCCTTTTTCTTTTAAAAAAATGTATCATGTTAAAAAAAACAGAAATAACAATTTGCCTTGGCAGTTCCTGCTTTTCCAGAGGAAATAACAAAAACCTTGAAATCATAAAGGATTACATCTCCGAAAATAATTTGAAAGACAAGGTGGATTTCAGGGGACATTTGTGTGCCGAAATGTGCAACAAAGGCCCGGTAGTGAAAATTAATGGAAAAACATACTTCGACATCAACCGGGATAACATTATCTCTATCCTCGACAGTTACTTCAAGAATAATCAAGAATAATTTTCTATTCCTAAGATTTCATTTTCAAAAAAAGCCGACAGGCATTCTATCGTTCAACTCAATAATAAAACAATGACAAAACCGGTTATTTACACCGAAAAGAATGATTGCCAGGACTGCTATAAGTGCATCAAACAATGTCCGGTAAAATCCATCAAAATTGAAGAGAACAGTGCTTCGGTAATCAATGATTTTTGTGTTTATTGTGGGAAATGTATCAAAAGCTGTCCGGTAAAAGCAAAAAAGTACCGTGAGGATTTCCGTAAAGTACAATGGTTTATTGATTCTGGCGAAAAAGTGGTGGCATGTATTGCACCTTCTTTTATCGCCGATTTCCCGCAATGGAATCCTGAAAAATTTTTCACCATACTCCATGCGCTTGGTTTTACCTGGGCATCCGAAATAGCCATCGGAGCAGAAATGGTTGCAGAGGAATCGCTGAAATGGCTGAACCTGCAACCCGACGGAGTGTACATTTCCTCTTGCTGTCCTTCGGTGGTAAACCTTATCGGAATTTATCATCCCGAACTGCTGAAAAACCTGGTTCCGGTATATTCGCCCATGGTAGCTCATGCTAAAAGAATTAAACAAACGTTTGGCAGCGATGTAAAAACTGTTTTCATCGGACCGTGCATTGCCAAAAAAGAAGAATCGGACCAGTATAAAGAATACTTAGATGCAGCCATCACTTTCCAGGAATTGGATCAGTGGATCAATGAAGAAAAAATAGACATTCCCGGGTTACCGGTAGTCACTGATGATTTCGTTGTAGGAAAAGCAAACCGTGGCAACCTGTTCCCGGTGGAAGGAGGAATGATTAGCACGATGGATAGAAAAGCACCTTTGACCGATTTACAGAGGATGACTTTTTCGGGCATCGAAAACATCAAAGAAATCCTTTCTGAAATGGAAATATCACAGCCGGTAGGAAAACTCTTCCTGGAACTTTTGCTTTGCGAAGGCGGCTGCATCAAAGGTCCCGGTTCGGCAAATCCCGGCGGGTTGGCAAGCAAGAGACGTTTCCTGATCCAAAGTGTACAGCAAAATTCCGCAAGCGATTATTCCATAAAACCCCTTCCCAACGTTGCGGTAGATATTTCAAAGGATTATACCGTTTTCCGCCCGGTGATCCGTTGCATCCATCCCGAAAAGGATATACAGGATGTGCTTAATTCCATGGGAAAATGGACAGAAAAAGAAGAATTGAACTGCTCAGGTTGTGGCTACGACAATTGCAGGGAGTTTGCCAAAGCACTGCTCGATGGAAAAGCAGAACGGACGATGTGTATTTCGTATATGCGTAAGATTGCACAAAATAAGGCTTCGGTATTGCTGCAAAAAATACCTTCCGGCGTAGTGATGGTGGACGAAAACCTAAAGATTATTGATTGCAACCGTCAGTTTGCCGAATTGCTGGGAAAAGAAACGGTGATGATTTTCGACAGCAATCCCGGAATGACCGGCGCCGACCTTCGCAAATTAGTTTCTTTCCATAAACTGTTCTCTTCACTGCTCCTTTCCGGGGAAGAAAAAACGGAAAACGATATCCGTGAAGGAGACAATTACTACCACGTATCGGTAGTAAACATTCAAAATTATAAAATTGCCTGCGGTATCATTCAGAACCTGCGAAATCCGGAAATTCAGAAAGAAGTCTTTGCACAACGAATTAATGAAGTGGTTCGCCAGAACATGGAAGCCGTACAACGCATTGCCTACCTACTGGGTGAAAACGCTTCATTTACCGAAGCCACGCTGAATTCCATCACCGATTCACTGGGACAGTCTGCCAGCATAGAATCAAATACCAAATAATCATGGAACCTTTTGGAACTACTGATACGGTGTTTATTGAGATTGGATGCAGCCAGGAAAACAAAGCGGGTAATTTTGTGTGTGGCGATACTTTCCTTTCACACAAAAATAAAAACAACAGTGCTTACCTGTCGGTGCTTTCCGACGGACTGGGAAGCGGTATCAAAGCCAATGTGCTTAGCACAATGACGGCTTCTATGGCCATGAACTTTCTGCAACAAAACGAACCCATCGTCCGTTCGGCTATTTCAATTCTGAATACCTTGCCAATGGACAGCGTCAGGAATGTTTCCTATGCCACCTTTTCTCTCGCAAATATTGATAATGATGGTGAAACTACCATTGTAGAATTCGATAACCCTTCGTTCTTGCTTTTCCGCGAAAAAATAAATATTAAACCACAAAAAGAAAAAGTTTTGCTTCCCAATTCGCCGGAGCATCGCATAATACGTATTTCCAAACTGAAACTTTTTAAAGGCGACCGGATAATTTTGTTTAGTGATGGGGTAAACCAGTCCGGCATCGGAAGAAATGAATATCCCTTTGGTTGGGATAACGATGGCGTGGAAGAATTTGTACAAGGTCAGATTGATGTTCAACCGGATATTTCGGCTCACGACTTAGCAAAATGTATCGTCAGGCAGGCCATAAAAAACGACCGGTTTATTCCCAAAGACGACATTAGTTGTGCCGTGATTTACCTCCGCGATCCGCGCAGACTTTTAATTTGTTCCGGGCCTCCGTTTAATAACGAAAAAGATGAGTTTCTTGCCAGCACAGTGGATAATTATCCCGGCAAAACCATCATTTGCGGAGGAACCACTTCACAAATCATTGCACGGGAATTGCACCGCCAAATTCAAATTGATCTGGATATCCCGATAGGCGACTTGCCACCTTCGGCAAAAATAAAGGGAGTGAATCTGGTTACCGAAGGTATTCTTACCCTTGGAGCTGTAGCCGAAATCCTTGAAAACAATCCTTCGCTCGATTCTCCACCCGATAATCCCGCCGGAAATATCGTTAAACGGATACGCGAATCGGATATGATTGATCTGATGGTAGGAACCCGGATCAACGAAGCCCATCAGGATCCAAGTCTTCCGGTGGAACTCGAAATAAGAAGAAATGTTATTAAAAAAATTGCATTTCTGTTGGAAGATAAATATTTAAAAAAAGTACGGTTACAATTTATTTAAACAATCGGTCATGGATCAGAAAATAATAATTAAAATTTGTGTGGGAACCTACTGCCATGTAATGGGCGGATACAAACTACGTGAACTCCGGCAACAGTTGCCGGAAGCTTTGCAGGACAAAGTAAAAGTAGAAGCTTCTGTTTGTTTGGGATGCAGCACGTTAAAAGAAAAGCCTCAGCCTCCGTATGCCGAAATCAACGGAAAACTGATGTCCGATGCTTCGCTGGAGAAAATTATTGAAGAACTTCAAAAAATCGTCTGAAGGCTCTCTGAAACCCTTTCAGAATTTACGGGATCGACTAAGTCTTAGTGCGCTTTGTGGTTAAAGTTTAAAGAGATAAACCACAAAGATCATAAAGAAACACAAAGATGGATAAACTCAAATTTAGTCAACTCCAGGTTAACAACTTAATAATATTGAAATCATGGCTTTTGTAAATAATACAATGATCATACGCAGGGAATTGCTTACCCGCATAGCTGCATTGGTCAACGAAGGGAAGATAGAACAGGAAATAGATCGCATACCGCTTTTGATGAGTAAAATTCCATCGCAGGCAACCGACCGTTGCTGCAAGCATAAACTCCGTGCGGTGGCAAAATATAAGATTATGGGTCTGCTTGGCTATGGCATCGAAGAAGAAACCGACGAACTGATGCCACTGAAAGATTATTACGATCTGTCGGTAAACAAAGGGATAGCCTCTTCACGTATTCTTACCGTGGTGGACGAAGCCTGCACCTCCTGCGTGAAAACCAATTATATTGTTACCAACCTGTGCAAAGGTTGTATTGCCCAGCCCTGTCTGCTGAATTGCCCTAAGAAAGCCGTTTTTCGCCATAGCAACGGAAAAGCCGAAATCGACCCGGAAAAATGTGTGAGCTGCGGCATTTGCAAAGAGCTTTGTCCTTACCATGCCATTATTTACATGCCGGTTCCCTGCGAAGAGTCCTGCCCGGCTGGCGCCATTCATAAGGATGATTCCGGAAGGGAAGTAATCAATGAAGAAAAATGTATCCTTTGCGGAAAATGTGCCAATGCATGTCCTTTTGGATCCATCATGGAACATTCCCAACTGTTCCGGGTGATGGAAGAACTGAAAAAAGGTGTAAAGATAGTGGCCTTGCCGGCACCTTCCGTGTCGGGGCAATTTTCGTGCAAGGACATTGAGATTTTCGGAGCCCTGACCGCCTTAGGTTTCGATCAGATTCTGGAAGTATCGCAGGGCGCTACACTTACGGCCAATACCGAAGCCAAAGAATTAATTCACGAATTACAGGAAGGAAAAGCCTTTCTCTCTAATTCTTGTTGTACTGCATGGGTAGAGGCTGCTCATAAAATTATCCCTGAAATGGCTCCTTTTATCTCTTCCACCCCCACCCCACTTGCCTATGCAGCACGCTTAGCCAAAGAAAAATGGCCAGGTCATAAAACCGTTTTTATCGGTCCCTGTATTGCCAAACGCCGGGAAGGAAAAAACAACCCTGATGTGGATTATGTGCTGACTTTTGAAGAATTAGGTTGCTGGATGGATGGGTGGGGTATTGAACCCGAGAAGGAATTCACCTGGGGAAGTTCCACGTATATTCCTCCAGCGTCCAAAGGATTTGCCGTTTGCGGAGGCGTGGCTTGCGCTGTAAAAACGCTGCGACCGGAAACTACCACTGCCGCCTACGACGGTCTGGATAAGAAAACCATTGCTTTGCTAAAAACATTTGCACTGAAGAAATCAGCGCCGGCAGAATTTATCGAAGTGATGAGCTGTAAAGGAGGCTGTATCGCCGGACCCAGCGCACATCAGTATCCCAAAGATGCACTTAAAATTTTTGAAAATAAAAAAGAAGAATAATAAGAAGTTTGAATTACTGCCTCAGACATCTGACTCGCTTTATCACTCTAACGGTGTTACGATGAAATGTTTCTTTCCATAAAAACGCTGTCGGGTCCTGCGGACGCTGATAGGTTTTTGTAAAAACACTTTGAAAGTTCGATAAAACTCCGGGGGGTTACGCTTAAACTATCGCTTTGTTTAGCACTTATTTTTTAACGACCACCATTAATACCAATATACCCTAACCGAGTATCTTGTATTACACTTTTTCTTGTAAATACATACTTCTTTATGCTTCCTCCCTGGTCGGCAAGCTCCATGATATATACTAGTTTTTTCTTATTCCACGTTTGAATGGTTGCTAAATCATTCCCCAGCATCAATGTTGAATTATTTATAATTTTCCATGTTGAGGATTCATACAGTGCTACCGGAAGGTTATCTGTTTTAAAAGCAAGAGAACTGTCATTTACAAAACGGATTAAATAAGCATCGCAAGCCGAAAAATCAAAATGGTAATAATGGGGATTGTGGACATTATTTCCTGCCGTATCGCATATAGATACCAACACCCAATCATATTTAACAGCAATTTGATTATACGATAAATTTATATCGTTATCATCGTTTTTACGGCAGCCTATCGCCAGGACAACCAGAATAAACAACGGCAGTATTATTTTTTTCATTGGTTATTAATTAAAATTAGCTAAACCTTCGTGGTTTACCGGTGAATATATCAATTTTGTTCCGGAGTATCCGTTACGGGTTCTTCTTCATTCTCCGTTTTTTTGCTGTCGTAAAGCAGGTATTGCTGCAGCTTGGCATAATTATCCTGGAAAACAATTTTGGAAGCTTCGCTTACACTTACCGAAAAAGCCCATACTTTATTAAACTGGCGGATGCGTTCCTGGGTAACATATACCCTTTCGCTGATGTATTTATCGCGTTCCTGGTATTTTTGGTACAATGTGCCGGAAGTGGTGTTTAAGGCTTCGATGTCTTCCGGTTTCAGCCCTTTTTCTATCAACTTACCATGATATTTGGAATCATTGGCTGCTTTATACGACTTTACCAGCAGATCGAACATAAGCAAGGGCGATTTGCGGGCTTTCTCGTAGCGGTCGTGTCCAAAAAAGCCATCCACCACCTTGTTGTTCGGAAAAGCACGTTCCACATAAAAATAAAGTGTCTGTAAACCGTTACGCCCCTCGGTCATATAGGTTTCTATGGCATCGGTCATTCCCTGCTGTACATCCAAAAAGTCATCATCCTTTATTGCCTGTTTTCCCAGGTTGATGGCGTCCTGCCAATCGGCAGCAAAAGGAGGTTTCAGGTCGGGGACTTTTTCAATAAACAGCGCTTCGTCTTCCTTAAAAAGATCAAGCTTAGTCTGCGATTCCAATAACATTTCATCGGCTGGAATCTGATAGTCCGGTTTTATTTCATCAGCTTTTTCCATGGTTTTTTTTGATTAAAAAGTTATTACTTTATTGTTATTCGCAAAGGTATAAAATATTTATTTAAAATAAACAAGCCATAATTGAAAATTATCTGATAATTTTTTAAAAAAAATTATTTCAAGATGACTACCGGCAATGGGCGGAAAAACATTACCTTGTTTTATCTTTTAAAAACAACCGTTACGCCATCGTCAGGCAGCGTTACAACGAGCGTTTCCGGTGGCGGAAGCCATCATCGTAATGGCGGAAGCCATCATTGTAATGGCGGAAGTTATTATTGTAATGGCGGAAGCCATTATCGTAATGGCGGATGCCATTATTGTAACGGCGGATGCTATCATTGTGATGACGGATGCTATTATCGTAACGGCGGAATCATACTTTTGTCAAGGTTCCAGGTCTGTCGGGCATATAAAGTATAAAAATAAACTGCTATATGATGATCTTTTTAACAGAATTGATTTACTTTTGCATATAAACCAGGATTTTTCAGGAGGGATTCATTAAAAGGGGATGTATGATACTGAAAAATTTGGGGGGATAAACGAGTTGGCTGCAACTGCTAAAATAAAGATACCATGCTAACTAAAAACTTCAGAACTTAAAACACAGGAAAAACAAAAACAAAACAGTTAATAATACCTACTTTTGTAAAAATTTTAAACTTTAATTATGGCTCTCTGGAACAACGACACAGAAATACAATTTTTCACTGAAGCACTTAAAAACTTTGCTTCTCCCGAACAAATCTTTTACAATTTAGAAGGAGGCTATTACGCCTATGTTCCAAAAGGAGCAGAAGCAGAAGGACAGACATTACAAAGCCGAAATTCACTTATCGGTCAATTTACAGAAAAGTGGTGTAAAACACTTTTTGAACCCATAGCAAGAGAATTAGGACTTTTTGCTGTAAACAGTGTAGTTTGCGACGAATTATCCCTTCCGAGAGCATCAAGTGCAGACCTTGCTTTCTGCACTACAAATAGTGTAAATCAACGAGCAGAAAACATTAAAATACTATTTGAAATAAAAATGAGTGTTGTTTCAAATTACAAATTCACTCACCCTGACAAGCTAAATTTTGTTGGCGATTACAAGCAGCACAAGGGAACTCCTGCATTACTTCGTTCCGATTCAATGTTAAAAGCAATTGGAAAATCAATTAATATAAGAGTTTCTGGAATAGCCTCTACAAAAATCCCAATAATCATATTAGGCAATAGTCCTATCACAGACAGTTATATCAAAAAAGTTGACTTTCTAAAAACTTCAGGAGTTATTCAAGGTTTCTGGTCACTTAATCCTAAACCAACAGAAAGTGATTTTGTCAAAATAACACCAAAAAATGGTTTTCAAACAATACAAACAACAGATACAATTCTACAACCTTGTAAAGAACTTGTAGAAAATGATATAAATTATTTCTCATCAATGATTTCTAAAACTGATTTGGAAAAAATAGTATCTATTGCAAGTAAGGAAGCTACAGTCGTTGTAAGAGCAGAAAAATTCTTATCATTAAATATTTTTAAAACAGATTTTAAAAACGCAGCATAATGAAAAAGTTTGAAGTACAAATTTATTATTCTGGATTTTGCACTTATGAAATTGATGCAGAAAATAATGAACAAGCTATTGAAAAAGCAAGACAACTTGAGATAAAAGAGAGTGAACTTTTGTCTAATTTAGAAAATTGGAAAGAAGCAGATACAGCAACTGAAATCAAAAATGAAAAAGATAGAAGCTAATATTCCATTTGATTATGTGACTGTAAAAACAACTAAAAGCAGAATTGAAAAAGGGCTTTTAGCGATACCAGTTTCTCTTGTTGATTTATTTCCTAAAAATGCGAAAAAGATTTTTTTATTGAACGAAGCAGGAAAAGAAGATGCTAAAAGTTTTACACCCTATAATAGCAGCAGTCGTGAATGTAGAATTGGCGGACTAAAGGAATTCTACACAAAAAATAAAATAAAAGATGGTGAAGAATTAGTCATTCAATTATTAGACGATGACAAATTCAAGATAATTCCTGAAATAATTTTTGAAAAACAAGTATTTGAATTAGAAACAAAAATTGAAACAAGTAGTGATGAAAAAGAGGCAGATAATTTTTTTAATCAATTATCATTAATAACGAATAAAAATTCCAAAGAAGTATTAAAGAGTGAATTCGTAAGATTATCCAATAAAGAAGTTTCAAAACGAAAAAATAAAGAAATATCAAAATCAAAAATCAATGAAAATGTTCCAGTTTCTTTAAGGAAGATTTTATTAGGACTTTATGAAGGAAAATGTCAAGTATCAGGTTTTACTTTTTTAATGAAAAATGGAAAACCTTATTTTGAAATACATCATATTGACCCTTCTATTGGAAATCATTTTAAAAATTTACTTGTTGTTAGTCCAAATGTTCATGCTGAATTTACTTATGCAAATCTTGAACAATATTTTGATGAAGAAAATTGGCTAAGAAAAGTAAAATTAGATGATAAAACGCATTCTGTTTTTCAGATTATTGATAAAATACCAACGTTCTTTGAAAAGGAAATACATTATTAAATTCTCGGTTCAGCAGAGAATATGAAAGAAATTCCTAACAACTCTATTCATTTAATGATTACATCACCGCCTTACAATGTTTCAAAAGTTTATGATGACGACCTTTCACTAAAAGAATATTTGCAGTTACTCGAAAATTCTTTCAAAGAAACTTATCGTGTGCTTGTGAACGGCGGACGCGCTTGTATTAATGTCGCCAATCTTGGCCGCAAACCTTACATTCCTCTTTCAGACTATATTTCTCAAATGATGTTAGAAATAGGTTATAATATGAGAGGCGAAGTTATTTGGAATAAAGCAGCAAGTGCGAGCCCTTCTACTGCATGGGGTAGTTGGCAAAGCGCCGCAAATCCAATACTTCGTGACGTTCATGAATATATTCTAATTTTTTCAAAAGGTGATTACAATAGAATTGCGAATGGAAAAAAGAATACTATAACTAAAGAACAATTCATGGAATGGACAAAATCCATATGGACAATGAATGCAGAAAGTGCAAGACGAATTGGACACCCTGCACCATTTCCAGAGGAATTACCTTTTCGCTTAATACAGTTGTATTCTTTCACCAACGATATTATTCTTGATCCTTTTATGGGTAGTGGTACGACGGCTGTTTCAGCAATTAAATCACAGAGAAAATTTATTGGTTACGACATCAGTAAAGATTATATTTCACTTGCTGAAAACAGATTAAAGCCCTACCTGACACAGACAAAAATGGCATTTGGGAATCTTGAAACGACAGAACACTAAAAAATAAAATTGATATTCAATGTAAATAATACAGCAAAAGCAGGAAAGCCGCTTGAATTTCCAGAAACCATAATTTTGGGGTTACTGAAGAAAGGGGCTTCCCTGCTTTATATGAGAAAATTTATAAGCTAAAGGATAGTTCTGGTTTTAAAATCCAAATTTTATTCCCTGTGCCAGCGGGAGTTCCTGTCCATAGTTAATGGTATTGGTCTGACGGCGCATATATAGCTTCCACGAGTCGGAACCCGATTCGCGTCCGCCACCGGTTTCTTTTTCACCACCAAAAGCGCCACCTATTTCGGCACCGGAAGTTCCGATATTGACGTTTGCAATTCCACAATCCGAACCTGCTTCCGAAAGGAATTTTTCCGATTCGATAAGGTTCTGGGTAAAAATGGAAGAAGAAAGCCCTTGCGGCACATCATTGTTTAAAGCGATGGCTTCTTCAATGGTGCGATATTTTATCAGATAAAGGATGGGCGCAAAAGTTTCCTGCTGCACTGTTCCGTAATGATTTTCGGCTTCCACTAAGGCGGGAACCACGTAATTATCCGAAGCATACTTTTCGCCTTTCAGCGTTTGTCCGCCAAACAGGATTTTTCCACCTTCCTTTTTAACCTGAGCAAGTGCATTGGTAAATTGTTTTACCGCCTTTTCGTCTATCATCGGACCTACCAGGGTGCCATCTTCCAATGGATTGCCGATATGTTCCGACACACTTTGATAGGCGGTGAGAAGAGTTTCTTTCACCTGTTCATAAATACTTTCGTGAATGATGATACGACGGGTAGAGGTGCAACGTTGTCCGCAGGTTCCTACGGCTCCAAATACCACCGACTTAATAGCCATTTCAAGATTAGCGCTTTCGGAAATAATTACGGCATTGTTTCCGCCAAGTTCCATGATGGTACGGCCTAAGCGTTGACCAACAATCTGCGATACCTTTTTCCCCACAGCCGTGGAACCGGTTACAGAAAAGAAAGGAATGCGTTTATCGGCAGCAAAATTATCTCCCAACACATCGCTTTTGGCAATCAAAAGGTTAAAAATACCCTCGGGAAGTTCGTTCCTGCGTAATACTTCGCCAATGATATGCTGAACGGCAATAGAGCATAAAGGCGTTTTGGAACTTGGCTTCCAGATGACCACGTCTCCAGCAATGGCAGCGACCATAGAATTCCATGCCCATACAGCTACCGGAAAATTAAAAGCTGTGATCAGACCAAGGATACCCATTGGGTGATACTGGTCGTAAATACGGTGTTCGTGCCGTTCGGAGTGCATGGTATAGCCCATAAGCAGACGCGATTGGCCTAAGGCAAAATCGCAAATATCAATCATCTCCTGAACTTCACCTTTACTTTCTTCATAAATTTTTCCCATTTCGAGGGAAACTAAGTAGCCAAGGTCGTCTTTATAAGCACGCAAAGCCTCGCCTATCTGCCTTACGATTTCACCACGCCGGGGTGCAGGCACTTTTCTCCAGATTTTAAAAGCTTCTTCCGCCTGCTTAACAACATATTCATAATCTTCAAGCGTTGCATTTTTGATTTTAGCAATTACCTTACCGTCGATAGGCGATATAGAAGTGATCACCTCTCCGTTAGTTTTAATCCAGTTGGCGCCGGTAGACGCACCATCGTTAATGTTATTGATTCCTAATCGTAATAAAATGGATTCCATGAGTAATAATTTCTTTGATTTTTGTTAATATAAATAAAGCATTGGTTATTCAAGCATGTAAGGATAGCGGTATTCCGTTGCCGGAATAAAAGTTTCCTTGATAGTACGCGGGCTCACCCATCTAATCAGGTTAAATTCTCCGCCCGCCTTGTCGTTGGTTCCCGAAGCACGCGAACCACCAAAGGGTTGTAAACCTACGATAGCACCGGTAGGCTTATCGTTGATGTAAAAATTACCTGTCGCATTTCTTAATTTTTCGCAAAGATGAACAACTGCAGAGCGGTCTTTTGCAAAAACAGCACCGGTAAGTCCATAGGGAGAAGTCGTATCACAAAGGTCAATTGCATTTTCCATATCATTGTCTTTGTAAACAAACACAGTGAGTACTGGTCCAAAAATTTCTTCTTCCATGGTTTTAAATTTCGGATTGACGGTTTCTATCACCGTTGGCCGGATAAAATATCCTTCCGATTTATCGTAAAAACCTCCGGCAATAATCTTTGCTTCCGGTGAATTTTTGGCAAAATCAATATAGGATGTGATAGTATCAAAGGCATTTTCGTCGATAACCGCATTCATAAAGTTGTAAGGATCGGTTACATCTCCCATTTTTATGTCGTTGGTCATTTCCACCATTGATTTTTTGATAGCAGGCCATAAAGATTCCGGCACATACATCCGCGAAGCAGCCGAACATTTTTGTCCCTGGTATTCAAATGCTCCACGTACTGCATTTACAGCTACTTCCAGCGCATCTGCTGATGGATGGACAAAAATGAAATTCTTGCCACCGGTTTCACCTACCAAACGAGGATACGATTTGTAAACCGAAAGATTAGCAGCTACCTGCGACCACAACTGGTTGAAAGTCCGGTTAGAGCCGGTAAAATGTAATCCGGCAAGGTCTGGCGATTTTAATACCGTATTCCCAATCAACGAACCTTTTCCTGGTACAAAGTTGATGACGCCATCGGGTAAGCCGGCTTCCATAAACACTTTCATCAGGTAATAATTAGAAAGCAACGCTGATGTAGCAGGTTTCCAAACGGTGGTATTGCCCATCATCACCGGAGCCATGTTCAGATTAGAAGCGATAGACGTAAAATTAAATGGAGTAACCGAAAAAATAAAACCTTCCAGTGCCCGGAATTCCATACGGTTTAACTGATTGTAAGCCGAACGGGGCTGTATTTCGTAAATTTTACCTGCAAAATATGTATTATACTTGAGGAAATCAATGGTTTCACAAACACTGTCAATTTCGGCCTGATAGAAATTTTTACTCTGTCCCAGCATGTTGGCAGCATTGATCACTGCCCGGTATTTGGTAGAAATTAGTTCGGCTGCTTTCAGCAGGATAGAAGCACGAATGGTCCAGGTAAGATTCGACCAGATTTTATGTGCATTAAGTGCTGCTTCTACGGCAAGACGAACTTCCTTTTCCGTAGCTTTATGATAAGTAGCTAAAACATGAGAATGCCGGTGAGGCATACAAACGGTTCCGGTATCTCCGGTACGAATTTCCTTTCCACCAATGATTAGCGGAATTTCTATTTTCTGACTCATTTGTTTCTGTAATTCCTTTTCAAGTGCAATGCGCTCCGGACTTCCTTTCATATAATTCAGGACCGCTTCATTTTGTGGTACCGGGAAATTATAAATAGCATTATTCATTTTGATAATTTTTTTAATTGTTTAAAAAGATACACGACTTGCATTTTGTTGCATATCGCTTGCAAATGTACAAAAATTGAAATGCACCGAACCAAATCAACTAAGCAAAATAACCGTCAACTTTTTTATTTCTGACCGGAAAAGGATTTATGCAGCACTATTAAATTGCATGCTAAATATTTTTAAAATAATGTATACTAATACATTACCAAAGAATATCCAATAACAATTATAAAAAACACAAGTAATACGATAATATAACCAATGTGCAATAAAAATGTTTTAACAATTGTCTTTCCCCGGCTTTGAGAATATACTCGTTTTAATGCAAAAAAGAGGTAAACAGTGATAATGGGTAAAATAAAAAAGAATGAAATTTCCATTACCAGCGAAAGTAATTCCCAAACAAGGAAAAGCATAAAAATAAAACTGTGGAAATGAAAAGAAAAAATCAAATGATTGAAATAATTTGTTCTCCGTCGAATATAAAAAAGTTTTAACAACCCGGCGAAAAAAGGAATGATCAGAAAAACCATTTTGGAGATGATATGATTCAGTTCTTCTGTAAATTTTTCGGTACCCGACAGGTTAATTTTAACATATTGCTTGGCAACAAACCGTTTTATGCTGCTCATTCCCGGAAATTCTTTTTTGATAAACTTATCGAGGCCTTCATTTTTAACTTTTTTACGCAAAGTATCCGGATTTATCGAATTCAGTCTTTGAAGCGATGGATTATTTGTAGTGATATGAAAGGTATTGGACGATTTATTTTGCCCTGTTTGGGCATTTTTAACTGCCGGTTCAAATTCCGGTTCTTTTTTATCGGATGTAATTCCGGTAACAAGAAAATACACCACACTGATAAATAAGAACATCTTAAACGGATGAAAAAAACGTTGCCGTTTACCCTCCAGGTATTCTTTGGTAAGCAATCCCGGTTTGAAGAGCAATGGAACAATCGTATGCATGAATTTTGAATCGAAATGGAAGAAGTCGCCAACCGATTCCACAAGAAATTTCCTTACCGAATAATCTCCCTTTCCAAGCAATTTCTGACCACAATAAGCACAAAAGCGGTCTCCCTCCCCCATTGGCTTGTTGCAATTGGGACATACGTTTTCCTTTAGTTCGTTTTCCATTAAATGTTCTTTCAAAAATAAAAGTAAAAAAAGTTAAATAGCCATAACAAGGAGGCACAACGACAATTTGCCCATTTAAGATAAAAAAGAAAATTTATTTCTACGGAACATAGGAAGCATTGGCATCTCCATAAATTATTCCATTAAAATTTTGGGTTACATTTTCATTTCCAACCGTGAATGGCAAAGTATTAAAGAACCAATTACCGGAAGGAAAAGTATTAATAAGAGTAGCAATTCGTTTTTTAATTAAAAGAAGGTCGGTTGCAGTTAAACTACCGGAAAGGTTCACGTCGCCGGACGCCAGGTAAATACCGCTTAAATGGGCAATATTAACAATATGTTTGGAGTATAATAAAACATCTGTAGCCGTAACACCGCCCCAAGGCTCATTGGTTGAAACCACTAATGAATAATTACCGGGAACAACGTTTGAAAACGAATAAATACCAGCAACGTTGGTGGTGGTGGTTCCAACAATAGAACCGGCACTGTTTTTTAAGCTTATCGTTACATTACTTAAGGGTGTATTGCTATTGTTTGGATAGGAAACCATACCTAAAACATCTACACCACAGGGATTAACGACAACTGCAAAATCGGGAGAAGCTATTCCATTGCCACAACTATTCGTTCCGTAAACGGAAATGTTTCCCGAAACAGCTGTATTGGAAAAGTCAACGGTAATCGCATGAGTATTTAATCCGCTTGCTATAGAAGCTCCTTCCGGAAGTTCCCAGACATAACCGATGGCATTATTAATTGGTGGCACTGAATAAGCCACTCCTGCTTGCCCCCGGCATACCGTTTCGGCTCCGCTTATGGTTCCGGCTGCTCCAGCGCCCAAATTTGTAATAACGGAATTGATATAATAGTTGCTTGTGGGTATATCATTCAGCGGAGTCATATTCACATCGGAATATTCGCAATCGCTCCCGCCATTTGCCGTATTGTTAAAAATGATTTCCGAAGATTCATTAAGACTGGTAAAACTTAAATCCATAAGTTTGGCCCCGTCTGCCAGAGTAACCGCCGCCATACTCGACCAAACCATCATTACCTTATGGAGTGAGGATGAAACAATAATTTCATTTACAAAAAAACCGGATAAGGATGGATTAATATTTGAGCATCCATTATAAGTTAAATAATTCGGGTTAAAATCAAGCCTTAATGTTATGGAAGCAATTTGATTAAAACCGGTAACAGTCAATGGAACATTCACAACGCCGTTAGGGCATGTCTGAGCTGAACCTGCCGTTGTAACGGGAGCATTTTGTCCTTTCATCAGAAAGGGTAAAAGAATTATTACTAAAATTGTGATAAATCTTTTATAAACTGATTTGTTTTCCATTTTATAGATTTTTAGTGTGCGATAAAACAATTTTTAATGTATCAATAACTTTCCGGTTAATCGTTTTTAATACAATACAGTATTCATAAATCAGAAACAAAGTTAAAGAATTATTTTCTGATTTCTAAAAACGAAGCTAAATTAAAATTTTTATTAATTGATAATTGTCAAAAGTCTTTTTTTATATTTGCCGCCTCAAAGTTATTAATCCCGCTTTTTAATAATAATGAAGTACTTATATTATCCAACTGTAATATTTATTACAGTTGCTTTTTATTTTTTTTCACCCAACGTTGCTTTTTCGTCTACCGTTGTCGGTTTAACGAATCAGCTAAAGCATACCCCAAAAGAAAAGGTTTTAGCTAATCTTGAAGTGAGTAAGAAAATTAATGAAAAGCAAACAACACTGAACATGCTGACTGTTGAAATAAAAAATCAACGAAATACCACCTACGTGCTCATTACCGGTTTGATTTTAATTATCATCATCAGCATTATCATCTACAGACTTTATTACAATTTACTAAATGCAAATCGCAAACTAGTAGAGCAACAATTGGATTTTATACAAGCCGAATCGCATAACCATCAACTGATAAATAAAATCTCCATTTATGATCATTTGCCAGTTGCTAAAGCAGAAACACAGACCAAAATTAAAGAAGAAGATGATGATGGAGAAACAAATCCTCCATTTGAATTGATGGCTCAGATAATTCATCTGATGGAAAACGAAAAGCTATTTCTTAATCCAAAACTGACCATAGATGAATTAGCCAAGCAATTGAAAACCAATAAAACTTATCTCTCACAAATCATCAATACATATTTCCAAAAAAATTTTAACAACATGGTTAACGAATACCGTATTCACGAAATATTGATATGGATGACCAATCGCGAAAATGCCAATCTCAGTTTTGAAGGAATGGCTTTAAAGGCAGGATTTTACAATCGCACAACTTTCTATGAAGCCTTTAAACATTTTACCGGTGTAACTCCATCCTTCTTTTTAGCTAATATAAAAAGAAGCGAATCGTCGTGAGTTATTCAAAGGAAACTTTTCCAAAGCATGTAATCACCCCGCTATTGACTGCATACTTACTGCTCACTATTTAACATCGCCCGAAAAAAAGGATAGTGAAATATTTTGCTCTTTATTTTACCTGATTATTAATAAATTACCGGCAATTCGGTTTAGATAAATCCGAGCAATAAATTTCAACATTATTACAACTGCGGTTTTTATGCCAACTGTTAAGGTATTGTTATCCCTGTAATTTTATAAACGATTAATGATCAACGGTTAAATAATATTTTAAATAAATCCTGACATCTGTTTCTAAATCCTGACAATAAAAATTTGTAATTATTACAGACAAAAAGGATACTTGCGGCAAAAATGTTTAATATAAATTAAAAATATCAAAATATTACAAATAATAGCAAATTAAAAATAATGCATCCAACATAGCCATTCGTTTTTTTAATAAATAGCTTTAAAATTATACATTAAATAAAAAATAGCTGAATACAAACAAATATGAATTATGAATTATAAATTATCAAGTATGAAAAAAATTACTTCTTTATGGGTTATGCTGTTTGCAATTATTGCTTTAGGATTTGTAAGCAATAATGCCATGGCGCAAAACCAAAGTTTTTCAAATGCACAGGAAATACTAAACAATCCTGCAACTATCGAATGTGACCATTGTCCAGCGACAACTTCTCCGGAAGAGTCACAGAGATTAAGAGATCAATATCAGCCACGTATTGAGCGAAGCAATCTGACGATGCCAAAAGATTTCAAACAAATCATTTCCGGTTCAAAATCGGGGTCTATGCAAACTAACCAAGGTACGGATTTTTGGCTGGCATTTACACCTAATTATTCAAACGGTCCACTTCTTTTTCTTGATATTACAGGAACTGAAAATACGACAGGAACAGTTAGTTGTTCAGCAATTGGTTTTACACAAAACTTTACTATTACAGCCAATACAATTACCAGAATCACAATTCCTAATAGTGCACAACTCACAACTTCAGGTATCATACAATCGCTTGGAGTTCACGTGGTCTCCTTAAAAAATGTTACCGTTTACGGAGCAAATCGAATAACCGCCAGTACGGATTCATTTCTCGGAATACCTGTTGCTGCACTTGGGACAAACTATCTTACTCTGTCCTATAATGGTTTAGCTGCTTCTTATGCATCAAATTTTGCCATTGTCAGTCCCTATGATAATAATGTGGTTACTATTACACCAAAATCAGCGACAGATAATAGCCAGCCAGCTGGTGTTCCTTTCAATATTACACTGAACCAAGGACAAACTTACTTAGTTAAATCATCTTCTACTACCGATATGTCGGGTTCAGTGATTCAGTCATCATTACCTGTTGCTGTATTTGCCGGTGCTGGTTGTGTAAACATACCCGCAGGTTTTGCTGCATGTGATATGATCGTAGAACAAATGCCTCCTCTATCGGCCTATGGAAATAAATTTGTTACCTGTCCTCTTGCATCAAGGACGGGCGGTGATACCTGGCGTTTTATGGCATCACAGAACAATACCACACTGAAAATAAATGGAGTTACAAAGGCAACACTGAATTTCGGTGATTTTTATGAAACGATACTCCAAACAGCCTCTTATGTGGAGGCAGATAAGCCTATTCTGTCAATGCAATATTCAAATGGTATTCTCTATGATAACACAACCGGTGATCCCTTTTCGATGATTGTTCCTCCCTACCAGCAATTTCTCAATGATTATACTTTTGCAACACCCGCCGAAGGTTTTGCGACAAACTATTTTAATGTTACCGTTGAAACTACCGGAGTATCAGGAATGCAAATGGATGGGTCGCCACTAAATGCAGCTTCGTTTACGGCAATATCGGGGACAAACTATTCAGTCGCTTCATTCCCAATCGCCATTAACTCCACTCATCATGTTACTAATACAATCGGAAAATCATTTGGCATTTCCGTTTACGGATTTACCCAGGCCGACTCTTATGGTTACCCCGGAGGATCAGGATATGGAAGCATAAACTCAGGAGGCGGACCAGTCATCGCATTAACGGAGCCTACGGTTGACCTCTTTTGTACATCAAACGCTACAACTCTTGATTTGGTAATATCTGCATCAATTACTGACAGCATTGATCCTTTTGTTCAAAGTGCCAAACTGTATTATCGTAAAATAGGAACGACTACTTATACCTCAATACCTATGACTCTGGGAAGCGGTACCATTTATAGCGCTACCATTTCTGCTTCTGCTACGGATTTTCCTGGCGTAGATTTTTATATTCTTGCCACCGATGGACAAACTATTACTACCAGTCCTGCTGTTGATCCTGCCAACAGTCCATACTCTGTAGGTGTTGATAATGCGCCTCCTCAAACTATTCATACTCCGGTTACCTCCAGTCCGGTTAACACAAACATACTTATCACGGCTAACGTAACAGATGTTACAGATTATGTACAATCGGTTAAACTCTATTACAGAAAAACAGGAGGAACTCCTATTTATACGGCATTAGACATGGCTTTTACTTCCGGCGATACATATACAGCAACAATTCCCGGCGCTCAAATGACAGATCAGGGAATAGATTACTACATAAAATCAATAGACAATCATGGCGCCAGTTGTACTTCCGGTTTTTCTGATTCGCCTTATAAAATTGTAGTTAGTACCGTAACTGCTCCCAATGCTCCCACTTCAATTGCTGCCACCACAAATCCAATCTGTATTGGTTCATCTACTCAACTTACAGCCAATGGAGCCGATGGAACAGTATACTGGTATACCGGAAGTTGCGGAGGCACTCAACTTACAACAGGCAATCCCATCACGGTAAGTCCAACTTCAACGACAACTTATTATGCCAAAAACTATAACAATGGTTTATACAGCACAAGTTGTGCTTCCATTACGATAACCGTTAATCCGGTATCCGTAGGAGGCAGCATCAATGGAACCGATTCTATAACGTATGGAAGTTCTACCGGAACTATGACTCTGAGCGGACATGTCGGAACGGTATCAAAATGGCAGAAAAAAATTAGTACGGCCAGCGAATGGAGCGATATCAGCAATACTGCAACCACTTATAGCGAAACACCTTCTTCCCCAGGAACCTGGCAATATCGTGCCTTGGTTAAAAGTGGTAGCTGTTCCGAAACATACTCCGATGTATTCAGTGTAAACGTTGCAATAAAAACATTAACCATCGGAGGCTCTTTTGTTGCCAATAATAAAGTTTATGACGCAACCGCCGCTTCATCCATCTTGACAAACAACCTGACTCTGGTTGGAAAAGTGGGCAGCGATGCTGTTACATTAACTGCAGTTGCAGTATTTGCAAATAAAAATGTTGGTAACTCCAAAACAGTAAGTCTGACCGGATCAACAATTACCGGAGCTAATGCTTCATATTATACTTTATCGTTAACCGGAGCTCCAACAGCCTCAGCAAATATTACCGCCAAAGCGATCAATGTTACGGCTCAACCCGATAGCAGAGTTTATAATGGAACAACCTCTTCAAGCGTAGCTCCGGTTGTTGATGCTTTGCAAACCGGTGACGTGGTTTCTACCTCACCTACTCAGGTTTATAACAACAAAAACGTAGGAACAGGAAAAACGATGATCGCAAGCGGACTCGTTCTCAATGATGGTAATAATGGAAACAACTATTCGGTTTCTTATGTTTCTAATAATACGGGTGTCATTACCGCTAAAGCGATCAATGTTACGGCTCAAACCGATAGCAGAGTTTATAATGGAACAACCTCTTCAAGCGTAGCTCCGATTGTGGATGCTTTGCAAACCGGTGACGTGGTTTCTACCTCGCCTACCCAGGTTTATAACAGTAAACATGTAGGTACAGGAAAAACGATGATCGCAAGCGGACTCGTTCTCAATGATGGTAATAATGGAAACAACTATTCGGTTTCTTATGTTTCTAATAATACGGGTGTCATTACCGCTAAAGCGATCAATGTTACGGCTCAAACCGATAGCAGAGTTTATAATGGAACAACCTCTTCAAGCGTAGCTCCGATTGTGGATGCTTTGCAAACCGGTGACGTGGTTTCTACCTCGCCTACCCAGGTTTATAATAGTAAACATGTGGGTACAGGAAAAACGATGACCGCAAGCGGACTGGTGATTAACGACGGAAACAGTGGCAACAACTATTCCGTTTCTTATGTTTCTAATAATACGGGTGTCATTACCGCCAAAGCGATCAATGTTACGGCTCAAACCGATAGCAGAGTTTATAATGGAACAACCTCTTCAAGCATAGCTCCGGTTGTTGATGCTTTGCAAACCGGCGACGTGGTTTCTACCTCACCTACTCAGGTTTATAACAGTAAACATGTAGGAACTGGAAAAACAATGACCGCAAGCGGACTTGTTCTTAATGATGGTAACAATGGAAATAATTATTCCGTTTCCTATATTTCTAATAATACAGGTGTCATTACCACTAAATCCATCAACGTTACTGCGGTAAGCGATTCCAAAATCTATGATGATAATACCAGTTCGGATGAAGTGCCAATAGTAGAAACTTCAGCTATCCAAACCGGAGATTGGGTGAGCACTCAACCTCATCAGGTTTATGATACAAAATTCGTAGGAACCGGAAAAACAATGACCGCAAGCGGACTTGTTCTCAATGATGGTAATAATGGAAATAACTATTCCATACATTATCTGACAAATACTACGGGTGAAATCCTCCCTGGACCGGCTCATCATTTTAGCATCAGCGGACCCGACGAAGTGGTTGCAGGTTCTGCCAGCTCCAATTTTACCATTCAGGTATACGATCGATATGAAAACGCTACTACCGTAACCAGCGCTACTACATTTTCACTGTCGACCAATTCTACCGGTACAATTATTATTTTTAACCCGGCAAGTCCTGTTATGAGCAATGGAAGTGGAAATACTACTTTTACCTATCGGGACAGCAAGGTTGGAAATTACACAATAACTGCCGCAAGGACTTCGGGAAACGATGAAGGCCTGGTTGGAAAATCGGCTACCCACAGCATTGAGGTTACCTTAATTCCCTGGAATGCCTGCAATACTTCAGCATCGGCTGATGGAGAAACAGAGTATTTCCCCGACGGCAGCACGGCTCCGGTATATGGCGAATTTGAATTATCTGCCACCGGCTTATCAACAGCTCAAAATGATGTACACAATTTTGCTTATCAAACCTTAGGTAATAAAGGAACCATTATTGCTCATGCTGCAGACATAGAAAACGGAGGATGGATAGGCATAGAAATGCGCGAAAGCTGTGCTTCAAATGCTAAAACGGTGCTGATCAAATCCCATATTTATAATCCTAATGTAATTATAGGTTATCGCAGCAGCACGGGAAAATCCATGTCATCGGTCAGTCAGGTTACTCAACTTACTTCCTGGTTGAAAATACAACGTAATGGAAGCCAATTTACCATCTATTCCTCCAACAACGGATCCTCCTGGCAAAAAAGGTACACAGCAACAGTAAGCATGAGTACTAATATCCTTGCGGGTATCTTTACCGAAAGCGTACGTTCCGACCGGACTTCCATTGCTCAGTTCGATCATGTAGAAATTTCATCTTCCATTAAATCAGCAGAAATATTAGATGATGAACCGATAGCCTCCGGACAACAGGTAGATATCTATCCTAACCCTGCCGACGAATTGGTAAACGTCGTAATGCCGGATAACGAAGCCAAGGTGAAAGTTACCATGACTTCGATGCAAGGCAACGTTATCTTAACCACTATCTTTTACGGTAGCGAAGCTCAACTTAATACCAGCCACATCAATCCAGGTGTGTATGTGTTGCGCTTTGAAACCAAAGGTAATGTTATTACTAAAAGACTTGTGATTATGTAAATTTTAATCAAGCAAACCACCAAGCAACCCTGACAGGTTTAAAAAAACCTGTCAGGGTTTTTTTATTCCCAATCTGCCGAATCTATACTTTTTTATTTTTTTTAAAAAATTGCGCGTTTACATAAATATTTTTTATTATGCAAGCAATATTTTATTTTTTTTCCTTATTATTGCATTTTTGAAATTTTAACGAATAATAATTCCTTTCGGGCAGTAAAAATGCCAGTGAAAGAACGTTGGCCTGATAATCACCTGAATGCTTTTCGACTTATTAATGCTGTTTATTAATAACAAAGACTTCTGATTATGAAAAGGTTTTTTACGGATCGGGGTAAAACCAATCCGACCATAGATTGCAACCATGCTACGGATGTAAGTCCCGGCAATGATTTTGTATATATACGACCTCCTACCCCTGTTATTTCTTCGTTCAGTCCTTCATCATCCTTTGATATACGCCCCCGGTCGTCTTTAGGAAACGCTAAGCATAAAATAAAGCTTTCTAAGGTGGACGTAGCATCTTCTCAGCCAAAAATAGTGCCTTCTTAATCAGAAAAAGATGGTACAACGCATATTTTGTCAATAAACACACAAAAAATCTACTAATTAACTCAAAATTAAACATAAATATTAAAAACCATGAAGTTACAACTACTTAAAAAAATCTTTATTCTTTTCCTGCTGATGCCAATGTTTTCGTTGGTATTACAAGCACAAACTAATAAAACAGTTACTGTTCCTGGAGATGCAACATATACCGGAACTTATAATTATGTAGGTGAAAGAAATTCTCATCCTTATTACAAACATGCAAGCCAAAATTGTTATTTGTATGTTGATAACTATTGTGGCTCTTATGGAAATATCTGGATGCTTGCAAGTGCTCTGGTAGTAAACCCGAATGACACTTATGTGAAGTATTATCAATGGCCAGATGCGTATCCCACTTTAGGCGATCCGGGGTTGAAGCAATGGTATGATGTAACTACTAACTGTAGTGGTGGAAACTGTCCGCAATCTATAACAATTACTGATGCTGCTTCTGGAGTAGCTCCAACTGTTTCTACTGATGCTGCCTCATTAGTTACTACAACTTCAGGAACAATGAACGGCAATATTGTTGCAGACGGAGGCGCGGAAACAGACAGAGGATTTGTTTATTCCTCTACAGATGCCACTCCAACTATTGGTGAGGGCAGTGTTACTCAGATTACAAAAGGGACAGGTACAGGAACTTTTTCCGAACTAATTGGTTCGTTGACTGCAGGAACTACTTATTATTACCAGGCATATGGTCATAATACTTACGGCACTACTTATGGCGGGGTAAAAAGTTTTACAACACCAACAACAAGTCAGCCAAATAAGTATTTATCAGGTGTAACAAACCCGACAGCGGCGAATGGTGTTTATATATGGATAGGAAATTATTATGGCAAACCGGCATGGAAACACCAAACCTTGAATTACTGGATTTATTATAGTATTACAGGTTGGAACTCCGATTATTTCTGGTATATTGATGATGAGTTGAAAAATTCTCATGGCCTTTATGATTATCTTTTTTACCATGCCGATGCTGCAAGTTGTCCTTCTTCAGGATGGGCAGCAGATGATGGAACTGGCACACCTTCAATAATTGATTATCCGAATATTTCGTTTACAAATGGAACTGCTTACAGCCCTGGAAACCCAACCGGCGGCACAACCAATAATCCAATCGGACGTTTCCAGCTTAGCGGTGAGTTGGCCGGAGCTAGTCTTACCGGAGCAACCATTACCGTAACCGGGACCCGCATCAATGTATCTAACCTAAAAATTTGGAGCTCAACTGATGCAACCTTTAATTCAGGAAGCGATACCCAGTTGAATAGCCAGTCGGATGGTTCTACGGTTACCTTTTCGGGGTTTTCCTCTTCCATATCCACTTCGGGAACCTACTATTTTATCACTGCCGATTTGGCCAGCACCTCATCCGGCACCATTGCCTTAACGATCGGATCACAAGCTAATTTAACAATCTCGGGGGGAGCTATTGCCAGTAGTTTTTCCAATGCAGCTCTTTCGAGCGGCACCATTACCATTATCCCGTCAAGAGAGATTAACCTGAAAGGGAACGGCGTTTCAATTGTTGACGGGGATGTGACACCTGATCTTGCAGATTTTACTGATTTTGGAAATACCAATTTTGTATCGGGAAGTATAGTCCGCACTTTTACCATCGAAAATTTGGCTTCCGGAATCCTAACCTTGACTGATGCATCACCTTATGTGGTTATCTCGGGTGCTACCACTGAATTCTCATTAACAACACCTCCTTCGGGAACAATTTCAGGAAGTAGTTCAACCACATTCCAGATTACCTTTAATCCAACATCTGTAGGATTGAAATCGGCAACGGCGAGTATTGCGAATGATGATGGGGACGAAAACCCTTATAATTTCAGCATTCAGGGAACCGGTGACCCGGCAGGGACAGGAACTTCTTTAGATCCATACCTTATCAGCAACCTTGATGAGCTGAAATGGGTAGCTGAAAAAACAAACTCAGGAAATAATTTTTCAGGTAAATATCTTAAGCAAACTGCAGATATTGACATCAGCAGTGTTTCCAACTGGACTAAAATCGGAACTACTACGACAGTTTATTTTTCTGGTACTTACGACGGAGACAATCATCTAATTACCGGTTTATCCATTACCAGTACGACCGATTCTTATAATGGTTTATTTGGAGTGATAGGCTCCGGCGGAACCGTAAAAAATCTTGGGGTAACTGGAGCAAGCTTATCCGGTTCTACTGCCGGGTTAGGAATACTTGCCGGTTATAATTTCGGAGGCACTGTTGATAATTGTTATACAACAGGAACAGTAACAACATCCCATAACAATCCTGGTGGACTTCTTGGCTCATCAAGCGGAACAGTAACAAAATGTTATTCAACCGCTACGGTTACGGCGACTGGAGCAACATCAAACAATGTTGGAGGATTAATTGGAGCAGGACTGAATATTTCAGGATCAATAAGTCAATGTTATTCAACTGGGAATGTATCGAATAATAATACATCAGGCACTTTTAATACGGGTGGATTTATTGGCATAGCAACACATGCCATTTCTAATTGTTATTCAACCGGAAATGTGTCAAGCACCACAGGTGGTCGTGCAGGTGGTTTCATTGGTGGTACAGGTACTGGAACCCCAACCTTTTCATTTTGCTATTCAACCGGTTCCGTGACGTGTCCGACCAAAGGCGGCTTTGTTGGGTATTACAATGCAGGTACATTTTCAAATTGTTTTTTCGATTCTAATACTGCAGGAACTTCAACTGTATGCGGTACATTTGTAACTTCTGCTCCCACAGGAATTACGGCTAAAACAACTGCCGAAATGAAAGCTCAATCAACTTTTACAGGGGCAGGCTGGGATTTCAGAGGAGAATCAGCCAATGGCACCAATGATTATTGGGGAATCGACGCCGGTAAAAATAGCGGATATCCATTTCTCTCGTGGCAATACCCTGCTTTCCCAGATATAAATGTTCAGGGTAACAGCACCGACATTGCCGATGGCGATGCGACACCTTCTCTGAACGATCATACCGATTTCGGTTCAATAGCGGTAGCAAGCGGAACAGTGGTAAGAACTTTTACGATTCAAAACACGGGTACATCTGCCTTATCTCTAACAGGTTCTTCCCCCTATGTAGTTATTGGTGGAACCAATGCCGGGGATTTTAGTGTATCAACACCATATCCTTCAAGTTCCATCACAGCCAACGGTTCAACGACATTCAACATCACATTCGATCCATCTGCCGTCGGAACCCGTTCGGCAACACTTTCGATTGCCAACGACGACAGCGATGAAAACCCATACAATTTCAGCATACAGGGGACAGGAACAAATACAGCTCCAGCAGTATCCGGATTACCGACAGATATAGCTGTAACCGAAGATTTGTCAAGTAATATTGATCTGTCAGGCGCGAGCTTTAGCGACGCTGATGGCGATGCCCTTATCGTTACGCTAACTGCATCGGTAGGGACTTTTACTGCCAGTTCGGGAGGAAGTGTTACGGTTGGCGGCACTGGAACCGGAACATTAACATTGTCAGGTACAGCAGGCAATATCAATACTTTTTTAGATACACCATCGAACATAAAATACACCGGGGCGCTGAATGTGAATGGAGATAATGCAGCCATTTTCACCGTTAATGCGAATGATGGTTTGGTAAACCCATCGTTGGGAACGGTGAATATTGATATTTCAGCAGTAAACGATAACCCTGCAATTACAGGCTTACCTTCAGACGTTACAGTTCTTGAAGATGTGGCAAGCAATGTCGACCTTTCGGCTGCAAGCTTTACGGATGTTGATGCTGCTTCAGGCACGGTAACACTTACACTTACGGTGGGTGCTGGAAATTTAACCGCTTCATCGGGAGGTAGCGTAACTGTTACAGGTTCAGGAACGACAACAATTGCATTGAGCGGAACAGTCGCTAATATTGATACTTATCTCAATACAGCTTCAAACATAAAATACACCGGGGAGCTTAATGTCAATGGAAATAATGCAACAACACTAACTTTGACGGCTAACGATGGAGGAAATACCGGTTCCGGAGGTGGCACTGATGTTTCTCTGGGAACGGTGAACATAGACATTACGGCCGTCAATGATGAGCCTTCCTTTACCATTGGAACCAATCAAACGGTAGCACAAAATGCCGGAGCACAAACGGTAAATAATTTCATAACAAATATTAACGATGGAGATGCAGAAATAACGCAAGTTGTTTCCTTCAACGTTTCGAATGATAATAATGCGCTCTTTACCACCCAGCCAGCCATCGATTCAGACGGAACCTTGACCTATACTCCCGATGCAACGAAATTCGGAAAAGCAATCATTACCGTTTCCATTTCCGATGATGGTGGAACAGCCAATGGAGGCGACAATCAATCGCCAGACCAAACATTTAAAATCTTTGTAACACCATTAGGAATAACAATCAATGAATTGAACACAACTCCTTCCGCTGAAGAGTTTGTAGAATTATATAATGATAACGGGGCAACATTAAACATGAATAGTTTAGTATTAGTATTTTTTAATGGAGGCGACGATCAGACTTATAAAACTTCGGTAGATTTGGATAGTTATGCTATCGCTGCAAAAGACTTTTTTGTCGTTGGTGATGCAGGAGTGCCTAATCTTGATTTGACATGGAGCGCAACTGATATACAGAATGGGCCTGATGCCGTAGCTCTATTTGTTGGCGACCAATCTGATTTTCCAAATGGCTCTGTTGTAACCAATGATGGCTTGGTTGATGCCATTGTTTATGGAAGTACAGATGACGCTGTTCTGAGGGCAGCACTGGGAGGAGTACCACTTTATAATGAAAATGCCAATGGCCAGGATGCCACAGAAACACTTTCGAGGACGCCTGATGGAACAGGTGGATTTGTGGCGCAAGCCGGTACCCCAGGAACAACAAACGATGTAACACCCCCAACGGTATCTTCCGTTTCTGTTCCATCCGGAGCAACCTACATTACTGGTCAAAACCTTGATTTCACGGTCAATTTCAATGAAGCGGTTATTGTTATTACCACCGGAGGGACACCATACATAGCTATTACTCTGAATACCGGAGGGTCGGTAAATGCAGCCTACCTGAGCGGTTCGGGATCAACGGCATTGGTGTTCAGGTATACCGTTGTCAGTGGAGATGAAGATACCGATGGTATTTCCGTTGGCGCATCCATCACAGCCAATGGCGGCACGTTGAAAGATGCTGCAGGAAACAATGCTACACTTACCCTAAACAGCGTCGGAAGTACAACCGGGGTTTTGGTTGATGCCATTGCCCCGACGGTGGCTTCTGTCGGCGTGCCATCCAACGCGACCTATGTTGCAGGTCAGAACCTCGATTTTATGGTCAACTTCAGCGAAGCCGTTACCGTTATTACTACCGGAGGGACACCTTACATAACCATCACGTTGAATACCGGAGGTTCTGTAAACGCAGACTACCTGAGCGGTTCGGGATCAACGGCATTGGTGTTCAGGTATACCGTTGTCAGCGGAGATGAAGATACCGATGGTATTTCCGTTGGTGCATCCATCACAGCCAATGGCGGCACGTTGAAAGATGCTGCAGGAAACAATGCTACACTTACCCTAAACAGCGTCGAAAGCACAACAGGTGTTTTGGTCGATGCCATTGCCCCGACGGTGGCTTCTGTCGGCGTGCCATCCAACGCGACCTATGTTGCAGGTCAGAACCTTGATTTTACGGTCAACTTCAGCGAAGCAGTTACCGTTGTTATCACCGGAGGGACACCATACATAACCATCACTCTGAATACCGGAGGTACAGTAAACGCATCCTACCTGAGCGGTTCGGGAACAACGGCTTTGACATTCCGGTATACCGTTGTCAGCGGAAATGAAGATACTGATGGTATTGCCGTCGGCGCATCCATCATGGCTAATGGCGGCACATTAAAAGATGCTGCAGGAAACAATGCTACACTTACCCTTAACAGCATTGGAAGTACAACCGGGGTTTTGGTTGATGCTATTGCCCCAACAGTTTCATCTGTTGATGTTCCATCAAATGCAACCTATATTACCGGACAAAATCTCGATTTCACAGTCAACTGCAGCGAAGCCGTTACCGTTGTTACAACCGGTGGAATTCCATATATCCCTGTTACATTGAATACTGGAGGTACAGTAAACGCAGACTACCTGAGCGGTTCGGGAACAACGGCTTTGACATTCCGGTATACCGTTGTCAGCGGAAATGAAGATACTGATGGTATTGTCGTCGGTGCATCCATCATGGCTAATGGCGGTACACTGAAAGATGCTGCAGGAAACAATGCTACACATACCCTAAACAGCATCGGAAGCACAACAGGTGTTTTGGTCGATGCCATTGCCCCGACAGTTTCATCTGTTGATGTTCCATCAAATGCAACCTATATTACCGGACAAAATCTCGATTTCACAGTCAACTGTAGCGAAGCCGTTACCGTTGTTACAACCGGTGGAATTCCATATATCCCTGTTACATTGAATACTGGAGGTACAGTAAATGCAGCCTACCAAAGTGGATCTGGAACAACCGCATTAGTATTCAGGTATACAGTTGTCAGTGGCAACGAAGACACCGATGGGATTACGATCGGGACATCGATTACCGCCAATGGTGGCACACTGAAAGATGACGCCGGAAATGATGCACTACTCAATTTAAGTAGTGTTGGAATAACAACCGGAGTGCTGGTAGATGCCATAGCACCAACAGTAACCACTGTAACATCAACAAAAGCCGACGGCACATATGGTATTGGTGAAGAAATTATTATTACGATAACTTTTGCAGAACCAGTTACAGTAACAGGCGTTCCCCAATTGGATTTGGAAACCGGCCCGGTTGACCGGACAATAAATTACTCCTCCGGAACAGGAACAACTACTTTGAGTTTTACCTATACAACCCAATCGGGTGATGAATCGGCTGATCTGGACTACAAATCGACCAGTTCGTTATCCTTAAACGGGGGGACAATTAAAGATGCCGCAGGAAACAATGCCACGTTGACCTTAGCTACTCCCGGAGCAGCCAACTCACTGAGTGCCAATAAAACAATAGTCATTCAAGCTTTTCCCTCTGTCAGCTTAAGCGTTGGTTCCTCAAGTATTATCGAAAATGGAGGAACTTCAACTATTACAGTCACGTTATCAGAAATTTCAAGTCAGAACGTGACGGTTGCTTTGACCTATTCCGGAACGGCAACCAATGGTACTGATTACAACGCTACGGCTAGCACAAGTATAATAGTTCCGGCAGGTAGCATCTCGGCAAACGCTGCGACGGGTATTACTGCTACACAAGATGTTATTACGGAGGGAAATGAAACAATTATTATTGACATTACAGGAGTGTCAAAAGGAATTGAGGATGGCATACAGCAACAGACCATCACCATTCTGGATGATGATCTGCCCAAAGTAACCCTTTCGCAATCGGTAACTTCATTTAACGAAGCCGAAGGAAGCAATACAATCACGGCGACTTTAAGTACAACATTTTCCGAAGAAATAACAGTTATAATCGGGGCAAACTCTTCAAGTACAGCTACAGCTATTGATGATTATACATTGTCATCTACAACCATAACCATTCCTGTCGGTGAGTTAACAGGTACAGCCACCCTGGCTGCCGTACAGGACTTACTTGATGAAAATGATGAAACCGTTATCATCGATATCTTATCTGCTACCAATGCTGTTGAAGATGGAGTGCAACAGGTAACATCAACCATCATCGATGACGACTTGCCACCAACAGTAACCTTTACGGCAGCCACGCAGTCAAGTGTCAGTGAAACAGGAACGATGACTATCACAGCACAACTCTCGGCAGCCAGCGGATTCGATGTTACGGTACCATTCACGGTCAACGCTTCAAGTACCGCAGAAGGCGCAGGAGTTGACTATACCATCAGCGATAGTCCCATGACCATTGCCAAAGGGACAACCACGGGAACGATCACCATTACTATTGTCAATGACGCGCTTGACGAATACGACGAAACGGTAATTGTAGATATGGGCACGCCAACCAATGCAGGCATGGGTGCAACTACAAGCCATACAGCCACCATCACCGATGATGATGCCACGCCAACGGTAACCTTTACGGCAGCCACACAGTCGAGCGCCAGTGAAACGGGGACGATGACTATCACAGCACAACTCTCGGCTGTCAGCGGACGCGATGTTACGGTGCCATTCACGGTCAACGCTTCAAGTACCGCAGAAGGCGCAGGAGTTGACTATACCATCAGCAGCAGTCCCGTAACAATTGCCAAAGGGGCAACCACGGGAACGATCACCATTACTATTGTTACAGATGTGCTGGACGAATATGATGAAACAATCGTCGTAGATATGGGCACGCCAACCAATGCAAACATGGGCGCAACTACAAGCCATACGGCCACCATCACCGATGACGATGCCACGCCAACGGTAATCTTTACGACAGCCACACAGTCGAGTGCCAGTGAAACAGGGACGATGACTATCACAGCACAACTCTCGGCAGTCAGCGGACGCGACGTTACGGTACCATTCACAGTCAACGCTTTAAGTACCGCAGAAGGTGCAGGGATTGACTATACGATCAGCGAAAGCCCGATAACGATAACAAAAGGATCAACCACGGGAACAATCACTATTACCATTGTTACAGACGTGCTAGACGAATACGACGAAACGGTAATTGTAGATATGGGCACGCCAACCAATGCAAACATGGGCGCAACTACAAGCCATACGGCCACCATCATTGATGACGATGTACTACCAACGGTAACGACAACTGCGACTTCATCCATTACAACCACTTCAGCTACCATGGGTGGTAATGTTACTGATGGTGGAAGTATTGCGGTAACCGAAAGAGGTGTAGTTTATTCATCCTCCGATGACACCCCAACTATCGGCGAAACCGGAGTGATAAAAGAAAGTAATGGTGACGGAACAGGAACTTTCAATGAGTCAATCAACAGTTTGTCTATTAATACAAGATATTACGTCAAGGCCTATGCTACCAATGCCGTGGGAACAAGTTACGGCTCAGCCTCCAATTTTGTAACCCATGCAAACATCCCCGGTGCTCCCATCGTCGATGGCTCTACGGCCAATTCACTGAATGTGGCGGTAAACGTTAACCTGAATCCCGATGTTACAGAATTTGCTATTTACGAAACTAACTCGGCAAAATTTGTTCAGGCAAACGGTTCATTAGGTTTATCTGTTGTATGGCAAACCGCAAATCAATGGCATATCAACGTTTCCAATACAAGAATTACTGTTAACGGGCTTTCCACCGGGCTAACCTATACTTTCAAGGTGAAAGCCAGAAATGCAGATAATTTTGAAACCGATTATGGCGAATCTACTTCTGGCATCACATGCACCAATCCAACAGTTGCCGGAACCATCGGTAGCAACCAGATTATTTGTTCAGGTAGCACACCCTCACCTCTGACAAGCATTTCCGGAGCAAGCAATTACGGTGGCACCCTTGAATACAAATGGCAACATTCAACTACCAATCAAACATCCGGTTTTACAGATATTTCAGACAGCGATTCTGATAATCTTACTCCCGGTACGCTTACCGTTACCACCTGGTTCAAAAGACTTGCCCGCGTAAATTGCAGAAGCGACTGGACCGACGCTGTCGAATCGAATGTGATAAAAATAACTATTGATGAAACCCCTCCCGTGGTTACAGCCAAAAGTGGCAACACGGTTACGCTCGATCCTACTGGTAATTATACACTCCTTTCAGCCGATGTCTTGAATTCATTTTCGGATGTCGGCGTTGGTGTTGAATCGGTGGATATCGTTCCTTCTTCCGTTAATTGTTCTAATATTGGCCTTACAACGGTTACGGTTACGGTTACTGATTCTTGCGGAAACCATACTGTGGCCACTCCCCAAATTACAGTTTTGGAAGGCACTACTTTACTTTCTCCTTGGGTTTCATGCATGGTTGGCGCTTCTAACGGCACGGCCACCTATAGTCCCTGCACAAATAACGGAACATTTACACTTACATCTACCGGCTTATCAGCATCAAATGCAGATATTCAAGAGTTTGCTTATCAAACGATCGGTAATACCGGAACGGTAATTGCTCATGCTGCGGACATAGAAAATGGAGGATGGATTGGCATAGAAATGCGCGAAAGCTGTGCTTCAAATGCCAAAACGGTGCTGATCAAATCCCATGTTTATAATCCTAATATAATCATTGGTTATCGCAGTAGTACAGGAAAATCCATGTCATCGGTCAGCCAGGTTACTCAACTTACTTCCTGGCTGAAAATACAACGTAATGGAAGTCAATTTATCATCTATTCCTCCAGCAACGGATCCTCCTGGCAAAAAAGGTACACAGCAACAGTAAGCATGAGCACCAATATCCTTGCGGGTATCTTTACCGAAAGTGTACGTTCCGACCGGACTTCCATTGCCCAGTTCGATCACGTAGAGGTATCGTCTTCGCTTAAATCATCGGAAATTCCGGATGATGAAACCATAGCCTCCGGACAACAGGTAGATATCTATCCTAACCCTGCCGACGAATGGGTAAACATCGTAATGCCTAACAACGAAGCAAAGGTGAAATTTACCATGACATCGATGCAGGGAAACGTGGTTTTAAGCAACGTCTTCTACGGAAGCGAAGCCAAACTTAATACCAGCCACATCAATCCCGGCGTATATGTGCTGCGTTTTGAAACCGAAGGTTATGTTATTACTAAACAATTAGTAATTATGTAAATCCTGAATTAATTAACCAACCTATAACCCCTGACAGATTTTTAAAACCTGTCAGGGTTCTCTTGTTTCGACGAAGCAAAAATATTCCGGTGATCTTTTTAACACAGATTCTCCAATAGGGATAATTTTTAACCCAATTTGCAGCCCCAACTTTAAAAATCCCGAATCGCTTCGCTCGGGATTTTACTTTGCTCAGCCTTAATTTTTTTTAACTTTGCAAATCCTTACATACCTTATAACCTTATAAAAAAGCTGACTTGATACGCATCGGACTCCTTTCTGACACTCACGGATACATACATCCGAAACTGTATGATTTTTTTAACGAATGTAACGAACTATGGCACGCAGGCGACATGGGCAATATTGGGATAGCCGATGAACTGAATGCATTTAAACCGCTGCGGGCTGTTTACGGAAATGTTGACGGCTATGATGTACGCAAAGTCTATCGCGAGGAATTGGTCTTTTGGTGCGAAAAAGTAAAAGTAGCCATGATGCATATCGGCGGCTATCCCGGCAAATACAGTCCGGCAGCCCGCACCCTCATTTCATTGGAAAAACCCAGAATTTTTATTTCCGGGCATTCCCATATCCTTAAAGTGATCAACGACCCGCATAACCACCTTCTTCATATCAATCCGGGAGCTGCCGGCAAGGAAGGAATGCAACAGGTATCGACAGCAATACGCTTCTCCATTGACGGCGAACGTATTTTTGATCTGGAAATACTGGAACTGAAAAGGTAATTCTTCCTACACTATTTAACCTTTATTTAACCCTTGGGGTTTGATAAACCCCAAGGGTTATTCGCAAAATAATTCTATCCGTATAACCCCCGAAGGTTTTTATTCTAAATTTATCTCAACCTGTCGGCAGAACGGACAAGTTTTTCATCATGCATGATACGCTGGTAGGCAAGCACCAGCAAAACCAACACTGCCACCGGTAAATAAATGCCGACAATTCCATGATAATCGGGAGAAATATGCAACTTTTTCTCAACAAGAGTAACGTACACAAAAAAGATCAGAACAATGAGAAGCATCGTCAGAAAGATGCCGATCTTTACATGCAACATCTGTTTGATGCGGTTTTTATAAAGGAAGATGCTCTCGAGTGTCAAAATACAGATAGCTGCTGTTAGAATGATTAAAGGCCAGGTAAACCACGATTGGAATACTGCTGGTGAATCAGGGACCATATCTTTAAGCGAATAAATATAAAATTTATAATACGCCAACCCAGTATCAAAAACGGCCAACGGAAATACAAACAATAATACACCGGCAACAAATGCCAGGAATAAATAAACACTTTGAATACGCTGTAACATGACGATTTTTTTTGCAAAAATAGCAAATGCGTTTGAATAAAAAAGACAAATACAATAAATCTACTTCATCAGCGATGCCATCGTTGTGCCAATATCGGCAGGCGAATCCACCACATGAACACCGCACTGACTCATTATTTCTTTTTTCGCCTGAGCCGTTTCCGATTTCCCGGCAATAATGGCTCCGGCATGTCCCATGGTTCTTCCTTTGGGAGCGGTAGCTCCGGCAATAAAACACACCACGGGTTTTGCAGCATTTTCCTTAATCCATAAGGCTGCTTCCGCTTCCATGTTGCCGCCAATTTCGCCAATGATAACGATACCTTCCGTTTTCGTATCCTCCATGAATAGTTGTACGGCCTTCTTCATGCTTGTACCAATGATAGGATCACCGCCTATACCCAATCCGGTGGACTGTCCCAGTCCTGCTTTAGTAATCTGGTCCACAGCTTCGTAAGCTAAGGTTCCGGAACGCGAAATAATCCCTATTGTCCCCGGACTGTGAATAAATCCAGGCATAATCCCAACTTTAGTTTCACCGGGAGTGATAATCCCAGGACAATTGGGACCAATAAGATGGTTGTTCCTGCCCTTTAAGAAATCCATTACAACCTGCATATCTTTTACAGGAATACCTTCGGTAATGCATACAATCACTTCTATGCCTGCATCGGCAGCTTCCATGATGCTATCGGCTCCGAATGCCGGCGGAACGAAAAGAATGGCCGCATCGCATCCGGTTTCCTTCATGGCCTGGGATACCATGTTGAAAACAGGTAAATCCAAATGTTTTTGCCCGCCCTTGCCGGGAGTAACTCCGCCCACAATCTGGGTTCCGTATTCTATCATTTGCCGGGCGTGAAAGGTAGCTTCGTTGCCCGTAAATCCCTGCACAATAACCCGTGTATTTTTATTTACCAAAATGCTCATAACCGTTTTTTTTAACAGTTCCAAAGTTATATTTATTTTCATTATTATAACATAGTTAGTGTAAAATTTTTATACCTTATTGAATAAACTTTTTATATTTGCAGCTGAGAAATTATGAATAAAAGCCTTTTTCCTACTATTTTATCTTTAGCCAAGCAATTCATGTTCTGGCTAATGGTTTTCCTGTTATCTAGAACTGTTTTTTTTATTTACTATAATCAGCTACTGATAAATGAAAATATTGGGTTCGTGCAAATCCTTGCTTCTTATTGGTATGGATTTAAACTCGACATTGCTACGGCCTGCTATTTAATTTCGATTCCCTATTTTCTCCTTTTGTTTCAAAATATTTATAGCCCCAAATGGTTTAATGCTATCAATAAAATTTATACCACACTTTTACTGTTCATCATACTTTTGATCACCACTGCCGAATTGGGAACGTACGACGAATGGCAAACAAAATTGCCCTACAAAGCCATCCGATACCTGAGCCATCCCACCGAAATGTTCAACTCCACATCTTCCTGGCGTTTCATCGGGCTGGTGCTGATTCTTAGCGTTCAATTTGTAATTTTCTATTATTTATATCAAAAGTTTTTTTATTCCAATCTGATTCACCTGAAAAGAAAAATCAGTTCCTTCTTTTGCTTTTTACTTATCATTCCTCCGTTGCTTTTCATCGGGATGCGCGGAGGCGTGCAACAGATACCCATCAATCAAAGTCAGTCGTATTATTCCGAACACAACATACTAAATATAGGTGCAGTTAATTCCGGTTTTAGTTTTATCAAAAGCATAACCGAAAACATAAAGAATTTCAATAAAAATCCATTTCAGTTTTATTCTACCGGCGAGGCTCGCAAAACGGTACTCGATATTCATTCCGTTCCAAAAGACACCAGTATTTCCGTATTAAAAACCAATCGTCCGAATATTGTTTTGATAATACTCGAAAGCTGGTCGGCCGACTTGATTGAAGACCTTGGTGCCAAGCCTGGCATTACTCCGCAATTTAAGGAATTGGAAAAAAATGGAATACTTTTTACCAATATTTATGCAAGCGGTTCAAGATCGGAACAGGGAATGGCTTGTATCTTCAGCGGATTTCCGGCACATCCCATATCTTCCATTACTGTGCAACCCGAAAAATTCCAGAAACTTCCCAGTTTAATTAAAGTTCTTAAAAGCAAAGGATACCACTCATCCTATTACTTCGGCGGCCAGTTAATTTATGGAAACATCAAAGGCTATATTATGGATTGCGGCTTTGATAAAATTAAAGAAATCTACGATTTCGATAAAAAATTACCCCGGGGCAAATTAGGCATCCATGATCAATACACGTTATCCCAACAGCTCAAAGATTTAAACTCCGAAAAGCAACCTTTTATTTCGGCAATATTCACCGTCAGCACTCATTCCCCTTTTGACCAACCAATGAAAAATGTAATCACTTGGGGAAACGAATTAAATGGCTATCTGAATTCGGCTTATTATACCGATAAATGTCTCGGCGATTTCTTTAGAAATGCAAAAAAACAGCCATGGTTTGACAATACTCTATTTATTCTGGTTGCCGACCATGGACATCATTCCTATCGTCACTGGCATCCATTTTCGCCACAATACCATCATGTTCCCTTGCTTTTTTATGGCAATGTAATCAAAGACGAATGGGAAGGAACCCAATGGAAAACTATCGGCTCGCAAACCGATATTGCGGGAACACTGCTATCCCAATTAGAAATTGATAAAAAACAATTTCATTGGAGTAAAAATCTTTTAAGCCCTTATTCTCCGCAGTTTGCCTATTATGCATTTGAAGAAGGTTTAGGTTGGATACGGCCTTATGGATATTTTGTATATGATAAAAAAAGCAACAACTATTTTTTCATGAAATCAGACGTAAACCATAAGGATAAATTAATTAAAGAAGGTAAATCTTATCTTCAAACAGTTTTTCAGGAATACATGAATTATTGATTGAACAATTTAAACATTCACTGAAACGCATCAAAATGTTAAGACAACTTTATCGAAAAAAAAGTAACCCCAGCATTAATAAAACGCACCTGTTGAATTTAATCATGGGAAGTTTAATTACTGCGGTAATCATTAGCATTTTTTGGATACTACAGGAATATCAGCGTTTTGATGTTGATGCAAACAAACAGAGAGAAATATATATCAACGAACAAAAATCGGTAATTAAATTCGAAGCCGAACGGGCTGCCGATCATATTGATTATGTAAAATCACAAGCAATAACCAAACTACGAAAATTATTAAGCGAAAAAGTAAACGAATCCTATGACATTGCACAAAACATTTACATTAGAAATAAAGGAAGTAAAAGCAATGCCGAAATAAAAAAAATGATTACCGATGCCCTGCGAACAATTCGATATAGTAATAATCGTGGGTATATTTATATTTATTCTCTGGATGGTTATCAGATATTGAATCAGAAAAATCCCCAAAACGAAAACGAAAACCGTATCACACTTAAAGATTCCTTGGGCCGTCCGGTGATACAAAATGAAATCAATTTTTTAAAAACACACGATAAAGGCTTCATTGATTATAATATTGATGAAAAAACAATTAACTGGGATAAAAAGAACTCTAAAATTGCATATATTAAACTTTTCAAGCCCTACAATTGGTATATTGGAAGCAAGGAATATATTACCGACTTTAAAGAAGATATTCAGGAAGATGTTTTGGATCGCATTAGCAAAATACGCTTTGGATCCAATGGGTACATTTTTATTAATACCCTTGATGGCAAATCATTGATAAAATATGGCAAAATTCAAATTCCTTCACAAAATATATTAGCATCAGGGGATACAAACTGGATAAATATTTTTCACGATCAGGCAAATATAAGATTTAATGCAAATAAAAGCGGTTTTATTGAATATCGTTGGAAAGAAGCAGATGAATCATTCTTTTCAAAAAAAATTACTTATGTCAAGTATATTCCCGAATGGAAATGGATTGTTGGAGCAGGAACAAATCGGGATAAAATTGAAAAAGTTATTCAATCACAACGAGCCCAATTAAACCAAAAGATTAATCAAACAATTTTTCAAATACTTTGTATTTTTATTTGTATCCTTATCGTTATTTATTTTCTTGGCAGATTACTGGCAAAAAAAACAGGTCAAAGTATTGCTGCGTTTACAATATTTTTCGAAAAGGCAGCCAGTGAGTTTAAAAAAATCGATTCTTCTCGCCTGTATTTTTCTGAATTTAAAAAACTCGCTGACTCAGCGAACGATATGCTGGAAGCAAGAGAAAAAACTCAACGAAATCTTGAAGAAGAACAAATACTTTTAAGAGAAGCTAAAGAAAAAGCCGAAGAATCAGATCGGCTTAAAACAGCTTTCCTTGCCAATATGTCTCATGAAATTCGCACGCCCATGAATTCCATCATCGGCTTCTCAGAACTGCTTTCGGACGACGAAATTACAAAAGAGGAAATAGACAATTATGTCGCACATATAAATATTGCTGGCAATTCTCTTTTAAACCTGATTAATGATATATTAGATATCGCAAAAATTGAAGCCGGACAAATTACTATTATCCAATCCGATTGCAATATAAATGCTCTTTTTAATGAATTATATCTTACGTTCACTCAGCAGAAAGAAAAATTGGATAAAAAAGAACTGACAATAATTTATAATGATCAACCTTCGAAACAACATACCATTTATACCGACCCACAACGATTAAAACAAATCATGACTAACTTGTTGGGAAATGCGCTCAAATTCACAGAAAAAGGTTTTATTGAATTTGGGTTTGATCTGGTAAGCGCTGATAAATATATGTTTTTTGTAAAAGATACCGGTATTGGAATATCTCCGGAAAACCAACAATTAATTTTTAAACGTTTTAGCCAGGTTGACGGTTCGCATACCCGAAATTATGGAGGTACCGGATTAGGGCTTTCTATTTCAAAAAATTTGGTAGAATTAATGGGCGGAAAACTTTGGGTAGATTCGGTACAAGGAAAAGGCTCAACCTTTTATTTTACGTTACCTTTAAAATAGAACTCAAGAATATCTGATTATTTTTTCTTCGCCCTCCCCCATTTCATCAAAACTTGTTGTACTTCATTAAATTTTATAGGTTTGCACAAATAATCCACCATCCCTACCTCAAAACATTTTTCTTTATCTTCCTGAAGAGCATTGGCTGTCATTGCAATGATATATGGATTAATACCATTTTGAGCTTCTAAAATGGTCTGCGTAGCTTCTAATCCGTTCATGCCAGGCATTTGGATATCCATAAAAACAATATCATATTTTTTTCGTATAGCAAAATCTACGGCTTCTTTCCCATTCGTAACAGAATCTACCTCATACCCCATTTTGCTCAACAAGGATATCACTAACTTCTGATTAATCATATTATCTTCGGCAATGAGAATTTTTAACGGTAGTTTTGAAGCAAGATTTTTATCAAAATTATCATTATCCTCATTTTCTTTTTTCCTTTTAGAAATAACTTTAAGCACCATATCAAATAGTATCGTCATTTTTATTGGTTTCGACAACCGTGCTTCAAATAAGTCATTAGGAATGTTATTAAAATGTCCAAGTGATGTAAGCAGAATTAATGGAATATGTTTTTTATCTGGCATATTTTTAAAGGCCTGTGCCAGTTGAATTCCATCCATTTCGGGTAATTGCATGTCAAGAATGGCCAAATCAAAATCGTCATTATCTTTAATTATTTCCAAGGCTTTTATGGCTGAATCTGCCATTACCGTTTTAATTCCCCATGATTCAAACTGTAGATTTAATATCAAACGATTTGTCTGATTATCATCAACAATTAAAGCACAACAATTTTGCAATTCGGGAATATTTCCTTTGATATATAATTTTGTTTTTCCCTGATCCGATATTTTTAGCTTAAGCGTATAAATAAATGTTGAACCGACATTTTTTGTACTTTTCACCCAGATTTTACCCTCCATGAGGTTAATCAATTGTTTTGAAATAGCTAAACCAAGTCCTGTACCACCATATTTTCTTGTTGTTGAAGTATCGGCCTGTATAAAAGGATCAAAAAGATAATCAATCTTATCTTCATCTATACCAATTCCTGTATCATCCACAGATATACATATTTCCTGTACACCTTCTTTTTCATCATTTTTTTCAACTTTTACAAAAATTTCACCCGTTTCCGTAAATTTAATGGCATTATTAATCAGATTTACTAAAATTTGTCTGAATCGTGTTACATCGCCTAAAAAAGTTGAAGAAACCTCAGGTTGAATTAAATATAATAAATCAATTCCTTTTTCTAATGCTTTTTGAGCAAATAGGTCTAAGGTTGTTTCAATACAAGTTCTTAGTTCAAAAGGTGCTTCCTCGAGTGTTAATTTTCCGGATTCGATTTTTGAAAAATCAAGTATTTCGTTTACAATAGTCATTAAACTTTCGCCGCTAATCCTGATTGTTTCCACAAAATCTCTTTGTTCGGAAGTCAATTCAGTATCAAGAAGCAAACTCGTCATGCCAATAACTCCATTCATTGGAGTGCGTATTTCATGACTCATCATCGCTAAGAAATCTGATTTAATTTGATTTAATTTTTCCGCTTTTGCTTTTGCCTTATTTAATTCGTTTTTAATATGTTTATGTTGAGAAATGATGCTTTTTAATTGTTGATTTTCTTTTTCCAAAGCTAAAATTCGATCTTTAGCATCATCAACTTTGGATTGCATAACACCGTCGCTAATCACATTCTCCATATGAAGTTGCCTCGATTCATTAATTCGTAAATTAATGCCATTATTATCCTTTTCCCCGTCAATATCCTCGATGTACATTTTAAATGTATTTTGAATAAATTACTAACCATTCGTATAGAACGTCAAATATTGAACCAATTATATAATACGTTGTCTTTTCAGATGTTGTACCAATTAGCCACAATTTATTTTCCCATTTCTATTTAAAAAGTCCCAAAGTGGAATAATTAAAATTCCTGCTGATAAAAAGATAATATTTTTACAAAAATTAATAATTATTAACTTTGTACTTTTATTTTTTTACAAAAATCCCACTAATGGAAAAAATGAAGCTACTTTGGGCAGAAAAGCCTTTGCTTGTAATTATCTGGTTGGCAATAATATTTCGTTTTATTGCCGTTATTTTTGCCAAAGGTTTTGGTATGCATGACGATCATTTTTTAGTAATAGAAGTATCCCAATCATGGATTGACGGAGTAAATTTTAACCATTGGCTTCCCGGAAGTGATGCGAATGCACAACCCTCCGGGCACAGCTTTTTCTATACCGGATTAAGTTACTTTCTGTTTTATTTGTTACACTTATTGCAAATAAATGATCCTCAAACAAAAATGTTCATTGTTAGATTTATTCATGCTGCATTTTCGCTAATCACAGTTTATTATGGCTATAAAATAGCAGAAAAAATTGACAATAAATCATCAGCAAAAATTGTCGGAATATTGCTTGCCATTTATTGGATAATGCCATGGTTAAGTGTTCGTAATCTCGTGGAAGTGGTATGCATTCCTTTTTTAATTTTGGGCATTTGGTTTATTGTTAATTCCGAGCAAAAGAAAAATATCATGCTCGCCTATTTTTTATCAGGAGTTTTCTTTGGACTTGCATTTTCAATCAGATTTCAGACCTTATTTTTTACAGCAGGTGTCGGATTGGCATTACTGTTATTAAAGCGTTGGAAAGCTTCAGTTTATTTTATACTAGGTTTGATTCCATGTATTTGTATTATTCAATGTAGTTCCGATTATTATTTCTGGGGTTATCCGTTTGCCGAACTTGGCGAGTATATTCGTTACAATGTAGAAAATGCGTATAACTACTTAACATCCTCATGGTATACCTATATTTTGCTTCTACTTGGAATTTTGATTCCACCCATTAGTCTCTTTTTATTTTTTGGTTTTTTCAGAACATGGAAAAAGCATTTACTACTATTCTTACCAACCTTACTTTTTTTGGTTTTTCATTCGTATTTTCCAAACAAACAGGAACGGTTTATTATTCCTATTTTCCCGTTTATCATCATGTTAGGCGTTATTGGATGGAATGATTTTGTCGTCAAATCAAAATTTTGGCAAAGCCATAAACAATGGTTAAGAGGAAGTTGGATTTTTTTCTGGATAATTAATACGATCCTTTTATTTTTTGTATCAACCATGTATTCCAAACGTTCACGAGTAGAATCAATGGTTTATTTATCAAAATACAAAAACATTCACAATATTTTGATTGAAGACTCCAATCATGGACGGTCAAAACGTCCACCGCAATTTTATTTAGGGCAATGGGTAAAGATTAGAGAATATGCCAACTCTAAAGAATACTCTCCATTATCCAAAGTATATTCCGGAGCTCAAAAAAGTGATTATCCAGATTTTATATTATTATTTGGTGATAAAAATCTTGAGAAAAGGATAGATTCTATCAAAACAATTGTACCCCATATCCAATACGAAACCACCATTCGTCCAGGGTTCATCGATATTGTTTTATTTAAAATGAATCCCATTAATTCAAATCAAACTATTTATATTTATCGAAATACTGATTTTTTCCCAACTAAACTAAACTAAGATGACTTCTAAAGAAGCCGAGCAAAAAATACAGGAACTTACTGAGAAAATCAATCAGCACAATTATAATTATTACGTGTTAGATGCTCCGACCATAAGCGATTATGAGTTTGATATGCTCCTTTACGAATTACAAGACCTCGAAAAGCAATATCCTGAATTAGTTTTACCTTTTTCGCCCAGTCAAAGGGTAGGCGGAGAAATTTCCAAATCCTTCCAGCAAGTAACTCACAAATATCCAATGCTTTCGCTTGGAAACACATATTCTGAAGAAGAAATACGCGATTTCGATAACCGGATCAGGAAAATACTGGGTGAAACAATAGAATATGTATGCGAACTAAAATTCGATGGTGTTTCGATCAGTCTCATTTATCATAACGGCATTCTTACGCAGGCAATTACGCGCGGTGATGGAATTCAAGGTGACGACATTACGACCAACGTAAAAACAATCCACAGTATTCCTCTTAAGCTTTCGGGCAATGATTATCCTTCCGATTTTGAAATTCGTGGTGAAATTTTTATGCCCACAAAATCTTTTTTAAAAATAAATAATGAACGTGAAGAAACAGGCGATCAACTATTTGCTAATCCGCGTAATGCAACCTCAGGCACACTAAAGTTGCAAGACTCAAAAGAAGTTGCCAAACGAAATCTTGATAGTTACATGTATTACCTCCCTGATAAAAATCTCCCTTTTAAATATCATTACGAAAGCTTGGTTAAAGCCAAAGAATGGGGCTTTAAAATATCCAATTACATCGCCAGATGCAAAACCATTGATGATATTTTTAGTTTTATTAATCAATGGGATAATGGACGGCAAGAACTTCCCTTCGATATTGATGGAGTCGTTATTAAAGTGAATTCATTTCAACAACAGGAAGAGCTTGGATATACAGCAAAATCGCCACGTTGGGCCATCGCTTATAAATTTAAAGCCGAAAGAGCTTTAACTCGTTTATTATCCATAAGCTATCAGGTTGGCCGTACTGGCTCCATTACGCCTGTTGCCAACCTCGAGCCTGTGCAATTAGCAGGTACTGTGGTCAAACGAGCTTCGCTTCATAATGCAGACATTATTGCAAATCTTGATGTTCGTATCGGTGATATGGTTTATGTTGAAAAGGGCGGAGAAATCATTCCTAAAATTGTTGGAGTAAACCTGAAACAACGCGATATAAATGCTCGCCCCATTGAATATATAACTAATTGCCCAGAGTGCGGAACTCCGCTGATTAGAAACGAAAGTGAAGCTAATCATTATTGTCCCAACGAAACAAAATGCCCGCCTCAAATTAAAGGAAAATTAGAACATTTTATCAGTCGTAAAGCCATGAATATCGATAGCCTTGGGGAAGGTAAAATTGAAATACTTTACGATAATGGATTGGTTTACAATGTTGCCGATTTATTTGATTTAACTTACGAAAAGCTTTTAGGATTAGAAAAAGTATTTGAATCGTCGAGTGAAAAAAACAAGAAAATCAGTTTTAAAGATAAAACGGTAACCAATATCCTTAATGGCATTGAAGCTTCAAAAAAAACTCCATTTCATCAAGTGTTATATGCTTTGGGCATTCGATACGTCGGTGAAACTGTTGCAAAAAAATTAGCCAGTCATTATAAAAATATAGACTCATTACTAAACGCATCTTATGATGAATTAATTAAAGTGGATGAAATTGGCGACAAAATTGCCAAAAGCTTGAATGACTGGTTTTCTATTCCCAATAATATTGAAATAATTAACAGACTAAAACAGCATGGAATAAGAATGGAATCAACCGAAACAAAACAAAAATCTTCAAAATTAGAAGGGAAAATTTTTGTAGTAAGCGGTGTTTTTACCAATTTTTCACGTGATGAAATCAAAAAAATGATTGAGGAAAACGGTGGAAAAAATTCAAGTTCCATATCATCAAAAACCACTTTCTTGATTGCCGGCAATGAGATGGGACCTGCTAAACTTCAAAAAGCAAAAGAACTGAATATTCAAATTATTTCAGAAAATGATTTTTTAAATTTATTATTGTAATCCTTTTAATATCTTTCGTTTAAAAAACATTATTTTTAAAAAATAATTTTACCATACATTTTTAACCACTTTGCATTCAAACAATCGTAAAGTGGATTTGTTTTTATTGATAAAACATGATAAAAATTTATCCTATGACAGTAAATATACCTCCATCTCAGCAAAAACGTCTTGTAATCATAGGCAGTGGTTTTGCAGGATTAAAATTAGCCCAAAAATTAAAAAATTCTGTTTTCCAAATTGTTTTGATTGATAAATATAATTATCACCAATTTCAGCCTCTTTTTTATCAGGTCGCTACTTCGGGTATTGAACCAAGTGCCATTTCCTTCCCTTTACGAAAAATTTTTCAAAAAGTTAAAAATGTATTTATACGTATTACCGAAGTTACTTTTATTGATACCGAAAAACAGATTATCAATACTACCTTAGGTAATATTTACTATGATTATCTGGTCGTTGCAACAGGAGCTAATACTTCATATTTTGGAATGAAATCCTTAGAAGAACATTCATTGCCAATGAAAACAACCGAAGAGGCTTTAAACCTAAGAAATTCAATACTTCAAAATTTTGAAGATGCCTTAAGTTGCAAAAATGAGACTGATAGAGAAGGGCATTTGAATATTACCGTCGTTGGTGGTGGGCCAACCGGCGTAGAAGTTTCGGGAGCCTTAGCCGAAATGAAGAAATTTGTCATTCCTAAAGATTTTAAAGAATTAGACAGTTCCAAAATTCACATTTACCTGTTGGAAGCCGCTAATAAACTTTTGAACGGAATGTCGGAAATAGCATCGTTAAAAGCCAAAATATTTCTTAAAAGTTTAGGTGTAGAAGTAATTACAAATACGGCCGTTACAAATTATGACGGAAAAACTGTTGAATTATCTGATGGAAAAAAAATCATTTCAAATACATTGATCTGGACTGCCGGAATTAAAGGCAACATTATCAATGGTTTGAATTCAGATATTTTGGGCAAAGGAAATCGAATTAAGGTAAATAGATACAATCAGATTCAGGGATATGAAAATATTTTTGCCCTCGGCGATATCGCCTTAATGACTGAAGAAAAATATCCGAACGGACATCCACAAGTTGCACAGGTTGCAATACAACAAGCACGATTATTGGCAAAAAACTTACTCAGAATTCAATTTAATAAGCCATTACAACCATTTAAATATAAAAACTTTGGTTCAATGGCCACTATCGGAAGGAATCGTGCAGTAGTAGATTTCCCCTTTGTCAGGTTTCAGGGAATCTTTGCCTGGTTTGTCTGGATGTTTGTACATCTTATGTCTATCGTCGGTGTTAAAAACAGATTATTACTATTTATTAACTGGTTTTGGAATTATGTAACTTACGACCAATCACTTCGTTTAATAATTCGCACAAAAAAATAAGAAAACTTGTAATTATTATTCTGGCATCTGAGGAATTTCAATTTTAACTTTTGGTTTTTCATCGCTAACAGGCTGTATAAAAATCTTTTCTTCGATTAAGTCGCCATTTTTATAAGTTAGCCTTTTTTCCACTTCGCCTTTATCGGTGTAATATATCCATACTCCATCATGAAGATTCTTATTATAATTCCCAGAAATCATGATTTTCCCATTTGAATAGTAACAAACTGCCGGCCCATCCAATGCATCATTTTTATAAAATAATAAAGCCTTTATACTTCCATCTTTAAAATACTGCTGATTTTTGCCATCCTTTATGCCGTTTTTCCAATTAATTTCTTCAGAAATTTTTCCATCAGCATAATAATTATAGCTAACCGATTCTTTTTTACCATTTTTGAACATCTCTTCGGAAATAAGGATTTCTTCTTCGTTAAAATACTTCCAAAGACTATCTTTTACGTTTTCCAAATACTTACCCACAGCCATTATTTTTCCATTAGGATAATACATGGTTGTATAGGATACTTTCCCATTTAAAGATATGATTGATATGGTTTTTATTTTACCCGTGGAATAATAATAGATAAATTTACCCGTGGGAATATTATCATAAAAATTTCCTTCATATTTTAATTTGCCTTGGTCGTCAAATTTTTTCCAATATCCTTGTTTTTTGCCATTAGCATCAGTAAAATTTGAAATATCTTGCGCAAGAGATACATTTGAAAATAAAAAAATAAGACAACTGTATAAAAAGAAGTTTTTCAGTAAAGTACTCATCGATTTGATTATCTGAATTTAAAATAAACCATTCGGGCATATTTGTTTTTAGCCTAATTTTGCATTGCAAAAGTAGAAAAATTTGTAGACATATAAACAATTATAAATGAATACATTTCCATCAAAATTAGTTGAAAGTGCTGTAAATGAACTTTCCCGCTTGCCAGGTATTGGCAAGAAAACAGCCATACGACTTAGTCTTCATCTTCTTAAGCAAGATTCAATAATTGCAGAAGCTCTTGGAAATTCAATTCTTAAAATGCGGCAAAATATAAAATATTGTACAAATTGCCACAACATTTCCGATACAGAAATCTGTGAAATTTGTGCAAATCCACAACGCGATCACAGTTTGATTTGTGTTGTTGAAGACGTTCGTGACGTTATGGCTATTGAAAACACAGCTCAATTTCATGGCATCTATCATATTTTAGGAGGAATAATATCTCCAATGGAAGGGATTGGTCCCGATGACTTAAATATTGAAACGCTCGTTAAGAAAGTTCAGCTCGGAAATATTCATGAAATTGTTATGGCTCTTTCTTCTACCATTGAGGGAGACACTACGAACTTTTACCTATACAAAATGCTCAAAAATTTCCCGATCGTTATTTCAACAATAGCAAGAGGCATATCTGTTGGGGACGAATTAGAATATGCCGATGAAGTAACATTGGGTCGTTCAATTATCAATAGAATACCCTATGAAAACTCTCTGATAAAATAATTTATTCAATCAGAAATCTCATAATCCGTCTTCGGCTACCAACGGAATTTCCTCAAAATCTTCTTCTTCATCAAAAAGTTTCAATTGATTTTCGCTGATATAATATTCATCTTCAGGGGATAAATTAGAAAAATTAGCCAAAAACGTTCGAATAGCTGTTTTATAAAATTTATTGGGAGTTGTACGATGGCTATCACAATAGCGATCAATCACTTTTTTTTGCTTATCGGAAAGCTTAAAAACAACTTGCCGGTATTTATTTTTTTTGACTGATTTATATGGATTTCTCTTTGTCATTAACTTATCTTTATAATCACATCACTGTTCAGAATTACATTTCAAAACAGGAATTAAAAGGTTTGTTATGTTATTTATTTTTAATTATTTCGCGAATATCATAAATTATTTTTTGAGCCAGATGTTCTGCCTTAGTTGGGGAATCGCTTTCAGAATAAATGCGAATAATCGGTTCTGTATTGGATTTGCGTAGATGAACCCATTCTTTTTCAAAATCAATTTTTACTCCGTCGCAGGTATTCAATGGATGATTTTTATATTTTTCAGCTATTTCATTTAAAATATTATCCACATCCATTTCCAGAGATAGTTGAATTTTATTTTTTGAAATATAATATTCTGGGAATGTACTCCTTAGCATTGAACAACTTTTTTTCGATTGTGCTAAAGAAGATAAAAATAATGCAATTCCGACCAAAGCATCACGGCCATAATGCAATTCGGGATAAATAACGCCCCCGTTTCCTTCGCCTCCAATAATGGCATTATGTTTTTTCATCATCTCAATCACATTTACCTCTCCAACAGAAGATGCAAAATATTCGCCACCGGCTTTTTCTGTAATATCGCGCAAGGCTCTGCTTGAAGAAAGATTAGAAACGGCATTTCCTTTTTTATGTTTTAAAATATAATCGGCCACAGCAACAAGTGTATATTCCTCTCCGAACATTTCGCCCTCTTCCGTAATTATTGCCAAACGATCAACATCTGGATCAACGACAAAGCCAAGATGCGCATTGGATTCGGATACTATTTTAGAAATATCGAGCAGGTTTTCGGGTAAAGGTTCTGGATTATGAGCAAATTTACCATCAGGTTGGCAATTTAATTTCACAACATCCTTAACACCAAGATTTTTAAGCAATTCTGGAATTACAATTCCTCCGGATGAATTGATACAATCAACTGCAATTTTATAATTTGCGGCTTTAATTGCTTCTACATCTACCAATGGGAGATTCAATACTTTGTCAATATGCTTTTGAATAAATGTATTATCAAAAGTGTATTTCCCTATATTTTCAACTTCTGCAAAAGTAAAATCGCCAGATTCGGCAAATTCAAGTACTAAATTACCATCGGAAGCTGAAATAAATTCCCCAAGATTATTTAATAATTTTAATGCATTCCAATGTTTTGGATTATGGCTGGCAGTAATAATAATGCCACCATTAGCTTTAGTATCTATAACAGCTATTTCCACTGTGGGTGTTGTAGAAAGCCCGATATCAAGTACATCTATACCCATTCCAAGTAATGTACCGATAACTAAATGATTAACCATTTCGCCAGAGATGCGTGCATCACGCCCAACAACTAACGTAATTTTCTTTTTATCTGTTTGCTTTATAATAAATTGTGCAAAAGCAGCCGTATATTTTACAATGGCCACAGGGTTTAATCCGTCATTAACCGAACCACCAATTGTCCCCCGAATTCCCGATATAGATTTTATTAACGTCATTTTTAAAATTTTTAACGACAAAATTATACATTTTATGCTTTACTCATATTTTTGATCAAACGATTTTATATTTATAATGTAACTACTTTAAAAACAGATTTATTTGATCCATCAAAAATCAAAATGTCAAAAATTCAACTTAAGCTATCATAAATTTTTCTTTTATAGCATAAGCTGTATTTTCCCAAAACCATTTAAGAAAAACAACAAATATATATTTTTAGAAATGAGTAAATGCTTTAAAAAATTATGTAGATTTGTATCGGAAATACTTTTAAAGATAAAAAATGGAAGAAAATTATAATCCATACGATTACGGAAATGAGGAGGAAGAGGATTATTTTCATTTATTGATCGAACGTTTCGAAAAAATGATAAATGAGCATCAATACACCTACTTTGATGCTGATGAATATATTGACATTATAGACTACTATTTATTCGAGCTAAATTTTGCAAAAACGAATATTGCCATCAAGCATGCATTGGAGCAATATCCTCAAAATGTATTAATAAAATTAAAAAAAGCCCAGCTATTTGCTTCATCGAATCGCAGCGAAAAAGCTTTAACTATTCTAAAAGAAATAGAAACCATTAATCCTACCGACAGCGAGTTTTTTTTGGCCCGTGGAGCTATCTATAGTCAACTTCAACGATATGAAAAAGCGATAGAAGAATACAAAAAAGCGCTGAGTGAAGCCGAAGCCTTGGATGAAGTTTATATTAATATTGCCTTCGAATACGAAAACTTGAAAAAATATGACAAGGCCTTGGAATATTTAAAAAAAGCCCTGACAATCAATAGCGATAATGATAGCATTCTCTTTGAAATAGCTTTTAGTTTTGAAGCATCTGGTAAAAATGATGAAAGCATTGCTTTCTTTCTGAATTTTATTGACGACCACCCCTATTCTGTCAATGCATGGTTTAACTTGGGAGTAGCTTATAGTAACATTCAAAATTTTGAAAAAGCCATTGAAGCCTACGATTTTGCTATCGCTATTGATGAAATGTACTCTTCGGCTTATTTTAATAAAGCAAATGCCTTAGCAAATATAGGGAAATACGATCAGGCTATTGACGTTTATCGTGAAACTTTTCTTTACGAAAACCCCGAAGCTATAACATACTATTACATAGGCGAGTGTTTTGAAAATCTAAAAAAATATGATGCCGCTGAAATAAACTATCGTAAAGCCATAGAATTGAAAAATGATTTTATAGATGCTTGGCTTGGATTAGGTATATCCCGTGATGAACTGGGTGATTCCGAATCAGCAATTAATAATATCATGAAAGCGATTGAAATTGATCCTTCTAATCCTGATCCGTGGTTCATTCTTGGCGATTTACAGTTAAAATATAACAACATTGAGCAGGCTCTTCAATCCTACGAAAAAGTTTGTACTCTTGATCCTAAAAATGAAGAAATCTGGCTTGAATTTTCTGATGCTTTTACAAAAAAAACTGATTTCCAGAATGCAATTAATACAATTAATGAAGGCATCAAAATTCAACCCGAAAACCTGACTTTACAATACCGATTGGTGGCTTATTATTATCAAATGAATAATAAAAAAGAAGCCTATCAACTATTGAAAAAATTATTATCAAAAGATTTTCAATTGCATAGTTCTCTCTTAGATTATGCTCCTGAACTTCTAAATGATACAAAATGCAAAAAACTAATACAAAAGTATTCAAATCCTGAAAAATAACATTTATTAATACACGTTCAACATATTATTTATTTCAAAAAAATTAGTATCACAATGAATTTCAACTTATCATATCTACCACAGCGGCCAGAAAAACCTCGTGAAAATGGGATAGCTATGGTAATGGACAAAGGTTTAAGTCTTCGCGAAGCCGAAGATTTTGTCTCCATTGCCAGTAATTTAACCGATTTTGTAAAATTAGGTTTCGGCACTTCGATAATTACGAATAATTTAGTTGAAAAAATTAAAATTTATCAGCAAGCAAAAATAAAGGTATACCTTGGCGGTACACTTCTCGAAGCATTTTTAATTCGTAATCAATTTGATGATTATCTCCATCTCATCGAAAAACTTGGGTTAGATGCCGTGGAAGTATCCGATGGCTCCATCATCCTTCAGCACGACAAAAAATGCGAATACATAAATCAACTTTCGAAAAATTATATTGTATTATCTGAAGTTGGATCAAAAGAAGCAGGAGTATTAATTTCTCCTGCACGTTGGATCAGCATGATGCAGGCAGAATTAGAGGCTGGCTCATTTAAAGTGATAGCCGAAGCCCGTGAAAGCGGAACTGTCGGCATATACCGTCCCGATGGAAGCGCTCACACTGCACTTATCAACAAAATTTCTTCAAAGGTATCAATGGAAAAAATTATTTGGGAGGCTCCAATAAAGTCTCAACAAGTTTGGTTCATCAAACATTTTGGAGCCAATGTAAATTTAGGAAACATTGCGCCCAATGAAATGATTCCTTTAGAAACATTACGTTTAGGATTGCGCGGGGACACATTTTTTACATTCCTGCCCGAACAATTTCAAATAAAAAAACAAAAAATTACTGTCAAAAGCTAATAATCATGTCCCTGTTTGGTCTGATCGGTTTTCCATTAACACATTCTTTTTCTGCCGATTACTTCAATGAAAAATTCCCGGAACGCCATTCAGAAATACAAAATATTAGCTATCAAATGTTTCCACTATTAAAAATTGAACAAATTCAAGATTTGATAATAAACAATCAGGAATTACGTGGATTAAATGTTACCCATCCATATAAAAAATTGGTTATTAATTATTTAGATGATATTAGCGATAATGCCAAAGAAATTGGAGCCGTAAATACGATCAAAATTATAAGAAACCAAAACAAAACTAAATTAATCGGTTATAATACAGATGGATACGGCTTTGAAAAAATGTTAAAGCCGTTGCTAAAAACACATCATCAAAAAGCATTAATTTTAGGTAGCGGCGGAGTATCAAATGCCATTCAGTATATCCTTAAAAAAAATAATATTTTTTTTACATTAGTAACACGGAAGCATTTAGATGACGAAAGCATTAATTATCATGATCTTCATAAAAATATTATAGCCGAGCACTCAATTATAATCAATGCTACTCCCGTTGGGATGTTCCCCGAAGTTACGGATTATCCAAATTTTCCATATCATTTTCTAAATCAAAAACATTTAGTAATCGATCTAATATACAATCCATTAGAAACTAAATTTTTGCAATTTTCAAAAAAATATGGAGCAATTACTAAAAATGGCTTAGAAATGTTTCATTATCAAGCTGAAAAATCATGGGAAATATGGTGTTCTTGATTTATTTTGTATTAATTAAAGAATTAAATTAATTTTGCATTCTAAACTAACGATTTATGTTTTGGTCAAGATTATTTAAACTTTTTGAGATTTTTGTAGTTTTTCTTTATTTTGTTATTGGTTTTTTTCTGTTATTTTTCGCTCAAAATTACAATTTACCCAAAAATATTAAAATAATATTTGGATTTTTTTTCATTTCCTATGGCGCTTTTCGTACTGTACGGATTTGGAATAAATACAAAAACATGAAAATTTAGATATTAATTTGTTTCTTCAGCATTAAACATAGTATTACAGTTCAATCACAATAAATTTGGCACATTATTGTTATACTTTATGATTAAACTTAAAAAAAACAAGCAATGAAAACAAGCATTTTTGCAATAACAGGTAAATCCTTGGTTATTTTGTTCTTTTTGTTGATATTCGGCTGTGGAAATCGTAGCGATAAAAAATTTGATGAAACACCAACACGAGGTAATATTAAAATTGCTGTTGATGAATCGTATCAACTTCTAATGGATACTGAAATTTATACGTTTCATTCCATTTACAAATATGCCCAAATCAATGTAGACTACACTACAGAAACTAAAGCATTTGATCTTTTTTTTAAAGATTCTATCCGGTTAATGATAGTGAATAGAAAATTAACAGATGCTCAAGAACAAAACCTCAAAAAAGCACAAATTATTCCCCGAACTACAAAAATCGCTTATGACGCTCTTGCATTGATCGTAAACAACGATAATCCTGACACATTAATCAGATACGATCAATTAAAGGACATTTTTACAGGCAATTTATCGAAATGGAAAAGTATTAATTCTAAATCTACATTAGGCAATTTGGCAGTTGTTTTCGATAATAATGAATCAGGCAATCCAAGGTATATAAGAGAAAAATTTTCCGTCAAAGGGAAATTTCCATCCTATTGCTATGCCGTTAAATCAAATGAAGAAGTTATTAATTTTGTAAAAAATAACAAAAATGCACTTGGCATCATCAGTGTAAACTGGATTAGCGATCCTCACGATACCATTTCCCACCGGTTTCTCAACAAATTACATATTGTAAGTGTTGGACAGGAAGGTGATATTAATGGAACCGGAGAATTCAGAAAACCTTATCAAGGTTATATTGCTGAAGGTTCATATCCATTTATAAGAGAAGTGTATGCTATTTCGCGAGAAACTTTTGCCGGACTTGGTTCTGGTCTTATTTCTTTCGTTGCCGGAGACAAAGGACAACGAATTGTTTTAAAATCTGGTTTAGTACCAGCCACAATGCCAATCAGACTAATTGAAATAAAAAAGAATAAATAAAAATAACAAATAATTTCTTATCCGTTATGTATAAAATAGCATTAAAAACTATCGGCGCTTTATTTGCTTTTTTTGGCTTATGTACTTCATCTTTGTTGGCCCAAGATATAACATACGCTATAAAACTTACTGAAAGCGAGCAATTCGAATCTGCAGAAAAAGCTTATAATGTTTTACTTAAGCAAGAACCTAATAATGGTGATTACTATTATTATTATGGCGAAAATTATCTAAAACAATATTTTTCGGACCCGGCAAATACATTGTTCAAAGAAGTTGCCGAACCTGCAGGTAAATTATTTAACAAGGGAATAGCTGTTGATCCAACAAATCCTATGAATTATATTGGACTAGGGAAAATTGCCATGTATAATGGTGATACCAGTCAGGCTAAACCTTATTTTGATAAAGCTCTTTCGTTTTTACCAACCAAAAAAAATAAGCTAATCATGTCCCCGGATAGGCAGGCTTTAGTCCTTTACAAAATTGCAGAAACCTACGTTAAATCTGAAAAGCCAAACCTTCCCGAAGCAATTTCTTTATTAGAAAGAGCTAAAAGCATTATAAAAGATCCTAATCCCAAAAATGCCGGTAAGGATTTAGTAAAAGTCCCCGAACTTTACTTAGTTATTGGCGACTATTATATTTACGGATTAAATGACGGATCAAATGCCATCGAAAACTATAAAAAAGCTCAAGCCTTAGATCCCACTTCATCCAAGGCAAAGCTTCGTATTGGGCAATTATGGGTAAGAGCCAGAAATTACAATGATGCCCTATTATATTATAAAGAAGCCCTTAATATTGATTCCACTTTTGCACCAGCTTACCGTGAATTAGGTGATTTATATGCTTTAGCTCGCCAATATGATAATGCTATTGCAAATTATAAAAAATTCTTGAGCCTTTCCGGAGATAATATTTCTGCAAAAATCCGTTATGCTTCCGCTTTGATAAATGCTAAAGATTATGAAGAAGCTATTATCGACATCAATCAAATTTTAATGGTTGACTCCACCCATAATGATTTAAACAGAGCATTAGGGTATTCTTACTATGAAACAGGAAAATTTGATAAAAGCTTAATCTACATTCAGAAATTCCTGAAAAACGCAAAACCAGAAAAAATCAGAGCTGATGATTATGTATATTGCGGCAGAGCTTATGCAAAGCTAAAAAACGACTCTTTAGCCGCAGCAAATCTTTATATTGCTTTTCAGATGGATACCACAAAAACGGATCTTTTATCAGAAATAGCCCTATCATACAGCAAATTAAAAAAATACGATGAAGGAATCAGTTTTTTTGAAAAGAAAATTGCCATGGGCAAAGCCGTAGCCAGCGACTATTATAATCTGGGAAAGGTTTATTATAACATTCAAAAATGGGATAAAGCCGATACTACTTTCGCCACCTTTAATGAATTATTGCCCGATTATGTTCAAGGTTATAGCTGGAGGGCTCGTACCAAATCAAATATGGACCCTGATGCAAAACTTGGATTAGCAAAGCCAATTTATGAAAAATTAATCATTAAAGCGCTCCCTGATTCTGCAAAATATGTTAAAGAAATTACGGAAGCCTACTCATTTCTGAGTTATTATTATTTCGTACAATATAACTCTTCTCATAGTGTTCGTGATGCCGCCAATTCGGTATTATATTGCGAAAAGGTATTAGCAATCACACCAAACGATGAAAAAGCCAAGACCATTCTTAACGAAATGAAAGGAAAGGTAAAATAAATTAAAAAACAAGTTAGTCATTTATAAAACAAAAACATAAACCCAATTTATAAACCCAAGGCCACAATTTTTTTATTATTAATTAAAATTTATTTATTTTTGTGGCGTTAAATTATTTACAAATCTAAACTAATTAAAAACAGTAATTAAACTTTAAATTCTTTAAAAATGAGCAAAAACGGTCAACCACTAAAAGATGCATTACGTTCAGTATTTGCAATCGGTACTATTGTGATAGCCCTTGTTATCGGTTTCGTGATTTTCAAATTCATCATGGGAAATCCAATTAACTTCGAAGGCGGAAACCCTAAAGGTCAACCACTACCAGGAAATTACTTAGGTGTTATTTATAAAGGGGGATTTATCGTACCTTTATTGATATCCCTTTTATTAATTCTTTTCACCTTCTCAATTGAACGTGCTATAACTATTGCCAAAGCCAAAGGAAAAGGTAAAATTAATGCATTCGTTTCTAACATTCAGAACTATCTTGCAAAAGACCAATTGGATCAAGCTATTGTTGCCTGTGACAAACAAAAAGGTTCTCTTGCTAATATTATGCGTTCGGGTTTAAATAAATACAAAGAATTAAAAGATGACGAAAGCCTTGAAAAAGAACAAAAAGTTTTATCATTGCAAAAAGAATTAGAAGAATCTACTGCTTTGGAATTGCCTATGCTTTCGCGTAACTTAGTTATTCTTTCAACTATTGCTTCTATTTCGGTACTTATCGGTTTGATCGGAACCGTATTAGGTATGATCCGTGCATTTGCCGCTTTGGCTTCCGCAGGTTCACCTGATGCTTTAGCTCTTGCAACCGGTATTTCTGAAGCTCTTATCAATACAGCTTTCGGTATCAGTGGTTCAACTTTAGCTATCATCCTTTTCAATATATTTTCTACCCGTATCGACAGCTTAACATTTAAAATGGATGAAGCCAATTTCAGTTTAATTCAGACATTAAATTCAAAAATTAAACGATAATTTATTCTGTTTTATATAGCCTTCGCTATTCATAAATAGATTAAAAAAAAATCAATATGCCAAAAATTAAGCTACCGGTTAAATCTCCACACATAGACATGACGCCTATGGTGGATTTATTTTCGCTGTTGTTGACATTCTTTATGTTAACCTCATCTTTTAGACCCCAGGAAGCTGCAATTATTGACACCCCCACATCTGTATCAGAAAAACAATCGCCAGACAAAAACATAATGACGTTATTGGTTGATAAAGATGGTAAAGTATTTTTCAATATAGACAACGGAAAAGATTCTTCTACAAAATTCAGGGCCGACGTATTGCAGGAAATGGGTAGCAAATATAATATCAAATTTAACAAGACAGAAATCGAAAGATTTAGTAAAATGTCATCTTTTGGGATGCCTATTAAACTTGTTAAATCATGGTTGAATACTCGCGATTCTAAAAAGATTGAACAGTACCAGGTAGGTATGCCTATGGACTCTCTTGATAACCAACTTTTATACTGGATTTATTGCTCACGCAAGATTAATCCTAATTTTGAAGTAGCTATCAAAGCAGATGCCACTACCGATTATGCCAAGGTTAAAAAGGTAATGGACTACTTACAGGATAACAAGGTTAACAAATTCAATCTGGTTACCAATCTTCAAAAAGAAGAGGCTAAGCCAAGTGATATTAAATAATTTTGATTTTAAATCATAATATACGGAGAAATAAATATGGCTGAAATAATCCAAGAAGAAAGTGGAAAAAAAGGAGGAAAGCGCAGAGCTAAGAAATCAGCTCCACACATTGATATGACCCCAATGGTTGACTTAATGTGTTTGCTTATCACCTTCTTTATGCTTACCACGGCCTTCAGTAAACCGAAGGTTATGGAAATTACCATGCCTGAGAAAAATGACACTGATAAACCTGCTGACGCCCCAAAAATTTCGGCTGACCGAACTCTCAATATTCTAATTACGGGTAATGATAAAGTTTATTACTATAAAGGATTGGCAGAACCCGGAAAACCTTTACCAGCTTTAATAGCTTCTAACTATAGCAAAGATGGTATGCGTAAAGTATTATTAGAACTGAATAAAGATTTGTTCACTAAAATTTACGATTTACGCCAAAAGCGTTTAAAAGGCGAAATTAAAATGGCTGATTCAACCTTTAACGAACAAATTAAAGGTTTTAAAAGAGCCGATAAATTAGGACCTATTGTGCTGATAAAAACCGACGATAAAGCCAAGTATAAAAATGTAGTTGACATTATCGACGAAATGGCTATTGCTACCATTGCACAGTACGTTGTTGTTGAAGTTTCCTCTATTGAAAAGGAAATGATAAAAAACGCTCCTAAATAAATTGATATTTGTAACTAATATTTAAAAGGTAAAACTATGGCAAAAAAAGAGCGTGCCAAACAATGGGACGAAATCGTTTTTGAAAAAAGGAACAAAGCTTATGGTGCTTACTTTTTGCGAAAAATCTACAATAAGCATTTAAACATTTCTCTTGCAATTTCTGCTACCATTTTATTGTTAGCCGTAACCATTCCTTTGGTTGCCGGTTACATGAATAAAAAGACCAGAATCATTGAAGATAAATCGGTTGCTGCCGAAATGATGGATTTAGCTAAAAGAGAAGATGCTCCACCGCCACCTCCTCCTCCACCTCCCGCTGAAGCTTTGGAACAGAAAGTTAAGTTCACAGCTCCTGTGGTTGTTGAAGAAGAAGTAGAAAGTGGCGGATTGCTGCTACAAGACGATTTGAATAAACAACCAGTAAACAATGTACCTGTTGAAGGTGATCTTGTAGTTGAAGATAAACCCGTAGAACAAGTTATTGAACAAGTTGCGCCACAGGAAATTTTTACAGTGGTTGAAGAAGCACCTTCTTTTTCGGGTGGCGAAGAATCGCGTATCAAGTTCCTGCAGCAGAATATTTCTTATCCTCAGGTAGCAAAGGAAGCTGGTATCCAGGGAACCGTTTTTGTTACCTTCGTAGTTGAAGTTGACGGCTCGGTAAGCGACGTAAAAGTATTACGTGGTATCGGCGGCGGTTGCGACGAAGAAGCTATCAGGGTTGTTAAATCTATGCCTAAATGGTCTCCCGGTAAACAACGTGGACGGCCTGTAAGGGTACAGTTTAACATGCCTATCAAATTTATCCTCCAAGGATAATAAGAATATTCTATAACTTTAAAAAAGACCCGATAATTTATTACCGGGTCTTTTTATTTTCTACAATTAATTCAATAAAAATATAACATCACGGCCTTCCAAAAAAGCTTAATATAGCTGAAAATGATTCATACAGCCAGAAAAATGATCAACATGAATCAAAAAGCCGTTTGAAAAGCCGGAGAAATATTTGGAATAAACAAGAAAATCGTCCGAGTAAACAAAGAATTCGTCCGAGTAGCCGGAGAAGCCATTGGGGTAGCAAAAATCAAATTCGCTGCAAATTCATTAAAACCGCAAGCCGACTCGTCCTAAAAAAGGCTGGCAATATTTACTAAAATCCCTGAATGGAGCCGGCTATTTTTCTGCTTTTTTACCAAGCCGCTTCAAAGTCAAGGGCACCGTTTAAAACAACGACATTTGCAAGGACTCATCCGGTGGATTTTCCTGATTTTTTTTACTCTTTTCCCCCTCTACTTTTTCGGGATTGGTAATTTCAAAGTCAATATCTTTTAATGGTATTGCTTCACTATCTTTTTTCCCCTCATCCTTCGATACGGCAGGCCTGGCAGGTTCTGTCTTTTTCGGTTCAAAACCGATAACCGGCTTTTCGGAGGGCTCTTCCTTAACCGGAACTTCCGGAGATAACCTTGCCGGGGATTTAAAACTGATTTCCGGTTTATTTATTTCATCAGGCTGGTCAGTTTCTGGTTCTTCTATTTGAGCCACATCCCTCAGGGCGTTGGTTTCCGCCTCTTTTGCATTTTGTTCAACCCCAGGGGTGTCGTCTCCGGCAATCTTCCCGCCGGTTTTATCTGTTTCATAAAAAATTTCACCGGTTTCTGGGTTGTCATCATCCGAATCATTATCATCATCCAGCATTTCCGGCATCGTATCTTCGGCCTCCTTTTCGTAAGGCAGCGGGTCGAGCGGTATTATTTCTTTTACAGGCAAAGCCGACAGTCTTTTCCCGACGGCTTTATATCCTTTTACGTCAATAAAATCGGCCAAAGGCAGTATTTCGTCCGGATGTGGCTTTTTCAGAACTGCTTCGTCAAATAATAATTTTACCTGAGGAAGCATATCCGTTGAAACAAAAATTAATTTAGAGCCATCGTTTTCGCCAATAAAATCAGTTTTTTTATCTCCGCCATCCGCCATAAAGCGTTTGACATAATAATCCTGTTTCGTACCATTAAAATAAACGGCTGTAATCACTTTTTCGGGATCATATTTTTCAATAATCACCAGATCGTCGTCGAAATGATTGGTCAGGTCGAAATTAACCAGCTTATATTGTCCCGACTGCATGATGGTAAGTATTTTATCCTCGCCAAGGAAATTGCCCAGCAGCTTGCCTCGTGTTTCGGTGTTGAGCCGTTTAATGCTTTCGTCGAACCAGATTTCGCGGGCACCGAGTGTAGAAACTCCATCTTCCTTTTTTTCTATTTTGCGGACCAAATGACGCGAAAGAATATTTCCTATCGAACCACGTCCCTTGATTTCGAGGGCACTGAAATCGAATTCAAAGAAAAGTTTCTTAAGTTTCGGCTTCGCTTTCAGGTAAATTTTAATTACCTCGGCTTCTCCATTGGGATTGGCGCTAAAATAAAGCACTTTGCTGCCCGGATTTCCTTTGGTTAAATCGTATTCCTTGTCGCGGGTAATGCCCATAACCGCAAAACGCTTAACCATAGCTTTTCCATACTTCCCATCCTGGTAAACCATATTATAGATAGTGCGGTCGTCGTTGCGTTTAAAAACGTCAATATGGATTATATTTTCGCCAACAAAGATTTTTTCGCTTACCTTGGTAATTAAACAGGTACCGTTTTCATGAAATACGATGATATCGTCAATGTCGGAACAATCGCAAACGAATTCATCCTTTTTAAGCCCCGTTCCAGCAAATCCTTCCTGACGGTTGACATAGAGTTTCTGGTTGGCAGCCGCTACCATCTTTGCTTCAATGGTATCAAAATTACGAATTTCGGTACGTCTCTCCCTCCCTTTTCCGTATTTTTTCTTTATCTGGTTAAAAAAATCAACAGCATAATCCACCAGATGCTCCAGGTGGAAAATGGTTTCATTTATTTCATCTTCCAGCCCTTTGATTACCTCATCGGCTTTAAAGGAATTATAGCGGGAAATACGTTTGATTTTTATTTCGAGCAAACGAAGGATATCATCGGTGGTAATCTCGCGATAGAACTGCTTTTTATAGGGTTCCAATCCTTTATCCACGGTAGCCAGCACATCTTCCCACGATTTACATTCTTCGATGTCGTGATAAATCCGGTTTTCGATAAATATTTTTTCGAGCGAAGAATAAAGAAGTTGTTCGGTAAGCTCGTTCTTTTTTATTTCCAGTTCTTTTTTCAGAAGGCCGAGCGTGTTTCCAGTTGAAATTCTGAGAATTTCCTTAACATCCGTAAAGCGGGGCTTATTTTCTTCAATAACGCAGGCATTGGGCGACGCCGATATTTCGCAGGCAGTAAAAGCATAAAGGGCATCTATCGTAGTGTCGGGGGAAACACCGGGGGAAAGATGAACTAAAATTTCAACATTCTGAGCCGTATTATCGTCAATCTTGCGGATTTTAATCTTGCCTTTATCGTTGGCTGCAATAATCGTATCGATGAGCGAGCCGGTAGTGGTACCGAAAGGGATTTCGGTTATCACAAGTGTTTTTTTATCAAGTTGGCTGATCTTTGCCCTGATTCTGACTTTACCGCCCCTGTTTCCATCGTTGTATTTGGAAAAATCGGCTAAACCACCCGTAGGAAAATCGGGAAAGATTTCAAAGTCCTTTCCAAGCAAATGATTAATGGAAGCATCAATAAGTTCGATAAAGTTATGGGGAAGGATTTTGGAGGACAATCCTACGGCAATTCCTTCCACACCCTGAGCCAAAAGCAGAGGAAATTTTACAGGAAGAGTTACCGGCTCCTTATTACGTCCGTCATACGACAGTTTCCAAAGTGTGGTTTTAGGATTAAAAACTACATCGAGGGCAAATTTCGAAAGGCGGGCTTCAATATAACGGGGAGCAGCAGCGCCATCGCCGGTAAGGATGTTGCCCCAGTTTCCCTGGCAATCAACCAGCAAATCCTTTTGTCCCAGTTGAACCAGGGCATCACCAATGGAAGCATCGCCATGGGGATGATACTTCATGGTGTGTCCAATAATGTTTGCCACCTTATTGAAACGTCCGTCATCAAGATCCTTCATCGAATGCAAAATCCGTCGTTGTACGGGCTTAAACCCATCTTCAATGGCGGGAACAGCACGTTCAAGGATAACATAAGAAGCATAATCGAGGAACCAATTCTGATACATCCCCGACATAGGAATAATTTTCTGTAGCTCGCCCGAAGGCATTTCTACCGTATCGTCATGTTCATCAAAGTTATTGTCTACTTCTTCTATTTCGTCCATTTCTATTTATCCTTCCAAATTCTTAACAAAACTACTTCAGAAGCCAGAAAAAGCAAAGTTAAAAGTACAAAAGTTTTCCACAATTGTATTCCATTATTCATTTCCGAAAGCGTTTCCGCAAGTGGTTTTTCTTTGACTTTTAACACCTGGATATTTTTTTCACCCGATTTATCTATCAGGTTTTGCAGTTTACCTACGCTTAAACACTCAAGATTAGATTCGCGGCGATCGTAATTAAAAGCAATACCGCTGATATCCTTATTTCCATCAAAAATAGTATAATTTCCGGCTTCTTTTATCTGATGATGAATTAGTAAAGAAAGCCGGAGCCCCGTTTTCTTTATTTCAGGAATAATTTCGAAGTTTTTTTCGTTGCTCCTGATTTTAAATACCGGCTCGCTGCCAGTTTTTGCTTCAGGCAAATCAATGATTTCATCATTTCCAAGATTATAAAACAACTTATTGGTATAAGTGCTCAGCAAAGCCATGCGATACAAAACAGGAACAAAAAGAGTATGTTGTGGAAAGTTGGTATATTTACTATCCAATGGACTTGCAAAGAGGTATACACAACCTTTTCCAAACGGATAAACGCTGCAAAACGAGCATCCGTCGGTTAATGGCAGCAAAGTTTCGCCCGACGAATGAACGGTTTTTTCGATAGGAAAATGCGAAAAGACAAAAGGTAAATCCAGATTATCGGAAGCCGACTCAAAAACATCGTTGAAAAGGATGTTTTTAAAATTTATCGAAGCTATTTTAACTTTTGCCGTATCCTTCGGATGTAAAATATCGGAATGAACGGCTATCAAAAAATTGTTGTAAGTCTTTATATCCATAGCCTGGGACGGAACCACAGTAACACAGCCACCTTTGGAAACGAATTGGACTAACGCCTGGCTTAAGCCCGTGTTGATAGCCGGAAGCTGGTTTAGAATGATAAAATTAAAATTATCGATGGTAGAATAATTCAGACTGTTTTCGGACGAATTAGTGTATTTTACAATCGAATCGCCAACGAACAGTGAATTAAGATATACATTCTCGGTAGTCCCATTTATACATAGTGCTTTAATGGTAGAAATTACAGGATAGGTAAAATAGAATCTGTCATCAAAAGTTATGGGATAATCGGTAATTTCCAATTTCCCAAACTGCCATCCATCTTCATGATTCGTAAAAGGAATCTCCAGTTCAGTTTCGCCCTTGCTCTTGATATTAAAACTGGCAACAGCCCTTTGCTTGTTATTTATGGTAAGCTTTAACGGAATTTTTTCGAAGGGTTCTTGAGATGTATTTTTAATTCTGACTTTCAGTTTTTCACTTTGATCCGATTGATGAACCGGAGCTTCAAACCAGCAACTGTCAATATAAAGGTTGTTTGATACTTTGGATGCGACTGGGATAAGAACCGTGTTAAAATTAACATTCTTTGGTATATTAGCCAAAGTGGTCGTCGACGTTTGAAAATCGGAAATTAAATAACTGAAATTTGACGACGAATGGTTTTCCGAAAACAAATCGGATTGACGACGAACAACGGTAGAAATATCTTTTACGGCTGACGAAATCTTAACTTCATCCACCTGGTTCAGGAATTCTTCCTGAGTGATAAAACGCTGCTGACTTCCTTCAAAATCGTTGGTTAGCAGTTGAAACAAATCGGATGATTTATAAACGGAAGCAATTTCTCTGGCTTTAGCTTTGGCATCATCGAGCAGTATGCCATTTTCGTTACGGGCTTCCATGCTAAAAGAATTATCGATATACACGCTAACTGCATTGCGGGCTCGTTGTTTAATTTGATTTCCATTTATGGGGATATAGGGTTGGGCAAAAGCCAGCACAAGGCATAGAATGGCCAATATTCGTAAGAAAAGAATGATCAAATGACGAAGCCGGGATTGTTTCTGGCTTTGGAGTTTAATCTCCTGAAGGAATTTTACATTGGTAAAGTATACTTTTTTGAATCGTTTAAAATTAAAAAGATGGATAACCACCGGAATAGCTATGGCTAAAAGTCCTAACAAAAACAAAGGGTTAACAAACTGCATGGGTTGATCTCTTTCTTTTCAGCAAAAATAAAAAACTCCCTCGTTTGGGAGGGAGTTTTAAAAAGTATTTTTAAACAATTCCTCTGTAAATGGATTGGTAATTTACTATTCAGAGGAAATTCATAAAATTTTTATGAAATAAATTATTTAAAATTTAACGTTCAGATTAAATAATACCCTGATCAAGCATAGCATTGGCAACTTTAAGGAAACCTGCAATGTTAGCGCCTTTTACATAGTTAATATATCCGCTGGCATCTTTTCCATATTTTACACATGATTCGTGAATGCTTGTCATGATATGGTGCAGACGATCGTCAACTTCCTTAGCCGGCCAGTTGAGTTTCATGGAGTTTTGTGTCATTTCCAGACCGGAAGTGGCAACTCCACCTGCATTAACAGCTTTACCCGGAGCATAAAGCATTTTATGTTCGATAAACAGTTCAATAGCTTCTGGTGTACAACCCATATTGGAAATTTCGCCAACAAGTTTGCATCCGTTAGCAATCAATTGTTTTGCATCTTCGCCATTCAATTCATTCTGGGTAGCACAAGGCAGAGCAATGTCGCATTTCACTTCCCAAGGATGTTTTCCCTGATGGAACTGAGCATTGGGATATTCATACGAATATGGTTTTACGATATCCTGGTTTGAAGCGCGAAGTTCGAGCATATAATTAATCTTTTCACCAGAAATACCATCGGGATCATAAATATAACCATCGGGACCAGAAATAGTAACAACCTTAGCACCTAATTCGGTAGCTTTAAGGGCAGCGCCCCATGCTACGTTTCCAAAACCGGAAATAGCAACTACTTTACCTTTTAAATCTTCGCCTTTGGCTTTTAACATTTCTTTAACAAAATAAATTCCGCCAAAACCTGTAGCTTCAGGACGAACAAGGCTTCCGCCCCAGTTTAATCCTTTTCCTGTTAAAACGCCTACATGTTCGTGAGTAAGTTTTTTGTACATACCATAGAGGAAGCCAATTTCGCGGCCACCTACTCCGATATCACCTGCAGGAACATCGGTTTCCGGACCTATAACTTTCCATAATTCGAGCATAAACGATTGGCAAAAACGCATAACTTCGGTATTGGATTTGCCTTTGGGATCAAAATCTGAACCACCTTTAGCGCCACCCATAGGAAGACTGGTTAGGCTGTTCTTGAAAATCTGTTCAAAACCTAAGAATTTTAAGATACTAAGGTTAACACTCGGGTGGAAACGTAATCCGCCTTTGTATGGTCCAATGGCCTGATTAAACTGTACCCTGTAACCAAGGTTAACATGAACATTTCCGCTGTCGTCAACCCAGGGAACTTTAAAAGCTAAAATTCTGTCTGGTTCAACCAAACGTTCAATAATTTTTGCTGTTTCAAACTGAGGATTGTCGTTATAGACATCTTCAATAGAGTCCAAAACTTCTCGTACCGCTTGCAAATACTCAAGCTCGCCCGGATGTTTTTTCTCCAGGTCGGTCATGATTTTTTCTACGTTCATTTCTAAAATTTTTTAATTATTATTTATGTGATAAGGTGAAAAGTGTTTTTAAAAAACGATGCAAAATTAGAAGTTATTAAATGATATATCAAGTAATTTTAGGATATTTTTTTTGACAAATAAATGGTTCATTTCAGGTTTAATTCGTTTTTTTCCCCTGACGTTCGCCATTTTTATAAACTATTTCTTGTAAAAGCTGACCTTTAGCATTATAAATACGCTCCGTCCCGTCTTTTTTATTATTGACATAATGGGTTTCGTACTCAAGTTTTCCATCAGGGAAAAATGACTTCAACACACCGGAACCATTATTAAAAATTCCGGCACCTACTTTTTTGCCGGTTTCATTATAATAATTCCATTCCCCATCTATTTTCCCGTTTTTATAAAAGCCCGTAACCTTTGGGTTGTTTTCATTCCACCATACCCGATAGCTGCCATTGGGCACATCATTGGTATAGGTTTCTTCCGAAATCATTACTCCATCATCATTCCAGATTGTGGATATCCCATTGAGTTTATCAAGGGCATAGTTCTGTTCCAGAATTTTTATTCCTCTCAAATTCCAGCGGCTCAATACTCCGCTCAGCTTATCATTTTGATAAGTGCATTGCATCTGCTTGACGCCATTTTCCCAATACCAGGTAGAAACGCCATTCATCTTCCCATCCTCTTTGAAAATTTCGGATTTTTTCCGGCCATTAGGCCAATATTCGGTTTCCGGACGGTTGCAACTGCTCATTTCCATAACGAAAAAAAACAGAATCATAAAATACAAAACATGACTCGTCTTCATGTGCCATTACCTTTGCATGGGTAACGATAGAAATTTTCTTTTATTTTAAAATCAAAAGTTTGTTTTTAAGACAAGTGGTTATCGGTCGCCCGAAACATCACTGTTTCGTTGCTTAACCGCTTCATACAAAATAATGCCTGCGGCTACCGAAACATTTAGCGATTTTATTTCACCGGCAAGAGGTATTTTCACCAATACATCAGCTATACGAAGATATTCCGGACTAATTCCCTCATCCTCGGAGCCAAGGATAAAAGCGGTGGGAAGGCTGTATTCGGATTTATAATAATAATTCGATGCTTTTTCGGTGGCTGCTACAACTTGAACACCGCTATTTTTGAGGTAAACAATAGTGTCCTTTATGTTTGAACTTCGGCAGACTGGTATTTTGTTTAGTGCGCCAGCCGACGTTTTCATGGCATCGGCATTTGCCTGTGCACTTCCCTTATCGGGAACAATGATGGCATTCACGCCCGAGCACTCAGCCGTACGGGCAATAGCACCAAAGTTGCGCACATCGGTTATGCGATCGAGGATTAACAGAAGTGGAGTCTTTCCTTCCTCATACAATATGGGTAAAATGTTCTCAATTTTATGATAACTGATTTCGGAAATAAAAGCGACTATTCCCTGGTGATTTTTGGTTACCATCCGATTAAGCTTTTCCACGGGAACATACTGAAATAAAATATTGTTTTCCCTTACCAATTGAAACAGTTCATGGAATAATTCTCCCTGAAGTCCTTTCTGAATAAGCAGTTTGTCAATCTCTTTACCAGCGTTTATGGCTTCTATTACCGGGCGCAGTCCGTAGATTAAATTACCTGACGATGGTTTTTCCCGTTCCCGCGAATAGTGTTGATATTGTTCTCTCATTTTAAATACTAATTTTTTTAGATGGGTTGATTGCTGTTTTCGATGAAAAGGTCGCCGCTGATTTGATACTTATCAGGAAGATTTTTTGTGGTTTTTGCACCTAATTCCCTGAGTTTTTCCACCCTCGTTATCAGATTTCCGTTTCCTGAAGAGAGTCTTTTATGTGCATCGCCATAAGTGTTTTGTAAAGTATTCAGTTGGGTTCCCATTTTTTCCAGATCGGCAAGAAAAGCAATAAATTTATCGTACAAAGCTCCGCCCTGCCGTGCAATTTCGAGAGCGTTCTGGGTTTGTTTTTCCTGTTTCCAGATGGAAGAAACCGTTCGCAGGGTGGCAAGAAGAGTAGAAGGACTAACGATCACAATTTTCCGGTCCCAGGCATACCCAAACAGTTCCAAATCGGCTTGAATGGCAGCACTGAAAGCCGACTCGATGGGCATGAACAGTAGTACAAAATCGGGAGTATCGAAAGAGGCAACATTCTGATAATTCTTTTCGCTCAGAAGTTTAATATGGTTTTTAACGGCATCCACATGTTGTTTCAGATAACGGTCTTTCGCCTCCTGGGAATCGGCATTCGAAAAGGCTTCATAAGCAACGAGGGTAACTTTGGAATCCACGATGATGTGTTTATTGTCGGGTAAATGAATAATAACATCGGGACGTAGCATGTCGCCCTGTTCGTTGCGGGCGGTATATTGTGTTTCGTATTCCACTCCCCGCGTCAATCCCGAACGTTCGAGCACCCTTTCAAGAATTACTTCTCCCCAGTTTCCCTGTTTTTTAACATCTCCTTTCAATGCTTTGGTCAGGTTTTCGGCATCCTGACTAAGCTTTTGATTAAGATCGAACAGTCCCTTGATTTCCTGCTTCAGACTTGCATTATCTTTAACTGCCGATTCGTGTTTCTGATTAACGGAACTTTCAAACTCCTTTATTTTTTCTTTTAACGGATTAAGGATATCGCCTATGTTTTTCTGGTTGGACAGGGTAAATTCCTGCGAATGTTGTTTCAGTATATCGTTGGCCATATTCCTGAATTCGGCTGTAAATTTCTTCTGTAAATCCTCAAAATCGGACTTCTGGGTTTCCAGTTTTTCCTGAAGATTACGATATTCCGATTCGGCTTTTGCCAGTCGCGAACTTTGAGACAAGGTTTTTTCCCTTTCTTCCTCCAATTGTGCAACGGCTTTTTCTTTTTGTTCTGTAACTAAATTTAACCGTTCTTCGATTATACTTTTTTCTTTATCAATTTCACCGATTCTGGTGATGGCGCCTTTTTCAAGAGCCATGATTTGCTCTTCGAGTTCTTTTTTGTGAAAAGCCGACTGGTTTTTAGCAAAATACCATCCCATGATACCGCCAAGCAATAACCCGACAAATAAATACACCAACCCACTCATAACTATTTTTTTGATGGTGTAAAGATAGGAGAAAAATGATTTGATTGATAAAAATTCCCGGACTAAAGCTGATGAATAAGCTAAAATTACTTCGTCAGAATGATATTCCAACCGAACGACATTTACTCCTATTCCCTATGGATCACTTGGTCGTTTTAGCACCCATTTTCGTTAAAATGCTATCCACAGGTTCCCAGAGTTCAATTTTGTTCCCGTCAAGATCCATCACATGAACAAACTTTCCGTAGTCAAACGTTTCAATGGTATCGACTATCGTTACCCCATTCTCCTTTAACTTTTTCACCAAACCTTCTATATTCTGTACCCTGTAGTTTATCATAAAATCTTTCTTAGACGGAGCAAAGTAGTTGGAGCCTTTTTTTAATGGGCTCCATTCAAGATAATTTATTTCGTTTGGGTTGTTGGCGTTTCTAAACTCAAAAGGCGAACCGTAGTCATCTATGGCAAGCCCTAAGTTTTTGCCATACCATTCCCTTGTTTCTTTTGGATTAGTTGAACCAAAAAGAATCCCGCCAATGCCCGTAACTTTCGGGGTAGTATCATTTAATATTGTATTTTCTTGTTTCATTTTTTCTGACCGGTCGCTCATCTTGCTATTTTTTGTTGTTGTGCTACAAGCGGCAACGGCTATAGAAAGAAAAAAAATTACACTATGATTTTTCATGTATTATTAATTTTTTAATTTATTGGTCGTATAGAATTCATCCCAAAAATCAGAACTCGTTTTTTTTACAAAAATAAAAAAAATCCATCGTACGGTTTTAGTTTTCTCCCTCCGGTCGAAATGATAGCCATCCCATTACTCCATCATTCCGAGAATCTACCCCAAGGAAAAAGGGCATAATGCAAAGATGACAGTGAATATATTACCTGTCTTAGCATTATGATCTACATCGTTTTGGCCGTCCTGCTTGTCAAAGAACTGAATGTTAAACTGCCAGAAAATGTACCAGTTGCGTAAATCTTTTATTGGTAGAACTGGAGGTGAGTTTGTTAATGTTTGACTTTCATCACAAGATGTTTAGCTTTTATTCTAAGATGTTTGGCATTCATCAATTAATGCTTGACTTTCATCACAAGATGTTTGGCATTCATCCACTAATGCTTGACTTTCATCACAAGATGTTTGGCATTCATCCATCATTGTTTGCATTTCATACCTTCATGTAATGGTATTCATCCATCATTGTTTGCATTTCATACCTTCATGTAATGGTATTCATCCATCATTGTTTGCATTTCATACCTTCATGTAACGGTAATCATCAATTCTTTTAGTTGATAGTTGACTGTTGATAGTTGACTGTTGATGGTTGTTTGCGCGAAGTAATTATTATTTGTGAAAATCCGTACCATTCGTATCATCCGCGTCCTATTCTTTTTTTTGGCAGACGACATGCTATTTATCCTATTACGTAAGCAGGTTTTCTAACGTAATTTTTGTTAGTTTTGCCTCATGATTTGTTTCCCCAATGCCAAAATCAATTTAGGGTTATCGGTTACCGAAAAGCGTGCCGATGGCTATCACAACATCGAAACGGTGTTTTATCCGGTTGCCCTTTGCGATGCGTTGGAAATTATTCCTTCCAAAGATGGTAACACGGAAATGCAACTTAGTGGATTGCCCGTCCCCGGAAACGGTTCCGAAAATCTATGTCTTAAAGCTTATTATCTGTTGAAAAAAGATTTTCATCTGCCTCCGGTTAAAATTTATTTACTCAAAGGCATACCTATAGGAGCAGGATTAGGCGGCGGATCATCGGATGCAGCCAATATGATTAAGCTGCTTAATAAAACATTTTCGTTAAACATTTCGGCAAAAAAGATGCAGGATTATGCGAGCCAGTTAGGAAGCGATTGCGCATTCTTTATCGAAAATAAAACTGTATTTGCTTATGAACGGGGCGATATGTTCAGAAAAGCAGAGGTGGATTTACGCAATTATCATATCGCCATCGTAAAGCCACCAGTGCATGTGAATACTGCAGCAGCTTATGCCGGGATAAAGCCAGGCAAAGCTGTACATGCCGTGGAAGAAGTAATTCATTTACCGGTTAGCGATTGGAAAGGACGGTTGATCAATGATTTTGAAGATACCGTTTTTGCCCAATATCCTGAAATTAAATCCATCAAGGAACGGTTTTATGCGTTGGGCGCTGTATATGCCTCGATGAGCGGTAGCGGTTCGGCAGTATACGGACTTTTTAATGAAACGATGGAATTGAAAAGTCTTTTTCCGGAATATTTCGTCTGGGAAGGATAGAAGACTATTGGCTGTCGTATAAAATATCATCTAAAATCCCAAAACCGAAACTTTGAAGCTTAAACTTGAAGCAGGAACCGCTAAACTTTGTATCTTTGCCGCCTAATTTTAAATTTATACGCTTATGAAGTTATTAGAAGGTAAAACCGCATTAATTACCGGAGCTGCCCGCGGCATCGGCAAAGCCATAGCCCTGCGGTTTGCCACCGAAGGTGCAAACATCGCCTTTACTGACCTGATGTATGATGAAAATGCACAGGCAACCGAAAAAGAATTAATAGCCCTTGGCATCAAAGCCAAAGCTTATGCCTCCAATGCCGCTAACTTTGAAGAAACACAAACAGTAGTGAATAAAATTGCAAGTGATTTCGGACGCATTGATATTCTCGTAAATAATGCAGGAATTACCAAGGACAGCGCTCTCAAACGCATGACCGAACAACAATGGGATGCCGTAATAACCGTTAACCTTAAATCTGTTTTTAATTTTACCAAAGCCGTTCAGCCAATAATGTGGAAACAAGCCGGAGGAAGCATTATCAGCATGAGTTCGGTAGTTGGTGTTTCCGGAAATGCCAACCAATGCAATTATTCGGCAAGCAAAGCCGGAATCATTGGCTTTACCAAATCGGTAGCACAGGAAATGGGTGTTCGCAACATACGCGCCAATGCCATTGCCCCAGGTTTTATTGAAACAGAAATGACCGCACAACTTCCCGAAGACATACGCAAAGGATGGATGGAAAAAATTCCTCTCCGTCGGGGTGGTCAGGCTACCGATGTAGCCAATGTTGCTCTTTTCCTTGCCTGCAACCTGAGCGAATATGTTACCGGACAGGTAATCAATGTTTGTGGAGGAATGAATACGTAAGAGTATAAAAGTTCATAAAGTTCATAAGGTTTGTAAAGTTTATAAAGCTGAGCAAAGCTGAGCAAAGCGAAGTCCCGATATAGAATCGCTTAGGAGGAATGACTTAGCGATTCTTCATCGGGAAGCGAAGCGATTCGGGATTTATATTAAAAAATCCCGTCAGGTTTTAAAAGCCTGACAGGATTATAAAAAGTTTTTACTGTCTATACGGATGAAATTAATAAAACCTTATTTTTTAAAATTCTGAAGTAATTGTCAATCGTTACAGAACAATCCATCTGGTATTTATTTTTCTGCCTTCTGGCCGGCGGAGTATATGCTTATGTTCTGTATTTCTGGGGAAATAATGAGTTTTCACCTAAATTAAAACGATTGCTGGCAGCATTGCGTTTTGTAGCAGTAAGTCTTATCGCCTTTTTATTGCTGTCGCCTTTGCTGAAAACCATCAGCAACACAATCGAAAAACCCATCATCGTTCTGGCACAGGATAATTCGCAATCAATAATCATCAACAAGGATTCATCGTTTTATAAAACCGAATATCATCAACAACTTGCCGATTTCGTAAAACAAATGAGCAATGATTATGATATTAAAACGCTTACTTTCGGAAGTGGAATCAATAATCAGCTTGCAGGTAATTTCGACGAAAAAGAAAGCAATATGGCTCAGCTTTTTGATGAACTGATGAGCCGTTATGCCAACCGCAACATCGGTGCATTAATCTTTGCCAGCGATGGCATCTACAATAAAGGAACAAGCCCGGTGTATGCTTCCGAAAAGTTTAAATATCCTGTGTATACCATCGCACTTGGCGATACCAACGTGCAACGCGATATTATTCTTACCAAGGTAAACTACAATCAGGTTGTTTTTCGCGGAAATACTTTCCCTGTTGAAGTAATTATTAATGTCAACAAATTTAACGGAAAGAAGACTCAACTTACTCTTAGCAAAGGCAAACAAGTACTTACTACCAAAACGGTATCATTTACTTCCGACCAATTTGCAACTACTGTTACACTTCAACTCGAAGCCAAAGAAAGCGGATTACAACATTATCATCTTAATCTTTCGCCTCTTCCGGGAGAAATCAGTAAAAAGAACAATGCAACCGACATTTTTGTAGAAGTAATTGACGACAGGCAAAAGATACTTATTTTAGCCAATTCGCCTCATCCCGATATCTCCGCCATTAAGCAATCGCTCGAAAGCAATATAAATTTTCAGGTAGAAAGCAGCTACATCAACGAGTTTAATCAGCCGCTGGATAAATACAATCTTGTAATTCTGCATCAGTTGCCATCCACTACAAACAGTGCAACTTCGCTTCTTTCCAAACTAAAACAGGCAAACATTCCCGTGCTTTACATCCTCGGTTCACAATCGGATATTTTTGCTTTTAACCGATTGAAAAAGGGTATAAATATCCTTACGGCAAAGATGAGCCTGAATGAATCGCTACCAGCCATAAATAATGAATTTTCACTTTTTGGCATCGACAACGACGATAAAAAACTATTCGATATTTTTCCTCCATTGATCAGCCCTTTCGGCGACTATAAACAATCAAATGCAACCCATGCATTGTTTTTTCAGAAAATTGGTAAAGTAACCACGCAACAGCCACTGATTGCCTTTAATCAGGATGCTGATATAAAAACAGGAATTATTGCCGGCGAAGGTATTTGGCGGTGGCGTATAGCCGATTATCAACACAATAGCAATCATGCCGGATTTGATAAACTTATCAACAAGATCGCTCAGTTCCTAACGGTGAAAGCCGACCGGAGTTTTTTCAGGATAAATGGTAAAAACTATTTCTTTGAGACCGAACCTATAGAATTGGAAGCCGAGGTTTATAATCAAAGTTATGAACTGATAAACCAACCCGAAGTCAGCCTTAGTATTACCGACGAAAAGAATAAAAATTACAATTTCGCATTCGCCAAAACAACAAACGCCTATTACCTTAACGCCGGAATCTTTCCTGCAGGCAATTACAAATATTCGGCACGGGTAAAACTAAACAACAAACTATTACAGAAAAACGGAATGTTTACGGTGGTTCCACTCAATCTGGAAGCCATAAACACAGTAGCCGATCATAACCTGATGTATCGCCTGGCTAAAAATCACGATGGCGAAATGGTATATCCCAGGCAATTGGATAAACTGGCAAAAATGCTCAAAGCACGCGACGATATTAAAAATGTATCCTATACCCAAAAGCGATTAACCGGATTGAATAACATTTTTTGGGTTTTAGTGTTAATAATAGTACTGCTGGGAACCGAATGGTTTCTGCGAAAATACAATGGAAGCTATTAATGAATTACGAATTACGAATTACGAATTGCGAATTGCAAATTGCAAATTACGATGTACAATGTACGAATTACGAATTACGAATTACGATTTAAAAGACATTCCATGTTTAAAAGTATAGACTAAAGAAATACCACGATTTGCTAAAACCTATAAAATATTACGTAGTTCCGGAAACATGGAATGTTTAACAACAATCAACTAAACCATTGATAAATATAATTTTTTACATCATCATATTCATACTCATCGGGGATTATATTCTTGAGCGATGGTTGGATTACCTGAACAGTACCCGCTGGAGCAATGAACTTCCCAAAGAAGTGGAAGGAATTTACGACGCAGATAAATATCGCAAACAGCAGGAATATCAAAAAACGAATACCCGTTTTGGCATTTTCACCGATACTTTAACGCTTATAGTTATGCTTGCCTTGATTGTTTTAGGCGGCTTTGCCTGGCTCGACGATTTTCTGAGGCAATGCACAAACCATCCCATAATACTTGCCTTATTTTTCTTTGGAATACTGGGTCTGGCAGCCGACATTTTATCTACACCATTGTCGGTGTATCATACCTTTGTCATCGAACAAAAATTTGGCTTTAATCAAACAAGCATAAAAACTTTTATTTTCGACAAGATGAAGGGCTGGCTTCTGGGAGCAATTATCGGAGGCGGCTTATTAGCTATTATTGTATGGATATATCAAAGCACAGGAAATTGGTTCTGGCTGGTGGCATGGATAGTCATCAGCGTTTTCAGCATTTTCATGACCATGTTTTACGCTACACTTATTGTTCCGCTATTTAACAAACAAACGCCACTGGAAGATGGAGAACTCCGCAGCGCCATCGAAAAATTCGCTACAAAAACAGGTTTCAGGTTAGACAATATTTTCGTCATTGATGGTTCCAAACGATCAAAAAAATCGAACGCCTATTTCAGTGGGCTGGGTTCCAAAAAAAGAATTGTATTGTACGATACACTTATTAAGCAACATACCACCGACGAATTAGTGGCTGTTCTGGCTCACGAAATCGGACATTATCAACTGAAGCATACACGTACAGGGGTTATCCTTTCCATACTTCAGACAGGGCTGACACTTTATATTTTGTCATGGTTTATCGGGAATCCTTTATTATCGCAGGCATTGGGTGCTGAACAAGGAAGTTTTCATCTGGGAATACTTGCTTTCGGTATATTATATACACCGCTTTCGCTGATATTAGGATTAGCAATGAATATTATTTCACGCAGGCATGAATTTCAGGCCGATAGTTTTGCAGGCAGAAAATACAACGTCTCAAGTTTGCAATCGGCACTAAAAAAACTGTCGGTTGACAACCTGAGCAACCTGCGCCCACATCCAGCGTATGTGTTTTTCTATTATTCACATCCGCCATTACTGGAACGACTTAAAAATCTTGAATCCATAAAAAAATGAAGATTAGCATAGAGAAAATTTTAGATGCGCTACTGGAAGTTTATCATTTTATTAAAAAACTCAGGATACGGCAACGGATAAAACACTTTTTTTTAATTCCCAAAGGCACTCCACTTTATAAGCGGATACTATTACGGATAGCACATGTGATCATCATCATTTTTATTGGACTTGTAATGGTGGATTGCAATATTTTCTGGCTATTTGGCCGTTCACCAAGCATCCGTTCGATCAACAATCCTGATCAGAAAATTACATCCGAACTTTATTCAGCCGACGGGAAACTCATTGGCAAATACTTCGACGAAAACCGTTCGCCCTTAAAATATGAAGAAATTCCCGAAAATATTATCAAATCGCTGATTGCTACTGAAGATACCCGGTTTTATCAGCATCATGGCGTCGATTTTAAGGCTACCATGTCTATTTTCTGGTATATGCTTCATGGCGAAAAACGCGGTGGAAGCACAATCACCCAGCAATTGGTGAAAAATTTATTTAAAACCCGTGGTCAATATTCACGTGGTTTACTGGGACATATTCCCGGCATACGAACCGTAGTCGCTAAAACCAAGGAATGGATTGCCGCCATAAAAATTGAACTCTTTTATTCCAAATCGGAAATCCTAACCATGTATTTCAACACCAACGATTTCGGAAGCAATGCTTATGGCCTGAAAACGGCAGCCAAAACTTTTTTTAATAAAAAAGCTTCGCAATTAAAATGGGAAGAATCTGCAGTATTGGTCGGTTTATTAAAAGCACCAACGTATTACAGCCCTATTTATCATGCTGCACGTTCGCGGGAACGACGCAACATTGTGCTGAATCAGCTTGTAAAATATGGAATGCTTGAACAATTGCAATGCGATTCCCTGAGCAATTTACCTTTAAAATTACATTACAGCGTGGAAAATAATTACGACGGCGAAGCTTCCTATTTCCGCGAAGCCGTTTATAATTATCTAAAACCATGGCTTAAAGAAAATAATCTTGATTTATATGCCGACGGTTTAAAAATTTATTCCACCCTCGACTCCCGCATGCAGGCATATGCCGAAGAAGCAACTTCCGAACACATGAAAACCCTGCAGAAACGTTTTAATCAGCACTGGCAGGGACAAAACCCCTGGGTTGATGCAAATAATAAAGAGCTCCCCGACTACATCAATAATGTCGCCAAAAGGACTGAAATGTATGATTTTCTGGAAAAAAAATATAAAAAATATCCCGATTCGATAGATTATTACATGAATCTTCCGCACCAGATGACCGTTTTCACCTGGGATGGCGAAAAAGACACTACCCTGAGTTCCATAGATTCAATAAAATATTATAACCATTTCCTTCATGCCGGATTCATTGCCATGGAACAGAATACCGGTTTTGTAAAAAGCTGGGTCGGCGATATTGATTACAAATATTTTAAATTCGATAACGTAAAGCAATCCAAACGGCAGCCGGGTTCTACTTTTAAAGCCTTTGTTTATTCGGCTGCCATGGAAAATGGCATGGGGCCCTGCGATATGATGACCGATATCCCGGTTTCGTACGAATATGTTGAAAAAGGACAGAACAAAGTATGGGCACCTCACAACGCCGACGGTTCTTTTTCGGGAAGAAGTGTTACGCTGAAATATGCCTTCGCGAAATCCATCAATTCCATAGCCGTACAGGTTACAAAAAAACTGGGCTGGAAAAAGGTGATAGAATACGCTCATAAAATGGGAATAAAAACCGAACTGGAAGATGTTCCTTCGGTATGTCTTGGTTCGAGTGATGTTTCGCTCTACGAATTAGTAGATGCTTACTGTCCAACGGTAAACGAAGGATATGCCCTCGATCCGGTTTTGGTAACTAAAATCGTGGATAAAAATGGAAAAGTAATTTATGAATACAAGCCGGAAAAGAAACGCGTATTAAGTGAGGAATCAGCATTTCTGATGTGCCAGATGATGCAAGGCGGATTACACGAACCCGGAGGCACCACTCAGGCATTGTTTGAATACGATTTATTCCGTTACGATACCGATTTCGGAGGGAAAACCGGAACTTCATCCAATCATAGCGACGGCTGGTTTGTAGGCGTTACCCCTACCCTTATTGCCGGAGCCTGGGTGGGCGGCGAAAGTCGAAGTGTACACTTCCGAACTGCCGAATTAGGCGAAGGTTGTCATACCGCCCTGCCTATTTACGGGCTGTTTATGGAAAAAGTACTTGCCGATAAACGCTTCGCATATCTAAAAGGGCATTTTCCGAAACCTACGGTCAAGATCAACAAATCCTATACCTGTCATACATTTATTCCAAAAGCCGATACCTTGCCTGCCGATTCCCTCGGCGACGCTATGCCGGAAAACTTTTAAACTGAACATTTTTTAAGTAATACTGTTTTAAAATCAAATAATTTTATAAACCTTTAATCCTTTATTGATGAAAATCAACAAAAACACTGTAGTTTCATTGACTTACCAACTGAGACTCGACAATGCCCAGGGCGAAATTGTAGAAACGGTTACCACCGAAAATCCATTTACTATGCTTTTCGGAGCAGGAAATCTGCTGGAAGCTTTCGAAAGCAATCTTAATGGGAAAATCGCCGGAGATCACTTTGAATTTTTTCTTACGAGCGAGCAGGCTTACGGTGAAATCCTCGACGAAGCGATTACCGAATTGCCTATCGAAATATTTATGGTAGATGGTAAAATCGACGACAAAATGCTTACTATCGGAAATTATATACCTATGCAGGACCAAAATGGCTATTCCTTACAGGGAAAAGTTGTCAAACGCGGACTGGATAAAGTTACCATGGATTTTAACCATCCAATGGCCGGTAAAAATTTACATTTCACGGGCGATGTACTTTCGGTTCGCGAAGCTACCGAAGAAGAATTACACCACGGACATGTACATGGCGAAGGCGGCCATCATCACGAATAATAAAACTTACGGCAGTCTTTTTATAAACATGCCATTGATTAAATCGTAAAGAGTCCTGTAAAAAATTGCAGGACTCTTTTGTTTTGTTCGCACCCAATTAGGGTTTGCCGAAAAAAACCACGAAGGGATTAAATATAAATAGTCCCGAATGCAATTCGGGATAAAAATGTTCTACAAACCATGAACCCCGACAGGAGTTCAATATAGCTATCATTGAACCCTTTCAGGGTTCCTGAAAATAAAATTAACTCATATCCCGAGTACTCGGGACTATTCAAATTAAATCCTTTCACAATTTTATAAATAACAAAGTATCGGAATAAAGTTTTACAAGTGCACAGGTATTTTATAATTAATACAGTTTCCCTTGCATTTCTTTTCATTATTCTCAGATAAAGTTTCATTAAGGGCTAAAGCCCAATGTTTGCTATGTTTTACTAACTCCAGGCTTAAGCCTGGAGTTAGTAATCGCAACCACTTGAAGGACTTTAGTCATAATTCTTTATTGGACAACAGCAATTTCTTTTATAAAAGCAGTTGTTAATTCGATAAAAAACATCATTGCTGTCCCATTAAAATCTAAAATAGTTCTTTGAAATATTTGAAATTTAGTTAGTTGTATACGATTTTAGATTAAACGGATTTGAATTTTCATTTTTGCGATCCTAATCAGGATTGCAAATGCATAAAGATAAATTTGTTTTCGCTCAACTGGTCGCTTTCTTAGATAGGAATAAATTCAATTACATCGTTCGAAAGTATAATGGCGACAAATATGTGAAGCATTTCACTTGTTGGAATCAACTTCTTGCTTTGATGTTTGGCCAATTGTCAAATCGAGAAAGTCTGAGGGATTTGATTATTGCCCTTGAAGCTCATAATTCCAAATGCTATCATTTAGGAATGGGCAGAAGCGTTTCAAGATCATCCCTGGCAAGAGCCAATCAAGACAGGGACAATAAAATCTTTGAAGAATATGCCTATTGCCTTGTGAATGAGGCAAGACAAAAGCGTGTTACAGATATCTTCAAACTCAATGGAAACGTCTTTGCTTTTGATTCAACAACCATTGATTTGTGCCTTGCTGTTTTCTGGTGGGCAAAATTCCGCAGGAGTAAAGGTGGTATTAAAGTACACACCTTATATGATCTGGAAACACAGATACCTGCATTCTTTCATATCACCGATGCAGCAGTACACGATTCGAAGGTGATGAAAGAAATTCCTTATGAGTCTGGATCTTATTACGTATTTGACCGTGCCTACAACAACTTTAAGATGCTGTACAGGATTCACCAGATTGGGGCCTACTTCGTTATCCGTGCAAAGAAGAACCTGCAATATAAGGTCATCAAATGGAAGCGAAGGTTGCCGAAGAACGTGCTTTCGGATGCAACAATCGAATTAACGGGCTTTTATCCAACGCAATACTATCCTGAGCCTCTTCGTCTGGTAAGATTTTGGGATGAAGAACAAAAACGTGAATTTATATTTCTGACAAACGCAATGCACATCTCTTCAATTCTAGTTGCCGAACTTTACAAGAATAGATGGCAAATCGAACTTTTCTTCAAATGGCTGAAGCAGCATCTTAAAATAAAGAAGTTCTGGGATACAACAGAGAATGCCGTCCGGATTCAAATCTATGCTGCCATATGTGCCTACTGCCTTGTGGCAATCGTTCAACACGATATGAAACTTGACAGAAGTACATACGAAATTCTCCAAATATTAAGCATCTCATTGACCGATAAAACTCATCTTCGAGACCTCTTTGACAAAACTAAATTTCAAAATGACAAAGAACGTTTTGGACCTAATGAGCCAAGTTTATTTGATTTTTAATAACGTCCCAATTTTAATGGGACACTAGTGAAAAAACATAATAACGGTAGCAAATATGCCTGATGATCAAAAAATATTTGTTTTTTAAATTAGGATTTTTATCCCGAACTCAGGTTGTTATGTCTTTTTCGCCCCCCCAATTATAACCGGATAAACATCTTTTCTTTTTCCCTGCGAACTTTCGGCAGATTTACCAGATAATCGTTGGCAACATCGCGATAGCCTAATGGCATGATAAGGACGCTGCGCAAACCTTTTGCATCAAGTTTCAGCAAAGCATCAAGCGCCTGGGAGTCGAAACCTTCCATCGGAGTTGCATCCACCTGTTCTGCGGCAGCAGCTATCAATGCTGTACCCAAACCAATGTATGCCTGACGTGCATTCCAGTTAAAATTATCATCGGCAGAAGAATTTCTGGCTTTATTCTTTAAATATATTTCCCAATCCTTCATTTTGGAAGGCAACGGACCTCTGACTTCCTGCATCCGTTTTAAAAAATCATCAATACGTTTTTCTGTAAGATTATCCCATGCCGCAAACACAAGCAAATGCGAACATTCGGTAATCTGAGGTTGATCGTTGGCAATAGACTTTATTTGTTTGCGAAGATTTTCGTCTTCAATCACCAAAACAATGTACGGCTGAAGTCCGATGGATGAAGCCGACAAGTTGATTGCGTCCAATATTCTTTCCACCTTTTCATTGGGAACTTTTGTCCCGTTCATACGTTTGGTGGCATAACGCCAGTTTAAATATTTTATCAGATCCATAATTATCAAGATTTATCTTATTATTTGTACAGAATAGAAACACGGCAACAGATACGAATGTTCACCGGAAATGATTATTTATAAATATATTGTCCGATAATTTTTATATCGTCCCATACCGAATTCAGCGTAGCTTATAAATAATTTTCTATCTATATTGTTACCTCAGGAATCCAATATTGATAGAAAATAAAAACAATCCATCCGTACAATCTGCATCATGATTTTTTTGATATATGATATACTATTTGTCTAATTATTCAAGTAGAAAAACTCCGCGGCTCTCTGTGATCCCGATACTTATCGGGACTCTGTGGTTCTCTGTGCAATTTAAAACATTATAACACAGAGCTGCCTTTAGTTTTGCGAATTAAAAAAGAGGTATTACTTTTATAAAATAGTTAACCGGAAAGAGCAGAGGTGAACTAAACAGAGTCATAAAAGAATCTCTATTTTGTGTATTAGTCCTCTGCCCTTTTTGAGTTGAGATTTGCCAGTTAGAATCTTAAGTTATAAGGCTTATTAAAGGTTTCAGCTTCTCAACCAATCCGGTAACGTTTTTTGTTTT